>Ga0210400_10000042_pt1:0-202500 | contig 208882 bp, 198 predicted proteins | sample IncBWH26MmetaG_FD_155456 | JGI IMG/M metagenome (GOLD analysis project Ga0210400, IMG submission 155456) | Forest soil microbial communities from Barre Woods Harvard Forest LTER site, Petersham, Massachusetts, United States - Inc-BW-H-26-M | ecosystem: Environmental > Terrestrial >... | reverse complement strand
TCATGGTCAATGGCCCCGGCGACGTCCGCGTCGAGGTCGACGGCCGCCTGCAGCCCACCGACGTCCGCTTCGCCTCCGAGCCGCGGCTGCGCGCGGTCATCGACCGTCTGCTCGCGGGCACCGGCCGGCGCCTCGACGAGTCAATGCCGACCGTCGATGCCGTGCTCGCCGACGGCACGCGTCTCAACGCAGTGCTGCCACCGGTCGCCCTCGCCGGTCCGCTGCTCACCCTGCGCCGCCCGCGGCGCGCCACCCTCTCGCTCGCCGACCTGGTCCGCCTCGGCTCGGTGCCCCGCGCTGTCGCCGCCTTCCTCCACGCGGCGGTGATCGGTCGCTGCAACATCGTCGTCAGCGGCGGTACCGGTGCGGGCAAGACCACCTTGCTCGCCGCGCTCGCTGCGCTCGTTCCCACCGACCAGCGCATCGTCACCGTCGAGGACGTCGCCGAGCTGCGCATCGACCACCCGCACGTCGTCGCCCAGCAATGCCGCGATCCACTCGCCGCCGGCGTCGCGCCGATCGACATGCGCGCGCTGCTGCGCAACACGCTGCGCATGCGCCCCGACCGGATCGTGGTCGGTGAGGTGCGCGGCGCCGAGGCCGCCGACATGGTCGCCGCCATGAACACCGGCCATCCGGGCTCAATGAGCACCGTGCACGCCAACAGCGCAGGCGACGCCCACTCCCGCCTCGAAGCACTCGTCAGCCTGGCCTGGCCCTCGGTCGCCACCTCCACCGTCCGTGGTTGGTTGGCCACCGCGATCGACGTGATCGTGCAGTGCGAGCGCGACCAGTCCGGTCGTCGGGTGGTCTCCGAGGTTGTGGCCATCGACGACTACAACTTCGGTGCGATCTTCGACCGTGCCGGCGAGCCCGAGCTACTGCGTCGACCACCGCGGCGCTGTCTCGACCGCATGTCGCGCCACGGCATCGACTTCACGCTCGACCCGGCATCGCGGGCGCACGTCGCATGAGGCTTGTTGCATTGTGCTGCGTTCTGGCGGCGCTGATCCAAGCGGTGCGCGACCTTCGCCGCACACGATTGCCCGAGCCCTCCACGGCCCCGACACGCGGGGGTCGGGTGCGCCGCGTCGCCGCCTTCTTCGACCGCTCCCGACCTGGACGCCGTCTGTCCGTCCGGCTGTGGCGCGCCCAGGTGCACATGTCGCCGTCGTCGTGGCGGTGCGCCCAGGTGCTGGTTGCGGTGCCGATTGCCACCGTCCTCGCTGCTGTCAGCGTCGGCGCAATGCCGGCGATCGCCATTGCGTCAACAGTCGTCCGGGTGGGGAGCGGCCTGCTGCTGCGAGTGCGTCGTTGCGCGGCCTCCACTGCCCTCAATCGCGTGGCTCCCGCGCTGGCCCGCGCGCTCGCCACCGAGCTCGCCGCGTCGGGGAGCGGCGCGCAGGCGATCGCGGGTGCCGCGTCGCGCATCGCCGTCGGCGGAGCGCCGATGGCCTCGCACATCCTGCAAGCTGCCGCCGCGCGCGTGGTGCTCGGCGGCGACGCCGCCTCGTCCCTGCAGCGCTCGATCGAGGACGCCGTGCCGGACCTCCGCGCCACGTCCGCAGGAGCCCGGGTCGGGGCCGTCTTCGCCCTCCATCGCCACGACGCCGCCGCGACCGCATCCGCGCTCGACCGCCTCGCCGCCGCGTTGGAGGAGCAAGCCACGCTGCGCTCCGACGTGCACGCCGCCTTCGCCGAGGTGCGCATGAGCGCGGCCGCGGTTCCGCTGATCGCTGGAGCATGCCTGGCGATGCTCCTCGCCAGTGACCCTCCCGCGATGCTCGCCGCACTCAGCCCACCACTGCTTCCGCTGCTCGCAATCGCAGCCGTCGTCGTGATGGGCACCTCGCTGGGCGTCCGCCGGTTGGTGTCGGCATGACGAGGGCTGCACTGCTCGACAGCGCCACACTCGTTGCGACCGTCGCGCCCGTCGCAGTGCGCGCCGGATCTGTGGTCTGCGGAACACTCCTGGTGGCTGCTGCCGCTCGGCTTGTCGCACAACGAAAGGCGTCGCCCGCCACGCCACTCCGGGCCCGCGTCCTGTTGATCGCCGCGAACATCGCCGCCCCGATGCGGCCGCTGCACCGCCCGACGGACCCCGCCCGCATCCCGACACAGCTCGCCCTCGCGCCGCGATCATGGGCTGCGCGGTGCGTGGCGTCGACCACACGAGCCTGGCAGTCCCACCCGCAGCAATCATCACTACCCGACCTCTTGTCCGTGATTGCCGGGATCCGGCTGGTGTGCATCCTGGCGCTTGCCGCCCCCACGATTCCGGCCTGCTTTGTCCTGCTCGGGCTGCCGGGCGCCGCAGCCGCGGGAGCGCTATCGGCCGGGCTCGGCCGCATCCTGCCTGACCTTCGCCTCGCCATCGCAGCACGAGCGGCAAGGCACGACGGCGCCCGCGACGCCGCCGCAGCAATCGACCTGCTCGCTGCCACCGCCACGGCTGGGCTCACCCTTCCGGAAGCGATGGTGCTGACCGCAGGCCACGCCCCACCCGCGATCGCAGCCGCGCTGCGCGCTGCCGCAGTCCGCCGCGCAATGGGGGAGGAGGCACGCGTCGCCCTCGCCGAGGAGACCCAGCGATTCGGCGCCGGCGGACTCGCCGTCATCGCTCAGGCCGTCGAGCGTCAGCGCCGCCTCGGCGTCCCCCTCGGGCCCGAGCTCGCCCAACTCGGCGCGCGCCTGCGCGCTGAAGAGCGCACCACGGCCCTCCAGCGCGCCGCCCGGCGCGGTCCGATCGGCACGCTGCTCATCGCCCTGGTGATCGCGCCGATCTGCATCGCCGCGGTCGTCGCCTGCGTCGTTGGCGGCCTCATCCAGGGCGGAACCCTCGCCGCCCACTGACCCCGCCAGATCGGACTGACCGTGCCCGCACCCCGTGTAGAATCTGCCCTCGCCTCGTGCCGAGGTGGTGGAATAGGTAGACACGCTGCTTTGAGGGGGCAGTGCTCGCAAGGGCGTAAGGGTTCGAGTCCCTTCCTCGGCACCACTCCACGGCTGCTCCCCAGCGCCGCGCCCGCAGCCAAGTTGGCCGGAAAGGAACGCTCGGGCTTCGCTCGTGTCCTCGCTTGGTGCTCGGACCCCCTCAGCGCCGCCGGCGCCGGCGGGCGACCACCGTCAGCCCCGCCCCGGCGACACCGAGCAACCCGAGCAGCGCCGCCCCGCCCGCCGCCGCCGTGTTGGGCAGCGCGGCACCTGCTGGGTTGTTCGTCCCCGAACCTGCGCCCGGGAGCACCGCCGGCACCCCGGTGTTGGGGAACGGGTAGACGTAGACGCCACGGCCATGGGTGGCAACGTAGACCTCGTCGGGCTCACCGGCGTTCGCCTTCGGCTTCAGTCCCACGGAGAAGACCGGCGCGTTGGGCAGCCCGTTGCCGAGCAGCTCGTAGTGCCCGCCGGTGGTGTCCGAGGAGATGTAGACGCCGGTGTCGGTGCCGATGATCAGCCCGCCCTTGTAGAGCACCATCGATTCGGCGGGCCCGTCGGGCAGGTTGCCGCTGATGTCGGTGAAGTGCTCGCCCGCGTCGGTCGACTTGAAGACGTGGCCACTGCGCGGGTCGGGCTGCTCACCCACGGCGCCCGGCGGCAGCCAGCGCCGCGAGTAACCGGCAAGGGTGACATAAACGGTCGTGGGATCTGACTGGTCGAGGGTGATCGATGTGATGTAGCGCTTGGGCAGGCCGTTGGCCGCGGCGAAGTGCCAGCCGTCGCCGGTCAGCATCGCCGGCGGCTTGCTGCCGCCGACGTTGGTGGCGATGGCGTTGTCGAACGGGCGCACGTTCAAGGCGTCGCACGCGCCGCAGACGGCGACGTAGGCGGCGTCGTTCAGGTTGGCGGCGATGGCGGCGGTGCGCTGCGTGAAGGTTGCGGTGGCGTCGAAGGTGCCGACGGCGTTGGTGTTGACCACCCTGATGAAGTAGTCACCGGGCGGCGGGTTGGCCTCGACCACCTTCTGGTACGGGGGACCGGTCGTGCCGCCGGACGTCGAGTGGTCCACCAGCTGGTTGCTGCCGTTGACGACGCGGTAGAGGTACAGGTCCCACTCCTCAACGTTGTTGCTCCACGACACGTTGATGGTCATCGTCGCGTCGCCGTCGTTCGGCCCGATCGTGAACGGGTGGTCGACGTAGGTGCCGGGAACGTCCATCGGCAGCGTGCCGCTCTGACCGGTGGGCACGGTGCTGCCTCCGTCCGTGTAGGCGAAGTCAGGCGTGTGCGGCCCGGTCGGCAGCGTGCCGCTGCCCTTGCTGCGCACGTCGAGCGCCGACTCCGCGTATGCGTTGCCCGCCGGGGACTTGCCCAACGCGAACACGTTGGTCCAGCTGCCGCCGCCGTTGGTGGTTTCCCACACGTTGTTGCCGGTGTCCAAGAGGTGACCGGAGCTGGTCGGGTCCATGGCGATGGGGTTGCTGAACTGCCAGGTGTCGCTCGGCGAGATCTGTGTCCAGGTCTGCCCGCCGTCGACGCTCTTCTCCAGCGAAGCACCGGCGGGACGCTCGTAGACGATGTTGCTGTTGTCGGGATCGACCGCGCTGGTGGTGCCGTCACCGTCGTGGGTGTTGAACGACTTGCCGGTGCCTGGCTCGATGCGCAGCTCACCGTTGTCCTGCAGGCCGGCGTAGACGGTGCCGTCCTTGGCCATCACCGCGCTGTAGGGCATCAGCGTGTTGAAGCCGTTGTTGAGGTTGCGGCCCCAGCTGGCGTTGCTCAACGCCTGCCCCGCAGCGACGTGCTGGAAACCGACGCCGCCGTCGTTGCCCGCGTAGAGGGTGACCCCGCCCTGGCCGTCGGGGAGGAAGAGCCCGCCGTGCTGGTCGGCGTGGAGCGTGGTGCCGCCGTAGCCGGACTCGGTCGGGCAGGCGGGGAAGCTCAGCACCAGGAACAGGCACCCGGTGCCGCCGATGTAGGAGGCGATGACCTTGAAGTCGGTGGGACCGCTGGCGCCCACCGTGCCTGTGTCGGCGAGGCGGTTCTCCCACAGCTCCTCGAGCCCGAACACCAGCCGGGTGGGCACGCCCGCGGACGTGGCCTGGGTGGGATCGGGCTCGATCCAGGCGTTGTACCAGGCCTGGACTCCCGGGCAGTACAGGGCCAGCGGGTCGTTGCAGGCCAGGCCGGGCGAGAGCGAGCTGCCCGTGCCGGGCGCGGCCAGCTGCTGGGGCGTGGTCATCCGCGTCCACGTGCTGCCGAAGTCGGGGGACGAGTAGACGCCGAGCAGGTACGTCGAATGCACGCAGGGCGCGCCGGAGACGCCGGGGGCGTCGAGGCCGTAGGCGTCGCACTGGCCCTGGAAGCCGCTGGCGTCCTGCACGATGGCGTACAGGTAGCCGTGGTCCTGCTGCGGGCCGGTGGCGTTGCCGAGCTCGACTCGGCCGATCTTGGCCTGCATGCCGTCGGCGAACATGGAGGAGCTGGTATCGATCTTGGTGAAGCTGCCGGGCGCACCGGTGGTGCTGCGGTAGAGGCCGTTGCCGGGCGACTCGACGTAGCTCGGGTAGTGCTGGCTGGTGTTGGTCTTGCTGCCGGCACGCCAGCCCACCGCCGCGACCACCTCTCCGCCCGAGGTGTCGGCGCCGCTCCCGCCCGGAGCGCGGACGACGACGTCGGTGACGATGTTGGCGAGGAAGCAGCCCTCGACGGAGGGCAGCGCGCCGTTGCAGCTCGGCGTGGTGCCGCTGGGGGTGACCGGGAGGTTGACGTTGCTGTAGTGCGCGCCGTCGTCGGTCGAGCGGAACAGGCCGCCACCGGTCGCGGCGTAGACGGTGCTGGCATTGGTCGGGTCGACGGCGACCTGGAAGGAGTTGACCCCATCGGGAATGCCGCTGGATCTCTGCCAGGTGCGGCCCAGGTCGGTGGTGCGGTAGGCGCCGGCGCCGGCGAAGGTGGTGCCGCCGCCGAAGACGTCGTTGCCGGTGGTGATCAGCAGGGTGCCGCCCTGGGCCGGGCTCCAGGCGATGCCACCGACGGCCTGGGTGGGCAGGTCGTCGCCGATCGAGCGCCAGGTGGTGGAGCCGGCGTCGAGAGTCCAGACGCCACCCTGGCCGACGCTGGCGAAGAGACGTCCGGTCGCGGGGTCGACCGCGAAGTGGTTGACCCGGCCGTTGAGGTCGGCGTAGCCGTTGTTCTTGACCCGGGAGAAGCGCGGGTCGTCGCCGATCTCGGGGCCGTGGCCGTATTGCTGCCAGGTTCCGGCGGTGCCGCTGATGGTGCGGGGCAGGGCGGCGATGGCCTGGCGCTGGTCGATCGCGGCGGCGTTGGCGCCGGGCAGGACGGAGCCGTCGGCGGCGCTGCGCAGGGAGAGCTGGGCGTCGGCCCGGAGCACGTCCGCGGCGGACTCGGGAGTGCCCGGTGGGACGCAGACCGTTCCCGCCAGGTCGCTGCCAGGGTGCTGGTCGACCATGCCCGCCGGGCAGGAGTGCGTGCCGGTGTCAACCGCCGTGGGGTGCGACGGTCGCGCCAGCGGCGAGACGCCGATGCTGGAGGCGACCGCGAGCGCGGCCAGGGGGAGGACGCGGACGAGGCGCCGTGGGGCGCGCCGGCGGGAGCGATTCATCGGATGCGGCAACTCCATGGGGCTGTGCTGGGCGCGCGGCTCGACACGGAGGTCAGTCCTCCCCAGCTCACTGGAAAGACGCTTCTCCGAGGCGATGCATTGCGGTCGCCCGCGAGCGCGGCCCTGCGTTCCGTCAGGCTGCCATGGCTGCCGGCCTGAATCAGCGGGTCAGGGAGGCGGCGAGGGAGCGGAGGTCGGCGGACTCGTCGGTGAGGACGGCGGGGGAGAGGGTGGCGCGGGCGGCGACGAGTTGTTTGCAGGCGGAGAGCTCGCCGTCGACGTCGAGTTCGGGGTCGCCGCCGCGGTTGAGGCCGGCGGCGGCCTTGAGGATGCCGGACTGGAGGTAGAAGGCGAGGAAGCGGCGGGACTCCGGGCTGCCGCGGAAGACGAGCTGGTCCCAATGGGAGACGTGGCCGGCGTACTCGAGGCTGTGTTCGAACTGGTCGGACCAGAAGGTGTGCACGTAGTCGTAGGGCGAGGTGTCGCCGAGCAGGGCGCGGGCGACGTAGCGGCCCATCTTCTCCGCGTTGTTGTAATGCTCGACACGAACTCGGCCGAAGAGGGGATGGAGGTGGTTGGCGACGTCGCCGGCGGCGTGGATGCCGGCGACATTGGTGCGGCACTGCGAGTCGACGAGGATGCCGTTGTCGAGTTCGATCGGAGTTCCGTTGAGGACGTCGAGGTCGGGTTCGATGCCGGCGCCGATGACGGCCAGGTCGCAGTCGATGCGCACGCCGCGCTCGGTGACCGCGCGCTGCACCGTGCCACCGCCTTCGAGGCGGACGATGGAGTCGCCGGTGAGCAGCTCGACACCGTGGTCGCGGTGGATGCCGGCCATCACGGCGCCGATCTCCGCCCCGAGGACGTTCTCCAGCGGTGCGGTTCCGCGCAGGACGGCGGTGACGGCCATGCCGAGCTGGCGCAGTGACGCCGCGACCTCGGAGCCGATGAAGCCCATGCCCAGCACCACCGCCCGACCGCCGGGGCGGACGGCGCGCCGGATCGCCTCGCAATCGGCGATGGTGCGCAGGACGTGCACGCCGGGCAGGTCGGTGCCGGGGATCGACGTGCGGCGGGGCCGGCCACCGGTGCACAGCACGAGGTGGTCCCAGGGGATGTGGGAGCCGTCCGCGAGGACGACGTCATGAGCCGCGGTGTCGACACCAGCGACAACCGTTTCGGGATGCCGCTCGACGTCGTTGGCCTCGTACCACGCGGCGGCCTTGACCAGCCACCCGTCGAGCGCCTCTTCGGAGCGGAGGTAGGTTTTCGACAGTGGTGGGCGGCCGAAGGGAACGCCCGGCTCGGCGCCGATCAGCACCACGCGTCCGCGGAAGCCCTCCTCGCGAAGCGCGGCCGCCACGTTGCCCCCGGCGAAGCCGGCGCCGACGATGACGACTCGCGCGGCTGGGTCGAGCACTACGTGAAAGCCGGTCAGCCGGCGGGGTTGCCTGAAGCCGGCACCAGCACCGAGCGCCAGCCCTCGCCCCCGGCCCCAGCTTCGGCGGCCGGGGTGAGCGGGGACATCGCCGCCGGAGGGATCCGCTCCCGCGATGCGGGCGGCACCGTCAGCAGCGAGCCGAGGCGTCCGTGCAGATCCTCGAGGCGGCGGCGCGAGGCGGCCACCTCGTCCGGCGTGGCCGCGGCGAGCGCGGCGAGGAGCGAATCGACGGCGTCGGCGACACTGCGCGCGTGGCCAGAGGCGGGACCCGCGGCAGCGACACGCGGCGCCATGGATGCGGTGACCCCGCCATATGGCGCGTCATCCTCGTCGTCAGGGGAGGAGGAGTGCGCAGGCGCCGTGACCGAGCGGTGCGCGGTCGCCGACCCGCCGCGCATCCGCTGCGCCGTCTCCAGTGCCGCGTCCCCGCTCAGCTCCTCGTCGTGGATCTGCTCCCACAGCTCGCTCTGCGCCTCGGCGTCGCCGCGCAGCAGCAGCAGGGCGCGGGCGTGCTTCTCGCTGAGGTCGCCGGCGCGCACGTCGTCCTGGATCCGCTCGGGAAGCTGGGTGACCCGCAGCAGGTTGTGGACGTGCTGCCGGGTGATGCCGACGACCCGCCCCACCTCCTCCCAACTCTGTAAACCCAGGTTGACACGGAGGTGGCGCAGGGCGTTGGCGCGGTCGAGGACGTTGAGGTCCTCGCGCTGGATGTTCTCGACCAGCGACTCGACGTAGGCGTGCTGGTCGTCGCTGGCGGCGATCAGCGCGGGCACCTGGCGCAGGCCCGCTTGCCGCGCGGCGATCCAGCGGCGCTCGCCGGCGACGATCTCGTACCGCCCTGCGCCGCAGCTGCGCACGCGGATCGGCTGCAGCACGCCGTGGGCGCGAATGCTGGCGGCCAGCTCGTCGAGCGCGGCGGGGTCGAGGCTGCGCCGCGGGCGCGGGTTGCGCGGGCGGATGCGGTCGATGGGAAGGTGGCGGAAGTGTCCTGTGCCCTGCGCCTGGTCGAACAGCGCGGAGGCGCCGCCGAGCTCGTCGCTCACCGAGCCGGTGAAGGCATCGGTGAGCGTGCGGTTCAGACGGTGACGCGACGGAGACACTGGTTGCGGACGTACCCAATGATGCTCGGGCTGCGGAGACGATGCTGAGGGACACCGCCGCGCCAGCGAAGAGCGCAGGTGAGTGCCGCAATTGTCGCCGTCGCGCACCGCCGTGTCAACATCTTGTGGCTCATCGGCGCGCGACTACCACATGTTGCGTCCGTGTACCGCACACGTGGACGCGCTGCAACCGTGCAATGACCTGTCCAACGCAGAAAAACCCTGATGCCACAAGGGTTTTCCCAACGAAGAGGGAGCTACGCCTTCCCGTAGATGAACCCGAGCAGACCCGCGGCGTTGTCCGCAACGACGCGGCGGTCGACGCGGTTCCAGCCGCTGTAATTCATCTCGGAAATCAGGAACGAGCCCGCGGGAACGCCGTTGCTCGGCCCCACCGCTTCGACGTAGGCGACGTGTCCGTCAGGGCTGCTGCCATAGCGTCCCCACACCGCGACAGCGCCGACCTGCGGCGTGTGTCCCTCGGCGTAGCCGGCGGCCGCGGCGTTGCCCCACCACTGCCACGCGTTGCCGAACCAGGGGATGCAGCGGCGCGTGGCCACGTAATAGGTGCAGTAGCCGTAGGCGAAGTGGTTGCCGCAGGGCGACGAGCCGTTCACCGCGGGCGCCGGCTGGTTGTTGCCGGCGAGCTGGTTGTCGATGTCGGCGATCTGCGCGGCGATGGCGCGGGCCGGGCCGTCGACGTTGCGGAAGGCGGCGTCGCGCTGGGCGACCATGACCATGAGCTGGCCGTTCTGGTCGGAGAGCTGGCCCTCCAGGTTGCGGGCGTCGGCGAAGTCCTTCTGCAGCGAGGCGCGCTCATCGGCCAGCGCCGCCTGGCGCGCCTGCAGCCGGGCCTGGAGCTGGCGGACCTGGTCGGTGACGTGGGCCGCGCCCTTCATCCGGTCCATCGCCTGGCTGAAGTCGCTGGCCGAGAGGATGGCGGTGACGAAGCCGTCGCTGTTGCTGGTCACGTAGGTGGCGCGGACCAGCTGGGCGAGCTGGGTGCGCGCGGTGGTGACGGTGTGCTCGTCGTCGGCGATGAGCTGGGAGAGCTTGAGCAGGCGCGCATCGGCGCCGTCGAGGTGCTTGCGGGCGGTCGCCAGCCGGTTCTGGACGTCGCTCAGGGCCTGCTCCGCCGCGAGCAGCTGCGAGGACGCTCCGGTCCGCGCGGGGCTCATCGCCTGGAGCTGGGCGACCAGCTGAGCGCGTCGGGCTCGAAGCTGGTCGTCGGTGGAGGAGGCCTGGGCCTGCGGTCCCATGGGCACGGCGCTCACCACCACGGCGGCGAGCGATCCGAGGATCAGGGTCAGCTTACGGGTACCCCGCAATACATCACCTCTGTGTAATCAAGATAAGCGCGCGTGCATACGCCGGAAGAGTTGCTCTTGCAACCGAACCCCCATGCGTACGGCTCGCCCCCGGGGCTGAACCGGACAACGCTGCCAGAGGGTAGCCGGGGTTCACCACGCATGTCAAACCCGAAAGCGATCGCCGTGCTGGGGCCGGGTTGATGTCATTCGTGGCGACAACATTGGGCCGAGCACGGCTGCGCGCGAAGCTGTTGCGCCAGTTCCGGAAATGCGTGGTGGCGCAAGGGCGGAACGCTCGTGCGCAGCGCGTGCCACGAGCCCGGCACGACGGCCATCGGCCAGTCTCCGGAGTAAAAAGTGATAGCGATGCTGCACAGTTCAGCGAGTGTTGGTGTATCGGTTGGTTGGCCGCTGAACCCGGCAGGCGTCGCTGCTCGACTCGACTGGGGCATGCTTCGCACTCGATGCGCCTCACCCTCGTCGCCCCCCTGGTGGCCCGGCTCCGTGCCGCGCAGACGGGTGGAGCGCAGGCGGTGGTCGCCGACCTCGCCCGCGGCATGTCCGCACGCGGCCACGAGGTCGAGGTGGTGGCCGCGCCCGGGTCGCGGCTGCCCGGCGTGACGCTGCGCGCGGCGCCCGGCGGCCCGTTCCCTGACGAGCTGCTCCACACCATGCAGCCGGAGCACGCCACCGGGCCGACCACGAGCGCGGTCCCCTGGCCGCCCGCCCAGGCCGCCGCCTACCTCCACCTCGCCACCCAGCTAGCCGCCCGCCCCGCGCGTGCCGAGATCGTCCACGCCCACGCCCTGGACTGGCCCGCCTTCTACGCCCTGGCCGCGACCGGCCTGCCCACCGTCCACACCCTGCACCTGCCACCGCTCGACCGGGCCGCCGCGGCCGCCGCCCGCGCCGCGGCCACGGCCCGACCCCGGCCGCGCTTCGTCGCCGTCAGCCGCTGCTGCGCCGAGCAGTGGCGCGGCATCGTCCCCGTCGACGCGGTGATCGGCAACGGCGTCGATCCGGCGACCATCCCCTTCGCCGCCGACCCCCAGCCCGACCTGGCCATCGTCGCCGGGCGCATCTCTCCCGAGAAGGGCACGCACCTCGCCCTCCTTGCCGCCCGCCGCGCGGGCCTGCGCGTGCTGCTCGTCGGCGATGTCTACGACCGCGCCTACTACGAGGAGCAGGTCGTCCCCCTCCTCGATGAGCGCGTCGACGTCCGCGGCCCCCAGCCGCGGCACCGGCTTGCCATGCTCTACGGTCGGGCGGCGGTGGCCCTGGTCGCGTCGGTGTGGGAGGAGCCGTTCGGCATGGTGGCACTGGAGGCCAACCTGGCCGGCACGCCGGTGGCCGGGTTCGCGCGCGGCGCGCTGCCGGAGGTGGTCGGCGCGCGCGGCGGGGTGCTCACCGGCGACGCCACGGCGGAGGCGCTGGCCCGCGCCATCCCGCAGGCGATCGCACTGGAGCGGCGCGCCGTCCGCGCCCAGGCAGCCCGCCGCCACCCGCTGAGCCGCACCCTCGACCGATACCAGCGCGTGTACGACGAGGTCGCCCGATGACCCAGCCGGCGGTCGCCGTGGTCACCGGCGCGGGCAGCGGCATCGGCCGTGCCGTCGCCCACCGGCTCGCCCAGGACGGCATGCGGGTCCTCGCCGCCGGTCGCACGGTCGAGACCCTCCGGGAGACGGCCGGGCAACACCCGGCCATCGAGCCCGCCGTGACCGACATCAGCAGCGAGCAGGCGGTCGAGGCGCTGGCATCGGCCGCCATCAGGCGGGGACGCGTGCGCGCCTGGGTCAACTGCGCCGCCGTGGTCGAGCCCGCGCCGTTCGCCGAGCTCACCCCCGAGCAGTGGGACCGCGTCCTCGACGTCAACCTGCGCGGCACCTACCTCTGCACCCGCGCCGCATTCCTAGCCATGAAAGCGACCGGCGGCGGCACCATCCTCAACCTGGCGTCGCTGTCCGGCGTGGCCAACGTCGAGAAGTTCCCGGGGCTGAGCGCCTACAACGTGTCCAAGGCGGGGGTTGTCGCGCTCAGCGAGGCGGTCGCGCTCGAAGGTCGGGACCACGACGTGCGCTGCATCTGCCTCAGCCCTGGCGCGGTCGACACCGAGATGCTGCGCCGCGCCGCCCCCCACCTCAATCCCGGGGTCACTCCCGAGGATGTCGCGGCGATCGTCGCCTTCCTAATCACCGATGCCGCCGCGCCGCTCACCGGCGTGAACATCCCGATCTTCAGCAACGAGTAGGGAGCCTGGGCGCGCCTCGCGGCGCGCCGGTTAAGCCACACTGCGGCCATGAGCGATCCCGCACCGCTCCACGACCCGCGCGCCGGACACAGTCGCGAGCTGCTCGCCCAGGACGTCGAGGAGATCCTCCGCCTGCTCCGCGAGGACCCCGAGCGCGAGGGTCTGGTGCACACCCCGCAGCGCGTCGCCGACTCGTTGCTCTTCCTCACCAGCGGCTACGAGCAGTCGGTCGAGAACATCGTCAACGGCGCGGTGTTCGCCGAGCCGTACGAGGAGATGGTGCTGGTCAAGGACATCGAGCTGTACAGCCTGTGCGAGCACCACATGCTGCCCTTCTTCGGCAAGGCGCACGTCGCCTACCTGCCGCGCGGGCGCATCCTGGGGCTGAGCAAGGTGGCCCGGCTGGTCGACATGTTCGCCCGCCGGCTGCAGGTGCAGGAGCGCCTCACCACCCAGGTCGCCGAGGCCATCGACGGGGTGCTGGCGCCCTACGGCGTGGCCGTGGTCATCGAGGCGTCGCACCTCTGCATGATGATGCGCGGCATCCAGAAGCAGAACAGCAAGACGCTGACCTCGTGCATGCTCGGCAGCTTCCGTGAGGACCAGAAGTCGCGCGCCGAGTTCCTCGAACTGATCCGCCGCTGAGCGTCGCGATGGGGGAGTGGCTGGGGGGTGCGCTGCTCGGGGCCGTGCCGATGCCGCGAGCCTTCCGCTACCGCATCCGCCTCGACCATCCCGGCGCGGCGCGCGCCTCGGACGCCATCGCCGACCGCATGCTGCCCGTGCTGCTGGTGGTCGCCCTGCTGCTCTTCGTCATCGGCATCCGGCCGGGGATGGACCCGGCGTTCCGGCTGTTCTGGATCGGCAGCGCGCTGGGGCTGCTGAGCGGCGTGCCGTTCGTCGTCGAGCGGCGCGGGCTGCGGCGGCGGATGCGCTCGCTGCCCGCCGTGGCCGACCCGGTCGAGGAGCTGGCGCGTGCCCTGCCCGACGACCCGGCGGTGCGGGCCCTGGAGGCAGGCGACGCGGCCGAGGCGCTGCGGCTGGTGCGCGACCGCGACCGTGACGATCCCGACGGGCTGCGCGCGGGCGCGATGGCCTGCGCACTGCTGCGCGACCAGCGCGCCGCGCGCGCCCTGGCGCTGAGGGCGGTGCAGCTCGACCCGCTGCGCTGGGAGGTGGCGGCGCAGACCGGCCTGGCGCTGGCCCGGCGCGGCCGCTTCGGCGAGGGCGTGCGCCTGCTGGAGCGGGGCGCCGAGGTTGCCAGGGGGCACCACCGCGCCGAGCTGATGCTGGCCCACGGCTCGCTGCTGGCGGGCCGGCTGCGCGAGGCCGCCGAGGCCCTCGACCGCTCCCGCGGCTGAACACCGGAAGGGGGAGCTCAGCGCACCCCGACGACGGCGACGTCGAGCTGGAGCAGCAGCGCCCCGGCGCCGGTGAGCCCGACGCCGAAGACCAGGTGGGCCCAGCGGATCGGCGGCCGTCCCGGCCGCACGCGCACCCGGCTGAGCACCGTGACGGCGACGATGCCGAGCCCGGCGGCGAGCAGGATCACCGCGGGCACCCCGATCAGGCTGCTGAGCAGCTCGTGCATGGCGGTCGCAGCCTACGGCAAAGCCGGGCGCCGCCGGGCAAACCCGGCCGCCCCGTACCATTCCCAGTGGTTTCCATGCTTCCCCTCAGCACTGCGGACGACGCCGACCTGCGCTCGGTCCTCGACCGCCTCGACGCCCCCGCCTGGCGGGCCGCCCAGCTCCGCCACGCCACCTGGCGCCCCGAGCCGGGAGGGTTCGACGACGTCCAGCAGCTCCCCCGCGCCCTCCGCGAGGCGCTGCCCGAGCATCTGCAGTTCTCCACCGTCGAGGTGGTGGCGACCACCGAGGCCGACGCCGGCAGGACCGTCAAGCTGCTCTGCCGCCTCGGCGACGGCCAGACGGTGGAAACCGTGGCCATGGAATCCCCCGCCCGCGACGACGCCCGGCGCCGCAGCACCGTGTGCGTCAGCACCCAGGTCGGCTGCGCGGTCGGCTGCCCCTTCTGCGCCACCGGGCAGATGGGCCTGCGCCGGAGCTGCACGGCCGCCGAGGTGGTCGACCAGGTGCGCGCCGCCGCTCGCGAGCTGCACACCCGCGGCCTGGGCCCGGTGACCCACGCCGTCTACATGGGCATGGGCGAGCCGCTCGCCGCCTACGACACCACCGTGGCCTCGCTGCGCTCGCTGATCGACGGCATGGGCCTGAGCGCGCGCCGCATCACCGTGTCGACCAGCGGCGTGGTGCCGAACATCGAACGCCTCGCCGCCGAGGGCCTGCCGGTGACCCTGGCGGTCTCGCTGCACGCCGCCACCGACGAGCTGCGCGACAGGCTGGTCCCGCTCAACCGCGCCCACCCCCTGGCGTCGCTCACCGCCGCGGCCGAGGGCTATGCACAGAGCACCGGGCGGCGGCTCACCCTGGAGTGGTGCCTGATCGGCGGCGTCAACGACTCGCCCGAGCAGGCCACCGCCCTGCGCGCCCTGGCCCGCCGCCTCCACGCCCACGTCAACGTGATCCCCATGAACCACGTCGACGGCAGCCCGTGGGGGCCGCCCGACCAGGCCACCGCGCAGCGCTTCCTGGAGAACCTGCGCGGCGTGCGCACCACCGTGCGCGACACCCGCGGTGGCGACGCCGACGCCGCCTGCGGACAGCTCCGGGCCGGCCTGGAGCGCCGCCGCCTGCTCCGTGCCGACGGCACCCTGGCCCCCGTGGCCGCGCGCGCATGATGCCGGACGAGGAGCTGATGGCCGAGGCGATCGCCCTCGCCGCCGGCGCCGACTACCACACCAGCCCCAACCCCATGGTCGGCGCCCTGGTGGTCCGCGACGGCAGGGTGATCGCGCGCGGCTTCCACCGCAGGGCGGGGGAGGAGCACGCCGAGGTCGCCGCGCTGCGCGATGCCGGCGAGGCCGCGCGGGGGGCGACGCTGTACGTGACCCAGGAGCCGTGCGCGCATCACGGCCGCACCCCGCCGTGCACCGGCGCGGTGATCGCCGCGGGCGTGAAGCGCGTGGTGGTGGGCATGCAGGACCCCAACCCCAAGGTGGACGGGCGCGGCCTGCAGGCGCTGCGCGACGCGGGCATGACCGTGCAGGCCGGAGTTCTGGCCGATCGTGTCCAAAAGCTGAACGAGTTCTTCGTCAAGCACGCCACCACCGGCCTGCCCTTCGTCACCGCCAAGTTCGCCATGTCGCTGGACGGGCGCATCGCCACCCACACCGGCGAGTCGAAGTGGATCACCTCCGAGGAGGCGCGCGTCGAGGTGCACCGCTTGCGCCACGCGCACGACGCCATCCTGGTCGGCGCCAACACCGTGCTGCGCGACGACCCCAACCTGACCACCCGGCTTCCCGAGGGGGGCGGACGCTCGCCGCTGCGCGTCGTCGTCGACAGCCGGCTGCGCGTCCCGCTGGAGGCGCGCATCTTCCAGCAGGACTCGGGCGCCGTGCTGGTCGCCACCAGCGACCGCGCCCGCGGCGACCGGCTGCGCGAGTTCGAGCAGCACGGCGTGCCGGTGGTGGTGCTGCCGTCGTCGGCGGGACGCGTGGGCCTGGCCGACCTGCTGCAGCACCTCGGCAAGCGCGACTCGATCAGCCTGCTCATTGAGGGCGGCTCGTCGATGCACGGCTCGGCGTTCGACCAGCGCCTGGTCGACAAGGTGGTCGCCTTCGTCGCGCCGCGGATCATCGGCGGCCTGGAGGCGCCGGGCGCGGTGGGCGGGCACGGCGTCGAGCGGCTCGCCGACGCCCACTCGCTGCGCGACGTCGAGGTGCGCCGCCTGGGACCCGACCTGATGGTCAGCGGATACCCTGCCTGAGCATGTTCAGCGGCATCGTCGAAGAGCTGGGGAAGGTGGAGCGCAACGCCATCGCCGGCGAGGGGCGCCTGCACATCGCGGCGCGCGAGGTGCTTCGCGACGTGTCCATCGGCGACAGCATCGCGGTCGACGGCTGCTGCCTCACCGTGGTGGCGGCGAGCGAGGGCGGGTTCGTCGCCGACGTCATGCCGGAGACCGGGCGGCGCACCAACCTGGGCGCGCTGGACGCCGGCGACCCGGTCAACCTCGAAGCCGCGCTGCGCATGGGCGACCGCATCGGCGGCCACATGGTCACCGGGCACGTCGACGCCGTGGGCGTGGTGGCGTCGTGCACTCCCGAGGCCAACGCGGTGGTGGTGCGCGTCGAGGCGCCGGCCGAGGTGCTGCGCTACGTGGTGGAGAAGGGGTGCGTCGCCGTCGACGGCATCAGCCTCACCGTGGTGTCGGTCGACGACACGTCGTTCACCGTCTCGCTGATCCCGCACACCGTGGCGGTCACCGTCGCCGGTCGCTGGCGGCCGGGCAGCGCCGTCAACCTCGAAGCCGACATGGTCGCCAAGTACGTCGAGAAAGGCCTCGGTCCATACTTCGGGACCAGGACCGACCAGGAGTAAGTTCAGCCGTGCCGCTCTGCAGAGTCGAAGACGCCGTCGAGGACATCCGCCACGGCAGGTTCGTGATCATCGTCGACGACGAGGACCGCGAGAACGAGGGCGACCTCGCCATCGCCGCCGACCGCATCACCCCCGAGGCGGTCAACTTCATGGCCACCCACGCGCGCGGCCTGATCTGCGTCGCCACCGAGGGCTGGCGGCTCGACGAGCTGGGACTTTCTGCCATGGTCGACGACAACACCTCGCAGTTCGGCACCGCCTTCACGGTCAGCATCGACGCGGTGGGTCGCGGCGTCACCACCGGGATCAGCGCCTTCGACCGCGCCACGACCATCCGCCTGCTCACCGACGAGCACTCGCGTCCGGGCGACTTCGCCAAGCCGGGGCACACGTTCCCGCTGCGCGCGCGCCCCGGCGGCGTGCTGGAGCGGGCCGGACAGACCGAGGCGATCGTCGACCTGTGCAAGTCCGCGGGCCGCTATCCCGCGGGCGTGATCTGCGAGATCATGCGCGCGGACGGCGGCATGGCCCGCCGCGACGACCTCGACGGCTTCGCCGAGGCGCACGGGCTGAAGATCGTCGCCATCAACGACCTCATCGCCTACCGCCGCCGCACCGAGCGCCTGGTGGTGCACGGCGCGGCCACCGAGCTGCCCACGCCGTGGGGCGTGTTCGCGGTGCACGGCTTCGAGGACGTCATCACCCACGCGACTCACGTGGCCCTGACCCTCGGCGCGGTCGACGACGGTGAGCCGGTGCTGGTGCGCGTGCACAGCGAATGCCTCACCGGCGACGTCTTCGGCTCGCAGCGCTGCGACTGCCAGGCGCAGCTGCACAAGGCGCTGGAGATCATCGGGGTCGAGGGACGCGGTGCCCTGGTCTACCTGCGCCAGGAGGGCCGCGGCATCGGGCTGCTCGACAAGCTGCGCGCCTACGCACTGCAGGACGACGGGCTCGACACCGTGCAGGCCAACCAGCACCTCGGCCTGCCCGTCGACAAGCGCGACTACGGCATCGGCACCCAGATCCTCGCCGACCTCGGCATCACCAAGGCGCGCATCCTCACCAACAACCCGCGCAAGTGGCACGGCCTGGCCGGCTACGGGATGGAGGTGGTCGAGCAGCTCCCCCTGGTGATCCCACCGACGCAGTACAACGAGCGCTACCTGCGCGCCAAGCGCGACAAGCTCGGCCACCTGCTCGGCGCCATGGACGACCTGCCGCCCACCTCGGCGGGCTGATCCCGTGATTGCGCCAGTTGTGGCACGATCCCGGCGATGAACGTCCATACGGGGCGCCTCGACGCCACGGGCATGCGTGTCGGCATCGTGGTGGCGCGGTTCAACGACTTCGTCGCCCAGCGACTGCTCGAAGGCGCCATCGACGCCCTGGTCCGCCACGGCGCGGACGAGAGCGACCTCACCGTGGTGTGGGTGCCCGGCAGCTTCGAGGTGCCGCTCGCCGCACAGGAGCTGGCCACCGGCGGGCGGGTCGACGCGGTGGTCTGCCTCGGCGTGGTGGTCCGCGGCGACACGCCGCACTTCGACTACGTCGCCGGTGAGGCGAGCAAGGGCGTCGGCGCGGTCGGGCTGCAGGCCAAGCTGCCGGTGAGCTTCGGGGTGGTCACCACCGAGACCATGGAGCAGGCCATCGACCGCGCCGGCGGCAAGCACGGCAACAAGGGCGCCGACGCGGCCCTGGCTGCGGTGGAGATGGTCTCCCTGCTCCGGACCCTGCGCGCTGCGCAGAAGGGCACCGGCGTCCGGCGGGTCAGCGGCTCCAGCTAGGCCGCTGGGGCGGTCGCGCCGAGCGGGACCCAGGCGGCGCCGTCGGGGAGGGGGTCACCGGGCGGGGTGCGGAGGATGGCGGCGAGCAGCTCCAGGCCGTCGACGATGCGCGGGCCGGGGCGGTTGAAGTAGCTGGAGCCGTCGACGGCGGCGACCCGGCCGCTCACCGCGCAGGGCAGGGAGGCGAAGCCCGGCCGCGAGGTGACCTCGGCGGCGCACTCCAGCGAGCGGGCCAGGCCGTAGCCGCAGGGCATCAGCACCATGACGTCGGGCGCCGCCTCGACGACCTGCTCCCAGGACACCTGCTCGGAGCGCGCCCCCTCGGCGCCGAGCAGGTCGTCGCCGCCGGCGAGCCGCACCATCTCGGGCACCCAGTGGCCCCCGGCCATCAGCGGGTCGGTCCACTCGATGCAGGCCACGCCGGGCCGCCCGCCCGCCACCGGCGGCAGGGAGGACACCGCGGTGACCCGGTGCTGCATCGCCGCCACCAGCGCCTCCGCGCCGTCCTCGTGCAGCGTGGCGCGGCCCAGGACCAGCGCCGTCTCCATGATGCCGTCCAGCGACTCCGGCTCCAGGGACAGGATGGGCACCTCGCCCGGCAGCTCGCGCACCGCCCGTTCCACCTGCCGGTAGGACACCGCGCACACCTCGCAGAGCTCCTGGGTGACGATCAGGTCGGGTTGGAGCGACTCCAGCAGCGCGGCGTCGAGCGTGTAAATCCCCGAGCCCGCGTGCACCGCGCCCCGGATGTGCCGGTCGATCTCCCCGGAGGAGGCGCGCTCGTGGTCGAACACGGAAGCGGTCAGCCGCGGCAGCGAGGCCACCGCGGGCGGCCAGTCGCACTCGTGGGTCACCCCGACCACCTCATCCCCGGCGCCGAGCGCGAAGAGGAGCTCGGTGGCGCTGGGCAGCAGGGAGGCGACGCGCATGGCGTCGCGATTGTCCCAGGCGGAGGCGGCCTAGCGGACCTTCGACTGGGTGCGGATGCAGCGGGTGCAGAGTTTGGCCTTCACCGGCCGGCCCTTGAGCATCACCGTCGCGACGTGCAGGTTGGGCATGAAGCGCCGGTTGGTGCGCACCTTGGAGTGGCTGACGTTGTGGCCGAACATCGGCCCCTTGCCACAGTTCTCGCAGCGCTTCGCCATGGTGGTGGTGGAGTCCTCAGGAAGGCGTCGCGCGAGGCCGGGAGCCCACGGCACGACATGCGTACTAGAATGGCGCCTCCCGAACACGTGCACGATCTGCACGGCGGAAGATCCGCGCCGAGGCGCGAGCATAACACACGGCTCGGCGGCGGCTTATGTGGAGTGAAGTGCCCACCAAGGTCAAGGCGCCAGGCGCCCTCGCCCGCACCGCGTCGCTGGGTCGCATCGAGGTCTCACCCCGGGTGGTGGCGTCGATCGCGGGCCACGCCGCCAACGAGTCGTACGGCATCGTCGGCATGGCGGCCCGGGGGCTGCGCGACGGCATCGCCGAACGGCTCAACCGCGACAACCTGCACCGCGGGGTGTCGATCGAGATCCGCGACGGGGGCATCCTCATCGAGCTCTACGTCATCGCCCAGTACGGCACGCGGATCAGCGAGGTGGCCCACAACCTGATGAGCGCGGTCAAGTACGCCGTGGAGAAGACGCTGGGCCTGCCGGTGCTCTCGGTCAACGTCAACGTGCAGGGCATCCACCTCGAGGGCGAGGGTGCCAAGCGCTGACCCGGGGGCCCCGCGCCTCTCGCTGGCCGCCGACCATCCGCCGCTGCTCGAGGTCGGCGGGCGGCACATGTCGTACGGCCTGCGCACCTCGCTGTCCTGGCTGCAGGCCAACCAGGAGGTGGTCAACGACCTCAACGTCTTCCCCGTGCCCGACGGCGACACCGGCTCCAACATGTACCTGACCCTGCGCTCGGCGGTCGAGGACGCGCAGAAGGAGGCCGACTCGCACTCCGCCGCCGCGGTGATGCAGGCCGCCGCCCACGGCTCGCTGATGGGCGCCCGCGGCAACAGCGGGGTGATCCTCTCGCAGATCCTGCGCGGCTTCGCCCAGGGGCTGGCCGGGAGCCCGCGGGTCGACGCCGCCGGGGTGGCCGCCGCGCTGCAGGAGGCGCAGAGCGTCGCCTACAAGGCGGTGATGAAGCCCACCGAGGGCACCATCCTCACCGTGGTCCGCGAGGCCGCCGCCGCCGCCAGGGTTGCCTCGGACGGCGGCGGCGACATCCGCGCGGTGCTCGACGCCGCCGTCCGCGAGGCCCATGCCGCCGTGGAGCGCACCCCCGACATGCTCGCCGTGCTGCGCGATGCGGGGGTGGTCGACGCCGGCGGCTTCGGCTTCGCCATCATCCTCGAGGGATTCGCCCGCGCCCTCGCCGAGGCGGGTGGCGACGTGCCCGACGACTCGACGCCGCTCCGGGCGCCGCGCCGGGTCGGCGAGCCCGCGGTGCGCCCGCCCGGCCACGCCGAGGTGTCGGGGGCGCCCGCCGAGGGGCGCCGCGGCGCCGCGGCGGTCGAGGCCAGGGAGGAGGGCTGGGGCTACTGCACCGAGTTCCTGGTCGAGGGGCCGGGGCTCGACTACGAGCGGCTGCGCGACGAGCTGGGCGCGCTCGGCGAGTCCTCGCTGGTGGTCGGCGACGCCGACCTGGTGCGCGTCCACATCCACACCCACGACCCGGCCGCGCTGATCGCCGCCGCGGCGCGGCGCGGCAAGCTGGCCAAGCTGAAGGTCGAGGACATGTCGGCGCAGCACCACGACGTGCTGGAGCGCGCCTCGGCGACCGAGGCGTCGACGGGCGTCGCCGCGGGCGCAGGGCTCGCCGAGCCGCGCAAGGCCGTGGCCGCGCGCAAGCCGCTGGGCGTGGTCTCGGTGGCGCCGGGCGCGGGGTTCCGGCAGATCCTCGAAGGCCTCGGCGTCGACCGCGTGGTCGAGGGCGGGCAGACCATGAACCCGTCGATCGAGGACCTGCTCAACGCCGCGCGCGCCATCAACGCCGACGCGGTGATCCTGCTGCCCAACAACAAGAACGTCATCCTCACCGCCCAGCAGGTCGACCAGCTCGCCGAGGGCATCGCCGTCCACGTCGTGCCCACCAAGAACCTGCCCCAGGGCATCAGCGCCCTGCTCTCGCTCGACCCCACCGCCGACGCCGAGAGCAACTGCGAGCGCATGGAGGAGGCGATGCAGGCGGTGCACTCGCTGGAGGTGACCCGCGCCGTGCGCGACAGCACCGCCAACGGCAAGGAGATCAAGACCGGCGACGTGATCGCCGTGCTCGACGGCAAGATCACCGCGGTCGGGGCCGAGGAGCTGGCCGTGATCGACGAGGTGCTGGCCTCGCTCGACTTCTCGCCCGAGCTGGTCACCGTGTACCGCGGCGACGCCGTGTCCGCGGCGGACGGCGACGCCATGGTCGGTGCGCTGCGCGAGAAGCACGGCGGCATCGAGTTCGAGCTCCACGACGGCGGGCAGGAGCACTACCCGTACATCCTCTCGCTGGAGTAGAACGTCGATGCTGCACCTGGTCACCGACAGCACGTCCGACCTGCTCGCCGAGGGTGCGCGCCGGCGCAACCTGACCGTGGTGCCGCTGACCGTCCGCTTCGGCGACGAGCAGCTCCGCGACGGCGTCGACATCGACTCCGCGACGTTCTACCGCCGCCTGGTCGGATCGCCGGCGCTGCCGACCACGTCGCAGCCGTCGCCCGAGCAGTTCGCCGAGGTGTACCGCGCGCTGCTGCAGGCGCCGGGCGACGAGGTGGTCAGCGTGCACCTGCCCGCGCACCTCAGCGGCACCGTGCAGTCGGCGACGCTCGCCGCGCGCGAGGTCGACCCCGAGCGCGTCCACGTCGTCGACTCCTGGACGATCAGCGGCGGGTTGCAGCTCCTCCTCGACCTCGCCGTCCGCGAGCGCGACCAGGGGCTCGATGCGGCCACAGTTGTCAAGAACCTGGAGGGGCGGCGCGATCGGGTCACCTGCTACGTGCTGCTCGACACCATCACCTACCTGCAGAAGGGCGGCCGCATCGGTCGCGCCCAGGCGTTCATCGGCGGCGTGCTCAACGTCAAGCCGATCGTCAGCGTCGAGAGGGGCGAGGTGGGGCCGGCGGCGCGGGTGCGCAGCAAGCAGCAGGGCGTGGCCAAGATGGTCGAGCTGGTGCGCGGCAACGGGCCGCTGGAGGCGATCTCGATGATGCACGGCGACGCCGCCGCGGCCGCCGGCGAGGTGCGCGACCGGCTGACGCAACTGCTGCCCGAGCTGGAGATCCCGCTGGGGCAGCTCGGTCCCGTGGTCGGCACCTACGCCGGCCCCGGCTCGGTCGGCGTGGCGGTGCTCCGGCCGGGCTGAGCCCGCTGACCCCGATGCCGGCCCCCTCCCGTCCCACGCCGGTGGCCGTGCCCGGGCCGGACACGCCGGTCGCCGAGCTGGCCGGGGTCGGCCCCGGCAAGGCCGCCAAGCTGCAGCGGCTGGGCGTCACCACGGTGCGCGACCTGCTCTTCCACCTGCCGCGCCGCTACGAGGACAGCCGCGACGTGCGCCCGCTGCGCGAGCTGCGCCCCGGCCCTGACCCGCAGGCGGTGCGCGCCCGGGTGACCCACATCTCGATGCGCCCCGCCCACCGCGGCCGCCGCATGATGCTGATCGAGGCCACCGTCGAGGACGACGGCGCCCGCGCCAGCGTGATCTGGTTCAACCAGCCCTTTCTGCTCCGCGAGATCCACCAGGGCGACGAGCTGCTGCTCAACGGCAAGGTGGAGTTCGGCAGCCGCGGCCTGACCATCAAGAACCCGACCCGCGAGCACGTTCGCGAGGGCACGCTGCACGTCGGCCGCCTGGTCCCCGTGTACCCGGAGACCGAGGGACTGGCCAGTCGCTGGCTGCGCGAGCGCATCGAGCCGCTGCTCCCCGTCGCCGAGGCGCTGGAGGACCCGCTGCCGCCGCGCGTCCGCGCCGAGGAGAACCTGCTGCCGCTCGCCGACGCGCTGCGCCAGGTGCACTTCCCCGACGAGCCCGCGCTGCTCGACCGCGCCCGCGAGCGGCTCGCCTTCGAGCAGCTCTTCCTGCTCCAGCTCGCGGTGCAGCGCGCCAAGCGGCGGCGGCTCGCGGGGGTGGGAGTGGCCGTCCCGTACCGGCCAGAGGTGGCCCAAACCTTCACGTCGTCGCTGCCGTACCGGCTGACCAACTCGCAACGCGTTGCCGCCTACGTCATCTTTCAGGACATGGCCGCTGAGGGGCCGATGAACCGTCTGCTTCAGGGTGACGTCGGCAGCGGCAAGACCGTGGTGGCGGCGATGGCCGCACACATGGCGCATGCCGCGGGGTGCCAGACCGCGTTCATGGCGCCGACGGAGATCCTGGCCAGGCAGCACCACGCCACGCTGTCGAACCTGCTCGCGCCCCATGACATCTCCGTCCGGCTGCTGGTGGGCAGCACGTCGCAGAAGGCCCGGCGCGAAGTGATCCAAGGCATCGCCGGGGGACACGACGACGTGCTGGTGGGCACCCACGCGCTCATCGAGGATGACGTCGTGCTGGCGCGGCTCGGACTCGTCGTCGTGGACGAGCAGCACCGCTTCGGCATCATGCAGCGCCAGCGGCTGCGCGCCAAGTCCGCTGTCATGCCCAACTTTCTCGCCATGACGGCGACCCCCATCCCCAGGTCCCTGTGGCTGGCGATGTGGGGTGACGTCGACCTCACCGACATCCGCGAAATGCCGCCGGGACGCGCGCCGGTGCAGACCGATGTGGTGCCTCCCCACGCGCGCGCCGACGCCTACGCGCTGGTCCGCGAACAGGTGCAGCAAGGCAGGCAGGCATTCGTGATCTGTCCGCTCATCGAGGAGTCGGACAAGCTGGAAGTGCGCAGCGCGGTCCAGGAGTATGAGCGGCTGCGCGACGAAGTCTTCCCCGACCTGCGCGTCGAGCTGCTCCACGGCCGCATGCCTGCAAAGGAGAAGGACGAGCGCATGCAGCGCTTCGCCACCGGGCAGGCCGACGTCCTGGTCAGCACCAGCGTGGTCGAGGTCGGTGTCGACATCCCCAACGCCACGGTGATGATGATCGAGGGCGCCGAGCGCTTCGGGCTGGCGCAACTCCACCAGTTCCGGGGGAGGGTGGGGCGCGGCTCGCACGCCAGTTGGTGCCTGCTGCTCCAAGGGTCGCCCGACGAGGAGGGTTCGGCGCGCCTGCGTGCGGTCGCGGAGAATCAGAGCGGCTTCGACCTCGCTGAGACCGACCTCCGTCTGCGCGGCGAGGGCGCGGTGCTCAGCAGCGAGATGCGCCAGCACGGCTTCCCCAACGCCGGGGTGGAGGACCTGCTCCAGCACGGCCTGATGGAACGCGTCTCGGCCGCCGCCGGCCGCTGGCTCGACCAGGACCCCGACCTGAGCAGCCACCCGCCGCTGACCGCGCGGATGGGCCGCTACGCCGACGTCTACGACCTCGACTGATCATGCCAACATCGGCCCAAACACGGATCACCGCGGGACAGTGGCGGGGCCGCGCCCTGGTCACGCCGCGCGGCGGGCTCTCGGTGCGGCCGACCACCAGCCTGGTGCGCCAGGCGATGTTCAACATCCTCGGCGACGCCGTGCAGGACGCCGCCTTCATCGACCTCTACGCCGGCGCGGGCACGGTCGGCTTCGAGGCGCTCAGCCGCGGGGCCAGGCGTGCCACCTTCGTGGAGCGCGACCGCAACGCCCTCGACTGCATCACCGCCACCGCGGCCAAGCTGGGCTGCAGCGACCGGGTCAGCGTCCAGGCCGCCGACGTGGTCGCCTGGCTGCGCGGCAACCCGCGCGCGGTCGAGGCCGCGGACGCCGTCTTCCTCGACGCGCCGTACAAGGACGAGGAGGGAGTCGACAGCGCGTTGCGGCTGCTCGGCGAGCATCCACCCGCGCTCGTGGTGTGCGAACATCACCGCGCGCGTCACCTCGCGGACGCCATCGGCCGCCTGGCCAAAGTCCGCGAGTCCACCTACGGCGCCACCCGGCTGACCATCCTCCGGCGCGACGACGCAGCCCACATCCCACGAGCAGGAGAGCAGGCCGACTGATGCGTGTGGCCGTCTACCCAGGCAGCTTCGACCCGGTCACCTTCGGGCACCTCGACATCCTCGAACGGGCCACGCTGATCTTCGACCGGGTGATCATGGCGGTGCTGGAGAACCCCGGCAAGGCGCCGCTGTTCACCACCGACGAGCGGGTCGAGCTGATCCGCGCCGCGGTCGCCGAGCACCCGCGGCTCGACCGCATCGAGGTGGGCACCTTCAGCGGCCTCACCGTCGACTACGCGCGGCAGTCGGGCGCGACGGCCATCGTGCGCGGGCTGCGCGCGGTGAGCGACTTCGAGAACGAGTTCCAGATGGCGCTGATGAACCGCCGCCTGGCCCCCCAGGTGCACACCGTGTTCCTGATGACGGCGTTCTCCAACGTGTTCGTCTCGTCGTCGCTGATCAAGGAGGTGTGCCGCTTCGGCGGGCGCATCGACGACTTCGTCCCCCCGGTGTGCGCCACCGCGATGCGACGAAAGTTCGGTCTCGAACCACCAGCGGGCGGGGGATAGCCGCTCCACAACGGAGGCATGCGACAGGTGTCCATCATCGACGTCATCGACGAGCTGGAGAGCCTGGTCGCCGGCGGGCGGCGGGTGCCCTTCACGCCCAGCGTGGTGGTCAACGAGGAGGAGGCGCTGGAGCTGATCGACCGCGCCCGCCTGGAGCTGCCCGAGGAGATCCGCCAGGCGCGCGACACCGTGGAGCGGCAGCAGGCGCTGATCGCCGACGCCGAGGAGCAGGGCCGGCGCCTGCTCGACATGGCCGAGCAGGACGCCCAGCGCATCCACCAGCAGGCCCAGGAGCAGGCGGCGGCGATGGTCGCCCAGCACGAGATCGTCCGCACCGCCGAGCAGCGGGCGAGCTCGGTGCTCGGCGAGGCGGAGCACGCCGCCGGTCGCATCCGCGCCGAGGCCGACGCCTACGTCCGCCAGGTGATGGAGAACCTCGACCAGGAGCTGGCGAGCGCCGCGGCGGCGGTGCGCAGTGGCGTCGAGCAGCTCGAGGACCACCTGCAGCGCAGCGCGGCGACGGTGCGTGCGGGCATCGAGAGCCTGCCCGCCGGGGGTGGCGCCGCGCCGCAATCCGGGGGTCGTCGCCGCCGCCGTTAAGGGCTGGGGCGCATCCGCCCGCACGTCTCGGCAGAGGCCGGTCACGAGGCGCACAATGGGCCGCCCAGCCGCGGTTGCGCGCGGCGACAGAACGCTCTCTGGAGGCGGCTGAAATGCCCTCGGTTGACTACGTTCCCGGCGTCCCCATGTGGATCGACCTCGGCACCTCGGACCTCGAGGCGGCGACCCGCTTCTACAGCAGCATCTTCGGCTGGGAGTTCCAGTCGGCGGGCCCGGAGGCCGGTGGCTACGGCTTCTTCATGCTCAACGGCAAGATGGTCGCCGGCGCCGGCCCGCTGATGAGCGAGCAGCAGCCGATCGTGTGGTCGACATACATCGACACCGACGACGCCGACGCCACCGTCGCCAAGGCGCGCGAGGCCGGCGGCACGGTGATCGTCGAGCCCATGGACGTCATGGACGTGGGCCGCATGGCCTTCTTCATCGACCCCACCGGCGCCGCCATCGGCGTCTGGCAGCCCAAGACCCACACCGGCGCGGAGCTGGCCAACGAGCCCGGCGCCTTCACCTGGAACGAGCTGGCCACCCGCGACGTCGAGGGCGCCAAGGCCTTCTACAACAAGGTGTTCGGCTGGACCGGCGACACGCTGCCCTTCGGGCCGACCACCTACACCGAGCTCAAGCTCGGTGGCCGCACCATCGGCGGGATGCGCGAGATCGGCCCCGACGAGCCCGCGCAGATGCCGGCGCACTGGCTGGTCTACTTCGCGGTGGCCGACACCGACGCGGCGGTGGCCAAGGTGGGCGAGCAGGGTGGCAAGGTGCTCGTCCCCGCGACCGACATCGACCCTGGCCGCTTCTCGGTGTTCACCGACCCGCAGGGCGCGCCCTTCGCGGTGATCGCGCTGAGGACGGCTCCGGTCGCCTAGACCGCGGTGGGCTATCGCACCGGCGGCTGATATACTCGGCCGCCGGTGCGCAGCCCCAGCAGTGACGCGCGCCCTCGGAGGCCTCATGGCAGTACCCAAGGAACGCACCTCGAAGGCGAGTCGCGATCGCCGTCGTTCTCACCTCGCCCTCACCCGGCCGAGCCTCGTCCCCTGTCAGCAGTGCCGGCAGCTCAAGCGGCCGCACCACGTGTGCCTCAACTGCGGCACCTACGACGGGCGCGAGGTCATCGTCACCGAGTAGGTGAGCTGATCCGCGCTGCGCTCACCTTCCCCGGCCAGGGCAGCCAGGTCGCGGGAATGGCCGAGGGCCTGCTCGACACGGCCCTGGCGCGCACCCTCCTCGACGCCGCGTCCGCACGCGGCCTCGATCTGCGCGCCGCGCTCGCCGGAGACGACGACGCGCTGCGTCCCACCGACATCGCCCAGCCTGCCCTGCTGCTGGTCGAGGCCGTCCTGGCCGAGGCGGTGATGCATGCCGCCGAGGGATTGGAGGTGGTCGGCGTCGCCGGGCACAGCGTCGGCGAGTACGCCGCCCTGGTCGCCGTGGGCGCCCTCGACCCCGCCGAGGCGATGGGCCTGGTGGTCGAGCGCGGACGGGCGATGGCGGCGATGCGTGAGGGCGGCATGGCGGCGCTGCTCGGCGCCGAGGCGGCGCTGGCCGAGGAGATCTGCCGCGACGTCGCCGCCGAGGGTGGGGGAGTGGTGGTCGTCGCCAACCTCAACGCGCCGGGCCAGGTGGTGCTCAGCGGCGCGCGCGACGCCCTCGACCGGGCGCTGGTCCTGGCCAGGGAGCGTGGCGTGCGCCGGGCCATGCCGCTCAACGTCAGCGGCGCCTTCCACTCGCCGCTGATGGCGCCCGCCGCCGAGCGCTTCGGCGCCCTGCTCGACGCGGCCGCGTTCCGCGACGCGACGGTGCCGGTGGCCTGCAACGTCGATGGCGAAGCGGTCAGCGACGCCACCGGCCTGCGCGACCGCCTGCGCCGCCAGCTCACCGCCCCGGTGCGCTGGGTTGACTGCGTCACCACGCTGCGCTCGCTCGGCGCCGAGCTGCTCGTCGAGGTCGGCCCAGGCTCGGTGCTGAGCGGCCTGGCCCGGCGCATCGCCCCCGAGGCCCGCACCGTCTCCGTCTCGCGCCTCGACGACGCGGTGGCCGTGCATGCCTGAGCGCAGCCTGGCGGGCCGCGTCGCCCTGGTCACCGGCGCCTCGCGGGGCATCGGCCGCGCCGCCGCCCTGGCGCTGGCCAGCGAGGGTGCCTCGGTTGCGGTCGGATTTGGCAGCAACGCGGGAGCCGCCGAGCAGGTCGCCGAAGAGGTGCGCCGGCACGGCGTCGACGCGGTCACCCTCGGTGCCGACCTGTCCGACGCGGAGCAGGCGGCCGCACTGGTGCCGCGCACACTGGAGGCGCTGGGCGGTGTCGACGTGGTGGTCAACAACGCCGGGTTGGCCCGCGACAACCTGGCCATGCGCATGTCCGACGCCGACTGGCGCGCGGTCATCGACGTCGACCTCACCGCCGCCTTCGTCGTCTGCCGCGCCGCGCTGCGGCCGATGCTGCGGCAGCGCTGGGGCCGCATCATCAACGTCTCCAGCATCAGCGGGGTGCGGGGAAATCCCGGCCAGGCCAACTACGCCGCGGCCAAGGCGGGACTGATCGGCATGACCAAGTCACTGGCCCGCGAGGTGGGCAGCCGCACCATCACCGTCAACGCCGTGGCCCCCGGCTTCATCGAGACAGACATGACAGAAACTCTCGACACCCAGGTGCGGGTGCGCGCGGTGGAGCAGATCCCGCTGGGGCGCATGGGCACCGCCGACGAGGTCGCCGCGGCGATCGCCTTCCTCGCCTCACCGCTGTCGTCGTACATCACGGGACACGTGCTGCACGTCGACGGAGGGATGGGCGCCTGATCGTTCTGCGGCGGAGTAGAATGCGGCGCATACGTGTCTGAGACGACGCCGGACGTGACCGTCAGCGGCACCGGCGTCGGCGGCTCCGACTCCGAACCGCATCCTGGCGGGCGACCCTCCGGCCGGCGACGCCGCGCACCCGCGCGTCGCGCCCCGAGCGCCGCTCCCCACGATGCCGGCGGCGACACGGCGGCACCGTCCGCCACGACCGCCGGCGGAGCAGGCGACGCCGGCACAGTGCCGAGCGAAGCCGCGCGCGTCCACGACGACGCCACGCCGGACGCCGAGGCCGAGGGCGAGGGGGCGCAGCGCCGCCGCCAGCACCGCGGCCGCCGCGGGGGCACGCGCCGCCGGCGCAGCCCCGCCGAGGGCGACGTCGAGCAGGCCGCCGCGCCGGCGGTCGAGCTGGGCGCCGAGCCCACCGCCGAGGCCCCGCCCGGCGACCACATCTCCGCCGCGCCAGAAACCAGCGCGCCCCCCCTGGCTTCTCCCCCTTCGGAGACGGCGTCCGTGCCGCCGCCTCCCGTCCTCGACGGCGCCTCAGGTCCGCTCGCCTGGAGCCGTCCCGCCGCCGAGCCGAGCGATCATCCGACCCGTCAGACTGATACGGCCCATGCAACGGAGGCCGCACAAGGGAGCACCGATGGCAGACGCGAACTTCGAGAAGTTCAAGGGGATCGTGGTGGAACAGCTCGGCGTGGAGCCGGAGCAGGTGACCCCGGAAGCGAGCTTCGTCGACGACCTGAACGCGGACTCCCTGGACCTCGTCGAGCTGATCATGGCCTTCGAGGAGGAGTACGGGATGGAGATCTCGGACGAGGACGCGGAGAGGATCGGGACGGTGGGACAGGCCTGGGAGTACGTCCAGGAGAAGCTGGGGACGGTCAGCTAGCCCTCAGCCCCGCGCCCCCGGCCCCGCCGAGCCCGGCGCCGCCCGCCTCCCAGCTCAGTCCTGAGGAGGCCGAGGGCGCCGCCCAGCTCGAGGGGCTGCAGGAGCGCATCAGCGTCCGCTTCCGCCGTGGCGAGCTGCTCCGCGAGGCGATGACCCACGCCTCGTGGAACAACGAGCGCGGGCGGCCCAGCGGGCCCGGGCACGACAACGAGCGCCTCGAGTACCTCGGCGACGCGGTGCTCGAGCTCGTCGTCGGCGAGTACCTGTTCCGCCGCTTCCCCGAGTACGACGAGGGGCAGCTCACCCAGCTCCGCGCCGCCCTGGTCAACACCGTGACCCTGGCCCGGCTGGCCGAGCGCCTCCACCTCGGCGAGGCCCTCTACGTCGGCAAGGGCGCGGCCAAGACCGGCGCCCGCCAGCTTCCCTCGCTGCTGGCCAACTCCTTCGAGGCGCTGATCGGGGCGATCTTCCTCGACCAGGGGTACCGCGTCGCCACGCGCGTCTTCCTGCAGAACATCGGCGACCTCGCCGAGTGGAGCGACGAGAACTTCAAGGGCAAGCTCCAGGAGGCCGCCCAGGAGCGCACCGGCACCACGCCCAACTACCGCGTCACCGCGGGCTCGGGGCCGGGGCACAAGCGGGAGTACACCGCCGAGGCGATCGTCGGCGGCGAGGTGGTCGGCACCGGGCGGGGCGGGACCAAGCAGGCGGCCGAGCAGGCGTCGGCACGGGCGGCGCTGGAGACGCTGGGCAAGCGGCCCAAGAAGCGCGCTCCGCGGGCGGCGGCGGGGACGGCGCCCGTGCGGGCGGCGCGCTCCGCGCGCGACGCGGGGCGGGCCACCGCCGGCGAGCCGCCACGGGTGCGGCGCCGGGTCGCCGAGGTGGCGGCGGACCGCAGCGTGGCCGGGCGGCGCAGCGAGCGCGACGCGGTGCCGCCGCTGCTCGCGGAGCACGCGGGCGAGGGGCCGCAGAAGCGGCGGCGCGGGCTGCTCGGGGCGATCCGCTCGGCGGCGGAGGCGCTGGTGGGGCGAGTGGCGCCGGTCGAGCCTGAGGCTGCGCCGCCACCACCACCGCCACTGCCGCCGCCCCCGGCTCCACGGCAGCGCAGCCGCGGGGGCGGGGAGGCCTCGAGTTCCGGCCGGAATGCGGCGTCCTCCCGTCGCGGCAACGGCGCCCCGGCCGGTTTTTCCGGGGTTGCCTCCAAGCCTGCGGGCGGCCGTCCCCCGGCGAGCACGCGCCGTCGCGCCCAGGCGCAGGATCAAAATCCGCCGGCGGAACCACCGCCCAGGGAGGGCGGCCGCCGTCAGGCCGGCGGCGGAACCACGACGCCAAGAGCACAGCGCCCGCCCGCCTCCGCCGAGGGCGAAGAGACCCGCCGCCCCAGCCGCCGAGGCCGCCGCGGCGGACGGGGCCGCCGCCGCCCCGGCACCGCCCCAGAGACCCCCGAGTCCTGATCCGCGGGCGGCCGGATCGCGCTACCCTGCACGTCGTGCCGTGCCGACCCTGGCCGAGCTTCGGCCACAACATGTTGTGGGCACGAAACGGTCGCGCTCAACATGTTGACGCCGCCGCCCCACCCACCGGAGAATCCCCGCGATGAGGCTTCGCCGTGTCGCGCTGTCCGGCTTCAAGACCTTCGCGCGCCGGAGCGAGGTGCTGCTCGAGCCCGGGATCACCGCCGTGGTCGGTCCCAACGGGAGCGGCAAGAGCAACCTGGTCGACGCCATCCGCTGGGCGCTCGGCGAGACCAACGCCCGCGAGCTGCGCGGCGCCCGCATGGACGAGGTCATCTACGCCGGCGGCCAGGGCAAGGCGCCGATGGGAGTGGCCGAGGTGGTGCTCACCCTCGACAACGAGGACGGCCGCCTGCCCGTCGACGACGCCGAGGTGGCCATCCAGCGCCGGGTCACCCGCAACGGCGACAGCGAGTACCGCCTCAACGGCGGCCGGGTCCGCCTCCGCGACCTGGAGCGCGTGCTCGGCGCCACCGGGCTGACCCAGTCGGGCTACGCGGTGGTCGCCCAGAACGACATCGACGGCATCATCCAGGCCACCCCCCAGCAGCGCCGCGTGCTCATCGAGGAGGCCGCGGGCGTGCGCGCCGTCCGGGCCGCGCGGGAGGACACCCTGGAGCGCGTCGCCCAGGTCGAGACCCGGCTGCTGCGCATGGAGGACCTGCTCGCCGACGCCGAGCCCCGCCTCGCCGAGCTGGCCACCCAGGCCGAGGTCGCCCTGGAGCACCGCGCCCTGGCCGAGCGGCTCGGCGAGCTGCGCGGCTCGCTGGCCCGCGAGTCGTGGCGCGCCGCGCGGGCCCAGCTCCGCCAGGCCAGGGCGCGGCTGACCACCGCCCTGCACCGCGCCGAGGCGGCCATCGAGGCCGAGGCCGGCTTCACCGACCGCCTGGAGGAGGAGCGGCTCAACCTGGTCGAGGCCCGCGAGGCGCAGCGCACCGCGGCGCAGCGGCTGGAGACCGCCCGCGTCGACGCCGAGCGCCACTCCGGGGAGATCCGCCGCTGGGCCGACCGCGAAGTCGCGGGGGTTTTGCAGCGCTCGGGGGCGGTGCAGGAGGTCGCCGGGGCGGGCGTCGAGGGTGAGCGGGCGCTGCTGCAGATCGGCGAGCTGAGCCGCAGCGGCGACGAGCTGGAGGCGCGCCTGGCCGCCATGGAGGCGCGGCTCGCCGAGCTGCGCCAGGCGCACTCGCAGGTGGCCGCCGAGGTCCGCGAGGCCGACGAGGCGCTCCAGGATGGCGAGCTCCGGCTGCAGACCGCCGAGCGCAGCCACGCCGCCGCGGCCGCCGCCGTGCGTGACCACCTGGCCCGCGCGGAGCTGCTCGACGAGGCGGTCGGCCGCCTGGTCGCCGAGGCGCGCGCCGCCCGCGAGCGCATCGACGACCTGGCCGAGGCCGCGGCCGCCGCCGCCCGCGCCGCCGAGCGCCTCGCCGTCGAGCTGGAGGAGGCGCAGCGCGCCGCCGCCGCCGCCCGCGACGCCGCCGCCGGCGCGCGCGAGCGGGGCATCGCCGCGGAGCAGTCCGCCGCGCAGGCGCGCAGCGCGGCGCGCGAGGCCGAAGCTCGGGCGGCCGCGCTGCACGGCCAGGTCGAGGGCGCGCTGGGCGGTGGGGCGGTTGCCGCCGCGGTCGAGCGGGGCGAGCTCAGCGGCACCCGCCTGGTGGAGTGCTTCCGGGTCGTCGACGGCGCCGACGAGGCCGCGGTCGAGGCGGCCCTGGAGGCGCACCTGGCCGCCTGGGTGGTGGACGATCTCGACGCCGCGGCGGCGCGGCTCGCCGACGGCGGGCTGCGCGAGGAGGTGCTCGGCGCCTTCGCATCCCACCGCACCATCGAGCCCCCGCCCGGCGTGCGCGCCGCCGCCGACGCGGTCGAGGCCGACGAGCGCACCCGCGGCGCCCTGCTCGCCTGCCTGGCGGGCGCCTGGCTCGCCGCCGACCTGGCCGCCGCCCGCACCGCCGTCGCCGCAGCGGGAGGCCGCGCCGTCCTCCCCGACGGCACAGTGGTCACCGCGGCCGGCGTGCGCGGCGGCGGCCGTCCCGGCGCCACCATCGCCCTGGCCGCCGAGCAGCGCCAGGCCCTGGCCCTCGCCGCCGCCGCCCGCGCCGCCGAGGCGGAGGCCGCCGAGCGCGCCGCCACCGCCGCCGCCGAGCTCGCGGACGCCCAGCACGCCGCCGACGCCGCGGTCGCCGCCATGCAGGCCGCCCGCCAGGCCGCCGCCGAGGCCCAGGCCGGAGCCGCCGCCACCGCCACCGCCCTGCGCGCCGAGCAGCAGCGCGGTCAGGCGCTGGAGACCGAGCGCGAGGCCCGAGAGGCGGCGCGCACCGCCGCTCGCGACGCCGCCGTGGCCGCCGCGGTGGAGGAGGAGCGCGCCCGCATCGGCGCCGACCAGGTCCGCGCCGCCGTGGAGCGCGACCGCGAGCAGCAGGTCGCGCGGCGCGCCGCACTCGAGTCCGCCGCCGAGGCGCTGCGGTCCCAGGAGGCGGCCATCGCCCAGGTCCAGCCCGAGTCGCGCGACGTGCAGCGCCGCCTCGCCGCCGCCCGCCAGGCGCTCGACGCCGCCCAGCAGCGGTCCCGCCTCGCCGAGCTGCGCCTGCTCACCGCCGAGGGCGACGTCCTCGCCGCCCTGGCCCGCGGCCGCCGCGCCCGCTTCGCCTCGACCACCGCCGCGCAGGAGGTCGCCGACGCCGCCGAGGTGCTGGCCATGGCCGCCGCCCCGCTGGTCGAGCTGGAGCAATTGGTCAACGCCCTGGAGCAGCAGCGCGCCGAGGTCGCCGTGGTCTCCGCCCGCGCCGCCGACGAGCAGGCCCTCGCCGAGCAGGAGGTGGCCGCCTGCCAGGCGCGGGTGGACGAGCTGGCCGAGGCCGTCCGCGAGGCCGAGGGCGGCGCCGACGAGGAGGAGGCCTCCGACTGGGACGCCGCCGCCGCCGAGAAGGCCGAGCGCGAGATCACCCGCCTGGAGCGGCGCATCGCGGCCATGGGCCCGGTCAACGGGCTGGCCCCCGAGCAGCACGCCGCGCTGGCCGAGAAGGTCGGCCGGGTCCGCCACGACCGCGACGACCTGGCCCTCGCCTGCCGCGACCTGCGCGCCCTCGGCGACCACCTCGCCGTCGAGGTCGAGCGGCGCTTCGACGCGGTCTTCGGGGCGGTCGCCTACCACTTCCGCGCCGTCTTCGAGGAGCTCTTCCCCGGCGGCCGGGCCACCCTGCGCCTGGAGCAGCTCCCCGACCCCGAGGCCACCGGCGAGGACGGCGAGCCCCTGGCCACCACGCCGCGCCGCCGCCGCCCCACCGTCGCCGGGGTGGAGATCCTCGCCCAGCCGCCGGGCAAGAAGCTGCAGGCGCTCAGCCTGCTCAGCGGCGGCGAGCGGGCGCTGACCGCGCTGGCCATGATCCTCGCCCTGCAGCAGGTCAACCCCAGCCCGTTCTACCTCTTCGACGAGGTCGACGCCCCGCTGGACGACGCCAACATCGGCCGCTTCACCCGGCTGCTGCGCCGGTTGTCGGCGACCCAGCAGTTCCTGGTGGTCACCCACAACCACGTCACCATGGCCGCCGCCGACGCGCTCTACGGCGTGACCATGAACCGCGACGGCACCAGCACCCTGCTCAGCGTCCGCTTCGAGAACGGCCGCCCGGTGCCCGACGAGCCGCCGCGCGTCGCCGCCGCGGTCTGACCTGCCCGCTGGTCCACACTAGGCGACCGTCATGGCAGAGGAATCCCAGCAGCGCTACCGGCGCGAGACGTGGTGGCGGCGCATGTCGCGGCGCATGGACAAGGCGTCGCTGTCGTTCAGCGAGCAGGTGCGCGACGTCGTCCTGCTGCGCCGCGACCTCGACGACTCCTTCTACGACGACCTGCTCGAGATCCTCATCGGCGCCGACGCCGGCATGGGCGTCGCCGAGCAGCTCGTCGACCGGCTGCGCGAGCGCGTCCGCGACGAGCGCATCCCCGACGCCGAGAAGGCGCTGGAGGCGCTCAAGCAGGAGATGCTCGACCTGCTGCTGCAGCGCGACCGGCGGCTCAACCTCGACGCGGTGCCGTCGGTGGTGCTGGTGGTCGGCGTCAACGGCAGCGGCAAGACGACCACGCTGGGCAAGTTCGCCCACCGCCTGCGCGAGGACGGCCGGGTGCCCCTGCTCGCCGCCGCGGACACCTACCGCGCGGCGGCCATCGACCAGCTCCGGCTGTGGGCCGATCGCGCCCACACCGACGTGGTCGCCCACCAGCCGGGGGCCGACCCGGGCGCGGTGGTGTACGACGCGGTGCAGGCCGCGCTGGCGCGGCGTGTGGACGTCGTGCTGGTCGACACCGCGGGACGGCTGCACACCAAGTCGCCGCTGATGGAGGAGCTCAAGAAGGTGCGGCGCGTGGTGCAGCGGCTGATCCCCGAAGGTCCGCACGAGACGCTGCTGGTGCTGGAGGCGCCGACGGGCATGAACGCCATCGCCCAGGCGCGGGCGTTCAACGAGGCGGTGGGGTTGACCGGCCTGGTGCTGACCAAGCTGGACGGAACCTCGCGCGGCGGCACGCTGCTGGCCATCGAGGCCGAGCTGGGAGTTCCGGTCAAGCTTGTCGGAATGGGGGAGGGGATCGACGACCTCAACGTCTTCGACCCGCAGGCGTATCTCGATGCGCTGTTCGCGGGGGTGCTGGAGGTTCCTGCGGAGCAGCGCTAGGGGTGCAGGCCGCGCCCTTCGCTGCGGCGCAGCGCGGCGTCGTACAGCGAGGAGACACGCAGGCCGCGGGGCAGCACCCTGTGGGCGGCGCGCAGCGACGCGCAGGTGGCGCTGTGCGCGGCGGCGTCGAGGGGACTCCAGCGCAGCCGGTATGCGTCGCGCAGTTGCGGCGGCAGCAGGCCGGTGGTGAGGAATGCGACGGTGCTGAACGCGGGCCGGAGTGCGCGGGTGGGCAGCGGCGGGTGGAGCACCACGGTTGCGGCCTGGCGTGACGCGGGCACGGGCGTGATGCTTTCGATCACGCGGTCGACGTAGTCGTGCAGCGCGTGCGCCGTGTCCCAGGTGTCCTGCCTGCGCACGTGGACCAGCGGCGCGACGGCGCGCCATTCGCGGACGAAGGTGTCGGCGTCGGCGGTGGCCACCGGGCCGACCGTGGCGGTGTAGGTGACCAGCATCGATTGGACAATCGTGGCCAGAACCCAGCGCGTCAGCTCGGGGTCGGTCGCCGCGTAGGGCGTGCCGAGCGGTGCGTTGCTCGTCGTGTTGCCGCCGCGCAACGTGCCCCGCACCACGGCGTGCACCTCGCGCACCTGACGTGATGCGGCGTGCGCCTCGGCGGTGGTGCCGAAGGTGACCGCGACCAGCCAGCGCACGGTGCGAACCAGGCGTCCGAAGGGGTCGCGCCGGTAGTCGCTGTGGTCGACGACGCCCTGGGCGACCAGCGGGTGGGCCACCTGCATCAGAAGCGCGCGCCCGCCGCCGGCGAGCAGGAAGGGCTCGCGGCCCAGGCGCCAGGTCACCGATTCGGGGCCGAAGAGGCCGGGGTCGTCGGCGTCGTCGGCGAGCAGGGGCGCCTGATCCGAGCCGGGCGGCGGCCCGAAGAGCACCGCGGACAGCTCGGCCAGCGGCTGCCGGCGGCCGGGCTCGCGGGTGCGCTCGGCGACCATGCCGGTGAGGGTATCGGGTGATCGGTCCGCTAGAGTCCGCTGGCGTCGCCGCACCACCACGACAGGGAGCACCGAGCACCGCACATGGCCCTGCCCGTCACCCTCACCGACAGCAGCTTCCGCACCCAGGTGATCGACTCCGAGAAGCCGGTGCTCGTCTTCTTCTGGGCGGAGTGGAACTCGACGTGCAAGGCGCTGGCGCCCACCATCCGGGTGCTCGCCGAGGAGGACGGGGAGCACCTGACGGTGGCCCGCCTCGACGTCGACGCCAACCCGGTGACCCCGGCGATGTTCGGCATCCCCAGCGTGCCGGTGCTGATGCTCTTCGCCGGCGGCCAGGCGCTGTTCCGGCTGGTCGGCTACCGGCGCATCGACGTGCTGCGCGCGGAGATCGAGGCGGCGCTGGTCGGGGTCTAGCGGGCGTGGCGGAAGTGGACGACCCCGTCGCGCTCTGCGTCCATGGCGAATCGCTGTGGCATCGCATGGGGCTGTCGGCGCTGGGCGTGGGCTGGGAGGAGGACGGCGCGGTGGCGCGGCGCACCGGCAACGCCTCGCCGGTGTTCCTGGCCGCCTCGACGATTGCGCCCTCCGCCACCGCGGAGCAGCTCGACGCGGCGGCCGCGGGGCTGACCGGCAGGCTGACCGTCGCCGACTCGCACAGCCGCCTCGACCTGCATGGGCTCGGCTGGCGGATGCCGGGGACCCAGGCCTGGATGGCGCGTCCGGCGGGTGGGCTCACGGTGCCGCGGGTCTCCGGGCTGCGCGTCGCGCCGGTGGGCAGTGCGGAGGAGGTGCGGCTTTTCGAGCGCACCATCTTCGAGGCGGCCGACGGCAATCCCGACTGGGCCCCTTCGGGCTCGGTGCACCCCGCGCCGGCCAGCCTGCACGTGCCCGGGTTGACCCTGGTGATCGCCTGGCTCGACGGCCGTCCGGTGGGAACGGCGCTCGCCGCGGTGGACGGTCGCGTGGTGCAGGTCTCGGCCGTCTCGGTGCTGCGGTCGGCACGGCGGCGGGGCATCGGGGCCGCGCTGACCGCGGCGGTGGTCGGGCTCGCGCCGGAGCTTCCCGCCGTGCTGAGCAGCACCGCGATGGGGCACGGGGTGTACCTGGGGCTCGGCTTCGCGGAGGTCGGCCGCCGCACGCTGTGGGACCGGGTGGTGGCGGAGACGGGCTCGGTCGCGTAGCTGCTATGGTGTCCAGGCTTTGTCCTTGACACCCATGCCTGCTCCCGATCCCACCGAGCTGGTGGCCCGGCAGCAGCGCCTCCTCGACGTCTACGGCGCCCTGCTCACCGAGCACCAGCGCGAGGCCTGCCGCCTCCACCTCGACGAGGACTGGTCGTACGCCGAGCTGGCCGAGCAGTTCGGCTGCAGCCGCAGCGCCGCCCACGACCTGGTGCGGCGGGCCCTGATCCAGCTCGACCACTACGAGTCCCGCCTCGGCCACGCCGCCGAGCTGGCCCGCCGCGACGCGGTGGAGGAGGAGCTGCGCGCGCGGCTCGCGCCGGAGGCGCGTTTCTAATGTTCGACTCCCTCTCCGACCGCCTCACCGACATCTTCAGCACCTTCACCGGCCGCGGCCGCCTCACCAAGGAGGAGGTCGAGCTCGGCCTGCGCGAGGTGCGCATGGCCCTCCTCGAAGCCGACGTCAACTTCAAGGTCGCCCGCCAGTTCGTCGAGCGCATCCGCGAGCGGGCGGTCGGCGCCGACGTGCTCGAGTCGCTGACGCCGGGCCAGCAGATCGTCCAGATCGTCAACGAGGAGATGGTCGCCCTGCTCGGCGGCGAGCAGCGCAAGATCCGCTACCAGTCGCAGCCGCCCACGGTGGTGATGCTGGTCGGCCTGCAGGGCTCGGGCAAGACCACCACGGCCGCCAAGCTGGCCCTGGCCATCCGCCGCGAGGGCCACCGTCCACTTCTGGTCGCTGCTGACATCTACCGTCCCGCCGCCGCGCAGCAGCTGGAGAAGCTGGGCAAGGACAACCAGATCCCGGTGTCGATGCCGGCCGACGGCGTCAAGCCGCCGGAGCTGGCCCGGCGTGGCGTCGAGGAGGCGAAGCGGCTCAACTGCGACGTGGTCATCGTCGACACCGCCGGACGCCTGCAGATCGACCAGCGCATGCTCGACGAGCTCAAGGAGATCCGCAAGAAGATCTCTGTGCACGAAACCGTGCTGGTGGTCGACGCCATGACCGGCCAGGAGGCGGTCAACGTGGCCCGGGCCTTCGACGAGCAGGTCGGCGTCGACGGCGCCATCCTCACCAAGCTCGACGGTGACGCGCGCGGCGGCGCCGCGCTGTCGATGCGCGAGTCGATCGGCAAGCCGATCATGTACTCGGGCGTCGGCGAGAAGGTGTCCGACCTGGAGCCGTTCCACCCCGAGCGCATGGCCTCGCGCATCCTCGGCCTCGGCGACGTGCTGACCCTGATCGAGAAGGCGCAGGCGGGCATCGACGAGCGCAAGGCCAAGGACATGGAGGAGCGGCTGATGTCGGGCCGCCTCACCATGGAGGACTGGCTGGGCCAGATGCGCCAGCTCCGCTCGATGGGCCCGCTGGAAGGCGTGCTCGGCATGCTGCCCGGCATGGGCAAGCAGATGCGCCAGCTCGGCAACCAGATGCCCACCGAGCGCGACCTCTCCCACCTCGAGGCCATCGTGCTCTCGATGACCGCAGAGGAGCGGCGCCGGCCGGAGATCATCAAGGGCTCGCGCCGCAAGCGCATCGCCCTGGGCAGCGGCACCGAGATCAGCGAGGTCAACCGAATGCTCAAGGGCTTCGAGCAGATGCAGCAGCTCTTCAAGCAGCTCGGCGGCGGCAAGGGCAGCAAGGGTGTGCGCGGCAAGATGCGCATGCTCAAGAACCTGCAGGGTTTGGATCCTGCGCAGCTGAAGTAACCAATCTGGCCGCAGGCGCGAAGCGCCGTTGCGGCCCAACGGCTCGCGCGGCGAGCCGAGAAGGAGACGTTTTGGTCAAGATTCGACTCAAGAGGATGGGCGCCAAGAAGCGACCCTTCTATCGCCTCGTGGTCGCCGACTCGCGCAGCCCGCGTGACGGCAAGTTCATCGAGGAGATCGGCTACTACGACCCGCTGCCCAACCCGGCGACGGTGCGCATCGACGTCGACAAGGTGCACGAGTGGATGCGCAAGGGCGCGCGTCCCAGCGACGTGGCCCGCAAGCTCCTCGAACGCGAGGGCATCCTGCAGCGCAACGCGCAGTCGCGCCGCGTGGTGGCACCGGCCGCCGAGGTCGAGGCGCCCGCCGCGGCCGTTGCCGCCGAGGCTGAGGCTCCCGCCGCCGCTGCGGAGCCCGAGGTCGAGGCCGCGCCTCAGGAGGAGCAGGCGTGACCGACTTCGGCGACCTGGCGCTGTTCATCGCCAGCAACATCGTCAACGACAAGGAGTCGGTGGGCGTGCGGGTGCGTCCCGGCGGCCGCCAGACGGTCGTCGAGATCAAGGCGTCGGCCGAGGACATGGGCAAGCTGATCGGCAAGAACGGGCGCAACATCGACGCCATCCGCACCGTGGTGCGGGCGGCCGGGCTGCGCCATCGCCAGCGCGTCCAGGTGGACGTGGGCTGAGCCTCGACGTGTCTCCAGCCTCGATGACCGACACACCGCAGCGCCTGCGTGCCCTCCACGTGCGCCGTCCTCACGGCGTGCGCGGCGAATTGCGCGTCGAGCCGCTCGGCGGTGACGCCGCGCGCTTCGTGCCGGGCATGACGCTGTACGGCGAGAACGGGTCGGTCTACACGGTGGCAACGGCGCGTCCCACGGCGGAGGGCGACGTGCTGCTGGCGCTGGCCGAGGTGGCGTCGCGCGACGCCGCCGACGCGCTCCGCGACGCGTACCTCTGCGTCGATCGCGAGGCCGCTCGCGGTCTCGGCGAGGACGAGTGGTTCGACTTCGAGCTGGTGGGGCTGCGCGTGGTGTCGTCGGTGGACGGCCTGGCGCTCGGTGTTGTCGCCGACGTCGAGGAGTACCGGGAGCAGTCGGTGCTGGTGGTGCGTGACGCCGCCGGCACGGAGCGTCGCATTCCCCTGGTGCGCGCCCATGTGGCGCGTGTTGATGTCAACAGTGGCCAGATCGTGGTGACCCCGTGGGCCGAGGACGAGGCGTGATGCGCGTCGACGTGCTCACCATCTTTCCCGACATGTTCCCCGGGCCGCTGGGCACGGGGGTGGTGGGGCGCGCCCTGGAGCAGGGCGTGGTGTCGCTGCAGGCCCACGACCTGCGCGACTTCACCGACGACCGGCATCGCCAGGTCGACGACATCCCCTTCGGGGGCGGTCCCGGCATGGTGCTCAAGCCCGAGCCCTTGATCCGTGCGGTGCGGTCCTACCGCGACGCGGACGCGTCGGCGCGGGTGATCCTGATGTCGCCGCAGGGGCGCCGCCTCGACCAGGCGTACGCCCGCGAGCTGGCCGGCGAGTCGCACCTGGTGCTGGTCTGTGGCCGCTACCAGGGTGTCGACGAGCGGGCTCGCGAGGAGATCGGCGAGGAGCTGTCGATCGGTGACTACGTTTTGAGTGGCGGCGAGCTGGCCGCCATGGTGGTGGTGGAGACGGTGGCGCGACTGGTTCCCGGCACGCTGGGATCGCACGAGTCGCTCAGCGACGAGACCTTCACCGAGAGGGGATTCGAACCCCCGCTGTACACGCGTCCGGCGACTTTCGACGGACGCGAGGTGCCCGAGGTGCTGCGCAGTGGCCACCATGCGGCCATCGAGCGCTGGCGCCGCGAGCAGAGTGACGAACGAATGAGGCGACGTCGGCCGGACATGGTCCGCGACGGCGCCCCCGCAGGAGGTGTCTGATGAATGTCATCGACCTGCTCGAACGCGAGCAGGAGAAGCCCGAGGTTCCCGTGCTGCGCAGCGGCGACACCGTGCGCGTGCACGTCAAGGTCGTCGAGGGTACCCGTGAGCGCATCCAGGTCTTCGAGGGCGTGGTCATCGCGCTCGGCGGCAAGACCGGTCTGGCCAGCACCTTCACGGTGCGGCGCGTCACCCACGGCGTCGGCGTGGAGCGCACCTTCCTGGTGCACTCGCCGCGCATCGACAGGATCGAGGTGCTCCGCCACGGCGACGTGCGCCGCGCCAAGCTGTACTACCTGCGCGAGAAGGTGGGCAAGCGCGCCCGCATCCGCGAGCGGCGTGAGCCGATCGGCGGTGGGCAGATGACCCGCTCGCGCGCGGCCGCCGCGGCCACCGACGACGGCGCCGCCGAGATCCACGACGTGGACGACGAGGTGGAGGAGATCCGCGAGGCGGAGCTGCCCGAGACTGCGGAAGCAGCCGCCGGGGCGGAGCCCGTTGCCGACGCAGCCGCGGAGACCACTGATCGCTAGGGGTCAACGCCAGGCGCCCGCCGCCCTCCCGCCGATGCGTCCCCTCAAGGATCGCGTCGGACACGCGGGAGAGGCGGCGGCCCTCGCCTTCGTTCGCGGGAAGGGCATGGAGGTCCTGGCCCGCGACTGGCGGTCGCCGCTGGGGCAGATCGACATCGTCGCCGAGGACGGCGACACCCTCGTCCTCATCGAGGTCAAGGCGCGGCGCGGCACGGGCTTCGGCCTGCCTGAGGAGGCCGTCGACGGGCGCAAGCGCCAGAAGCTGCGCACTCTCATGCAGCTTTACCAGGCTTCCAGCCGCCGCCAGAAGCAGCCCTGCCGCATCGACGTGCTGGGGCTGATCCTCGACGACAAGCTCCAGGTCACCCGCACCGAGCACATCGAGAACGCGGTCCAGGACGAGTAGCCGCGGGTCGGCGCCGCGGTCGCGGTGGCTTGACCTACACATGGCTGTGATACTACACTGCCCGGTGTATGTTCGCAACTGCACTGAGCTGCGCCCTCCAGGGGCTGGCGGGAATCCCCATCACGGTCGAGGCCGACATCGCCGCCGGGCTGCCCGGCTTCACCATCGTCGGGCTGACCGACCGGGCCATCCAGGAGGCGCGTGAGCGCGTCCGGGCGGCGGTGCGCAACGCGGGGTTCGAGTTCCCCGCGCGGCGGCTGACCGTCAACCTGGCGCCGGCCGAGGTGCCCAAGGAGGGCACGGCCTACGACCTCGCGATCGCGCTCGCGGTGCTGCGCTGCGCGGGGCGGGACATCAGCCTGCGCGACACCGCGGTGCTCGGCGAGCTGGCGCTGGACGCCACGCTGCGACCGGTGACCGGGGTGCTGCCCATGGCCCGCTCGCTGCGGGCCGCGGGGGTGCGACGTCTGGTGGTGCCGCTGGCCAACGCGGCGGAGGCCGCCATGGTGGAGGACCTCGAAGTCGTGGCCGCACCGTCGCTGCCGGCGTGCGTCTACCATCTCGACGGTTCACGTCCGCTGCCGCCCGCGCCACCAGGAGACGCCGAGGCAACCGCGGAAGATGATGGTGTCGACCTGGGATCGGTGCGTGGCCACATCCACGCCAAGCGGGCGCTGGAGATCGCCGCCGGCGGCGGCCACAACCTGCTCATGCTCGGGCCGCCGGGGTCGGGCAAGACCATGCTCGCCCGGGCGCTCGCCTCGCTGCTGCCCGACCTGACGCCCGACGAGTCGCTGGAGGTGTCGGCGATCTGGTCGCTCCGCGGCGCCCTGCACGAGCGTCCACCGGCGACGCTGCGGCCGCCGTTCCGGGCGCCGCACCACTCCATCTCCCGAGCCGGCCTGGTCGGCGGCGGCAGCGGCTACGCCCAGCCGGGCGAGATCAGCCTGGCCAGCCGTGGCGTCCTCTTCCTCGACGAGCTCTGCGAGTTCCCCCGCCCGCTGCTCGAAGCGCTGCGCCAGCCGCTGGAGGAGCGGTCGATCACCGTCGGCCGCGCTCGGGGCAGCGTCACCTACCCGGCCGCCTTCACCCTGGTCGGCGCCGCCAACCCCTGCCCGTGCGGCTACCTCGGCGACGAGACCCGCCGCTGCCACTGCGGCCTGCGCGAGCTGCAGCGCTACCAGTCGCGCGTCAGCGGCCCGGTGCGCGACCGCATCGACCTGGTGGTGCCCGTGCCGCGGCAGTCGTACGACGTGCTCTTTCCCGACCGGGCGCTCGACGAGCCGGCGGAGCCGGTCCGCAACCGGGTCGGCGCCGCCCGCGCGCGCCAGGTGCAGCGCAACCGCGACCTGCTCGACCGCGAGCGCACCCGCACCGGCCGCAGGCGTCGCCGCACCGCCGCGCTGGTCACAACCGCGGGCACCACCCCGCCCCGGCCCAGCTCCCACGTCAACGCCGACCTTGACGGCGTCCTCCTTCTCGCCGCCTGCGACCCCACGCCCGCCGCCACCCGTCTCCTCTCCATCGCCGGCGACCGCCTCCAGCTCAGCGCCCGCGCCTTCCACCGCGTCCTCCGCGTCGCCCGCACCATCGCCGACCTCTCCGGCAACGACCGGGTCGACGAGGCGTCGCTCGGCGAAGCGCTGCGATACCGCGGGGAGACCGCCCGATGACCCTCGGACCCATCCGCCACATCCCCCGCGGCGCCACGGGCTGGCCGCCCGAGCTGGAGCACCTGGAGCTCAGCCCTCCCGAGCTGTGGGTGCTCGGCGACGCCATCCCAGCGGGCCCGCGCGTCGCCGTGGTCGGCGCGCGCGTCGCCACCCACGGCGGCCTGCAGATCGCCCGCCGCCTCGGCGCCGACCTCGCCGCCGCGGGCATCCCTGTGGTCAGCGGCATGGCCCTGGGCATCGACGGCGCCGCCCACGAGGGCGCCCTGGACTCCGGCGGGCCCACCGTCGCCGTGCTCGGCTGCGGCATCGACGTCTGCTACCCGCCCTCCCACCGCGACCTGCGCGACCGCATCGCCCGCGGCGGCTGCGTGGTCACCGAGGAGCCGCCCGGCACCGTCCCCGCCCCCTGGCGCTTCCCCCGCCGCAACCGGATCATCGCCGCCCTGGCCACCGCCCTGGTGGTGGTGGAGGCCAGCGACCGCAGCGGCGCCCTCAGCACCGCCCGCCACGCCGCCGACCTGGGTCGCGACGTCTTCGCCGTGCCCGGCTCGGTGCTCAGCGACCGCAGCGCCGGCACCAACCGCCTGGTCCGCGACGGCGCCATCCCGCTCCTGGAGACCGCCGACCTCACCGCCGTCGGCTGCCTCGCCGAAGCCCTCGAAGGCATCCGCGGCAGAGCCCGCCTGGCCATCCCGCCGCCCACCTTCGCGGGAGCGCCCGCCCGGCGCGGTGACCGGCGGCACCACGCCGCCAACGAACTTCCACAAGAGCAAGCCGCCCTGCTCGCCCGCATCGGCGCCGACCCCGTCCACCCCGACCGCCTCGCCGCCGCGCTGCGCCTGAGCCCCGCCCGCCTGGCAGCCCAGCTCGCCGGCCTGGAGCTCGCCGGCCACGTCCGCAGCCTCCCCGGCGGCCTGGTCGCCAGGGACGTCCCACCGCAACCCGGGGCGCATACTGCCCCAGCCGTGCCATCCCGGGCAGGGGGTTGACGTGCCGCCCACCCGGGGTATCACCCTGTGGCGACCCCCCTGGACCGCTCGGAGGCCGCTGTTATGATCGGCCGCGCCACGCGGCCCGCAGCCCCGCACCGCGCCGTCCGCGGAGAAGAACCCTCCCCATGCCCACCAACCTGATCATCGTCGAGAGCCCGAGCAAGGCCCGCACCCTCGCCAAGTTCCTCGGCTCCGGCTACACCATCAAGGCGTCGATGGGGCACGTCCGCGACCTGCCCAAGTCGAAGCTTGGCGTCGACGTGGAGAACGGCTTCGAGCCGCAGTACGAGGTGATCAAGGGCAAGGAGACGCAGATCAAGGAGCTGCGCAAGGCCGCCAAGGACGCCACCAACGTCTACCTCGCCGCCGACCCCGACCGCGAGGGCGAGGCCATCGCCTGGCACGTCGCCCAGGCGCTCGGGCTGCGCGACCCCGACCGCATCGTCTTCCACGAGATCACCCGCGGCGCCGTCGAGGCGGCGATGAGCCAGCCCCGCAAGATCGACCGTGACCTGGTCTCCGCCCAGGAGGCCCGCCGGGTCATCGACCGCCTGGTCGGCTACCGGCTCAGCCCGCTGCTCTGGCGCAAGGTGCGCACCGGGCTCAGCGCGGGGCGGGTGCAGTCCGTCGCGGTCCGCCTGGTGGTCGATCGCGAGAACGAGATCGAGGCCTTCGTCGCCAAGGAGTCCTGGACCATCGACGCCATCCTCACCAAGGACGGCGACACCGTCACCGCGCGCCTCTACGCGCAGCGCAAGGACAGCAACAAGCTGGAGCTGGGCACCGAGGCCGAGGCCCTGGAGGTGATCCGCCGGCTCGGCGTCGACGAGAACGGCAAGCCGAGCGCGAGCACCCCGCAGTTCAGGGTCACCGCGATCGAGGCCAAGGAGGTCACCCGCCAGGCCCCGCTGCCGTACACCACCAGCACCCTGCAGCAGGACGCCAGCACCCGCCTGCGCTTCCCGCCCAAGCGCACCATGAGCATCGCCCAGGAGCTGTACGAGGGCGTCGACGTCGGCGACGGCCCCACCGGCCTGATCACCTACATGCGCACCGACTCGACGCGCATCAGCGACGTCGCCCGCGACGCCACCGCCGCGCACATCACCTCGCAGTTCGGCAAGGAGTACGTCCGCAAGGGCGCGCCGCGCGCCGCCAAGGCCAACCCCAACGCCAACGTGCAGGACGCCCACGAGGCGATCCGCCCCACCGACGTCGGCCGCACTCCCGAGCAGATCAGCAAGCACCTCACTCCGCAGCAGGCCCGGCTCTACGAGCTGATCTGGCGCCGCTTCGTGGCCAGCCAGATGTCGGCCGCGCGTTTCGACACCACGCGCGTCGACATGGAGGCCGGCGACTACGTCTTCCGCGCCAACGGCTCGGTGCTGCGCTTCGACGGCTTCACCAGGGTGTGGCGCCGCGACGACGACAAGGACGACCGCAGCCTGCCCGCGCTGCAGCAGGACGACCTGCTCACCGCCACCGAGCTGAAGCGCGAGCAGCACTTCACCCAGCCGCCTCCGCGCTTCACCGAGGCGTCGCTGATCAAGGAGCTGGAGGAGCGCGGCATCGGCCGGCCCTCGACGTACGCGCCGACCATCGAGGTCATCGAGACGCGCAAGTACGTCGAGCAGCTGGAGCGCCGCCTGCATCCCACCGAGCTGGGCAAGACCGTCGACACCCTGCTGCGCCAGCACTTCCCCGACATCGTCGACGTCGCCTTCACCGCCGACATGGAGAAGCGCCTCGACGGCATCGAGGAGGGCACCCGCCAGTACGTGCCCACCATCGACGAGTGGTACGCGCCGTTCGCCAGGACCATCGCCACCGCCGAGACCACCATGGAGCGGGTCAAGGTGCCCGCCAAGAGCACCGGCGAGACCTGCCCCGAGTGCGAGGAGGGCGAGCTGGTCGAGCGCGAGGGCAAGTACGGCAAGTTCGTCGGCTGCTCGCGCTACCCCGAGTGCAAGTACATCAAGGGCAAGGACCAGTCGGCGCCTGTCGCCATCGGCGAGATGTGCCCGCAGTGCGGCAAGGAGCTGGTCGTCCGGCAGGGACGGCGCGGTCCGTTCGTCGGCTGCAGCGGCTACCCGTCCTGCAAGTACATCAAGGGCGACGTGCAGGTCATCCCCGCCACCGAGGGCGACCCCGCCACCGGCGACGGCGCGGCCGCGGCGCGCATCGTGCAGGTGGTCCAGGAGGACCTGGGCACCTGCCCCAACTGCGGCAAGCCGCTGGCCCGGCGCAGCAGCCGGCGCGGACCGTTCATCGGCTGCACCGGCTATCCGAGCTGCAAGTACATCCAGCCGCGTGCCGAGGGCGTCGCCTCCACCGAGGGCGGCGCGGCCCCGGCGTCGACGCGCCCGGCGCCCGAGGCCACCGGCGAGGAGTGCCCCGACTGCGGCAAGCCGCTGGTCAAGCGCCAGGGTCGTTTCGGCCCGTTCGTGAGCTGCTCCGGGTACCCCAAGTGCAAGTACCGCCCGCCCAAGGGCGCCACCGCCCCGGCGGAGGAGCCGGTCGGGTCGCCGTCCTGATGGAAAGCCGGCGCATCCGCGCCACCACCATCGTCGCCGTCAAGCGCGACGGCCGCACCGCGGTCGCCGGGGACGGGCAGGTCACGGTGGGCGACGTGGTGATGAAGCACAGCGCCTCCAAGGTGCGGCGCATCTACCGCGACCAGGTCGTGGTCGGCTTCGCCGGCGCCGTCGCCGACGCCTTCACCCTCTTCGACAAGTTCGAGCAGCACCTGGAGAAGCACCAGGGCAACCTGCTGCGCGGCGCCGTCGAGCTGAGCAAGGAGTGGCGCACCGACAAGTACCTGCGCCACCTCGACGCCATGCTCATCGTCGCCAACGCGGAGCAGCTCCTGCTGCTCAGCGGCGAGGGCGAGGTCATCGAGCCCGACGACGACGTGGTGGCGATCGGCAGCGGCGGCCCGTACGCGCAGGCGGCGGCCAAGGCGTTGCTGCAGAACACGGCACAAACTGCGGAGCAGATCGCGCGCCGCGCGCTGGAGATCGCCGCGACGCTGTGCATCTACACCAACGATCACATCAGCGTGGAGATCGTGGAGCAGGCACCGTGAGCGAACCGCTCGTCGCCGCTGAGCCAACGCCGCCCACGAATGGCGTCGCGACCGACCCCACATCGAGCGACGGCACCGCCAACGCGACGCAACCTTCGAAGCAAGCCGCCGCAACCGAGTCGCCCAGCGACGACCTCCGCCCCAAGGAGATCGTCCGCCGCCTGGACGAGTACATCATCGGCCAGTCCGAAGCCAAGCGCTCCGTCGCCATCGCCCTGCGCAACCGCGTCCGCCGCCAGCGCCTCCCCGAGGACATGCGCGACGAGGTCCTGCCCAAGAACATCCTGATGATCGGCCCCACCGGCGTCGGCAAGACGGAGATCGCCCGCCGCCTGGCCCGCATGACCAACTCGCCGTTCATCAAGGTCGAGGCGACCAAGTTCACCGAGGTCGGCTACGTCGGCCGCGACGTGGAGTCGATCATCCGCGACCTGCTCGAGCAGACCATCACCGACCTCCAGAACGCCCGCATGGAGGAGGTCGAGGACCGCGCCAAGGAGCTCGCCGAGGACCGCATCCTCGAAACCCTGCTCGACGCCGAGGAGCGCAAGGAGCGAGAGGCCGGACGCCCCGCGAGCGACGAGACGACCACCCAAGCACCGCAGCCGCCCGCGGACGCCGCCGACACCGCCGAGCCAGCAGCGTCAACAGCAGCGCCGCCAACGCCCGCCGCCGACGACGAGCAGCGCCGCCGCCGTCGCCGCCTGCGCAAGCGCCAGCTGCTCAAGAAGCTGCGCAGCAAGCAGCTCGAGGACCGCGAGATCGAGGTCGAGGTCGAGGAGCCCTACCAGCCGGTGATGGAGGCCTTCAGCGGCAGCGGCGCCGAGGAGATCGGCTACGCGCTGAGCGACTTCTTCTCGCAGATGGCTCCGCCCCGCAAGCGCCAGCGCCGCATGACCGTCGCCGACGCCCGCAACGTCCTCGCCCAGGAGGAGACCGACCGCCTGGTCGACATGGACCGCCTCTACGACGACTCGATCAAGGCGGTCGAGGACGACGGCATCGTCTTCGTCGACGAGGTCGACAAGATCGCCGGCGGCCGCTCGCCCGAGCACGGTCCCGACGTCAGCGGCGAGGGCGTGCAGCGCGACCTGCTCCCCCTGGTCGAGGGCTCGACCGTGCACACCCGCTACGGGGCGGTGCGCACCGACCACATCCTCTTCGTCGCCGCAGGAGCGTTCAACGTCGTCAAGCCGAGCGACCTGATCCCCGAGTTCCAGGGCCGCTTCCCCATCCGCGTCGAGCTCAAGCCGCTCACCGAGGACGACCTGCAGCGCATCCTGGTCGAGCCCAGCAACGCGCTCACCAAGCAGTACTCGGCGCTGCTCAAGACCGAGGAGGTCACGCTCGAGTTCGCCGAGGACGGCCTGCACGAGCTGGCCCATCAGGCGGCCGTGGTCAACGAGCAGGACGAGAACATCGGCGCCCGCCGCCTCTTCACCATCATGGAGAAGGTGCTCGAGGAGCTGAGCTTCAGCGCCGAGGACCACGCCGGCCAGACGGTCACCGTCGACGCCGAGTACGTCCGCCGCCGCCTCGCCGACCTGGTCCGCAACGAGGACCTGCGCCGCTACGTGCTCTAGCCCGCCGCCGGGTTTCCCGCCCGGCGTCCCCTGGTACACTGACGGCCAACGGCTCGCAAAGCCGATTTCGCACGCCCGGCCGACGCCTGGCGACGGGTGCCCCGCGCAGGGGTGAGTCGCCAGCAGCGGACGACGCCGGGCGGAGGCACAACCCCACCACACCAGGAGGAACGGGACCATGCCCGTCGCCACCCTCCGCCAGCTCCTCGAGGCCGGAGTCCACTTCGGCCACCAGACCAGCCGGTGGAATCCCAAGATGCGCCAGTACATCTTCACTGCGCGCAACGGCATCCACATCATCGACCTGCAGCAGACCCAGACGCTGCTCGACGAGGCCTGCGACTTCGCCCGCGACCTGGTCGGCCGGGGCGAGAAGATCCTCTTCGTCGGCACCAAGAAGCAGGCCCAGGACACCATCCAGGAGGCCTGCGAGCGCAGCGGCCAGTACTACGTCACCCATCGCTGGATGGGCGGCATGCTGACCAACTTCACCGTCATCCAGCGCCAGCTCAAGCGCCTCCAGGAGGTGCGCGCCATCCGTGACCGCGGCGACTTCGAGCGCATGACCAAGAAGGAGGCCAACGTCCTGGAGGACGAGCTGGACCGGCTGGAGCGCAACTTCGGCGGCATGGTCACCATGAAGCGGCTCCCCGGAGCGCTCTTCGTGGTCGACTGCCGCAAGGAGCGGCTCGCCGTCGGCGAGGCCAACAAGCTGGGCATCCCGGTTATTGCCATTGTCGACAGCAACTGCGACCCCGACCTGATCCAGAAGGTGATCCCCGGCAACGACGACGCCATCCGCGCCGTCCGCCTGATCACCAACCTGGTCAACGACGCCATCGTCGAGGGCCAGCAGCTGCTCGGCGAGCGCGAGCTGCGCGAGCGCGAGGAGCAGGTCGCCGCCGAGGCGCGCGCCGCCGCGGAGGCGGCCGAGCGGGCCCGCGCCGAGGCCGAGGCGCAGGCGGCCGCCGCCAACGCCGCGGCCGCCGCCCAGCAGAAGGAACAGTCAGCGAACGGCGCCCAGGAGAAGGCCGACCAGCCCGTCCTCGCCAGCGCCGAAGAGGCATAGGGAACAGCAACGTGGCCGAGATCACCGCGGCACAGGTCAAGCAGCTCCGGGACATGACCGGGGCGGGAATGATGGACAGCAAGCGCGCCCTGGTCGAGACCGGCGGCGACATCGAGAAGGCCAAGGACTACCTGCGCGAGCACGGGATGGCCCGGGCCGCCAAGAAGGCCGGGCGCAGCACCGGCGAGGGCGCCATCGAGTCGTACGTGCACCACGCCAGCGGCGTGGGTCGTGTGGGCGTGCTCGTCGAGGTCAACTGCGAGTCCGACTTCGTCGCCAAGACCGACGACTTCAAGCACCTCGCCCACGAGATCGCGCTGCACATCGCCGGCGCCTCGCCGCAGTACGTGCGCCGCGAGGAGGTGCCCGCCGAGGCGATCGAGCGCGAGACGGCGATCTTCCGCGCCCAGGTGGCCGACAAGCCCGCCAACGTGCAGGACAAGATCATCAGCGGCAAGCTCGACGCCTTCTACGGCGAGATCGTGCTGCTCGACCAGCCCTACATCCGCGAGCCCAAGAAGAAGGTCAAGGACCTGATCAGCGAGGCCATCGCCAAGCTCGGCGAGAACATCACCGTGGCCCGCTTCGCCCGCTTCGCGGTGGGGGAGACGGCGGGCGCGGAGCAGGAGTCGCCCGACGGCGAGCCCGCCGGCGTCGCGGCCGAGTAGCGGGACCGGCACCGAGTTGGAGGTGGCAACCACCGGCAGGGTCGAGCGCCGCCCGCAGGGCGCGCCGCGCTGGTCGCGGGTCGTCCTCAAGCTGAGCGGCGAGGCCCTGATGGGCAGCCTCGCCTACGGCATCGACCCCGCCGTCGCCGCCTTCATCGCCACCCAGATCGAGCGCGTCGTCGCCCACCAGGTGCAGGTGGCGGTTGTGGTCGGAGGTGGCAACATCGTGCGCGGCATGGAGGCCAGCGCCCGCGGCGTCGACCGGGTCACCGGCGACTACATGGGCATGCTGGCCACCATGATCAACGCGCTGGCGCTGCGCGACGCGCTGGAGCGGCGCGGGCTGCAGTGCCGCGTGCAGTCGGCGATCGCCATGCACCAGGTCGCCGAGCCGTTCATCCCGCGACGCGCGGTGCGCCACCTGGAGAAGGGCCGCGTGGTCATCCTCGGCGCGGGCACCGGCAACCCGTTCTTCACCACCGACACCACCGCCGCCCTGCGCGCCGCCGAGATCGGCGCCGAGGTGCTGCTCAAGGCCACCAAGGTCGACGGCATCTACACCGCCGACCCGCTCAAGGACAGCACCGCCGAGCGCCTGCACCACCTGTCCTACATGGAGGTCCTCAACCGCGGCCTCACCGTGATGGACAACACCGCGCTCACCCTCTGCATGGACAACCGCACGCCCATCGTCGTCTTCGACCTGCTCAGCGAGGGCAGCATCGAGCGCGTGGTCATGGGCGAGGACATCGGCACCCTGGTCGACGACAACGACACCGCACCGACGGAGGCCGCAGAGCGCGCACGATGATCGACGACTGGTTGAAGGACGCCGAGGAGCGCATGGACAAGAGCGTCGAGGCGCTGCACAAGGACCTGTCCAGCATCCGCACCGGCCGGGCCACCCCCGCGCTGGTCGACCGCCTGCAGATCGACTACTACGGCACGGCGACGCCGCTGCTCTCGCTGGCCAGCATCACAGCGCCCGAGGCGCGCCTGCTGGTCATCCAGCCCTACGACCGCGGCGCCATGGCGGCGATCGAGAAGGCGATCCAGACCAGCCAGCTCGGCCTCAACCCGTCCAACGACGGCGCCATGATCCGCATCCCCATCCCGCCGCTCACCGAGGACCGCCGCAAGGAGTTCGTCAAGATGGCCAAGCAGAAGGCCGAGGCGGCGCGCGTGGCCATCCGCAACATCCGGCGCGACGAGGTCGAGCACATCCGCAAGATCGAGAAGGACGGCGAGGTGGGCAGCGACGAGCTCGACCGCGGCCTCGCCCATCTCCAGAAGATCACCGACCGCTTCGTCGCCAGGGTGGACGAGGTCGCCCACAAGAAGGAGCAGGAGATCCTGGAGGTCTGACCATGGACCGCCCTCCCGCTCCCAACGCCGTGCCACCGCCCCCGCACGAGGGGCTGCCCCGGCACATCGGGATCATCATGGACGGCAACGGCCGCTGGGCCAGCAAGCGGCACCTGCCCCGCGTCGCCGGCCACCGTGCCGGCGTCGGCGCCATCCGCCCGGTGATGCAGGAGTGCGACCGCCTCGGTGTGCACGTGCTCACCCTGTACGCGTTCTCCACGGAGAACTGGTCGCGCCCGGGCACCGAGGTGTCGGCGTTGATGAGCCTCTTCGTCGAGACCATCCAGCGAGAAATTGACGAACTTGACGACAACGGAGTGCAGGTGCGCATCCTCGGCCGCCGCCAGGAGCTGAGCCCGCGGTTGCAGGAGGTGGTGGTCGCCGCCGAGGCGCAGACGCTGCACAACAGCGGCGCGGTGCTCAACATCGCCATCAACTACGGCGGCCGCGCCGAGGTCGTCGACGCGGTGCGCGCGCTGGCCGCCGCGGGCGCTGACCTGACCCGGCTCGACGAGGCGCAGCTCTCCCAGGCGCTGTACACCGGCGGCCTGCCCGACCCCGACCTGATCATCCGCACGGCGGGGGAGATGCGGGTGAGCAACTTCCTGCTCTGGCAGGCGGCCTACGCCGAGCTGTGGGTGACCCAAACGCTGTGGCCCGACTTCGGCGAGGCCGAGCTGCGCCAGGCGCTCGCCGCCTTCGCCGAGCGCGAGCGCAAGTTCGGCAGGGTGGGACCGGCGGGGGGGCCGGCGCGGCGCGGGGTGGGGCACCGCATCGCCAGGGCCCTGCGCACCGGATGAGGCTGGGCCTCAGGCTCGGCTCGGCTGCCGTCCTGCTCGTCGCTCTGGCCGGAGCGATGCTGGCCCGGGGCCCCCTGCTCGACGCGCTCGCCGCCGCCGCGCTGGTGGTGGCCTGCTGGGAGTTCTCCGGGCTGATGCGCCGCCTCGGCGCCGAGCCGCTGCCCTGGCTGCTCTACCCGCTGGCGCTGTTCCTGCTGCTCCGCCACACCTATCCGGCGAGCTGGCGGACGCTCGACTGGGCGCTGGGCGGCGCGGTGGTGATCGGGCTGATCGGCACGCTGGTGCCGCCGCGCCAGGCGCTCGACCGGGGCATGGCGCGGTGGGCGGCGTCGGTGGGGGGCGCGCTCTACCTGGGGCTGACCATCGGCTACCTGCTGCTGGTGGTCAACATGCCTGACCGGTCGGTGACCTACGCCTTCCCGTGGCTCGTCGCCATCGCCCTGGGCAGCGCCATGGTCGGCGACACTGCGGCCCTGTTCGTGGGCAGCGCCATCGGGAGGCACCGCTTCTTCCCGAGCATCTCGCCCAAGAAGACCGCCGAGGGCGCCGCGGGCAGCCTCCTGGCCACGGTGCTCACCTGGTCGCTGCTCGCCCCGTGGCTCACCGGCATCCCGGTCGGCCACGCCATCGTGCTCGGTGTCGTCGTCGCCGTGGCGGCGATGGGCGGCGACCTGGTCGAGTCCGCGCTCAAGCGCGCCGCCGGGGTGAAGGACTCCTCCGAGCTGATCCCCGGCCACGGCGGCTTGCTCGACCGCCTCGACTCGCTGCTGCTGATCGGCCCCGTGGTCTACGCGTACGTGGTGATGACAGGACTGCCATGACCATCCCAGCCGGGCCGCCTGCCGGACGAACCCCGTCTATATTGCAGGTGCACCTGTCCGCACCGGCCGACGCCGGCCAGGAGATCCCGCAGCCTTGACCAGCGCCCGCCGCCGCGTCGTCCTGCTCGGCGCGACCGGTTCGATCGGCCGCCAGGCGTGCGACCTGTTCGCCCGCTACCCGGAGCATTTCGAGCTGGTGGGCGCCGTGGTCGGCTCGGACACGGCCGGGCTGAGCGACGTGGTCGAGCGCTTCTCCGTGCCCCTCAGCGCGGTGGTCGCCCCGCGCGACCCGTCGCACCCGCTGCCGCGCGGGGCCGCGGCGGGACTGGACGCCGCCTGCGAGGTCGCTGCGCTCGACGCCGACGTGGTCTGCGTCGGCATCGCCGGCGCCGCCGCCCTGCGTCCCACCCTGGCCGCCCTCGACCACGGCACCGACGTGGCCATCGCCACCAAGGAGGTGCTGGTCATGGCGGGCGAGCTGGTCACCGCCCGCGCCGCGGCCACCGGCGCCCGGCTGATCCCCGTCGACAGCGAGCACAGCGCGCTGTGGCAGTGCCTGCGCGGCGAGGACCCGGCGTCGGTCGCGCGCCTGCTGCTCACCGCCAGCGGCGGCCCCTTCCGCGAGCGCCCGCTCGACACCCTGGGCCGGGTCACGGTGGAGGAGGCGCTGCACCACCCCAACTGGTCGATGGGCCCGAAGATCACCGTCGACTCGGCGACGATGATGAACAAGGGCCTGGAGATCATCGAGGCGCACTTCCTATTCGGCGTCGACTACGCGCGCATCGACGTGGTCATCCACCCGCCGAGCATCGTGCACTCCGCCGTGGAGTTCGTCGACGGCGCCACCGTCGCCCAGATCGGCGTGCCCGACATGCGCATCCCCATCGCGCTCGCCCTCACCGACGGCGTGCGCCTGCCCGGCGTCTGCGCACCCGCCGACCTGACCCTGGCGTCGCCGCTGGTCTTCAAGCCGGTCGACCCGCGCCGCTTCCCCGCGCCTGCCCTGGCGCGCCGCGCCGGCGAGATGGGCGGCGGCGCGCCCGCGGTGCTCAACGCGGCCAACGAGGCGGCGGTGGCCGCGTTCCTCACCGGACGCTGCGGCTTCACCGACATCGTGCCATTGGTGGCAGAAACTCTGGAGGCGGCGCCGCTGCCGCCGTCGCCGTCGCTCGACGACCTGGTCGAGCTCGACGCGTGGGCGCGCCGCACCGTGGAATCCGGCGTGGTCGCCGTGGCCGCGGGCGGAGGGCAGTAGGCGGCATGGACGTCCTGCGCACCGTCGTCGCGATCATGGCGCTGCTCGTCGTCGTGGTGGTGGTGCACGAGATGGGCCACTTCCTGGTCGCCAAGCGGTCGGGCATCCAGGTGGACGAGTTCGCCGTCGGCTTCGGGCCCAAGCTGATCTGGAAGCGCGTCGGCGACACGGTGTACGCGCTGCGGCTGCTCCCCGCCGGCGGCTTCGTCCGCCTCGCCGGCATGACCGGGCTGCCCGAGGAGAAGGACCCGGGGCCGCGCGCCTTCTGGCGGGCGAGCATCCCCAAACGGGTCGCCACCATCCTTGCCGGCGGCGTCTTCAACCTGATCTTCGCCGGCCTGCTCTTCAGCGCGCTGGCCATCCCCAGCCAGGCGTCGGCGGTCGACGCCGGGACGCCGCTGGCCAGCGCGGGATTGCACAGCGGCGACACCATCCTCACCGTCAACGGCCGGCACATCAACGACGCCGACGAGGCCGCGGTCACCGCCGACATGCACGCCGCCACGCGCGCCACCGAGGGCCACCCCGCCACCGTGGTCTACCAGACGCCGGGCGGCGCGGTGCGCACCACCACGGTGACGCCGGTGCTGGAGCTGCTCAACCTCGACCGCAGCAACCCGCTGCCGCAGCAGATCATCGTCGACAGCATCGACGGCAATTCGGTCACACCGGGCGACCCCGCGATGCTGTTCCACTCGGGCAACGCGGTCAAGGTCAGCGGGCACGTCATCGGCGACACCAAGGTCTACACCGGCACGGTCGCCGGGGTGAGCACCGGCAACGGTGACGTGGGCCGCGTCGATGCGGCGTGGCTGTTCGGCTTCCAGCCCGGCTGGGCGGGCAACACCCCCGCCTACGCCGCCGGCCGCGGTTTCACCAAGGTGCCCACGGCCATCGCCGGCACCTTCACCGGGCTCTACCAGATCCTCACCACGCCGAACAGCGGCGGCCTCTCGGGCAACGTGCAGGGCCCGGTCGGCATCGTCAGGGACACCGGCGCCGCCGCCCAGGCCGGCTGGATGGTGTTCCTCACCTTCATGGCCTACATCAGCCTCAGCCTCGGCCTCTTCAACCTGCTGCCGATCCCCTTTCTCGACGGCGGCCGCTTCGTCTTCATCATCCTGGAGGCGATCCGCCGGCGCCGCGTCGACCCGCGCCGGGAGGCGATGATCCACTACGTCGGACTGATGCTCATCCTGGCATTGGTGTTCTACGTCACCTTCACCGGCGACATCGGAGGTCGAGCAACGTGATCCCCCCCAATCGCCGCCGCACCGTGCCGGTCAACGTGGGAGGCGTCGTCATCGGCGGCGCCGCGCCGGTGTCGGTGCAGACCATGACCAAAACCCAGACCGAGGACGTGCGCGGCACCCTGGCGCAGATCGAGCGCGCCGCCGCGGCCGGGGCCGACATCGTGCGCGTAACCTGCGACACGCCCGAGGCGGGAGTGGCGCTGCGCGAGATCGTCGCCAACTCGCCGGTGCCGATCGTCGCCGACATCCACTACGACGCGCCGCTGGCATTGCGCGCGCTGGAGGCGGGCATCGCCTGCCTGCGCCTCAACCCCGGCAACATCAGCGATCCTGCCAAGGTTGGCGACATCGCCCGCGAGGCCAAGGCGCGCAACGTGCCCATCCGCATCGGCGTCAACGCGGGCAGCATCCCGCAGCGCAAGGACCTGGAGCGCGGCCGCGGCGGCAGCGTCGAGGAGGCGGCGCAGAACATGGTCGACGCGGCCATGCACCACATCCGCATCCTCGAAGAGCTCGACTTCACCGCCATCAAGGTGTCGCTCAAGGCCTCCGACGTGCCCACCAACCTCGCCGCCAACCGCTACTTCGCCTCGCTCGACAAGCCGTATCCCCTGCACCTCGGGCTCACCGAGGCGGGGCCGGTCGAGTCGGGTTCGGTCAAGTCGGCGATGGGCATCGGCATCCTGCTCGCCGAGGGCATCGGCGACACCATCCGCGTCTCCCTGGTCGGCGACCCCGCCGACGAGGTTCGCGTCGGGCGGCAGATCCTCGCCAACCTGGAGGAGAAGGGCAGCGGCCCCAACCTGATCGCCTGCCCGACCTGCGGACGGCTGGAGATCGACATGTTCCCCATGGTCGCCCGCGTCGAGGAGGCGCTGCAGAAGGTGCGCCGCTCGATCAACGTGGCGGTGATGGGCTGCGTGGTCAACGGCCCCGGCGAGGGCATGCACGCCGACATCGGCATCGCCGGCGGCCGCCAGAAGGGCATCCTCTACAAGGGCGGCAAGGTGATCGCTTCGCTCCCCGAGGCGGAGCTGATCGCCGCCCTGCTGCGCGAGCTCGACGCCATCGCCGACGAGGACGCGCGCCTGCTCGCCGAGGGAAAGCCGTTGCCCGACGGGCTTGGCGAGGCCGAGGCGGGCGCGGCGCTCACCCCGGTGCCGATGGCGCAGCGCTAGGGGGGAGCGCACCCGGCCCCTATACTCGCCACCCGATGAGCGAGCGCGACCCCAAGCAGATCACCCCCAAGAGCGAGGACTTCGACCGCTGGTACACCGACGTGGTGCGCCGCGCGGAGCTGGCCGACTACACGCCGGTGGGCGGCTGCATGGTGGTCCGGCCGTACGGGTGGGCGCTGTGGGAGAACACCCGCGACGCCCTCGACGCCATGATCAAGCGCACCGGGCACGAGAACATGCAGTTCCCGCTGTTCATCCCCGAGTCGCTGCTCAAGAAGGAGGCGCAGCACGTCGAGGGCTTCGCCCCCGAGGTCGCCTGGGTCACCCGCGGCGGCAGCAAGGAGCTGGACGAGCCGCTGGCCATCCGCCCCACCAGCGAAACGATCATCTGCACGCTGTACAGCAAGTGGATCCAGAGCTGGCGCGACCTGCCGGTGCTGATCAACCAGTGGGCCAACGTGGTGCGCTGGGAGAAGCGCACCCGGCTGTTTCTGCGCACCACCGAGTTCTGGTGGCAGGAGGGCCACACCTTCCACGAGACCACCGAGGAGGCCGCCCGCGAGGTCGAGACCATGCTCGGCTGCTACGACGAGCTGGCCGTCGACTGGCTCTGCCTGGCCACCGTCCCCGGTCGCAAGACGGACAGCGAGAAGTTCGCCGGCGCCGACTACACGCTGAGCATCGAGGCGCTGATGTCGGACGGCCTGGCACTGCAGGCGGGGACCAGCCACCACCTCGGCCAGAACTTCACCCGCGCCTACGACATCAGCTACACCGACCGCGGCAACGAGCTGCAGAACCCGTACCAGACCAGTTGGGGACTGAGCACGCGCATGATCGGCGGCGTGATCATGGCCCACGGTGACGACCAGGGCCTGGTGCTGCCGCCCAAGGTGGCGCCGGTTCAGGTCATCGTTGTCCCGATCTCGCGGAGCAACGACCCCGAGAACGCAAAGCTGGTCGAGGACGCGGTGGAGAAGCTGGAGCGCGAGGCCCGCGACACAGTGCGCCTCAAGGTCGACCGTCGCGAGGGCATCCGCCCCGGCGAGAAGTACGCCCACTGGGAGCTGCGTGGCGTGCCGCTGCGCGTCGTGGTCGGCGCCAAGGACCTCGCCGACGGCATGGTCACCGTGGTCCGGCGTCTCGATGGCGAGCAGTCGCGCGTGCCCCTCGACACCCTGGCCGTGCAGCTCCCGCGCCTGCTCGACGAGGCGCACCACGCCCTCCGCGCCCGCGCGCTGAAGCTCCTCGAGGACTACTCGCGCGAGGTGAGCACCATCGCCGAGCTGCAGGCGGCGTTCGCGGACGGCCCGGTGTGGGCCAATGCACCCTTCTGCAACCGCAAGGAGTGCGAGGACGCCGTCAAGGCGTCGGTTCATGCCGTGACTGTCCGCAACCTGCGCGCCGACAGCAGCGCCGACGGCGCGCCCTGCCTCGCCTGCGGGGAGCCCGCCGAGCACGTCGCCCTGATCGCCCGGGCCTACTGACCCTCGGCGCGCTCCGCGGCGCTCGGATCGTCGCCGGGGCGGAGCAGCACGCGGACGTCCTCGGGGAAGAGGCGCAGCGCGTCGTCGGAGATGTCCGGCGGGCCGCCGTGTGGCTGGGCGATCCAGGTCTCGATGAGGTCGTCGCAGAGGGCGCGGATCGCCTCGGGCGGGAAGTCGAGGGCGCGCAGGGCGGCGCCCTGGCGGGCCAGGAAGCCGTCGAGCTGGACCAGCCAGCGGCGGCTCACGTCGCGCAGGCGGGCTGTGGCGTCGTCGCGGTCGGTGCTCTCCGCCGCGGCCTGGAGCTGGGCGCCCTTGGCAGCCATCAGCTCGGCAGTCAGGCCGGCGGTGCTGTGGGTCAGCTCCAGCGACAGGGTGCGCAGGCCGGCGAGGCGCTTGGCGTGGAGTGTGTCCACCCACCCGGCGCGGGCGGCGGCGTCGCCGATCCGGCAGCGGCCGTAGTAGCGGGTGGCCGCCTGGGGCATGGCGCCGGGGGCCAGGTTGGCGCAGGTCCAGACCGGGCTCATCGAGTCGTAGCCCGTGGTCAGGGGGATGAAGTAGCTGGGGTGGTAGGCGACGCAGTCGTGGAAGTCGGGCGGGAACGGCCGTCGATACGGACAGGCGTCGGCCGGATGCGCCTGGCCACCCGTTTGCCCCTGCTGCTCGCGCCCGCGACGTGCCACCATGCCTCCAACTCAGAGCACCGCCGCGTGCCGGCCCGGCGAGCCGCAAGTATATTCAACAAATGCCGAACGTACCGAACATCGTCGAATTCCCCGCTGCGGGTGACAGCCCGCAGGGGCAGTACATCGACAGCCACGGCGTGCTGCTGGAGGCCTTCGGCCTGCCCTCGGCGACCGGCCGGATCTTCGCCTACCTGATGCTCCGCGACACCCCCGCGGGGCTGGACATCATCGCCGCCGACCTGGAGATCAGCAAGTCGTCGGCCAGCGTCGGCGCCCGGCACCTGCTCGACGCGGGGGTGGTCCGCCGCCTGCCGCAGCGGGGCAGCCGCCGGGTGCTCTACGAGGCCGTCGACAGCTTCGAGTCGCTGGTCGAGACCGACAACGTGCGCCGCGCCATGCTGGTCGAGAAGTGGCGCCAGGGGGTCGCGCTGGCCGGGTCGGAGCGGGCCAGGCAGCGCATGGAGCAGCTCGTCGAGCTCTTCGAGTTCCACCTGGAGGAGAGCCGGACGACCCTCGACCGCTGGCGGAGCCGGTCCGGCCGCCGCTGACCGGTCGGTCGACGCGGAGCCGGGCCACGAGCGTGGTCGAGCCCGGCCGGGGGTACACTCACGCCACCGGTGCCACTCGCCGAACTCCTCCCCAAGGCCGCCTACCTCCCTGAGGCGGACCACGACGTCCTCCGCAGGGCCTTCGAACGTGCCCGCGACGCGCACCAGGGACAGTTCCGGCTCAGCGGCGAGCCGTACATCGAGCACCCCGTCGCCGTGGCCGGCGTGCTCGCCGAGCTGCGCCTCGACGTCGACACCCTGGCGGCGGCGATCCTCCACGACACCGTCGAGGACACCGAGATCACCCTGGACGACCTGCGCGCCGAGTTCGGGCCAACTGTGGCCAAACTCGTCGAGGGGGTGACCAAGCTGGGCAAGATCCACGTGCGCAGCCAGGCGCAGGCCCAGGCCGAGAACATCCGCAAGATGCTGGTGGCCATGGCCGAGGACATCCGCGTGGTGCTCATCAAGCTGGGCGACCGGCTGCACAACATGCGCACCGTCGAGGCGCTGCCCGCCGAGCGCCGCCTGCGCATCTCCCGCGAGACGCTCGACATCTACGCGCCGCTGGCCCACCGCCTCGGCATCTGGCAGATGAAGGGCGAGTTGGAAGACCTCGCCTTCAAGGTGCTCGACCCCGACAACTACCTGATGGTCGAGGCCCGCCTGGCCACGGCGCGCGAGGAGCGCGAGACCTTCATCAACCACGTCACCGAGATCCTCGACCGCGAGATCGAGAGCCTCGGGCTGAGCGCGGAGATCAGCGGCCGTCCCAAGCACGTGTTCTCGATCTTCGAGAAGATGCGCAAGACCCAGAAGGGGTTCGAGGAGATCTACGACCTGATGGCGATCAGGGTCCTGGTCGACTCGATCAAGGACTGCTACGGCGTGCTCGGCGTGGTGCACTCGCTGTGGAAGCCGATCCCCAACCGCTTCAAGGACTACATCGCCATGCCCAAGGGCAACGGCTACCAGTCCCTGCACACCACGGTGATCTCCCACACCGGCGAGCCCATGGAGATCCAGATCCGCACCTTCGAGATGCACCAGACCAGCGAGTTCGGCGTGGCCGCGCACTGGCGTTACAAGGAGGGCGCGCAGTCCTCGCGCGACGCCCACTTCGACGAGAAGTTCGCCTGGCTGCGCCTGCTGCTCGACTGGCAGAAGGACGTCACCGACGCCGAGCAGTTCGTCGACGCGGTGCGCGTCGACATCTTCCAGGACGAGGTCTTCGTCTTCACCCCCAAGGGTGACGTCCGCTCGCTGCCCACCGGATCGACGCCCGTCGACTTCGCCTACCGCGTGCACACCGACGTGGGCCACGCCTGCATCGGCGCCAAGGTCAACTCGCGGATGGTGCCGCTCGACTACCGACTGCAGAACGGCGACATCGTCGAGATCCTCACCACCCGCGGCCAGCACGGGCCGTCGCGAGACTGGCTGGCCTTCGTCAAGACCTCCTCAGCGCGCGAGAAGATCCGCGGCTGGTTCAAGAAGGAGCGGCGCGAGGAGAACATCCAGAAGGGTCGCGAGGCGCTCGACAAGGAGTTCCGGCGGATGCGCCAGATCGCCCTGCACAGCGTCAAGGACGACCGCCTCCTCGAGCTGGCCAAGGACTTCAAGTTCACGACGGTGGACGACTTCGTCGCCGCCGTCGGCTACGGCGACATCAGCGCGCGCGCCGCGGTGCTCAAGTACACCGCGCTGGAGGACGGCGGCGCGCCGGCGCAGGAGCAGGACGGCCACGCGCTCAGCATCCCGCTCACCGCCGCACTGCCGACCTCGGGCACGGTGCGGGTGCGCGGCGTCGGCGACGTGCTCACCTCGCTGGCGCGGTGTTGCAAGCCGGTGATCGGCGAGCCGATCCGCGGCTACATCACGCGCGGCAAGGGGGTCAGCGTGCACCGCGCCGACTGCATCAACGTTGTGAACGCCGCCGACCCCGACCGGCTGGTCGAGGTGGAGTGGGAGCGCGGCTCGCGCCAGCTCTACCCGGTGGGCATCAAGATCGAGGCCTGGGACCGCACCGGGCTGCTCCGCGACATCGCCGCGGTGATCGCGGAGTCGAAGATCAACCTGAGCGGCGCCGACGTCCAGGTGTACGACGACAAGACGGCGGTGATCTCCACGGTGGTGGAGATCCAGAGCTTGACCCAGCTCTCCCGCCTGCTGGAGCGCCTGGAGTCGGTCCGCGACGTGCACACGGTGGCACGTGAAGCCGGCTGACGCGGCCTCCTGACTTTTTGTCGCCAACCGGTGGCGGCGAGCCAAGGCGTCGTCGCAACCCGTCGTAGCGCGGCTCGCCACGACCGCGCACGCGCGAGCATGGCGCCAGGATGTTCACCCAACGCCCGCGTCGCCATGCCCACCGCGGGCAGCGCGGCGTCGGCATCGTCGAGCTGACCATGGTGGCGCCGGTGTTCCTGCTGCTCCTGCTCGGCGCCTTCGTGCTCGGAATCGTGGTCATGAATCAGATGCAGCTGACCAACGCGGTGCGCGACGGCGCCCGCGCCGCCGCCGTGTGCGGCGGACCCGCCCGCAACACCGCGCCGGTGGTGCCCACCCTCCCCGACGGCCACACCACCTGCGACAGCACCGCGCTGATCACCTACATCAACAGCCGGCTCAGCGCCGTGCCCGGGGGCGCCATCACCAGCGTCTGCGTGTACGTCGGCTCCCAGGACGGCAACGGCAGCGGCACCACCTGCGTCGCCAGTGACCCCGTCGACCCCAACATCCTCGACAAGTGCAACAAGGGGACGGTGGTCGAGGTGGACATCGCCTACCCGCAGCAGCTCTACGTCCCGCTGGTCGGCAACGTGCTCGGCAGCAACGGCACCACGACGCGCACCCTGCACGCCGCGGCGCAGGCGGTGTGCGAGCAGTGACCCGGCTCCGTCCGCGCCGCCGCGCACGCCGTCGCCTCTCCTGGGGCCAGTCCCTGGTGGAGATGTCGCTGATCGCACCGGCATTGGTGGTGCTGGCCGGGGGCTGCGGGCAGGTCGGCATCATCGCCTACGGCGCCGCCTCGGTGGAGACGTCGGCGCGCTCCGCCGCCCGCGTCGCCGCGGAGTACCCCAACAAGTCGCTCGACTTCGTCACCACCCTGGGGGTGACCACCTACACCTGTGGCCAGACGCCGGCCGACACCCAGACCGAGAACTCGGTGTGCGCCGCGGCGCGCAGCTCGGCGGGGCTGCTCTCCGGGTCGTCGCTGACGGTCACCATCACCAGCACCTCGACGATCTCCCGCGTCCCCGACGACGTCGTCCGCGCGGGCAACACCTGCCCGGGAGGCGCGCTGGAGACCGGCAGGGTCAGCGGCCTGCCCAACGGCACGGTGGCCAGCATCTCCTCGCCGAGCAAGTCCTCGGCGGGCACGGTGCTCAGTGACAGCTCTGGCAATTACTCGATCTGCCTGTCCGCGCCCAACAACTCGCAGGGCAACCAGAGCAGCTCGATCAACGCCACCGCCGTCGACGGCTCGGGCTGCACCTACAACACCTCGCTGGCCATCGTCATCACCACCTCGAAGACGGTGACGCCGTCGCCGGCCAACATGGCGCTGCCCGGCACCGGCGTCTGCCCCACCGCGCAGCCGACCGCCACGCCGGCGCCGAGCGCGTCGCCGACGCCCGCGCCCACCGGCCCCGCCTGGCAGGGCGGCGCGCTGCCGACGCCCGCGGCCGCGGCGGCCTGCTCGACCACGGTGAGTGACACCAGCTACGTGCAGGTCACCGTGTCCTACACCGCGCCGGTGTTCGTGCCGGTGGTCGGCAAGTACTTCGAGAACCCGCAGGGCTCGGGCGGCCGCGTGGTCAGCGCCACCCAGCGCATGCAGGTCGAGCCGTGCGCAGTGACCCAGGGCGGATGACGGCGCACAGCCGGCGCCGCGGCCAGCGCGGGCAGGTGGTCCCCATCGCCGCGATCTGCACCGCGCTGCTGCTCGGCGGCGCCGCCCTCGCCGTCGACCTCAGCCTGCAGACCGACCGCCACCTCGACCTGCAGAACGCCACCGACGCCGCCGCGCTGGTCGCCGCGCGCGACCTGGGGGCGACCCACAGCGGCCAGCCCAACCAGTCCGACCGCAGCCAGGCCGCCGTCGACGCGCTCAAGGTCATCTATGACCACCTCGGCTGGGGCAGCGGGGCCAACGGCTGGGCCACCTCCACGGTGGGGTCGACGTGCAACAGCGGCAGCAACTGCCACATCAGCACGGTCGGGTCCGGCACCGCCGGCGCGGGCGTCACCGTCAGCGTCGACATCCCGCCGCTGCACGCCAACAACACCTCTTACAACGAGGGCGCCACCCTGGGCAGCCCGTGGGGCTATGCCGAGGTGTCGGTCCACGAGCGGCAGGTCCAGGGCTTCGGCGGCGCCATCGGCTTCGGGGCACAGACGGCGGGGTCGGACTCGGTTGGCTACCACTTCCCCGGCGGCCAGGGCTTCGGCTTCGCCCTCTACTCGGGGACGCTGGTCCAGGCCGGCAACAACGACGAGGTGATCCAGGGCAACGTCTACGCCTATCGCGACGTCCAGCCGCAGAGCAGCGGCAAGGCCAGCGTCTGCGCCGACACCGACAGCAGCGGCAACCCCGGCCACGTCATCCTGGGCGCGCCGCAGTCGGGCCCGTTCCCCTCGCCCGACCCGGCCGCGGGCGCCGTCTACCAGAAGGACGTCAAGCCGACCAGTGCTGACCAGGTGGTCAACACGGCGACATGCAGCGCCGCGCTGGGCAAGGGGCAGGTGGCGCAGACGGCGGCGATCGGCTCGTGCGGCACGCTCAGCGTGCAGGGCGTCAGCCTGACCACCACCCAGGACCCCAGCTCGCTCGCCTGCATGGCCAACCCGCCGGTGACCGCGCCCGACCTGCAGGGCCCCGCGCTGGTCGGCAACGTGGTGCGCTACGACGGCTCGACGCTGGGCAACAACCAGTCGGTGCTGACCGTCACCCCGCCGCTGACGTCGGGGCTCTACTACGTCACCCACAACCCCAACTGCACGGCGCCCAACTGCACCGACGTGGTCATCGACGGGCACAGCGCGCCGAGCACCTGTCCCAACGCCTATGCGCAGTACACCACCTGCCTGCTCGGGGTCACCTTCTGGCTTGACAAGGGCGCCACCATCGGGGTGAGCAACGGCGCCAGCGTGCTGATCAGCCCCTACATGCCGCCCTCTGATCCCAGCCTCGACCCCAACGACGGGCGCTTCCCGATCTACGCGCCGATCGGCTCGGCGGCGGGGATCTACGAGACCAACACCCAGTCGGTGCTGGTGATGACCGGCACCGTCTACATGCCCAGCGGGACCATGAGCGTCAGCTCCAACGCCACCCTGGGCGTCAGCGGCCAGGCCATCGTCAACGCCTGGAACGTGCAGAGCGGCAACCACACCAACCCCGAGATCCAGTACAGCCCCGGCGCCACGGCGGGGCAGCGCGAGGTGCTGCAGCTCGTCGAGTAGCTCGGCCGGGCTACCAGGTGCAGGGGCGCAGCGGCGAGCCGGGGATCGGCCCGGCGATGCACGGCGCCGTCGGGGTGGGGAAGGGAGTGACCAGGCCGCCGTACCCGCTGCCGCCGCCGCCGGTGGTGCCGGCGGCGCCCGCGCCCGCCGAGGTGCCGTTGGCCGAGCGGAAGTCGAAGGTGCGGCCGGCGTTGACCCGGACCACGCTGACGGCCACCAGCGAGGCGACCAGCACGGCCACGAAGACGCCGACCACCAGCTCGGTGTTCCAGTGCAGGCCACGGGCGCTGAGCCGCCCGCGGATGGTCAGCCGCTTGGGGCGCTCCTCGCGGCGCCGCCGCCGGCCGATGCGGCGGTAGAGCCCGGGGGTGTACCAGGCGGTCTGCTCCTCCTCCTCGGCGACCTCGGTGACCTCGGCGCTGTCCATCACGCCCACGGTACGCAGGCCAGATCGCGCCGTCCCGGGTGAAGCGGTCACGGACGCGTCGAAGGGCCGGGCCAGGAGGCTCGGTAGACTTGCCCACCTATGCCCGGCATCGCCGCCCCGCGCGGCACGCGCGACCTGCTGCCCGACGCCGCCCCCGCCTGGGAGTGGCTGCACGACGTGCACGCGCGCGCCGCCGGCAGCTTCGGCTACCAGCTCATCGACACGCCGATCTTCGAGCACGCCGAGCTGATCGAGCGCGGTGTCGGCACCGGCACCGACGTGGTCGACAAGGAGACCTACACCTTCAAGGACCGCGGCGATCGCCTGATCACCCTGCGTCCGGAGGGCACCGCGGGGGTGCTGCGCGCGGTGCTCGGCGCCAACCTGACCCAGGAGATCCGCCCGGTGCGGGTGCGCTACAGCGGCCCGATGTTCCGCTACGACCGCCCCCAGGCCGGCCGCTACCGGCAGTTCGCCCAGGTCGGCGTGGAGTGCATCGGCGAGCGCTCGGCGCACCTCGACGCCGAGGTGATCGAGCTGGGCTGGCGGTTCCTGGAGGCGCTGGGCATCGCGGGGGTGTCGCTGCAGGTCAACAGCCTGGGCGACGCCGAGGACCGGAAGCGCTACCGCGAGGCCCTGATCGCCTACTACGAGCCGCTGCAGGACCAGCTCGACGAGGACTGCCGGCGGCGGCTGCGCGTCAACCCGCTGCGCCTGCTCGACTGCAAGCGCGACGCGACGCTGGCCGCCGACGCACCGCACATCACCGATTCGCTCAGCGACGATTCGCGCGCCTACTTCCAGACGGTGCTGGACGACCTGGCCGCCGCAGACATCGCAGCCACACTGAACCCGCGCCTGGTGCGCGGCCTCGACTACTACGCACACACGTCGTTCGAGTTCTGGCACGAGTCGCTCAAGGGCGCGCAGAACGCGCTCGGTGGGGGAGGGCGCTACGACGGGCTGGCCGAGGTGCTCGGCTTTCCGCCCACGCCGGGCATCGGCTACGCCTTCGGGGTCGAGCGCCTGCTCATCGCCGCCGCGGAGTACGGGCGCACGCCGGGCGCGGAGCCCGCCTGCGACGCCGTCGCCGCCAGCGTCGAGCCCGCCCAGGCCCAGGCCGCCGCCGCCGCCGCGCGCACCCTGCGCGCCGCCGGGGTGCGCACGGTTCTGGACGTCTCTGACCGAAAGGTGGACCGCAAGCTGCGCGCGGCCGATCGGCTGGGCGCGCGGGTGATCGTGCTGATCGGTCCCGACGAGGTCGCCGAGCAGAGCGCGACGGTTCGCGACATGCGCAATCGAGAGCAGCACCGCGCGCCACTCGCGCGCCTCGCCGCCGCCGTCGCCGAAGCCCTGGCAGACAAGGAGGAACCCACCGCATGACCACCGTGCGCACACCCTGCGGCCAGCCACGCGCCGCCGACGCGGGAGAGCACACCGTGGTCTACGGCTGGGTCGACCGCCGCCGCGACCTGGGCGGCCTGGTCTTCATCGACCTGCGCGACCGCAGCGGCGTGGTGCAGTGCGTCTTCAACCCGCAGACCGCGCCCGAGGCGCACGCAGCGGTGGAGAAGGTGCGGCTGGAATGGGTGCTGCGCGTCGAGGGCGAGCTGCGGCCGCGCGCCGCCGAGAACGTCAACCCCAAGCTGGCCACGGGCGACGTCGAGCTGCAGGTCACGCAGTGCACGGTGCTGAGCGCCGCGAAGACGCCGCCGTTCGCGGTCAACGAGGACGTCGCCGTCGAGGAGTCGCTGCGGCTGCGCTACCGCTACCTCGACCTGCGCCGTTCCAAGCTGCAGCGCAACATGATCGGCCGGGCGCGCTTCCTCCAGGCGGTGCGCCGCGCCATGACCGACCAGGGCTTCCTGGAGATCGAGACGCCGCAGATGATCCGCGCCACCCCAGAGGGCGCGCGCGACTACCTGGTGCCGTCGCGCATCTTCCCGGGCAGCTTCTACGCCCTGCCCCAATCGCCGCAGCTCTACAAGCAGCTCTCCATGGTGGCCGGCTTCGACCGCTACTTCCAGATCGCCCGCTGCATGCGCGACGAGGACCTGCGTGCCGACCGCCAGCCCGAGTTCACACAGCTCGACGTGGAGATGTCCTTCGTCGACGAGGAGGACGTGCAGGCGGCCCTGGAGACCGGCATCGCCCGCGCCTGGGCGGAGGCGGAGTTCCACGGCAGCGTGCCCACCCCCTTCCCGCGGTTGACCTGGCGCGAGGCGATGGACCGCTACGGCAGCGACAAGCCGGACACCCGCTTCGGCCTGGAGATCCACGACCTGACGGATGTCCTGCGGGGCACGGCGTTTCGTGTCTTCGCGGGCGCCATCGGCGGTGGGGGAGTGGTGCGCGCCATCCGGGTCCCCGGTGGCGCCGACATGACCCGCGGCGAGATCGAGGGCGAGCTGACCGACGTCGTCAAGTCCCAGGGGGCAAAGGGCCTGGCCTACGTGTGGCTCCGTGAGGAGGGGTGGACCAGCAACGTCGCCAAGCTGCTCAGTCCCGAGGAATTGGCCGAAATTGGCAGAATCACCGAGGCCCAGGTGGGCGACGTGGTGCTCATGGTCGCCGACAAGCACCGCGTCGCCGCCGAGTCGCTGGGCGCGCTGCGCAGCCACCTGGGACGCAAGCGCGCGCTGTACGACGAGGATCAGCTCAACTGGCTGTGGGTCACCGAGTTCCCCATGTTCGACGAGGACAGGGTGACCGGCGCCATCTCGCCCGCGCACCACCCGTTCACCATGGTGCACAGCGACGACGTCGACCTGCTGGAGAGCGACCCGCTGAAGGTGCGCAGCCGCGCCTACGACATCGTCCTCAACGGCAGGGAGATCGGCAGCGGCAGCATCCGCATCACCGATCCCTCAATCCAGGAAAGGGTTTTCCGGGCCATCGGCATCGACCACGACGAGGCGCAGCGCAAGTTCGGCTTCCTGCTCGAAGCCTTCCAATACGGCGCGCCGCCGCACGGCGGGTTCGCCGCGGGGATCGACCGGCTGGTGATGGAGGGGCTGCGCGAGGAGAACATCCGCGACGTCATCGCCTTCCCCAAGAACCAGCAGGCGCAGGAGCTGATGACCGGTGCGCCGTCGCCGGTGGAGGAGGCGCAGCTCGGCGAGCTCGGGCTGCAGCTCCTGCCCCAAGCGCCGAAGAAGGCGTAGCCGCGTCGCGGATTCGCAACAAGGTGTGGCCCGCCTCACGGTGCGGTACTCTGTCCCCCGTCCCTGGCCGGTCGCAGCCCTCCCACGTGGCTGGACCAACATTTCCGACATCGGGGCTCCTACATTCGGCGCCTGCCCCCGTGCCCCAGGCGGCTTGACCGCCAGAGGGAAGGGGAACATGGCGACGTGCGGAACCCCACCTGGTCCTTGGGCTCAGCCCAGGACGGCGCGGTCGGCGCAGGGACGATCTTCCGTCAACCCGCGGCGCGGCCTCCGCAGCGCCGAAGACATGGTGCATGCGTCCCAGCCCGGGTCTGATCCTCGCCGTCCTGCTGGTGCTGGTCACAGCCCAGGTGGTGCGTCTCGCGCTCCCCGGGCGCGGCCCCTACCTCTGGACCCTGCTGCTCTCCGCCGCCGGCCTGGTCGCCGGTGAGGTCATCGCCGCCTCCGGGCACCTCAACGCCCCCTCGCTGGGCGTGCTCCACCCGCTGGCGGATGTGGTGGTGATCGCGGTACTGCAAGTCGCCGGGGCCGTGATCGCCGGTCGCCGCAGCGCGTCGCACCTATAATCGGCCGCACTCTTCCGGCCACTCTTGCCGCCATCCCGGCGTCCCCATGGAGGGCCTCCCACATGCCCCTTCGCTCCGCCATTCGCGGACTCCTGCTCGGCACCGTCGGGGCGCTCGCCGCCCTCGGCCTCGCCGCCGCGCTCAACCCGCAGGTCCGCCGGCGCTGCCTGCAGCTCGCCGGGCGCACCCCCGAGCCCGAGGCACAGCAGCCCACCCACATCGTCCTGCCCGACCGGGCGATCGCGAGCTGGGAGGGCCTGGACGAGGCGATCGAGGAGGGGCGCCAGCAGGGCCGTGAGGTGCCCTCCGATGTCGCCCTGGCCGGAGCCTGAGGCGGTCACGAAGAGTTTGGGTCCCGCAATGCACGGGTATGCCGTGGACACGATGACCTCCACCACCTCGGAGCTGCGCATCCCCGCCGACACGCAGTACATCGTTGTCGCCAAGCGCGCCGCCGCCGCCTTCGGGTCGGTGGCCGGCTTCGGCGTCGAGGCGGTCGACGAGCTCAGCATCGCCATCGCCCAGGCCTGCGAGAACGCCATCAGCCTGGCGGGCTGCGTGCTCGGCCGGCCGGGTCGCGGCCAGGTCCGCATCCTCTTCAAGGTGGAGGAGGAGGGCAAGCTCGACGTCGACGTCCGCACCGTCTTCGGCCGCGCCGAGGAGGGCGCCGCCGAGGTGCAGCGGGCCCAGGTCGAGGTCACCCGGCGCGACGCCGCGTCGCCCGCCGGCCGGGCCACCACCCGGGTGACCGACCAGGAGGCGCTGCAGCGCCAGCTCGCCGCGGCCGACATGGCCCTGCGCCTCATGGGTCTCTTCGTCGACGACTGTCGCTACCGCGTCGACCAGCGCACCGGCGGGTTGCGCGTCCGTCTCACGAAGTATCGCGTCTCGTCGTGACGCGCACCCCGCAGGCCGGAGCGGGTGCGGAGTCGGGGTCCGTGCGGACCATCCCCAAGCCGGAGGCGGACCCCCGGCGTGAGGAGGTGCGCCGCCTGCTCCGCGAGTACGCCGCCACCCGCGACCCCGCCATCCGCGACCGTCTGGTCCAGCTCAACAGCGACCTGGTCCGCTTCATCGCGCGCCGCTTCGCCAACCGCGGCGAGCCGCTGGAGGACATCGAGCAGGTCGGCTTCCTCGGCCTGATCCAGGCCATCGAGCGCTTCGACCCCTCGCTGGAGAACGAGTTCTCCACCTTCGCCACGCCCACGGTGATGGGCGAGATCCGCCGCTACTTCCGTGACAAGTCGTGGGCGGTGCGGGTTCCCCGGCGGTTGCAGGAGAACTACCTGCGCGTGGTCCGCGCCCAGGACGAGCTCAGCCGCACCCTCGGGCACGCGCCGTCGATCGCCGAGATCGGCCTGCACGTCGGCCTGGAGCCCGACGAGGTGCTCGCCGCCCTGGAGGTCTCGCCCGCCCAGCACACCATCTCCCTGGAGTCGACGCCGCAGAGCGGCAACGGGGACGGGGAGGGGACCGAGCTTGGCGAGCGCCTCGGCCGCGAGGACGAGAACCTCGAACGCGTCGAGATGAAGGCGCTGCTGGAGCAGGCGATGGCCCACCTGACGCCCCGCGAGCGCCAGATCATGATGCTGCGGTTCTTCGACCAGCTCCCTCAGACGGAGGTGGCCAAGCGGCTGGGCATCTCGCAGATGCACGTCTCGCGCCTGCAGCGGGCCGCCCTGGAGCACATGCGAGCCGAGTTCCCCGAGCCGCCGCTTGTCTAGCTGGCGCGCGTCTGAGCGCGCCGTGATCCCGGCGCATCCCGCCGAGCAGGCGGCATGCGCCGAGAGGGGGGTCGGGGGAGATCTGCTCCCCCGCCTGGCGCGCGTCTGAGCGCGCCGTGTAACAGAGCGGCCCAACGGGCCGTTCTCCCACGAGAGCCGGGTCGAGGCTCGGCCCGCTGATATCATCCGGGGGTTTTCGGCCTCCCGCTGCGCTCGCATGCCCGGCGGGCACCGGCCTCCCCCTTGCAGACGAGACGTGCGTAGCCCAGAGATCCGGGAGCGTTTTCTCCACTTCTTCGAAGACCGGGGGCACCACCGGCTGCCCAGCGCCTCGCTGGTCACCCACGACGACCCGTCGGTGCTGTTCACCGTCGCCGGCATGGTGCCCCTCAAACCGTACATCCTTGGTGTCCGCACGCCCCCGGCCGCGCGGGTCTGCTCCAGCCAGAAGTGCTTCCGGGGGAGCGGCATGCGCGACGACATCGCCGAGGTCGGCGACACCACCCACCACACCTTCTTCGAGATGCTGGGCAACTGGTCGTTCGGCGACTACTTCAAGGAGGGCGCCATCGACCTCGCCTGGGAGCTGCTGACCAAGGAGTTCGCGCTCGACCCCGAGCGCCTGTGGCCGAGCGTCCATCCCACCGACCGCGAGTCGGAGGACCTCTGGGTGGAGCGCATCGGCGTGCCCCGCTCGCGGATCGCGCACCTCGAGGAGAACTGGTGGCAGGCGGGGCCGACCGGCCCCTGCGGGTACGACAGCGAGGTCTACTACGACCGCGGCGGGCCGTGCTCATGCGGACGCAGCGAGTGCACGCCGCAGGACGAGTGCGGCGGCGACCGCTGGGTGGAGATCTGGAACCTGGTCTTCATGGAGTTCGACCAGCACGACGACGGCACGCGCACGCCGCTGCCGAATCCGGTGGTCGACACGGGCATGGGCCTGGAGCGCATGGCCGCGGTGATCCAGGGGGTGCGCAGCAACTACGAGACCGACCTGTTCAAGGGCATCGTCGACGGCTTCATATCCCGTGGCGAAGCGCCTCCCGAGGAGCCGCGCAACCGCCGGTCGTACAACGTGCTCGCCGACCACCTCCGCAGCTCGGCGTTCCTGATCGCCGATGGTGTGGTGCCCTCGAACGAGGCGCGCGGCTATGCGCTGCGCCGGGTGATCCGCCGCGCCGCGGTGCACGGGCGTCGCGTCGGGTTGCGCGGGGGTCTCGCCGCTGGGCTGCCGGACCTGGTCGCTGTGATGGGTGATGCTTATCCCGAATTGGTGGAGCGGCAGGAGCACATCGCGCGCGCACTTCGCACGGAGGAGGGAGCGTTCGAGCAGAAGCTCAGCGAAGGCGCGGAGCGGCTGGAGGCGCTGATCGCGCGCAGCGGCGGGCGCATCGACGGTCGCGACGCCTTCCGTCTGCACGACACCTACGGTTTCCCCATCGAGCTCACCGTCGAGCTGGCGCGCGAGCGCGGTGTCGAGGTGGACATCGCCGGCTTCCACGCGGCGATGGAGGAGCAGCGCTCGCGCAGCCGCGCTCACCTGGACCGCGCCGGGTTCACCGGCGGCCCGCAGCTTCCGCCGTCGACCTTCGTCGGCTACGAGAAGCTGGAGGTGGAGGCGGAGGTGATCTGGGTGCAGGAATCCGCGTCCGGCGACGGCGTCGCGGTGGTGCTGGAGCCGACGCCGTTCTACGCGGAGTCGGGCGGCCAGGTCGGCGACCACGGCACCCTGCAGTGGGATGACGGCTTCGCCCACGTGCTCGACACGCAGTTCATGCCCGGCACCGAGACGCGCGTCAGCACGGTGCGCGTGACGCGCGGTCACCTGCGCGAGGGCATGCACGTCCTCGCCGCGGTCGACGCCTCGCGCCGCGCCCAGACCGCGCGGCATCACAGCGCGACTCACCTGCTGCACAGGGCGCTGAAGGAGGTGCTCGGCGACGAGGTGGTGCAGCGCGGCTCGCTGGTCGACCCGTCGCACACCACGTTCGACTTCTCCTTCGGGCGCGCGCTCAGCGCCGGCGAGGCGCGCGACGTGCAGCACCGGGTCAACGACGCCATCCGCCGCGACCTGCAGCGCACCACCCAGGTGCTGCCCGTCGAGGAGGCGCGCAGGACCGGCGCGGTGGCGCTGTTCGGCGAGAAGTACGGCGAGCAGGTGCGCGTCGTCGACTTCGGCGGCTGGTCGCGCGAGCTCTGCGGCGGCACCCACGTCAACCGCACCGGCGAGCTCGGCGCCGCGATCATCGTCAGCGAGTCGAGCATCGGCCAGGGGACGCGGCGCATCGACATGGTCGCCGGCGAGGCGGCCGAGCAGTATTGGACGGCTGTGGCCTCATCTCTTCGCGAGGCGGCGCTGCAGCTGCGCGTCAAGCCGGAGGAGGTCCCCGAGCGAATCACCGCGCTGCAGCAGCAGGTGCGCACGCTGCAGCGGGAGCTGGCCGGCGCCAAGCGGACGCACGCAACCAACAATCTCTCTCAGCCTCCGGACGTCGAAGAGCTGGGCAGTGTCCGGTTTGCCCATCGCATCGTCGATGGCGGTGCTGCCGCCGAGGCGGTCAAGGTCCTGGCCGACGACCTCTTTGCCGAGTACCTCCAGGCGGACGGTGTCGTCCTGGTCATGGGTGACGGCAGCCTCGCCGTCAAGGTGGGGGGCGGCGCCTTGCGGAGCGGCGTGCGCGCCGGCGACCTGGCTCGAATCGCGTCCGAGGCGACCGGTGGCAAGGGGGGCGGGCGCCCCGACTTCGCCGCGGGCAGCGTCGCCGATCCCGAGAAGCGCGGCGACGCCCTCGACGCCGTGCGTCGCGCCCTCGGCGCAGGTGCGCGCCAGTGAGCAAGCGCAAGTTCTCCCTCCTCCGCCGCCGCGAGGAATACCACACCCACTACACCGCCCTCGACATCGGCACCGAGGTCATCAAAGCGCTGGTCGTCAAGCGCGAGGCCGACAAGGGCATCGTCATCGGCTGCGGCAAGGTCCGCCAGTCGCTCACCGACATGCACGCCGGTGCCGTCGCCGACATCCAGGCCGTCATCGACAACTGCGACCGCGCCCTCAGCGAAGCCGAGGACATGTGCCAGATGATCCCCGGCCAGGCCGTCATCGGCATCGCCGGCGAGCAGGTCAAGGGCTTCAGCACCAGCGTCAGCGTGCCGCGCTCGCAGCCGCAGTCGCGCATCACCGAGGCCGAGCTGGCCCAGACCCTGCAGCTCGTGCAGCGGCGCGCGCTGCGCGAAGCGGTGCGCCAGATGAGCACCGAGCTGGGCGTCAGCGAGGTCAACGTCAAGCTGGTGCACAGCGCCATCACCAGCGTCATGGTCGACGGCTACGCGGTCAGCAACCCGCTCAACTTCCAGGGTCGAGTTCTGGACGTCACCGTCTTCAACACCTTCGCCCCGCTGACCCACATCGGCGCCCTGCAGACCATCGCCCAGGAGCTCGACCTGGAGCTGGTGGCCACCGTCGCCGAGCCGTATGCGCTGGCCCGCGGCTGCGCCACCGACGAGATCTACGAGTTCGGCGGCATCTTCGTCGACGTCGGCGGCGGCACCACCGACGTCGCCCTGGTCCGCAAGGGCGGCATCGAGGGCACCAAGATGTTCGCCCTCGGCGGGCGCGCCTTCACCCGGCGCGTCGCCACCGACCTGAGCATGAACCTCGAAGAGGCGGAGCAGTTCAAGATCGCCCACGGCGAGGGACGGCTGCCCGCCGACCAGCGGGCGCTGGCGCACAACGCGGTGACGCCGAACGCCGAGGTGCTCGCCCAGGGCGTCGCGCTGACCCTCGAGGAGCTGGCCCACGGCGACATGCTGCCGCCCGCCATCTACCTCGCCGGTGGTGGCGCCGCGCTGCCCGAGATCGCCGACCAGCTGGCCATGCTGCAGTGGACCGAGTACCTGCCCTTCAGCAAGCAGCCCTCGATCCGGGTGCTCACCCCCTCGGACGTGCGCGACATCTACGACACCACCGGCCTGCTGGTGGGCAGCCAGGACATCACCCCGATGGGCCTGGCCCACCACGCCATCCAGCTCGACTCCGAAGAGGATCAGCCGCTGGGCGGCCTGATGCGCCGGATCATGAAGGCGATGAAGGTGTGAGCAAAGTCCTCTACGTCGAGCCGGACGACGAGATCACCGACCTCGTCGAGAAGATCCGCCGCAGCGGCGAGGAGCAGGACCTCGTCTTCGTCCTGCCCCACCGCACCAAGGTGCTGCAGTCCCCGCTCAACCTGCGCCTGCTGCAGCAGTACAGCCGCTCCTTCGTCAAGCACACCGCCATCGTCAGCGGCGACCCGCGCGTGCAGGCGATGGCCAAGAGCGCCGGCTTTCCCACCTACGCGTCGGTGCAGGCCTACGAGCGCGGCGTCGAGGTGGTGCGTCCGCACGCTCCGGCGGAGCCGTCGCCGGAGGACGAGGACGGCGACACCGCGCCCGGTATGGCCGCGATCGGCACCGCCGCCGCGGCCACCACCGTTGCCCAGGCATGGGGCAACGCCCCCGTCGCCGAGCGTGCCGAGACCCTGCCGCGCGCCGACCGGGCGATGCCGCCACGCCGCCTCGGTCCCACGCCGCTGCCCAAGCGGGGCCGCGACCGCCGCCGCGCCTACTACTACCTGGCCGGCGCCGTCTTCCTGGTCGGCGTGCTGCTGCTCTTCCTGGTGGCGCCGTCGGCGACGGTGACCATCACCCTGACGGCGACGCCGGTGGGCACCAGCAACCCCATCCAGGGCACCACCGACGCCAACCTGGCGACCAGCCCCGACCACGTGCTCACCACCGTCGCCACTGCCGACGAGAGCAACCAGTTCCAGGCCAAGCCCACCGGCCAGAAGACGCTCAACGCCACCGCCGCCAGCGGCCAGGTGGTGCTGCAGACCGACCTCAAGAACGTCGCCGACTTCCTCATCCCCAAGGGCACCGAGTTCGACAGCAACACCAACCCGCAGATCAAGTTCTACGCGAGCCAGGACACCACCGTGCACTTCGGCGACCCCGACGGCAACGGCATCGCCACCAGCAACCCCATCCCGGTGCAGGACGGCAAGCCCGAGGCCGCCGGCAACCTGCCGGTGAGCACCATCACCCAGTGGCCCGGCAACCCGTGTGGACCGAACGGTCAGTACAAGGGGGTGTGCGCGCCCAGCGACCTCACCTGCAGCAACCCGCAACCGACCACCGGCGGCGCCGACGCCAAGCAGGTGACCACCGCCAGCCAGAGCGACATCGACGGCTGGAACAAGCAGATCAGCGACCTCAAGGCCCAGCTCACCGACAAGGTCAACCAGGACATGGCCGGCAAGGCCGGGGCGGGCAAGGTGGCCGCCAAGGATCCCGGCGGCTCGGGCACCACGATCAGCTACGACATCACCCCGCTGCCCAACCACGACGACCAGTACCAGCCGACCACCATCAGCGTCGCCGTCCACGGCAAGGCGGCCTACTACAATCCCGCGGACGTGAAGAAGGTGGCCATGGACGACCTGACCGGACTCGTCTCCAAGGGCGAGCAGCTCGCCCCCGGCGCGACCGTTCCCGACCCCAAGATCACCCAGGCGAGCGACGACGGCACGGTCATCTTCTCGCTCAACGCCACCGGCTACAGTGAGCCCGTGATCGACGTCCAGGGCCTCAAGACCCGGTTCACCGGCAAGAGCAAGTCCGAGGTGATGCGCCTCGCCAAGGAGATCATCGGCAGCTCGGTGCAGTCGGTCACCGTCGACCAGTCCATTCCCTTCTTCGTGCTGCCCTTCTTCTCCGGCCACATCGAGGTCAAGCAGACCGTGATCCAGAAGCCGGGCCCGTGAGGGGGGCGCTGGGACTCGACCCGGGCACGGTGCGCGTCGGCCTGGCCGCCGCCGACCCCACCGGGTCGCTGGCAAGCCCGGTCGCGGTCCTGCCGCGCGGCCGGGCCCACGAGCTGTGGGATCGGGTGCGCACCGAGGCCGCCGCCCGCGAGTCCGACGTGATCGTGGTCGGCCTGCCCCGCGAGCTCGACGGCTCCGAGGGCCCCGCCGCCGCCGACGCCCGCGCCCTCGCCGCCGACGCGCAGCGCGAGACCGGGCTGCCCGTCGAGCTCTACGACGAGCGCTTCACCTCTGCCCAGGCCGAGCGCTCCCTGATCGCCGGGGGCATGCGCCGCGACCGCCGCCGCCGCACCGTCGACGGCGTCGCCGCCGCGCTGATGCTCCAGGGCTGGCTCGACTCGCGCCGGGCGCGCACGAGGGCACGGACCGGATGAGCCGAACCCGCCGTCGTCACGGCCGGGGGTTGGTGGTCGCGTTCGCGCTGGTCGCGATCCTCGCCGTGGTCGCGGTGGTGGGCGGCGGCCTGGTGTTCTACGGGCGCAGCCAGCTCGAGGCGCCGGCCGCGGCGCACACCAACCCGGTCACCGTCCAGGTCGCGTCCGGCGAGACCGTCGACCAGCTCGCCGCCGACCTGCAGTCGCGCGGCCTGATCCGCAGCTCCTTCTGGTTCGGCTGGTTCGCACGGTTCAAGGGGCTGGCCGGCCAGCTCCGCACCGGGCAGTTCAAGCTCGACAGCGGCATGGGCGCCAGCGCCGTGATCCAGCGCCTCGAAGGCGCGCCGGACGTGTCCGTCCACAAGCTGGTGCTCGCCGAGGGCCTGACCGCACGGCAGATGGCCCAGAAGGTCGGCGACGCCGGCCTGGGCATCACCGCCGACCAGTACCTCGCCGAGGTCACCTCCGGCGCCTTCGACGAGCCGTTCCTCGCGGGGCGCCCCAGCGGCGCGTCGCTGGAGGGCTTCCTCTTCCCCGACACCTACTCCGTCCCCGACGGGACCACCGCGCACCAGCTGGTGAAGATGCAGCTCGACGACTTCGGCCAGCGCGCGGCGCCACTGCTCGCCTCGCCGTCGCACGGGCTCAGCGCGTACCAGCTGGTGGTGATGGCGTCGGTGGTCGAGCGCGAGGCGCGCTTCGACGACGACCGCCCCCAGGTCGCCTCGGTGCTCTACAACCGGATCGACCAGAGGATGCTGCTCCAGGTCGACGCCTCTGTCCTCTACGGCCTGCGCGTCTTCGGCCGCTCGCCGACCGCCGACGAGCTGAAGATCGACACGCCCTACAACACGTACCTGCATGCGGGCCTGCCGCCCACGCCCATCGCCAACCCCGGCCTCGCCTCGCTGCAGGCCGCGGCGCACCCCGCCTCCACCCAGTTCCTCTTCTACGTTTCTGACGCCTGTGGCCACAACCACTACAGCGTCACGGTGCAGCAGCACGACCAGCAGGCCGCCAAGTACCTCAACTCGCCGTGCCCGTCGCCGTCGTGACGCAGCTCTGGCTGCTGGGGCACGGCGTGCAGGGCTCGCCCAGCCCCGCCATGCAGAACGCCGCCCTGCGCGCCCGCGCGCTGCCCTGGACCTACTCGATTCGCGACGTTCCCGCGGACGGCTTGGACGGCGCGCTCGCGGAGCTGCGCTCCGGCGCGGCGGCGGGATGCAACGTGACCATTCCGCACAAGCGCGCTGTTGCGGCGGCGTGCGATTCGCTGGAGGGTGACGCCGCCCTGACCGGCGCGGTGAACACCGTCGTGGTGCGCGATGGCTTGCTGATCGGGCACAACACCGACGCCGAGGGTTTTCGACTCGCGCTTGTCGAGCAGGGATTGACACCTGCGCCCGGCAGCTCCGTTGTGGTGCTCGGTGCAGGCGGCGCCGCGCGCGCCGTGATGCTTGCCATGCAGCGCTGCGGCGTTGGCTCGATCGCGGTGATGAGTCGACGCCGCCAGGAAGACATCGCTCAGGGATCCCTGCCGTGGGACCACCAAGCCCTGCGGGATCATCTTTCCACGGCAGGACCAACCCACCTCGTCAACGCCACCCCGGTCGGCCTCGGCGACCTCCCGCTCGACGTCGACGAGCTCCCCGACTCCTGCACCGTCATCGACCTCCGCTACCGCTACACCCCCACCGACCTGATCCCCACCGCCCGCACCCGCGGCCTCAGCGCCGCCGACGGCCGCGAGATGCTCCTCCAGCAGGGCATGCTCAGCTTCCAGCTCTGGACCGGCGAGCACCCGCCCTACGCCGCCGCCCGCCAGGCCCTCGACGCCGCCATATGAACGCTTTCTCCATCGCCGGCGCAGCAGTCGGCGGCGTGCTCGCCGGCTACATCTCCGGCCGCGCCGCGATCTCCATCGAGCGCATCGAGAAGCTCGAAGAGGAGGAGGCCGAGGACCGCCGCGCCTACGAGAGCGAGGTCGCCCTCGCCGTCGCCGCCGCCGCCAACGACGCCCAGCCCGCCCCCGAAGCCGAGCCCTGGCAGGGCGAAGCCTACGGCCCCACCTTCCTGGAGAAGTACCTCTCCCCGCTGCTCACCGCCGCCGGTTTCGCCGCCTTCACCGCCCACGACGACCCCGGCCTCGGCCTGGCCATCCACCTCTTCTGGGTGGTCGTCCTGGTCCACATCCTCGCGTTCGACATCAAGCACCGTCTCATCCTCAACCGGATCACCTTCCCGGCGATCGCGGTCGCCCTCGCCCTCGCCCAGTGGTCCCCCGGCCTCACCTTCCTCCGTGCCCTTTTCGGCGCGGTCGTCGTGTGGCTGTTCTTCATGGTGCAGAGCCTGCTCTTCGGCGGCCGCGCCATCGGCCAGGGCGACGCCAAGCTGGGCGCGCTGGTCGGCGCGCTCACCGGCCTCGGCCTCGACAGCAACCACCTCGGCGCGCTCTACGCGGTGATCGCCGCCGTGCTGCTCGCCGGAGCGGTGGCCATCGTGCTGCTGGTGACCCGCATCAGAGGGCTCAAGGACCCGATACCCTATGGCCCGTTCCTCTGCGCCGGGGCGGCGCTGATCATGTTCCACGGGCCCTGACCCGACGCCGATTCGGAGGTTCCCTGCCGTGCCCCAGATGATGCCGGGCGAGCGTCCCATCCGGACCACCCGCCAGCATTGGACGGTCTTCATCGGGGCCGGGCTGGCCTCGCTGGTCGCCCTGGCGGTCGGCATCGTCCTCCTGGTGGTCACGCCGGGCTCGTTCCGCGGGCACAGCCTGCACGACATCAAGCTCTTCATCGGCCTCGCCCTCGGCGTGGTGGTGGTGGCCATCGCCCTGGTGCGCTGGGTCCAGTGGCGCTCGACCAGCTACACGCTGACCAGCCACCGCATCATCAGCCGCCGCGGCGTGCTCTCCCGCTACACCGAGTCGATCGCCCTCGACCGCATCCAGGACTCCTGCGTCCGCCAGCGGCTGGTCGGCCGCGTCTTCGGCTTCGGCGACCTCGAGCTGGAGTCGGCGGGCCGCGACGGCGCCGAGGTGCTCCACCACGTCGCCGACCCGGCCGGGTTCAGCGGCGACCTGCTGCTGGCCATCGAGGCGCGCCACACCGGCCAGCCGTACCCACCCGGTGCGGTGGGGGCGCCGGGCGAGGTCCAGTCGGCCCAGGGCGCATACGTGCCGCCGAGCACACAGGGCGGCGACCCCGGTGGCTACGGGCCGGCGCCGGGGTACTCGGGGCGCCGCGACGGGGTCTGAGGCCGCGCCGGGCGAATCGGGCCGCAGCGGCGGGCGGGCCTACAATCGCGGGCAGCCATGCTGAGCGCCGCCACCACCCAGCAGGACGGCGCCCCGGCCGTGACCGCGGTGCGCCGTGTCGCCCTGGTCGGCCTGCCGGGCAGCGGCAAGTCGGCGGTGGGCAGGGCGCTGGCGCGGCGGCTGGGCTGGCGCCACGTCGACACCGACGAGCTGGTCGAGCGCCGCGCCGGCCGGACGGTCGGCGAGGTGTTCGCCGATGAGGGGGAGGAGGGGTTCCGTGCCCGCGAGCTCTCCGCCCTGCGCGAGGCCCTGGCCGGGCCTGAGGAGCTCGTCCTCTCCTGCGGCGGCGGCCTGGCCGCCCAGCCCGGCGCCGGCTCACTGCTCTTCGAGCACGCCTGGGTGGTCTGGCTCGACGCCGGCGACACCGTCCTGCTTCGCCGCCTCGGCGACGCCGCCGACCGCCCGCTGCTCCGCGACAACCCCGTGGGCGCCCTGCAGCGCCTTCGCGCCGAGCGCGCCGCCGCCCACGCCCGGGCCCATCTCCGCGTCGACGTCGACGACTGGGACGTGGAGGCCGTCGTCGACGCCCTCGTCGACGCCCTCTCCGGCGCCCGCCTCTCCGCTGCGCCCTCGCGGTCGGCCACCGCCGAGCTGCGCGTCGACCTCGGAGAGCGCAGCTACGACGTGATCGTGCGGGCGGGAGCCCTGGATGGTGGGGTGCTCGCAGCCATCCCGCACCGGGCGACGCGGCTGGTGGTGGTCTGCGATCGCGCCGTGCTACCGGCCGCGCGCCGCCTGGCCGCCACCCTGCGCACGACCGGCGGCTTGCAAACGACCGTCATCCCCCTCACCGGGGGCGAGCAGCTCAAGACCTGGCCCACCGCCGGCCGCCTCCTCAACCGCCTTGCGGCGCTCCACCTGGAGCGCGACGACTGCCTGATCGCCCTCGGCGGCGGCACCGTCGGCGACCTCGCCGGCTTCGCCGCCGCCACCTACCAGCGCGGCATCAACGTCATCCAGGCCCCCACCACGCTGCTGGCCATGGTCGACAGCGCCATCGGCGGCAAGACCGGCGTCAACCTGCCCCGCGGCAAAAACCTGGCCGGGGCCTTCTGGCAGCCGCGCGCCGTGATCTGCGACGTGGACCTGCTCGGCACCGTTCCCGAGCGCGACTGGCGCGCCGCCTTTGCCGAGATCGTCAAGTGCTCTATGATCGCCGCCGCCGACCTGCGCGCCCGCCTCGACGCCGACCTCGACGCGCTGCTGGCGCGCGACCCCGACGCGCTGGCGCCGGTGATCGCGCGCTGCTGCGAGGTCAAGGCCGCGGTGGTGTCGGACGACGAGCGCGAGGCGGGAGGGCGCGCCATCCTCAACTACGGGCACACGGTGGGACACGCGTTGGAAACGGTCACCGGGCACGGCGGCTCGCTGGTCCACGGCGAGGCGGTCGCCGCCGGCATGCGCGTCGCCGGGCTTCTCAGCGTGGAGCTGCTGGGCTGTCCCGCGGCTGACGTCGAGTGGCAGGACGAGACGCTGCGCCGCTGCGGCCTCGGGGCCATGCCGACCCACGTCGACGCGCGGCGCGTCGTCGAGGCCACGCGCGCCGACAAGAAGTCGCGCGCCGGGGCGGTGCGCTGGGTGCTGCTCGACCGTCTCGGCGCCGCGAGTTTCGGCCATGTCGTGCCGGAAGACGCGGTGCTGGCGGTGATTGCCCAGGTGGGACAACGATGACTCGAGTTCTGGTCCTCAACGGCCCCAACCTGGGCAGCCTCGGCCGTCGCGAGCCCGAGATCTACGGCGGCGCCACCCTGGCCGAGATCGAGGCGCTGGTGCGCGCCCGCGCCGCGCGCTACGGCGTCGCGGTGCGCTTCGAGCAGAGCAACCACGAGGGTGAGCTGATCGACGTGCTCGAAGCCGAACGCGACGGCGCCGACGCCTGCATCCTCAACGGCGGCGCGCTCACCCACACCAGCATCGCCCTGCTCGACGCCGTGCGCGGCTTCGCCAAGCCGGTGGTCGAGGTGCATCTCTCCAACATCCACGCGCGCGAGCCGTTCCGCCACACCTCGCTGACCGCCAGCGCGGCGCGCGGCATCATCGCCGGGCTCGGCCCGCACGGCTACGAGCTGGCGGTCGACGCGGTGGCGCGCATCCTCGGCATCACGGACAAGGGAGTCACAGCATGATCAACGCGGGAGACCTTCGTCCCGGCAACACCGTGGAGCGCAACGGCGAGCTGCTCCAGGTGCTCGACTTCGCCCACGTCAAGATGGGCCGCGGCACGGCCATCGTCCGCGCCAAGTTCAAGAACATCAACACCGGCGCGGTGACCGAGGAGACCTTCCGTCCCGAGGAGAAGTTCGGGCGCGCCCGCATCGAGCGCAGCGCCGCCCAGTACCTCTACAAGGACGGCGACTCCTACGTGATCATGGATTCGACCACCTATGACCAATACCCGCTGACCCCCGAGCTGGTCGGCGACGCGGCGCAGTGGCTCAAGGAGAACGACGAGCTGTTCGTGCTCCAGTACGACGGCAAGGTGCTCGGCGTCGACCTGCCCATCACCGCCGAGCTGGAGGTCACCTACACCGAGCCCGGCTTCAAGGGCGACACCGCCACCGGCGGCACCAAGCCCGCCACGCTGGAAACCGGGGTCACCGTCGACGTCCCGCTGTTCGTCAGCACCGGCGACCGGATCAAGGTCGACACCCGGACCGGCCGCTACATCGAGCGAGCCTAGTGACCGCCGAGGGAGGCGTGCCCACCGCACCGCAACCGGCACTGCAGCTCGCCGAGCCCCCGGGACGCGACCGGCTCGGCACGGTGCGCGTCGCCAACGAGGTGGTCGCCTGGATCGCCGCGCTGGCCGCGCTGGAAGTCCCCGGCGTGCACGCCATGTACCAGACCGGGGGCCAGCAGATCGACCGCATCCTCCGCCGTCCCGTCGCCCATCGCGGCGTCAAGGTGGTGATGCAGCCCGACGACACCCTGCAGATCGACGTGCACGTGGTCATGGAGGCGGGCGCCGACCTGCCCGAGATGGGCGCCGAGGTGCAGCGCCGGGTGACCCGCGCCATCGAGAAGATGCTCGGCCTCGACCTCACCGAGGTCAACGTCTATGTCAACGAGGTGGTCTTTTCGTGAATCGCAGCGCTGGCCGCAGACATCGTGGTCGCGAGCTGGCGCTGCGCGTTCTGTTCGAACTCGAAGGCACGCAGAAGGACGCGCGCGAAGTTCTGCGCTACCACGCCGACGACACCGGCGCCGCGGCCGACGTCGAGGAGTTCGCCACCGAGCTGGTGCTCGGTGTGCTCCGCGACCTGGAGCGCGTCGACGACACCATCGACGCGGCGAGCAGCAACTGGCGCCTGGAGGAGATCGGCAAGGTGGAGCGCGCGGTGCTGCGGCTCGGCGCCTACGAGCTGCTCTTCGAGGTCGACATGCCCGTGAGCGTCGCCATCGACGAGGCGGTCGAACTGGCCAAGACGTACGCGGGCGAGGAGTCGGGAGGCTTCGTCAACGGCGTGCTCGGCCGCATCGCCGCGGAGCGGGTGTGACGGAGCAGCAGCCGCCGGCACGGACGATGACCGTGTCGGAGCTGACCATGCACGTGCGCAACGCCATCGCCGGCGTGCCGCAGCTCGAGGACGTGCTCGTCGAGGGCGAGCTGAGCAACGTGCGCATGCCCGGCTCGGGACACGTGTACTTCACCCTGAAGGACCGCACCTCGTCGGTGCGCTGCGTGATCTTCCGGCGCGAGGCGGCGCGCATTCCGTTTCATCTCCAGAGCGGCATGGTGGTGGTGGCGCACGGGCGCGTCGACGTGTACGAGGCCGACGGCGCCTACCAGGTCTACGTCGACCGCCTGGAGCCCGCGGGCGTCGGCGCGCTGGCCCTGGCGCTGCAGCAGATCGCCGAGCGGCTGCGCGGTGAGGGGCTGTTCGACGACGCGCGCAAGAAACGCCTGCCGGTGCTGCCGCGCCGGGTCGCGGTGGTGACGTCCTCGACGGGCGCAGCGGTGCGCGACGCGGTGACGGTGATCCGCCGCCGCGGGCGCGGCACGGTGGGCGCCGTGGTGGTGCCGACGCCGGTGCAGGGGGAGGGGGTCGCGCCGATGATCGTCAACGCATTGCGCCGCGCCCAGGAATTGGCCGGAGTTGACGTGATCCTGCTGGTGCGCGGCGGCGGCTCGCTGGAAGACCTGTGGGCGTTCAACGACGAGGCGCTGGCGCGGGCCATCCGCGACAGCCGGGTGCCGGTGGTGACCGGGGTCGGCCATGAGACCGACACCACCATCGCCGACTTCGCCGCCGACCGCCGCGCGCCAACGCCGTCCGCTGCGGCGGAGCTGGCCGTGCCCGACGTGGTGCTGCTGCGCCAGGAGGTTTCGGCCCGCGCGCTGCGGTTGGGCCAGGCATTGCGCCAGGAGCTGACCATCAAGAGGCGCGAGCTGGTGGCGTCGTCGTCGCGGCTGTCCGCGGTGTCGCCGCAGCGCCGCCTGCCGCAGATGCGCCAGCAGCTCGACGGCCAGGTGATGCGGCTGCGCCACGCCCTTCTGCAGGACGTCGCCGCCAAACGGCGCCGGCTCCAGGCGTTGCAGTCAGGGTTGGCACGAACCTCGCCGTCGTTGCGACTCCCCGCGGAGCGCGAGGCGCTGCGGGGGCGGCGCGCGGCGCTGTCGTCGGCGGTGCGCGCGGTGCTGGCGCGGCGGCGGGCGTCGCTGGCCGCGTCCCAGGCGCACCTCGGCGCGCTGTCGCCGCTGCGCACGTTGGAGCGCGGCTACTCGATCACCCTCGACGCCGCCAGCGGTGGCGTGGTGACCTCGTCTGCCCAGGTCGCCGCCGGGGCGCGGCTGCGCACCCTGCTGCACCACGGCGAAATTCAATCCATCACTCTTCCTCTGGACCAGGGCTCGACATCGTGATGCGAACGCATGTACGATCCAGAGAAGGCAGCGCGGCGCAGCCGCACACTCCGCGAGGGTTCCATGAGCACTGACGGCGACGTCGCCGCCCTGACCTACGAGCAGGCGCTCGCCGAGCTCGACGGGCTGATCCAGCGCCTCGAAGGCGGCGCGGTCAACCTCGACGAGGCGATCGTTGCCTACGAGCGCGCCTCGCGCCTGGCGCAGCACTGCGCCGACCTGCTCGACCGCACCGAGCAGAAGATCACCCAGCTGGTGGTGGGGCCGACCGGCCCGCAGGAGCGCGCCTTCTCGCCCGACGTGGTGCCCGCGGGGCAGCCCGGGCCGTCCGGCGCCCCGCTGCCGCCCCCCAGCGTGCCGCCGCCCCCGACCGCGCCCGCCCGCGCGCGCTCCGTCCGGCCCGGCGCTCCGAGCACGCCTGCCCTGCCCGGCCTGGAGCCGCCCGCCCGCGGCCGCGAGCCCGAGTTCGACATCGACCCGGACGACATCCCCTTCTAGCGTTGCGCGAATACACATGATTGTGTAACAATGCCACCTGTGTCCCCTCCAGCGCAACCCCCCTCGCCCGCCACCCAGCGCCTCGACCAGGCGCTGGTCGAGCGTGGCCTCGCCCCCTCGCGTGAGCGCGCCCAGGCGCTGATCGCCGCCGGCATGGTCGAGGTGGCGGGGGAGAAGGCCGCCAGCGCCGCCCGCCGCGTGGCCATCGGCGACGCGCTGCGCCTGCTAGGGCGCGACCATCCCTACGCCAGCCGCGGCGGCATCAAGCTCGCCGCCGCGCTCGACGCCTTCGCGGTCGATCCGTTCGGCCGCGTCGCGCTCGACTCGGGAGCCTCGACCGGCGGCTTCACCGACGTGCTCCTGCTGCGCGGCGTGGCCCTGGTCTACGCCGTCGACGTCGGCTACGGGCAGCTCGCCGGGCGCCTCGCCGCCGACGCCCGCGTCCGCGTGCTCGACCGCACCAATCTGCGCCTGCTCCGCGAGCTCCCCGGCCCGGCGCCGAGCCTGGTCACCCTCGACCTCTCCTTCATCTCCCTGCGCACTGTGCTGCCCGCCGTCGCAGCGCTGGCCGAGCCCGGGGCCGAGGTGGTGGCGCTGGTCAAGCCGCAGTTCGAGGTCGGCCGCGAGCACGTCGGCAAGGGCGGCATCGTGCGCGACCAGGCGCTCAGCGAGCAGTCGGCGCATGACCTGCTGGCCTGGGCCGGCGAGCATCTCGGCACCGCCGGGGAGGGTCCGGTGCCCTCGCCGATCGCGGGCGGCAAGGGCAACCGCGAGTGGCTCGTCCACCTCCGCCTCCCGGAGGGCAGGACATGAGCGCCCGCCGCAGCATCGGCTTCCTGCTGCATCCCCGCGAGGGCGCCGGCACCCCGGTGGTGGAGAGCGCCATCGCGCTGGCCGAGCAGCACGGCTTCGACACCTGGACCGCGCTCGCCCACCCCGAGGACGACGTCCTCCGCCACCGCGCCGACACCGCGCTGCTGATCACCCTCGGTGGCGACGGCACCTTCCTCTACGGCGCCCGCCTCGCCGCCCCGCTGGGCATCCCGGTGCTCGGCGTCAACCGCGGCCAGCTCGGCTTCCTCACCGACATCGACACCAGCCGGCTCCACGACGCCATCGACTGCTTCGTCGCGGGTCGGCACCGCATCCAGCGCCGCTCCCTGCTCGAGGTGATCGTGCCGGTCGACGGGCACGAGCCCTTCCGGGCGCTCGCCCTCAACGAGGTGGTGGTCAAGTCGGCCGGGGTCAACCTGGCCAGGATCCGCGTCGACTGCGACGACGAGCTGCTCGGCGAGTTCGACGCCGACGGGGTCATCGTCGCCACTGCCACCGGGTCCACCGCCTACGCGCTGAGCGCCGGGGGGCCGCCCGTCGACCCGCGGGTGCGCGCCCTCGTGGTCGTGCCGCTGGCGCCGCACGCGGTGATCACCCGCGCCGTGGTCATGCCCGAGGCGGTGACCGTCCGCGTCACCGTGCTGCACGGCCGCGCCTTCGCCGCCGCCGACGGCCACGTCGACTTCACCCTGACCGAGGGCGTGCCCATCACCATCCAGCCCGGCCCCGAGCTGCAGGTGGTCCAGGTGGCCGGGTCGCCATCGTTCCTGCGCCGCCTGCGCGAGAAGGTCCGCTTCGGCACCCCGCTCAAGGAGTCCCTGGAGGACGCCGACGGCCACCGCTTCCGCGAGCGCGAGGACGCCTGATGCCCCTGGTCGAGCTGCGCATCGCCAACCTCGCCGTGGTCCGCTCGGCGCGCCTCGAGTTCGGCCCGGGCGGGCTGGCGGCGCTCACCGGCGAGACCGGCGCGGGCAAGACGGTCTGCATCGCCGCGCTGCGCCTCGTCCTCGGCGGCCGCTTCGACCCCGAGCTGGTGCGTGCCGGGTGCGACGCGGGTTCGGTCGCCGCGGTCTTCGAGGGCGTCCCCGACGAGGTGCGCGAGCGCCTCGACGCGCTCGGCGTCCCCGACGACGACCTGCTCACCCTCAGCCGCGAGCTCCCCCGCGGCGGCCGCGGCGCCAGCCGGGTCAACGGGGCCCTGGTCTCCGCGTCGACCCTGCGCGAGATCGGCGAGGCGCTGGTCGAGGTGACCGGCCAGGGCGAGAGCCACCGGCTGCTCCGGGCGGGACGGCAGCGCGACCTGCTCGACGCCTTCGGCGGCACGCCCCTGCTCGTCCTGCGCACGTCCACCGCCGCCGCCGTGCGCCGCTGGCGCGACGCCGAGGAGGCGCTGGCCCGCGCAGCCGAGCAGGCGGCGGTCGGCGCGGCCGAGCTCGACCGCGCCCGCGACCTGGTCGCCGACCTTCAGCCGCTCGACCTCCGGCCCGGCGAGGACGACGAGCTCGCCGCCGAGCGCCTTCGCCTCCGCCACGCTGCTGCGCTCGCCGCTGCCGCCGAGGCGGTCCACGCCGCATCCCAGGGCGAGGACGACGCGCTCGGCGCCGCCGACCTGCTCGCCGCCGCGGCGGAGCAGGGAAGGGCGCTGCGCGGCGTCGACCCGGGCGTGGACGAGCTGGTCGCCGGCGCCTCCGACCTGGTCGAGCGGGTGCGCGACCTCGCCGCCACCGCGCGGCGCACCGCCGACGGCTTCGTCCTCGACGGCGGCCGCCTGGCCGCGGTGGAGGAGAGGCTCGACGTCCTCGACCGGCTCAAGCGCCGCCACGGCGGCAGCATCGCCGCCGCGCTCGAGGCGCTGGAGGACGCGGCCGCCCTCTGTGCCATGGCCGACGCCGGGACCGGTGGGCTGGAGCGGCTGCGCGCCGAGGTCGAGGCGAGCCGCGCCGAGGCAGCCGAGGTCGCCGGGCGCCTGTCCGACGGCCGCTCGCGCGCCGCGGCGCGACTGGAGAAGGAGGCGACCACGCGGCTCCGCCAGCTCCGGCTGCCCCACGGACGGCTGCGTATCGTCCTCACGCGGGCCGCCGACCCCGGGGGGCTGCCGCTCGACGGCTCCACCGTCGCCTGCTCAGCCGCCGGGGTGGACGAGGTCGAGTTCCGTCTCGCCACCGCCCGCGACGGTGTGCCGCTGCCGCTCGCGCAGGGTCCGTCCGGCGGTGAGCTCTCGCGGCTGGCGCTCGCCCTGCGCGCCGTGGTCGCCGTCGCCGGCGACAGCCCGACCCTGGTGCTCGACGAGGTCGACACCGGCGTCGGCGGGGAAACCGCGGCCCGGGTGGGCGAGGTCCTCGCAGCCATCGGCGAGCAGCGGCAGGTCATCGCCATCACCCACCGCGCCGAGATCGCCGCCCGCGCCGCCTGGCACCTGCGCGTGGTCAAGGACGAGCGCGCCGGCCGCCCGGAGACCACCGTCGCCGTGGTCGACGGCGAGGAGCGGGTCGCCGAGATGGCCCGGCTGATGTCCGGCCGCGGCACCGAGGCGGCGCTGGCCCGGGCGCGCGAGCTGATCGAGGAGGGTCGGGTCCGGCCGGACGCAGCCTCGACCCGTACCATTGCGCCCCGATGACGGACGGCCCTGAGATCCCCAGCCCTGCCGCCGCGCCCGCGGAGATCGCCACCACCGGCATCGCCCAGCCTCACGCCGCGACGGCCGAGCTCACCGAGGCGGGCGGCCGCTTCCACCTCGACCTGCCCGCCTACCAGGGGCCGCTCGACGGCCTGGTCGGGCTCGCCCAGCGCGGCGAGATCGACCTCGCCGAGGTGCAGGTGAGCGACATCACCGCGAGCTACCGCCGCTGGCTGGAGGCCAGTGACCCCAAGCCCGAGGCCCGCGAGGTCGCCGACTTCCTCACCCTGGCCGGCCGCCTGCTCACCCTCAAGGCCCAGCGCCTGCTCCCCGAGGGCGCCCTGGAGCTCGACGCGCCGGCCGAGGAGGACGCCGCGAGCGTCGAGGACCCCGGCGCCCGCCTCGCCGAGTACCGCCTCTTCAAGGAGGCGGCGGAGGCGCTGCTCTCCGAGGTCGCCGAGCAGGGGGCGCGCAGCTTCCTCAGCCTGGTCGCGCCCGACGTCATCCCGGTCGAGCGCCTGGCCATCCCCGCCGAGCGGCTCGCCGCCGCCTTCCGCGCCGTGCTGGAGCGCATCCCTGAGACCGATCCGCTGCACCTGGAGGCGACCCTCTTCTCCGTCGAGGAGAAGCTCTCCGGCCTGCGCGACATGCTGCGCAACCGGCGCACCCTGCGCTTCGACGAGCTGTTCAACGACGTGCGCTCCCGGCTCGAAGCCGTCGCCACCTTCCTCGCCCTGCTGGAGCTGCTCAAGTCCGGCTCCGCCCGGGTCGACCAGAACGAAGCGTTCGGCGACATCACGGTGAGCCTGGTTGACTGAGCTCACCCCGCAGTTCGGGGCCGAGCCGGAGGAGCCCACCGAGCCGACCCTGCCCGGCGTCGACCCCGCCGAGCCCGTCGCCCCGGTCCCCTTCCCCGTGCCGGACGAGGTCGCCGACTACTCCCCCGAGGACCTCGCCCCATCGCTGGCGGCCCTGTGCTTCGCCCTCAACCGGCCGGTCACCCTGCCCGAAGCCGCCGCCATCCTCGGCCGCAGCGAATCCGTCGTCGCCGCCGCCGCCACCCACCTGGCCACCACCCTCCGCGGCGGCGGCCTGATGCTCCAGCGCCACCAGGACGAGCTGCAACTGGTCACCCGTCCCGAGGTCGCCTGGGCCGTCCAGCGCGCCCTCAACCCCGAGAAGCCCGGCCGCCTCTCCCGCGCCGCCCTGGAGACCCTGGCCATCGTCGCCTACCGCCAGCCGCTGACCCGCGCCGGCATCGAGGTCATCCGCGGGGTCAACTGCGAGGCCGTGCTCGACAGCCTTGAGCGTCGCGGCCTGATCGCCGAGGTCGGCCGCCAGGACACCCCCGGCCACCCCCGCCTCTTCGGCACCACGCTGCGCTTCCTCCAGGTGGTCGGCCTGGAGGGCATCGGGAACCTGCCCCCGCTGCCGGAGGGCCTCAAGGTCCCCGAGCTGCCGGTGGCCGGCTGGGACGTGGTCGAGGAGCCGGAGCCCGAGCCCGAGCCAGAACCCGATCACGCCGCCGAGCCGCATGCCGAGCCCGACTCCGCCGCCGGTTCCATGGAGGTCCGCGGCGAGGCCGTCCCCACCGACACCTCCGGCTACACCACCGGCGCCACCCGCACCCACGACGCGATGGCCGCCGACCCCGACGAGGGCTACGGCGAGGCCGAGCCGGAAGACGCCGCCGACGACCCCCCCGACCACCCCGGCCCCCAGGCCGAGGCGTGATCACCAGCGACGGCCCGGCCGTGACCGAGCGCCTCAACCACTACCTCGCCCGTCACGGCGTCGCCTCCCGCCGCGGCGCCGACGCGCTCATCGAGCAGGGCCGGGTGCGGCTCAACGGCGCCCCCACCCGCCCCGGCACCCAGGTCGACCCCGGCGCCGACCAGGTCACCGTCGACGGCCTGCCCATCGGCGAGCCCGTTCCCCTGCGCACCCTGGTCCTCCACAAGCCGCTCGGCGTGGTCAGCACGCGCAGCGACCCCCAGGGCCGGCCGACCGTTCTCGACATGGTCGACGACCCCCGCGGCCTGTACCCCGTCGGCCGCCTCGACGCCGACAGCCGCGGCCTGCTCCTGCTCACCAGCGACGGCGACCTCGCCCTCCGCGTCACCCATCCCCGCCACGGCATCACCAAGCTCTACCGCGCCACCGTCACCCCGCACCCCAGCAAGCAGACGCTGCGGCAGATCATCGAGGGGGTCTCGCTCAGCGACGGTCCCGCCCGCGCCCTCGACGCCCGTCTGGCCGGTGAGGAGCGCAAGGGCGAGGTGGTCGAGGTGCTCATGGCCGAGGGCCGCAAGCGCGAGGTCCGCCGTCTCTTCGCCGCCGTCGGCCTGCGCGTCACCGACCTGACCCGCATCGCCGTCGGCCCGGTCACCCTGGGCCGCCTCCGCGAGGGCCACGCCCGCCCGCTGACCCGCGTCGAGGAGCGTGAGCTCTACCAGGCGGTCGGGCTCACCCCGCCCAAGCCCGGCCGATGAGCACGACGAGCCCCCCGGTGGTCACCGTCGACGGCCCCGCCGGCAGTGGCAAGACCACCCTCGGCCGCCGCCTCGCCGCCGCCCTCCACCTGCCGCTGATCGACACCGGATTGCTCTACCGCGGCGTCACCGTCGCCGCCGTCCGGGCGGGCGTCGACGCCTCCGATCCCGAGCGCGCCGCCCACCTCGCCGCGCACACGGACATCGAGGTCAACACCGACCCGCTCGCCGCGCCGGGCGACTGGTCGGTCAGGGTCGACGGCGCCGACGCCACCGGCGAGTCCCGCGACCCCCGCAACGCCACCCTGCTCGCCCAGCTCAGCCAGATCCCCGAGGTCCGCGCCGTCCTGCTCGGCCGCCAGCGCGACATGGCCATCCACGGTGCCGTCGCCGTCGGCCGCGACTGCGGCACCGTCGTCTTCCCCCACGCGCCGGTCAAGTTCTTCCTGGTCGCCTCGCCGCACGTCCGCGCCGAGCGCCGCGCCGAGCAGCTCCGCCAGGCGGGCACGACCGTCGACGCCGCCCAGCTCGAGGCCGAGATCGCCGGACGCGACGCGCTCGACACCCAGCGCGCCGTGTCGCCGTTGCGACCGGCCGCCGACGCCCATATCATCGACACCGGCAGCGAGGGCATCGACGCCATGGTCGACGAGGCGATGCAGGTCTGCCGGGAGGCGGGACTCGCAGCCGCGAGACGGGAGTGATCCGCTAGTGCTCTATCCGATTCTGCGGGCGGTGATGCACACGCTGCGCTTCGTCTTCATCTTCCGCAGGCTGCACGTCGAGGGGCTGGAGAAGGTGCCCAAGACGGGGCCGGTGCTGGTCGTCGGCAACCACATCGCCACCCTCGACCCGCCGCTCACCGGCGCGCTGATCAAGCGCTTCGACGTCTACTACATGGCCAAGAGCGAGTACTTCGCCAAGCGCCGGCAGCGCTGGTTGTTCAAGGCCTACAACGCATTTCCCGTGGTCCGCCACAGCGCCGACCGGACCAGCCTCAAGCAGGCGCTGGCCATCCTGCGCGCCGGCCACGTGCTGATGATGTACCCCGAGGGCACGCGCTCCACCGACCTGCAGCTGCACCGGCCCTACGCGGGCGCGGGCTTCCTGGCCCGCAAGTCGGCGGCGCCGATTGTCCCGGTGGCGGTGTGGGGGAGTGAGGGCGTCCTGCCCAAGGGCGCGTCCTGGCCGCGACGCGAGGCCCACGTCCACCTGCGCTTCGGCGACCCGTTCCTTCTGCCCGAGCGCAACCCCGACGGCACCCCGATGAGCCACCAGCAGAGCGCCGATCACATGATGTCGCGCGTCGCCGCCATGCTCCCCGAGCAGTACCGCGGCGTCTTCGCGGCGGGTGGCGACGTGTCCGCCGCGCCACCCGCTGCCTGACCACACGCACGCCGCCGCCAAACGCCGGCGCGGGGTGCCCCCGAACAGCGGCTCGTACAATCGGGTGATGGGCAGTCCCGCCGACTTCGTCGCCTTCGACCTGGAAACCACCGGGCTGTCCCCGAAGAGCGACCGGGTCATCGAGATCGGCGCCGTCCGCTTCGGCCCCGACCTGCAACCCGTCGACCGCATGGAGCTGCTGGTCGATCCCGACATGCCCATCCCCCTGGCGGTGCAACGGCTCACCGGCCTGACCGACCGCGACGTCCAGGGCGCCGCCAGCCCCCAGGAGGCGATGGCCCAGTTCGCCGACTTCTGCGACGGCACCCGCCTGGTCGCCCACGGCGGCATGTTCGACATGGCCTTCTGCGCCGCGCTGCTGCCCCAGGCCTTCGGCAACCGCCCCGTCTTCGACACCCTCGACCTGGCCCGCATCCTGCTCCCCGTCGCCCCCAGCCACAGCCTGCCCCTGCTCAGCGTTCAGCTCGAGATCGAGCACGACCGTCCCCACCGGGCGCTCAGCGACGCCGAGACCACCGCCGCCCTGTTCCGCCGTCTCGTCGCCGTCGCCGAAGCGCTCCCGGCCGACCTGCTCGTCACCATGCGCCACGTCGCCGCCGACGCCCCCGGCCCGCTGAGCGAGTTCTTCGCGAGCGTCACCACCCTCGAAGGCTCCGCGGCGAGCGCCGAAGAAATTTCTTCTGTCGTGAGCGCCTCCGCGCCGGGCTCCGGCCCGATGGCGGCAACGCAAACGAACCAGCATGCCGCGCTCGCGGACGCCGTCGCCACCCTCCTCGGCCCGGAGGGCCCCCTCCCCACAACCCTCCCCACCTACGAATACCGCGACGCCCAGATCCAGATGTCCCGCGCCGTCGCCCAATCCCTCGACCGCGGCAGCCGCCTGCTGGTCGAGGCCGGCACCGGCGTCGGCAAATCCCTCGCCTACCTGCTCCCCCTCGCCCTCTGGACCCAGCGCACCGGCCGCCGCGCCGTGGTCGCCACCCACACCATCACCCTCCAGGAGCAGCTCACCGGCAAGGACCTGCAGACCCTGCAGCACCTGCTGCCCACCCCCCCAAGGACGGCCATGCTCAAAGGCCGCCAGCACTACATCTCGCTGCGCCGCTGGGAGCGCTTCCTGGCCAGCCCCAGCCGCGGCCCGCACGGCGCCGTCGACCTCGACATCGTCCGCTTCAAGCTCAAGCTGCTCTGCTGGCTGGCCCAGACCAGCACCGGCGACCGCAGCGAGCTCCGCCTCGCCGGCCCCGACGAGCAGCTCTGGCAGCGCGTCCAGTCGGTCGCGGAGGACTGCCTCGGCGCCGCCTGCGCCAACTGGCGCGACGCCCGCTGCTTCATGGTCGCCGCCCGCCGCGCCGCCGCCGAGGCCGACCTGGTGGTCACCAACCACGCCCTGCTCCTCGCCGACGCCGAGACCGAGGGCCAGGTGCTGGGCCGCTACGACGCCCTGGTCATCGACGAGGCCCACCATCTCGAGGAGTCGGCGACCAACCAGCTCGGTGCCACCCTGCGCGCCGTCGACGTGTTCGGAGTCATCGACCGCCTCGGCGCCCCGCACGACGGCGAGAGCGTCCTCGACCAGGCACTGGCCGCCGCTCGCGAGGCCACCCAGCGGATCTTCGGCGACGTCAAGGGCTTCCTCATCGAGCAGTTCGGCGGCGACAGCGCCGGCAACGGCACCCTCGGCCTGCGCGAGGAGATCCGCGCCGCCGAGCGCTACGAGGTGCTGACCCGCGCCGCCTGGCACGCGGTGCGCACCTACCGCAGCGCGGCCACCGCGCTGGTCGACGCCCGCGGCAGCCGCCCCTTCCAGGACACGCTGTTCCCCCAGCCCGAGCGCGTCGACGACGAGCTGGCCCTGGCCGCCACCGCCCTGCTCGACGCCGCCGCCGTCATCGAGCGGGTGCTGATCGCGCCGCGGGAGGAGCACGTCGCCTGGCTGGAGATGCGCGCCGAGCAGGCCGAGCTGCACGAGGCGCCGATCGACGTCGCCGAGCAGCTCCGCCGCTCCGTCTTCGACCGCGTCGAGAGCACCGTGCTCACCTCGGCGACGCTGGCGGTGGGCGGCTCCTTCGACTACGTGCGCAGCCGCACCGGCATCGGCGGCGCCGAGGAGCTGATCCTCGACTCGCCGTTCGACTTCCTCCGCCAGGCGCTCAGCGTGCTGCCCACCGGCATGCCGCCCTACGACGAGGACGGCTACGACCAGGCGCTCGCCGATCTCTGCGCCGAGATCGCCGTCAAGCTGCGCGGCCGCACCCTGGTGCTGTTCACCGGGTACTCTCCGCTCAAGCGCGTCCACGCGCTGCTCCAGAGCCGCATGGCCAACGCCGGCATCGCGGTGCTGGGACAGGGCCTCGACGGCACCCGCCGCCAGGTTCTGGCCGGATTCCTGAAAAACCCGCAGACCGTGCTGCTGGGCACCAGCACCTTCTGGGAGGGCATCGACATCCAGGGTGACGCGCTGAGTTGTGTGGTCATCGCCAAGCTGCCGTTCCCGGTGCCCACCGACCCGCTGGTGCAGGCGCGGGCGCAGCGCGTCGCCGATCCCTTCTCGCAGCTCGCCCTGCCCGAGGCGGTGCTGCGGCTCAAGCAGGGCTTCGGCCGCCTCATCCGCCACGGCGAGGACCGCGGGGCCGTGGTGCTCTGCGACTCGCGCCTGTCCACCCGCGAGTACGGACGGGCCTTCTTCGAGGCGCTGCCCCGCGCCGGGCTGGCGCGCGTGCCGCTCGGCGACGTGGGCCGGGTGGTCGAGGACTTCGTGTACCGCGGCGTCGCCCCGCCTCCGCCCGAGGAGTTCATGCCAGTTGTGGCCGCAGCCACGGGGTGGGAGGACGAGCCCGCATGACCACCACCGTCCCCGGCAGCGACGCCCCCGTCGAGATCGGCCCCGAGCCGCGCCCCGCGCTGGGCCAGTCCGGGGAGTCCGGCGACGGCGGAGTTGTGGTCGCCCTTGCCCAGATCGCGCCCTTCCTCGGCGACGTGCCGCGCAACCTGGAGCGTCACCTCGACGTGGTGCGCACGGCGCGCGACGGCGGCGCCCACCTGGTGGTCTTCCCCGAGCTGTCGCTGACCGGGTACTTCCTCAAGGACCTGGTCCCCGACGTCGCGCTGCGTCCCGATGCGCCCGAGCTCGCCGAGCTGGCCCGCGCCAGCGACGGTGTCGACCTGCTGGTCGGCGCGGTGCTGGAGACCGAGGACACCCGCTTCCACAACGCGGCGCTGTACTTCAGCGGCGGCCGCCTGGTGCACGTGCAGCGCAAGGTCTACCTGCCCACCTACGGGCTCTTCGACGAGCAGCGCTACTTCGCCTCCGGTGACCGCTTCCGCAGCTTCGAGGCGCCGCTGCCGTCCGCCGCGCAGCCGCGTCCGTGGCGCGCGGGCACGCTGATCTGCGAGGACATGTGGCACATGAGCGCGCCGTCGCTGCTGGCGCGGCAGGGCGTCGACCTGCTGCTCTGCCCGTCGTCGTCGCCGGGGCGCGGTGTCAGCCACGGCCAGGCGCTGGGCACGGCGATGAGCTACGACGTCATGACCCGCACCTACGCCCAGCTCACCACGTCGTTTCTCCTGTACTGCAACCGCGTCGGCTACGAGGACGGCGTGCACTTCTGGGGCGGCTCGCGCGTCGTCGACCCCGACGGCAAGGTGTGCGCCGAGGCCGGCGACGGCGAGGAATTGCTGCGCCATCGCATCGACCTGCACGCGCTGCGCCGGGTGCGCCTCGCCTACCCGCTGCTCCGCGACGAGCGCCACGACCTCAGCGACGCCGAGACCGACCGCCTCCGCCACCAGCGGCTCATCGAGCCGCCTCAGCCGTGACTCAGATGATCGACGCGGCCGAGGCGCTGGCCATCGACACCACGCTGGTCGAGCGCATCCTGGTCGGCTTCATTCGCGACGAGGTGCGCAAGGTCGGCTTCGAGCGCGTCGTGCTCGGGCTCAGCGGGGGCGTGGACTCGGCGCTGAGCGCGGCGCTGGCGCAGCGGGCGCTCGGCGCCGAGAACGTGGTGCCGGTGATCATGCCGTACCGCACCAGCAGCCCCGAGTCCGAGGCCGACGCCCGCACAGTTGCGGACAGCCTTGGCATCAAGCCCGAGGTCGTCGACATCTCCCCGCAGGTCGACGCCTACTTCGACCAGTTCCCCGACGCCGAGCGCGGCCGCCGCGGCAACAAGATGGCCCGCGAGCGCATGTCGATCCTCTATGACATGTCGTGGAAGCACCGCGCCCTGGTCGTGGGCACCAGCAACAAGACCGAGCTGCTGCTCGGCTACGGCACCATCTTCGGCGACATGGCCCACGCCCTCAACCCCCTCGGCGACCTCTACAAGACGCAGGTGTGGGCGCTGGCGCGGCACGTGAACCTGCCGCCGTCGGTGATCGAGAAGGCGCCCAGCGCCGACCTGTGGGAGGGCCAGTCCGACGAGCAGGAGCTGGGCTTCTCCTACGCCGCCGTCGACGTGCTGCTGTACTACCTGGTCGACGCGCGCTGCACCCGCGCCGAGCTGCGCACCATGGGCTTCGAGGACGCCTTCGTCGACGAGATCGGCCGCCGCGTCCGCGACTCGCAGTACAAGCGCCGCCCGCCGCTGATCGCCAAGCTCAGCGCCCGCACCATCGACCGCGAGTTCCGCTACCCGAGGGACTGGGGCAGGTGAGCGGCACGCTCCAGGTGGTGGCCACGCCGATCGGCAACCTGGAGGACATCACCCTGCGGGCCCTGCGCACACTCCGCGAGTGCGACGCCGTGGTCGCCGAGGACACCCGGCGCACCCGCGTCCTGCTCAGCGCCCACGGCATCCCCGCCAAGCCGCTGCTCTCGCTGCCGGCGTTCAACGAGGAGCGGCGCATCCCCGCCATCCTGCAGCGCCTCGACAATGGCGAGAGCGTGGCCCTGGTCACCGACGGCGGCACGCCCGGGCTCAGCGATCCCGGCATGCACCTGGTGCGCGCGGCGCGGGAGCGTGGCCACGCGGTGACACCGATCCCCGGGCCGTCGGCGCTGGTGGCGGCGCTGTCGGCCGGTGGCCTCGACGCCAACGCCTTCTGCTTTCTGGGCTTTCTGCCCAGGACGCCGGGTAAGCTGGTGCGCACCCTCGGCGCAGCCCTGGAGCTGGGCCGCACCCTCGCCTTCTACGAGTCCCCCATGCGCATCGCCAAGACCCTGACCATCGCCGCCGAGCTGCTCGGCGCCCGCGAGGTGGTGGTGGCCCGCGAGGTCACCAAGATCCACGAGACGTTCCACCGCGGCACCGCGGCGGACCTCGCCGCGCAGTTCGCCGCGTCGCCGCCGCGGGGCGAGTGCACCGTGCTGGTGGGCGCCTGATGCCCGTCGAGGACGGCCGCTTCTACGTCACCGCGGCGATCGACTACGTCAACGGCGCCCCCCACCTCGGCCACGCCTACGAGAAGATCGGCTGCGACGTCGCCGCGCGCCACCACCGCCAGCGCGGCCGCGAGGTGCGCTTCACGGTGGGCACCGACGAGCACTCGCAATCCGTGGAGCGCGCCGCTGCCGAGCAGGGACTGTCGCCGGCCGACTACGCGGCGCGGCAGGCGGAGATCTTCCGCCGCTTCTTCGACTCGCTGGACATCACCGACACGGCGATGGTGCGCACCAGCAGCGAGGCCAACGAGCGCACCTCGCTGCACCTCTGGAACCGCCTTGCGGAGAACGGGCATCTCTACAAGGGCCAGTACCAGGCGTGGTTCTGCCCGTCCTGCGAGGCGTACTACACCGAGAAGCAGCTGGTCGCCGGGATGTGCCCGGTGCACCACCGTCCGGTGGAGTGGGTGGAGGAGGAGAACTGGTTCTTCCGGCTCTCCGAGTTCCAGCGGCCGCTGCTCGACCTCTTCGACGCGCGGCCCACCTTCCTCACCCCGGAGACGCGGCGCAACGAGATCCTCAACGTCATCCGCGGCGGCCTGGAGGACATCAGCGTCTCGCGCGCGTTCTCGACGTGGGGCATCCCCGTGCCGGGCGATCCCGGGCAGGTGATCTACGTCTGGATCGACGCCCTGCCCGCCTACCTGACCGGCGCCGGCTACCCCGACGGCGAGGACTTCCCGCGCTTCTGGCCGGCCGACTTCCACGTCATCGGCAAGGACATCACCCGCTTCCACGCCATCATCTGGCCGGCCATGCTGATGGCCGCGGGGCTGGAGGTTCCCCGCCGAGTCCATGCTCATGGATTCCTGACCCTGGGCGGCGAGAAGATGAGCAAGACGCGCGGCGTCTTCGTGGATCCGGCCGCGCTGGTCGAGCAGTTCGGCAGCGACGCGGTGCGCTACGTGCTCATGGCCGAGGTCCCCTTCGACCGCGACGGCGACTTCTCCATGGAGGTCTTCGTCGACCGCTACAACGCCGACCTGGCCAACGACTACGGCAACCTGGTGTCGCGCACCACCAAGATGGTGGCCCGGTACTTCGACGGCCTGGTGCCGTCGCCCGGCCCGCGGGAGCCCATCGACGACGAGCTGCGCTCGCTGGCCGCCGAGGTGGCGCCGCAGTACGAGAGCGCGCTGGAAGACCTCGACATCTCGGGCGCCCTGGCGTCGGCGCGCCGGCTCATCGGCCGCGCCAACAAGTACGTCGAGGAGACCGCGCCCTGGACGCTGCACAAGGAGTCCAGCCCGCGGCTGGCCACCGTCATCCACGAGCTGCTCGAAGCGCTGCGCGTGTCCACCATCCTGCTGGCGCCGGTCGTCCCCCGCGCCGCCGCGCGGGTTGCGGACGATCTCGGCATCAACCTGCAGGAGCCGGCCGCCCGCGAATGGAACCTCCTGCGCGCCGGAGATCCGGTCAAGGTTGGCGAGATCCTCTTCCCCCGCCTCGACCGCGCCGCGGTGCTCGGGGGCGACTGACTCGGTGCCCCGCATCGGTGCGGACGAGCTCGCCGCCATCGCCGCCGCGCGCCCCCTGGTCGACTCCCACTGCCACCTGCTCCTGCTGGAGGAGCGCGGCATGCTCGAGGAATCCCTGGCCGGTGCGGTCGCCGGCGGGGTCGAGCAGATCGTCACCGTGGGCATCTCCCTGGACGACTCCGACGGCAACCGCCGCATCGCCGAGCAGCACCCCGGGGTGTTCTTCACCGTGGGCTGGCATCCGCACGAGAAGACCGTCCCCGACGCGGCCCAGCTCCGCGCCCTGGCCGAGCTGCTCCGGCACCCGCGGGCGGTGGCGGTGGGGGAGGTGGGGCTGGACCAGTACTGGCGTCCCGGGTACCACGACGTGCCCATCGAGGCGCAGCGGCGGTCCCTGCGCGCCATGCTGGAGCTCGCTGTGGAGCATGACAAGCCCGTGGTCATCCACGACCGCGACGCCCACGACGAGGTGCTCGCCGCCCTCGACGACGTCCCCGGCGTGCGCGGCGTGATGCACTGCTTCAGCGGTGACGCCGCCTTCGCCGCCGCCTGTGTCGAGCGCGGCTTCCTCTGCTCGTTCGCGGGCACGGTGACCTTCCCCAACAGCGACGGCATCCAGGCCGCGGCGGCGAGCGTCGGCGACGAGTGGCTGGTGGTGGAGACCGATGCGCCCTTCCTCGCCCCCGTGCCCTACCGCGGCCGCACCAACCAGCCCGGCTACGTCGGCGCCACCTGCGCGGCGGTCGCCCGGCTGCGCGGCGCCTCGCCGGACGCCCTGGCGCGCACCGCCACCGCCAACGCGCGCCGCCTGTTCGCCCTTCCCGGCGACGACGTGCTGGGCGGAGGATGAGCGCTGTGGCCACCCCGCCGCGCCGCGCGCTCGACCTGACCGACCCGGCGACGGTCCGCGCCGTGGCCCGTCGCGCCGGCCTGTCGCTGAAGCACCGCCTCGGCCAGAACTTCCTGGTCGACCGCGCCGCCCTGCTCCGTGTCGTCGAGGCGCTGGAGCTGTCGAGCGACGACGAGGTCTTCGAGATCGGGCCCGGCATCGGCACGCTGACCGTCGAGCTGGCGCAGCGGGCGCGGCGGGTGGTCGCCGTCGAGCTGGACGAGGCGGCGGTGCGCGCCACCGCCATCACCCTGCGCGACCATGCCAACGCCGAGGTGGTCGAGCAGGACGCGCTGCGCGCCGACCCGGCCGCCCTCGGTTTGCGCGACGGCTACCTGGCCGCCGGCAACATCCCGTACAGCATCACCGCGCCGCTGATCAACCGCCTGCTGGAGATGCCGCTGCCGCCGCGACGCGCCGTGCTGCTGGTGCAGCGCGAGGTCGCCGCCCGGCTGGCCGCGCCGCCCGGGGGCTGGGGGCTGTTCACCGTCGCGGTGCGCTCGCTGGCCACCGTCGAGCGCCTGGGCGACGTGCCGCCCTCGTCGTTCGAGCCGCCGCCCGCGGTGCACTCCAGCATCCTGCGCATCACCCCCGCGCCGCAGCTCGACGCCGCCGAGCGCGCCGCCGTGCTCGACCTGGCGCGCGGCGCCTTCCAGATGCGCCGCAAGACGCTGCGCCACGGGCTGGGCCGCGCGCTGGGCGGCGACGAGGTGGCCGCGCTGGAGGTGCTCGACGGCGCCGGGATCCTCTCGTCGCGCCGTCCCGAGACGCTCGACCTCGACGAGTGGCGGGCGCTGGCGCGCGTGGCGGCGGCGCGGCGTGCCGGCGAGGTGCAGGCGTGAGCCCCGCGGGCGCCGCTCCCGGGCCCGGCGTGGATCAGCCGGCCCACCCGGCCCAGAACACGCCGAGCACGCCGCTGCACGCCGCCCGTCCTGCGCTGCCCTCCAACCCGATGGAGGCGGTCGGCTTCCTCGCCGTGCTCCGCCGCGGCGACTTCCGCCTGCTCTGGGGCGCCCAGGCGGCCTCGCAGCTCGCCGACAAGTTCCTCATGTTCAGCCTCATCGTCGTGGTCTACAACCTGACCAAGGCGAGCTCCACCGAATCCCTGCTCATGATTGCCTACACCCTGCCCAGCGTGGTGCTCAGCGCGCCCGCCGGGGTGTGGGCCGACCGGCACGACAAGCGCACACTGATGCTGCTCACCAACGTGGTCCGCGCGGGGCTGGTGCTGCTCATCCCGCTGTCGCAGATCGTGCCGGGCATCCACGGCCAGGTGTGGCCGCTGATCGTGGTCACCCTGCTGTTCAGCGCGGTGGGGCAGGTGTTCGCGCCCGCGGAGGCGGCGAGCATCCCATTTCTGGTCAACCGTGACCAGATCATGACGGCCACCTCGCTGTTCATGACCACGGTGATCGTCACCCTGGTGGTTGGCGTGCCGCTGGCCACGCTGAGCATCAAGTTCTTCGGCGACATGGCGCCCTTCTACATCGGCTCGGTGCTGTTCGGCGTCGCCGGGCTGGGCATCTGGCGGCTGAGTACCTCGCTGCGCGTGGTCCAGGCGGGCGCCGCGCCCAAGACCGACGTGATCCGCGAGCTGCGCGAGGGGCTGGTCATCCTGAGCAGCAGCCCGGCCCTGCGCATCGCCCTGGGGCAGCTCACCCTGAGCCTGGTGGTGGTGTTCACCGTCTTCGTGCTCGGCCCCGCCTACATGCGCGACGTGCTGGAGCGCGCACCCGAAGACACCTACCTGGTGCTGGTCCCGGCGACGGTGGGCATGGTGGCCGCGGCGGTGGTGCTGGGGCGGGCGACGTCGCGGCGCATCTCCCGTGCTGACACGCTGCTGGCCGCGCTGATACTCGGCGGCGCGTCGCTGGTGGGGTTGGGGCTGTTCCCGGTGCTGTGGCAGCACATCGGCGCGCGCATCCTGCTCACGCCGACCGCCGTGGTGCTCGCCGCGGTCTTCGGCTGCGCCCTCGGCGCCCTGCTCATCCCCGCCTTCACCGTGCTCCAGGAGCGGACCACGGAGGAGACGCGCGGGCGCATCTTCGGCGGCATCTTCACCGTGATCAACGCGGCGGTCGCGCTGCCCCTGCTGCTCGCCGGCGGGCTGTCGGACGCCTTCGGGGTGGGGCGGATCGTCGCCGGGCTGGGCGCCCTGCTGGTGATCGGCGCCGCCCTGCTGCGGGCCCGGGCCTGGCACCGGCTGAGCGTGCTCGACGAGGAGCCGCCCGGCGCTTCCGCCTAGGTCTGCGGAACCGGCGACGTTTGCAACGGCGGCGTCGCGGCATGTACGGAGGCGTCGCAGCGGCGACAAAACGCCGTCCCCGGGCGCGAGCAGGGCATTGGGCGGGCGCAGTCTTGCCCCACTGAACTGAGCCAGCCAGGCAAGTTGGAGAAGGACCTCAAGGCAATGCGAGCCATCGTCACCTGTGAGTGCTGCGGGCACCGCCAGACCGTCGCCCGGCCCATCCGCCGGCCCGAGTCCTTCTACCTCGTCTGCCACGAGTGCGAGCGCACCCTCCGCGTCGACGTGACCGCCGAGGACATCCGCGCCGCCGAGCTCAGCAGCGCTCCCCGCACCCCCTCCCGCGCCGCCTAGGGGCAGGTCGCCGGGCCTGGCCGCGGCCGGGCCGCTGCTAGAATCCCCGGTGCGGCGCGCCCCGAAGGCGCCTCGCCGCCGTGGGCGCATAGCTCAGTTGGTACGAGCGCTGCGTTGACATCGCAGAGGTCTCAGGTTCGATCCCTGATGCGCCCACCATCTCGAGACCAGTTGTCGAACCGAGTCCGCGGGCAGCCCGAAACCTAGAGTGCGCGATAGGCTGTCACCAACGCGACACCCGCGCCAGCCAGGCCGAGACCGTGGGCGCGCGTCTGACGCGTTGCGTAGGCAGCCAGAGCTGCGAGGAAGGCGACCAGGCTGGCGAACAATCCGAGGGCATCCATGACGGGAGACCTCCGTGAAAGCGGGGCCCGATTTTTGGGCGTCCGGGGTGGTGCGGGACGCACCCGATCGTCATCATAGAAGTTGGGTCCGCCACGAACGTTTATTCTTGTCTCGTCCCCAACAGTCCTTTTCGGGTTGCCGTGGTGGCCATGTGGTCATACCCGTGATACGCTCCGCGGTATGACCCGAAAGATAGCGATATCCGTGGCCGACGACCTCTTGGCGGCCGTGGATGTGGAGAGTCGGTCAGAGCACCTTTCGCGTAGCGGCTTCTTCGCCACCGCAGCCCAGGCGTATCTCGAAAAGGTTCGTCGGCAACGCGATATTGATACCTACGTCGCCAGCTACCGCGAGGCTCCTGAGACCGATGAGGAAATCGCGATCACCGATGCCTTCATGGCGCGCTCCCTTGGTGAGGAGTAGATGGATCGACCGGGGCCTGAGCGCAAGCGCGGACAGGTGTGGTGGGCACGTGCCGACAAACGCCGCCCGATCCTGCTGCTGAGCCGGCCAGAGGCATACGCCATCCGCCGTCGTGTCATCGCCGCGGAGGTGACAACGACGATCCGACTCAACCCGGCGACCGTACCCCTCTCGCGGCGGGACGGTCTTCCGGAGGCCTGCATCGCCAGCTGCGACAACCTGGTCACCGCGAACCAGGACGATCTTCTGGAATTCATTACCACTCTCAGCCCTGAACGAATGACCGAGGTGGACCGCGCTCTGCGTTTCGCTCTCGCCTTGGACTGATGGTGTCGACGACCGTCTAGGCGTTCGGCCCCTGCTGAGGTCGTGTCGTCCTGGCGGGATCAGCGCAGTTGCAGCCCGCGGGCACATACAGACCTTGTGCAGTCGCGGTATGTGACTGCCGGCGCTACGATCTGTCGTCAGTGCTCCCGTCCGTCCGCGTTCGGTTCGCGTCAGTTCCAATCGCCCTGGGGCTGCTTGCCGGCGTGCTGCTCGTCGCAGCCAGCGCCATCTCCTGGGGCTCTGAGACGTTGCCCATACTCCCCCGTCCGATGGAGATCGGAGTCCCACAGCCATGGAGCGTGCTCCTTGTCCTCGGTGGCTGTTTGGCAATTGTGGCTGGAATTCTCCTTGCCATGCGGCGGCGGCGGGCTGTCCTGGTCGCAGCGGCCGCCAGCTTCGCGTTTGGCGGTTCGGCGCTCGCAGGTGGCACGCTATACCTCGTCCGGAGTTTCGACGGCGTTGATTCCACGCTGTGGTCCAGGTACGCTCCGCCCGGTTCACCCCCTGCGAATCACGGCTACGGCGCCGGCTTCTTTATCGCGATTCTCGGGCTCGCGACGCTGGCGGCACTCTTCGTCGTCCGCATGCACGAGGGACGCGTTGCGTCGAGCAAAGCGTCGACCACGCTCGATTCACCTGGTCGAGCGGAACATCGGTCGAACCAGTGGCGGTGATCGCGGCGCCGGAGCGACGCTTCTCTCAACGCGGTTCCGCCTGGATGTGGTCCCGCGGCGGCGGATTGTCGAGCCAGGTTCGTAACGCGTCGACCCACACGAGCTGCTGCTCTTGGCTTCGGACATACCAGGGCCGAAGCGTGACGTCGAACGGCAGCGAGGTTCCATCCTTCAAGACGGCACGGATCGCATGTCCGCCCGTGAAGTGTGAGCCCAGTCGGAAGGTCTGGACCCCTACCCGGCGGATGCGGCGCGTGGCCAGGATGTTGCGCACGAGGAGCGTTTCGCCATCGGCGGTCACCGCAAGCATGGAGAACCGTGCGGCGGCCAGGGCCCCGAGTCCAGCGAAGGGGAGGGCAACGAGCAATGCCGCCGGCGAGCCCCGCACGGTTGCCGCGCCCCCTCCGAGTAGGGCGAGCGCCCCGATCAACCCGAAGTACGCGGTATGGAGAGCCCGAGTTCGGCGGGGAAGTCGGATCTCAACCGCTGGCACAGGGTGATTGTCCACATGCGACCGCCCGGTGGTAAGCGCGAGGGACGCGCGCGCCTCCACACCGTAACGGTCGTTTCGACGCCGAAGTTGTACTGACAGGCCGCCGGGCGGAAGCAGTGACGGAATCGACACTCGGAACGTTGGGGGGACACCATGAGGACAGGATTGCCGCTCGGCGTGGCAGTCGCAACGGCCACGGGTTTGCTTCTGGTGGGCTGCGGCACGACACCGGCGCCCTCGTCCCCCGGTGTGGCGGCGCCGTCACCCAAGGCGGCCGTGTCCACCGGCACCGGACGGACGGTCACCGTCGTGGGTACTGGCACGGTGACCGCCAAGCCGGACATCGCCCTGGTCACCCTGGGCGTCACCATGACCGGCGCCGCGGCGGTCGACGCGGTGAACGCCGCGGAGGGAGCGGCCGGCAAACTCACCGCCGCGCTCGTCGCCGGCGGTGTGGCCCGTGAGGACATCGCCACCACTCAGTACGCCGTGGCGCAGCACTGGAATCCGGCGACGCAGCGGAACGAAGGCTGGGAGGTTCGCGACGGGTTCACCGTGGCCGTCCACGATGTCGGCACCGTGGGTGGCCTGATCGCAACCGCGTCCAGCGCGGTGCCGAACGTCCTCTGGGTCAACGACGTTCGATTCGACTTGAGCAACACGGCCGGCGTCGCCGGCACGGCGCGCGACCTCGCCATGAAGGACGCGCACAACCATGCCGCCGCCTGGGCGCAGCTCGCCGGGAAGCAGCTCGGCGACATCACCTCGGTGTCTGAGCAGCAGGCCCCGGCCACGTTCGCGCCCAGCCAAGGCGGAACGGGTGGGGGCGGAGGCGGAGGCATCCAGGTCGGCACGGGCCGGCTCACCGTCACCATCACCGTCGTCTACGCGGTCACCTGACCGCGTCGACGAACGAAGCCGGCGCGGCGAGATGGTGTGCGGGTAAGTAGGTGCCCTGGAACTCGGCGTCGCTGACCACGCGTGGGTCGGTGGGGTCGGGCGTGGCGAAGTAGGACGAGGACAGGCCCTGCTGGTACTCGCAGTACGCGTTGTAGATGATCGCCCCCGAGGTGTCGGTGCAGTCGCCCCGGCTGGCGAGGTCCTGCGGGCCTGACTGGGAGAACAGTGCCCAGTCCTGGCTGAGACTGATGTCGTCGTTGAACCACAGCGACATGCGGATGCCCGACGTTTGCAGGTAGCTCATGTAGTCGCCGATCCACTGGCCCTTGGCGGCCGCGGTGGCGCAGGGGGTGTTCTGGGTGGTCTGGGTGGCGTCGCCGACCTCGTCGACGGAGATGGGCCGCGTGCTGAAGCTGCGCAGCTCGGTGACCATCGGCGAGAAGATCTGCGCGGGCGTCTGCGGGACCCAGGCGCAGGAGTTGTAGCCGTCGATGCCGGTCCAGTCGACGTAGGCGTCGCCCGGGTACATGTTGCGGGTGATGTCCTGGGCGCCGTTGCTGCACGTATTGGTCAGGTTCGGCCCGATCCCCAGGGCCGGGTCGTAGTCGACGGAGTAGACGGAGTACACCCAGCTCACCTGGGCGCTGGTCAGGCCCGCGCTCATCGTCACCGTGCGCACGTGCTGCCACATCTGCGCGAACTGGTGCTCGGCGGTGAGCAGGGTGGCGCAGTCGGTCGAGTTCGTCGCCGGCGACCACTGGTACCAGTTGGCGTTGGCCTCCCAGTCGAGCCGGATGTACAGCCGCCGGCCGCCCGGCGGTGGCGCGGCGCCGTACACGTCCGCACCGTTGATCCACGCGGCGGCGGCCTGGCCGAACTGGAGGATGGACTGGTCCTGCGACCCGCTGATCACCTGCGCGTACGTCCAGTTGCCGGTGTTCATGCTGATCATCGGGATGGCGTGGTCGTTGTCCCAGATCTGCGGCGCCCAGGTCTTGAAGGCGTTGGGGTCGACGGAGTCGTAGAAGTTCACGATGGTGTTGGCCTTGCCCTGCCAGCGGTTCATGTCGGTGATGTACGACAGCGCGCCGCTCGGCGTGACTCCGTACTGTCCGGGCACCACGGATCCCCAGGCCGACGAGTCGGCGGTCGAGAGGTTGTTGCCCGGCCAGAGCCCGACCAGCGCACCCGTCGACGGGCTCGCGGCGTGCACTGTGCCGGCTCCGATCAGGGCGGGCAGCGCCAGGGCCAGGGCGAGCCCCAGCGATACCGTCGTTCTGCGTCGCATCACGTCCTCTTCCTTACGTGGCCGCCGGGCACCCGATACGATATCGGCTGCGGGCACGCTTCTCCAAGGGAGGCATGATTTTCGTGCCGCCGGACAAGGGGGGCCATGCGACACACCCAGCAGGGGCAGGCCGACCGCGGCAGAAGCGCGACAGGGGCAGTGCGCCTCGCCTCGGCCGTCGCTCTCGCCAGCACGGTGGTCGGGTTGGCGCTCGTCGTCGTGGCAGCGGCGCGCGCCGCCGGCGAGCTGCGGGCCACCAACACGCTGCAGGCCGCGGCAACAACGCCGGCGCCGGCAACCCCGGCCACCACTGCAGGTGCACGTTCCACCGGTCCCGCCACGTCGTCCACCCCGTTGCCGCCCACCGATCCGGCCGATCCCACCGCGCAGGCCGCCGCTTGCACCGGCATCCCTTCGGGCACCGTCCCGAGCTTCGTCGACGTCGCCACCGTCGCCACCGGCACGCAGGTCGACCCTCGCACCGGCGTCGCCACACGGGAGGTGACCGCCACATTGAGAACCTCCGCGGTCGGAGTCCCCGAGCCGTTCTCGATCGTCGTGGTCGTCCTGCGGGCCGGCTCGACCGCGGTGTCGACGTCGACGCGGCCGCTCGATCGCGCGGGCGACGAGCAGCTCGCCGTCGGGTCCGATGGCACGCATCTCCACAAAGGTGTGCGCGCGCTCACCGGCGGTGCGTGGCAGGTGCGCAATGACGCGGCGGCGTCCGACCTGACCTACCGGATCACCGGCAGCGACGCGACGCTGTTCTTCGCCGGGCTCCATCCAGGAGACCGCATCGGCGTCATCACCGCCGGCGCCGGCGCCTGCCAGGCAAGCGATCTCGATTCGCAGCTCGCACCCGCGCTGGTGGTCCACTAGATGCGGCGATCGAGCGCGACGAATGCCCGCAGGTTCCTCGCGCGCGCCGCCGTGGCCGTCGCCGCCATCGGCACTGTCGCGGTCGCCAGCCGCGTCGCCGTCCACGCCACGCCGCCGCCGCCGCGAGTGGTGTTCGCCTCCACCGGACTGGCCGCCGGGAGAACCCAGATCGCTTCGGCGAACATCGACGGCACCGGCGTGACCAACCTGAGCAACAGCACGTCAACGGACAGCGCGCCTCGCGTGTCGCCGGACGGCAAGCTCATCGCCTTCGACCGCGCACCTGGGAACCTGCAGAGCCAGGCCGTGTACGTCATGGGCGTCGACGGAAGTCACCAGACCGCCCTGACCGACCCCGCGGGGATCGCGGCCAACCCGTCCTGGTACCCGGACGGCGCCCACCTGGTCTACGACACAGGAGGCCAGATCTGGCGCAGCAACGCCGACGGATCCGGAAGGGTGCAACTCACCCACGGCTCGGCGCTGAGCACCAGGCCGTCGATCTCAGCGGACGGGTCGCAGATCGTCTACGTCGCCACGACGCTCAGCCCCAGCTCGGTCTCCATCCACGTCGCCAGCGCGATCGACATGTCCCACGACGTGGCGCTCACCGACGGCAGCCACTTCGACGCGAACCCGGTTTTCGGGCCTCCCGGAACCGTCCTCTTCGACCGCGGCGAGGACCAGCCGCCGGCCAGGATCCTGTCAGTCACGACCGCAACTCCCGCACCTGGGGCACGCGGGACCGACCTCGTGGTGGGCGCGCAGCCGAGCTACGACTCGAGAGCAAACGAGATCGCCTACTCGGCGCAGGTCGCCGGGCACTTCGCGCTGGGCATCTACGACTTCACCACCCGCCAGGCGAAGGTGACCTCGGCGTTCCCCGCGGACAGCTTCTCGTTCACCGTGCTCGCCCCGCCCCCGCCGGTCGCGGTGGCGCCAAGTGCCGCCGCTGCCAACCCCCCGACCCAGGTGGCGACCACGCCGTCCTCGGGGCTGTCGATGCTGACCATCGGCATCGGCATCCTCGGCGTCGTGCTGTTCGGTGGCGGGGGAGTGGCGCTGTGGCGCATCCGCACCAGTGGCGGCGTCCAGCGGATCGAGACGATCGTGCGCGAGATCATCGCGGCCGATCCGCCGGTCACATATGACAAACGGCCCTGACATCCAATCGCACACGGAGGACACGACATGGGTGAGGCACCCGCAGCGGCGACCACGACAACACGCGACGCCGTCCCAACGACGGTGGAGGCGCCGCCCCCGCCCAACACCGGCCGCCACATCGACGGCAGCCTCTCCGCATGGCCCGATGGGCGACCTGCAGCAGGCACACCGCTGACCAGGCACGAGAGATGGACACTCTTCACGCACCTGTCGATGTCCAGCGGCACGTACGACCCCCAGGATCCCGGGGCCGGAGCCAGGGACGCCGCGAAGCAGATCGACCACCTGCTCCAGCAGGACCCCGAGGGGGTGCGCGACATGTGGAAGGACGTGCTCTCGGACACCCCGCGTCCGCCGATCAAATGACGCGGTGAGGACGCACCTCGCCGAGCGCCTGCGAGCAGAGATCGCGGGAAGTCCGCGTGCGCGCGGCGCCGGTGCTCACGTCGGCGTGGAGCACGAGTTCCAGGTGATCGACGGTGGTGAGCAGGTCGACTTCCGGTCCGTCGTCCACGATCTCAGCCTCGGCACGCGTCATCTCGATCCGCGCGATGCACACGCGTATCGCCTTTCCAGCGGCAGCGTGCTCACCGCTGATGGGCTCGAAGCGGAGATCGCCATCCCGCCCGAGCCGATCGTTGCCGGCTTCTCCGGCCGCGCCGCGCAGCGCATGGACGGTGCCGCGCGTCACCTTCGCGAGTTGCTGCCACAGGCATGGGATCTGCACGGCCACTCGACGCACATCAGCGTGTCCGTCCCCGCCGGCCTGGTCGACCGCGTCGCGCGTGAAGTCGTGGCCACCGTCGCGCCGGCTCTCCTGCTGGTGACGTCGGCGCGCGACACGCCCGGTCTCATGGTGCGGCCGCGTCCGCACCGGGTCGAGCTGGGTCTGGGCTTCGTGCCGCCGGCGTGGCTCCCGACAGCGGTCACCATCGCCACAGGTTGCGTGCTCCATCTCGCCAGGCGAATCGCCACGTCGACACCACACACGATGCCTCGACTGCAGCTCGACGTCGTCGCCGCGGATCACCGGTACGGTTGGTACGTCGATCGACGCGCGACGGGACACGATCTCAACGATCTCGGTCGCAGCACGCCGATGGCGCAGATCACCGGCGAGCGGGTGACCGCCCAGGACGTGCTGGCGTCGACCTGGACGGTGGTGCGACCCGACCTCACAGACGTCGCCGCTGCGGATGAGCTCGCGGCGGTCGACGCCCTGGTCGAGGGACGGCGGCCCGTCCGCCTGGAATCGCCAGGCTGGGAACCGCCTGGCGTGCCTGGCCACGCGCTCGCCCCCAGCCCGCTCGGCGCGATGCTCACACCCCGAGAACGCGACGGCTTCGACGTGGCGCCGGTGATGGCGGTGTGGGACGTCAGCGTGTTCGTCGTGGTCGCCCGGGCGCGCCGCCGCCGGCTGTTCGCCTGCGTCCCGCGCGACGACCTCGCGCCCTTTCTGGAACGCCTCGACGCGGGAGCGCTCGACCGGCTGCTGCGCACGGCTCTGCGGCGCGGTTGCGGGGCCGCCCGGCTCGACAGCGTCGCCAAGGCAAGCGCAGCGGGACTGTTCGACTCGCTCGGGCCGCGCGGCACGCTGCTTGCGCCCGAGGTCGTGCCCCCTGAACTCTAAAAGATTGTAGGATCAGGCCCGGCATGGCAAGCATCCCGATCCCCGACGGAGAGGGCACCGAGCGGGAGCGGCTGTTCTCCCTGCGGCCCGAGCTGGGCGCCGCGCTGGATCAGTTGAACGACGCGGTGTACCGGGGCAGCGTGCTGCCGCTGCGCACCTTCGAGGCGGTGCGGATGCGCATCGCCGAGGTCAACGCCTGCCCGACCTGACGGAGCTACAGAACTGCGTCGGGAACGCAGCAGGGGTTGACCGAGGAGTTCTACGCCGCCGTCGGCGATTGGCGTACCACGTCGATGCTCAGCGACGCGGAGCGAGTCGCCGTCGAGTACGCGGAGCGCTTCGCCCTGGACCACCAGGGCATCGACGACGACCTCTTCAGCCGCCTGCAGGAGCACTGGTCGCCGGCCGAGATCCTCGATCTCACCGTGTGCATCGGGCGCCACCTCGCCTTCGGTCGGCTCACCGCGGTGCTCGCCATCGACCTCGCCTGCCCGATCTGAGCCCCGCGGGTCAGACCGGCTGACCGGCCACCTCGTGCATCCACTCCGGGGCGTGGACGCGGTGCTGGATCAGCCACGTGCCATCGCGGCGCACCATCCGATCGCGATAGCGCAGGCCGCGAATGATGATCGTCTGCGCGCCGTTGCCGTCATCACGTACCAGGTAGGCGACGGTGGTGGTCTCGACCTCGGCGCTGCCGTCCGCGAGGTCGGCGACGACGTTGGTCACCGAGTGCATCGTGGAGCGCAGCGCCTCCACCGCGCGCACGTAGGCGACGACGGCGTCGACGCCCGGGTCGAGAGCGCGGCCGTTGTACGACGCCTGGGCGTCCTCGGTGAAGCAGGCGCGCACCATGGCGAAGTCGCGCCGGTCGAGGCCGGTCGCGTAGCGCAGCTGAACCTCGCGGATCGCCGCCCGGTCGAGCGCCTCGCGCAGCTCGCCTGCCTGGATGTCGGGTTGGCCGTCCAAATCCTCAATACCTTAAAGGATTGAGGGATGGGCCGGTCCGCGGCCCGCGCGGGTCCTACTCCTGCGCAGGACCCGCGGCGACCGCGGCGCGGCGGCGACGGCGCCGGAGCACCTCACCACCACCCAGCAGCGCCAGCCCGAGGGCGACCAGCCCCGCGGCCGTGGGCGCCTCGGGAACCGCGACGCTCAGGGAGCTGGCCTGGAAGTTGAAGCAGCAGGCGCCGTCGACCTCGAGCGGCAGCGCGTCCGCCTCGGCCATCGCGTTGGTGGTCGAGGCCTGCGGGCGGGCGGCGGCGAAGCTGTAGGTGCCGACCTGCTCCAGCAGGCTGGACGCGGTGACACCGCCGATGTCGGCGGTCTTGACCGAGATCGTCAGGGTGCACGGGGTGGCTGCCGACACCGTGGCCGGGCAGTTGAGGCTGCCCGACTCGGGGCTGCCCACCGCGGCGGGAAGCGACGCGGACGCCGCCTCCGGGTACACCACGGCGTGGGGGTCGCAGGCGGACACCGAGCAGAGGTCGATGCTCTGCGCCTTGCCGCCCGAGTACTGCACCGGGGCGCTGCCGCCCGCAGCCGCCGGGGCGATCTCCGCCATCGCGTAGTAGATGGTGCAGGAGTTGGTCTCGGTGTTCGAGTTGGCGGGGCACATCACCCATCGCGTCACGTACTGCAGGAACCCGGCGCCGGGGACGGAGGTGAATGCGCCGCTGATGCCGCTCGCGGTCAGGTCGGCGACATTCATGGTCACGGTCAGGGTCGACGCGTCGGGGGACAGCGAGAGGTTGGTGCCGGTCAGGTCCAACCCGGCGACGTTGGTGCCGCCGATCACCGGGTACAGCGCGTTGCCGGCCTTGTGCGCGTTGCCGCTGGTGGGTGCGCTGGTCACCTCGCCGGGACGCGGCGACACGGGAGTGCCGAACAGGCCCAGACCACTGTCCTGCCGCGCGATGGTGACCACCGGCGCGCCCGCGTGGTCGGCGAGACCGTTGGCCGGGGTGAAGCCCTGCTGCTCCAACCCGTTGGTGGTGTCGTCGTACTCGACCTCGGCGGCGCCGCTGTGGTCGATGGTGACGCTGAAGAAGTCGGCGAGGTTGCGGTCGCCCTGCGAGGTGATGCAACCCGTGCCCTGCAGGCAGATGCTGTTGTAGTGGCTGGGATGCGGGCTCACCTGCACCATCTGCAGACTCGGCGCCTGCAGCGTCACTGCGCCGCTGGCGTCGACGGGCCACACCGCCTGCGACATGTACGTGTACCACTGCTGGCCGCTGTTGCTGCTCGGGTCGGCGGTGCTGTTGGTGCCGTACCACACCGAGTCCGAGCGACCCGGTCCACCCGCCACGACCCAGGGGAAGACGTTGGTGTTGGACGGCGCCGCGCTCACCTGCACCGGCGTCGCGAACTGCGACCAGTGCGTCGCGGCCGCGGCCACCGTGGTATAGACCTGACGGGTGCCACCGTCAGCCCAGGTGACGTGCAGGTTGCGACCCGTGTCGATCGACGACACCGCGAACAGCGTGTCGCCGGAGATCGCGTCGGGCGCGTAGCGGATGAGTTGCGTGCCCAGGGCGTTGCCGCCCGCGTCGTCCAGGAAGGTGAGGTTGCCGGTGGCGTCGGGGATGCCGATGTTGAGCTGGCCGCGGCTGGCTTCGAGCACGTCACCGGTGACCTGGTCGACCGAGGGGTAGCCGTCGCAGCCGTAGTTGCCCTTGTCGTTGTTGGCGGGCGTGTAGCTGATGCCGTCGGTGCTCTTCACCCAGTACGAGCAGCCGCCCTGGGTGGTCTGCAGGTTGTTGTATTCCATGTAGGTGAGCGGGGCCAGAGCGGCGTCGGGCGCGCTGCTCTTGACACCGGTCAGCTTGGGGTCGAAGACGGCCAGCCACTGCCGGTCCGAGCCATCGGGACGGCTGCTCGGGTTGGCGGTGGGGGAGTTGCAGCCGTAGGCGTTCTGCCTGGCGGTGGCGCCGCCGTCGGTGGTGGTGGCGACGCGGTCGCAGGCCAGCGCCCACAGGTCCACGAAGTAGTCCCGGCCGTTGCTGTCGACCCGCTGGTCGGTATCGCCGCCGCCGGGCGGGTTGGCGCTGCCCGAGGCGGCGGTGGGCGCCTGGCACTCGGCGTTGGCCATGCCGGACTGCGGGGCGCACTGGTTGACCAGGCGGAAGGTCTCGCCGCCGTCCGCGGAGGCGTACCAGATGCTGCGCTGGGTGCCCGTGCCCCAGGGGCCGCTGGCGTAGACGGTGTTGTCGGCGGCGGGGCTGTGCACGATGGTCGGCTCGCCGACGGTCTCGACGGGGCTCATCACCGCGGGGGTGCTGAAGGTGATGGCCGAGCTCTGGGCTCGGGCCGGCAGGGCGGCCGCCGGCGCTGCTGCGGCCAGCGCGAGGGCGCCGAGCCCCAGACCCGTGAGTACGCGGTGACCTGCTGCCACAACCGACCTCCCTGACCGCCTGCCCTGAACCGCGCGCGTCGGCGCGGACTGCTGCCGGGAGGACTAACGATCCGGAGGGGGCGAAACCTCCGTTTGGGATTTTCGGACCGCGCCGGGCGTGCGGCTAGTCCTGACCGTACGGGCTCTGGACGACGCAGAACTCGTTGCCGTCCGGTGCGGCCATGACGATGTGGTCGTGGTCCCCGTGGTACGACCATGGCAGGACCCGGGCCGCGCCGCGGATCGGTCAGCACCCGCGAAGGTCGGGTCCGCGTTGCGCACCACGTAGCCGAGCGCCGCCGTCCAGAAGGCGATCGCGCCCTCCATGTCCGGGGTGTTGATCACGACAGAACCGACAGAAAGTGCCATGCGCAGAACCCTCAGCGCGAAAGCTTGCGCGCCTTCCAGATCTCCTCGGCGGGCCAGCGCCGCGCCCACTCGGCGGTCACGTAGCTGTAGTGCGGGTGGTCCTCCGCGCCGTCGGGCGGGTAAAGCTCGACGAGGTCCAGCACCTCGAAGCCGTTGCGCCGCAGCAGCCGCAGCATCTCCCCCGCGCTGGGGTGGAACTCCACGCCCGGGTCGTCGCCGCCCCACTCCACGCGGTGCATCCCGCGCTGGTCGCGCTGTAGGGAGGTCTCGATCTTCCCCGCGTCGGGGATGCACAGCACCGACAGAGTTGTGTTGCGCAGGAACACCAGCTCCCCGCCGGGACGGAGCAGCCGCGACGCCTCCGCGATCCACAGCGCCGGCTCGCACCAGATCGACGCGCCGTACTCGGAGACGGCCAGGTCGAACTGCGCGGACTCCAGCGGCACGTCCTCCGCGTTGGCCTCGACGAATTCCAGCCCCAGCGCGAACGCGGCCTCGCACTCGCGCGCGCTGCGCAGCTGGGCGGGCGTCACGTCGACACCGACGACGCGGCGTGCGCCCGCGCGCTTGAGCCGGGCGCCGAAGTACGCCGTCCCGCAGCCCAGCTCGATGACGTCGCGCCCGACCACGTCGGGAAGCACGGCGAGCGCCGCCTCGGGCGCTCCCCACATCCCCCACGTGATCTCCTCCTGCGCCCAGGACGCGCGTGCCTTGGAGTCGGTGTAGGCGGCGTTGGTCGCCGTCCAGGCCTCGCGGTTGATGGCAACGTGAGGTGGCAGCTCGCTCATGAGCGGCGACGGTACTACGCTCCCCGTCACCAGGGCGAGAGCCGCTGCAACTCGCGCCCGGATTGAGGTGTTGAGGACGGCAGGGGCGCGTTCGTACGCGTGCTACCCTCGCGCCGGCGGCCCAGGAGTCCCAAACCGTGCCCCACCACGACCCGCGCCGACCCACCGGAGCCGCCGCATGAGCCGTCGCGGCTGGCTGCTCTTCGCCGCGATGTGCGTGATCTGGGGGATCCCCTACCTGCTCATCAAGGTGGCGGTGGGGGAGGTGAGCCCGGTGGCGCTGGTCTTCCTGCGCACGGCGTCGGGCGCGCTGCTGCTGGTGCCGATCGCGGCGGCGCGCGGACACCTGCGCCCCCTGCTGCCCCACTGGCGCTGGATCGCGGCCTACACGGTGATCGAGATCGGCATCCCCTGGGTGCTGCTCTCCGACGCCGAACGCAAGCTGAGCAGCTCGCTGGCCGGGCTGCTGGTGGCCGCCGTGCCGTTGATCGGAACGGTGATCGCCGCCGCCATGGGGCACGAGCGGGTCGACGGCCGGCGGCTCACCGGCCTGCTGGTCGGCCTCGGCGGTGTCGGCGCGCTGCTCGGCCTCGACGTCGGTAGCGGCAGCGCGCCCGCCGTGGTGGAGATGGGCGCCGTCGCCGTGTGCTACGCGGTCGGGCCCGTGATCGTTGCGAGACGGCTGAATCGGTTGCCCGCGCTCGGCGTCGTCGCCGCGTCGCTGGCGCTGGCCGCGGTCGCCTACGCGCCGGTGGCGGCGACGCGCCTGCCCGCCCACATGCCCGGTGGCAGCGTGATCGCCGCCCTGGCACTGCTGGGCGTGGTCTGCACCGCCCTCGCCTTCGTGGTGTTCTTCGCGCTGATCGCCGAGGTCGGTCCGGTGCGGGCAACCGTGATCACCTACGTCAACCCGGCCGTCGCGGTGCTGCTCGGCGTGAGCCTGCTCCACGAGAGGTTCACCGCGGGCATCGCGCTCGGCTTCGCCCTCATCCTCGCCGGCTGCGTGCTGGCGACGCGGCGCACTCAGGTCGCCGCGGCGCCGCGTCCCACCTCCTGCACCAGCCAGACGTTGCCGTCGGGGTCCTTGAACGTCAGGAACGAGTTGTAGTCGCGGCGCTCCGGGTCGGGGCCCGGCTGCTGGCCCCCCTCCGCCATGTGGAAGAGCGCGTCCACGGCGACGCCGCGACCCGACAGCTCGGCCGCCGCGGCCTCGATGTCGTTGACCACCAGGTGCAGCCCCTGCAGCGACCCGGCCGCCTCCCGATTGCGCATCAGCGCAATCGAGCAGGCCGAGCCGGGCGGCGTGAGCTGGACCACGCGGAAGTCCTCGCCGGCGCTGTGGTCGACGTCGAGGCGAAACCCGGCGCTGTCCATGTAGAAGGCCTTGGCGCGGTCCACGTCGGCGACGGGGACGACGATGAGCTCCAGCTTGAAGTCCATCACGCGGCCTGCAGCGCGTCGAGCACCGCGGTCAGCCGGTCGTAGGACTCGCGCATGCCGCCCTCCATGCCGGCGGCGACGTGGGCGTCGCGGGCTTCCAGGGTGTCGTGCTCGGAGTGGCCGGTGATCATGGTGCCGCCGTCGACGGCTTCGAAGGTCACCGAGTCGACCGCGTAGTGGTCGGGCGCGCCCTCGTAGACGAAGGTGTTGACCAGCCGGTGCGGCTCGTCGACGACGCGGTACTCGCCGTGGAAGCCGAACTGGCTGCCGTCGGGGGCCTGCGACACCGTGCGCCAGGCGCCGCCGGGGCGCAGGTCGACCTCGCAGACAACCGTGGTCAGAGATGCGGGGCCCCACCAGTTGCGCAGGTGCTCGGCTTGGGTGAAGGCCTTCCACACCAGCTCGGGCGGTGCGCTGACGAAGCGGCTCCAGCGGATGATCGGCTTGCCGGCGGGGATCTCCAGGTCGAGGGTGGTGGTCGGGGTCATCGCGGGGTGTCCTCCTGCAGCTTGTCGAGATAAGTGTCGAGTCGGTCGAAGCTCTCCTCCCAGAACTCGCGGTAGGAGCCGACCCAGTCGGAGAGCTGCTTGAGACGCTGCGGTTCCAGGCGGCACAGGCGGCGCCGCGCCTCGCGCCGCCGCGAGACCAGCCCGGCCGCCTCCAGCACCTTGAGGTGCTTGGACACCGCCGGCTGGCTCATCGGCAGCGGACCGGCCAGCTCGAGCACCCCGGCCTCGCTGCTCGCCAGCCGGGCGAGGATGGCGCGGCGGGTGGGGTCGGCCAGGGCGGTGAAGGCCCGGTCGAGCTCGGTCTCGCTCAGTGTCGCGGTCGCTGGCATAACCAATAGGTTATATGTGGAGAAGCCTGCGAGTCAAGCGCACGGTGGGGGAGACTCCCTCCACGATGGGCACGCGGAGGGCGCTGGTCACGGGCGTGGGCGGGCGGTCGGGCATCGCCGCGGCGGTGTGCCGGCAGCCTGCGCTGAGCGGGTCAGCCGTCGAGCAGGCGGCGGCGGCGGCGTCGCTGCCACAGGTGGACGCCGCTGGCGACGAAGAGGCCGAGCCCGGCGGCTGCGGCGGCGACCGGGATGGCGGCGCTGAGCGCGTCCCTGGCCGAGGGGCCGCCGCCGGTGGTGCGCGACGCCGGGACGGCCACGACGATCGAGGGGTCCGGTGATGGCGTGGCGCCGACCGCCGTATCGGGGCTGGGGGTTGCGGCCGGACTTGGCGACAACTCGGGTGCCGGCGCGTCGGTGGGCGGCGGGACCGCGATGGCCACCGGCGCGGGCGTCAGGACGGGCGGCACGGGATGCAGCAGGAGCGGCGTCGGCGTCGCGGGTGGGGGTGCCGGCGCGGGCGCCGTTCCCTGCCGCGCCTGCCCCGAGTTGGGGTCGACCATCAGCGAGGACTCGTCGACCGCCTCGAAGTCGCCCGCGGGGATGCTCTTCAGCTCGGTGAGCACACCGCTGCCCCAGCCGGGGTCGGTGTCGCCCTGGAAGTACCAGTTGCTGCCATTGTCGGCCAGAATCAGGCCGTAGCGCTGCATGGCGGTGAGGATCACCCGCGCCTGCGCGGAGAATCCCGAGATGTCGACGCTGCTCTTCATGCGAAAGCGCGCGCCCATCGGTGGCAGCGAGGCGTCCGCCGCCGATCCCGCCTGGTGCCGCGCCGGCCAGACGTACGAGGTGTCGGTGCGCGACACGGTGAAGCGGATGGCATGCCGGATCGCCCCCGCCTGCACCTCGCCGTAGCGCACCAGCCCCGGCAGGATCGGCAGCCCCGCGGCGTCCGCGCTGGTCCAGCCAGCCGGCCGCAGCGCGTTCGAGCTCAGGCTGAAGACCGCCCCCGAGCCAGCGGTCGAGCCGCCGCTCGCGTAGTGGGTGTCCCAGGTCTCGTACAGCGTGCAGGTGCTGGTGTCGACCACCAGCGCATGGCGGTCGCCGGTGCTGCTGCTGCCGCCCTCGATCGGTGTGTCGGGGCCGAGCGGGTACGGCCCGGCGTCGCTCTCACTCGCGTACTGAAAGGAGACCGGCACCTTCTGATGCGACGAATCGACGAGCTGCCAGGGAATGCCGTAGGCGACCGACGTGCCCGAGGGACCCCAGTCGGGATGGATGTGCTGCCCGGCGCCGCCGCTCGACGCGATCCACGCCGCGCTGCTAGGGCTCACCGGCAGGCCGCTGACGTCGGTGTTCCAGACATTGTCGGCAGGAAGTGTCGGGCAGGGCCCGATCGACGGCGCACCGGCCGCGGCCACGCCCAGCGTCGCGGACGGCCATGCCAGACCGGCGGCGAGCACGGCGACAGGGATGAGACAGCGGCGTGGGGGGCGCATGGCGCCAGCCTAGTCGGCGGCTGTGACACGCCACCCACGGCGCCGCAACCGCTGTGCGTCAGACGCCCGGAGCTCGCACCGGCGCGGGCGCGAGAGGCTGGAGCGCTCCCCTGCGCGGCGCCCCAGCGGTCAGCGCGGTGCTCAGGTGCGCTTGGCGTAGTCCGCGAAGCCCTGCCAGTCGACGACCACGCAGGCCTCGTCGCCCACCACCCAGGCGTCGTGCCCGGGCGCCGCGATCATCACGTCGCCGGGACCGAACTCGTCCTCGGTGCCGTCGTCCATGACCACCCGCATGCGCCCGGAGAGGACGTAGCCTGCGTGCGCGCCCTGGCAGCTCTCCGTCTTGGCGATCGGCTTGACGTCGTTCGACCAGCGCCAGCCCGGCTTGAAGGTCGCCCGCCCCACGATGCCGTTGCCCTCGATGCTGACGATCTGCAGCTCACCGCTGTCGTTCTCGAACGGACGCACCTCGTCCGGGCTGTCGAGGCTCTTGCGCACCAGTCCACTCGCCGTTGTGGTCATCGTGTCTACCCCGTGAGTGCCCGCCGCTGCATCGGCTGAAGCGGGGTCAGTCTGCGCCCGTCCAGACGTGCGCGCAAGGGGTTTTGCGCAGCCGCAACACGCGGGAGGCACTTGCCCCTGCGCCCGCCGGAACGCCACCCTGGCGGCGATGATCCGGACCACGCGCCTGCTCGCCCCGCTGCTCGCCTGCGCCGTGCTCAGCGCGTGCGGCGCAGCCGCGCCCAGCGGCGTGGTCACCGGCGGCGCCGCTCCGTCGATGCCCGAGACCACCGCCTCACCCATCGACGACTCGCCGCCCCCCGCGCCGCCCGCCACGCCCGCCGCCACCCGCACCACGCCGCCGTCCAGCAGCACGCCGCCGGCCGCCCTCGCCGGCCCGGAGTGGACGCGACTGCCCACCACTGCAAAGGTGGTCGCCCTCACCTTCGACGCCGGCGGCAACAACGCCGGGGTCGCCTCCATCCTCGCCACGCTGGCCCAGGAGAAGGTCCCCGCCACCTTCTTCCTCACCGGCCGCTGGACGGAGGTCTACCCCGCCGACGCGCGCCGCATCGCCGCGACATGCACGGTCGGCAATCACACGCAGACCCATCCGCACCTCACCGCGCTCAGCGACGCCCAGGTCGCCGCCGAGGTGACCCAGGGCGAGCAGTCGATCCGCAGCGCGACGGGTCGCAGCCCGCGCCCGCTGTTCCGCTTCCCCTACGGCGACAGCAACGCGCGCGTCCTCGCCGATGTGCAGAGCCTCGGCTACGGCGGCATCCGCTGGACCGTCGACACGCTGGGCTGGGAGGGGAGGGGCGCGGGGCAGACGGCCGGCAGCGTGGTCGCCCGGGCGGTCGGCGCGGCGACCCCCGGGGAGATCGTCCTGATGCACGCCGGCTCCGCCCAGGACGGGACGACATTGGACGCCGACGCGCTGTCCAGGGTGATCGCTGGCCTGCGCGGCAGGGGCTACGACTTCGTGTCGGTCGCGGCCTTCACCGCCGCGGGCTGAGGCGGCGGCGTCCGCGAATCGGCGGACTGTCGTTGACGTTGCTCGACCCGGCGCCGCTGCGGCTCCACGGTGTACCTGGGCTCCGCCGCCGACGCCCGCCCCGCGGTGAACACCGCCCAGCGCTCGCACATCGCCCCCGCCAGCACGGCGAGTCCGCCCAGCACGGCCGGTCTGCGCCGCCGGCCGGCCAGCGCCACGGTGAGCGCGCCCGTGCCGGTGAGCGCCCTGGCCGCCCGGCCGAACTTCCCCGGCGTGCCGCTGCGGTACGGCTCGCCCACCTCGGTCGGCACGCGCCGCTGCATCGCCTCGACGCCGGCCAGCTCCAGCGCCGCGCCGCCGACGGTCAGGGCGCGCGCCATCCGCGCGCACTGCGGCGGCGTGAGCACGCACGCCGCCGCCCCCGCCGACGCCAGCGCGCTGCCCGCGAACACGAACGGCAGCTCGTAGCGCGCCTCGTGCCACGCGGGCACCGCCGTGTCGGCGAGCAGCACCGCGGTGTACGTCGCCAGCGGCGGTCCCAGCAGCGCCCCGCCCACCTCGGCTACGCGCTTGACGCGCGGCAGGATGCCCAGCACCTCGCAGGCGCTGGCGACACCGACGGCGCCGCCGATGCCGGTGAGCACCCAGCTCCCCACGCTCATCGGAGAGGTCACCTTGAACACCCGGAGCATGTTGTAGAAGCGCTCCGGCCGCCCCAGGTCCTTGATCAGCAATGGCGGGCTGACGGCCAGGCTGGCCAGCGAGGTGAGCAGCGCGCGCCGCGCCAGCACGTCGTTGCCCTGGGCGCGCGCCGCGGCGGCGAGCATCGCCGACCCTCCGGCCAGGCCACCGGTGAAGAAGTAGATGCCGATCTCCGGTGTCCAGATCGGGTGCTTGATCACCGGCTGCCCGTAGTACGAGGTTGGTGCCATCTCCGGCACCAACGACACCTCGCCGCGCCCACCGCGGCCCCGTCGCCCGCCGCGCCGCTGCGCCGGCTCCTCGACGGCGGTCATCGGCTGCGCAGGAAGGCGGCGGCGACGCCCGCCACCATGGCCAGCGCCGCCGCCGCGGCGACGCTCCACATCTCGCCGAGGTCGCGGGTGGTGACCACCGGGTCCGGCGGCAGTCCGTAGACCTCGGGCTCGTCGAGGAGCAGGAAGAAGGCGCCGAAGCCGCCGACGCCGTCCTCGGGGTCGCGGCCGTAGAGGTGCGCCTGCGCCACGCCGCGGTCGTGCAGGGTCTGCACCCGCTCGTCGGCGCGCCGCCGCAGCTCGCCGATCTCGCCGTACTGGATCGACTTGGTGGGACAGGCCTGCGCGCAGGCGGGCTCCATGTCGATGCGCTGCCGGTCGTAGCACATCGTGCACTTCCACGCCCGCCCGTCGCCCTCGCGCCGGTCGATAACGCCGAAGGGACACGCGGGCACGCAGTACCCGCAGCCGTTGCACACGTCGGGCTGGACGAACACGGTGCCGAACTCCGTGCGCGTCAGCGCACCGGTGGGACACACGTCGAGGCAGGCCGCGTGCGCGCAGTGCTTGCACACGTCGCTCGACATCAGCCAGCGCATCGCGCCTGCGTCCTGCGCGCCGGCCATGGGCAGCGGCTTGGTCTGCTCGATGAAGGCGACGTGGCGCCAGGTGCTGGCGCCCAGGCTGCCGGTGTTGTCGTACGACTTGCCGAGGAAGTTGAGCCCGTCGTCGGGAACGTCGTTCCACTCCTTGCAGGCCACCTCGCAGGCCTTGCAGCCGATGCAGATCGAGGTGTCGGTGAAGAAGCCCATGTGCCGGGGCCTGCCGTTCTCGTCGTGGGCGCGCACGTCCACGTCGTGGCTGACGATGGTGGGCATGCCGTTGAGGCTGTTGCTCATGGCGCCACCCCCGCCCTGCGCCGGTAGCCGTCGAGCAGATCGAGCAGCGTGGGGCCGCGCGGCCGGCGGCCGGGACGGATGTCGCAGGTGATCACCTTCGACTCCTGGATGTGGGTGTTGGCGTCGAGCCAGAGGTGCCAGAGGTCGTTTGCGGAATCACCGGTGGACAGGCCGTTGGTGCCCCAGTGGTACGGCAGCCCGACGACGTGCACGTCACGCCCGCCCACGCGCAGCGGGCGGATGCGCTCGGTGACCATCACCCGCGCCTCGATCGCCGCGCGCGCGCTGACGATGGTCGCCCAGTCGCGATGGCGCAGCCCGCGCTCGGCGGCCAGCTCGGGTGACACCTCGCAGAAGAACTCGGGCTGCAGCTCGTTGAGGTGCTGGGTGAAGCGCGTCATCCCGCCGGCGGTGTGGTGCTCGGTGAGCCGGTACGTGGTGGCCACGTAGGGGAAGACCAGCTGCGACTCCGGAGTCGGGTCGTCGGCCGGGTGGTTGAACGGGTCGAGCCGGTGGCGGACGATCTGTCGCACCGGGTTGGAGGTGCGCTCGGGGTGGAGCGCGTTGCGGAAGAGCGTCTCGGCCGGCTCGTAGTGGGTCGGCATGGGACCGTCCTTGAGTCCGTCGGGGACGTAGAGCCACGCCTTGCCGTCCGCCTGCATGACGAACGGTTCGGTGCCGCTCAAGGCGTTCTCGGCCTTGGCGCCCGGCTCGGGCTGGAAGTCGGGCGGCTTGTCGATGGTGAAGTCGGGCTTGTCCTGACCGGTCCAGCGGCCCGCGCCGCCATCCCACCACACGTACTTCTTGCGCTCGCTCCAGGGCTTGCCCCGCGGGTCGGCGGAGGCGCGGTTGTAGAGCATGGCGCGGTTGTCCGGCCAGGCCCAGCCCCACTCGCGACCCACCCAGGTCATCTGCGTGCGCGGCGTGCGCCGCGCCGTCTGGTTGACGCCCCCGGCGTAGGACCCGCAGTAGATCCAGCAGCCGCTGACCGTGCTGCCGTCCGGCTTCAGCTCGCCGTAGGCGTTGAGGAACGTGCGCCCCGGACCCCAGCCGCTGATCTCCTGCAGCACCGCGTCGGCGCTGGGATCGTCGAGCGCACCCTCGGTCGGGTAGTCCCAGGCGAGCGCCTGGATGCCGCGGTCCATCGCGTCGCCGGAGTCGCGCAGCTTCTCCTTGATGATCCGGCCCAGGTGGTAGGCGAACCACAGGTCGCTGCGGCAGTCGCCCTGGGGCTCGACCGCGGCGTGGTGCCACTGCAGCAGGCGCTGGGTGTTGGTGAACGAGCCGCTCTTCTCGGTGTGCGTCGCCGCCGGCAGCAGGAACACCTCGGTGGGAATCTCCGCGGTGCGCATCTCGCCGGTGTCGATCTCCGGCGCGTTGGACCAGAAGGACGCCGCCTCGATCTCGACGAAGTCGCGCACCACCAGCCAGTCCAGGTTGGCCATGGCCATGCGGTCGAAGCGGCCGTTGGCCGAGCCCACCGACGGGTTCTCGCCGAGGAGGAAGAAGCCCTTGACGGCGCCGTCGAACATGCCCTTGGTGAAGCTGTACGCGGAGTGGTCGCCGTCGATGCGCGGCAGCAGGTCGAAGCACCAGTCGCTCTCGCGGGTCGCCGCGTCGCCGTAGTACGCCTTCATCAGCGAGACGAAGTAGCTCTCCATGTGGCCCCAGTAGCCCGTGCTCTGCCCGTTCTTGGCGATGTAGTCCCTGAAGTCGCGGTACTGCTCGCTGTGCGGCATGGGGATGTAGCCGGGCAGCAGGTTGTACAGGGTGGGGATGTCGGTGGAGCCCTGGATGCTGGCGTGGCCGCGCAGGGCGAGGATGCCGCCGCCGGGCCGGCCGATGTTGCCGAGCAGGGTCTGGATGATCGCCGCGGTGCGGATGTACTGCACGCCGACGCTGTGCTGTGTCCAGCCCACCGCGTAGCAGAACGCCGAGGTGCGCTCGCGTCCCGAGTTCTTGCAGAGTGTGTCTGCAACTCGGAGGAACTGCTCGCGGGGGACGCCGCAGACCTCCTCGACCATCTCGGGCGTGTAGCGCCGGTAGTGCTTGCGCAGGAGCTGGAAGACGCAGCGCGGGTGGTCCAGGGTGGGGTCCTGGGGCGGCTCGGGCTGTTCGAGCTGGACGCCGCCCGAGCCGGTGTTCTCACCGTAGGCGCCGCCGTTGGGATGCTCCATGCCGCCCGCGACGCTGGCCACGCGCATGCCCTGGTACGACCACGAGGACACGTCATAGCTGCCGTTGCTCGCGTCGAAGCCGCTGAAGACCCCGTCGAGGTCCTCGGTGTCGCGGAAGTCCTCACTGACGATGCTGGCGGCGTTGCTGTACTCGACCACGTAGTCACGGAACCACAGGTCGTTCTCGATGATGTGGTGGATGATGCCGCCGAGGAAGGCGATGTCCGAGCCGGGGCGGATGGGCACGTGGATGTCGGCGAGCGCGCTGGTGCGGGTGAAGCGCGGGTCGACGTGGATGATCGTGGCGCCGCGCTCCTTGGCCTCCATCACCCACTGGAAGCCGACCGGGTGGCACTCGGCCATGTTCGAGCCTTCGATGACGATGCAGTCAGCGTTCTGCAGGTCCTGCTGGAAGGTGGTCGCGCCGCCGCGCCCGAAGCTCGTCCCCAAACTGGGGACCGTGGACGAGTGTCATATTCGCGCCTGGTTCTCGACCTGGACCACGCCCAGGCCGATGAACAGCTTCTTGAGCAGGTAGTTCTCCTCGTTGTCGAGGGTGGCGCCGCCGAGCGAGGCGATGCCCAGGGTGCGGTTGCGGACCCGCCGCTGCTCGCCCTCGCCCTCGACGCCCTGCCAGGTGGCGCGGCGGGTGGCGATCACCCGGTCGGCGATCATGTCCATGGCCCGGTCGAGGGGCAGCTCCTCCCACTGCGTGGCGAACGGCCGGCGGTACTTGACCTTCGTCTCGCGCCGCGGGTGGCTGACCAGGCTCCGCGTCGACGCGCCCTTGGGGCAGAGGCGGCCGCGCGAGATCGGGCTGTCGGGATCGCCCTCGATCTGGATGATCTTTTCGTCTTTGACGTAAACCCTCTGCCCGCAGCCCACCGCGCAGAACGGGCAGATCGAGCCCACCACCCGGTCGGCGTCCGCCAGCCGCCCGTGCAGGCGGTCGGTGGTGGGGGAGTGGACGGCGGGACCCAGGCCCAGGGGGTCGCCCTGGGTGATCTGCCGGAGCACCGGCCAGCGACGCACGAGGTCCAGGGGACGCATCCCCCCAGGTATACATCGCGGGACCGCGGGGCACAAACGCGACCGCCCGGCCCCGGCTCGATGCCGCCCAGCGTGGGCGTGACCCCACCGTTACACCGGATGCGACACCCCGTGTCCGCTTCGCCGGGTCTGCGTCAGGCGCGGCGACGGACGATTCCGCACAGCGCTCACCTGGACGCGCTACATCGACTGGAGTCTCTGGGGGGACCATGCCCGCAACATACGGGTGGAGCTGGGATTTTCGGCAGTCAGGCCGGCGCGTGGCGCTGGCGACTGCACTCGCGGGGTTCGGAGCGTCGCTGCTCGGGCCCGCGGTTCTGCCCGTGGCGGCTGCCAGCCGCGGCGGCGCCCCGACAACTGTGATCGTGCGCGAGAGCGCCGCCGCGGGCAGCGCTGCGGAGACGCTGGTCACCGAGCTGGGCGGGCACGTCACCCGACACATCGGCATCATCAACGGCTTCGTGGCCACCGTGGCCGCCAACGACGTCGCCCAGCTGCGCACCGTTCCCGGCGTGGTCGAGGTCACCGGCGACCTGCCGCTGACACTGGACTCGACCTCCTACGACCCGACCACCGACCCGACCTCGCTGTACGGCACGGCGTCGACGGTCGGCGCCAGGGCGTACTGGCGCAACGGCTTCACCGGCAAGGGCGTCGACGTGGCCCTGATCGACTCCGGCGTGGCCCCCGTCAACGGGCTGACCACGCCTGGCAAGGTGGTCAACGGCCCCGACCTGTCCTTCGACTCGCAGGTCCCCGGTCGCATGTACCTGGACGCCTACGGCCACGGCACCCACATGGCGGGCATCATCGCCGGCCGTGACGACGCCGTGGTCCCCGGCAGCGCTTACCAGAGCAACACCACCGACTTCCTCGGCATCGCTCCCGACGCGCGGCTGGTCAACGTCAAGGTCGCCGACTCGGGTGGCGCCGTCGACGTCTCGCAGGTCATCGCCGCCATCGACTGGATCGTCCAGCACAAGACGGACAACGGCCTCAACATCCGCGTCATCAACCTGTCCTTCGGCACCGACAGCACCCAGCCGTACGCGCTCGACCCGCTCGCCTACGCGGCCGAGGTGGCCTGGCACAATGGCATCGTGGTTGTGGCCGCGGTCGGCAACAACGGCAGCAACGCGCTGGGCGTCGCCGATCCCGCCAGCGACCCGTACATCATCGCCGTCGGCGCCGTCGACACCGAGGGCACGGTGAGCCAGAGCGACGACACCGTCGCCACCTTCTCCAGCTCGGGCAACGGCACGCGCAACCCCGACGTGGTCGCGCCCGGCGTGCACATCGCCAGCCTGCGCGACCCGGGGTCGACCATCGACCAGCAGTACGGCGCCACCGCAACGGTGGGCACGCGCTTCTTCCGCGGCAGCGGCACCTCGCAGGCCACCGCGGTGATGTCCGGCGCCGCCGCGCTGGTGCTGCAGCAGCACCCCACCTACACGCCGGACATGGTCAAGCGGCTGCTCACCAAGACGGCCACCACGCTGTCGACCCCGGTGCTCAGCCTGCTCGGCCTGGTCAGCATCAACAGCGCGGTCTCGCCGACCCTGCAGGGCAGCGGTGAGGTGAACCTGCGCAACGCGTACGGCGCCGGTGTGTGCACCTGCTACACGCAGAACTACGCACCGTCGCAGGGCACGGGCACCCTGGAGGCGGCCCGCGGCTCGCTGCACGTGACCGCCTCGAACGGCGTCACTCTCAGCGGTGAGCAGGACATCTTCGGCAGCGCCTTCAACTCCGCCGCCATGGCCGCGCTGGAAGCCAGCGGGCAGTCGTGGTCGGGCGGTGTGTGGAACGGGCAGACCTGGAGCGGCCAGTCGTGGAGCGGGCAGAGCTGGAGCGGCCAGAGCTGGAGCGGTCAGTCGTGGTCGGGCCAGTCATGGAGCGGCCAGAGCTGGAGCGGCCAGTCGTGGAGCGGGCAGAGCTGGAGTGGCCAGAGCTGGAGCGGCCAGAGCTGGAGCGGGCAGTCGTGGTCCGGCCAGTCCTGGAGCGGGCAGAGCTGGTCGGCGGCCGACTGGAGCTGACCCGGCGTTCAGCAATCGCACGCTCTCCCTTGTAGAGCAAACGATTTCCAGTTGCTGCCACTGATGGCATCATCAGAGGGGATCGCGTCGGAGTGACGCGATCCCCTTTTTCGTGTCAATCGCGCGGCCCGGGCGCGTGTCGCCGGCGGCCGTGGACACCCTTGGCCCGGTTGTCACCAAGCTGTCACGGCGGCCACTCGTGCACCGCTTCTCAACACGCAATGCACAGGCCGTGGCGTGCGCTTCAAGGGGTGCGGCGGAGTTGTCCACAGAATTCACAGGCCGCGACTCCTTAAGAACCCACACCGACCCGCTGTCAGCCGTGCGTGCGTGAGGGTTAAGAAGGCGTTGGCAACCCGTTGACAGCCGATGAACTGGCGGTCGTACACTCACCTCCCCGATGGACGACAGCACCGCCGACGTCCGCTCCCCGTCCGCAGCGCACCGCAGGGTGTGCGCGCGCCGCGGGTGCAACGTGACCGTCAAGAAGCCGACCGCGAAGTACTGCTCGGTGCAGTGCTGCTCCATCGACCCCGAGCGTCTCGAGAAGCTGCGCGCCCAGGCCCGCCGCTCCAGCCGGCGCACCGTGCTGCCGATGGCGCGCCAGCTGCAGATCAGCTTCTCGTCCGGCAACCCCGAGGACATGCTCAACGCGCTCTGCGAGGGACGCGAGGACGTCCCCGGCGGAATGCGCCGGCTGATCGTCTGACCTGAGCGACGACTCTCTCCCGCCCGGCGGCTCCACCAGCCTCTGCCCCCTCGGTGGGGCCGCCACTCTCCCTCCGGGTCGGCGCCGGGCGTCCCGGGCCGGGGAGGGGCCACACAGCGCCGGTACAATGCGCCGTCATGCCCCCCGAGGACGTCGACGACGCCGCAGAGGCCGGCCTGCCCCTGGAGGGGCCCGTCGAGCCCGACCTGGAGATCCTCCGCCACAGCGCCGCCCACCTGATGGCGTCCGCGGTCGTCGAGCTGTTCCCCGGCACGCAGTACGACGTGGGCCCGCCCACCGGCGACGGGTTCTTCTACAACTTCCGCCTTCCCGAGGGCCGCACCCTCAGCGAGCAGGAGCTGGCCCGCATCGAGAAGCGCATGAAGCAGAAGGCGTCACAACGCATTCCGTTCGTCCGCGAGGTGATGCCCCGCGCCCAGGCGCGTGAGATGTTCGCAGCGCTGGGCCAGCCCTTCAAGGTCGACATCATCGACCGCATCCCCGGCGACGTCGCCGAGGTGGGCGTCTACCGCACCGGCGACTTCGTCGACCTCTGCCGCGGCCCGCACGTGCCCGACACGTCGTGGCTCAAGGCGGTCAAGCTGCAGCGCGTCGCCGGCGTCTACTGGCGCGGCGACGAGCGCAACGAGCAGCTGCAGCGCGTCTACGGCACCGCGTGGTTCACCGACGACGAGCTGCAGGCCTACCTCGACCGCATCGCCGAGGCCGAGCGCCGCGACCACCGCCGTCTCGGCCGCGAGCTCGACCTGTTCTCCTTCCCCGAGGAGATCGGCAGCGGCCTGGCCGTCTTCCATCCCCGCGGCGGCCTGGTGCGCCGGATCATGGAGGACTACTCGCGGCAGCGCCACGAGCAGGCCGGCTACCAGTTCGTCAACACGCCGCACATCACCAAGAAGGACCTCTTCGAGACCTCGGGACACCTGCAGTGGTTCGCCGAGGGCATGTTCCCGCCGATGGAGCTGGACGAGGGCACGCAGTACTACCTCAAGCCGATGAACTGCCCGTTCCACATCCTCATCTACAAGAGCAGGCAGCGCAGCTATCGCGACCTGCCGCTGCGACTCTTCGAGTTCGGCTCGGTGTACCGCTACGAGAAGTCGGGCGTCATCCACGGGCTCACCCGGGTGCGCGGCCTGACCATGGACGACGCGCACATCTTCCTCACCCGCGAGCAGCTCGACGAGGAGCTGCACTCGCTGCTGGTGTTCGTCCTCGACCTGCTCCGCGACTTCGGCCTAACCGACTTCTACCTCGAGCTGTCGACGCGGCCGCCGGGCAAGGCGGTGGGCAGTGACGAGGAGTGGGCGGACGCCACCGACGCGCTGCGCCGCGCCGCCATGAAGATGGGCCTCGAGCTGGTGCTGGACGAGGGCGGCGGCGCCTTCTACGGCCCCAAGATCTCGGTGCAGGCGCACGACGCCATCGGCCGCACCTGGCAGATGTCGACCATCCAGGCCGACTTCCAGTTCCCCCAGCGCTTCGACCTCAGCTACGTCGGGCCGACGGGGGAGAAGGTGCGCCCGATCATGATCCACCGCGCCCTCTTCGGATCGGTGGAGCGCTTCTTCGCGGTGCTGCTGGAGCACTACGCGGGCGACTTCCCGCTCTGGCTGGCGCCCACGCAGTGCGAGATCGTGCCCGTGCAGGACAACGTGCCCGAGGTGATCGCCGCCGCCCACGACATCGCCGCGCGCATGAAGGCCGCCGGTCTGCGCCCCGAGGTGAGCGACCGCCCCGGCCAGCGCATGCAGCTGCGCATCCGCGACGCCGAGGTGCGCAAGGTGCCCTACGTGGTGGTGATCGGCCGCCAGGACGTCGAGCGCGGCGACGACACCGTCAACGTCCGCGACACCCGCACCGGCGAGCAGCGCCAGGGTGTCCCGGTGGCCGGGCTGGTCGAGGAGCTGCGCGCCGAGGCGGCGAAACGGGGCAGTGAGGCGGCTCCTCCGCAGCGACGGGGCGTGCTATAGTCCCCGCCCGGACGCCCCCTCAGGGGGGCCGCAAAGATGCCGGTCCCGGTGCCGGCACACCTCCCGGGCTTGCCTTGGAGGTCCAGAGTACCGTCCACTGGATAGCGGTTTCGCTGTCCAGTTTTTTGTTTTTCTGGAGGAACCCGACAAATCGCCTTCCGTGAGCTCCGCATCAACGAGCAGATCCGCATCCCGAACGTCCGCCTCTTCGACGACACCACCGACGAGGCGTTCGGCATCGTCCCCATCGAGAAGGCCCGCCAGATGGCCCAGGAGCGCGAGCTCGACCTCGTCGAGGTGGCGCCCCAGGCCCAGCCACCGGTGGTCCGCCTCATGGACTACGGACGGTTCAAGTTCGAGGCGCTCAAGCGCGAGAAGGAGAGCCGGCGGGAGCACAACGTCGTCCGTCTGAAGGAGATGAAGCTCCGGCCCAAGATCTCGGAGCACGACTTCCAGACCAAGTTCGGCTACGTCCGGCACTTCCTCCAGGAGGGCGACAAGGTCAAGCTGACGATCATGTTCCGGGGCCGCGAGATGGTCCACCAGGAATACGGTCGCCGGCTGCTCGACCGGATGGCCAACGAGCTCAAGGAGATCGCCGCCATCGAACGGAGCCCCCTGGTCGAGGGCCGCAACATGATCATGATCATGAGCCCGATGGCCAAGAAGCAGTCCAAGGGCCCGCAGGGCCAGACGGCGCCGGGGGTGCCGTCGCCCGACGACACGCCAGCCCCAGCCCCAGCCCCAGCCGCCACCACCGAGGCCCCCGCCGCCGCCGGCGAGGCCGCGACCACCCGGAGCACCAGCAGCGATGCCCAAGATCAAGACGCATAAGGGAACGCAGAAGCGTTTCCGCGTCACCGCCACCGGCAAGGTGATGCGACGCCACGCGCAGATGTCGCACATGCTCGAGAAGAAGAGCGAGAAGCGCAAGCGGCTGTTCGGCATGCAGCACCCCGTCTCCTCCGCCGACACCCGCGAGGTGCTTCGCGCCGCGCCGTACCTCGACAAGCAGAAGTAGAGCCGAGGAGAAGTAGCGATGGCACGTGTCAAGCGTGGCGTCACCGCCCGCGCCCGCCACAAGAAGGTCCTCGAGCTCGCCGAGGGTTTCCAAGGCACCCACCGCCGCCTGTTCAAGCCCGCCAACGAGGCGGTCATGCACTCGCTGGCCTACGCCTACCGTGACCGCAAGCAGCGCAAGGGCGACATGCGCTCGTTGTGGATCGCGCGCATCAACGCCGCGGCTCGCCAGAACGGTCTCGCCTACAACCAGTTCATGCACGGGTTGAAGGCGGCCGGGGTCGAGGTGAACCGCAAGATGCTGGCCGAGATCGCCGTCCACGACGCCGCCGCGTTCACGAGCCTGGTCGAGCTGGCGCGCGGGTCTTTGCCCACCGGGTGAGCTCGGGTAGCGTGGCTGGCGACAGCACGGCCACGGACGGCGCGGCGCACGACGCCGCCGCCCGCGCGCTCGAGGAGATCGCCGGCGCCGCCGACCTGCACGCCCTCGACGGCATCCGCGCGCGTTACCTCGGCCGCAAGGACGGCCTGCTCACCGTCCACCGCCGCAACCTCGGCAAGCTGACCGACCCCGACGCCAAGCGCCAGGTGGGCCAGACCATCAACGCGCTGTTCGAGCGCGTCGAGGAGGCGCTGGAGGAGCGCCACGCCGAGCTGCAGCGCCAGGCCGAGCAGCGCGCGCTGCGCGACGAGGCGATCGACCTCACCGTGCCGCCACCGCCGCTGCGGCGCGGCTCGCTGCACCCGGTGACCCGCGCGGCGCGCGACATCCGGCGCATCTTCGGCCACCTCGGCTACACCGCCATCGGCGGTCCCGAGATCGAGTACGACCGCTACAACTTCGAGCTGGTCAACCAGCCCGAGGGACATCCCGCGCGCGACCTGCAGGACACCTTCTACATCGACGACGCGCGGCTGCTGCGCACGCACACGTCGCCGGTGCAGATCCGCGCCATGGTGGCGTTGGGCGCGCCGCTCAAGGTGATCGTCCCCGGCAAGACCTTCCGCCGCGACAACGACCCCACCCACTCGCCGATGTTCCACCAGGTCGAGGGCCTGTACGTCGACGAGGACGTGTCGGTCGGTGACCTCAAGGGCACGCTGGAGTTCTTCGCGCGCTCGATGTTCGGCCCATCGCGGGCGATCCGCCTGCGGCCGCACCACTTCCCGTTCACCGAGCCCTCGCTGGAGGTCGACGTGTCCTGCATGGTCTGCGGCGGCGACGGCTGCGCCACCTGCAAGGGCAGCGGCTGGATCGAGATCCTCGGCTCGGGCATGGTCCACCCCGACGTGCTGCGCAACGGCGGCGTCGACCCCGAGCGCTACAGCGGCTTCGCCTTCGGCATGGGCATCGAGCGCATCGCCCAGCTCGCCTACGGCATCGACGACGTCCGCCTGCTCTACGAGAACGACGTGCGCTTCATCCGCCAGTCGTGAAGACGTCGCTGCGCTGGATGCGCGACTACGCCGACCTCGACGCGCCCCTCGACGTGCTCGCCCAGGCCCTGGTCGACACCGGCACCGAGGTCAACGAGGTGCGCCGCGTCGCCGAGGGCGTGATCGTGGCCCGCGTGGTCGGGCTGGAGAAGGTCCCCGAGTCGACCAAGGGCGTGCAGTTCGCCGACATCGAGGTCGCCGCCGGCGAGACCATCCGCGTGCTCACCGGCGCACCCAACCTGCGCGTCGGCGACCTTGTGCCCTATGCGCCGCCCGGCGTGCTCCTGCCCGGCTGGGACAGACCGCTGGAAGTTCGTGCCATGTTCGGCGGCAAGTACCACTCCCCGGGAATGCTGTGCAGCGCCGTCGAGCTGGCCATCGGCGACGACGCCGACGGCATCCTGGTGCTGGAGCGCGGCACGCCGGGGCAGCCGGTGCACGAGGTCGTCGACCTCGACGCGGTCATGGACATCGAGGTCACCCCCAACCGTCCCGACTGCCTCTGCCACCTGGGCATCGCGCGCGAGCTGGCGGCCGCACTGCACGAGACGCTGCGCGAGCCGCCTGCCGAGGTGCCCGAGGCGCTGGCCTCGGTGACGCCGATCGAAGGGCGCGCCTCGGTGCGCGTCGAGGATCCCCACGGCTGCCCGCGCTTCATGGTGCGCGTCATCGAGGACGTGGTCGTCGGCGAGTCGCCGCAGTGGATGCAGCGGCGCCTGCGCGCCATCGGGCTGCGCCCCATCAACAACATCGTCGACGTCACCAACTACGTCGCCGCCGAGCTGGGCCAGCCGCTGCACGCCTTCGACTACGACCGCTTCGCCGCGGCGGCCGGCTCCGCTGTTGCGGACGTGGTGGTGCGGCGCGCGCGTTCCGGCGAGAAGGTGGTGACGCTGGACGACGCCGAGCGCACGCTGACGCCGTACGACATGGTTGTCTGCGCCGGCGAGCGCGCGGTGTCGATCGCCGGCGTGATGGGCGGCAAGGACACCGCGGTCGACAAGCGGACGCGCACCGTGCTGCTCGAAGCCGCGTCGTGGGACGGGCCGACGATTCGCGCCACCTCGCGCCGCCTGGCGCTGCGCAGCGACGCGTCGACGCTGTACGAGAAGGGCCTCAGCGACACGCTGCCGCCACTCGCGCTGGAGCGCGCCGCGTCGCTGATCGCCGAGCTGGGCAGCGGCCGCATCTGGCGTGACGCCATCGACGAGCACCCCGCGCCGCTGCCGCCCATCCCGCCGATCCACGTCGCCACCGGCTTCCTGGAGCGCGTCCTGGGCATGCCGGTCGACGCCTCCGAGGCCGCCACCGCGCTGGCCCGCCTCGGCTTCGCGGTGGAGCAGGACGGCGGCGCGCTGACCGTGCACACGCCGCATTTCCGCCGCGACGTGACCATCCCCGTCGACGTCGCCGAGGAGGTCGGCCGCTCGCTCGGCTACGCGCGCGTGCCCTCGACCATCCCCGGGCGGCGCGGTCGCATCCGCGCGCTCGCGCCCGCGGTGCCGCTCGAGGAGCGCGTGCGCGACGTGGCGGTCGGCGCGGGGTTCGACGAGGCGATCACCTTCGCCTTCCAGTCGCCGGCGCTGGCCTCGCGGATCACCGGAGTGGGGGAGGAGCGCATCCCGATCCGGCTGCGCAACCCGCTCAGCGAGGACGGCAGCGTGATGCGCATCAGCCTGCTGCCCGGGCTGCTGCAGGCGCTTGCCGTCAACCTCAACCGCGGCGTGTCCGACGTGTCGCTGTTCGAGATCGGCCGCGCCTACTGGGAGGGCGAGCGCCTGGTCCCGCCGCTGGGCAGCACGCCGGACGGCAAGGACGCCGGGTACACGCCGCTGCCCGCCGAGCCGCTGTTGCTGTCACTTGTGTCACAGACCGGTGAAAGCGGTGCCGACGTTGCCGCGACCCGTCTTCGGCACATCCAGTCGGTGCTAGCTTGGCTCGGCCATGAGCTTGCGGGTGTATCTCTTGCGGTGGAGCCGGTGAGCGTCGCCGGACTGCGTCCCGGGCGGAGCGGCGCGCTGCGTCTCGACGGCCGCGAGGTCGGCGTGCTCGGCGAGCTGAGCGCGGAGCTGGTCGAGCAGATGGACCTGCGCGGCCGCGTCGCCGTCGCCGAGCTCCGGCTCGATGCCGTCGCCCCAGAGGCGCCGCGCGTGCCCAGGTTCCGCGCCCCGTCGCGGCTCCCCGCGGTCATCCAGGACCTCGCCGTGGTGGTCTCCGCCGATCAGCGCGCCGACCAGGCGCTGGCGGCGATCCGCGAGGCGGGCGGCTCGCTGCTCGAATCCGCCGAGCTGTACGACGAGTACCGCGGCGAGCGGCTGGGCGCAGATCGCAAGAGCTGGACCTTCCGCATGACCTACCGCGCCCCCGACCGCACCCTCACCGGGGCCGAGGCCCAGCAGGCCCACGACGCCATCGCCCTGGCACTGCGCGTCCGCGTGGGCGCGGAGGTGCGCCGATGAACTCGCTCTACATCGACCTGATCGCGGTGGCGCTGATCGTCATCAACGTGCTGCTGGGCTGGAAGTTCGGCATCCTCGGCCGCGCCCTGTCGCTCGGCGGCCTCTACGGCGGCGTCGCCGCCGCCACCGCGATGTCCGACCGCCTGCTCCGCCTCTTCGGCGGCGGTGGCGCGGCCAACGACCTGTACGCCTCGGCGTGGACCTACGTCGGTGTCATCTTCGGCGTGGTGGCCATGGTCGAGATCCTCGGCGCGCTCTATCGCGACCGCGTCGAGAAGGTGATCTCGCTGATGTTCGACCGCACCAGCGGGCTGGTCGCCGGCCTGGTGGTGGGCGTGCTCCAGGCGGCGATCGTGGTCATGGTGGTCCTCGCCGTCGGCGACGCGACCGCCACGCCGGCCCAGACGCTGCCCGCCCAGCACGCGGATACGGCCGCAACTGTCCGCAACTCGGTGATCGCCTCGCACATCGCCGGGCTCGACCCCGCCCTCAAGACCTTCTTCGGTCCGGCGCTGCCGGTCAGCCTGAGCGGCTACCTGGCCGACAGCACCAGCACGGCCACCGCGAGCAGCCACTAGGCGCGTGGCGGGGCCACTCGGTCGGGACTTCTTCGCGCGTCCCACCGCGCAGGTGGCGCGCGACCTGCTCGGGTGCCGCCTGGTCGTCGACCGTGGCGGCGCTGATGAAGTCGTCGCCTCGCTGGTGGAGGTCGAAGCCTACCTCGGTCTGTCGGACCCCGCGTCCCACGCCTTCCGCGGGCCGACGCCGCGCGCCGGCATCATGTTCGGGCCGCCAGGACATCTCTACGTCTACCTGTCCTACGGCGTCCACCACTGCGCCAACCTGGTCACCGAGACCCACGGCGTCGCCGGGGCGGTGCTGCTGCGCGCCGCGTCGGTGGAGTCGGGCGAGGCGTTCGTCCGCTCCCGCCGCGCCGCGTATCGGTCCAACCTGGCACGAACCATCCCTGCGCACGAATTGCTGCGCGGCCCCGGGAACCTCTGCCGCGGCCTCGGCGTGGGGCTTGGCGACAACGGGCTCGACGTCTGCTCGGCCACCTCCCGCTTCGAGGTGTGGGAGCCCCTTCAGCGCACCCGCGTCACCGTGGCCCGCGGCCCCCGCGTCGGGATCAGCACCGCCACCGACCGCCCCCTCCGCTTCGCCCTGCGCGACCACCCCGCGGTCTCTTCGCCGCAACCACCGCGCTAACGCGCGCCACAGGCGCGCGCGGCGCGTCACCGGTAGGGCACGCGCCGTGCGGGGGGTGGGAGCGAAGGCGGGTTTATCCCGCCGCAGCGGGAAGGGGGGCGCGACGCCCCCCTCCGACAAAAAGAAAAGGCCGGGACTTTGCCCGGCCTCCTTTGCCGATTCAACTGTGTCGGCGCCCGGCTGGAATGAGCCGGGCCGGATCGCGCCCACTCACGGGGGACGCTTCCGGTTCCAAGCCCGAATCACTACGGGACGTTCTGCCACTTGCTCGCCGCGTGCTCCAGATCGCGGAGCCGATGCCTCACGGCGCTTGACGGAGCCTCGCGCTCCCTCACGCGATCGACACTGCGGCGGGGCGAGCGTACCCGGCGTTCCGGGCCTTATCCCTCGGCTCGACCGTGCCTCAGGATCTGCCAGACGGTACGCATTCCGAAGATTCCTCCGTAAGCGAAACCGGGTTCGTGTCACCCGTAGGATACCGCCGCCGCCCGCCACGTCAAGCCGGAACGCGTGATCCGTCACACCGCCGCCTGCCGCCGCCTCGCACGCGGGCACGTAGACTAGGCGGGCAGAGAGCAGTAGAATCTGAACGTCTGTTCGGCGTGCGCAGCGTCGCCGCCGCTGGAGGCTCCCCCAATGTCCGGTCACAGCAAATGGGCTGGGATCAAGCACAAGAAGGCCATCGTCGACGCCAAGCGCGGGCAGATCTTCACCAAGGTCGCCGCCGAGCTGACCGTCGCCGCGCGCGATGGCGGTGCCGACCCCACCTCCAACTTCCGCCTCCGCCTCGCCATCCAGAAGGCGAAGGAGGTCAACATGCCCGCCGACAACATCGAGCGCGCCGTGCAGCGCGGCGTCGGCGGCAAGGACGGCGCCCAGCTCGAGGACATCCGCTACGAGGGCTACGGCCCGCACGGCGTGGCGGTGATGGTCGACGTGCTCACCGACAACCGCAACCGCACCGTGGCCGCGCTGCGCAACCTGTTCACCCGCAGCGGCGGGTCGCTGGGGGAGACCAACAGCGTCGCCTGGATGTTCAGCCAGAAGGGCATCGTCGAGATCGACCCGGGCGACCGCGACCCCGACGAGCTGGCCCTCGAAGTCCTCGACGCGGTCGACGTCGGCGAGGACGGCGACGTCTCCGTCGAGGGCGGTGCGGTGCAGGTCACCGTCGCCCCCTCCCGCTTCGAGGAGGTGCGCCGCGCGGTGGAGGAGAAGGGCTGGACCGTCGCCTCCGCCGAGGTCACCATGCAGCCGGCCAACTCGGTCGAGCTCGACGCCAAGCAGGCACCCGGCGTCCTCCGCCTCCTCGACGCCCTCGAAGACCACGACGACGTGCAGCAGGTCTACGCCAACGCGGAGATCCCCGACGACGTGCTCGAAAGTGTCGGGTAGCCGCACCCCCGCATGAGGGTCATCGGCGTCGACCCCGGGCTGGCCAGGACCGGCGTCGCCGTCGTCGAGGGGGAGCCGGGCGCGCTGCGCCTGGTGCACGCGGGGTGCGTCGAGACGCTGCCCGGCGTCAGCGACGCCTCGCGCCTCGCGGTGCTGCTGACCGAGCTGGAAGCGCTCTGCGCCCGGCACCGCCCGGAGGCGGCCGCCGTCGAGCAGCTCTTCTTCGCCTCCAACCGCACCACCGCCATGCGCGTCGCCGAGGCGCGCGGCGTGGCGCTGTGCGCGCTGGCCCGGGCGGGGCTCGACGTCGTCGAGTACACGCCGATGCAGGTCAAGGAGTCGGTCGCCGGGCACGGCGGCGCCGCCAAGCCGCAGGTGGGACGCATGGTGCGCACCCTGCTCCGCGTCGACAGCATCCCCGGGCCGGACGACGTCGCCGACGCCTGTGCGGTGGCCATCACCCACCTGCATCGCGCGCGCATGGGCCGCGCCGTGGGCGCGCGCGTTGCTGCCAGCGGCGGCCAGAACTCGTCACGCCTGGCGGCGGCGGTCGCGGCGGCCCAGGCGCGGCAGGCGTCGGGCCGGTGATCGCCCTGCTGCGCGGCCGCATCGTGGCCATGGACGACGAGGGCGTGGTGCTGGAGACGGCATCCGGCGTCGGCTACCAGGTGTTCTGCCACCTGCGCACCTCGACCGCGCTGCGCGACTCCGGCGACGACGTCCTGCTCCACGTCCACACCAGCGTCGCCGACGACGCCATCCGCCTCTTCGGCTTCGCCACCCCCGAGGAGCTGCGCATGTTCCGGCTGCTGCTGACCGTCGAACGCATCGGCCCCAAGGCGGCGCTGGGCATCCTCGGCCGCGCCGAGCTGCCCACCCTGGTGCGCGCCATCCGCAGCGGCGACGCCGCTCTGGTCGGCACCGTGCCCGGCATCGGCCCCAAGACGGCGCAGCGCGTGATCCTCGAGCTCCAGGGCAAGCTCGACGGCTTCGTCGCGCCCGGCGAGTCGCCGCTGCCCGCGCCGGAGCTGCACGAGGTCACCGCCACCGCCGTGGAAGGCCTGCGTGGCCTGGGCTTTCGCGAAGCGGAGGCGCGCGCCGCCGTGGCGGCGGTGTCGCCGTCGCTCGCCGCCGACGCGCCGGTCAGCGAGGTCGTCGCCGCCGCCCTGCGCCACCTGGACCGGGTCCTCGCCTCATGAGCGACATGCGTGTCGTGACTCCCGCGGAGCTCGAGGAAGAGCGCGCGGAAGAAGCCGCCCTCCGCCCCCGTACCCTCGCCGACTTCGTCGGCCAATCCGCCCTGCGCGAACAGCTCCACATCCTCCTCGAAGCCGCCAAGGGCCGCGGCGAAGCCCTCGACCACATCCTCCTCTATGGCCCCCCCGGCCTCGGCAAGACCACCCTCGCCCAGATCATCGGCAACGAGATGGGCGTCAAGGTCCGCATCACCAGCGGCCCCGCCATCGAGCACCAGGGCATGCTCGCCTCGACGCTCACTAGCCTCGACGCCCGCGACGTCTTCTTCATCGACGAGGTGCACCGCCTCGGCCGCGCCGTCGAGGAGGCCCTCTACCCGGCGATGGAGGACTTCACCTTCGACTACGTGCTCGGCAAGGGCGCCGGCGCCCAGCCGATGCGCCTCTCACTGCAGCACTTCACCGTGGTCGGCGCCACCACCCGCGCCGGCGCCCTCGGCGGCCCCCTGCGCGACCGCTTCGGCGTCACCTTCCGCCTCGACTTCTACGAGGTGGACGAGCTGGTCCGCATCGTCCGCCGCTCCGCGGGGCTGCTGCGCGTCGACATCGACCCCGGCGGCGCCGAGCTGATCGCCTCGCGCTCCCGCGGCACGCCGCGCATCTCCAACCGCCTGCTCCGCCGCGCCCGCGACTTCGCCCAGGTGCGCGCCGAGGGCCACATCGACCGCCACGTCGCCGAGTCCGCCCTGGAGGTGATGGGCATCGACGTCCACGGCCTGGACGAGCTCGACCGCCGTGTCCTCCGCGTGCTCTGCACCTCGCTCGCCGGGCAGCCCGTCGGCCTGCAGAGCGTCGCCGTCTCCGTCCAGGAGGACCCCGACACCGTCGAGGACGTCGTCGAGCCCTACCTCATCCGCCTCGGCCTGCTCGCCCGCACCCCCCGCGGCCGCCTGGCCACCGCCGGCGCCTATCGCCAGCTCGGCCTCCCCGTCCCACCCCACGTCCCCGGCGCCTCCGCGAGCCCGGACCAGCCCACCCTGTTCTGATCGCGGTACGGCATCCTGATCGGCGCCGTGGCCAGCACAACCTCCGTCGACGCGCTCGACACCGCGCTGTACGACTACGAGCTTCCCGAGGAGCGGATCGCGCAGACGCCGCTTGCGGAGCGCGACGCGTCGCGGATGCTGCACGTGCCGCCGGGGGCCGCGCCGTTGGAGGACCGCGGGTTCCGTGAGCTGCCGGAGCTGCTCGGCACAGGAGACCTGCTCGTCCTCAACGACACGCGCGTCCGGGCGGCGCGGTTGCGGACGCAGACGAAGAGTGGCGGGGCGGTCGAGGTGCTGGTGCTGCAGAACCTCGGTGACGGCCGCTATGTGTGCCTGGTCAGGCCTGGCAGGCGGCTCAAACCCGGGCGGACGATCGGCTTCGACGGCGGCCTCACCGCGACCATCGAGGGAGGGAACGAGGCCCACCCGGGCGCCCGCCTGGTCCGCTTCCACAGCGACGACGGCGACACCGACGCCGCCATCGAACGCCTCGGCACCGTGCCGCTGCCGCCCTACATCCACACCCGACTGCACGACACGGAGCGCTACCAGACCGTCTACGCGCAGAGCCCACCCCAGTCGGCGGCCGCGCCCACCGCGGGACTGCACTTCACACCGCGCATCCTCGACGCGCTGCAGACAAGAGGCGTCGCCATCACCACGGTGCGCCTGGAGGTCGGCCTGGGAACTTTCGCACCGATCAGGACCGAGCGCGTCGACGACCACGCGATGCACGAGGAACGCTTCGAGCTGCCGCCAGCCGCCGCCAAAGCGATCGCAGCAACCAAAGACAACGGCGGCCGGGTGATCGCGGTCGGCACCACCGCGGTGCGCACCCTGGAGTCCTGCGCGACTCCGGACGGCCGCGTCGAGCCGCACGCAGGGGCCACGCGACTCTTCATCCAACCCGGCACACGGTTCAAGGTGGTCGACGGACTGCTCACCAACTTCCACGCCCCCCGCTCCTCGCTGGTCGTCTTGGTTGCGGCCATGATCGGCACAAACCGCTGGCGCGCCGCCTACGATCACGCGCTGCAGAACGGCTACCGCTTCCTCTCCTTCGGCGACTGCATGCTCTGCTGGCGCCAATGACGGCGCTGCAGATCACCCACCGGGACGGCGCCGCCCGCACCGGCATCCTGCACACCGCCCACGGCGACATCCGCACGCCTGCCTTCATGCCCGTGGGCACCCACGCCACCGTCAAGGCATGCACACCAGAGGAGGTCCGGCAGACGGGCGCCGACATCCTGCTCTGCAACGGCTACCACCTGGTCCTCCGCCCCGGCGTCGACACGGTCGAGCGCGCCGGCGGCCTGCACGCCTTCATGCGCTGGGACGGCCCCATCCTCACCGACAGCGGCGGCTACCAGCTGGTCAGCCTCGACGACGTCACCGCCATCGACGACGACGGCGCCACCTTCGTCAGCCCGTACGACGGCACCCGCATGCGCGTGTCGCCCGAGCAGGCGATCGCGGCCCAGGCCCGCCTCGGCGCCGACATCGTCATGTGCCTCGACCATCCCGTCGCCTACGGCGCCACGCCGCAACGAACAGAGGAAGCCACGATGCGCACCCAGCAATGGGCCGAGCGCTGCCGCGAGCACCACCCCGGCGAGGGCCACCTGCTCTTCGGCATCACCCAGGGCGGCTTCGACCCAACCCTCCGCGCCGAGTCCGCCCGCGCCATCGCCGGCCTGGACTTCGACGGCATCGCCATCGGCGGCCTCGCCCTCGGCGAACCCCCGGCGATCATGGAGCAGATGGCCCAGGCCGCCCTCACCCACATCCCCGACCAGACCCCCCGGTACGTGATGGGCCTCGGCACCGACCGGGAGCTGCTGGCCATGGTCGCCCTCGGCGTCGACATGTTCGACTGCGTCCTGCCCACCCGCCTCGCCCGCACCGGCACCGCGCTGACCACACAGGGCCGTCTGAGCCTGCGCCAATCGCGCCGCAAGACCGATCTGCGTCCCCTCCAGCCCGGCTGCCCGTGCCACGCCTGCGAGGGCGGCTACAGCCGCGCCTACCTCCGCCACCTCTTCCAGGCCGGCGAGATCCTCGCCCACCGTCTGGTCAGCCTGCACAACCTCACCCACCTCGGCCGCCTCATGGCCGCTGCCCGTGAGGCCATCGCCCAGGGCACGTTCGTGGCGTTCCGCGCCGCCACCCTCGACGCGCTCGCCGCGGGCGTCGATTAACGCGCGGCGAACACGGGGGCGACCGGAGCCTGGTCGGCTATAGTTCGCGGCCGTGATCCGGCTCAATCGGTGGTGGATCGGTGCCGTCGTCCTGGTCATCCTGGGCGCGCTGTTCATCGACACCTACAGCTACACCTACCGCTTCCTGGTCGAGCACAAGTCGCTCAGCCAGAAGCTGAATGCGACGCCGCACATCGGCAGCTACGACCTCTACATCCACAAGGGTCTCGACCTGCAGGGCGGCACCGAGCTGGTCATCGCCATCTGCAAGGGTCCGAATGACCCGCCGGGCACCACCTGCCGCAACGGGCTGCCCAAGGGCGCCACCATGGCCCAGGCCCAGGCGGGCACGGTCACCGTGCTCTCGCAGCGCGTCAACGGGCTCGGCGTCTCGGAGTCGACGGTGCAGGCGCAGGGCAGCGACCAGGTGCTGGTGCAGCTCCCCGGCGTCGGCATCCAGAAGGCCATCCAGACCATCGGCACCACCGCCAAGCTGCACTTCGCCACCGCGGTCGCCGGCGCGCCCAACCCCAGCGACCCGGCCTTCCTTGCCGACCAGCAGAACCTTTACGACCCCACGCAGCTCGCCAATCCCAACTTCTACCCGTCCGGTTACCACTGGAAGATCGACGACCGGATCCAGGCGTCCGACGTGCAGAAGGCGGACGTCGCCTACGACAGCCAGAGCGCGCAGTGGGCGGTCACCATCCAGTTCGACTCGAAGGGCGCCGACGCGTGGAGCAAGATCACCACCGCCGCCTACCAGGCCGGCCAGGGCGCGCCCGGCAACCGGGTGGCCATCTTCCTCGACGCCCAGGTGATCACCGCGCCCGGAGTCATCAGCCCGTCGAGCAACCAGACCCAGATCACGGGCAACTTCACCCAGCAGTCGGCGCAGCTGCTCGCCGACCAGATCAGCGCCGGCGCGCTGCCCGCCGACATCTCCACGGTGCAGTCGACAGAGGTCAGCGCGACCCTCGGGGCGGACACGGTGCGCCGTTCGCTGCTCGCCGGTCTGGTCGGCCTGATCATCGTCGTCCTGTTCATGGTCGGGTACTACCGCTTCCCCGGCCTGCTCGCATCACTGGCGCTGCTGATCTATGCGGGCATCGTGCTGGCGCTCTACAAGCTGGTGCCGGTCACGGTGACACTGGCCGGACTGGCGGGCTTCGTCCTGAGCGTCGGCATGGCGGTCGACGCCAACGTGCTCATCTTCGAACGCATCCGTGACGAGCTGCGCCATGGGCGGAGTGTCGGCCTCGCCGTGGAGGCCGGGTTCCGCCGTGCCTGGCCCGCCATCCGCGACTCCAACATCTCCACGATGATCGCGTGCCTGGTGCTGATCGCGCTCGGCAGCAGTGTGGTCAAGGGCTTTGCGGTGACCCTGTTCCTCGGCGTTGCCGTGTCGATGTTCAGCGCCATCCTGATCACGCAGTCGCTCTTCGCCGTGGTGCTTCGCTGGCGGGCGGCGAGGCGTCCCGGGCTCTACACCTCGATCCGCACCGAGGCGGAGGTCCAGGCCAAGCCGCTCAAGGGCCGCTTCGACATCGTCAAGGCGCGCAACTGGTACTTCCTCGGCTCGCTGGTGATCCTCATCCCCGGCATCTTGGCGATCATCTTCTGGGGCTTCCGGCTCGGCCTGGACTTCGCCGGCGGCAACCGCATCGACGTGCACCTGAAGACGGCGGCGACCCAGGCGCAGGTGCAGGCGGTGGTCAACAAGACCGAGCCCGAGCTGCAGCCCACCGTGCAGAGCGAGGCCAACAACAAGTTCTCCATCCGCACCCTGCCCGGCTCGGTCGACAAGTCGCAGAACATCCTCGCCGCGCTGGACAGCAAGTACGGCTTCGTCACCGACAGCAGCGGCCACCAGGACGTGCAGTTTCAGCAGGTCGGGCCGAGCATCGCCAGCGACCTGGTGCGCACCGCGATCATCCTGGTGCTGGTCTCGTCGGCGCTGATCGCCGTGTACCTGGCGGTGCGCTTCCGCACCCAGACCATCTCCCGCTGGCGGTTCAGCGTGGCCACCTTCCTCAAGCTGCTCCACGACGTCTTCGTGCTCGCCGGAATTTGGGCCATCCTCGGCCATTTCTCGACGCTCGGCGAGGTGGACTCGCTCTTCGTCACCGCCATCCTCACCTCGGTGTCGTTCTCCATCCACGACACCATCGTGGTCTTCGACCGCATCCGCGAGAACCTGCGCACCGGTCCACGCCTGACCTTCACGCAGACCATCAACCTCTCGACGGTGCAGACCATGACGCGCTCGCTCAACACCGCGCTGACGGTCACCTTCGTCCTGCTCGCCCTGGTGCTCTTCGGCGGCGACTCGATCCGCGGCTTCGTGCTCGCCCTGCTGATCGGCATCGTCACCGGGACCTACTCCTCGATCTTCAACGCCTCGACCCTGCTGGTGGCTTGGCAGAGCGTCGACGAGGAGAAGCCGCAGCCCGAGCCGCGCCGCCGCGTCCAGCGCGGCCGCCCGGTCGGCGCCCCGGGGAACTAGTCCGAGCGCTCAGACTCCACTCGACATGCCCAATATCGCCCTCGACCGCATCACCGAACTGGTGGAGCCCTCGCTCCGGCAGCTCGGAGTCGAGCTCTACGACGCCCAGTGGGTCGCGCGCGGGCACACCCCGATCCTGCGGCTGATCATCGACAAGCCCGAGGGGGTGGACCTCGACGACTGCGCCCGCGTCGCCAACGCGGTGAGCGCCGTGCTCGACGCCTACGACCCCATCGACGACCGCTACGAGCTGGAGGTCTCCAGCCCCGGCGCGGAGCGGCCGCTGCGCAACCAGCAGGACTGGGAGCGCGCCCTGGGCAACCGGGTGAACGTCCGCTTCCGCCAGGGCGACGGCGAGGTCATCCTCGAAGGCAAGCTCGTCGAGCTCGGGCTCAGCGACGGGAGCGTGGTGGTCGAGGCCAACGAGAAGCGGACCGTGGTCCCGGTGCGCATCCCGCTGGCCGACGTGCTCGCCGCCCGGCGCGCCCTGGACTTCGGAACGTGATGTCGGCCATCGGACCCGGTCGCCCGCAGGGCGGGGGAGGGGGAGGGGGAGGGCTGCTCGGCGCCGGCTCCGTCGACCTCGCCGCCGCCCTCGCCGAGCTGCGCGAGCGCGGCGACACCGACGAGGCGCACCTGGTCGGCCTGCTGGAGCAGGCGGTCGCAGACACCTACCGCCGCCTTGTCCCCGACGACGGCGGCGTCGAGGCCCGCGTCGACCTGCTCACCGGCAACTTCGAGCTGGTCCGCCCCGACCCCGAGGACGGCACCAAGCTCATCCACGTCGAAACGCCCGCCAACGACTTCGCCCGCCAGGCCGCCACCGCCGCCCGCAGCGCCGTGGCCGGCCTGATCCGCGACGTCGAGGCCGACCGCGTCCTCCGCGAGGCCGTCGCCCGCCGCGGCGAGCTGGTCGACGCCATCGTCGAGCGCCAGGACGGCCCGCTCACCTGGCTGATGGCGGGCCGCCTCCCCGTCCTGCTGCCGCCCGAGGAGCAGATCCCCGGAGAGCAGTTCGAACGCGGCAAGCACCTCAAGATCGTGGTGGTCGACGCGCGCAGGCGGGGGCGTGACGCGGTGGCGGTCGGCTCCCGCTCCCACCCCGACCTGCTCCGACGCCTGCTCGAGGGGGAGGTCCCCGAGCTCGCCTCCGGCCAGGTGGGCATCCGCGCCCTGGCTCGTGAGCCCGGCAAGCGCAGCAAGGTCGCCGTGGAGGCCACCCAGCCCGGCATCGACCCGGTCGGCGCCTGCATCGGCCCCAGGGGCGTGCGCATCCGCGCCGTGGTCGGCGAGCTCGGCGAGGAGCAGGTCCAGGTCATCGCCTACAGCCCCGACGACGCCACCTACGTCGCCAACAGCCTCCAGCCCGCCACCGTCCGCAAGGTCGAGCTGGACGAGGAGAGCCACACCGCGCACGTGGTCGTTCCGGCCAACCAGCTCAGCCTGGCGATCGGCCGCAGCGGCGAGAACGCCCGCCTGGCGGCCCGCCTGACCCGGTGGCGAATCGACATCGAGGGCGAAGGCGAGGCACAATGAGCAGTGCCGTCCCGCCTTCCGTCCCAACCGGGGCCGGGCCAGAAGCGGCATCAGGCGCCCCATCCCCCGATCGGCGGGCCCCGCAGCGCACCTGCGTGGGCTGCCGCCAGGTCCGGGCCAAGCGAGAGCTGGTGCGCCTGGTGCTTCCCGCCGAGGGCCCCGTCCAGGTCGATCTGACGGGCAAGCGGAACGGCCGCGGAGCGTACATCTGCCGCGAAACGGGTAGAACCTGTCTGTTGCAGGCCCGCAAGCGGAAGGCGCTGACCAGGGCGCTCCGCGCCACGGCCGGCAGCGAACCCGCGATCGACTACGAAGCACTCGCCGCCCAGCTCGAGGACGCGGCGCGATCCAGGAGGAACGAACCATCGCCACGGTGAAGAAGCTCACGCTGCCCGCCACGCTCACGGTGAAGGAGCTGGCCGACCGTCTCGGCGTGTCCGGCGCCCAGGTCGTCAAGTACCTGATGACCAACGGCGTCATGGCCACCATGACCCAGTCGATCGACTTCGACACCGCGGCGCTCGCCGCCGATCACTTCGGCTTCGAGGCGGCCGGCGAGGACTCCGTGGCCACGGCCATCCCCAGCGCGGAGACCACCGCGGTCGGTCGCGCCCGGCACCCCCTGCTCGACCTGAGCACCGAGCCGCCCGGCGCGCTGCAGCCGCGGCCGCCGGTGGTCACCGTGCTCGGCCACGTCGACCACGGCAAGACCTCGCTGCTCGACGCCATCCGCTCCACCAAGGTCGCGGCCGGCGAGGCGGGCGGCATCACCCAGCGGATCGGCGCGTACCAGATCGAGAAGAACGGCCGCAAGATCACCTTCATCGACACCCCGGGCCACGAGGCCTTCACCGCCATGCGCGCCCGCGGCGCCGACGTCACCGACGTGGCCATCCTGGTGGTCGCCGCCAACGACGGGGTCATGCCCCAGACCGAGGAGGCCATCCAGCACGCCCGCACCGCCGGGGTGCCCATCCTGGTCGCGCTCAACAAGGTCGACATGGACGGCGCCAACCCCGACCGCGTCCTCCAGCAGCTCGCCGACCGCGGCCTGGTCTCCGACCAGTACGGCGGTGACACCACCGTGGTGCGCACCAGCGCCAAGACCGGCGAGGGCATCGACACCCTGCTCGACATGGTCCTGCTGCTCAGCGACATCGAGGAGCCGCGCGCCAACCCCAACCGCACCGCGGTGGGCACGGTGATCGACGCCAACCTGGAGAAGGGCCGCGGACCCATCGCCACGGTGCTGGTGCAGAACGGCACCCTGCACATCGGCGACATCGTCGTCGCCGGCGCCGCCTACGGCCGGGTCCGTGCGCTGATCGACGACACCGGCAAGCGGGTCAAGGACGCGCCGCCGTCGTTCCCCGCCGTGGTCACCGGCCTCGCCGACGTGGCGCCCGCGGGGACGCTCTTCCAGGTCATGGCCACCGAGCGTGCCGCCCGTGCGCTCGCCGAGACGCGCGTCCGCGACGACCGCGCCCGCCAGGCCCAGCCGGTGCGGCGCATCACCCTCGCGGATCTGGCCGGCCAGGTCGCCGAGGGCAAGATCAAGTCGCTCAACCTGCTGCTCAAGGCCGACCTCGGGGGCACCCTGGAGGCACTCCGCCAGCAGGTCGAGAAGATCGAGGACGACACCGTGCGGGTCAGGGTGGTCGCCGGCGGCGTCGGCCCGGTCACCGAGTCCGACGTCAACCTGGCCGCGGTCACCGACGCCATCGTCATCGGCTTCAACGTCCGCCCCGACCCGGCCACCAAGCAGGTCGCCGAGCAGCAGGGCGTGGACGTGCGCTACTACGACGTGATCTACCAGGTCACCGACGACCTGGAGAAGGCCATCAAGGGCCTCTACGAGCCGACCTTCATCGAGGTCTTCCAGGGCCGCGTCGAGGTGCGCCGCGTCTTCACCGTGGACGGCAAGCCGGCCATCGCCGGTTCCTACGTCACCGAGGGACGGATCACCCGCAACGCGATCATGCGGGTGCTGCGCGACGGCAAGGAGATCGCCCGCAGCCGCATCGCCCAGCTCCGCCGCATGAAGGACGACGTGCGCGAGGTGGCCCAGGGCTACGAGTGCGGCATCACCCTCGAGGACTTCACCGAGTTCGAGGAGGGCGACGTGCTCGAGGCCTACGTCCTGGAACAGCAGAACGCCTAAGTGACTCTCCGCAACACCAGAGGGGTCGGGCTCGCTGGCCGTCCCTCACGTCCTGAGCGGGTTGCCGAGCAGCTCCGCCAGGAGATCTCCCGCCTGATGGTCACCGAGATGAAGGACCCGCGGGTGCGCATGGCCTCGATCTCGCAGGTCAAGCTGACGCCCGACCTGCGCACGGCGCGGGTGATGGTCAGCGCGATCGGCACCGACGAGGAGCGCCGCGCCGTGGTCACCGGGCTCAAGCACGCGGCGGGCTACCTGCGCGGCGAGCTGGGACAGATGCTGGAGAACCTCAAGGTCACGCCCCGTCTGCACTTCGAGCTGGACGAGTCGATCGCCTACTCGGTCAAGGTGAGCACCATGCTGCGCGAACTCGGCGTGGACGGCGAGCAGCACAACGCAGGGGAAGTGGAATCGTGACAACGCAAGCAACACCGGCCAGGCAGTGGCCGGGCGTCGACGACGTGGCGGACGAGATCCGGGCGCTGATCGAGCGCTCCGAGCACATCGTCTGCCTGGCCCACAAGGACGCCGACGCCGACTCGCTCGGCTCCGCGCTCGCCTTCGCGCTCTCGCTGCGCGCCCAGGGCAGGACGGCGCATCCGGTGGTGCCCGCGCCCTATCCGTTCCTGCTGTCCTACCTGCCGGGCTTCGACTCGCTGGAGGAGTCGCCGCCGCAGATCGACGCGGTGTTCACCTTCGACTGCGCCACCGTGCATCGCTTCGGCGACAAGCGGGCGCTGATCGAATCCGGCCTGCCCGTGGTCAACGTCGACCACCACGTCAGCAACGACGGCTACGGCCTGATCAACCTCATCGAGCCCGCCGCGTCGGCGAGCGGCCAGGTGGTGCACCGGCTGCTGCGCAAGCTCGACATGCCCATCACGGCCGACGTGGCCAACAACCTCTACGCGGCGCTGTTCACCGACACCGGCGGCTTCCGCCACGAGAACACCACCGAGGAGGCGCTGCGGCTGGGCGCGGAATTGGTCCACCTTGGCGCCAACCCGGCGTGGATCGCGCTGAAGTCGTACAAGTCGCGCCCGGTGCCGATGCTCAAGCTGGAGGGCCTGGCGGTGGCCGCGCTGCAGACCGACTGCGACGGCACCCTGGTGTGGTCCGAGGTCACCCAGGAGATGCTGGAGCGCACCGGCGCCAACATGGCCGAGTCCGAGGGCGTCATCGACCAGCTGCAGAGCATCGACACCATGAAGCTCGCCGTGCTCTTCAAGCAGATGTCGCCGGCGCTGACCAAGATCAGCGTGCGCAGTCGCGACGAGATCGACGCCACCGAGCTGTGCACCCCCTTCGGCGGCGGCGGCCACCACCGCGCCGCCGGCGCCGAATTGCAGATGCCGCTGGGCAAGGCCCAGGAGACGGTGCTGCAGCTGGCGCGCGACCTGCTGAGCAAGCGCTCGTGATCGACACCCCGCAGAGCACCCCGCCGCGCTCGCGGCGCGGTCGCCAGCCCGCGCGCGTGCACGGCATCCTGCCGCTCAACAAGTCGGCGGGGATGACCTCCTTCGACGCGGTGCGCCAGGTGCGCCGCATCCTCGGCGAGCGCCGCGTCGGCCACGCCGGCACCCTCGACCCCTCGGCCACCGGGCTGCTGCCCATCTGCGTCGGCCAGGCGACCCGGCTGGTGGACTTCCTGCACCAGCAGCCCAAGCGCTACCACTGCGTGGTCCGCCTCGGCGAGCGCAGCGACACCATGGACCTGGAGGGCACGGTGTCGCGCGTCGCCGACGCCTCGCACGTCACCGAGCCCGCGGTTCGTGCCGCACTTGTCCGATTCGAGGGCGACATCCAGCAGATCCCGCCGATGCACTCGGCGGTGCGACGCGAGGGACGCCATCTCTACGAGCTGGCCCGCGAGGGGCTGGAGGTGGAGCGCGAGCCGCGCCCCGTGCACGTCGGCTCGATCCGGGTGATCGCCTTCCGCCCCGGCGCGGTGGCCGAGGCGGAGCTCGACGTGGTCAGCGGCAAGGGCGCCTACATGCGCGTGCTCGCCTCCGACCTCGGCGACGTGCTCGGCACCGGCGGCCTGCTCTCCTGGCTGGAGCGCACCTCCTACGGACCGATGGCGATCACCGACTCGATCACCCTGGAGCAGCTGGAAGCCATGGACGACCCCGGCAGCGCGCTGCTCGGTCCTGACGTTGCGGTCAGTTACATGCCGCGCGTCGACCTGCCGCCGGAGCTCGCCCTGCAGGTGCGCCGCGGCCAGTCGGTGTGGCTGGCGCGGGTGCCCGAGCCGCGGCCGCGCGGTGCGGTGCGGGCGCACGGTCCCGAGGGGGAGCTGATCTGCGTCGGCGAGCTGGCCGGCACCATGCTGCGCCCGACCAAGGTCCTCGCCGCCGGCGCGGCCTGATCCGCGGGCGTTCATTGATGCGCGTCGACTTCGGCCTGCCGCCCGCCGAGGCGGCGGAGCGGCGGCCCGCGGTCCTGACCATCGGCAACTTCGACGGCGTCCACCGCGGGCACCGGGCCCTGGTCGGACAGCTTGTTTCGGCCGCGCGTGACCGCAACGCCGAGTCGGTGGTGCTCACCTTCGACCCGCACCCGCGCTGCGTCTTCGACCCGGACAACTGTCCGCAGCAGATCACCACGCTGGACGAGAAGCGCGACCTGATCGCCTCTCTGGGCGTCGATCGGCTCGTCGTGCTGGAGTTCACACGGGAGCTGTCGCATTGGAGCGCCGAGCACTTCTGCGCGCAGCTCATGGCGTCGTTCGCCATGGCCCGCCTCGTGGTGGGCCACGACTTCGCGCTCGGGCACCAGCGCCGCGGCGACATCCCGTTCCTGCGCTCCTTGGGAGCCGCGCAGGGCTTCGACGTCGTCACCGTCGACGCGCTGGAGGACGGCGGAGAGGTGGTCAGCTCCTCGCTGGTGCGTGCGGCCCTGATCGGCGGCGAGCTGGAGCGGGCCAACCGGCTGCTGGGGCGGCCCTTCTTCGTCGACGCCTGGGTGGAGCACAGCGACAGCGTCGACCGCAGCGCCGGGCATCCCAGCGCGCACCTGGCGATCACGCCGGGGAAGGCGCTGCCGGGGCGGGGCGTCTACGCGACGTGGCTCAAGGTGCGGGGGCGCTGGCACATGGCGGCGACCAACGTGGGCTACGGGCCGACCTTCGGGCACGACCGGCTGGCCGTGGAGTCGCTGCTGCTCGACTTCGAGGGCGACCTCTACCGGCAGAAGGTGCGGGCCGCGTTCGTGTCCCGGCTGCGGGAGGAGCGCCGCTTCGGCGGGGTCGAGGAGCTGGGGGCACAGATCGCCCGCGACGTGGAGCAGGCCCAGGCCGCGCTGCAGCAGGCGGGCGCCCCGGCCGGGCTCTAGGGCGGCGCCCCCGCCGGGGCGGCCCGACCGCTAGCATCGCGGCCACGATGTCGGAAGTGGTTGTGGTCGGGGGCGGGCTGGCGGGTTGCTGGGCGGCGGCAACCGGGGCTGCCTCGGGAGCGCGCGTCACCCTGGTGCGGCGCGCCCTGGGGGCGACCGCGACGAGTGCGGGGCCGCTCGACTTCGTGCCTCCCGCTGAAGCGGCCGACCCCGCCGGATGCCTGGCGAGGCTGCCGCGCAGCGACCCTGGGCACCCCTACCTGGCCGGCGGAACGGCGCCGTCGCTGGAGGAGCTGGAGGGCGAGGCGGAACGCCTCGGGCTGGCCCTGGCGGCGGCCGGGCTGCCGGTCCGGGTGTCGCTGCGCCAGCCGCTCCTGCTCGGCGGCGTCACGGGGCAGGTGCGCCTGGCCGGGATGGCGCCGGAGACGCAGGCCGCGGGCGACCTGGGGCGTGCCACCGGGCGGTCGGTCGTGGTCGTGGGCGTCGCCGGGCTGGCGCGCTTCGACCCCGCCGCGGTGGCGAGCGCGCTGGACGAGCGGCGGCTGGGCTGGCCCGCGCCGCTGCGGGCGATCGCCCTGCAGGTGAGCCCCGATCTGCCCGGCCTGGCCCACGACGTCGCCGTCGACCTCGACGACGCCACGCTGGCCCGCGCCCTGGAGGCGCCGGGCGGCGCCGAGGCCCTCGGCGTGGCGATCGCGGCCGCCCTGCGCCCCGGCTCCGCCGACCTCGCGCTCCTCCCCGCGGTGCTCGGCATCGAGGACCCCGAGAGCGTGGCGCGGCGGGTCGCGGAGGCGGCGGGCATGCTGGTCGCCGAGCTGCTCACGTCGCCGCCCTCGGCCCCCGGCTGGCGCCTGCAGCGCGCCTGCGACCGCCTCACCATCGACGCGGGCGTGCGCCTGGTGCGCGGCACGGCAGCCGGCGTGCGGGTGGAGGAGGGGAGAGCGCTGAGCGTGACCCTCGACTCGGGCGAGACGCTCCCCTGCGACGCCCTGGTGCTCGCCACCGGCAAGTACCTCGGCGGCGGCGTGGTCGCCGACCCGCGCCCCCGCGAGCCGCTGCTCGACCTGCCGCTGTTCAGCGGCGGAGTCCCCGTCGTCCGGCTGGCGCTGCGCGACCTGGTCGAGCGTGCGCGTTTTCGCGACCAGCCCTTCGCCTCGCTGGGCGTCCACACCGACGCCACCGGCACCCCGCTCGACGAGCACGGCCGCCCCGTCTGCGCCAACGTCACCGTCTGCGGCGACCTGCTCGCCGGCATGGACCCCACCCTCAGCGGCGGCGGCCTCGGCGTCGCCGCCTGGACCGCCACCCGCGCCGCCCGCACGGCGCTGCGCCAGGTCGGAGCGGCGGCGGCATGACCGCCATGGCGACCACGGACCTGCTGCCGCGCCTCCGCGAGGTGGTCGGCGACGGGGGGGTCAGCGCCAGTGCGGCCGACCGCGCCGCCGTCGCCCACGACCTCTGGCCCCGCGCCCTGATCCGCGCCCGCCAGGGGACCCCGCCCGCCCCACCGGACTGCGTGGTCTGGCCGCGCACCGAGGAGGAGGTCGTCGGCGTTCTGCGGGTCTGCGCGGCGCTCGGCGTTCCCGTTGTGCCGTTCGGCGCCGGGACCGGCGTCTGCGGCGCGGTGGTCGCCTCCCGCGGCGGCGTCGCCCTCGACCTCAAGCGCCTCGACGCCATCCTCGGCTGGGACCTGGACAGCGGCCACGTCACCTGCCGGCCCGGCATCCGCGGCATCGCCCTGGAGGAGGCGGCCCTGGAGCGCGGTCTCACCCTCGGCCACTACCCCTCGTCGCTGCCGCTCTCGACCGTCGGCGGCTTCGTCGCCACTCGCTCGGTCGGCCAGCTCAGCACCCGCTACGGCCGCATCGACGACATGGTCGCCGGGATGCGCGTCGCCCTCCCCGATGGCACGCTGGTGGAGCTGCGGCCCCAGCCCAGCACCGGCGTCGGGCCCGACCTGCGCCGCCTCTTCCTGGGCAGCGAGGGCCAGTTCGGCGTCATCCTGCAGGTGACCCTGCGCCTCCACCCGCTGCCCGAGCACCGCCGGGACGCGGCCTTTCGCTTCGCCGATTTCGCCACCGGCGTTGGTGCCATTCGCGAGGCGATGCAGGCGGGCCTGCGCCCCTCACTGCTGCGCCTCTACGACGCCGACGACACCAACCTGCAGGTCGACCACCTCGGCATCGGCAGCGGTGGCGGCTGCCTGATGCTGACGTCGTGCGAGGGTCGCCGCGCCGTCGCCGACGCGGAGGCGGAAGTTCTGGCCGGAATCTGCAGCAACAGGGAGGCCGAGCCGCTCGGTCCCGACCCGGTGCTCGCCTGGTACCCGCGCCGCTACGAGATCGGCTACCAGCAGGCCAAGTACCTGCCCATGCCCGGGGTGGTGCTCGACACCATCGAGGTGGCCGCGCCCTGGTCGCGCATCGTCGCCGTGTACGAGGCGGTGAAGGAGTCGCTGCGGCGGCGGCTGGTGGTGCTCTGCCACCTCTCCCACGGCTATGTCGACGGCGCCTGCCTCTACTTCACCTTCGCCGGCGCCGCCGAGGACGAGGGCGGCGCCGTGCCGCTGCACGAGGAGCTGTGGGACACCGTGATGTCGCGAGTTCTGGACAACGGTGGCACCATCGCCCACCACCACGGCGCCGGCCTGGCCCGCACGCCGTACCTGGCGCGCGAGCTGGGCGACGGGGGCGTGGAGGTGCTGCGGCGCCTCAAGCGGGCGCTCGACCCCGCGGGCGTCGCCAACCCCGGCAAGTGGGGCCTGGACTGATGACCGAGCTGCTGGCGCCCGAGCAGGTGATGGCGGCGCGCCGCTGCTCGTCGTGTCCGAAGATGTGCCGCAGCGCCTGCCCGACCCAGGCGGTCACCGGCAACGAGCGCCACCAGCCCTGGGGCCACGCGCGCCAGGTCGTCGCCGCCGAGCGGCGGGGCGACGCCGGGTTCGTCGACCCCGAGCTGGTCGACGGCGTCTACGCCTGCGCCACCTGCTCGGCGTGCACTCCGCCGTGCCACGTCGACGGCGTCGAGACGCCGCTGCTCACCTGGGCCGCGCGCGCCGCGGTGCACCGGGCGGGCGCCACGCCGCCGATCGGGCTCGAAGCGGTACGCCAGGCGCAGGCGGGCAACGTCCCCGCCGCCGAGGGTGCCCAGTGGACCGACCCGTCAGGACTGCTCGACGAGCTGCGCACCCTGGCCACGCCCGGCGCGGAGCTGCTGCTGTTCCCCGGCTGCGGCGCCCTCGGCCGCCGCCCCCAGGCGGTGCTCTCCGCCGCCACCGCGCTCAGCGCGCTCGGCGTCGCCTTCGACCTCCCCGAGCAGCACCGCTGCTGCGGCATGGTGGCGCGCACCTTCGGCGACGAGGCCGCCGCCACGGAGATGCGCGACGCGGTGCTCGCCGCCGCGGAGGGACGCGAGCTGGTCGTGCAGTCCCCGTCGTGCTCGTACTGGCTCGGCGCCGAGCCGCTCGCCGCCACCCTGGCGCGCGCCCTGCAAGGCCGCGAGCCCACGGCGCGCACAGCGACGGTCACCTACCACGACCCCTGCTACCTGGCCCGCCACCAGCGCATCCGCGACGAGCCACGCCAGGCCCTGGCGGCCGCCGGGTACCAGGTCGAGGAGCTGCGCCGCCACGGGGACACCACGCAGTGCTCGGGCCGCGGCGGCGGCCTCCCGCTCACCCATCCCGACATCGCCGCCGGGTACCTGCAGCTCCTCGTCGACGACATCGCCGCCGCGGGCGCCGACCGCGTCGTCACCGGCTGCGCATCGTGCGCCACCGCGCTGCACAATGCGGGCGTCGCGGCAGAGGAGCTCAGCGAAGCCATCGCCGCAAACCTGGAGGCGGAGCCGTGAGGGACACCCTGGTCATCGTCAACCCCGCCAGCGCCGGCGGCCGCACCGCCCGGCAGTGGCCGCTGCTGCAGCGCTGCCTGGTCGACGCGGGCGTGGACTTCGAGGCCCGCATCACCGCCCAGCCCGCCGACGCCATCGCGCTGACCCGCGAAGCGCTGCGCGAGGGCGTCAACCGGGTGGTCGCGGTGGGCGGCGACGGCACCCTCAACGAGCTGGTCAACGGCTGGTTCGACCCCCAGACCCAGCAGCCGATCAACCCCGACGCCGCCCTCGGCCTGCTCCCCAGCGGCACCGGCGGCGACTTCCGCAAGACCGCCGGCATCCCCCTCAACCACGCCGCGGCGGCCGCCCTGCTGGCCCGCGGCGACACCCGCCGCATCGACGCCGGACGCATCGACTACCACGGCGGCGGCGCCCCCGCGCCGCGCTGGTTCGTCAACATCGCCGACTGCGGCATCGGCGGCGACGTGGTCCACCGGGTCAACCGCAGCCGCAAGCACGCGGGCGGCACCATGACATTCCTCTACCACTCACTCGCCGCGCTGATGACCTACGGCAGCCGCCTGGTCCGCGTCGACGTCGACGGCGAGGTCGCCGAGGGCCCGATGCAGAACGTGGTGGTGGCCAACGCCCGCTACTTCGGCGGCGGCATGCAGATCGCCCCGCAGGCGGCGCTCGACGACGGCCTCTTCGACGTGGTCACCATCGGCCACCTCACCCGGCGCCGCTCGCTCACCGGGATGGGCCGGCTCTACAAGGGCAGGCACCTCGGCCGTCCCGGGATCGGCTTCAGCCGCGGCCGGGTGGTCACCGTCACCCCCCTGGAGCAGCGGCCGGTGCTCTTCGACGTCGAGGGCGAGCAGGTCGGCCGCGCCCCCGCCACGCTGACCTGCCTGCCCGGCGCGCTGCGCTTCTGCGCCCCCGTCCCGCGCTGACCCGAGCACACCCCCAGCCCGGCCGGGCACAGGCCGGGTGCTAGACTGCACGCGACCTTCGGGGAGCCCCGGGGTGGAGTCCGTCCACCTCCGGCACCAATCACCCGCTCCCCGTCTGGCTTCCGGCCGACCGGCCGACCATCGGAGAAACCGCCGCAGTGCCCGACATCCGCCCCAAGTCCGACATCATCGAGGAACACCGCCAGCACGAGTCCGACACGGGCTCGTCGGAGGTGCAGATCGCCATCCTCAGCGAGCGCATCCGCGGTCTCACCGACCACCTGCGCGACCACCCCAAGGACCACGCCTCGCGCCGCGGCCTGCTCAAGCTGGTGGGCCGCCGCCGCCGTCTGCTCGACTACCTCAACCGCACCGAGGTCGAGCGATACCGCGCGATCATCGCGCGTCTCGGGCTGCGGCGCTGACGGTGCGGCTCGCGCCGTCGCTCCCGACCCGCACGCGGGAGGGCTGGTAGCCCGCCGGGCGCGCGGGTCAGACTGCCACATACGAATCACCGGCCCGGCCGCCCGGACGTCGAGCGGACCGCGCAATCCACACGGTGAGACGTTGGCGATTGGATCGACTTTTCGACGGGTGAGCAACCCGCAGCCGGAACACCTGGCGCGATGCAGACGCCCGTATCCAATCCCCAACAGCCTCACCGCCACTGCGCGGCACTCGACGTGGGCACTGCCGGGTCACCGCTACATTCACACGGAGACCCAACCCACATGTCCAACCCACAACCACAACGATTCGAGACCGACTACGCCGGCAAGCGGCTGATCGCCGAGATCGGCCAGGTCGCCGAGCAGGCCAACGGCGCCATGCTGCTGCGCATCGGCGACTCCGTCCTGCTGATCACCGCGGTCGCCTCGCAGGCGCCCCGCGAGGGCATCGACTTCTTCCCGCTGACCTGCGACTACGAGGAGAAGCTCTACGCCGCGGGACGCATCCCCGGCAGCTTCCCCCGCCGCGAGGGACGTCCCAGCGAGCAGGCCATCCTGGCCAGCCGCATGATCGACCGCCCGATGCGGCCGCTCTTCCCCAAGGACTTCCGCAACGACGTGCAGATCGTCGCCACCGTGGTCAGCCACGACCAGGAGCAGGACACCGCCACCCTGGCCATCACCGGCGCCTCGCTGGCGCTGGCGATCAGCGACATCCCCCACGGCGGCCCGGTGGGCGCGACGCGCGTCGGCCTCATCGACGGGCAGCTGCTGCTCAACCCGTCGCTGCAGCAGCTCCAGGAGTCCGACCTCGACCTGGTCGTCGCCGGCACCATGGACGCCATCACCATGGTCGAGGCGGGCGCCCGCCAGGTCCCCGAGGACCTGATGCTGCAGGCGCTGCGCATGGCCCACGACCAGATCCGCTCGCTGGTGCAGTGGCAGCTCGACATCAAGGCGCAGATCGGCAAGCCGGTCATGAACTACCCGTCGGCCGCCGTTCCCGCCGACATCGCCACCGCCGTCGCCGGCGCTGTGCAGGGGCGCATCGGCGCCGCGGCGCGCAACGTCGACAAGGCGACGCGCGAGCGGCAGATCGACGAGCTCAAGGCCGCCGTGGTCGCGGAGCTCTCGGCGCACTTCGCCGACCGCGAGTCGGACATCAAGAAGGCCTTCGAGTCCGAGCTGAAGAAGGCGGTGCGCGGCGCCATCCTCGACGAGGGCATCCGCCCCGACGGTCGCCGCACCGACGAGATCCGCCAGATCTGGGCCGCCGTCGGCGTGCTGCCCCGGACCCACGGCAGCGCCATCTTCACCCGCGGCCAGACCCAGGCGCTGAGCATCGTCACCCTCGGTTCCGGCCAGGACCAGCAAAAACTCGACGACCTCGGCCTCGCCGAGTTCAAGCGCTTCATGCACCACTACAACTTCCCGCCGTACAGCGTCGGCGAGGCGCGGCCGCTGCGCTCCCCCGGGCGCCGCGAGATCGGCCACGGCGCGCTCGCCGAGCGGGCGGTGCACAACGTCATGCCCCACGACGAGGACTTCCCCTACGTGGTGCGCATCGTCACGGAGATCCTCTCGTCCAACGGCTCGACGTCGATGGCCAGCGTCTGCGGCTCGACCCTGGCCCTGATGGACGCGGGCGTCAACCTGCAGGCCCCGGTGGCCGGCATCGCCATGGGCCTGATCACCGAGGAGGGTGGCGCCGAGCGCGCCGCCGTGCTCTCGGACATCCAGGGCATGGAGGATGCCCTCGGCGACATGGACTTCAAGGTCGCCGGCTCCGAGCGCGGCATCACCGCGCTGCAGATGGACATCAAGATCAAGGGCCTCAAGTGGTCGCTGCTGGAGCAGGCGCTCGAGCAGGCCCGCGTCGGCCGCCTGCACATCCTCGGCAAGATGCTGGAGGCGCTGCCCGCGCCGCGCGCGGAGATGTCCCCGTGGGCGCCGCGCATCGAGACCGTGCAGATCAACCCCGACAAGATCCGCGACGTCATCGGCCCAGGTGGCAAGACCATCCGCCGCATCGTCGAGGAGACCGGCGCCCAGATCGACGTCGAGGACGACGGCCGCGTCTTCATCGCCTCCAACAACGGCATGGCCATGCAGCAGGCGATCGCCATGATCCGCGACCTCACAGAAGATGTCGAGGTCGGCAGGATCTACAAGGGCAAGGTCACCCGCATCATGGGCTTCGGCGCCTTCGTCGAGATCATGCCCAAGAAGGAGGGCCTGGTCCGCATCGGCCAGCTCGCCGACCAGCGGGTGGAGAAGGTCGAGGACGTGGTCAACATCGGCGACGAGATCATGGTCAAGGTTCTCGAGATCGACGAGCGCGGCCGCGTCAACCTCTCGCGCAAGCAGGCCCTGCAGGAGCTGGCGCAGCAGCAGGCGCAGACCGCGGGGGCGGGCGCAGGCGGTCCCGCGTAGACCAAACCCCTGTCGAAGACTTTTTCTCCGACCACTGCACAGCCGTGAGTGACGCATGACCACGGGCAAGGCCCCACTGCGCGTTGCAGTTTCCGGCGCAAGAGGCAAGGTCGGCCGCGAGATCGTGGCCGGCCTCGCCGATGCGCCAGGATTCGAGTGCGTTGCGGAGATCGAGGACGGCGACGACCTCACCACGGCCCTGCAATCCTCCAACGCCCGCGTGCTGGTCGACTTCACCACGCCGCAATCCGGCCTGCACAACGCCCTGACCGCCGCAGCGCTCGGCGTCTCCCCGGTGATCGGCACCACCGGCCTCGGCGCCTCCGGCGTGGCCGAGGTCCGCGCCGCGTGCGAGTCCGCGCACGTCGGTGGCTGCATCATCCCCAACTTCGCCGTCGGCGCCGTGCTCCTCATGTGGCTGGCCCAACTCGCCGCTCCCCACTTCGACACCGCCGAGATCATCGAGGCGCACAACCCCCTCAAGCACGACGCCCCCAGCGGCACCGCCCTGCGCACCGCGCAACTCCTCCTCGAAGCGCGCGACGGCCACCCCTTCGAGCACTCGACCCCCAGCACCGAGCCGCTCCCCGGCACGCGCGGTGGCGAGCTCGGCGGCGTCGCCGTGCACGCCCTCCGCCTCAGCGGCGTGCTTGCCGACCAGTCGGTCATCTTCGGCGCCCAGTCGCAAACCCTGGCCCTGGAACACCGCACCACCTCGCGCGCCGTCTACGTCCCCGGCGTGCTGCTCGCCGCCCGCGCCATCAGCGAGCAGCCGCGCTTCTTCGACAATCTCGAAGCCGTCCTCGGCCTGCCCAGCGCCGCCGAGGTCCGATCCCGTGGCATCATCCCGAAGACCTGATGAGCACCACCGACAACCTCCGCGTCGCCGTCGTCGGCGCCACCGGCGCCGCCGGCAGCACCGTGCTGCGCATCCTCCAGGAGCGCAACTTCCCCATCGCCGAGCTGCGGCCGATGGCCAGCGCACGCAGCGCCGGAACCACCGTGCAGTTCGCTGGCCAGACGTACACCCTGCGGGAGGTCACCGACGACGCCCTCCAGGGCATCGACATCGCCTTCTTCGCCGCCGGCTCCGGCACCGCCAAGCGCTTTGCCCCGATCGTCGCCCAGCAGGGCGGCGTCGCCGTCGACAAGTCGAGCGGCTACCGCATGGACCCAGAGGTCCCACTGGTGGTCCCCGAGGTCAACGGCGACCTGGTCACCGGCGAGCCCGGGATCGTCGCCAACCCCAACTGCGTGGCCATCCCGCTCACCGTCGCGCTGGCTCCGCTGCACGCCGAGTTCGGCCTGCGCCGCATCACCGTCGCCACCTACCAGTCGGCCAGCGGCGGCGGCCGCAACCTGGTCGCCGAGCTGCGCGAGCAGGAGGTGGCCGACGCCGAGCAGCGCGAGCCGCAGGCGGGCATCTACCCCCACGTCCTCCACGGCAACGTGGTCCCCGGCGGCTGGTCGATGCACGGCCTCGACAACGACGAGGAGGTCAAGGTGGTCCAGGAGACGCGCCGAGTGCTCGGGCTGCCCGACCTGCGCGTCAGCGTGAGCACGGTGCGGGTCCCGGTCGCGATCGGCCACAGCGGCGCCGTCTGGCTGGAATTCGAGCGGCCCGCCGACCTCGACCGCGCCCGTCGCGCCCTGCAGAGCGCCCCCGGCGTGCGTTTCGTCGACGACCCCGAGGCCCAGCGCTACCCGACGCCGCGCCAGGCCGCGGGCACCGATGACGTGTGGGTCGGCCGCCTCCGCCCCGACCCCGGCAACCCCGGCGGCCTGGCCCTGTTCTGGTCGGTCGACAACCTGCGCAAGGGGGCGGCCACCAACGCCGTCCAGGTCGCCGAGCTGGTCCTGGCCCGGCGCCGCGAGCGCTCGGCCGTCGCCTGAGCCGAGCCCGCAGACGCAAGCCGTGCTCACGCCGCCACACGCCTGAGCCTACAATCCCGGGAATGCCGAGACCCCTGGGACGCCTGCTCACGGCGATGGTCACGCCCTTCGGCGCCGATGGCGGCGTCGACCTCGACACCGCCGCCGAGCTGGCGCGTCGGCTGGTGGCCGGCGGCTGCGACGGCGTGGTGGTCAACGGGACCACCGGCGAGTCGCCCACCCTGCACGCGCACGAGCGCCTCGCCCTGCTCGAAGCGGTGCGCGCCGCATTGCCCGAGAACGCAGTGGTCATGGGCACCGGCTCGTACGACACCGCCGCCTCGATCGCGCTGACGCGTGAGGCGATGCAGCGAGGCGCCGACGCCGCGCTGGTGGTCACGCCCTACTACAACAAGCCCCCGGAGGAGGGGCTGATCGCCCACTACGAGGCGATCGCCGACGTCGGCCTGCCGGTGGTCATGTACAACATCCCGAGCCGCTGCGTGATCAACATGAGCGCCGCGCTGCAGCTCCGGCTCGCCCAGCACCCCAACATCGTCGGCACCAAGGAGTGCGCCGACCTCGAACAGGTCGCCGCGATCGTCGACGGCGCGCCCGACGACTTCCGCGTCTGGAGCGGCGACGACGTGGCCGCCCTGCCGCAGCTGAGCGTCGGCGGATACGGCGTGATCAGTGTCGCCGCCCACGTCTGCGCGCCCGCGCTGCGGCGCCTCATCGACGCATATGTCGGCGGCGACGTCGTCCACGCCGGCACCCTGCACCGGCGGCTGATGCCGGTCTTCAAGGCGCTGTTCATGACCAGCAATCCCATCGCCGTCAAGGCGGCGGTGACCATGCTCGGCCTCGACGTGGGCACGCCGCGCCTGCCTCTGGTGCCGCTCGACGCCGAGCGCGCCGTGCGGCTGGCGGCGGTCCTGGAGGAGGCCGGCGACCTCGTCGAGCTCACCGCCCTGCCCGCCGCCGCGGCGTCCGCATGATCGACGCGGCGGGCGGGGCGGCGGCACTCGACGCCCTGCACGATCAGATCCGCGCCTGCGTCGCCTGCCCGCTGTCGCAGACGCGCATCCAGGCGGTGCCCGGCGACGGGCCGGTGACCGCGCGGATCATGGCGGTGGGGGAGGCCCCGGGCGAGACCGAGGATCGCATCGGCAAACCCTTCATCGGCAGCGCCGGGCAGTTGCTGACAAAGCTGCTCGAATCTGTCGGCCTGCAGCGCAGCGACCTGTACATCTGCAACGTGCTCAAGTGCCGCCCGCCCGGCAACCGCGACCCGCTGCCCGAGGAGGTCGAGGCCTGCGCCCACTTCCTCGACGCCCAGGTCGAGCTGATCCGGCCCGACGTCATCCTGCTGCTCGGCAGGCATGCGCTGCAGCGCATCCTCCCCGGCGCGGCGGGCATCTCGCGCTCGCACGGCACGCGCATCCGCGACCGGGGGCGGCTCTACGTGCCGCTGTACCACCCCGCCGCCGCGCTCTACAACGGCAGCCTGCTGGCCACCCTGCAGGATGACATGCGCAGGGTGCGCGGCTATCTCGACGAGGCCGAGGCCGAGCGCGCCCGCACCGCCGCACAGGCGATGAGCGACGCCGAGGCCGAGGCCGTCGCCGCCGCCCACGAGCAGCTGACCCTGTTCTGACCATGCAAACAGCCGAGTCGCCTGCGGCCGCAGGGACGGGGCGCCTGACCATCCTCCCCCTGGGCGGGCTGGGCGAGATCGGCCGCAACATGCTGGCCATCCAGTACGAGGACGACATCGTCGTCGTCGATGCCGGCCTGATGTTCCCCGAGCAGGAGATGCTCGGCATCGATCTGGTCATTCCTGACATCAACTGGCTGATGGAGCGGCAGGCCAACCTGCGCGGCATCGTGCTCACCCACGGCCACGAGGACCACATCGGCGGCCTGCCCTACATCCTGCCCCGCCTGCCGGTGCCGGTCTACGGCACCTCGCTGACCCTGGGCATCCTGCGCAACAAGCTGCGCGAGCACCGCCTGCTGGAGTCGACCGAGCTGCACACCGTGCGCCACGGCGACACCGTGCAGATGGGGGCGATGTCCGTCGAGTTCATCCGTGCCACCCACTCCATCCCCGACGCCTGCGCGCTGGCCATCCACACCCCGCTGGGAGTTGTGGTCCACAGTGGCGATTTCAAGATGGACCACACGCCGATCAACGGCGAGCCGCCCGACCTGGCCCGGCTCGCCCGGCTCGGCGACGAGGGCGTGCTGCTGCTGCTCAGCGACAGCACCAACAGCGAGGCCGAGGGCATCACCCCCAGCGAGCGCACGGTGGGGGAGGCGCTGTCGCACATCTTCGAGAGCGCCGAGGGGCGCATCATCATGGCCACCTTCGCCTCCAACATCTCGCGGCTGCAGCAGGCGCTCGACGTTGCCGAGGGCTGCGACCGGCGGGCCATCCTGGTCGGCCGCTCGATGATGAACAACGCCCAGGTGGCCCAGGAGCTGGGTTTCCTCAAGGTGTCGAGCGGGCAGCTGGTGTGGCCGCGCCAGCTCGACAAGCTCAAGGACGGCGAGCTGCTGGTGCTCTGCACCGGGTCGCAGGGCGAGCCACTGAGCGCCCTGACGCGCATCGCCAGCGGCGAGCACCCGATCATCCAGCTCAAGTCCGGCGACACCGTGATCCTCAGCGCCAACCCCATCCCCGGCAACGAGGAGCTGGTGCACCGCACCGTCAACAACCTCTACCGTCACGGCGCCAAGGTCTTCGCCTCCTCGCGCAACAAGGTGCACGCCTCGGGGCACGCCTCGCGCGAGGAGCTGAAGCTGCTGATGACGCTCACCCGCCCGCGCTACTTCGTCCCCGTGCACGGCGAGTACCGCCACCTCGCCATCCACGCCGAATTGGCCAGGAGTGTCGGAATCCCAGCGGAGCACGTCGTCCCCATCGACAACGGCACCATCGTCGAGGTCAACGCCGACGGCATCCACCGCACCGGCAAGCGCGCGCCCGCTGGCTACGTCTACGTCGACGGCCTGAGCATCGACGAGGCCGGCGACGTCGTCCTCCGCGACCGCCGCCTGCTCGCCGAGGACGGCGTGGTCATCGTGGTGCTCACCGTCGAGCGCTCCAGCGGCGCGGTGGTCGCCGGGCCCGACGTGGTCTCGCGCGGCTTCATCGAGGAGAGCGGCGTCGACACGCTGTTCGAGGAGGCGCGCGAGCACGTCCTCAAAGCGGTGTCGAAGCTGGAGCCCGATGCGGGCTGGCAGGTCTGGCAGTCCGCCATCCACGACCAGCTCGGCCGCTTCTTCTACCAGCGCACCCACCGCCGCCCCATGATCCTCCCGGTGGTCACCGAGATCTAGGCGCCGCCGCCCGGCCCAGTGACGGGCCGGCGACGAAGCCCCTGACGAACGGCCGTTTCGGTGCTACGATCCCTGCACCCGCTGGACCGGCGCCGCCGGCCGCAGCCGATCGTTCCACCCCACGTCCCACTCCACACTGAGGCTGTCGCCGCCGCATGGCCCGTTCGGCACCCCCCCGACCCGCCGCGACTCGCCGCGCGCCCGCCCGGCGCAGGCCGAGCTCGGCACCCCGGCGCCGGACGCCCGCCAGGACGCCCCGCCCGCCGCTGCTCAGCCCCGACCAGCGTCGCGAGCTGGGCGGCGTCGCCGCCATCGGCCTGGGCCTGGTCATCGCCGCGGTGCTCGCCCTGCCCGGCGGCGGCTCGATCGCCTCGCGGGTCCACGACTGGCTCTTCGACACCTTCGGCGCCGGCGCCTGGCTGGCGGCGGCGGGCTTCGTCGTCGCCGGCGTGCGCGTGCTCGGCCGGCGCGGCTGGACCGGGGGGCTGCTCGGCGGGCTGGGCAGCCTGGTCACCGTCTTCGCCTCGCTCGGCTTCCTCGGGCTCGCCGCCCCGGGCAGCGCGGGCGTGGTCGGTCAGCACCTCGGCCCCGGCATCGGCGCCCGCCTCGGCGACGCCGCCACCGCGGCCAGCATGCTGGTCATCGCCTGCCTCGGCCTGGTGCTCGCCGTCGAGCTGCGGGTGGGGCGGATCGCCGCCGCGGTGGGGCGGTGGTATGCAGAGCAACGAGAGGCCTCGCGGATCGCGCGCGAGTCGGAGCCGCCGGTGCAGACGGCTGCCGAACCGGCGCGTCAGGTGCGGGGCCGGGTCGTCAGGACAGGGGAGGCGGTGCGCGGCGCACCCGATCGGGCCGGGACGCCCGTGACCGCCCTCCTGCCCGTCGACGCCCCACCCCTGCCCCCGCTGCTGCCCACCGACGACCTCGACTTCGACCTGGAGAGGCTGCGCGCGCAGCCGGATGTCGAGCCTGCCGCGCCGGCTGCGCTGCCCGGCCCGGTTCTCCCGTTCCAGCGCGAGTTCGAGGACCTGCCTGCGGACGCCGGTCTGGCCGTCGCGGTCAAGCCGGACAAGCCCGCGCCGCTGGGCGAGGTCCCCGACGTCTCGCTCGGCCACGCCACCGAGGTCGCCGACGAGCCCGAGAAGGCGTGGGTGCTGCCCAGCAGCGATCTGCTCGACACCGTCGGTGGCAAGCGCGAGCGCCTGGAGCAGGAGGTTCGTGCCACCTCTGTCGCAATCGAGCGCACCCTGCAGTCGTTCGGCGTCGAGGCCTATGTGCGCGGCGTCAACAGCGGGCCGACGGTCACGCAGTATGAATTGCAGCCGGGTGCGGGTGTTCCGGTCAGGAAGATCGTCAACCACCAGACGGACCTGGCCCTGGCCCTGGCCGCGCCGATCCGCATCCAGGCGCCCATCCCCGGCAAGGCGGCGATCGGCGTCGAGGTGCCCAACAAGGCGGCGCAGCTGGTGACGCTCAAGCAGATCGTGCAGGCGCCCGCGTTCGCCGATCCGCGCAGCCGTCTCGCCGTTGCGCTCGGCGCCGACGTGTCAGGACATCCGGTGATCGGCGACCTGGCGCGCATGCCCCACCTGCTCGTCGCCGGCGCCACCGGCAGCGGCAAGTCGGTGTGCATCAACGCCATCCTCGGCGGCTTCCTCCTGCAGCACACGCCCGCCGAGCTGAAGCTCATCCTCATCGACCCCAAGCGCGTGGAGCTGAGCGGCTTCAGCGACATCCCGCACCTGCTGGTGCCCGTCGTCGTCGAACCCGAGGCCGCGGTGGCCTCGTTGCGCTGGGCCGTGCGCGAGATGGAGGAGCGCTACAAGCTCTTCGCCTCGCACGGCGCGCGCAACATCGTCGCCTTCAACGAGCGCGCGCCCGGCCTCGGCCTGCAGCCGTTGCCGCACATCGTCACCGTCATCGACGAGCTGGCCGACCTGATGATGGTCGCGGCAGGTGAGATCGAGGATCTCATCTGCCGCATCGCGCAGCTGGCGCGCGCCGTCGGCATCCACCTGATCGTCGCCACGCAGCGCCCCTCCGCCGACATCATCACCGGGCTGATCAAGGCCAACATCCCGTCGCGCGTCGCCTTCGCGGTGTCGAGCGGCGTCGATTCGCGCGTCATCCTCGACGAGATGGGCGCCGAGAAGCTGCTCGGCCGCGGCGACATGCTGTACCTGCCCATCGACGAGGGCAAGCCCCGCCGCCTGCAGGGCGCCTTCGTCAGCGACCGCGAGCTCGACGCGCTGATCAACCACTGGAAGCTGCAGGGCAAACCCGAGTACCAGGAGGAGATCTTCCACGTCGAAGCGACCGTCTCCTGGGCCAGGGACGCCGGCAAGCGCGACCCCCTCTTCGCCAAAGCCGCCCACTGCGTCGCCGCCGAGGGACGCGCCGCCGCCTCGCTGCTGCAGCGCAAGCTCAACGTCGGTTACACCCGCGCCGCCCGCCTGGTCGACCAGCTCGCCGAGCACCGCGTCGTCGGGCCCTACGAGGGCAGCAAGTCGCGCGAGGTGCTGATGGACGTGATCCAGGTGGACGAGCTGCTCGCCGACCTCGGCGAGGAGTAGCCGGCGGACCGTCTGCGATCCGCCACCACTCTCTCACGGCTGGAGGTTGCAGAGGCTCTTGGTCACCGCATCGACGTTGCAGATCTTGCCGAGGATGTAGGACTCGGTCGGGACTCCGGCCATGGGCTGCGTGAGCCAGCCGGTGTCAGCCGGCGCGTTGACGGGGCTGGGCCCAGTGTCGTCCACCGTCGGAGCGGTGTCGACGTTGGCCATGGAGAGGAGCACCTGACCCGTGTCGCCGTCCACCACCGCATAGGCGTCGGCGAGCACGTTCGAGACGCCGGAGGGATCTGCCGCGACGACCAACTGGAGGGCAAAGATGTTCTGCGGCGTCAGGGACTGATAAAAGACGCTCCCGTTGGTGACGTCGGTAGCCTGCGTAGCGTTGGGTTCGAAGGCGATTGATTGGACCTTCCAACCCGTGATGTTGTTGATGTTGACGAGGTTCGCGATCGCCGCCGCCTCTGCTTCGGCGGTCGTGATCGTCGGGGAAGAGGCCGGGGACGCTGCGTGAGCTACTACCGTGAATTGAAAGGGGCCGATGCGGCTTCCTGAGATGCCGTGGCCGTTGGCAGGACCGATTGTGAATGCGGCGAGCGCCGCGCAGCCGACGGTGAGAGAGATGCGCCCAGCGCGTTTCTTCATCATCATTCCTCTCAACAGTCCGTTCCGCCGTCAGGGCACTGGGGGATACTCTGGGCCTGATACCCGTTCTCGTTGACGTAAACGGTCGTGTACTTGCTGTCCGAGTACACGTAGTGGAAGAGGGCGTCTGCTTGCGGTCCGCAGGGATTGCTCGAGGGCCCGTAGTTGAACCATGGCGATACCGCGTCCACGTATGCCGAGTTGTTGTAGCGAATGCCGCGCTGGGCGACCTGCTGGCCGCAAGCCCAGACTCGCGCACCTTCGTCAAGGGTGCTGACATTTTGGTAGTTGTTGGTGTTGTTCGGGTCGCGCAAATCCGTGCCGATCTCGTAGTTGCGCTGCGTGTAACCGTTGTCTTGGTCGCACCGGTTGACGACGTACCAGACGTGGACGCGATATCTTCCGCGGAAGGTGTCAAACGCGTCTTGTCGAGCCGACGGGTTCCAACAGGTGTTTGCGTGCGCATTGATTGGGCCGGTCGCTCCGAAGTGGAGCAATCCGAAGAGGGTGGCCGCTGCTGCCAGGACAGCCACCCCCGTTCCCTGAGCCACACGTTTCAGGACGCGCCCAGCGGGAAGTCGCCTGGTCATCAAAACCCTTCCTTCCATATGCCTTCGCCGAAACGTCCCGTGGGGGCTGGGGCGACGACGTAAGGGCGGCACGATAAGGGGACGTGGGTGGATTGTCAAAATCGCAACGAACGTGTCGGGCGCCAAGAGCGGCTTGCCGCTCCGCCTGCGGGCCGGCGCAATATCGGTGTGCCGTGGGCGGTCTCCTGAATGCAGCCTCTCTTCGCGTACGCAGTGGAAGGGACGCGAGAGGCGAGATTCCGGAGAACGCACGGTGATCACAGCACGCCGCCTCACCCGTCTGGGCGTCGCCCTGGCGGGTACCGCCGCGGTCGCGCTGCCCCTGGCGGGCACGCCATCGCTGACGCATGCGCAGAGCGCGTTCACGGTGGGCATCCCCACCGTCGTGGACCCCGTGCGTGGCGTGGGCGAGCCCGACATCGTCGTCGACAACGGCAACAACGCCCTGATCACCGGGCCCGGAGGCTCGGGGACGCAGACTTCGTTCTTCTGGCACACGCGCGACGGCGGCCTGAGCTACCCGCTGCTCGGTCCCTCGCAGGGCCACTGGATCTGCCCCGCTTCGGGCGGCGGCGACAGCCTCGGCGTCTACGACCGCAAGAGCGGCGACATGTACCTCACCGATCAGGAGGCGCTCGCCGACATCGGCTCGGCGAAGATCGACGGCGCCAGCGGCGCGGTGACCACCCAGTGCGCGTCCGCGCCCGGCCTGGGCGCCGACCGGCCATTCGAGGGCATCCTCAACTCGACCACCGCTCCGCAGAGCGTCGCCGACGGCGGCAAAAAGCCGATCCTCTACCTGTCCTGGGCCTGCCAGGCCTGCGTGGGCGCAACGGGCACCTCCCCCGGGACCAACAGTGGCCTGGCCTTCGGCTGGAGCGACGATGGCACCACCTTCCACCCCGCCGACCCGGGGGTCATGGGGGACAACCTGGCCACGAACAGCTTCGAGGAAGGCGGCATGCTCTCCGCCCTCAATTTCCACGGCAACACCGTCGCCGACCCGAAGACGGGCTACGTCTACACGGCGATCAGCTGCGCCGGCACCAAGGACAGCGTCAACGGCCCCACCGGGGGCAACTCGACCGGCTGCCCCGACAACGCGCAGAAGGTGGACCAGAACGAGGTGGGCATCGCCATCGGCGCTCCACAGGCCACGCCGAGTTCGTCCAACGTCGGCCAGTTCTCCGCGCTGACGTATCAGACGGCGGCGATCAATGATCCCGACGGGCAGCCGATGCGCGAGCCCGGCAGTCTCTTCCCTGTGATCGGCCTCGACGCCAACGGCACCCTCTACGAGGCGTACATCGAGGGCGACGGCTTCGCCACCCCCACCAACCCGATCGCCGACGACACGGCCTGGCACCTGTACTACACGTACTCCACGGACGGTCCCCTGCACCAGCACTGGTCCACGCCGGTCCGCGTCGACCACGGCCCGAAGACGCAGACCAGCGACTTCGGCTGGATGACCGTTGGCGACCCCGGCAAGCTCGGCTTCGTCTGGCTGGGCACCGACCAGCGGGAGCACCCGAGCGCGCAGGACGCCAGCAACCCGCGCGAGTGGCACCCGTTCATGGCCATCACCACCAACGCGCTCGACGCCCATCCCACCTTCGAGCAGCAGCAGGTCGGCACCGGCCCCAACCACATCAACGACATGTGCCTCCAGGGCACGGTCGGCTGCATCCAGAACGTCGGCAACCGCAACATGGCCGACTTCATCAGCGCCGACATCGGTCCTGACGGCGCGCTGCAGGCGGTGTGGGCCAACGACAGCAACCGCCTGGCCACCAACCCCACCACCCTCATCCCCGGCCTGCCGCTCACCGAGACGGCGCGCCAGGTCTCCGGCCCGCGCCTGATCGGCAGTGGCGACGTCAGCGACTCCCGCTTCAGCACCGCGCCCGTCGCGGGCATCACCGACGCCCCCGGCGACGCCCTCTACCCGGTCGACCCGACCCAGGGTGCGCAGCAGAACCAGCCCCAGCTCGACCTGACCGGGTCGCGGCTGGAGTGGGACGGCACCAACATCACCGTCCACGTGGACGCGAGCGACCTGAGCAAGATCAGCAGCCCGTCGTCCTCGCAGGGCAACGTGTGGTACCTGACCACCTGGCAGTTCAACCACACCATCTACTTCGCCCGCGCCGAGTCCGACGCCGGCGGCGCCCTGAAGTTCGCCGCGGGTCCGGCCAAGTCGTTCGACCGCCCCGGGCTCAACGCCCAGACCGTGGCCACGCTGGTCGACTACAGCGGCGGCACCGCGGTGCAGGGCACCCAGTCCGGCAACGACATCGCCATCACAGTTCCTGCCAGCGCCGTCGGAAACCCGAGCAAGGGATCGTTGCTCGAGGTGGTCACCGCGTTCAGCATGCTGGACAACGGGCAGCCGCTCTACGTCGCGCCAGGCGTCGCCCCGGCGGGCGGCGGCAACATCCCGACCATCACCGACGCCACGCCCGCCTACGACCACCTGCTCGGCGATTCCGGCGCGCTCGGCGGCGGCGGCAACGCGGGAGGCGGCAGCGCGCAGCCGCCCGGCAGCGGCGTGGCGCCACTGGCCATCCCCAACACCTCCGCCGTGGTGACGTCTGCGCCGGTTGCGGCGGGCCTGGCGATGCTCGCGCTCGGCGGCGGGCTGTGGTGGGGACGGCGCCGCCGCAATGCCTCCTGACGGACCGGTCCGCAGCCAGGACGCGCTAGCCTTCTGCGGGTGACTCTGCTGCGCCGCGCCGCCACCTTCGCGCTGCTCGCCGCGACCGTCGCGCTGAGCGGCTGCGGTGGGGGAGGCGATACGCCGCCGCTGCAGACCACCTCAGACCGCGGCTTCCCGCTCGGCGACCTCACCGTCAAGCGCGACGGCGGGGGCACCCTGCTCAGCCTCACGGTGGAGATCGCCGACACGGCGGCCGCGCAGGAGAAGGGCCTGATGGGCGTCACCAAGCTCAGCGACCAGCAGGGCATGGCCTTCGTCTTCGGCCACATGCAGAGCGCCGCCTTCTGGATGAAGGACACCCTGATCCCCCTCGACATCGCCTTCTGGGACAACGCCGGCCGGGTGGTCGACGTCCAGACCATGACCCCCTGCACCGCCGACCCCTGCCAGCTCTACTCCGCGGCGCAGCCGTACACCAGCGCCGTCGAGGTGCGCGGGGGCCTGCTCAGCCACCTGGGCATCCACACCGGCGACGCCGTCCAGCTCGCCCGCCGCGCCCGACCGGTGAGCTCCGGCGCCGCCTCGCCCTGAGCCGCGAAAGCCCGCAGGCCCGCTATCCTCTTCCCTTCATGGCAACCGACAGCAGCTTCGACGTGGTCAGCGACTTCGACCAGCAGGAGCTGGTCAACGCGCTCGACCAGACCCGCAGGGAGATCGGCACCCGCTTCGACTTCAAGAACGTCACCGCGGAGATCGAGCAGGAGAAGGAGCAGCTGGTCCTGCTCACCGACTCCGACATGCACCTCAAGGCCATCCTCGACGTGCTCCAGAGCAAGCTCCACAAGCGGGGCATCGACCTCAAGGTGCTCGACCCGCAGAAGCCCGAGCAGGCGGCGCGGGGCAACGTCCGCCAGGTGGTCAAGCTGCGCCGCGGCATCGCCGACGACCTGGCCCGCGACCTCAACAAGAAGATCCGCGCCCACAACCCCAAGGTGCAGGTGCGCATCGAGGGTGACAAGCTCCGCGTCGCCTCCAAGTCGAAGGACGACCTGCAGTCGGTGATCGCCTTCCTGCGCGAGATGGAGCTCGAGCTCCCGCTGCAGTTCACCAACTACCGCTAGGCTCTCTCCCGTGTCCACCAAGCCGCTGTACTTCCTGCAGACCCTGGGGTGCCCGAAGAACCAGGTCGACTCGGGCTACATCGAGGGGCTGATGGAGCACAGCGGCTACGTCGCCGCCACCGCTGCGGAGGAGGCCGACGTCTGCATCGTCCACACCTGCGGCTTCCTCGGCGCCGCCTCGCAGGAGTCGATCGACGCCCTGCTGGAGCTCGGTGAGCTGAAGAAACGCAACCCGGCGATGAAGCTGGTGGCCAGCGGCTGCCTGGCGCAGCGCCACGGCGACGAGCTGGCCGCGGAGATGCCCGAGCTCGACGTGGTGGTGGGCACGCGCGACTGGCCCACACTGCCCGACGCGATCGCCGGCGCGCGCCTCGGGCGCCAGGTGGTGCGCATCGAGTCGCTGGCGCCGGTCGACTACTCGCAGCTCGAGTTCCGGCCAACCTCGCCCGCAACCACCTACCTCAAGCTCAGCGACGGCTGCAACTTCCGCTGCGCCTTCTGCACCATCCCGTCGTTCACCGGCGACCTGCGCAGCAAGCCCTTGGACCTGATCCTCCACGAGGCGCGCACGGCGGTGGAGTCGGGCGTGCAGGAATTGGTGCTGGTGGCGCAGAACCTCACCGGCTACGGCCGCGACCTGCCCGAGCGGACCAACCTGTCAGGACTGCTGCGGCAGCTCGCCGCGCTGCAGCCCGCGCCGCGATGGATCCGCATGATGTACGCCACGCTGGAGGGCGTGAGCGACGAGCTGATCGCCACCATGGCCGAGCTGGACTGCGTCGCCAAGTACCTCGACATGCCGCTGCAGCACGTCCATCCCGCGACGCTGCGGCGCATGAAGCGTCCCTACAGCGCCGACCGCGCCCACGGCGTGCTGCAGCGGCTGCGCGCCGCCATGCCCGACCTGGCGCTGCGCAGCACGTTCGTGGTCGGCTTCCCGGGCGAGACCGAGGCGGAGTTCCAGGCGCTGCTCGACTTCCTCCCCGCCGCCCAGCTCGACTGGGTCACCGCCTTCGCCTACAGCGAGGAGCCGGGAACGGTCGCGGCGCGCATGGACGGGCAGCTGCCGCTGCGCGAGCGCGAGGCGCGACGGCGCGCGGTGTACGCGGCCCAGGCCGAGGTGTCGCGGCAGCGCAACCGGCGCCTGGTCGGGCGCGAGATCACCGTGCTCGGCGAGGCGCTCAACCCAACGCGCGACGGCGAGCGCGCCGTGCTCTTCGCCCGCAGCGAGCGCGAGGCGCCGGAGATCGACGGTCGGGTGGTCGTCCGCGGCCTCGAACGGCCCGAGGATCACCTGGACCAGTTCCTGCGCGTGCGGGTCACCACGGCGGCGACGTACCAGGTTGGCGCCGTGGCGGTCGACGCGGGGGTGCGGCGCGCCGCCGTGAAGCGCGCGCCGCTCAAGCAGATCGAGGTCGCCGCGCGGTGAGCAGCGGGAGGCTCAACCTTCCCAACCAGCTCACCATCCTCCGGCTTCTCCTCGTCCCCGTCATCGGTCTCACCCTGACGGCGTCCTGGCAGTGGCACGACCAGGTCAGCGCCGCCGTCTACGCCACGGCCGCGGCCACCGACTCGCTCGACGGCCAGATCGCCCGCCGCCGCAAGCAGATCACCGACCTCGGCAAGTTCCTCGACCCCGTCGCCGACAAGCTGCTGGTGATCACCGTGCTGGTCATCCTGGCCAGCAGCAACGTCATCGGCTTCTGGGTGGTGGTGGTGATCTTCGCCCGCGAGTTCATCATCACCGGGCTGCGCTCCGTCGCCGCCCAGCAGGGCGTGGTCATCGGCGCTTCACCATGGGGCAAGTCGAAGACGCTGACCCAGAACCTGATGATCATGCTGCTCATCCTGTCGCGTCCCTACCCGCAGATCCATGCGGTGGCCATGGCCTCGGTCGGGCTGGCCATCGTCGCCACCGTGCTCAGCGGCCTTGACTACCTCTGGCGCTACCGCCGCTTCGTCTTCTGACCCCTTGGTCAGTTTTCGCCACGCGCCCGCGCGATGATCGCCTCGACCACCGCCGACTTGGCGTCGGCGTACTCCTGCACGTAGCGCCAGGTGCGGGCGGCGAGCTCCCGCTTGGTTCGCTGGTAGCGCTCGCGCTCGGCATCGTCGGCGCGCAGCGTGTCGCGGAAGAGCAGCATCCGCTCGACCTCCTCGCAGCCGCGGGAGAAGACGTGCAGGTTGACGTTGGTGTCCGGCCCCTTGAGGACGCGGTGCTCGTACCAGTCAGGCTCGCGGATGCGCAGCACGTACCCGGCCGCTTCGAGCGGCGGCAGATAGGACCCCTCGTCGGCGGAGTCGCGCACCTCCAGCGCGATGTCGACGATCGGCTTGGCGGCGAGTCCGGGCACCGAGGTCGAGCCGCAGTGCTCCAGGCGGACCACGCCGTCGCCGAGGGCGCCGCGGCTGCGCGCCTGCTCGCGCTCGAACAGCGCAGGCCAGCGCGGGTCGTACTCGACCAGTGTGATCGGCGCGTCGAGGCGCTGCGGCTCGCCCACGGTGGCGGCGCGGATCTCCTCCTCGCGGCGCGCGGCGCGGTCGGTCCCGTCGGGCTGCTTGCTCATCGTCGGCGCGCCAGCCTACCCGCTGCCCGTCTCCGGCCGGCCCGCTGCGGCATGATGGCGCGCGACATGACCGCGCAGGCCCCCCTTCTGGCGGAGGCGTTTTCCGAGGTGGCGGCGCTCGCCGAGCTGCTCACCAGCCGGAGCCTCCGCGTCGCGGTCGCCGAATCGTGCACCGGCGGGCTGCTCGGCGCGGTGCTCACGGCGGTGCCGGGGTCGTCGGACTACATGCTCGGCGGCGTGATCGCCTACGCCAACCAGGTCAAGACGGGGCTGCTCGGCGTCCCCGCGCCGATGCTGGCGGAGCATGGCGCGGTCAGCGAGCCGGTGGCGCGGGCGATGGCCGAGGGGGTGCGTTCGCGGCTCGGCGCCGACCTCGGGGCGAGCATCACGGGGGTCGCCGGGCCCGCGAGCGAGGGGAGCGACAAGCCGCCGGGTCTGGTCTACGTGGCGGTGGCCGGCCCGGGTCAGGTGATCCGCGTTGTGCGCCTCGACAGCGACCTGGGCCGCGAGGGCAACCGGGCCGCGGCCGTGCACACCGCCCTCGCCCTGCTCGGCGACGCCGCCGCCGAAGCGCCGGGGTGAAGCACCGCATCCGCCGTGCGAGCACGCGCACCGTGACCGGGGCGATGCGAGCGCTGCCCGGCCCGGTGGTGCAGCGACTGGTCTCCGCGTGGGCGCCGCTGGCCCGCTACGGCGGCACCAGCCGCGGGGGCGCGGCGGCCCTGACCAGCGCCATCTCGCTGCTCGCCGAGCCGCCCCTCAGCCTGCGCCGAACCGGCCGGTCCGTGTCGCTGCCGGAGATCGCCAGGGCCATCGGCCGCGCCGAGGACGAGGTCGACCGCTGGGCGTCGTGGGGACTGCTCGGCGAGCCGGTCGAGGCCGTCGAGCCCGGCCAGCCGTCGCTGTGGAGCGGCGAGGCGATCGAGCGGGCGCGGCTGATCGACTGGCTGCTCGACCACGGCGTCGGCGAGAGCGAGCTGGCCGAGCTGCGCGACCCGCGCCGCCTGTCTCTGCTGGCCATCGATCAGGCCCTCAGCGACAAGGCCACCCTGACCCGCGCCCAGGTGGCCGGGCGTGCCCGCGTCGACGAGGACTTCGTCGCCCGGGTGTGGCGCGCGCTCGGCCTGCCGCCGGGCGATCCCGACGAGCCGCTGTTCTCCCGCCGCGACGTCGAGGGCCTGCGCATCCTCGCCGCCATGGGCGCGATCTTCTCCGAGGAGCAGCTCCTCGAAGCCACCTCGGTGCTCGGGCTGGCCATGTCGCAGGTCGCCGACAGCCAGGTCGACCTCTACCGCCGCTGGGTCACCTCGCAGGTTTCTGACGCCTATGGCGGAAACCTGAACTTCGTGCTGCGCAACGTGGCCATGATCGACCTGATGCTGCCGACCGCGGCCCAGCTCCTGCAGATCGTCCACCGCCGCCACGTCGAGGCGGCGGTGCGCAACGAGTCGGTGATCATGGTCGAGGAGGCGGAGGGCGGTCTGCCCGGCGAGGTGGACATGTGCGTCGGCTTCGCGGACCTGGTCGGTTTCACCGCGGCGTCGGAGGAGCTCATGCCGATGCAGCTGGGCGAGATGGCCGGGGCACTGGTGCGGCACGCCGAGGAGACGCTGCCCACCCGCGGTGCGCGCATCGTCAAGACCATCGGCGACGCCGTGATGTTCACCGCGACGGATCCGGTGGCTGCGTCCGCGGCGGCGCTCGACCTGGTGGAGCGGGCGGGGCGCGACGGCTCGCTGCCGCCATTGCGCGCCGGGCTGGCCCACGGGCCGGTGCTGCGCCGCTACGGGGACTGCTTCGGACGCACCGTGAACATCGCCTCGCGGCTGTGCGGGGTGGCGCCGCCGGGCGCGGTGCTGCTCCACGCGCCGGCGAGCGTGGACGAGGCGGCGTGGCGGGCGGCGGGGGTCGCGCTGGGCGCGGCGACCACGCTGCGGGCGAAGGGGATCGAGGGTGGGCTCCAGGCGGTGCCGGTGCTGCGGGCATGAGCGGCCTCCCAGGGGTTGCGGGTACGACGGCGTTGTCGTACCATACATATGTTCGCCCGTCCCGGGGCGGGCCCGGTTCCCCCGCCCGAAGCGTGGGCCACGTGTCGCACCTGGCGTCGGAGTACAGTCTTGACAAACACACTGAACAGTGGCACACTCGAAGTCGTCGCTTCCACCAACGGCGCTGGGCGGCGTGAGCGCGCGTCCGCAGCGTCCAAGGAGACCGAGCCCTTGACGACCGAACGGGACCGCGCGCTGACCACGGCGCTGGGCCAGATCGAGCGCTCCTACGGGAAGGGCGCGATCATGAAGCTGGGGGAGGCCGGCGCCCACGGCAACATCGAGGTCATCCCCACCGGGGCGTTGACCCTGGACATCGCCCTCGGCGTCGGCGGCATCCCCCGCGGCCGCGTGGTCGAGATCTACGGACCGGAGTCCTCGGGCAAGACCACGCTCACCCTGCACGTCATCGCCGAGGCCCAGCGGGCCGGCGGTGTGGCCGCCTTCATCGACGCCGAGCACGCCCTCGACCCCCAGTACGCCGCTCGCATCGGCGTGAAGACCGAAGAGCTGCTCATCTCCCAGCCCGACACCGGCGAGCAGGCGCTGGAGATCGTCGAGGTCCTGGTGCGCAGCGGCGCCGTCGACGTCATCGTCATCGACTCCGTCGCCGCCCTGGTGCCCAAGGCGGAGATCGACGGCGAGATGGGCGACTCCCACGTCGGCCTGCAGGCGCGCCTGATGTCGCAGGCGATGCGCAAGCTGACGGCCGCGATCAGCCGCTCCAACACCTCGGTGATCTTCATCAACCAGCTTCGCGAGAAGGTCGGAGTGATGTTCGGCAACCCCGAGGTCACCACCGGCGGCCGCGCTCTCAAGTTCTACGCGTCGGTGCGCTTGGACATCCGCAAGATCGAGACCATCAAGCAGGGCCTTGACGCGGTGGGCTCACGAGTCAAGGTCAAGGTTGTCAAGAACAAGGTGGCCCCGCCGTTCCGCGCCGCCGAGTTCGACATCATGTACAACGAGGGCATCTCCTACGCCGGCTCGGTCCTCGACATGGCCATCGAGGCCAAGGTGGTGGACAAGAGCGGCGCCTGGTTCTCCTACGGCGACATGCGCCTCGGTCAGGGCCGCGAGAACGTGCGCGACTTCCTCAAGCAGAACCTGGACCTGCTGGGCGAGATCGCCGGCAAGGTTCGCGAGAAGGCGATGCCCGTGCCCGTCGCGCCGGTGACCGGCACGGCCACGGCCAACGGCACCGCCGTGCCCGCGGTCCAGCCCAACTAGCCGCCCGCAACCACCCGTCCATCACAGCACAACGTCGATGCAGTCCCGGTTCCGCGCGCCTTCGGGCGACCGCGCACCCGACGAGCAGCACCCACCCGATCCCCGAGAGGAGCGCAGGGCCGCCGAGCAGGCCGCCCTGCGCATCCTCGGTGGCGCCGCGCAGTCCGAGGCGGCGCTGCGCCATCGCCTGGAGCGGCGCGGCTTCTCGGCGGAGGCATCGTCCGCGGCGGCGGCGTCCGCGGTCGGCGCCGGGTACGTCGACGACGGTGCGTTGGCCCGCTCCATCGTCGAGCGCCGCCGGGGTCGCCGCGGCTCGGTGCGCATCGCCGCCGAGCTGCGGGCGCGCGGCCTCGGCGACGAGGTGGTGCGCTCCGCCGTCGCCGGCGTGTCACCCGAGGAGCAGCGCGAGTCCGCCGTGCGCGAGGCGCGGCGCCGCCTGCGCGGCGGCTTGCCCGAGGACCGCGTCGAGCGACGCCGCGTGCTCGGTCGCATCGCAGGCGCGCTGAGCCGCCTCGGCTTCAGCGGCGATGCCATCGCCCACGCCCTGGCCCAGGCCGGCGCCGACGCGCCCGACGACGCCTGACGCTCAGCCTGGCTGCGCCTGGGCCCGCCGCATCCGCTCGTACCGCATCACCCCGCTCAGCGAGATGAAGGCGACGGTCGCCAGGGCGAGCCCGAGCAGGATCACCCCGTCGAGCAGCAGCACCCGCGACATCAGCCCGCCGAGCACCGCCCCCAGCGCCCCGCCGCCGGCGAGGGTCAGGGTGTAGAAGGCCATCAGCGCCGAGCGGTCCGCCGCGAGCGCCTCCGAGCAGTCGGCGAGGTAGGTGACCGCCGCCGGTCCGAACCCCGCTTGGATGAGCACACCCACCGCGAACACCGGCAGCAGCGCCGGCGCCGCCCACAACGGCAGGTGGTTGATCGCCAGCAGCGCCAGCAGGGCGACGAACGCCCCCGGCACCGCCCGCCGCATCACCACCGGGGGGCCCCACCGGTTGACCGCCGGTGTCCACAGCACGATGCCGATGATCAGCAACACCACCCAGCCGAGCAGGAAGACCCCGATCAGCCGCTCGTCGAAGCCGTGCACCAGGGTCTGGTTGGGGTCGGGGTGCCGCTTGAGCAGGGAGCTGAGGTTGGCGTAGAAGGCGCCGACCAGCCCGTTGACCGCCAACCAGGCGGGGATGAAGCTGCGCACCGGGCCAGGCCCGATCACCGCGCGCACGATCAGCCGCAGCGGGCTGACCGGCAGGGGAGGGGTGTCGCGAACCCTGCGCCAGCAGATCAGCGCCGCCGCCAGGTAGAAGGCCGCCAGCACCGGGAAGGCGCCGCGGTGCAGCCCGTGGTACAGGAACGGCCCGACCACGAAGCCGCCGGCGTAGCCGAGCAGGGTCGAGCCCTCGAAGGCGCCTCCGGCCCGGGCCCGGGCGGCGTGGTCGGCGGCGGTGGCGGCGGCGATCGTGCCCAGGGCGGTGGGCACGAAGGCGGCAGCGCCCACGCCTTCGAGCAGGCGTGCCCCGGCGATGTTCGGCGCCGTCATGGCCACGGCCAGCGCCACCATCCCGAGCACACCGAGCAGCGGGCCGAAGACCAGGAAGCGGCGCCGCCCGAGCTTGTCGGCGAGGCGCGCCAAGGTGGGCGCGAAGACCATCTCCGAGAGCGCCTGCGCCGCCCCGACCAGCCCCACCGCGACTCCGCTGGGGGTGCCGGCGGCCAGGTCGTTGAGGTCGAACTGCACCGCCTGCCCCGCGCCCACCGCCCCGATGCGCAGCAGCGCCGAGGCCACCAGGAGGGAGCGCACTCCGGAGGTCGAAGCGTTCACCGGGGTCGAGGCGCCGGCACGGCCGGCTGGGAGGCGCACGGAGCCAGACACCGGCGAAGCGTAGCTTGCGGGGGTTTCTCGCGCGGCAGAGGCCGCGCACGAGGGGCGGGCAGATCCCGCCCCTGGCGGCTGGAGCGCCGCCACCCCACCCTCGCCGCATGCCCGCACGCTGACGCGCGCGGTGATGCGGCGCCGTGATGCCGCGCTCGCGCGTGCCACTTGGCCCGCAATCCCCCAGCCCCCTATGCGGCGCCCGTACAATTGCGCAACCGCACGACGGAAGGGGCGGACGCCCGCCGCCGGTCGGCAGCATCGCTGCCGCGCCGCACAAGGCCGCGATCCCGCGCTCGTCCTGCCGGTCGGCGGCCGTCCCCGCGAGGTGGTGAGCACCTCACGACCTGAACCCGTAAAGGACCCTCCTCATGATTGCCGCCCTGATCGGGCTGGTTGTGATCGTGGTTGCCGCGGTCGCAGCAGTCGTCTACATGCGCGCCCAAGTCGACAGGGAGCGCCGCGCCGTCGCCGTCGAGAGTGAGCGCCTCAGCGAGGCCGCCGCCGAGGTCGAGCAGCAGCGCAAGACCATCGCCCTCGAAGCCAAGGAGGAGGCGCTTCGCGTGCGCGCCGAGGTGGAGCAGGAGATCCGCGAGCGGCGCGGCGAGATGTCGCGGCTGGAGCAGCGGGCCACCCAGCGCGAGCAGCAGCTGGAACGCCGCCTCGCCGAGCTCGACCAGCGCGACGAGCGCCTCGACCAGCGCGAGCAGGAGCTCGGCCAGCTCAGCTCCGGCATCGACGAGGAGCGCGCCGGCATCGCCCGCGAGATGGAGCGGGTCGCCTCGCTCAGCCAGCAGGAGGCGCGCACCGAGATCCTCCAGCGCGTCGAGGCCGAGCTCGACCACGACGTCGCCGAACGCATCCGCGCCGCCGACGCCCGGGTTCGCGAGGAGGCCGACGAGCGCTCCAGGGAGATCCTCATCGCCGCCATCCAGCGCCAGGCGGCCGACCAGTCGGGGGAGACCAGCGTCACCGTCGTCCCCCTGCCCAGCGACGAGATGAAGGGCCGCATCATCGGCCGCGAGGGTCGCAACATTCGCGCCCTGGAGGCGGCCACCGGCGTCGACCTGATCATCGACGACACCCCCGAGGCGGTGGTGCTCAGCGGCTTCGACCCGGTCCGCCGCGAGGTGGCCCGCATGGCCCTGGAGAAGCTCTTCTCCGACGGGCGCATCCACCCCGCGCGCATCGAGGAGATGGTCGCCAAGTCGCGCACCGACATGCAGGTGCGCATCCGCGAGGAGGGCGAGCAGGCCGTCTTCGAGGTGGGGCTGCAGGGCGTCCACCCCGAGCTGGTCAAGCTGCTGGGCACCCTGCGCTACCGCACCTCGTACGGACAGAACGTCCTCATGCACTCCCGCGAGTCGGCGCTGCTCGCCGGCACCATCGCCGCCGAGATCGGCTACGACGAGCAGGAGGCCAAGGAGATCGCCCTATTCCACGACATCGGCAAGGCCGTGGAGCACGAGATCGAGGGGTCGCACGCGGTGATCGGCGCCGAGATCCTCAGCCGCCTGGGCCGTCCGGCGGCAGTCGTCCACGGCGTGCGCTCGCACCACTACGACGAGGAGCCGCGCAGCGTCGGCGCCTTCATCGGCATCACCGCCGACGCCCTCAGCGCGGCGCGTCCCGGCGCCCGCCGCGAAACCCTGGCCAGCTACATCAAGCGGCTGGAGCGGCTCGAGGGCATCGCCACCGAGTTCCCCGGCGTCGAGCGCGCCTTCGCCATCCAGGCGGGCCGCGAGCTGCGGGTGATGGTCACCCCGGGCAAGGTGGACGACGACGAGGCCACCGTGCTGGCCCGCAAGATCGCCAACCGCATCCAGTCCGAGCTGACCTACCCGGGCCAGGTGCGGGTGACCGTCCTGCGCGAGACCCGCTCGGTCGAGTACGCCAAGTAGCGGGCGCCCGGTGGGACAGGCGGGTTCACAGCATGGTCGCGCAGTTGGACGGCGCCGAATCGAGCAAGTACACTGCGCTCACTGGCCGCCCCGGGCGCTCTCGCCCGTCGCCGCACACGTTCCTGCATCGTCTGCCCTAGAGGGGGTGCCCACCCCGTGGAAGTCCTGAAAGTCTCCGCCACCTCCAAGCCCGTCGCCGTCGCGGGTGCCATCGCGGGTGTGATCCGCAGCCAGCAGAAGGTGGAGGTGCAGGCCATCGGGGCGGGCGCCATCAACCAGGCGATCAAGGCGATTGCCATCTCGCGCGGGTATGTCGCGCCGGGCGGGGTGGATCTGGTGTGTGTGCCGTCGTTCATCGACATCAGCATCGATGGGGAGGAGAGGACGGGGATCCGGTTGCTGGTGGAGTCGCGGTAGGAGCCGCCGGCCGGCTCGCGTGGTCCGATAGCCGGTACCCTGTGCGGGTTGTGAAGCCGTTGGCCCTGCTCAGCCCTGACGCGGCGCATCTGCGGCCGCTGCAGCTCGCCGAGCGAACGCGGCGTGAGCCGATCGTCGCGCTCCTGGGCCGCGCTCCGCGCGTCCACCTGTGGCACATCGGCTGCCAGATGAACGACGCCGACCGCGAGGACCTCGCCGAGCAGTTCGCCGACATCGGCTTCATCCCCGAGGTGCCCCTGGAGGACGCCGACCTCGCCGTGCTGATCACCTGCGCGGTGCGCCAGAACGCCGAGCAGAAGGTGTACGGCAAGTTCAAGGAGCTGGTCCCCTGGAAGCAGGCGCGGCGCGGGCGGGCGATCGCGCTGACCGGCTGCATGGGCGTCGAGCACGGCTCCTCGCTGCTCGACCGCCTGCCCGACCTCGACTACGTCTTCGACGTGCGCGAGTCGGACGGCTTCCTGGCCAAGCTGCAGGCGCTGTACGCCCCGGACCTCGACGGCCCTGTGGCCCTGCCCGCGTCGGACCGGCTGTCCGCGTACGTTCCGGTCATCGGTGGCTGCAACGAGATGTGCACGTACTGCATCGTTCCGTTCGTGCGCGGGCGCGAGCAGTCGCGCACGGTGGGGCAGGTGGTCGAGGACGTGCGGGCGCTGGTGGCGCGCGGGGTGCGCGAGGTGACGCTGCTCGGCCAGAACGTCAACTCCTACCGCGACCCGCAGACCGGCGAAGGCCTGCCCGAGCTGATGCACGCGGTGGACGGCGTCGAGGGCCTGGCGCGCATGCGCTTTCTCACCTCGCACCCGCGCAACGCGTCGCCGGGCCTGTTCGAGGCGATGCGCGACCTGGGCACCGCGTGCGAGCAGCTTCACCTCCCGGTGCAGGCCGGCGACGACGAGCTGCTGCGGCGCATGCGCCGCGTCTACAGCGTCGAGCACTACATGGAGATCATCGAACGTGCGCGGCACACCGTGCCCGACATGGCCCTGACCACGGACATCATCGTCGGTTTTTGCGGCGAGACCGAGGCCGAGTTCCTGGGCACCGAAAGGCTGATGCGCGAGGTGCGCTTCGACACCGTGCACCTCGCCGCGTACTCGGTGCGTCCCGGCACCGCCGCGGCGCGCCGTCCCGACGACGTGCCGCTCGTCGAGAAGAAGGCGCGCCTCAACCACCTGCTGGCGCTGCAGCGCGAGATCGCCGCGGAGATCAACGCCGGATGGGTGGGCAGGCAGGTCGAGGTGCTGGTGGAGGGCGTCGCCGAGGACGGTCGCGCCTACGGGCGCACCCGTCAGGGCAAGGTGGCCTACCTGCCCGCGGGGACGGTCGCCGGCGCCGGTGAGCTGCACACCGCGACGGTGCGCGCGGCGACCGCCTGGCAGCTCGACGCGCAACCGCTGTCCGCGTGACCACCCGCGGCCGCGTCGCGGCGCCGCACCTCACCCAGCCGGCGGCAGCCGGCGCCACCCGCACCACCATCGGGCTCGACGAGGCGGGCAGCACGCCCATCCTGCGTGAGTACCGCGCCGTCAAGGAGCGCTTCCCCGACGCGGTCGTTCTGGCCAGGCTTGGCGATTTCTACGAGATGTTCGGCGCCGACGCCGAGCGGGCCGCGCCCATCCTCGGCGTCGCCCTCACCGGCCGGAGCTTCGGCCACAGCGGCCGGCTCAACATGTGCGGCGTCCCGCACCACGCCGCCACCGGCTACATCCGCAAGCTGCTCGACGCCGGTCTGCGCGTGGCGCTGTGGGACCAGGTCGGCACGCCCGGTGAGGATGGCGCGGGCAAGCTGGTGCGCCGCGAGGTCACCCGGGTGCTCAGCCCTGGCATGGTGCTCGACGACGAGTACCTGCAGCCGGGCACCGCGGTGCGCTGCATTGCACTGCACGGGGCGCCGGGGCGGGTCGGCGTGGCGGCGTTCGACGCCTCGACCGGCGAGCTGCAGATGTGCGAGGTCGCCGGGGGCCTGGAGTCCGCGGCGCTGGCGGAGGAGTGCGAGCGCCTCGGCGCGGCCGAGCTGCTGACCGCGGAGGGCATCGCGGTGCCCGCGGCGCTCGCCACGGGTGCAGCGCGCACCACCCTGCCGCCCGGGTTGTTCGACCCATCGCGCGGCGCCGAGCGCTTGCGCGAGGTGACCGGCACGGCGTCGCTGCGCGGCCTCGGCGTGGAGCACCTCGGCGTCGCCCAGGGCGCGGCGGGCGCGATCGTCGCCTACTGCGAGCGCTCGCGGGTGCGCCTGGAGCCCGGCTTCCTGCGCGTTCGCGAGCGGCGCACCGCCGAGGTGATGCGCCTCGACGCGCCGACGCGGCGCAACCTGGAGCTGCTGGCGCCGCTGGGCGGCACCGGCCCCGGGCTGGTGCAGCTCCTCGACCACACGCGCACCCCGATGGGCGCGCGGCTGCTGCGGGCGCGTCTGCAGGAACCGCTGATCGCCCCGCAGGCCATCGAGTGCAGGCTGGCGTCGGTGGCGGCGCTGGTTGGCAATCGCGAGGCGCGCGAACGGTTGCACAGGGCGCTCGCCGCGGTCCGCGACCTGGAGCGGCTGGTGGGGCGCTGCGTGCAGGGCCTGGCGTCGCCGCGCGATCTGGGCGCGGTGCGCGAAGCCGCCGCCGCGCTGCCCGACTGCGTCGCCGCGGTGGCCGCCATCGGCGGCGAATCGGCCGAGGTGGACACGGCGGTGACGGCGTGCCGCGCGCCCGACGGGCTGGTCGACCACCTGCAGGCGGTGCTGGTCGACGAGCCGCCGGCAACAGCGCGCGACGGCGGCACCATCCGCGGCGGTGCGGACGAGGAGCTGGACTCGCTGCACGCCGCCAGCGGTGACGCGCGCACCTTCATCGCCACCCTCGAAGCCCGCGAGCGCGAGCGCACCGGCATCCGCTCGCTGAAGGTCGGCTACAACCGGGTCTTCGGGTACTACATCGAGGTGCCCAACGCCCAGTCCGGGGGCGTTCCTGCCGACTATGTCCGAAAGCAGACGCTGGTCGGCTGCGAGCGCTACATCACCCCGCAGCTCAAGGAGCAGGAGACGGTGGTGCTCAACGCCCGCGAGCGAGCCCTCGCCCGCGAGACCGAGCTGCTGCGCGAGTGCGCGTCGCGGGTCGCGGCACACGCCGAGGAATTGCTGCGCGCCGCGGCGGCGATCGCGGTGCTCGACGTCGCCCAGTCGCTGGCGACCGTCGCCGACGAGGAGGGGTGGGTGCGCCCGCAGGTGGACGACTCCGTGGTGCTCGACGTCGAGGCCGGCCGCCACCCGCTGGTGGAGCGCAGCCGGCGCGCCGGCGAGTTCGTCCCCAACGACACGCTGCTCGACGCCGGCAACGAGCAGGTGATCATCCTCACCGGTCCCAACATGGCGGGCAAGTCGACCTACCTGCGCCAGACCGCGCTCATCGTGCTGCTCGCCCAGGTGGGCTCGTTCGTGCCGGCCACCAGGGCGCGCGTCGGTGTCTGCGATCGCATCTTCACCCGCGTCGGCGCCCAGGACGACCTCGCCGCCGGGCTCTCCACGTTCATGGTGGAGATGGCAGAAACCGCCGCCATCCTCAACGCGGCGACGCGGCGCAGCCTGGTCATCCTCGACGAGATCGGTCGCGGCACCTCGACCTACGACGGCCTCAGCATCGCCCAGGCGGTGGTCGAGCACATCCACGACGCGCCGCACCTGCGCTGCCGCACCCTGTTCGCCACCCATTACCACGAGCTGACCGCGCTCGACGCCCGCCTGCCGCGGGCCCGCAACGCGCGCGTCGAGGTGGTGGAGGAGGGCGACCACGTCACCTTCCTGCACCGCATCGTGCCCGGTGGCGCGGACCGCTCCTACGGCATCCACGTCGCGCGGCTTGCGGGCGTGCCCGGATCGGTGCTGGTGCGCGCACGACAGCTCCTCGCCGAGCTGGAGGCGCAGCGCCCGCTCGGTCCCACGCCAACCGCCGCCGACCAGCTCACCCTGCCCCTGCCACCCGCCACGCTGCACCCCGTGGTCGAAGAGCTGCAGCAGCTCGACCTCGACGGGCTGTCGCCACTGGCGGCGCTGAACAAGCTGGCGGAATGGCGCCAGCGGTTGGGGAGATGAGCGCCGCACCGCCCCGCATCCACCTGCTTGCGCCGCAGATCGCCGACGCCATCGCCGCCGGCGAGGTGGTCGAGCGCCCCGCCTCGGTGGTCAAGGAGCTGTGCGAGAACGCGCTCGACGCCGGGGCCGCGCGCGTCGAGGTGGACGTCGACGGCGGCGGCATGGTGCGCATCCGCGTCAGCGACGACGGCGCCGGCATCGCGGCCACCGACATGCCGCTGGCCATCGCCCGCCACGCCACCTCGAAGATCGCGCAGGTTGACGACCTGTGGCGCGTGCGCAGCCTCGGTTTTCGCGGTGAGGCGCTGGCCAGCATCGCCGCGGTGTCGGAGCTGTGCATCACCTCGCGCACCCGCGACGCGGACGCGGCCTCGCTGCTCCGAGTGCGCGCCGCGGAGTTGGTCGAGCAGGGCAGTGCGGCTGCGGCTCCGGGGACGTCCGTCGAGGTGCGCGACCTCTTCTTCAACACCCCCGCCCGCCTGCGTTTCCTGCGCACGCCGCGCACCGAGACGTCGGTGTGCATCCGCGCTGTGGGTGACATGGCGCTGTCGCACCCCGAGGTCTCGTTCACCTGCCGCTGCGACGGACGCACCGTGCTGCGCGCGCCGGGCGGCGGCAGCCTGCGCGACGCGCTGCGGGCAACCCTGCGCGCCGACCGCTACGCGGAGCTGATCGACGTCGCCGGCGACGGCGAGGTGTCGGTGCACGGCGCCATCTCCCAGCCGCGCATGCACCAGGCGACGCGCGGCGGCATGGTGCTGATCGTCAACCGTCGCCGCGTCCACAACCGCGCGCTGCTGGCCGCCGTCGAGGAGTCGTACCGCGGCCTGCTGCCGGGCGACCGGCACCCGTTCGGCGTCGTTGTGGTCGAACTCGACCCGAACGGCGTCGACGTCAACGTCCATCCCACCAAGCGCGAGGTGCGCTTCCGCGAGGAGGGACGCGTCTTCTCGTCGGTGCAGCGCGCCTGCTGGGCGGCATTGCGGGGCGCGGCGCCGGCCTCGGCATTCCTGCAGTGGGATGCCAACCTGGGCGGCGTGCCCGCGGCGTTCCTCACCGTCAGGGAGCAGCGCGCGGACGGCGGCGGCACCGCGCTGCGCCTGCCGGGCACGGAGGTGGAGTGGCGCGGGCTGACGGCAGCGGGGGAGGGGTCGCACGGCTTGGCCGTCGAGTCCCACGCATTCGGTTCGCGCGCCGAGGTGACTGGCGGTGACGGCACGGATGGCGCCGACGACACAGGCACTGGCATCAGCGCCGACGGCATCGGCCTTGCCGCCCTGCGTCCCCTGCGCGCCATCGGGCAGGTCGGGTCCGCCTGGCTGGTCGCCGAGTCGCCGCGCGGCGTCGTCCTGGTCGACCCGCACGCGGCGCACGAGAAGGTGCTCTACGGCGAGCTGCTCGCCGAGTGGGGAAGCGCGGGCGGCGTGGCCGGCAGGGGAGGGGAGGGTGGCGCCTCGCAGCTCCTCCTCCTGCCCGCGGTGGTCGAATGCGACGAGCGTCAGGTCGCCCGCTTCGAGGCGCACGCGGACTTCGTGCAGCGCTGCGGCTTCACCCTGGAGCCCTTCGGCCCCAACCTGCTCCGCTGCACGGCCGTTCCCGCCGCCGCGCGGGACAGCGACACCGCTCGCCTGGTCCACGAGCTGCTCGACACGCTCGACCTCGGCGACCGCCCTGCCTCCGAGCGCCAGCACCGCGTCGCCGCCCTGGTCGCCTGCCACTCCGCCGTCCGCTTCGGCGACCCGCTCGACCCCAGCGAGCAGCAGCGCCTCCTCGACCTCCTCGTCGCCGCCCCGGGCGGGGTCACCTGCCCGCACGGCCGTCCCACGGTGGTGGTGCTAGAGGACGCCGCCCTGCGCCGCGCCTTTCGGCGCCCGTGAGGCCGCCCGCGGCCCGCTTCCCTGAGCTCATCCGCCTGCTCGCCATCATCGGCCCCACCGCCACCGGCAAGACGCCGCTCGCCGTTGCCGTCGCCGGACACCTCGCCCCGGCCGAGCTGCTCAACGCCGACTCCCGCCAGGTCATCCGCGGCCTCCAGGTCGCCACCTGCGCCCCCACGGCGCACGACCTGCGCGGCATCCCCGCCCACCTCTTCGCCCTGCACGACCCCGGCGAGCCGTTCAGCGTCGCCGCCTGGCTCGACGCCGCCCGCAGCGCGCTCAGCGCCCTCCACACCCGCCAGGCCCAACCCATCCTGGTCGGCGGCACCGGCCTCTACGTCGCAGCCCTGCTCGACGGCCTCGACCTGGCCCGCGTCCCCGCCGACCCCGAGCGCCGCGCCCAGCGCAGCGCGCAAGCCGCAACCCCCGAGGGCCTGCAACGCCTCGCCGCCGAGCTGGCCGCGCGCGACCCTGATGCCGCCGTCGACGTCCGCAACCTCCGCCGCGTCGTCCGCGCCCTGGAGATCCTCGACGCCCGAGGCGCACCGCTGCACCAGGCGAGGGGCCGCACCGCCCCCATCCCCGCAACCCGGATCGGCCTCGACGCCCCGCGCGACCTGCACGACGCACTGATCGCAGCTCGCGCCCGCGCCATGTTCGAAACCGGCGCATTGCTGGAGGAAGTACACTCCGCGATGGGTCGTGGGGTCACCCGCGGCGCGCTCGAATCCGCCGGGATCGGCTACCGCGAAGCGCTCGCGGTGATCGACGGACAGGCCACATCGGAACAGGCGATCGCGCTCGTCGCGCAGCGCACCCGCCGCTACGCCAAGGCGCAGCGCACCTGGTTCCGCAGGGACGGCCGCATCCGGTGGTTGCAGCGCGGCGAGGGTCCCGTGGAGCCGCTGGTCGACGAGGTTCTGGATGCGTTTCGAGAAGATGCACGGGTTGGGCAATGACTTTCTCGTGGTCGACGACCGCGAGCGGCAGCCCGTCGACTGGCCCGTGCTGGCGCGGCGCGTCTGCGAGCGGCACACCGGCGTCGGCGCCGACGGCGTGCTGCTCATCCAGATGAGCGACGTCGCCGACCTGCGCATGCGCCTCTTCAACGCCGACGGCAGCGAGGCGGAGATGTGCGGCAACGGCGTCCGCTGCGTCGCCGAGTACGTCGCCGTGCACGGCATCAGCGGCGACCGCGTGGTCTGGGAGACCGGCGCCGGCGCGGTGGTCACCGAGCGGCTCGGCGACGACCTGGTCACCGTCGACATGGGCCCGCCGCGCTTCGACCCCGCGGACATCCCCTTCGACGCCGAGGGGGACGAGGTGATCGACCAGCCGCTGCACGTCGACGGCCGCACCCTGCGCATCACCGCGCTGAGCATGGGAAATCCCCATTGCGTGGTGGTGGTCGACGACGTCGCCGCCTTCCCGCTCGCCGAGCTCGGCCCGCAGGTGGAGCGCCACCCGCGGTTCCCGCAGCGCACCAACTTCGAGATCGTGCAGGTGCTGTCCAGAACTCGGGTGCGCCAGCGCACCTTCGAGCGCGGCGTCGGCGAGACCAACGCCTGCGGCACCGGCGCGTCCGCGGTGGGCGTCGCCCTGCAGCGCCTCTCGCTGTGCGACTCGCCGGTCACCGTCGAGCTGCGCGGCGGGCCGCTGCACATCGCCTGGGCACCGGGCACCACGGTGCGCATGACCGGCCCGGCACAGCGCGTCTACACAGGACATCTCATGCTCCAGCCCAACGAAGCCCTCGCCGTGACCAGGGGCGCCCGATGATCGAGCAGCGCATCCGCGCCGCCCAGCGCATGGCGCGCATCCCGCCGTACCTCTTCGCCGAGATCGACAAGAAGGTGGCGGCCAAGCGCGCCTCGGGCGTCGACGTGATCACCCTCGACATCGGCGATCCCGACCTTCCCACCCCGCAGTTCGTCGTCGACGCCGCGGCGCGGGCGCTGCAGGACCCGGCCAACCACCGCTACCCCTCGTACTACGGGCTGCGCACCCTGCGCGTCGCCCAGGCCGAGTGGTATCAGCGCCGCTTCGGGGTCAGCCTCGACCCCGACACCGAGGTGCTGCCCCTGATCGGCAGCAAGGAGGGCATCGCCCACCTGCCCATCGCCCTGGTCGACCCCGGCGCGGCCGTGCTCTGCCCCGATCCCGGCTACCCGGTGTACGTCACCGGCGCGATCATGGCCGACGCCGAGCCGTACCACCTGCCGCTGCGCCAGGAGAACGGGTTCCTGCCGGACCTGTCCGCAATTCCCGCGGACGTGGTGGCCCGCGCCCGCCTGCTCTGGCTCAACTATCCCAACAACCCCACCGCCGCGATCGCCCCCGATTCGTTCTTCGAGGCGGCGATCGCCTTCTGCCGCGAGCACGGCATCGTCCTCGCCCACGACGCGCCGTACACGGAGATCAGCTACGACGGCTACGTGGCCCCGTCGGTGCTGCAGTACGAGGGAGCGCGCGACGTGGCCGTCGAGTTCCACTCGCTGAGCAAGACCTACGACATGACCGGCTGGCGCGTCGCCATGTGCGTCGGCAACAGCGAGGTGGTCAAGCTGCTCGGCCAGGTCAAGACCAACGTCGACAGCGGCATCTTCCAGGCGGTGCAGCTCGCCGCCATCGAGGCGATGACCGAGCCGCAGTCCGAGCTGGACGCGCGCAACGCGGTGATCCGCCGCCGCCAGGTGATGGTGTGCGAGGCGCTGGCCTCGGTGGGCATCGACATCCCGCTACCGCGTGCCACCTTCTACCTGTGGGGCCGAGTCCCCGCCGGGTTCGACTCGATCGGCTTCGCCGCCCGGGTTCTGGACGACGTTGGCGTCAACATCACCCCCGGGGTGGGCTTCGGGCCCAGCGGTGAGGGCTGGTTCCGGGTGTCGGTCACCGCGCCGGACGCGCGTGTCGAGGAGGCGTGCGAGCGCCTGCGCGGGCTACGCCTGTAGACATCACCGGCGGCGAGAAGGTCTTCCTGATCGCCGCGGAGCTGCCCGGCACCAACCACGAGGAGCTGGCCTCGCAGCTCGACGAGATGACCGAGCTGGCGCGCACCGCCGGCGCCGAGGTGGTCGGCTCGGAGATCCAGCGCCGCGAGAACCCCGACCCGGCGACGTTCTACGGCAAGGGCAAGGTGGCCGAGTGGAAGTCGCTGCGCTCCGACCTGCAATATGACCTGGTGGTCAGCAACGACCAGCTCTCGCCGCGCCAGCAGCGCAACCTGGAGAAGGCGCTCGACATCGGCGTGGTCGACCGCACCGAGCTGATCCTCGACATCTTCGCCCAGCACGCGCGCAGCCGCGAGGGTCGCATCCAGGTCGAGGTGGCCCAGCTCAACCACATGCTGCCGCGACTGGTCGGCGGGCGCGACCTGTCGCGACTCGGCGGCGGCATCGGCACCCGCGGTCCCGGCGAGCAGAAGCTGGAGATCGACCGGCGGCGGATCCGCACCCGGCTGCGCGACCTGGAGAAGGAGCTGGGGCTGGTGCGCAAGCAGCGCGCCCTGCACCGCTCGCGTCGCGCGCGGGGCACGCAGCGCACAGCGGCGCTGGTCGGCTACACCAACGCGGGCAAGTCCTCGCTGCTCAACGCCCTGACCGAGGGCGGCGTGGTGGCCGAGGACAAGCTGTTCGCCACCCTCGACCCGACCACCCGGGCGATGTCGCTGCCCAGCGGCGGGTCGGCGCTGCTCATCGACACCGTCGGCTTCATCCAGAAGCTGCCCACCGAGCTGGTGGCGTCGTTCCGGGCCACGCTGGAGGAGGTCGTCGAGGCCGACCTGTTGCTGCACGTTCTGGACATATCTCACCCCGCCGCGGCGCAGCAGCTGGCCACCGTGCACAGCGTCCTCGACGACCTGGAGGCGATGACCAAGCCGGCCGTGCTGGCGGTCAACAAGGTCGACCTGCTCAGCCCCGCGGAGCTGGAGTCGCGCCTGGCGGAGCTCGACCTCGCGCCGTACCTGGAGGTGGTGCCGGTGAGCGCGCTGCGCGGCGACGGGCTCGACCGGCTGCGCCAGGCGGTGTCCGACGTCATCGCCGAAGGGATGCGCGCGGTCGACGTCGTGCTGCCCTACTCGCAGCAGGAGTTGGTGGCCGCGCTGCACCGCGACGGGGTGGTCGAGTCGGAGCGCTACGAGGAGGGCGGGGTGCACCTGCGGGGCTCGGCGCCGCCCGCTCTGGCGGCGCGGATCGCGGCCGCGGCGCTCGGCTAGCGGCGCCCTTTTCCGGGCTGTTGCGGGCGGTTGCGGACCCCCGGAACAAACGTTTGCAAAATCCCGATGTCCGTGATACAGTCAGCCCCGCCGAGATCCGGCCAGAGGTTTGATGTGATGGCTGAGGCCCTGAATCCGCGCCAGCGGGAAATCCTGGAATTCCTTCGGGAGCACAAGCGGAGTCACGCGTACCCGCCGACCGTTCGTGAGATCGGGCAGGCGGTCGGGCTCAGCTCGTCCTCCACGGTCCAGAACCACCTCAACGCCCTGGAGCAGAAGGGCTACATCAAGCGCGACCCCACCAAGTCGCGCACCGTCGAGGTGGTGGGTGAGGAGCAGAACGGGAGCAACATCCTGCCGCTGCGCCGTTCCTTCACCGTCCCGCTGGTCGGCCGCGTCGCCGCCGGCTCGCCCGTCCTCGCCGAGGAGAACATCGAGGACGAGATCACCGTCGGTCCCGAGATCGCCGGCGACGAGGGCGCCTACGCCCTCCGCGTCCACGGCGACTCGATGATCGAGGCCGGCATCCACGATGGCGACATCGTCGTCGTCCGGCCAGGACGGGACGCACCCAACGGCACCATCGTCGTCGCCCGCATCGAGAACGACAACACCGGCGAGCACGAGGTCACCGTCAAGCGCTTCTACCGCGAGTCGGGACGGGTGCGCCTGCAGCCGGAGAACTCCACCATGGAGCCCATCTTCCCCAGGGACCTCACCCTGGAGGGCACCGTGGTCGCGGTCATCCGCATCCTGGGCTGACCCTCGGACCGGTCAGACCGACCGGTAGTACACTCAGCCGGCGCGGAAGGGCGGCGCATTCAGCCGCGCACACGACGGAAGTGGAACCCATGCTGCTGACCCGCCAGCAGGTCCTCACCCTCTCGGGCATCACCGACGACGACCTCGCCCACTGCGAACACGCCGGCCTGGTGACCTGCACCGAGCACGACGGCGTCCGCGGCTTCCGCCACATCGAGCTCACCAAGCTCCAGCTCATCCGCCAGGTGGCCGACGCCGGCGGCGGTGTCGACGAGGTGGTCCGCGCCTCCCAGGCCGGCGCCTTCGACCTCAGCCTGCTGGAGACCTTCCTTCCCGACCCGGGAGAGCTGGAGGAGCGCACGCTTGCGGAGGTCCTGCAGGGAACCGCGGTCACCTGTGACGAAGTGCAGGCGCTGCTCCGCGCCGCCGGCCTCCCCGACACCCCCGCCGACAAGCCGCTGACCACCGACCAGGTCGAGGTCCTGCAGCACGTCGTCCAGCTCATCTCGCTGCCCATGCCGGCCGAAGCGCACTACCACACCGTGCGCAGCACGTCCGAAGCGGTGCGCCGTGCCGCCGAGGTGCAGGTGCAGGTCTTCCGCCAGTACGTCGAGGAACCGGTGCTCGGCGCCTGCATGCAGGGCGACGCCGTCGGTCGCACCCACATCGCCCACATCGCCTCGGCCGCCGTCCCCGCGGTGGTCGCGCTCACCCACTGGATGCACCGCCAGCACCTGCAGAACTCGGTGCTCGAGTCGATCACCAGCGACATGATGGAGGCGGTCCGCGAGGGCCGCGGGGTGCGCACCCGCAGCGGTGACCCGGCCGTCGTCTTCGTCGACCTGGTCGGCTTCACCCCGCTGGTCGACGGTGCCGGTGACCACCGCGCCGCGCAGATCGCCGCCGGCTTCGAGGACGTGGTCATCGACGCCACCCGCAGCCGCGGCGGCCGCATCGTCAAGATGCTCGGCGACGGCGCCCTGCTGCTGTTCACCGACGGTACCGCCGCGGTGCGCTGCGGCCTCGAGGTGGTGCAGGCCATCCACCGCGCCGGCCTGGCGCGGGCGCGCGTCGGCATTCACCGCGGTCCCGTCGTGGTGCACGCGGGCGACGTGTTCGGGCTCACCGTCAACGTCGCGGCGCGCATCAACGAGTACGCGCGGCCGCGGGAGGTGCTGGTGTCGGCGGCGGTTGCTCCGGACGGCATCGAGGGCGTCGAGCTGGAGGAGATCGGCGAGGTGTCCCTCAAGGGCGTGACCCGCCCGACCATGCTGCTTCGGGCTCGCGAATTCGCGGGAACACCCGACCCGCGCTAGCTACGGGGTCAGACCAGTCGAAAGTCAGCCGCGCGGCGGCCATCGCATCCTGGGCGAGGCGCGACATTCGCGCGGCCCATCGAGGCGAGCGGTTCCCTACGCCAGCCCCAGAAACACCGGCTCATCCCCACCACTGACCGTATCCAGCGTCGACGGCGCACCCCCCGCACTGACCAGCTCCAGCTTCTCCGCCGCCGAGGTGTGATTCGCCACCGCGACCGCGCTCCCCACGAACATCCCCCGGTCCCACCGGCTCCCATCCCAGTGGGCGAGCTGAGTGGATGTGGTCCCACTGCGCAGGAACAGCCCGAACGCAGGACTCTGCGTGATGCCCGCGAAGGCCCCGGCCGCGGGGTCGTCCGAGAAGCAGATCGTGTCACCTGTGGCAGAAAGTGCCAGGGGCACGACCTGGTGGTGCGGCTCCTGGAAGACGTCGACCGGCGCGGCGCCGATCGACGCGGTGCGCAGCGTGTTGAACGGCTGCGCCGGACCGGGGCCACCCGGCGAGTCGCCGTCGTCGCCGAGGTGGTTGTGCTTGCTCACCGCGGCGTGCACCCCGTCGGGTGCGATGGCCACGGCGCCGCTGCCGGTGATGTCGCTGCTCGCCAGCCTCGCTCCGGTGACCGGGTCGAGGCGGACCAGCGCCTGCGGACCCGCGTCCGCGAAGGCGACGATCGCCGTGCCGACCATGGCATCGCCGTTCCAGCGCTGGGGGACGTCGACGGTGTTGCTGGGGAAGCTGCGCACCGCGGTCGACGCCTTGGTGACCAGATCGAGCACCTGCAGCGAGCCGCCGAGCGGCGTGGCCGTCGCCGCCACGAAGGCGAAGCGCTTGCCGTCCGGGCTGAAGGCGCCGCCGACCACCGTCGCCGGCGCACCGGCCACCGGGTAGGTGTCGACCGCGCCGCCGGCCAGGTCGATGACGTGGATGGTGTGGTCGTTGAAGGCCACCGCCAGCTTGCCGGAGCCTGCCGCCAGGACGAGTGCGTCAGCGGGCAATGCGGCGACCACGTGGGCGCTCCCACCACCGACCGGCACGGTGCGGACCTCCGATCCGCCGCTGCCTCCCGTGCCGACCACCCACACCAGCAGTGCGGGCGGAGCGGGCGTCGGCGTCGCGGTCGACGCGACCGTCGCGGCAGCGGTCGCGGTGGGTGTCGCGCTCGCGGTCGCCGCCGCGGTCGGCGAGGCGCCGGAAGACCCGCCGCCACTCCCGCACGCGGCAAGCAGCACGGCGGGCAGCGCGACCAGCGGCCGGCGCCGCGAGGCGAGAGTGCGGCGCATCGCGGCTAGGACGAGGCGGTGCCGCTGCCGGCGGTGGTGGCGCTGGCCTCGGGAGCCTCGCTGAACTGCGAGCGCAACACCTTCTTGTCGAACTTGCCGACGCTGGTCTTGGGCACTTCGTCGATGAAGACGACGTGGTCGGGCAGCCACCACTTGGCGACGCGCGGGCGCAGGAATTCGAGGATGTCCTCGGCGCTGACCCGCTCGCGTGCCTCGGGACGCAGCACCACGCAGGCCATCGGGCGCTCGTCCCACTTGGTATCGGGAACGCCGATGACCGCGGCTTCGAGCACGTCGGGGTGGGCCATGATGTGGCCCTCCAGCTCCACCGACGAGATCCACTCGCCGCCCGACTTGACCAGGTCCTTGGTGCGGTCGACGATGCGCAGGAAGCCGAGCTCGTCGAGGGTGGCGACGTCGCCGGTGCGCAGCCAGCCGTCCTGGAACTTGGCGGGATCGGGCTCGGCGTCGCCGTAGTACTGTCGCGCGATCCACGGGCCGCGCACCCAGATCTCGCCCATGCTCTGGCCGTCCCAGGGAACCTCCTCGCCGTCCTCGCCGGTGACGCGCAGCTCGACGCCGGGGACGGGGCGTCCCTGCGAGGTGTTGTAGTACTCGCGCGTGGCGTCGTCGGGGTTCTGGCCGGCTTCGACAGGAAGTCGCGACACGCTGCCGATCGGGCTGGTCTCGGTCATCCCCCACGCGTGGGTGATGGGCACGCCGATCTCCTGCTCGAACGCCTTGCACAGCGCCGCGGGCGCCGCCGAGCCGCCGCAGATGACGGTGCGCAGCGAGGAGAGGTCGGGCTTCTCGCGACGCCAGTAATCCAGCACACCGAGCCAGATGGTGGGGACACCGGCGGCGACGGTGGCGTGCTCGCGCTCGATCAGCGAGCAGATCGCCGCAGGGGTGAGGTCGCGCCCCGGCAGCAGCAGCGCGGAGCCGACCATCGCGCCCGCGTGCGGCAGTCCCCAGGAGTTGGCGTGGAACATGGGCACGATGGCGCACACGGTGTCCTGGGCGCCGATCCCCAGAGTTCCGGCCAAGGCTGTCGCAAAGCTGTGCAGCACGCTGCTGCGATGGCTGTAGACGACGCCCTTGGGGTTGCCGGTGGTGCCGCTCGTGTAGCACATCGCCGCGGCGGCGTTCTCGTCGATCTCCGGCCATTCGACCATGGGCTGCGCGGCGGCGATGGCCTGCTCGTAGTCGACGCCGTCGCCGTCGCCGGAGGTGTCGTCGCTGTCGGGCAGGATGAGCAGCGGGCGCGGGCGGCTGAGCTTGGCCTCGACCTGGCGCCACAGCGGCAGCAGGCTGCGATCGACCAGCACCACCGAGTCGTCGGCGTGGTCGGCGATGTAGGCGACCTGGTCGGGGAAGAGGCGGATGTTGAGGGTGTGCAGCACCGCGCCCATCGAGGGGATGCCGATGTACGCCTCGAGGTGCCAGTGGGTGTTCCAGCCGAAGGTGGCCACGCGGTCGCCCTCGCGCACGCCCATGTCGCGCAGCACGGTGGCCAGGCGGCGCGCCCTGCCGACGACCTCGCCCCAGGTGGTGCGCACCTCGTTCTGGCCCGCTCGGGCCACAACCGGGGTGCGAGCGTAGACCTTCTCGGCACGGGGGACGATGAGACCCGGGATGGTGAGGGGGGTCTCCATCATCAGACCACGCATGGCTCAAGCTCCTCCTTCTGCGGCGACGTGGCGGCAATCCTACGGCGCCGCGGCCCGGTGCGTGGCGTGACGCGCGGCTCGGCCGGGGCTCAGTCGGCGGCGGTGGGCTCGGGGGCGCGGACGGGCTGGTCGCCGGCGGAGCGGGGCCCGCTGTGGCCGTTGCTGCCGTTGGCGGCGGGCGGCTCGTCGCTCAGCTCGGGCGGGACGGGCAGGTGGGTGAGGAAGAGGTCGAGGGCCGAGGTGAGCTTGGCCGGGGCCTGGCCGTGGATGGTCACCCGGGTGGCGCCGTCGCGGTCGTCGGGGACGGCGCCGACGGCGAGGTCGTCGCTGTCGCGGAGCAGCAGGGGGATCAGCGGCACGGCGGCGACCGGCAGGAAGGCGATCAGCACCACCGAGAAGGCGCTGAGGATGAGCACGGTGAGCACCAGCAGGGTGCACAGGGCGACGGCCAGGCGGGCGTCGTAGGCGCTCGGCTTGGGGCCGATGACCAGGTAGGTCGAGCCGCGCTCGGTGACCGAGAGGTCGGCGGGCAGGTCGATGCCGGCGATGCCGTCGAGGACCTCGGCGGGCGGGCTCGAGGTCAGCGTCGCGAACTGGTACTGGGTGGTGGCGGCTGGGCTCATGGGGTTGCGCTGCGTATCGTGCCCGATCCGGCGTCGCAGAGGGGAGTGGAGCGGCTGGTCGAGCTCCGTCCATCCTGATACGGTGAGCGCGTGGGACTGCCATCCCCGTCGGACTTCGACTGGAGCCCGCTCCTGATCGTCGCCCTGGTCGCCGTCGCCGTCGTGGTGGGGCGGCGGCTGCGGATCGCGGGACGGTGGGCGGCGCCGGAGCAGGCTCGGGAGCTGCGCCGGCGCGCCGTGGCGCTGGTGGCGGCGGTGGTGCTGCTGGCCGTCGCCTTCCTCTCACCGGTGGCGACGCTGGCCGGGCACTACCTGCTGACCGCCCACCTGGTCCAGGTCACCCTGGTGATGGGGTTTGCGCCGCCGCTGCTGCTGCTGGGTCTGCCGCGCGGGGCGCGGCCGCTGCCGCGACCGGTGGGTGCGGTGGCGCGGGTGTTGGTGCATCCGGCGGTGGCCATCGTCTGCGTCAACGGGGTGTTCTTCGGGTGGCACGTGCCGGCGCTGTATTCGGCGTCGCTCGACCATCCGATGCTCTATGCGCTGCAGCTGCTGATGCTGTTCGCGGTGTCGCTGCAGTTCTGGTGGGCGATCGTCGAGCCGGCGGGGAGCGGGACGTCGGGGATGGGCTCGCTGATCAAGCTGGGGTACATCCTGCTGGCGACGATTCCGCAGACGTTTGCGGGGCTGCTCTTCGCGCTGGCCAAGCACACGTTCTATGCGCCGTACGTGGCGGCGCCGCGGGTGACCGGGCTGGATGCGCTCGGCGACCAGCAGCTC
>Ga0210400_10000041_pt1 | contig 209442 bp, 197 predicted proteins | sample IncBWH26MmetaG_FD_155456 | JGI IMG/M metagenome (GOLD analysis project Ga0210400, IMG submission 155456) | Forest soil microbial communities from Barre Woods Harvard Forest LTER site, Petersham, Massachusetts, United States - Inc-BW-H-26-M | ecosystem: Environmental > Terrestrial > Soil >... | reverse complement strand
CGCGATTCTGCTAAACTTTCTGGGTGTCCGATTCTTCTCTTACGCCACGCCTCGCCGCAATCCGTCTGCATCCCATCAAGTCGCTCGACCCGATCAGCGTGAATGAAGCGAACATCGGTCCGAACGGCGGTCTCGAGCTCGATCGGGTTTGGGCGCTCTTTTCCTCTGATGGCAAATGGATTAACGGCAAGCGCGCTCCAGCAATTCATCTCATTCGGGCGACGTACAAACCGGATCTCTCGGGCGTGGGACTTTCTGCTCCGGAAGATCACCGTGGCATCGAACCGATTCGCGTCAAGTTCCCAACCGAAACCGAAAAAGCCGCTAAATGGTTCAGCGATTACTTCGAGCAACCGGTCATCGTCCGCTACGCGCGCGAGGGCTTTCCCGATGACGGTCTCGCCGCTGGCCCCACCATCGTCTCGACCGCTTCCCTGCAAGCTGTGTGCGACTGGTTTGCTGGCATCACGCTCAACGAAGCGCGTGAACGCTTTCGCGCAACTCTTGAAATTGAGGGGGTACCCTCGTTTTGGGAAGACCAGCTCTTCGGTCCCGACGAAAATTACGTTGTACGCTTCAAAGTCGGCAACGTTACGTTTGAAGGCAGCAATCCCTGCGCCCGCTGCCCCGTTCCGCCGCGTAATCCACGCACCGGCGAAGATTGGCCCGGCTTCGCAAAACTTTTCAGCGAACTACGCCGCGCTACGCTCCCGCCCTGGGCGCCCCAAGCTCGCTTCGATCATTTTTACCGTCTGTCCACAAACACCCGCGTCCCCAGCACCGAACAAGGCAAACTCCTCCGCCTCGGCGATCCGGTTGTTCTCTCGTAATTACTCGCCATCTTCTCCATTAGCTTTCGCCTTGCGCACAACGTTTTTGATGCACTGCATCCGTTTTTCCGTCTTGACCCTGCCGCAGCACGCGCTACATTGCTGAAAGTGCAAGCTACTTTCTTTCAAGGAGAGCTCCGGTGAAAAAGATCATGGTCTCTCTTCTCACACTCCCTTTTCTTCTGTCTGGCGTTGCAGCTGGCCAGAGTCAATCGGCTGACAAATCCAGCGGCAAAACCGTCTCTATCTTCGGAAAGCTGAGCGAAGATGGAAAGAGCTTTCTCGCTAAGCACGGCCAAGTATGGACCATTGCGAATCCTGAAGCCGTTTCCGGACAAGCAGGCCACGAACTCAAACTGAAGTGCCGGCTGCTTTCCGCCGCTCACCAGGTCCAAGTACTGGCCGTAAAGGAAGTCGCAGCCCAGGTCCGCTTCACCGCGAATCCCAGCGATTCCGCCTTCCGCCGCTGACCGTTTCAGCCATGCAACAGGCTGGCTCCTCTGCCCAGGGAATGTCCTAGTAATTTAAGTTATAGCCACGACCCTAATTTTGACCGGGAACACGGCAGCTCCGCCGGTGTCGAATAGTCATATGCGTTTCCTTTTCCAATTGTGGTCATTGATCCTCCTGCTCGATCCGTTCTCAAGACTCTACTTTCTGGGCGTGCTGGCCACTGCCGCCATCGCCTGCGGTACGTTCGTCACATTCATTTTGGCTCTATTGCGCATGAGGCAGCCACGCGCCATCGACTCGGGAAAGCTTGCTACAGAGCTCAACAATCGCTATCTGTTGCTTGTTTCCATCCAGTCGTTCGCGATGGTCCTAACATCCGGGTGCGTCGCAAATCAGATCTTTGGTGTTTGGTCCTCGTATATGGCTCGTTTCACGGACGCGAACCCATTCCTCGCTCTTCATGATGCTTGGGCAATTTTCCAGATTCTTCTCTTCCTGCATGTAATACTGGATGTTTCACGACGCTTCGCGTGGTTTACTCTCTTAAAAATTCAGCACGCGCACCCTGCCTGAAAAACGCGTCGCGACTCACTCCGCGCCGCCAAAATACTTCCGTGGCGGAAACATTCCTCTCCTTAAGAGCTCTGCGCCGCAGCGCCGCCGAATCTCTTCGCTCCAGTTCACCCAACTCATTTCGCTGAGTCCCAGAAAATGCCGTGCCGTTTCATACGGCGCCATACCGAGGTAATACATCCGAAACATCACCATGCGCGACGCGCGTTCCGGCTCGTCCAGCGCCGCCTGTCCCGCCAGCGCAAAATCCGCCACCCATTCGTTCAAACGCGCGCGTACATCCGGCCGCCACAAAAACTTCCCGGCCTTCTCCGGTTTCAGCGCGGAAATACCTCGCTTCGTTTCCAGCACTTCCCGCGCTCCGCGATAAACCTCCCAGCAAACGTCAAATGCCAGCTCCGGCTTTACGCTCATCGCCCCTCCGCGATCCGACTGCTCCACTTTCGCAACACGCCAAAAATCGCAATCTACCAATGGCCCGCCGCTCAACACACCGCCATCGAGACCGTCGAATCCTGCGGAACAGGCTTCAATCTGTTCTTCGCTCGTTCTTTCCGGGCCGCCTGCACCACTCGTCTCCGCCGGGTCAGCCGGTACTCCCACACAACACCATGAGCATTGCCCGAGTAAACGTCAGCCCCATCCCGCATCCGCTTCTCTAGCTCGTAATTGCCGAACTGCGGCTTCTTCAAGTGCCGCAACTGCGCCGAAATGCTTGCTGCCGGATACCGCGTCATCGCCGCCAGCTCCGCCAGGGTGAGCCACGCGCCACACTCATTCGCGCTTAGCATCACGTCCCGCAACACGTCCCTCTGCGTCCGCAGCCGTACCCACTTCACCTTCCGCTTCTTTTCTCTCCGCATATCCCCTCCTCATTCCTGCCTTGTCTCACCGTCTGACAGGAAATCTTCCACGGCGATTCGCTCCGCCTCGCCGTCATTGCTCTCCATCACTTCCGCTTCCGGAGGCGCCGTGTAGTCAGGGTCTTCATAGTCACCAGCGCAAGCACTGCATGCAGACAATCGGTGGCTTTCACCACAATCAATGCTCCGGGAAACTTTTCCACAGATTTCCACAGCCCTTACTCCTGTAGTTAACTCTTGACTAGGATTACTTTCCTTGTACTATTCACGCACTTACTCGTCACTCAGGAGAAATAACGTGCCTAGCCATCACGTGCAGCCGCCGTGGGAATTTTTGCTGTCCGCTTCGCGCAACAGCCTGCAGTCCTACGAACTGTCCCGTTTGAGCCACGCGGCGAACCTGCGAAAGGAGATGGCCGCACTGATGGATCAGTGGATCGAGGAGACGGCTGCCGCCTTGCTGGCTCGGTGGCTGATGGAGCATCGCGAACGTGAAATCTCCGCCCCGCCGGCGAACAATTCCCGGCCGGCGGCAGAGCAATCTGTGTCCGATAACTTCTTCGCGGATTCGGCGCGTGCGCAGCACGTTTCTCGCGCTGCAACGTGAAATAAAGTGCGGTTTTTCGCCGCGGGAGCAAATTGTCCCTGTGGAAGTGCTGTAAAGACTCGCGCCAGAGAGGCGGTGGAAAATCTTGCACGAGTGCGTCCGCTCGATCGAGCCGCCCCGCGACGCCAGCGTCCTCGTCATGAGGCGCTCGTCGAGGTGCGCTTCCCGATTCATGCTTTGCGCCGTCACATCCGCTTCCCACATAGCTGTCCTCGCGCCGGCAAACTCACTACAACACCCACTCCGCCGACTTCTGTCTTGACAACTTTGTATGGGTTAGAAGACACGAAGAGACAAACGCCAATAAAAAAAGCGAACACTTACTCTGGAATATTTGTTAGCGGGAGAATTTTGGCGGAAAAATTAGTGAGACGTGGTTTTCTTCGGCAGGATATCTTTTTCGAGCATTTGCTCTTTCCGATACACCAGCGCATTGATGTCGTAAGGAGCCAGTTCAAATCCGTGACCGTGTGTGATTGCATCCGTCGGGCATGCTTCCACGCAGTACCCGCAGAAGATGCAGCGCGAATAGTCGATGTTGTAGACCGAAGCGTAGCGCTCGCCGGCGGAAATCCGATTCGCATCCGTATTTTCTGCAGCCTCAATGTAAATGCAATTCGCTGGGCATGCAGCAGCACACAAAAAACATCCGACGCACTTCTCAAGTCCATTTTCGTCACGATGCAGCACGTGAATGCCGCGGTAGCGCGGCTGGAAATGCACCGGCTCGTGTGGATAGTTCTCCGTGACCGTCTTCCGGAACATATTCCGGAAGGTCACGCTGAACCCTTTCACCATAGTGCTGAACGTCGCGAACACTTCGCCGAGTGGAGATCCCATAACCCGAGAGTTTATCAGACGCCTTTCGAGCGGGCAAATTCTCCCCGCCAAGTGTTTTGCGGCCTGCGTTTACGACTTCCCTGTCAGCGCATTAACGATTTGCTTGCCGTGAAACCGTCCGTTTTCGATGAAGATCTCGCTCGTATGCCGCCCGCCAATCACAACGCCTGCCAGATACAGTCCCGGAACATTGCTTTCCAATGTGTCTGGTTTCAACGCAGGCTTCTTCGTCTGCGCATCTAGCTTCACTCCAAAACTTTCAATGAACGCAAAATCCGGATGATATCCCGTCAGCGCGAAAACTTGCCGCGCCGGCATTCGCTTTTCGCCGCCGCCATTCTGAACAATTACTTCCTCCGGCGTAATTTTCTTCACATGAGTATTGAAAATCGCTTGAACCTGTCCCGCCTTAATGCGGTTCTCGATGTCTGGCCGCACCCAGTACTTGATCGTCGAGCCCAGCTCCGCATTGCGATGCACCAGCGTTACGCGCGCACCATTCCGGTACAAATCAAGCGCTGCCTCAGCCGCTGAATTCTTCCCACCAACGACAACCACGTCCTGGTTCCAAAACTCATGCGGCTCCGTGTAGTAGTGCGAAACGTGCGGCAAATCCTCGCCTGGCACTCCCATGATGTTCGGCAAATCGTAATATCCCGTCGCAATCACAACTTTCTTGCCAGCATATTTCTGCTCGATTCCCTTTTCCGACTTCGCTACGACCGTGAAATTCCCGTCGCTCCCTTCAAGCCGCAGCACCGTTTCATACAGTCGCAACTCCAAGCCATAATGTTCAGTCGCTTTCCGGTAATACTTCAAGGCCTCCGTCCGCGTCGGCTTCTCCGCCGCGCAAACCAGCGGCAAATCTCCGATTTCCAGCAGCTCCGGCGTTGTAAAAAAATACATATTCACCGGATAGTGGTAAATCGAGTTGCACAAGCACCCTTTATCAATCACCAGCGGTTTCATTCCCGCCCGTACCGCCTCAATCGCGCAAGCCAGACCCGTCGGCCCCGCGCCAATGCAAATCAAGTCATAAGTAGCCATGGAATTCAGTTTGACGTGAGTTTTTTAGATTTGCAAATTAAGGAAATATTACTGAGGTGCGCCCGTGGCCAGCAACTCTTCTAATGTCGTCTGGAAATCCGCAAGTTCTCTCAGCCGCTCTGGCGTTGCTTCAAGTTCTTTCTGTTTGAAAACAAAAACTTCGCGATCCCCTCGCTTCACGCGCACGCCGAATTTCCCGTCCACCAAAAACGAAGCCGGCGCGAGAACACGAAATCCGCCTTGCTCGACCGGAGCAAGAACGGCCGCACAGTCACCGCGGTGCATGCAAAGCGCACTCTCATACGGTGGAATCGCAATCGGCCGAAACCCCGCCTCAAACAGGCGCTTCATCACCTGCATCTGCCGTTCAGTCAGTTCCATCTGATTTTTTGTAGAGGCGACTTTACGTCGCCATCCGTTCCTGGTTTTGCAGTTTTAGTGGCCGATTCTTTAGATCGGCATCCGCAGGTCAAGCAGCCGTCGAATCCGCTTCCGAACTCTCCGCGCCCTCAAGCTGGGACAAAATCTCGCGCAACGTGACAATCAGCTCATCGCGCGAAACGTGGCTCTTCTTGAATTGAATCCGAAACTTGAATGATTCATTCTGCGGCTCAAAATGAAAAATAAACGGCTGCGGCCGGTGCGAACCGCCCTGCTCTTCCTTCCGCTCACGCCGAGCCTCATCGCGCGTCAATCCGCCCTGCAAAATCCGCTGGAACATCTCCGTCATTTTCTTTTCGGTCGGCTGCCGCGCAATCTGCAAAAGCAGCGACTTCGACGTCACACCGTGTTCAACGCATTTCTTCCGCAGCGACTCTGGAATATTCCGTAGCGACAGCGTTTCTGTCACCGACGACCGCGCGCGCCCGATTTTCTTCGCAATATCCTCGTGCGTGTATTCAAACTGCGTCGCAAGCCCGTACAAGCCATCCGCTTCTTCAAACGGCGTCAAATCCTTCCGCTGAATATTTTCGACGAGCGCAATTTCCAGCGTTTCCGCATCATCCGCCATCTTTTCAATGCACGGCACTTCGCGCAATCCCGCCGCTCGCGCTGAGTGATACCGCCGCTCGCCCGAAATAATGTAGTAGCACTCTTCGCGCGGCATATACCGCACCAGCAGCGGCTCGAGCACACCTTTTTCGCGAATCGACTCTGTCAGCTCCGTCAAATCACCCAGTGCCTTACGCGGCTGCTCGGGATTAGGGCGAATCTGATCCACCCGGATCATTCGCCCGACCGCCGCACCGCTGTAACTCGTCAGTTGTTCGACGTAATGCGCGTCATGCCGCATCTTCAGCGCGACGGGTAGACCTATTCTCTTCGACACGTTGAATCACCTCCGCTGCAAGCTTTTTGTACTCCACCGCACCCGGTGACTTCGGCGCGTAAGTCAAAATCGTTTCCTTATACGCGGGACTTTCTTCCAGTCTTACGTTCTTAGTGATCTTCGTCTTGAAAAGCACTTCTCCAAACACGCTGCGAATCTGCCCGTGCGTGTCCTTCGAAATATTCGTCCGCTTGTCGTACAGCGTGATCACCACGCCCAGCACTTTCAAATTCGGATTCGGCCGCGCGCGAATTCGCTCGTACGTTTCCAGTAAATCGTCCGTTCCTTCAATCGCAAAATAGGCCGCTTGAATCGGCACCAGCAAATGAGTCGAGCTGACCAGCGCATTCACCGTCAAAATTCCCAGCGACGGCGGCGTATCCAGCACCACGTACTCATAATCCTTCAACACCGGTGCTAGTGAATCTTTCAACCGGTACGGCGCGTCAAATTGCCCCGCCAGAACTTGCTCCAATTTCGCCAGCGCCAGCCGCCCTGGCCCCAAAAACAGATTCGCATCCTTCGTCGGCTTGATTACGCTTGCCATCGTCGCGCGCGTGTCGCTCAGCACATCAAACATCGAAGTGGAAATCTCGCCTGAATTGTAAAACGCGATAGTGGAATTTGCCTGCGGATCCAAATCAATGAGGAGAGTTTTTCTTCCCTTGTCGGCGATGGCCGCCGAAAGATTGATTGCCGTGGTAGTTTTTCCGACTCCGCCTTTTTGATTCGCTACCGTGATGATGGCGGTCATTCGTTTCGCCCTCCGTCGGCTATCTCCCTTTCAACTTCAGAGATGCCTCCGCGTCGCGCCGCCGCGCTCCAGCAACCGCATTGCAAGATATAGGTGCCGTCCGTACTAAACCCCCTAGCCCTTGCACAACTCTACGTTCGCAACCGATTGTAACGCAAGGGAAAAGTAGACATTTCCACAAAAACCAGTGGAAATCTCCCGAATGCACTTCTTGAGGTGTTCCCAACGTGCGGTTGTAGTGACAGGTCTTCAGACCCGCGCTTTTGGGCCTGTCTTATATCCTAAGCTTAAAACTCCACTCCCCAAAATTCATGCGGAGGATTCTGCAATTCCAATCCCAACTCCCACCCTTTGCGCCCTTCATGTCCCCGCCAAATCAGTACCGCATCTGCCTCGCGCCCAGTCACCTTATTCAGGAGTCTCATCTTCTGCCCAACCGCAAATCCCTGCGGCACAATCGCCAGGCACCCCTTGGGACTCACGTCGATCGTATAACCGGTCTCAGCATGCGTCTGTCCGTCCTCTGTCCACTCCACCGTAATCGGCACGCGCGAATTGAGCCGAACGCTTGCCCGCAAATGCTGCATCCGTGCTTCATAACTCGAATTGTTTCCGGTCAGCACAAGATTCTCCTGTCCTGGCGCTACCGCGTAATCTCCGACAACAAAGAATCGCTGTTCGACGTCGCCTTCTTCTTATTCCGCGGATCCTCAAGATAATCCTGCATCTCTAGCCTCAAATTGCCCGCATTCGTCGCAAACCCCAGCGCCGTTTCGAAATCCAGTACTCCCTGCCGGATATATTTATCCAGCTCTCCATCGAAATGCTGCATACCTTCCGTCGAACCGTCGCGCATCGCGTCGAGCAACGTCTTGCCTTCGCTCTCGCCCTTCTCCACGTATTCGCGCGTCCTCATCGTGGATTTCAGCACTTCCACCGCCGCAACCCGCCCCTTACCGTCTTTTTTCGGGATCAGTCGCTGAGAAACGATAAATCGAAACGCCTTCGCCAGCCGGGTCCGAATCGCCTGCTGGTCCGCCAGCGGGAACACGCCCACGATGCGCTCCACTGTTTTCGACGCATCGATCGTGTGCAGCGTGGACATCACCAAGTGGCCCGTTTCCGAAGCTTCCAGCGCAATCTCAATCGTTTCCTTGTCGCGCATTTCGCCGACCAGAATCACTTTCGGCGCCTGCCGCAAAGCCGCGCGCAGCGCCAGCGAAAACGTCGGCGTATCGCTGTGCAATTCTCTCTGATGAATCGTCGCCTTCTTGTGCCGGTGCAAAAACTCGATCGGATCTTCAATCGTCAGGATGTGATACGCCTTCTCCGAATTCATCTTGTCAAGAACTGCAGCCAGCGTCGAAGACTTTCCGGATCCCGTCGGCCCAGTCACCAGCACAATCCCATTCCGCAGTTCCACAATCTCCTGCAGCACCACTGGCAGCTTTAGTTCATCGAATCCAGGAATCTTGTCCGGAATCACGCGCATCACGATCGCATTCGTTCCGCGTTGCCTGAAAATATTCACGCGAAATCGCCCTACGCCATTGATCGCATACGAAATGTCCGCCGAGCCGTCCTGTTCGAGTTTCTTTACCGGAATATCGTTCCCGCCCATCAGCTCGGTCGCAATGAACTTTGTGTCCTGGTGCGTCAGCATCTCGAGCCCTTTGAACTTCAGCTCGACGAGCTGCCCGCTGATCTCCACCTGCGGCGCGCGCCCAGGAGAAAAAATCAGGTCGCTGATGTGCGACCCGCTCTTCAGCATGGCCGTGATCAGCTGTACCACGGAAAACGTTCTTTCCTTCACCATGCTGGCCGTATTCAAAGTCTCTTGTGGAATCGTCTCTGTTGGAGTGCCCATGGACCCTTTTCTTCTCTTCTATAGTGGCGGGTCTTTCGCGTACTTTGCGTCCCGGTGATTCTTGCCGGGAAGACCCGTTCTTTTCTCTGGGAGAGCGCTTTTCCTGGCGACCTGAAGAACCCGGATCGCTGGTACCTCCAAAGTATAAGCAGCCCCAGCCCACACGTACGTGAACTCTCCCTGCCCCGTAGTCTTACAATTACCTGTCCTTTCGGCCCAGTCTGATTTCAGTCTCCCCTCTCCCCGCCGCATTCCTTCAGGTACAATGCGTTTCGCTTCTTAAATTCTTTTTCACTTCATACTGCGAGGGCCCTCCATGAATTCCAAATCGCAAAAGAACGGTGCACTTTCCCGGCGCGATCTTCTCGGCGCCGCTTCTCTTGCCGGCCTTGGCGCTGCGATGATTCCTGCCTCTCCTGCGCACGCCGTGCAACAGCAGTCCTATCAAATCGGCAAAGATCCCGGAAAGCACGATCCTATTCCCGATTTCAAATTCGACATTGAGGCCGAAACCGGATGGGTCGGCGAAGCCGGTTCTGCAAAGGAAGCGACGCTCGCGGAATTTCCGCCTTCCAAAAACATCGCGGGCGTCTCCATGCGCCTGAAGCCAGGCGGCATTCGCGAACTTCACTGGCACGCCATCGCCGCGGAATGGGCGTACGTCATTACCGGGCGCGTTCTTACTACCGTCATTTCTCCCAATGGCCAGCCCGCCACGGACATCTTCGAACCCGGCGACATCTGGTATTTTCCCAAGGGCCACGGCCACGCGCTGCAAAACATCAGCAACGAAGAAGCCCACTTCGTCCTCGGCTTCGACGATGGCCACTTCTCCGAATTCGGAACCTTCAGCATCACCGACTGGATCGGCCGCACCTCTCCTGAAGTTGTCTCCCGCAACCTCGGTCTCTCTCCCGCCACCGTTGCTGGCCTTCCCAAAAAGGAGCTCTACATCCTCCCAGGCAAAATTCCTGCAAATCTTTCTGAACCCTATTTGGCCGACGACCTCGAAACCAGCCAGAATCCCCACAAATTCCGTTTAGGCAAGATGCCGCCTCTGACTTTTCCCGGTGGCTGGGAACGCATCGTTACCTCCAAAGAATTTCCTATCAACAAGACGCTCACTTCCGTCCTTCAGCATCTCGAACCCGGCGCAATTCGCGAAATGCATTGGCATCCCAACGCCGACGAATGGCAGTACTACCTCGGCGGCCGCTCGCGCGTCACCATATTCGGCGCACACGGTCGCGTCCGCACCGAGGAGTTCGGCACCGGTCAAATCGCTTTCATCCAGCAGGGTTTTGGCCACCACGTTGAGCAAATCGGCAGCGAACCCACAACATTCTTCGCACTCTTCAATAGCCCTATCTTCGAGGAAATCTCCATCACCAAATGGCTAGCCGGCAATCCCGCATCTCTAATCGCCGACAATCTCGGTATCTCTCGCGACGAAGTAAATCGCCTGCCTAGGAAAGCCCTCGGCATCCTCAAATAAATGGCGACCTCCGGCTTGCGCCCACCTGCATTTGTAGCGGCCGGGCTTTAGCCAGGCATCTTCGCTTACGTGCGGTTGGTATTCCACGTTTTCTAGAGGTCGAAACTCTGAGGTGAATTGTTTATAAGAAGAACGATAGTTCCAATTTTGCCGCGTAGATTGTTGACGCTCTGTGCTTGGAAATTCTTTTCATTGACACCAATCCACGCTCGGAAAAGCTGGCCTGGGTAAACTCCCACACGGTCAACGCCGTGGTCGGCGGGAAGCCAATCGCGAAATTTGATTTGAAGTACGTCCGGCACGAATTTCTTCATGTCTACTGCGGCATGCTTGTATTCCGATAGCTTTACCTCAACGGCCGCTTCTGAGTCATTTCGGAAAGTAGTGTAGCACTTCACTGGATAGGCTAACCCCGGAGTGACCGAGTCACTAGCCAGTACGTCCACCATTGTGATTTTCGGGGTATTTGTTGCGACCAGTTTAGGCGATTCGAGCTTGGAGCCCGGTTCCTCTTTGCCCACTTGGCCAACGAATTTGACAATTGCAGTTACCACTACACCGATCAGCAACCCAACCGGATACAGGTAAAGCTCCTGCGGCAAATCTGAACTCTTACCCGCAATCTTTTGAAAGATTCCAATAACACTTGCACCAGCGATCACCGAAATGATCGAGCCCATGACCTTGGCGTCTAGTCGCTCTTGTCGCTTAAATGTGTGGTAGGCCATCCAGCCCACGACGATCCCGAGCGACACAGCCCCAGCCGCAATAATGTAGTTAACGTTAGTCGGCATAAGCAGCCAGATACTATCACGTCAGGTAAACAAAATAATCTGGGGCAACCAAACCGAGCTGTCTCTTCCGGCCGACGATGCCGCCTCCGGCTGGATCACAAGCGTTGTCCTTCCCTCGACGGAGGCATTTCGGAAGGGCGCAACTGAAGAGAATTCGGAGCTTGCGCCCGATGTTATAATTGGCTTGTATGCCTTACGACCTTTCAACCCGCTTCGTCGTCGGGATTTCTTCGAGCGCTCTCTTTGACCTCGAAGAGGAAGCAAAGATCTTTGACGAATTTGGGCTACAAGCATTCATCGACCACCAGCGCAAATTCGAAGACAAATTTTTGGAACCGGGCTCGGCGTTTCTCCTTATTAGGGGACTTCTAGAACTCAACACAGATCCCCACGATCCCAAGCTTGAAGTAATTCTGATGTCTCAAAACCACCCGGACGTCTGCCTCCGAGTTTTTCATTCTATAAAGCACCATGGACTTGCGATTAGCCGGGCATCACTGACGGGAGGCGCTCCGCTTCAGCCATATCTTAAAGCTTTCAAAGTAAAGCTGTTCTTATCTACATCGCCAGAGGACGTTCAAGACGCTGCGAACCATGGGGTCGCCGCAAGCCTCATATACTCGCCGCCCCCCAATTTACGCATGTACTCTGGGCAGGTGCGTGTGGCCTTTGACGGAGATTGCGTGCTTTTCTCAGACCAAGCACAGAAAATCTTCGACAAGGAAAGGCTACCGGCCTTTCACGAACATGAAAGCGAGCATGCAAACGAGGCCCTGCCCGCAGGCCCCTTTGCTCCCTTTCTCCGTTTCTTAGCAGATAATCAAGGGACAGACCCCAAAAAATCTCTATTTAGGGTTGCATTGATCACTGATCGCAATGCGCCCGCTCATGAACGAGCGATAAAAACGCTGCGCTCGTGGAACGTTCGGATTGACGAGGCTCACTTCCTTGGCGGAGTGGCCAAGTCAGATTTCCTCACTGCTTTTGAGGCTGACATTTTCTTTGATGACAAGCCAGAATACTGCAAGTCCGCTTCACTTCTTGTGCCAACGGGCCAAGTCTTTCAGCCAGAATCTGAACCTTCGCAGATCACGTTACGTCTTGAGACTTCGACCAGAAACCCCAACGAGTCTTTTCTCGTTTCATGCCAAAAATTCTTGCGTGGTGATTTTCAGAAATCGAAAGCCGAATTTAGCGAGTGGTATAGGGTCAAAATCAGTGACTGGCCTGAGTCCGCGCGAGATGCTTTCTTAAGAGAACTTGATGAAAGTGCCGTAGGCACACCCAAAGGAAAACAGCGACGGTCAACCTCACCTGGAAACAGTCCAACCGACAAACTAAGCGCCTTTCTGGAAAGGCTGCGACTGAAGCACGAGCCGAGGAGCTGAGGAAGAGAGAATGTTTGATAAGGATTTCGTAATGGAAAGGGCGCAAGGCCTCTTCTCGCGCGTCGCGAAAGAAAGCCAGATGTCTATTCCTGTTGATCCCCTCAAGCTCGCTCGATATTGTGGCGTTCTCAGTGTGGAACATCGGCGGATGATCCCGGAAGCAGTGCTCTCTCCTGTCCGTGGCGGCTTCGTTCTGTATTTGCAAAATAATTTTCCTGCAGAGCATCGCAACAAATCCCGAGAAAGATTTAGCTTTGCTCACGAACTAGGACACACCTTCTTCTTCGATCAATCGCTGCCAATTCCCAAACCAGCAAAAGGCGCACCACAAGGGGAACGCTTAGAGAAGCTTTGCAATTTTGCAGCCGGTGAAATCCTTCTCCCCTCCTCGGCACTGAACGAAACAGTTCGCCGAGAGGGGTCGATCGTTTCTAGCGCCAAGCTACTCGAACTGAAGACCCGCTTTGGGGTTTCACTTGAGGCCTTAATACGACGCGTGCATGCGGCGCGGCTAATAGATGACGAACAGTTTGCAGCGGTGCTCGTAGAGGAAGTCGATCGAAAACAAATCATAAGGACAGCATGCTACGGGCCGCTTCTACTGAGTAATGTGTCACGCCCACACTACGGAGATGATTTCGAAGCTTGGGTGAATCCTCTTATCCCTAGTCAAGAAAGTTTGGCGAATGGACAGTGGGAACACACGGGAAAGACGGCCAACGTTCGCGCAAAAAAGGTGTTCGTGACGCCTCATGCGTTTCTACTTGAGGTACGCTTAAACCAACTAGCTCACACTCGATCCGTTACGGCAGCAACAAGTTAAATCGGGTAATCTGTGGGACAACTCCCTGTGGCACAAGCACTGCGCTGGTAACAACCCGCATCTCGGACTGCTTGAACGATTTCGGGTGCCGCACCCTTCGGTTTCAAACGGTGCGGGTTTTGACGTTTCTTTCCATTCGAACTGATTTCCACAACCCATTCGAATTACCTAGTAAATATCTATTGACGTAGATAACATTCTTGTGCTACCGTTTTCCGTGCTTCGTTCGACGCTTTTCTCCTGCCTCGCGGCGAACACACACCCTTCTAACTTTTTTCAAATCCTGGCTAACTCTTCTCAAATCAACACTTACAAGGGCTGTCTTCACAAGCTCTCTAGAATGAACACTTGCAAAAACTGCGCCTGCAACCACCTTTATTTTCAACACTTGCAAAAAAGGGTGGGGGGAGGGGTGATTATGGTTAACAAGAACCTTTCACCATCCGCCAGCATCGCTTCATCATTTGCCGCATCCATTCCTCTCCGCGTAAACTCTTTGCACTCGGCACTTTCCTCCGAGTGCCATTTTGACGGACTTCCCACTATGTCCCTTCTCGCCCATCTCCGCGAAGAGCTTCGCCCTACAATCAAGCTCGCCGTCCCGCTTGTCCTCGCTGAACTTGGCTGGATGAGCATGTCCATCGTGGACACCATGATGGTCGGCCGCCTGCCCAACAGCGCCGTCGCCATCGGAGCCGTCGCACTCGGCTCAAACGTTTTCACAACGATCGCCCTGTTCGGTCTCGGACTTCTCCTCGGACTCGACACGCTCGTCTCGCAAGCCTTCGGCGCCGGCCAGCGCGAAGATTGCCATCGCTCCCTCGTCAACAGCATTTACCTCAGCATCGCGCTCACGCCGCTGCTTCTCGCTCCTGTTTGGCTGCTCCCCCGCTTCTACTCGGCAGTTGGCGCAAATGCCGCCGTCGTCGAGCTCACGGTTCCCTACGTCAAAGCACTCGCCGTCGGCCTTTGGCCATTGCTCCTTTATTTCGCCGTTCGCCGCTGTCTCCAGGCGATGAACATGGTTCGCCCCGTCGCGTTCGCGCTCATCTCGGCGAATATCATCAACGCCGTCAGCAATTACGTCCTCATCTACGGTAAGTGGGGCTTTCCCAACATGGGAACCGTCGGCTCCGGCTGGTCCACCGCCGCAGCACGAGCCTACATGGCCCTCGTTCTTGTCGGCTATCTGCTCTGGTACGACCGCAAACACCGCACCGAACTTTTGAAAACACCTATCGACATAGATTTCCCGCGCATCAAGCGCCTCATCGTTCTCGGATTTCCGGCCGCCATGCAGTTCACATTGGAAAGCGGAGTCTTCGCACTCGTCACTGCACTAATCGCTCGCCTTGGCCCTGTACCGCTCGCCACGCACCAGATCGCCTTGAACACCGTCGCGTTCACCTACATGATCCCGCTCGGAATCTCCAGCGCCGCCGCCGTCCGTGTCGGCCAAGCCATCGGCCGCAAAGACGCGCGAGGAGCCGCTGCCGCGGGCGACACCGCAATTTTCCTCGGTGCTGCTTTCATGACGTTTGCCGGTATCGCGATGTTGCTGTTTCCGCATTGGATCTCCCGTATCTATACGCCAGACGATTCCATCATCCGCGCCACAGGCGCATTGCTCGCCGCTGGCGCCGCCTTTCAACTTTTCGACGGCATCCAAACCGCCGCAACCGGCGCGCTCCGCGGAGCCGGTGACACCCGCACGCCCATGTTCTGCCACTTCATCGCCTACTGGATCATCGGCCTCCCGCTTGGGGCGTGGCTCGCGTTTCGCCGCGGAATGGGCGCACTCGGCCTGTGGGTGGGGCTCAGCCTCGCCCTGATTTTGATCGGAATTGTTTTGCTGATCGTCTGGCGCCGCACCGTTCACAAGCTGGCGCAAACGATTTTGTCAGCGTAGCGGCGTTCTTGCCTTCGTAGAGGCGGTTTTATACCGCCAGGTTTTGAAGTTGATTTTAGCTGTTGAATTTAAAGAAGGAAGGAAAAACTACATCTTATATCGGCCAAGATCTTCGTCGGAGAGACCTTCGAGATAATTCCGGAGTTGGTCGCTCGTTGTCCGCTCCGCAAGAGCCGTCGTGACTTTGGAATTTTTCAGGACTTGCTCGTCTACAAAAATCGGGCAGTCCATACGCAAAGCGAGCGCCAGCGCATCGCTAGGCCGCGAGTCGATCGTCATGAGTTGCCCTTCGCGTTCGACCCAGATCACGGCGTAGAACGTGTCGTCTTTCAAATCGCTGACGACAATCTTGTCTACGCGCACTTCGAGGCCGAGAAAAACATTGCGGAGCAGATCATGCGTCATCGGGCGCGGCGTTTGCACTTTTTCGATTTCCAGCGCGATCGCGTTGGCTTCGTAGACGCCAACCCAAATCGGAAGGACGGAATTGCCTTGCACGTCTTTAAGCACAACGATAGGCATGTTTGTAACGGGGTCCATCATCAAGCCGCGGATTTTCATCTCGACTTCCATCATGTCCTCCCGCTGCGTTTCTACCACTCTGCAACCGCCGCTGCAATCCCCAATCGCGTCCCCGTTTCACGTGCTATGTCTTGTGCTTTCCAATCAAGCAATTCGGCGTCGCGCCTTCTACGTTCACCGGAACGTAAGTTCCGAGCAAATTCGGCTGCTCGGACAGGAAATTCACCACGCGATGGCATGACGTGTGGCCGCTCCACTGCTTTTCTTTTTTCGACTTCCCTTCTACATGCACTTCAAAATTCTGTCCAATCAATTTCTCGTTTGCTTCGTTTTGAATTTTTCGCTGAAGCTCGAGCAGCACGGCGAGCCGCCGGCTCTTTTCTTCTTCCGGAATTGCATCGTCCATCGTTTGCGCCGGAGTATTTGGACGAGGTGAATATTTGAAAGCGAAAATAGCTTCGTACTTCACTTCTTCGAGCAAGCTCAGTGTTTCCTCGAATTCACTTTCGGTTTCGCCCGGAAAACCGACGATGATGTCGCTTGTGACTGCTATGAGCCGCTTGGCTCCGCGCATCATCGCAATTTTCTCGAGATACTCAGTGCGCGAATATGTCCGTTGCATCGCGCGCAGCACGCGTGCGGAGCCCGATTGCACGGGGAGATGAACGTGATTGCAAATTCGCTCATCGTTTTCGATGGTAGCAACGATGTCGGGACCGAAATCGCGTGGGTGAGAAGTTGTGAAGCGGACGCGACGCATGCCGGGCATTTCTGCTGCGGCGTGCAGCAGTTCAGAGAATTTCATGTTTCGCGGAGAAGGATCGCGATAGGAATTTACAGTTTGCCCAAGAAATTGCACTTCGGTGTAACCGAGAGCGGTGAGCTGGCGCAGTTCACGCAGCACGGAATCGCTGGCACGGCTGCGCTCGGGACCGCGAGTGAACGGCACAACGCAGTACGAGCAAGCTTTGTCGCAACCTTCGATGATCGTAAGGTACGCGCGCCATGGGTTGTCGCGGCGCGTCAATTCTGTTTCAAATGTTTCGTCGGTGTCGGTATCAAGGCCGGTGACGCGCTTTTCCCCGGCTTCAAGTTGCGCGAGAAGTTCCGGCAGCTTGCTATAGCTTGCAGAGCCACACACCAAATTCACCCAGGGCGAGCGGTGAAAGATCTTTTCGCCCTCTTGCTGCGCGACGCAGCCGAGCACTCCGATTTTCTTTGGTTCGCCGGGCATGTCGCGAAACTCGCCGAGCCGTGAAAAAACTTTCTGCGCCGCTTTTTCGCGGATACTACAGGTGTTGTAAAGAACGAATGAAGCAGCTTCGATCGAATCCACCTGCTGATAGCCGCGTGACAGAAGTACGCCTGCGACTTTTTCCGAGTCGTGCTCGTTCATCTGGCAGCCAAATGTTTCGAGGTAAAAGGTTCCGCGCTTAGGCGCGCCGAAGAAAATATCCGTCTCGGCTTGAGCGGGCGATTTTCCGCCGGCAAGTGATTCGAGCCCGATATGAAAGGCTTTTTCCATGGACTAAACAGCAGTTTAACACACGGATAGCTCGGGTAGCTGAGGGCCGGCAGGTTGTGACCGCTTCGGGCTGCTCGGAATCAAATGGGGCAGACGTGTCCTGGAATAGGGGGAGCGATGTACGCGATTCGCAAAACCGATTTGCCGCTTATCGGCAGTTCTTACAACTTTGTCGGAGCCGACCACAGCGTTGCTGTTTCCGTGTACCTGGTGGAGGCGCAGCCGGGACGCGGGGCACCACTGCACACCCATGAGTACGATGAGATTGCGTTCGTGCAGGAAGGGCGAGCGAGGATTGTTGTGGGCGACGAGATCCGGGAAGCGGGACCGGGAGACATCGTCGTGATCAAGGCGCGAACGCCGCACGGCTTTGTCAATATTGGAGATGGCGTTCTGAAGCAATTGGACGTTCACGTGAATCCGACTTTCAAGCAAGTAAACCTTGAGCCGACCGAGGTGTCGAAGAAAGCTGGGCTGGTGCCAAAGCCGCTAACAGGCGACGCCGGTATCGCACGTTAACGCGGGCCCCTCTTTTAATCCTCGCCTAGAGCAAAGACTTCGTCGGGATGGTAGCGATGAAGGCCGCGAATGACCTTTGATTCTGGCTTGGGGCGCAAGAAGTAGACGTGTGGGCGTGTCGCGTCCCCAAGCTCTGCGCCACTGATTTCGTAGAGTTTCTCTTCATACATCACGGTCATCCATTTGTCCCAATTCTTGCGCGGACGACACGACGCAATGCGCAGTTCCTTGCCGCTCGCATCTGTTCGCGTGACTACGTCCGGAACCAGCGGACACTGCCGTTTTTGCATGCTGCGCCGTTCGAACCAAGCGTCAATCCACGCAATAGCGTAGAGCGGAATCGTTCCAATTGCTTGCCCGGCGACGGCGGCCAGAAGACGGACGGCTCCATCGAGAAAAAAGAAAGCAAGAATGAGCCCTTGCCATGTGAAGAAATATTCGAGAAAAGCCGCAGGCCCAATCGTCGCATTAGGTATGTAGTCGACAAAGCCCTTTGCGTAGAGAATGCAAACAAGAACGATTTCAACAAAAGCAGTGATGCCCGAGGCCTGGATGAGAAGTGCGCCAGGTCCGTGTGAATCCGAACGGCGGTAACGGGGCGGGACAAGCGAGAGAAGCAATGCGAAAAGAAAATCCATAGCGGGAATTGCCCGTGCGCAGAACAATACTCCACGCGCATGGCCGAGGCCAGCAATGCCGCAACCGGAGGAGGCCCGTTCCGCATCTTAGTTTATGGGCCCAAGTCTGCGGCACGGTGCGCGTTTTCAGCAATCGCGTTTTTCAGCAATATCGGGGGATTTTGTCTTTACCCCGCCGGAGAGCGTGTGCTACGTTGCGAAGGCAGGCAAAAAATCCATTGAACTGAGAGGAATGCCATTCCTTTTCTGCTGACCGCATTTTTCGCAGCCGATCTGTTAAACATTCTCGAGCAAACGGGCTGGGTTGCCCGTGGAGTTCTAGCACTTCTTCTTTTTTTCTCCATCATTTCCTGGGCGATGATTTTTCAAAAAATGGGCGTATTTGGGCGAGTTCGCCGCGAAAGCGAACAGTTCCTTCGCATTTTTCGCGCGACAAAAGGCGTGGCCAACCCGCAAGCGCTTGCGTCAGCAGGTTCGCCGTTCGCGAATGTTTATGCCGCAGGATTTCGCGAGTTGCAGAGCCAGATGAGTCCGACCGCGGGAAATCCGACGCCAAAACTAAAGAGCGTACAGGCGGTGACGGCGAATATGCAGGTTGCTTCCGCGGACGAAGTTCGCCGCGTGGAAAAAGGGATGACGTGGCTCGCCACGACAGGTTCTGTGACGCCGTTCATCGGCTTGTTCGGAACTGTGTGGGGAATTATTGACGCGTTTTCCGGATTGGGGAGCGCGGGAGCTGCGTCGTTACGCGCAGTAGCGCCGGGCATTTCGGAAGCGTTGGTCACCACTGCGGCGGGACTTTTTACGGCAATTCCAGCGGTTATTTTTTACAATCAATTTTTGGGAAACATTCGCGATTTGGCGCAACGGCTGGATACTTTTGCGCTGGAAGTCGCGGCGCAAATTGAAAAGACGTTTACGTAATTTAGAGACGGAGATTTTTTAACGTGCCGACACTGAGCAAAGGAACGCAGACGTCGCTGTCGGAGATCAACATGATCCCGTTCATTGACGTCGTGCTGGTGCTGCTGATTATTTTCATGATCACCGCGCCGATTTTGCAGTCCGGAATTGAAGTAGACGTTCCAAAGACGAGAACAGTGCGTGAAATTACCGAGCAACGAATTGTTGTTACGGTGGATAAGGGACAGCGCGTCTATATCGGCAACGATCCAGTCAACATTCACCAGCTTGGGAGTAAGCTGAAGTCTCAACTCAAGAAGCCGCAGGATGCCGTGTTTTTGCGTTGCGATGAAACGGTGCCGTTTGGAACGTTTGCGACGGTGATCGATACTCTGCGGCAATCCGGAATCAGCAACATCAGCATCGTGACGGAGCCGATTACGGACAGGCAGCGAACGAACTAGTTTTTTTTGCTGAATTCTAAAGTGAGGTCCTTCGCGCATCTTCTTGGATGCGCGGAGGATGACAAATAACCAGAAGATGAGCGCAACGGCAGCCAATTCGCCATATCCGAGCTTGAAACCATTCCTGAAGGTTTCGGGGATCTGCCATGTGGCGCTGATTGGATTGATGATCCTTTCCGCTTTCTTGAAGTGGCCGGGAAATCAGTGGGCCGGCACGGGCGGCGGAGGGGACAACGTTAAGGTGAACTTGGTGGGCAGCGCGGGGATTCCCATGCCCAAGCCCGGCAACGGTACCGAGAGCAACGTTGTTGATCCGACAAAGTCGCTTCATAAAGAAGAGGAAAAGCCAAAACCTCCGCCGGAGCCCCCAACGCCGGCACAAAAGATTCCGCAATTTGAAAAGAACAAACCGCTTCCACCGACACACAAATCCAAGGTATTTGAAAATAAGACGCCTACTCCCGACAATGCGGTTCCGGGCCACGGCGGAGTACCGAATTTGCCGACAGGCGTTGGGAGCACTCCAGGAAGTTCTCCCGGGTTAGCGATACAAGGCCAGGGTGGTGGAGATTTCGCGTCCCGCTATGGCTGGTACATCGAATCGGTGAAGCGGCGCATTCAGCAGAACTGGCTGCAAAACACGATTGATCCGAATGTACGCGCCGCGCGCATGGCGAAAGCTACGGTTCAGTTCACGATTCTTCGCGACGGCACGGTGAAAGACATTAAGATTTATCAAGCGAGCGGCAATTCCTCCATGGACAATTCCGGATTGCGCGCTGTGATGGCTTCCAGTCCTGTGCAGGGATTGCCTTCGGATTATTCCGGCTCGTACGTCACGGTTTTGTTCGATTTCGATCTAAGCCAATCGAGATGAAACTGAATGCTATCGAAAGCAATCAAACGATTAGAAACAGGGAGGCCTCGGTGCGAACGCGCCTTGCTCGATTTGGTCTTTTTCTAGCAATAGTTCTTACAATCACTTCGCCCGTTTTTGGGCAAGATTGGTTTCGCATCAGTACGGGTTTAGGAGTTGAAAAGCCGCGCGTGGCGGTTGCGGATTTCGCTGCGCGTGAGGACGCGGCGAAGAGCCACTCTTCCCTGTTCACCCAAGTGGTGCGTGATGATCTTGGGTTCAGCGGGATTCTGGAGCTGGCAAGTCCGAGTTTTTATCCGCAGCAGCAGCCGAGCATTCCTTCCGAGCTTCGTTACACGAATTGGACGGACTCGCCCGTGAACGCGCATTTCGTGGCTTTCGGCAACCTGACGGAATCGACTTCCGAAGTTGCGATTCAAGCCTGGTTTTTCGATGTGACGAATCCGAGCACGCAAGCGGTGATTTCCAAGATTTACCGGGGTGCTCCGACGGATGCGCAGGTGCGAAAATTCGCGCATCAATTTGCCGATGAAATTATCGGACGGCTTTCCGGTGGATTGCCGAGCGTTGCTTCGACGCAGATTGCTTTTGTAAGTTCACGAACGGGCGCGAAAGAGATTTGGGTGATGGATTACGACGGAGCGAATCAGCATCCGCTGACTTCCCTTCGCTCGATTTCGCTGACGCCGCGCTGGTCGCCGGATGCTTCCCGGATTGCGTTTACATGCTTCGCTTATGCCAGCGGAGTGACAGGACCGCAAATTTGCATGTATTCGCTGGACGCGAACAAGACGATTGCGTTTCCCCGATACAAAGGAACGAACAGCGCACCTTCCTGGTCGCCGGATGGTACACAACTGATTTTTTCGTCATCGATGAACGGCAATCCGGAGCTGTACTCTGTTGGGGCAAATGGAAACAATCTAAAGCGACTCACTTTTTCGAATGGTGCGAATACTTCTCCGGTCTGGAACCCGAAGACCGGCCAGACGGTGGCATTTGTGGGCGATCGTACAGGCGTGCCGAAGCTGTACCTGATGAACTCCGATGGCACAAACACGATTCCTCTCGATTTGCCGGATAAGGGATATTTGATTGACCCCGCGTGGGCTCCTAATGGGCAGTTACTGGCGTTCAGCTGGCGGCGGCCGAGCGGAAACTACGATCTTTACGTAATGGACGTGGCGTCGCAACAAATCGTCGAGCTGACGCGCGATGCGGGCCGGAATGAGCGTCCTTCCTGGGCGCCGGATGGACGGCACATCGTGTTTGAGTCCACGCGAAGCGGCACGCGGCAGATTTGGGTGATGTTGGCGGATGGGACGCAGGCGCACCAACTTACAACCACGGGGCACAATGAGTCACCGAACTGGTCGCCGCGCTAGTGTGCTGACGACTGTGACGCGAAAACGGCAATATATCGTGATACGATGTATATTGCCGGCGTCGAACTGGGTGGTATGATGCAGGTGCACGAATCCAAATGGGGAACTTCCGTCGAGGAGGAAACTGTATGAAGAAGGTCTCAGGGCCTTTGTTTAGAGTTAGTTTAGTTTCAGCGTGTGTAGTCGCACTGTTCGTGGCTGGTTGTGCCAAGAAACCTGTGGCCACTACAGCTCCCCCGACCCAAGCGCCGCCTCCTGCGCGACCGACGGTTACGCTACAAGCGAACCCCACTTCCTTGAACAAGGGCGACTCCACGACTTTGAGCTGGTCGTCTACAAATGCGACGCAGCTTACGGTTTCGCCGGAAGTAGGCGCGGTTGCGCCAGAAGGCTCGACGAAAGTTACACCGGCCGATTCGACGACATACACGATCACGGCGAGCGGTCCGGGCGGTTCGGCCGACGCAAGTGTGCGCGTGACGGTGGCTGCTCCTGCTCCGCCACCAACGCCAGCAGCGACGCCTTCCCTGGATGAACTCTTCATGAAGGAAGTACGCGACGCTTATTTCGATCTGGACAAGGCAGATTTGCGACCCGATGCCCGCGACGCGCTGACCAAGACCTCCGAGTTCCTGAGAAACTATCCACAGGTTAAGGTAACTATCGAAGGCCATTGCGACGAGCGCGGCTCAACGGAATACAACCTCGCGCTCGGAGACCGGCGAGCGGCTGCAGTGAAGCAGTTCCTTGTTTCGCAAGGGATTGGCGCGGACCGGATGAATACGGTGAGCTTCGGCAAGGAAAAACCGTTCTGCATGGAGAGCAACGAAACGTGCTGGCAGCAAAACCGGCGCGGCCATTTTGTGATGGCCCGCTAGTCCGCCCAGTACTTATATTGACGTTTTGTGCGAAACACCCGCCGCGCGCAACTGCAGTTCTTGCTTGCGCGCGGCGCTCTCGTTAAAGTGGAGTTTCAGCCCGTTTTATGTGACGCGCCCCGGCATCTAAGTCTGTAGGAGATTTTTCTGAGGAGGCAGTTCCATGCGTTTCCGAAATATCGCAATGTTCAGCGGCGCAGTGCTGGCTGGGATGATTGCCGGCAGTTTGATGGGCCCCGCTCCAGTGAATGCGGTGGCGAGAGAGATGATCGAATTGCAGCGCGACGTGACTTCCCTGCTGCAAGGTCAAAAGGATCTTTCAACGCAGGTGACGCAGGATCACACCGTGATGCGAACGCTGGTCGAGCAATCGAGCGACAGCGTCGGCAAACTGAGCTCGACCATGAGCGGTTTGCAGAAGTCCATGCAGGACGTGCAGGCGAATAGCGGTGCGCGCCTCGATACGATGTCCACCCAGGTACAAGGCGTTTCGGACAATCTGGAAGAGATCAAGTCGCGGCTGGGGAAACTCAACCAGCAACTCGTCGATTTGCAGAACTCTGTACAGAGTATGGATGCCAAGATTTCAGGAGGAAGCGCACCGGCGGGTACGGTTCCGGCGGCGGGAAACAGCACTGCTCCATCGACAGGCACTGCAGCGGCTCCTGCGACAGCTACGCCAAGCGCGGATACGCTTTATTCCAGCGGTTACAGAGATTTGAATGCCGGCAAGTATGAACTTGCGCGATCCGAATTCCAGGACTATCTGAAATATTTTGGCACTACCGACCTCGCCTCAAATGCGCAGTTTTACGTCGGTGAAAGCTATTACATGGAGAAAAATTATCAGCAGGCAGTCTCTGAATACGACAAGCTACTGACCAACTATCCAAAGAGTTTTAAGCTGGCTCCGGGACGGCTGCGGAAGGGGCTGGCGCTTATTGAATTAGGGCAGAAGACGGCCGGCGTGCGAGAGTTGCGAGAGGTTGTAAAGCGGTTCCCCGGCTCCGAAGAAGATCGGCGTGCGCGTGCGCGGCTGAAGGAATTAGGCGTGGCAGTCACCGCAGGCTAAGAAACTTTTGGACCTAGTTTCCTACTTGCGTTCCCGTTTGCACGGACGCGGATGAAGCCCGCCGTTGTATTATTCCCCTCATGAATTATTCCCTGAATGATGTTGAAGCGCGCGTCCTGGGTGCGTTGGTGGAAAAAGAAATTACGACGCCGGAGTATTATCCCCTTTCCCTGAATGCGCTCGTGAATGCCTGCAATCAGAAATCGAATCGAGAGCCGGTGATGACGCTCGATGAGGATGCGGTACGCTCGGCGATCCGTTCGTTGAACGAACTAGGCTGGACTCGATTTGCCAGCAGCGCCGATAGCCGCGTGGGCAAATACGAACACCGGCTGAATGAAACTTTCAATTTTCACCGGCATGAGATCGCAATTCTGTGTGTTTTGCTTCTGCGGGGGCCGCAAACGCCAGGTGAGCTAAGGACGCGAACAGAGCGCATGTATGCGTTTGAGGATCTTGAATCGGTCCACAATGCTCTGAATTTGCTGGCCAAGCGGGAGCCGCCGCTGGTCAGAGTTCTCCCGCGCCAACCCGGAACCAAGGAATCGCGCTACGTTCATTTGCTGTCTCCCGGAGACGAGTCTGGTCAAGCCTCCGTTGTTTCGGCGGGACAAGAGGAGCACGCGCCCGCTCCCCACGTTCGCACGGACCGGCTGGCCGCAATGGAAACGGAGCTTGCCCAGTTGCGCGCAGATGTAGCGGCTTTACAGGAACAGTTTGCGCAATTCCGCAAGCAATTCGAATAGAACGCGCCGAAAATCCCCGCTCAAAAATATCGTGAAACATTTTCAAGCGAACTATCACTACTTGTCGTACGAATCAGCGATGGACCCTGCTTGAGCGGTTCTCCCGTTTAGCTTCTCCCCGGCAGTGATGAATTTCTATCTGTCCGACTCACACATGCGGGTCCGCGCACAGAGGAGAGATCGCATGGAAAAACACGAATTAGTTCAATTGGAAGCACACGTTCAGGCGTTGAAGACAGCTCACGCCGCTCTGGCGGACAGCTCAGACACAGACGAGCTTTGGAGAATTATCCACAATCCCGGATGGACCACTCCGGCTGAGCGCCTGCTTGTAACCGCAAGCCTCGAACACTTGATTGCCCAGACGAAACTTGTTGCAACACTCAGACAGAATTTGCTGGCCGGCGCCCGCGCAGTCGGCAAAACACAGGCCGCGGGGGCATAGACCGTCAAGCTTCAATCTCCGCCCAAATCCCGTCCACCGAATGGCACCGGACTCTTCCCCGAGTCCGGTGCTCCCACCGCTGAGTTGAGTTCAGAGACAGAAAAATCTCCTTAGTCCCCAGAGAAGCGGGAATTGGCGAACTGTGTTCAGAATTGCCGTCTTACGCCGGCAATTCTTTCAGCCGCGAAACAATTCGATCAGGTTCGAATTGCTCGCGTCACTTTGAGCTGCCCGACGATTGCGCTGAAGTAGCCGCGGAAGAGTCTGCACTAAACAGTGTCACTTCCACGCGGCGGTTCTTGGAGCGATCGTCTCTTGTTTTCTGATCGTTGATAGGTTTGTCTTTGCCAAGCCCTACAATTTGGATCCGGTACACGGGCACATTCCGTTGGGCCACAAGATAAGTTTGGACTGCTTGGGCGCGGCGCCTGCTGAGATCCAGGTTGTAGTCAGCACTGCCCGTCTTGTCTGTGAATCCCTGAATAGCCACGAAATAACGCTTTGCACTGCTTGCCGGTCCGCTTACCAATTGATCGAGCTGTTGTTTGCCGTCGTCCGTCAGCTTGGCTGAGTTGAATTTGAACAGCACAGTCGCTTCGCCAGAAGACTTGTAGTCGTCAAGATTCGCGATTCTGTCGTTCAGTTCGTTTCTCAGATCACTTTTTACTTGATCCGCCTTCTTCGAAGCGGCATCCGCTCGTCCAATGGCATCCGTCGCACGAGCGTCGGCGCCGGTGGCTTTCTCGTCGGTTGCGCTCAGTTTCCTCTCATCGTCTTCCAGAGTCTTCTGAGTGTTTTGTTGATTCTTGTCAACTTCACCGACTTTGGCGTTTACTGGATCCACTTGTTGCGCTACATAGTGTTTGGTCGCACATCCGGCCGCGAGCAGAAAACTGCCAAGCACGGCGGTTGCAATCGTGATTTTCATATCATTCGCTCCACAATTATTTTTATTGTCGGAGTTCGTCAGAACGGCTTTGGCTGGGAACTGAGAAGCGTCTGGAAGCTAGCTGGCGGACTTCAAAGAACTCAACTCGGCCCGAGCAATATCACCCGCGCCTGTTTGTAGTTTACATCCAAGTGTGCTCTTCGCGCTACCGGGAGGTGAATTTCCGTTTTGCTGCGACGCATGTTATCTTGACTTTCCGCAAGGGGGAATTTCATGTCAGTCAATAAAGTGATTCTTGTAGGGCGGCTTGGACGTGATCCAGAAACGCGCTACACGGGCGGCGGGCAGGCAGTGGCGAATTTTTCCGTGGCTACGGATGAATCGTACAAGGACCGCAATGGCGAACGGCAGAAGCGGACGGAGTGGCACAAAATTGTCGTGTGGGGAAAGCAGGCGGAGATTGCTCAGCAATACCTGAAAAAGGGATCGCTGGTTTTCATTGAGGGAAGAATTCAGTCGCGGGAATGGCAGGACAAAGAAGGCCAGAAGCGCACGAGCTTTGAGATTGTCGCGAACAGCTTTCGAATGCTCGGCGGGCGCGGCGATGGTGGTGGTTCAGGTTCCGGCGGCGGTATGGGTGGTGGCCGCAGTGGCGATGAATTCGATCAGGCGGGGCCATCTGAAGAGCCGGTGGGTGGTGGACACGGGGGACCGGAAATTTCCGACGAGGACATTCCCTTCTAAGAGCGCTTGCGATTGGACTACGGCTGGCCAGTCCTCTTTCGCTCATCGTCGAGCTTCTTCAAGTAGGCCTCATACTTTGGCAACTGTTCCGGCGTCAAAGAAGCGCGAACTTTCTCTCGGGCCTGGCCGCGTATCGCATCAATTTGCAGTTGGTTTGCTTCACGGACGACCTTCATTTTATTTTGGGCTTCGCGAATGGCGTCATCCAGATTCTTTTGCTGGTCTGGCGTAAGGTTCATCTCCTTCGTCAGAAGCGAGACTTTTTGCGCGCGCCGTTCGTCTTCGGTCAGCGGCGGACGGGTGTCCGCATGACTACGCGCGGCAAACATGTAACCGGAAACACCACCGAGCAGAGCACCCAATAGAAACACAACGCCAATCCAAACGAACGCGCGCTGCTTTACGTTGCCGTTGGATTCTCCGTTCATTGAGCATCCTCCGACGGGGCCACAAACACGTCATCCTGATTCGCTGCTGGTGCGTTCGCGCCGATGTCCTCAACGAGACCAACCACAGTTGTCGGTTGACGATGCGTACCCGTCCACAAGAACGTGCTCGCCATTATCAAAAGCAAAGCGGCAACCGCGGACACTCTGGAAGCAAAGGCAGGCACCGCGGCCCACGCACGAGCGCCCCGGGCAAACTCGGCTTCTCGCGCTTCAATGGCGGCAATCACGCGCTTCACAAAAAACGGATTCGGTTCCACGCGATCTCCATGAAGATCGCGCAGCAGCGCCTGCACTTCAGCTGTCTCCGGCCCGTCTTCTGCCTGTCTGCTGCCACGTTTACGCCAATTCCACATATTCAACCTCCCTGCCAATCCTGCCTGCTCACCAAATTTACTTACGCATCCTTCGATTTTCGAACCTGCGCAAGTATGCGCTGTCTTGCTCTAAACAATCTGACCTTCACCGTATTTGAGTTCAGCTCAAAAAGCTCGGCGATTTCCTCAATTGCAAAGCCTTCAACTTCTTTCAAGATCAACATCCCTCTGTCGCGTTCATCCAGAAAGCCAAGCAATCGCTCGGCTTTTTGTCGCGCATCCAACCGCATCGCCAAATCCGGCTCAGGGGCCCTGCGCTCCTGGGATGCCTGGTATAACCGGGACTGCTCTTCGCTGAAATCCGATTCATACACCAAAGGGCGCACCTTGCGCTTGCGAAGCATGTCCCAACATTCGTTCACCGTAATCTTGTAAAGCCAGGTCGAGAAGGCAGATCGTTGATCGAATTTCTTCAGCGCAAAGAAGGCCTTCACGAAAACCTGCTGCGAGATATCTTCCACATCCTCTTGACGTTTCAGAATTCCGCGCGCAACGGCAAAGACACGGTTCTGGTGACGCCTGATCAACTCCTCGAATGCGGCTTTATCACCTCGCTGTGCCAACCGCACAAGTTCACGGTCATCGGTCGAAACACTCCTCGGCTCTTTACCTGCAGAAGCGCCAACGACCGGATCTTGCCTGGAGCCGTCTGTATTTGTGACGCGTGCCATCGTATTCAGGTTACGGTCCTGTTTCCTACAGGAGATTCCCTACTCTGCTACAGGCGTTTCATACCGTCCACAAGAAGTTTATGCTTGCCTAAAAACTTACCGACATGGAATAATGCCTCCATGATTATTGGTGACCGGCTTCGCGTTATGCGCGAAGAAAAGAAACTCTCCCAGGGCGACATCGAGAAGCGCACTGGTTTACTACGTTGCTACATATCCCGCGTAGAAAATGGCCACACCGTCCCCGCCATTGAAACGTTGGAAAAATTGGCGCGTGCACTCGAAGTCCCTCTCTATCAACTCTTCTACGACGGCGAAGAGCCGCCGCAGTTGCCGAATCTTCCCAAGCGTAAATCGTCTGACGACATCGCCTGGGGCAGCGCCGGCAAAGAAGCACGTTACCTCAACAAGCTTCGCCGCTTGCTGAGCAAGGCTGACGAAGAGGATCGCAAGCTGATTCTCTACATGGCCCAGAAAGTCGCGAACCGGTAAGACGCTTCGTTCCCACCTTGCCGGGTGCACTAATTCATTAGATAAAAGACCGCGAGAACCCGCTTCTCGCGGTCTTTTGTTTTCCGCTATTCCCACTCGATGGTTCCCGGCGGCTTTGAAGTGATGTCGTAGACCACGCGGGTAATACCCGGTACCTCGTTTACGATTCGAATCGATATCCGTTCGAGCACTTCGCTGGGAAGCCGGGACCAATCGGCGGTCATGGCATCATCGCTTTCCACCACGCGCACCGCAACAGTTAGTCCGTAGGTTCGTTCGTCGCCCATCACGCCAACACTCCGCACGGGCAGAAGCACAGCAAATGCCTGCCAGATTCTCCTATAAAGACCAGCTTTTTCGATCTCCTCTCGGACAATCGCGTCCGCTTCGCGAAGCAGCTTGAGGTGTTCTGCGTTGACCTCTCCGAGGAGGCGAACAGCCAATCCGGGTCCGGGAAACGGATGTTTCAGCAATATCTCGTCTGGTAACCCCAGGTCCTTGCCTATGCGACGAACTTCGTCCTTAAAGAGGTCGCGGAGAGGCTCGATGAGGGCAAATGGCATCTTTTCCGGCAAGCCACCTACGTTGTGGTGGGTCTTGATCGTGGCGGATGGGCCTTTTACGGAGACCGACTCGATGACGTCCGGATATAGAGTTCCCTGGACGAGGAAGCCGATTTCGCCGTGGGCTTGGCCGGCCTGGAGGTTACGAGCGGCCTCGTCGAATACCGCGATAAATTCCCTGCCGATGCGTTTGCGCTTTTCTTCGGGATCGGTAATGCCTTTGAGTTGCGCCAGGAAGCGGTCGGTTGCGTCCACGCCAATGACGTGAAGACCGAGGCGATCGCGGTACATGGCGAGCGTGTCCTCAAATTCGTTTTTGCGAAGGAGGCCGGTGTTCACAAAGATGTTGGTTAAGCGGTTGCCGATGGCTTTGTGGACGAGGACTGCGGCCACTGTGGAGTCCACGCCGCCGCTCAAGCCGCAAATCGCCCATTTGTCGCCGACTCTTTTGCGGATGGCTTCCGTGGTTTCTTCAACAAATGCTGCGCCATTCCATTTCGGTTCGGCCTTGCAAACCTCAAAGAGGAAGTTGCGAAGAATTTCTGTGCCGTGGGCGGTGTGATTCACTTCGGGGTGAAATTCGACAGCGTAAATTTTGCGCTGAACGTCTTCGATAGCACCGACGGCGTTTTCGGTTTTTGCGATGCACCGAAAGCCTGAAGGCAGCGAGCGAACGTGATCACCGTGGCTATTCCACACGTTTGAGCCGTGCGGAATGTTCTTGAAGAGCAGAGACGAGTGCTCTCCCGAAGCATGATCAAAGTTAAGTTTCGCGCGGCCGTATTCGCGGCGTCCTGCGCGCTCGACGTGGCCGCCAAGCGTGCGTGTAATCCACTGCATGCCGTAACAGATGCCGAGCACCGGCACGGCCTGCGATAGTACCGTTGGATCGCACTTCGGCGCGTCGGGGTCGTAAACGGAATTTGGACCACCCGAGAGAATGATTCCTGCAGGTTCGTATTTGCGGATTTCGTCAACAGAAGTCGTACAGGGGAGGATGGCACTGAAGACTTTTTGCTCGCGGATACGCCGCGCTATGAGCTGCGTATACTGGCCGCCGAAATCGAGGACGACCACGCCGCCACGCTCGGACTGTGGCTTGAGGTGTTCTTCCTGCATCTTGGCTCCAGTCGTCATCGTGGGCTCCATGGCAATCGTCTCAGGCTACTACGAGATTGAGCAACTTATCAGGGACGTAGATTTTCTTAACAAGCCGTTTGTTGGCCAGATGCGGCGCGATAGCGGAGTCTCCTTGCGCCATTCCCACAACGGCGTCTTCCTTTGCGCCCGCGGCGATTTTCAGGCGGCCACGAACTCTGCCATTCACTTGAACGGGAATCTCGACCTCGTTTTCGCGCGCAAATTCCTCGTTATACGTTGGCCAGCTTGATTTCCAAAGGCCTTCCGTGTGACCGAGCATCTCCCAAAGTTCTTCAGAAAGATGAGGTGTCATCGGCGCAAGCATGAGCGTCAAGAGTTCGAGCACTTCCCCGCGCACTTCCGGGCGAACAGAGTCTTCGAGAGGCTCGGCTGCGTAAATCTCATTGGTCAATTCCATGACGAGCGCGATGGCGGAATTGAAATGCCAGCGCGTTTCAAAATCGGAGGTGACTCGGCGCAAAGTCTGATGCGCCTTGCGAAGGAGCGCTTTTTCTTTTTCGTTGAGGCTCGCCGCATCGTATTTTCTCGGCGAAATGCCGCGCAGCGCTTCCGCATGGCGATCCACCACGCGGAAGACGCGATTCAGGAAGCGCCATGCGCCTTCGATACTTTCCTCGCTCCATTCCAAGTCCTTTTCCGGAGGCGCAGCGAAAAGCGTGTAGAGGCGGCCTGTATCAGCGCCGAATTTTTCGGCCATTTCGTACGCACCGACAACGTTGCCCTTGGACTTGGACATCGCTGTGCCGCCCTTGAGCACCATTCCTTGCGTGAAGAGCCGTTTGATTGGCTCGTCATGCGTGACCAGGCCGAGGTCGCGCATCACCTTGCACCAGAAGCGTGAGTAGAGAAGATGGAGGATGGCATGCGTGATGCCACCGATGTACTGGTCAATCGGGAACCAATAGCCGATTTTTGCAGAATCGAACGGCGCGCCGGCGTTGTGTGGATCGCAATAGCGGTAGAAATACCAGGACGAATCCACGAATGTGTCCATCGTGTCCGTTTCGCGGCGCGCAGGGCCGCCACATTTCGGGCAAGTGGTATTCACGAATTCGGGAGTAGAGGCGAGCGGAGATTCGCCTTCGCCGGTCAGTTTCGGGTTCGGCGGGAGAACAACCGGCAAATCTTTGTCCGGCACGGGAACGAGGCCGTCTTTCTCGCAGTAGATAACAGGGATCGGCGTGCCCCAGTAACGTTGCCGTGAAATGCCCCAGTCGCGGAGACGGAAGATCGTTTCACGCTTACCGAAGCCCTTTGCTTCGGCGTCCGCGCCCATTTTGGCGATGGCTTCGTCGGGAGATAAGCCGTTGTACGGGCCAGAATTGACTAACTTGCCTTGACCGTGTTCCTCGAAGGGTTCTGCCATCGTTGCGCCGTCGAGTGCTTCGCCGTTGAGTGGCTGAACCACAACGCGAATCGGCAAGTTGTACTTTTTGCAGAACTCAAAATCGCGCGAATCGTGCGCTGGCACGGCCATAATCGCACCAGTCCCGTACTCCATCAGAACGAAGTTGCCTACCCAAATCGGCATTTTTTCGCCATTGAAAGGATTCGTGACATGGCGACCGGTGAAGAAGCCTTGTTTTTCTGCAGTAGCGATGTCTTCTGCTTTGACCGACGACTTCTTCAATCTGGCGAGCATTGCCGCGCCGTGATGCCGAACCGGCGAAGTTTCCAGTAATTTGGCGACGTACGGATGATTTGGCGCAAGAATGAGTGCAGTTGCGCCGAAAATCGTGTCAATGCGCGTGGTGAAAACTTCGATTGGATCGAGGCCAGGAACATCAGCGACGGCGAATTTTACTTTCGCGCCTTGGGACTTGCCAATCCAGTTGCGCTGCATGGTGATAACGCGATCCGGCCAGCCGCCCTCGAGTTGCTTTAGATCGTCGAGGAGTTGGTCGGCGTAGGCGGTCGTTTTGAGGAACCATTGCTCGATTTCTCGCACTTCGACGAGTGTGTCTTCATGACGCCAGCAGTATCCGCCATTGATGACCTGCTCGTTGGCGAGCACTGTGCAACACTTGGGGCACCAGTTCACGCGGCTCTTTTTGCGATAAGCGAGCCCTTTTTCCAGCATGCGCAGAAAGAACCACTGGTTCCATTTGTAGTATTCCGGCTCACAGGTGGAAATCTCGCGGCGCCAGTCGTAGCTGAAGCCGAAGCGGCGCAGCGTACGCTGGAATTCGGCGATATTGTTGTTCGTCCACTCGCGCGGATGGGTTTTGTTCTTGATTGCGGCGTTTTCTGCAGGCAGGCCAAAGGCGTCCCAACCCATGGGGTGAATCACGTTGAAGCCGCGCATGCGTTTGACACGGGCGACGACGTCGCCAATCGTGTAATTCCGCATATGGCCCATGTGCAGCGTGCCAGAAGGATACGGCAACATTTCCAGGGCGTAGTATTTCGGTTTTGCGGGGTCTGCTTCGGTTTCAAAGACGCGCGCGTCTTCCCATCGTTTCTGCCATTTGGCTTCGATGGATTGGGGGTTGTACTCCGCCACTCGCGGTTATCCTTTGCCTCGTGATTTCGCTTTCTTCTTTGCGCTCGCGGCTCTCGCTTGTTTCTTAATTTCCTTGTTGTGAGCGACCAGCTTTTTCTTGAGCGCGCTAGTCAGCATGGAATAACCCTTTTCGGCCGGAGGGGCGACATCTTCGAGGCCCGCGAGTTCCCAAAGCTTGGCAATGTTGCGGCGGTCGTCGCCGGGGTCATCGATCGGCGTTTCAAGCAGGAACGCGCGGCCCAGAACGCCCGCGGGCGGCAAGGAGCTAAGGCGCGGATGTTTCAGGATACGACCAAACGCAGCGGCGCCGATTTTGCCCTCGCCGATGTGAGCATGGCGGTCCACACGGCCCCCGAGTGCAATTTTGGAATCGTTGACGTGGAAGACGGGCACGAAGTCGAGGCCAATCGTTTTCTCAACATGCTCGATTGTCTGCTCTAGCCCTTTTTCGGAACTGATGTCATAGCCAGCGGCGAAAAGATGAGCCGTATCGAGGCAGGCGCCTGCGTTTAGATCCGCGAGGCCGGAGACCAGATCCGCAACTTCTTCGAGCGATGAGCCGACGGCAGTGCCCATCCCTGCTGTGTTTTCGATGAGAATGCGCAGATTACCGAGTGGCACACGTTTGGCGGCTTGCTTGATGCTTTCGATGATTGTGGCGACTGCGCGTTCGGAGGTGTTTTCGCCGCGAGAGCCGGGATGGACAACCAGAAAATCCGCGCCGAGCGCGATTCCCCGCACAAGCTCTTCGTGGAATGCCTGAATCGAGCGCGTACGCAGCATGGGTTGCTGCGCTGCGAGATTAATTAAATAATTGGCGTGGATGACTAGTGGACCGAGGCCGAGTTCCGTGCGGCGTGAGCGGAATGCGGCTGCATCGGTGTCCGGAATGCGCGCAGAGCCGGTTGCCCACATGCGCGGGCTCGCCGAGAAGACTTGGAGTGCGTTGCAACCGAGTTTACGAGCGGATTCAAGCGCATTGAGGTAGCTTCCGGCGATCGAAGTGTGAATGCCAATGCGCAGGCTGCCGTCCATCCAGGCTGGAGCTTGTGGCTCCGGCTCGGGTTCGGGGCGGTATTCGTCTTCAGGGTCAAACTGTGTGTCTAGAATTTGAGTTTCTTCCGCCATGCTCAGCCAAAAATTCCAATGTGTGAGTAACACTCTATTCTATCATAATCGCCAAATTGCTTTCGAAACGCGATAAGACAGCATGCCAACGCCGACAAAACTCAAGCACTTCCCCGATGCGCAGTCCTTCCGAGCGTGGCTTGAAAAGAACCACAGCGTAGCCAAGGAACTTTGGGTTGGCTTCCACCGTCTGGGCACGGGAAAGAAGAGCATTACGTACCCGGAAGCGCTCGATGAGGCGCTTTGCATGGGCTGGATTGACGGAGTGCGAAAAAGCATTCGCCCGGGCGTGTATACGATTCGTTTCACTCCGCGCAAAGCGAAAAGCAATTGGAGCATCGTCAATATTCGCCGCGTGGATGAGCTTATTAAGCTCAAGCGCATGGGACCTCACGGTCTACGGATTTTTGAGGCGCGCGATGCAAAACGAACGGAGCGCTACTCTTATGAGCGGAAGACGAGAAAGCTCAGCCGAGCTCAGGAAAAGCAATTCAAGGAAAACCCTAAAGCCTGGGAATTTTTCAAAACTCAGGCTCCCTGGTATCAGCGCGTCACTACTTGGTGGGTCGTAAGTGCAGTCAAGGAAGAGACGCGCGAGCGGCGATTACTGCAACTGATCAAGGATTCTTCTGAGGGCCACCGGATTCATATGGTGACAAATAATAAAAAGAACGGATGAAGACTTCCACGGCAAGGTTTGCCCCAAATTTGGCCCTACAGTAGACTGAAGTTTCCCCGTTTGAGAGGTTCTTAATGCTGATCGTCATGCAGTCGCATGCCACTGAGGAACAGATACGCGCCGTTTGCGCGCGGATTGAAAGCCTTGGGCTGAAAGCTCACCCGATTCCGGGATCGCTGCGTACTGCCATCGGCATTACGGGCAATAAAGGCTCCGTCGACCTTGGAGTTCTGGAGTCGATGTCCGGTGTCGTCGAATGCATTCCGGTTAGCAAGCCGTATAAGCTCGTTAGCCGCGATGCAAAGGAAGAAGACAGCGTCATCCGTATTCCAACCCCGTTGGGTGACGTCCTTGTTGGCGGAAAACATTTGGCTTTAGTGGCGGGGCCATGCGCGGTGGAAACCGAAGCGCAATGTATGACCGTTGGCGCGCAATTGAAAGCCACCGGCGTGAGGCTGTTTCGTGGCGGCGCTTATAAGCCAAGGACTTCTCCCTATAGTTTTCAAGGCTTGGGTGAAGAGGGATTGAAGATTCTGGCAAAGGTTCGCGAGGCTTACGGGTTTGGGATCATCACCGAAGCGATCGACAACGAGAGCTTGGATTTGGTCGAAAAGTACGCGGATGTGATTCAAATTGGTGCGCGCAACATGCAGAATTTTTCGCTTTTGAAGCGTGCTGGGCGTGCCAAGAAGCCTATTTTGCTGAAGCGCGGCATGTCGGCCACACTCGATGAGTTCTTAATGGCCGCCGAGTATATATTGAGCGAGGGCAATTACAACGTGATGCTCTGCGAACGCGGCGTCCGCACGTTTTCTGATTTTTCAAGAAACACTTTAGATCTCGCGGTTGTGCCCGCCGTAAAAAAGCGCAGTCACTTACCGATCCTCGTCGACCCTAGCCACGGTACAGGCAAGCGTCACAAGGTTTTGCCGCTTTCGCGCGCGGCAGTCGCCGTGGGAGCGGACGGGCTCCTCGTCGAGGTTCACCACGATCCGGAAAAAGCGCTCTCCGACGGAATGCAATCGATCCTTCCGGAAGAATTTGCCGAGCTCTCGATCGAAGTGAAACAAATCGCGGACGTTCTGCATCGGATCGTAAATTGATTTTGTGCGAGTTAAGCTCTCGCATGATGGCGTGGGCCCTTCTTCTCGTGTCACAATCTCGTCCTCATGAATCGAGTTTCCAAATTTCGCGTCGCGTTTCTTCTCTTTGCGCTTTCTCTGGCGGGCTTGGTTGTGATCTTGCGCGAGCACAGAGCTTCTTTTCTGCGTCCTGACCTTCACAGCAACGCTTACGTTTCGACTGCTGGCGGTTTCGTTTCGGTCGTGGACCTTGTGAAGAACTCCACAATCGCCCGAGTTTCGGTTGGACCGGACGTTTCGGAGTTGCGCACGCATCCGATGCAGAAAGAAATATGGGGCGTGAGTCCGGCTGGCGGCTATGTGTGGGTTCTGGACACCACGAACAATCAGGTCATGTCCAAAATTTCTACGAACGGCTCTCCCTATTCGATCGATTTTTCCCCGGACGCGAAGATCGCCTACTCGACATCAAGCACTTCCAATTTACTCCTTGCCATCGAGTGCGTTACAAAAAAAGTTACGGCCCGCGCCTCCACGGGAGCTCAACCTGTACTAGCCCGGGTAACACCTGATGGAAAATCCGTTCTTGTCATAAATCACCGCGATGCATCGCTTGGAATCCACGATGCGAATTCCCTTCTCCAACGCACGGCTGTGCCCGTGGTATCAACTCCGGACGACGTGGCGGTTCTTCCAGACAGCTCCGTGGCGTTCGTGATGAGCCGCTCCGAGAAAAAATTATCGGTCGTGGATTTGAAACGAGGAGCCTTGCTCACAAATCTTGAGCTCGTCGGCAAGCCGTCCCAAATGATTCTCAAACCGGACGGCGGCGAACTTTTTGTTTTGTCGCCGGAGTCCCACGGGCTTCAGGCCATCAATACCTGGACGCACGAAGTAGGTGATTACGTAGTGCTGGGTTCGGCGCCAACGCGCGGCGCATTACTTGGTGATGCAGGCACTTTGTATATTTCCGACGCTGCTGCTGGAACCATCGCTCCGCTCGATATCGTAAGCCGACGCCTTAGCCGGCCCGTGCCGGCGGGCCAATCTCCAGGAGCGCTTTGTTTCGATCCGGGGGAAAAACCGCGGTTGTTACTTGTCTTGAGCGAAGCGTCAGGCGACCTCAGTGTTGTTCGTATCAGCTCTGATCGAACCACAGCGCTTTTGACAATGATTCCGATCGGAGATCATCCGCTAGAACTTGCCGTCAAACTTTTCTGAAGTTTATGCATTTCCGGCCTGAATCGCCGGCTCAATGGCCCAAGCCGCATTCTCTTCACCCAGGGGCACATCGAGGTAGCCCTCCGCGGGCAGAACATCAACTGGCAATCCTCCGTGCCAAAGCGCGACGCCAATTCTCAGCCTCTGCACGCCGCGGATTTGCAAAATCTCTCTTTGTATTGCCACTTCCAGAATTTTCTCGAACGCCACCTCTGCTGCCTGGGCAGGGCTCAGCAGGCAAATGCGCGCCTGTTCGATTGAAAAGTCGACAAGCTTCCCTTTTTCCAACTTGGCAAGGATGATGACTTCTTCTACTGCCTGGATCGTGATGCGGAATTCTGCTTTGTCGAGTTCCTTCATGGGCTCTTCGAAACAATCCAATCGCAGACAAAACCGTTTTTCCTCGAAGCCGTAGCGCAATTCGCGGAGATGAAACGTTCGCCCATGCATGGCTCCGCTGCGGCGTTCTGGGGCGTAGAGTCCTGCCGCTAGCCACTCGAAATAGGACGATTCCCTTCCATCCACTTTGATTTTCAACAATTCAGATGGTGCAAGATGCAGCGCATGCTCAGGCAATTTCTTGATGGGTTTTGCGAGTTCGTCGGGAGCGGTTTGCCCAAGTGCCACATAAATTCCGGTTAAGTGTTTGCGATAGAGTGCATCGAACTCTGCATCATTGGCTGTGCTGTGTTCTGGCCCGTACCACCAACACCAATCGCTGCCTTCCGCTGCAAGCAAGGATTCTTTTGCCGTGGCAAGCGCTTCGGCGCTTGGCGCGTCCTTTCGACCTTCTTTGTGCGCTGCCTCTGTGCGTCCATACGCTTCGCGCGCATCCCACAGAAGTTCCCAGGCAGCGACATCTTCGCCGCTGCCAATCCAAACGTCGAAGTTCGCGTTGATCCACGAAGCCGGAAATATCCCGTTGTTTTGCGGAATCTCTCCTGCGGCTTGTATAGCTTCGCTGACCGTCAACGCACGGAAGTCTCCGTCCGCTTGAATGCGCCCATAAAACTCGCGAAGGAATTCCCGTCCGTTTCCCGGGAAATATTCCCAGGCATTTTCTCCATCGAGGAACAGGGATATCGTTAATGGATTGTTGCTCGGCACCTTTTCGCCAAGGAATCTCAGCCGACTGTGAAGATCCGCAGCAGCGGCTTTGCCGTCCATCCGGCTGTATACAAAGCCTATCAGGTCAGAAATGTGATGGTCGCGGAAGAAACCTGTAATGGCTTGCCCGCCGACTTGAATTTTCCATGGCTTGTACAAACGCTCTGAGTTTGCCGGCAAACCGTTTGCATCGCGGAAAAATCCAACATTCAGTGTGCGACCGAGAACTCCTTCATCCGTGCCAAACCATTTGAATCCTTCTTCCGCGGCAATCGTCAGGGTTTGGTCGGATACGGAGCCTTCCGACGGCCACAACCCTGCCGGTGGCGCCCCGAACACACGCTCGTGATACTCCCGCGCTCGGCGCAATTGCTCCCGTGCGTCTTCCGGATGGCGGTACGCTCGCCGCGGCAGCGGTGTTCCAGGATTCGCTACGCGCGCGATATCCGAATCGCAGATCAGCGGCAGAATGGGATGATAAAATGGTGTCGTGCTTAGTTCGATTTGCCCGCGCGCAGCGGCTTCTTTATAAATTGGCAATACTAGCTTCAAGAATTCAAGCTGCTTTGTTTTTAGTATATTTTTATCCGCTTCGGAAAAGTTCTTGCCACGCGCCGAGAGGCGATTGACATCAGGGTCTCGCGCGATCCATTCCTCGTCCATCCACGCCAGCTGCGAAAGAAGTTGCAGATCGCGCCAGTCCCGCGGCGTAAATGTAACCAGCGCCTGAGCACCACCCGCCGGCCGCGACCACTCATACAGTTCCAAGAACCGTGGCCATCGCGAAAGCAGCCTCTCGTGATTCACCTGAAACGCACGCGAAAGAATTTCAGATTTGTCTTCGCGCATCAGCTGTTCCGCATTCTTGAAAGCCAAATCAAACCACGGCTCATTAAATTTGCCGCTCGCGTATTCTTCCAGCTGCAATCCAAGCGAAGGAACGACGTTGAACGTTGCGTGAAATCCGGGGAACTCTTCGAGGATTTTTACCATGCCCCAGTAGTCTTTTAGCGCATGCAGGCGCGTCCAGGGCAGCACATACCGCCCCGTTTCCGGGTCGCGGTACTGCGGCTGGTGCATGTGCCAAAGCAAAACGAGATTGATTCTGTTCATCGCGCGCACCGCGTCGGCCACCGTCCGTGCGCCATGCTACACTCTGCATTCGCCTCATGCGCATCCTGGATCGCTATATCGTCCGTGAAATTTTTCGTCATGCGCTCCTGGGCCTCATTGTCTTCACGTTTGTCTTTTTTGTTCCTCAACTCGTCCGCCTCATGGAACTTCTCGTCCGCCATTCCGGTTCTGGCGGCCAACTCACAAAACTATTTCTCTGCCTCTTCCCCGGCGTCCTGGCATTTACCGTGCCGATGGCTATCCTCGTCGGCGTCCTGCTTGGCCTCGGACGAATGTCTGCGGATAGCGAAATCATTGCCATCACCGCGTTGGGCATTGGTCGCAAGCGCATTCTGGTGCCTGTCGCCGTTCTCGCGCTTACCGGGGCCTTCGTCACCGCGCTGATGACTCTTTGGGCCGGTCCCCTAGCCTTGCGCAGCTTTCGTGCGATCGAAGCTGACCTCATCGCCAATCAAGTTTCCTTCCAGGTTCAGCCTCGCGTCTTTGACGAGCGCTTTCCCAAAACAGTACTTTACGTCAACGACGTCAACGCGAGCGGAACACAATGGCACGGTGTGTTCTTGGCGGAAGCCGGGGACCAGAACAGCTCTCAGCTAACCCTGGCGGAAAACGCGATTGTAATTGCCGAACCCCAACTCGGCAAGTTGGAGCTTCATCTTCAGGGCGGCGCCACGCACGAGTTCAATCGCCAGGACCCCAATCACTATTCTGTTACGCAATTCGGCCAGAGTGATCTACCCATTGAGGTCACCGGCCTATTACCTTCAAAAGAGCGCCCGCTGAGCAATCAAGAGCGCTCCGTACCGCAATTGTGGATGGACAACACTTCCAGTTGGCGGGAAGCTCGTGTCGAGCTTAACCGGCGAATCGCATTTCCTTTCGCGTGCATTTTTTTTGCGCTCGTCGCTGTACCGCTCGGCGCGCAGCCGCGTCGCGGCGGCCGCGCAGCCGGCACTCTTCTCGCAGTATTGCTTATCGCCTCCTACTACTTACTCTTTGTCTTCGGCACGGGCCTCGCGCGCCAGGGTGTACTGCCCGTGCCCATCGGAATCTGGATTGCCAATCTGGTTCTCGGCGTTCTCGGCCTGATTCTTCTTCCCCGCATGGAGCAACTCCGCGGAGACAACAGGTGGCTTTCCAGTTTTTCCCGGTGGCGCACGTGGGCAAGACTCATGCGTCGCCGCAAATCCGCTCGTGCGAGAGAAATTTCAGCGGCCCGCTCGCAGAACGGCACACGCGAACCCGAACTCACCGTTCAACAGAGCAATAGCTTCCCGCGCCTGATGGATATTTATATTCTCCGCCGTTTCCTCTCGTACTTTTTCCTTTTGATGGTGACTTTCATTTTCTTGTTCGAAACCTTTACATTTTTTGAACTACTCGACGATATTGCGCGCCACCGCATTCCATTTCTGGTTGTCGTGAGTTATTTCCGTTACCTCGCTCCTTATCTCGCCTATCAACTTGCGCCTCTTGCAGCTTTGGTCGCCGTGCTCGTTACGCTCGGCGTCATGAGCAAAAACAATGAAATCGTAGCTTGCAAAGCCAGCGGTATCAGCCTGTACCGTCTCGCGGTTCCGCTGCTCCTTGTTGGACTCACGCTTGCTGCCGTCATGGTCATCCTCGACGACACCTATTTGCCGTACGCCAACCAGCGGCAGGATGCGCTTCGCAACCAGATAAAAGGGCGACCAGCTCAAACGTATACGCGACCGCAGAGATGGATTTTCGGCGAGAATTCGAAGATTTATAACTACGATCTTTTTGACCCGACACAAAATCTCTTCGGTGGCCTCACTGTTATAGAGCTGGACCCTGCTACATTCCACGTAAAGCGCCGGATTTTCGCTAATCGCGCACGATGGTCCGAACAGCAAGACGTCTGGATTCTCGAAAACGGATGGATTCGCGATTTTACCGACGGCACCATTTCAAATTATCAGCCGTTCGGCGCCACCACGCTTGCAGAACTGAAGGAACCACCGACCTACTTCAACCGGCAGGTCTTGCAAGCTTTTCAGATGAGCTGGGATGAGCTTCGCCTTTATATCGACGGCCTGCAACGCGCAGGATTTGATGTTTCCACACTTCGTGTTCAATGGCACAAGAAGCTCGCTTATCCCCTCATCGCGCCTGTGAGCATGCTGCTTGCGATTCCTTTTGCGCTGCTCGTGGGAATGCGAGGGGCGCTCGGCGGAGTTGCTGTCGGTGTCGGAATTGGCATCGCATATTGGGCAGCTTCCGCGTTGCTTGAAGCCATGGGAGGCGTCGGACAGTTGCCGCCTCTGCTCGCCGGCTGGTCGCCGGACTTAATCTTTTTTTTCTTTGGGATGTATTTCTTCTTCAAAATGCCAACGTAGCATTCGCTACTTGTTGGCCGTCTTGTTCTGTTCCAGCTTCCAGCCGATCTTGTGCAGCATTCCCAGCAGCACTTCTGCATCTGCTGCCTCCAGATTCAACCGTCGGATCATGCGTCTGAGCTTTTCGCCTGCCAATTGCCCCGTCTTGGGATTTATATATTCACTTTCATGAAGCAGTGTCAGTAGTGTTTCGGTGATCCGCTCAACAGTTCCCATCGTCGCCATCGGGCGAGTATCGGCTGCGAGCCTCAGACCTTGAGCCCGCACAAACTCATAGAGGCAAATCGCTACCGCCTGCCCTAGGTTCATGGATTGGTGTTCTTCGCGCGTGGGAATGTGGAGCACCCAGTGGCAGTGGCTCAAGGAATCGTTGGAAAGGCCCCACTTTTCGGAACCGAACAGGATCGCGACGGGGGATTTCTGGAGCTTGCCGCGGATCGAAATCGCGGCTTTAGCGAGGGTCTTCACGGGCTGCTGGAGTTGCCGGTGCCGAATCGCGGTCGTGCCCACAACCATTGCGCAATCGGCGATCGCTTCCGCTACCGTGCCGAATTCCTGGGAGTTAACCAGTACCGGCGAAGCGCCCACTGCGGACCGGGCATCACGAAACGCCACTTCGTACGGATTCACGACGCGTAGATGAGTGAACCCGAAATTGCTCATGGCTCGGGCCACGGCTCCAATGTTCAGGGGGTTACGCGGAGCCACGAGCACCACACACAGATTGTTCAAGGAGGGGTTCATTGGGAATCAGTGTAAAGCATGAATTGAACACTGTTTAAGACGCACACACATTTTTTCGCAAGAAAAAAATGAAAGCATAGCTTGAAGTTTTGTTTCCGGAAAACAGAAAGCCGCCGACACGCGCTTAACCCGCGCGACAGCGGCTTAAAGTAAAACTTTAGATGGCCTGCCTATTTCTTTTTCTTCACCTGCTTAGCCTGTTCCTCTTCCACCATAGCCTGAGCCGCAGCGAGGCGCGCGACGGGAACTCGGAATGGGGAACAACTCACGTAGGTGAGGCCAATGCGATGGCAGAACTTCACGCTGTCGGGATCTCCGCCGTGTTCGCCGCAGATACCTAACTTGATATCCGGACGAGTCTTTCGTCCCTTCTCGACGGCCATCTCCATTAACTGGCCCACGCCAGACTGATCCACGGTAGCAAACGGGTTCTTTTTGACAATTTCCAATTCCTGATAGGGCCCGAGAAAGGAGCCGGAATCATCGCGACTCATACCCAGTGTCGTCTGCGTGAGATCATTGGTCCCGAAGCTGAAGAATTCGGCCGACTGGGCAATCTCGTCCGCCGTCAGCGCTCCGCGCGGAACCTCGATCATGGTGCCGACGAGGTAGCTCAACGTGACCTTCTTTTCTTTCATGACATCCGCAGCAACGCGATGGACGACTTCGACTTGGAGATCAAGTTCTTTCTTGAAGCCGACGAGCGGAATCATGATTTCGGGATGCACCTTGATGCCGAGCTTCTGTACTTCCGCAGCGGCTTCGAACACGGCGCGGGATTGCATTTCAGAGATCTCCGAATAGACGATCCCGAGACGGCAACCGCGGAAACCGAGCATGGGGTTGAATTCATGTAGTTCTTGAACTCTCTTCTTGATCTTCTCAACAGGTACTCCCATCTTTTTCGCAAGATCACCTTGAGCTGCGCCTTCGTGTGGCAGAAATTCATGCAGCGGTGGGTCCAGGAAACGGATCGTTGCCGGGCGTCCCGCGAGCTCTTTAAACATTCCGCTGAAGTCTTCGCGCTGATACGGGAGGATTTTCGCCAGTGCCTCCTGCCGGTGCTCTTTCGTGTCGGCAAGAATCATCTCGCGCATCGAGTCAATGCGATTGCCTTCGAAGAACATGTGCTCGGTGCGGCAAAGGCCGATGCCGCTGGCTCCGAAAGCTACAGCGTGTGCCGTCTGTTCTGGAGTATCGGCATTGGTGCGGACGCTCATTCGGGTGGCCTTGGCGCACCAGTCCATCAGCTTTTTGAAATTTTGATAGGTCGGACTCTTGCCTGCGTCGAGCGACTTCTCGATAAGCACCTGTACGATTTCCGAAGCGGCTGTCGGAATCTGGCCGGCATATACCTCACCGGCAGTGCCGTTGATGGAGAGATAGTCGCCTTCCTTATAGGTAGCCCCATCCACACTCATCGTCTTGGCGGAATAGTCGATCTGCAAGGCAGCTGCGCCGCAGACACAAACTTTGCCCATCTGACGAGCCACGAGAGCGGCGTGGGAACTGACTCCACCCTTTGCAGTGAGGATGCCCTCAGCTGCGATCATGCCGCGCAGATCTTCTGGCGAAGTTTCGTTGCGGACAAGAAGCACCTTTTCTCCGCGTTCAGCGGCCTGGACTGCGCGGTCGGCGTTGAGGTACATGCGGCCTGTGGCCGCGCCCGGCCCTGCAGGCAAACCCTTGGCAATGGTTTTTGCGGCCGCAACGGCCTTGCGATCAAACACTGGAGCCAGAACCTGGTCCAACTGGTCTGCAGGAACGCGCCTGATTGCGGTCTTCCAGTCGATGAGTTTTTCTCTTTCCATGTCGACGGCGAAGCGGACAGCGGCTAAGCCGGTGCGCTTGCCGTTGCGCGTCTGCAACATGAAAACTTTATTCTCTTGGATGGTGAACTCGAAATCCTGAACATCCTTAAAGTGTTTCTCGAGCTTTGCGCGGATACCTTCTAGTTCCTTGAAAGCGCCCGGCATGTAGTTCTTGAGGTTGGCAACCGGTTCTGGAGTGCGCACGCCTGCGACGACGTCTTCGCCTTGCGCGTTGATCAGGAATTCGCCATAGAAGACTTTTTCGCCGGTCGCCGGATCGCGGGTAAATGCAACGCCTGAACCCGACTTATCCCCGGTGTTGCCGTAAACCATCGCCTGCACGTTGACGGCAGTACCCCACTCGGATGGAATATTGTACTTCCGGCGATAGACGATTGCGCGATCGTTCATCCAGGAGCCGAACACCGCACCAACGGCACCCCAAAGCTGTTTCCAAATATCCTGCGGGAATTCAGACCCGGTGCGTTCTTTAATGAGCTTCTTGAAGCGGACAACGAGTTCCTGAAGATCGGCTACGCTGAGTTTTGGATCGTCAATGTCGGCGTGATATCGCTCGTGTTTGAGTGCATGGATGACAACCTCGAATGGCTCGTGATCTTCGTTGGCGCGCTTTTGAACGCCCATGACGACGTCGCCGTACATCTGAATGAAGCGGCGATAGCAATCCCAGGCAAAGCGTTCATTCTTGGTAGCGCGCGCAAGAGTGACGACCGTCTCGTCATTGAGGCCGAGGTTGAGGATGGTGTCCATCATGCCCGGCATGGAATCGCGAGCGCCGGAGCGGACAGAAACGAGCATCGGCATTTTGCTTTTATCGCCGAATTTCGTCCCCATAATTTTTTCGACCTTGGCGACCGCGGCCTTCACTTGCGAATCGAGAACCTTCGGATAGGACTTCTTGTTGCCGTAATAGTAGGTGCAGACGTCCGTGGTAATCGTAAAGCCTGGGGGAACGGGAAGCCCGATGCGGCTCATTTCTGCAAGGCCTGCGCCTTTGCCTCCCAAGAGGGCACGCGCGGAACCCTCGCCCTCTGCCTTACCTGCACCGAATGAATAGACCCATTTCGTCACTGTATGCCTCTCATGCGTTTTGGAATGTGGTACGTAAAACCAAAAAGAGCATTTCTAAAAAGTCCACTGACGGAAATCACCCCTTCGCGCGTCGGCGCGCCGACATGGAGTGATAGACGTTGAAATCAAATAGTTAAAGTAAGACTTCATTCTTCTAATTCTTGCCTTCTCCACCTAATTCAGAAAAATCTGCGATCGTAGAAAACTCGCGCAGTAATTCGCTCAAAAGCGCGAGACGGTTTTTCCTCATGGCTTCATTCTCCGCCATCACCATCACTTGCTCGAAGAAGCGGTCCACCTCCGGGCGAAGCGCGGCAATCACCTCCAGAGCCTCTTTGTAGTGTCCGGCGCGTTTTTGCTCTTCTACTTTTGGTGCAGCTTTACGCATGGAGGCAAAGAGCGCCCGCTCCGCTTCTCCTTCAAAGAGATCCGTTTGTATGTGCACGCTTTCTGCCTGCTTCCCAGCCTTCTCCAGAATTTTTCGGATGCGCTTGAAGGAAACCGTCAACGGCTCAAAGTTCTTCGACTTGCGGATAGCGCGCAAAGCTTCCAGACGTTTCCGCGCGTCCACCAGATCGTCTGCGCCAGCGCGAAAGACTGCATTGACCTCGTCGTATTCGAAACCATCCTTTTCGCGGAATACGTAACGTGCCCTGTCGCGAAGAAATTCCAAGATTTGCGATTCCTGCTCTGGACTCACGCTTTTCTTCGGAGGGCTGGTCAGCAAAATTTTCAGTGTCTGGCTGACCGCAAGGGATAGCGAAATCGGCAGCTTCTTTTCCAGGACGATCTTGACGATGCCCAGGGCTGCGCGCCGCAGGGCGAACGGGTCACTCGATCCGCTTGGCACTATTCCCACAGCAAAGCATCCGACTACAGAGTCAAGCTTGTCGGCAATCGCCACGGCACAGCCGGTGAGGTTTCGCGGGACGGGGTCGTCGAGTCCGACCGGAAGATAGTGATCGTAGATCGCATCTGCAACTTCTTCCGGCTCTCCCTGGGCTTTTGCATAGAGCCCGCCGACGACGCCCTGCAGCTCGGTAAACTCGCGGACCATCTCCGTTGCGAGATCGCACTTTGCGAGTTCCGCCGCGCGATCCGCTTCGGCCACATGCGCCTGGACCAATCCGAGATTGAACCACTGCTCCGCAAGCCAGCGCGCAATTGCGCGAACCCGCTCAACCTTATCCTTGTAGCTTCCGAGCCGCGACTCATAGGTCACCCGCTCAAGCTTCGGCAAATAGTCGGCGAGCCGACATTTCTGATCTGATGTCCAAAAGAATTGCGCGTCGGCGAATCGCGCACGCAGCACTCTTTCGTGGCCATTGCGCGTCAGCCCTTTCGGGTCTTTGTCTAGATTGATCACAGCCAGAAAATTCGGCGCCAGCTCTCCGCCCCGTTTTTCAACAGCAAAGTATTTCTGATGCCCACGCATCACCGTAATCAGAATTTCATCCGGCAAAGACAGGAAGGCTGGATCGAACTTCCCTTCGATGACGGTCGGGAATTCGTTCAGATAGCTCACAAGCTTTAGCAACTCGGCGTCTTCGTGAACTCTGTAACTGCCTTTCTTTGCCAGCGATGCAAGTTCCTTTTCCACTTTCTCCCGTCGCACGGATGCCCGCACGATCACGCCATTCGCTCTCAGTTTCTTTTCGTAGTCGGAAAAATCCTTCACTCGGATTTTCGGCGCACCGAGGAAACGGTGTCCCGTCGTTTCGACTCCGCCCGTTAATCCCGCGAAAGAAAACTTCAGAGGCTTGCCGTCAAAAATGCCTACGAGCCAACGTACAGGGCGAATGAACCGCGCACCAGCTAGACCGGTCCAGGTCATCGTCTTGGGCCAGTAGAGGTCGTGAATCACACGCGGCAAAATTTCCAGAAGAATCTGCTCCGCGGTTCGGCCACGTTTCGTCTGCTTCGCGGCAAGATACTCGCCCTTTGGAGTCTGCACAAAGTAGACATCGTGCAGTCCAATGCCCTGCTTCTCGGCGAAGCTTACTGCGGCTCGAGTCGGCGCGCCGACCGAATCATACGCCACAGACTTCGGTGGTCCGGTTACTTCGTTCACCACGTCGGCCTGTTTCGTTCGAAGTCCGCGCACCCATGCTGACAGCCGTCGCGGTGCGCTGAACGCCTCGACGACCACGCCATCCGCCATGTTCTCGGCGGTAAGTAATTTTTCAATTCCCGCGCGCAAGTCTTCTTCAGCTCGCGGCAACATTCCGGCCGGAATTTCTTCGCACCCGATCTCTATCAGGAGTTCGGCGCGCCGCTCTTCCACCTTTTTCACTTGACCTTTCATGCGTGGGCACCGGCTTCTTTCACATCGCCGCCGATCTGTTCCAGATACGATTGAGCCGTCCGGCAAGCCACTGTGCGAACGCGGGCCATGAGCGCAGCGCGCTCCGTTGTGGAGATCACGCCCCGTGCGTCTAGCAGGTTGAATAGGTGAGAGCACTTTAGACAGTGGTCGTAGGCTGCGAGTAGCGGATACCTCACTCCCTCCTTTTCCTTTGCTTTAGGCCAGCCATCCAACAATTCTTTTGCTTGCTTCTCGTGCAGCTCAAACTCAGACCGGATCGCCTTTGCATCACTCCGATCAAAACTGTACTCAGAGAACTGCTGTTCTTCCGCTAGTCGGATATCCCCATACGACTTATCGTCAGACCATCGCAGTTCGTACACGCTTTCCACACCCTGCAAGAACGCACAGATGCGTTCCAGCCCATACGTCAGCTCCACGGAAATTGGATCGAGGTCTACTCCACCGCTTTGTTGAAAGTAGGTGAACTGCGTAATCTCCAATCCGTCCAGTAATACTTGCCAGCCGATTCCCCACGCACCTAGCGTCGGAGATTCCCAATTGTCTTCTTCAAACCGGATGTCGTGTTCTTTCAGGTTTAGTCCGATCGCAGCCAAGCTCTTCAAGTACATGTCCTGAATATTTGCGGGCGACGGTTTTAGGATCACTTGAAACTGGCAGTGCTTGTAAAGACGGTTGGGATTTTCTCCGTACCGGCCGTCGGCGGGCCGACGACTCGGCTGCACGTAAGCCACGCGATAAGCGCTCGGCCCAAGCACCCGCAAAAATGTCTCGGGATGCATCGTGCCTGCACCCACTTCCGTGTCATAGGGTTGTTGCAGCACGCATCCTTGCTTCACCCAAAAATGGGACAGGGCCAGAATCAAATCCTGAAAGTTCAGTCCCCGCTTCTTATGCTCAAGTTTTACTTTAGATTTCAACTCGTCTCCAACATCTCCCGAGTAAGCAATTTTCGCTCGGTATGCAGTTCGATCCAATTTAAAAATGTTTCACGAAACTCTTTCAACGCATTTTCGTCATTTGCGCCGATTGCAATCTCTTCCTGCTTGGCCAAGAACTTTACTCCAAATTCCCTGCCCGCCGCGGAGATTGGCTTCATCCCAGGTTTGCGGCAATCCTGACAATGCAATCCATCGAACAGGGCCGATTGATACGCTGAAGCATCTCCGAAACTCTTACCACAGCGGATACAACGATCCAGCGGTGGAATCCACCCACCCAACCTGACAGTCCAGAACGCGAAGTAAGCCAATGGCAATTTCCATTCGCCACGCCGTTCAATTTCCCTCGCCGTCAAGAGAAGCAATCGGAACATCGAGTCCGCAACTTCCTGCTCCGGCAAAACGCGCTCAGCGATTTCGCTTACGACGGCCAACCCCGTACTTAGCCCGTAATCCGCTTGTGCCTTGTGAAACGATTCCAGCAGCTCGCACTGCTGAATTCGAACCAGATCGCGCGTCTCTTTCTCCACGTACCAAATCTGGACGTGTGACAACAACTCGAGCGACGATCCATAGCGATTCTTCAACCGCCGCGCCCCGCCCGCCACTCCACGAATGCGGCCAGACGTACGCCCGAAGAAACTTACCAGGCGATCCGCTTCCCCCAGCGGGAATGTCTTCAGAATGATGGCTTCTGTTTCCCGGGCGGGCATGGACTGTCGGCGTGCCGACTCTGGCTCGCCGTTCACACGCCTCACATCACAATCTGCGCGGAAACGCGAACCAGAATTTTTAACATACGCGAGCAGCTCACGCAATCCTCGGCTGGCCTTTTCTTAAGAAATTTTACGGAACCCTTTTCAGCGACCGACCAGACGCCGTCGAAACACAGTTTCCCGATTCTGTTAACTGCGCCACGCTGACGCCTAGAATTATCGGACGCGCAAATCCGCTTGCATCTCTTCCCTTTTTCGCTACGCTGCAAAGGACAACTCTTTCGCAATGTTCATCCCGCTAAAGGACGAAAACCCTACCCGTACCATCCCCTTCATCAACTACGCGCTGATAATCGCGAACACGATTGTCTTTCTATACGAAATTACACTCCCGCACCGCGCACAGATAGCACTTGCCATGACTTTTGGAACCGTGCCCGTCCGCTTTTCGCATCTTCTCGCGGATCACGGGCATCTAGAGGCAGCTCTACTCCCGCTTTTGACAAGCATGTTTCTACACGCTGGCATAGCCCACCTTTTGGGCAATATGCTCTTCCTTTGGATCTTTGGCGACAATGTTGAGGACTTCTTCGGCCACATTGGCTATCTCGGCTTTTATCTATTCTGTGGCATTGCTTCGGGGCTTATCCATATCGTGTTCAATCTGAACGCGAACGTTCCCGCTGTTGGCGCCAGTGGAGCGATTTCCGGCGTGATGGGCGCCTATATCCTTCTCTATCCACGCGCTCGCATCCTTACGCTCGTCCTAATCTTCCTCGTTCCGCTCCCTGCATTCATTATTCTTGGCTATTGGTTTCTGCTGCAGTTTGCCGCGGGGATTAGTTCATTTGGAGCAGCGGCAACAGGCGGAGTCGCTTGGTGGGCACACATAGGAGGATTCCTTACAGGCCTGCTCATTACAGCGATGAGCAGAAAACTATCAAGATAGGCGCACGAGTTTTACGAGTTTACGAAATTAAAGTCTTACTTGAAGTTCCATTTCGCCTTAGTTAGCTGACTTTCTCAGCCAGCCAATCGCCAACTTCAGCCGTCTTTCGCTCGCCGCCCAAATCGGGAGTAACAAAATTCTCATGCAATGCAACGCGAGTTGCCACTCGCAATTTTTCCGCCTCCGGTTGCCATCCCAGAAACTCCAGCATCATCGCCCCTGTCAGGACCGACCCAAGCGGATTCGCAATCCCTTTGCCTGCGATATTGGGGGCCGAACCATGCACCGGCTCGAAGAGTGATGTTTTCCCAGGGTGAATATTTCCAGAAGGTGCCAAACCCAACCCACCAGCCAATTGTGCTCCGAGGTCACTAATAATGTCCCCAAACAAATTGCAGGTCACAATGACATCGAATTGCCGCGGGTCGCGGACGACCTCCATCGCGAGTGTATCAATATAAAGGTGGCGGGATTCGATGTCGGCGTACTCCCGTCTGACTTCCTTGAAGACGCGCTGCCAAAGGTCGTGGGCAAAAGTCATCGCATTGGACTTGTCGCTCATGCAGACACGCTTGAACCCACGTTGCCGCGCGAACTCGAAAGCATGTCGGATGATCCGCTCCACGCCTTTTCGAGAGTTCACGTCTTCCTGCACGGCGACTTCATCCGCCGTGCCCTTCTTAAAGAACCCTCCTACACCAACGTAAAGCCCTTCGGTATTTTCACGAAAGACTATAAATTTCACATCTGCTTCCTTGCGGTCGCGAAGAGGAGTCAAGCGATCATGAAACAACTCCACGGGTCGCGCATTTACATAGAGGTCCAGCTTGAAGCGTAGTCCTAGCAAGATATCCGCAGCGTGCTGATTGCTTGGCACGCGCGGATCGCCCAATGCGCCAAACAAAATCGCATCGAACTCATCGCGCAACATCTCCACCGCGCCGTCCGGCAATGAAACGCCATCGCGCAAATACTTGTCAGCTCCCCAATCGAACTCAACAAACTCAATTGGTCGTCGCGCCGACATTATCGCCGCGCGAATTACCTTTACGGCTTCGGGAGTCACTTCTTTGCCGATTCCATCGCCAGCAATCACCGCAATCCGCGCCGCAGGCCCGCCGTTCCTCATCGGAATTCCTGTCAAGTGCCTTCCTCCCGTTGCTCTTCCAACTGAACTTATTCCCCAAGCACTTCTTTCCGTACGGTTAATGCTTCGATGCGGTCGAGGCGAGGTGCAAATCCAATCCCAGGTCCGTTTGGAACTGTGATCGTCCCGCGCGGCGAGACTATCACTTCAGGCTCAATGATATCCTCGCTCCAATATCGCTTGCTTGCCGCCACATCTCCGGGCAACGTAAAGTTTGGCAGCGTGGATAGCGCAATGTTATGCGCGCGCCCGATTCCGGACTCCAGCATTCCCCCGCACCACACTGGCACACCGTTCGCTTGACACAAATCATGGATTCGCCGCGCCACGGTATACCCGCCCACACGCCCCATTTTTACGTTGATAATCCGGCATGCACCTAACTCAATCGCCGCCTTTGCCTGTTCTTCCGTATGCACGCACTCGTCTAGACAGATTGGCGTCTCCAGCTTTTTCTGCAATTCGACGTGGCCATACAAATCGTCCCAGCCGAGCGGTTGTTCGATCATCATTAAGTAAAAACTATCGAGTTCCTTCAGCAGCGGCCAGTCTTCCATCCGATACGCCGAGTTCGCATCCACCATTAATTTGATGTTCGGAAACTCCTTGCGCAGCGTCCGAACCTGTTCCACATCTTTTCCAGGTTTAATCTTTATCTTGATGCGTTGATATCCAGCCTCAAGTTCCACTTGAACCGCACGGACAAGCTCTTCAAGAGAATCTTTAATTCCGATTGAAACACCGCTGGCGATTTCTGTGCGCTCCCCGCCAAGCAATTTCCAGAGAGGCTCTCCTTCAAGCTTTGCTTGAGTATCCCAAATAGCCGACTCCAGCGCGGCTTTCGCCATATTGTGTCCCCGCACCCACTCGAGCATTTCCCAAACATCCGCCCCAGACTCAAACTCTTTCTCTTTAAGCAGTGGCCAAATAAAATCACGCAAAATGTGCCAAGCCGTCTCAACGGTCTCCGGGCTATAGGCCGGCGCCTCGCCAGCCACGCATTCGCCCCATCCTGTCGTCCCGTCGACATTTGCCTCCACCAGCATGACTCGGCGAACATACGTCCGCTCCATACTGGTCTCAAAAGGCGCAACCAATGGCATTCGCAATTCCCGAAGTGTGCAGCTTCTCAGTCGCATCGCTCGGCCTAGAAATCGCTCCAGGGCGCCAGTACGTAAGCCGTTCCCTGCGCGCTTGCCCTCAACCCAACGGCCGCGTATCCCCGCCCAAACCACTCTGTAAACTCACGCTGCAGATTGACCTGCACATCGGCCAGCCGCTCCGGATCCTGAGCCTTTCTTCTTTCCAGATCGGTAGGCAACGTAATATGTCCACCCTCAACTGTGTGTTCCACAGAGCCCTGGGCCACTGCGGCGAGTACACGCGGCGAATCCAGCGCCCATTCCGCCACAAGTCGGTCCGTAGCAAGTCCGCGATGCAACGGGCTAGTCGTCACACCATAAAGGTTTGGCACATAGCGTCGGCAAATCGCCCCAAGCCGATTCAAATTAAAGTGAGCGTTGCGCGTTTCCAGCGGGTCGAAGGTCCATTCAATCAGGCGAATGTCCCTGCCCAGAGCCTCTTCCCGCTGAAACAGTTTGAGCAGTCGCCCCACGCCGCGATCTCTGTACTTCAGCAAAACGCCGGTCATGTGCGAGTGCAAATACGGTACGCCGTGCCGTACTCCAGCAAGGGCAAGCGTATATCCAACGAGTCGCGCTCCGTCAAAAGCGCCGATCACCTGTCCGCCAGTGTTTGCCGCCACAATAAATAGCGTCGCGGGCTCGACCTCCAGATCATTCTCTTCCCAAATTTCGCGTTGAAGTCGCACGCACTCGCGAAACTCTTCCAGCGCTTCGCATTTGCGGACAACGATCCCTTCGCTCATCGAGCCGCACCTGCCGATTTCCGCTCACCGTCCTTTGCCTTTTCCCAGAGCGATTCCATCTCCTCGCGCGGCACATCCGCCAATTCTTTGCCATTTTCGCGGACCATCTGTTCCATTTGCCGAAAGCGCGCCGAAAATTTTGCGTTAGCCTTTTTCAGGGCAATCTCGGGGTCTACGTGCAAAAATCTTGCTAAATTTACCGCGGCGAAAAGCAGATCGCCAGTTTCTTCCTCGATCCTCTTGGCGTCGGCTCTGCTAATTTCTTTCTTCAATTCAGCGGCCTCTTCCGCAAGCTTTTCCAGCACGCCTTCCGCGGAATCCCAATCGAACCCGATGCGCGATGCGCGCCTCGTCAGTTGAAATCCTTCCATCGTCCCGGGCAGGGCATGCGAGACTCCATCCAGTAAAGAGGCCGGCTTTGTGCTTTTTTCTCCGCCTTTGGCTTTGCGTTCTTCCGCCTTTATTTTTTCCCAGCTCTTTAAGACCGTCTTCGCATCCTTGGCCCGCTTCTCTCCAAACACATGCGGATGCCGCCGCACCATCTTTTCGTGAATTCCTTGAATCACATTTGCTGCATCAAATCGCCCTTCATCCCGAGCAATGTCCGCGTGAAACACTACCTGCAGCAATAAATCTCCTAATTCTTCGGCAAATTTCGCGTCATCGCCGCTCTCGAGCGCCTCTACTACTTCGTACGCTTCCTCAATCAAATACGTCCGCAGAGTCATATGGGTTTGTTCGCGGTCCCATGGACAACCACTTGGCGCTCGCAGGCGAGTTTGTAGCTCTACCAGCTTTCTAAACCATTTCCCCGCCGCATCGGAGTTGGGCTTTTTCCGCACCACAGCGTTCTCTTGCAAACGCTTTTTTGTCTTTTTCGCTTTCTTCATGTCTCTCCAAAAAAATAGGGCTAAATCAAAAACACAACTCTAAAGTGGGTCCCTATCTTTGACAAGCAGTGGCGCCACAAACGCTCAGACCCAACCCATGCTAAAATACCGATTTACAAGCTGGAGTGAGGTCGTCCCTTGTCAGAGCACAAAACAGAAGAATCGTTCCGCGTAATTGACCGCCGTCTATTCACGGATGACGGACAGCTGCGCAAGGAAGCCGTCGAAGAAGAGGCTCGCGAAGCTGTGAAGGAAGCCGAAGTTGCCAAGGAAGCCCCTGCGGCGGCGGGCCCAGCCGCTCCAACGGATACGCCCGCTATCGAACCACCGAAGCGTTCCCCAGCCTTCGAAAATCTCATCCGCATGCTCGGAAGCAACGCTGCAATGGTTCTCGGCGCCTATGCCGATCCGCGCACTGGCCAGCCCATGATTGACCCTGACGCTGCACGCGAGCTGATTGACATGCTGGATGCGCTGCACGAAAAAACCAAAGGCAATCTCGCACCGGAAGAAGACACTATCTTGTTGGATCTGCTCGGCAAATTGAAGCTGACCTATCTTGAGGTCAATCAGGCGCTCGCGGCCCAGGCAACACAGGCGAAAGCCAAGACTCGCTAAGTTCGCGGCCGCCGCCGCAATATTCTGAGATGCCCGCGAATCTGCTCAAACTCACAGTTCTTGGATCCGGCACATCTATGGGTGTGCCTTCCGTGGGCTGTGATTGCCGTGTCTGCACCTCTAAGGATCCGCATGATAACCGCTTGCGTCCTTCCCTGCTTCTCTCTCGCAACGGCCAGAATGTCGTCATTGACACGACTCCCGATTTTCGCCAACAAGCTCTTCGCACAGGCATGCAACGGCTCGACGCCGTTCTCCTGACGCACGCTCATGCGGACCATATCTTCGGCTTCGATGATATTCGCCCATTCAATCTTCGACAAAACGCCGTGCTTCCCGTGTACGCAAATAAGGAAGCGTTTGAGGTTCTTCGCCGGGCTTTCTATTACGTTTTCGACGGTACGCCGAAAGTCAGCTCCGTTCCGATGGTCACCTTGCACACACTGACTGGACCAATCGAACTTCTCGGCACGACGATCACACCTGTGCCTCTAATCCACGGCGATCTCAACGTTCTCGGTTTCCGTTTCGGCCGGGCTGCCTATCTCACGGACTTCAGCGCAGTCCCGGAATCTTCGATTCCGTTATTGCAGAACCTTGACGAACTTATCGTCGACGCGCTGCGCGACACGCCTCATCCGATGCATCAGACCGTCGAACAAGCTCTTCATCTCATTGACCGCCTCAAGCCGCGTCGCGCATGGTTTACACACATCGCGCACGAACTCCCGCATGCGGAAACCAATGAAAGACTCCGATCTGCCGGTTATTCGAACGTGCAGTTAGGTTATGACGGCCTGCAGCTGGAAGTTGAGGTCGCAGATATTTCCGGCGCTTCCGTAGCGCAACCGCGAGTTCAAGAAACGCCCTTTTCCGTGTTTGCCTCCCCCGCTGCCTGGAACGCCCACTATGCACCGCTCAACCGCGGCAGCGTGCTTGCCATCGGTAACTTTGACGGTATCCACCTCGGCCACCAAGAAATTTTGCGCGATGCCGCAATACGCGCCTCGAACTCCGGCGACGTCGCCACCGCGCTAACATTCGAACCCGCCCCGCTGAAAATTCTTCGTCCCGAAGCCGCTCCCAAACGGCTATCGACCAACGAGCAACGTCTTGAGTGGTTCAAAGTCGTCGGACTTGAGTCCGCGGTCGTACAGAATTTCACTCACGAGCTCTCGTTGCTGTCTCCAAAGGAGTTTGTCGAGCAGATTCTCGTTAAGCAGCTTCGCATGCGCGCGTTGCTCGTCGGCGAGAATTTCCGCTTTGGCCACAAACAAGGCGGCAATACTGCCTTGCTCAAAGAGCTCGGCACTCGTCACGGATTTGAAGTTATCGTTGTTCCGCCGGTGATCTACCACGGCGAAATTGTCAGTAGTACCGTCATTCGCCGCGAAATCGCCGAAGGCGATGTGAGCCACGCTGGCCGCCTTCTTGGCCGTCCATTCGTTCTCACGGGCGAAGTCGTTTCTGGCGCAGGAATCGGCCGCAAATTCACAGTTCCAACACTCAATCTTGTTCCTGAACAAGAACTCCTCCCAGCCCGTGGCGTCTACATCACGCGAACGCTCCTGGACGGCGAACCCAAGAGCCGACGCTCGGTCACAAACATTGGCATGCGCCCGACGTTCAACGGCTCATCTCTAACCGTAGAGACACACCTGCTTGAAGCTCCGGCCGAGTTTGAAACGAAACGCGTTGAAATTCGCTTTTGGAAACGCTTGCGCGAAGAAAAGAAATTTTCCGGTCCTGAAGAACTAAAGGCTCAGATTGCGCGTGATATTGCCGCCACTCACCGCTTCTTTACGCGCCTGCGAGAATTTCGGTCTGTCCGCTTGGGTTCATAGTCCCGTTCAGTACTTCTGAATATTATTCGGAACGGAAGTCCCAGGTTACGCCGGGTTCTGTTTGCGTGGTTGCCGCAGCCTTTTCCGCATCGGGAAAGCATCGCTCCAGCCCTCGCACAAATGCCGGCGACAAAGCCGCAGTAAGTACAAGAGATACGATGAATATCATCAGGTGCCGACGAGATTGAGGTATTTCAAATTGGGGTTGCATACAAAGTTAGACACCGGACAAAAAAGGAAGTTTCCATGCGGACTGGCGGTTAGGACACGCCTTTACCTAAGCATTCGGCGCAATAACCACCTACCTCTGTCCGGGACAGAGTCACTTTCATTTTGAAATCGCGTTCAATTTGCGCCTTGAGTTGTTCGTACAACTGGCTTTCAAACTCCCGCACCTTGCCGCACTTCAGGCACGCTACATGAATGTGATCTCTCGGCCCATGCGTCTCGTAGTAATGCCGGTCGCCACGCAGATGCAACAAATCCAATTCATCAATTAGCCCGTGTTTTTTCAGAAGTTCGATCGTGCGATAAACGGTCACCAGATGAACGCCGGGATCGATCTTCTGCGCCCGCTCAAGTATCTGGTCCACATCGAGATGCTGCTCCGCATCGTCCATCACGCGGAGAATTACGCGGCGTTGCCGCGTTAGGCGGATTCCCTTTTCAGCCAGCGTCTTTACAAGCGGACCGGTGGTCTCTGCAGAATTAATTCGCTCCGTTGTTGAGGCTCGGTGTGCTGGACTTGGAGCCATGTCCGTCCCTCGCGACGGCATTCTACTTCCCTTGCCTTAGGTGTGGGTGGGCAAAAGGTGACGAACGTCATTGTACATAACGAAGGCAAAGAGCAGCAAAAGAAACACCAAACCCACTTGAATGAACCGCTCTTTGAACGCCAGGCTCAGATCGCGGCGGCGCAATCCTTCAATCGAAAGCAACAAAATATGTCCGCCATCCAGGATCGGTATCGGCAGAAGGTTCAGAATACCGAGGTTCAAGCTGATCATCGCCATCAGGCTGACAATCGCAAACGAACCCGCCTGTACGGCACGGCCTGCGCGGTAAGCAATTCCCACGACGCCTTGCAGTTGCTTCACGGAAAGTTTTCCGGTGAATAACTTCCCCAGGACACCGAATAATTCTTGTATCCCGTTCCACGTGGCCTGGCTGGCATTCTGAAAGGCACCAACAAATCCGACCTTCCGGTACGACCAATCAGGCTTTGGTCCCAGTGAAGCGCCTACCTTATAAACTGGTTGCCCATCCTCGCCATTTTCGCTGCTAGCTTCAGGTTGAAGCTTCAAATCCAGCGCCTTTCCATTCCGTTGAACTTTCACATCCAGAGGTGCACCTTTAGAATGACGAATCAGGTCAACGAATACGGCCGAACTCGTGATCCGCGTTCCATTCACGGAGACAACAGAATCGTCCACTTTGAGTCCGCCGCGCGCCGCCGGCTGTCCTGCGAATACGTCATCCACATTCGCCAATTCAGGCGTGTACCACCGAAACGCTTCGATCTTCACGTGCTCCTGCGATGCAACGGAAATCTTCCTAACGGCTCCGCCATGCTCGATCCCCAGTTCGATCGTCGGTTCTTGCGACGCTTTGACGTACACTTCTTCGGCTTTTTCCCATGTCGGCGTAGGAATCCCGTTAATCTCGACAATCCGGTCTCCAGGTACAATTCCCTCTTTCGCAACGGGATCTTTCTCAGAGATTGCGGAAATCGTAGGAGCTTTATCCAAGTACGACTGATACGGCAAACCCCGAACCCAAAAAAATCCGCCGAGCAGTAGAACCGGCATCACGAGATTCACCGCGGGCCCTGCAAAGGAAATCAGCGCGCGTTGCCAACGCGGTTTGCTCATCACTTCATCGGATGCGCCAGTTGGTGCTTTTTCTCCGGAATCAATTTCCGAAAGATCCTGGCCCGCCATCCGAACGTATCCGCCAAGCGGCAGCGCGCTGATGCGGTAGTCCGTCGCGCCGCGCTTCCATCCAAAGAGCCGCGGCCCGAATCCGATCGAGAACACGTCCACGCGCACGCCAAAAAAACGCGCAACGATGAAGTGGCCCCACTCGTGGACTAAAATCATTAGTCCCAGCACCAAAACGATTCCAAATAGCGTATTCATCGATCGTTTACTCCGTCTTTCTTGCTTACGACGCCGCCTTGGCTATTCCCGTCAGCGCCGCAACTTCTTCCTTAGCAATTCGACGCGCCTCGGCGTCCGCCGAGAGCACGTCCTCCATCTTCTGCAATTTCATACGCGGCATCCTGTCGAGAACTTTCTCAACAACCTCGGGAATGCCCAAAAATGGCAGCTTTCGGTCCAAAAACGCTGCCACTGCCACTTCATCCGCCGCATTCAACGCGCAAGGCAATGCCCCGCCCTTCTTCATCGCTTCTCGGGCTAACTTCAGGCAGGGGTACCGTCGCGTGGATACCTTTTCGAAATCCAACCGTTTCAATTTCGACCAATCCAGGGCTACCTGGTTCGATGCGACCCGCTCTGGATAGGTTAACGCATATTGGATGGGCATGCGCATGTCTGTTGGACCCAGTTGCGCCAGGATCGAACCATCCACGTATTCCACCATCGAATGGATCGTGGACTGCGGATGAATTACAACTTCAATCTGCTCTGGCCTCATTTCAAACAACCAGTGTGCCTCAATCACTTCGAAACCTTTGTTCATCATCGTGGCGGAATCAACCGTGATCCGATTCCCCATCTTCCAGTTCGGATGCGCCAGTGCTTGCTCAACGGTCACGCTCTCCAAATCCTTCACTGGCGTTTTCCGAAATGGGCCGCCAGATGCCGTCAACACAAGGCGAGTAACTTCTTTGTGTTCCCCAGCGCGCAAACATTGATGTACCGCGTTGTGTTCGCTGTCCACTGGGAGCAATTCTTTGCCTGCCTTTTGTGCGGCGGCCATCACAAGTTCACCAGCCGCCACGAGCACTTCTTTGTTCGATAGCGCAATCGTGCGCCCTAGCTTCACTGCCTCGTAGGTCGCCTCAAGGCCCACAACACCAACAGCGGCCGAAACAACGATCTCCGCTTTCGGATGCGTCCCAACGGCCATCATTCCTTCGCGTCCGTGATGAATCGAAGGAAGCGCAATTCCCTTCGCCGTCAAGCGCGTAGCGAGCTCATCAGCTTTCGCCGCATCGCCAACGGATACAACCTCCGGCTTGTGACGCTCAATCTGCCCTACCAGCTCCTCCAGATTCGCTCCTGCGGCAAGCGCAACTATGCCAAATTGCCCCGCCAGTGCCTCTACAACCGAGAGGCACTGGCGTCCAATCGAGCCAGTTGAACCCAATATCGCGAGTTGTTTCACGAAGCCGTTTTTTCCTTTTTGTGCGTTCTGGGACGCCTGGAATTCACTAGCGCGGTGAGCAAAACCAATTCCAATAATACCAGACAACGGGAATCACCAAAATGAGTGCATCAATCCTATCCAGCATGCCGCCGTGTCCTGGCAAGATCGAACCCGAATCCTTCACTCCGGCGCTCCGCTTAAAGGCCGACTCGAGCAAATCACCGGCTTGCCCAGCCACATTTCCAGCCGCCGCCAGCCCCATAAAAATTGGAGTCGGCACATTCACTCGAGTTGAAACCCACCAACCTATGAGCAACGCGCCTACTAAGCTGGCAATCGTCCCTTCCCAGGTCTTCTTGGGACTAAGAACCGGAGCCAACGGATGTTTTCCAATCGCACGCCCTACAAAATATGCCGCCGTATCTCCAACCCACGTAATCACCAGTGCAAAAAGCAAAATCCACGGCCCAACGCGTCCCATTCCGTGTATCCGGATCGCATAACTCAAAGGCAGTGCAACGAAAAGCAACCCGCTTGAACTCATTCCCGCTGCCGGCAGAGCTTCAACCATCGGCCGCTTCGTCCAAAGAGTGATAATCCCAACACCAATTAAAAAGAAAAAGAAAACATCTTCGATGTGCAGCCCGGAAAGAAAAATAAATTGAATCGGTCCTGAATACAAAACGCCTTCGCCTGGCTCTCTCTGCCGCAGAACCACATGCAACCATTGGACATAAACAATCAGAATCGTGCACGTCGCCGCCCAAAACTTGTACGCTCTGTGGCCAATCGCATCGCCTAGCGCAAAGAACTCAAATAGCGCCAGCAAAATCACCAGCGCAAGCGCCAATGCGACCATCGCAGTCGACCCCTTCACAATAAGTGCCACTACACCGGGAATCAGGACGACCGCAGTCGCCACTCTCTTCCAAGTCATGCTCTTTTATTTCCCCTGAGATTCCACAACAGGATGTACGACTCACGCCGATAGCAGAGTCTATTTATCTTAATGTCAGAATGAATTTCAAACGCAGGAAATTCTGAAGATTAATAAAAAAAACTGCCAATTATTCGCCTGCAGCACGCACGGGTTTTCGCGTTTTTCCTTCCCCAATGCCGCCATAGCGCCGTTCGCGCTTCTGATAGTCCACAAATGCTTCGAGCAATCGCGCCCTATTAAAGTCCGGCCAAAGAGTCTCAGTCACATAAATTTCCGCATACGCAATTTGCCACAAAAGGAAGTTGCTCACTCGCATCTCGCCGCTCGTCCTGATCAGCAAATCCGGATCTGGCAGTCCAGTCGTATACATGTGGTCTGCAAATTCATCCTCAGTCACGCGAGCTTCACCCTTGCCACCACCACCCTTCTCTAGAAGAATCTGATTTACTGCGTCCACGATCTCAGCGCGTCCACCATAGTTCAGCGCCACACACAACACCGTGCCCGTATTTTTTGCGGTCTCTTTCTCAGCTTCCCGTGTATCCCGCTGCACGGCATCCGGCAGTTGGTCCGCGCGGCCCAAAAATCGCATGCGAATGTTATTTTTCTGAATCAGGGGCATCTCCTGCCGCAAATATTCCCGCAAAAGTTGCATGAGAAAATCAGTCTCGGTCTTTGGCCGCCGCCAGTTCTCCACCGAAAATGCGTACAGCGTAAGCGCTTCGATTTTCAGTCGCGCGCAAGTTTCTATAGTCGTCCGTGCCGTTTCTGTTCCAGCTTTGTGGCCCGCGATGCGCGGCAAATGCCTTCGTTGCGCCCAACGCCCATTTCCGTCCATGATCACAGCCAGATGCCGCGGCAATTGGTTCAAGTCCAGTTTTTCTAGAAGATAAGCTTCTTCCGCCGTGACTGTTCCAAGGGGATGTGAAGCCGCTACATGTAAGGTCTTCGGTGATGGAGGATGCTGCGACACGGGGAAATTGCCTTTATCCTTTACGCCACAAAGTTAACACGCCCGTGCGTTCGCTCGCAACGAATTCCGGCAAAGGTTCGTGCTTGCCAACTCAGCGATGAGAGTCTAACTGCCAGGGTGCGCGAACAGATCGTGAATTGACGTGTACGCGACAACGACCGTCAACACAATCATGGCAACCGTTGATATCCACGCAACCCAATTGAATCCTTTTGTATTTACTTGATCCCCCATTAAGTCTCGCCGGTTCACAAGAATCAAAACGAATATCAGCACTGCCGGCAACAAAAACCCGTTCAACACCTGGGACCACAGCAAAATCGTATTTGCGAACCGGCCAAACGCCAGCACAAGGAAAGCACCCGCAAATATCAGCACTGTGTACAGCGTGTAAAAAATCTTCGCTTCGCCGAACTTTCTGTCAATCCCCGATTCGAAGCCTAGCGCTTCGCAGACTACATATGAGGTCGATAGCGGTAGAATGGAAGCGGCGAACAACGACGCATTTAGCAATCCGATCGCAAACAACAGGCTAGCCCACTTTCCTGCTAAAGGCTTCAATGCCAGGGCCGCCGTTCCAGCATTGTCCACGTCGAGAATTCCCTTTACATGCAGCGTGGAGGCCGTACACACGATGATAAAAAACACGATCAACATGCAGCTGATGCTGCCAACCAGCACGTCATTACGAGTTGCCGGATACTGGCGCGGTCCCACGCGCTTTTCGACGACCGCCGCCTGCAGGAAAAAATGTTGCCAGGGCGCAATCGTTGTTCCCACAAGTCCTGCCAGAATCACGGCGTAGCTCGCATCAAATTTTGGTACTTCAACGAACGGCTTGATCGTCGGCACGTACTGCATCAACTGCGGAGGCAATAGATGCAGCAGCGCAATTAGCCATTCCGGTTTCGCTAGAAACGCCGAAATGACGTAGGCAAAGTAGACCACACAGATCGCAAGAAAAATGCGCTCAACTGCCTTTGCCGTTCCTTGCACGACTAAAACCCAGACTAAAATTGCAGCAATCGGGACGGAAATAAATCTGCTGACCCCCATGGCCTCCGACGCCCAGAAAACGCCAGTAAACTCCGCCATCACGTTTCCGAGGTTCACCACCAGAACAGCAGCCATCAGAAAAAACGTCACGCGAAATCCAAACTCCTCGCGCACCAAATCAGAAAGTCCCTTGCCCGTAAACGCGCCCATGCGTGAACACATTTCGAGTGAAACGTAGAGTGCAATCGTCATGGGAATTAGCGACCAAAGCACCGCGTTCCCGTATTTCGCGCCCGATTGGGCGTAGGTATAAATGCCGCCCGCATCGTTGTCGACGTTCGAAACGATCAGCCCGGGTCCCACCACCGCCAAAAACAACATGATCCGCCGCCGGAACGGACGAATGGAATCGCGCACGATCTGGACACGTTCCGTCCAGCGTTCGCCCATCGCCTCCAGGCTTTCCCGGCTCCACATCGCTCTGGCTTCCCTTATTTCAAAAGTTTCGAAACCACGTCGTCCACCGTGATCACTCCCAGTGGCCGCCCATCTTCATCCACAACCGTCAGCATCCGCAGGTTGTACTTGTCGAACAATTCAAACACATCTCTCTCATCCGCGTTCGGCTGCACTGTAAGCAGTGGTTCCATTTTCAATTCACTTAACGGCTGCCCTTGGCCTGCCAGCAGCAATCGCGCCACCGGCACGGTTCCGGAGAATTGCGCCGCGCCATCGAGCAGCACAATCGTGTCCAATTGATCCAGATTTAGATCCTGCTCTTTCATCCATTCGAGAACTTCATCCCGGCTTGACTTATCTCCCACGAACACAAAATCCGTGTTCATCATGCCGCCCGCCGTAGCCGGATCAAATTCAAGCAATTCGCGGACTTCTTCCGCTTCCTGACCGGGCATCTCCTCGAGCAGTTCTTCCGACGTTTCTTTCGGCAATCCGCCCAGCAGATCCGCTGCTTCGTCCGGAGCCATCTCTTCCAAAATGTCCGCAGCCTTTTCAGGATCCAGTTTTTCGACGATCTGCGTTGTCAACCGAGCATCCAATTCGCCCAGTACCGCTGCTGCTGTCTCTTCATCCAGAGACGCAATAATCCCCTGCCGCTCCGCAGGCGACAGATCTTCTATGATGTCCGCCAGGTCCGCGGGGTGCAGGTCTTCCAGCTTTTCGTGCGTAATCCGCAGTTTCAATCGCCGCAGCGGGTCGGGCTCGACCAAATTCACAAACTCCCACCGGATCGTCCGTGCCGGCAAGCGGTTTTGCAAACCTCGAATCATCCCCTGTGGCGCGATTCCCTGCAGCAGCCGCCGAACCGCTCCCGGCAGTCCAACGTCTACCTGCGTAATTCGCAGCTCAACATTTCCGTTTGTGCGCTGTTCCGTCAGATCTACGTCATTTACGCGTACGACTTTTCGTCCGCTCGTATCAATAATTTGCTGGTCCAGCAAATCTTTCGTCACTGCCAACCAGCCTTCATTCGGTTGATACGCATCGAGCGCTCGCTCTGGCACACTCAACTCCAATTTTCCTGATTCAATCGCTGACACCTGGTCGTATCTCGCCACGAGCGGCTGAAAACTCCCGCGTGCGAGCAAGAAATGAGCCACTCGATTCGGCTGCTCCGCCGGCTCGACAAAAAACTCGCGTACCTTGCCGACGTAATTTCCCTGTGCGTCGTACGCCTTCGCGCCCATCAACTCTGTCGCCGTCATCGCCATCGCTCACCTCACTTGCTACGCTGAAAACAAAAAACCCGCGCCGGATCCACGGCTGCGGGCAAGAGCCTAATAACAATGAACTTACCGTTAGCCTCGGATGTGCCCTCCCCTGCCGCTTCCGCCACGCATAGATCGCGCCGCGAAAACCCTATCCGCTACCGCACCGGAAATTCCGCTCCCCGGTTTGCATTCAAAATTCGAACGGCCGGGGCCAGACTCGTATTCCAGGGATAACTTCATTACCGGGATGACACTCCGTCCGTAGTGATAAGCCGATAAAGGATTTAAGTCAAGAACAGAATGCCGTTTGACGAAAAAAATCGCGCGTATGGAAGAAATTTTACTTTCTGTTTTCGAAAACCATGTTTCGCGGGGATTCTCCGCGCTTTCGGCACTCCTCCATGTAAATCGCCAAATAGCTTTTCGTGATGTAATCCCTCTTTGTATACCCAAGCTCCTGCGCAGCGAGGTCAATCGCCTCCGCCGGCCCTTCCAGCTCCAAAAACGTCCCCACAGGCGTCTCATCCAGCTCAAGCACCAGATTCTTCGCCCACTTCTTCGTTCCCGCCAGCTTCATTGTCGTCCTATATTTTTCGTAAGAAAACCAGCCGCTCATTCCCAGTCCTTCAAAAATCCTTTGCAATGCCGCTTCGTCTTTCACTTCCGTCTCAATCTCTTCTCGCACTTTGTGCCCATGCCCGTCGTTTTCTGCGCTTGTGGCAGGTTTCTTAAAGGTCAGAATGATCCTCGTCTCTTGACCCTTTTTCCCGGTGGATTGCGGTGTTTCTTTCCGAATCCTCAAAAGTTGCCCATGTTTAGCAAGTCCGCCCTGTGGGGTATCGAAAATTGTGTTCAATTCATGAACTTTCCCGCCGTTTGCTCTCACAGGCTTTGCGGACAACTTCGCCAGCGCTTTTCTTAATGCTTTCTCATTTTCTACTCTCAGCTTAATCTCGCGCTCGCTCGCCATTCTCTATCCGTTCCACCCTATTTGGCTCCATCCTGGACTTCCGTTAGTATAACTGGAGCACGCACCACCCTTCTTTACGGCCTCATTTCGCCGCGCGTGCTCCCAAAAAATCTTATGAGTACAGATACCCTCGGTTCCAAGCCGGCTTCGGCCGGAGCGCAAACTCTTCCCGCGCCTGTCGCCAAGACCATTCCGGTCGAAACCGTCCTCCACGGCGATCACCGCGTAGATAACTATGCTTGGTTACGCGAAAAAGAAAATCCTGAAGTCATCGCGTATCTCGAAGCCGAAAATGCCTACAGCAACGCAGTTCTCAAACCTACGGAAGCATTCCAGGAGAAGCTCTACCAGGAGATGCTCTCCCGCATCCAGCAAACCGATCTCAGTGTCCCCTATTCCCTCCGTGGCTTCCAATACTTCACCCGCACCGAAGAAGGCAAGCAGTACGCGAGCCATCTCCGCCGTCGTGACGAGCATTCCCCAGAAGAACTTCTCCTCGATTTGAATGCTCTCGCCGAAGGCCACAGCTTTCTTGGCCTCGACGTATTCAACGTCAGCGACAATAACCAACTCCTCGCCCATTCCACCGACACCACCGGCTTCCGCCAGTACACACTCGAAATCAAGAATCTCGCGACCAACGCACTTCTGCCTTTTCGAGTCGAGCGCGCCACCAGTGCCGCATGGGCCGCCGATAATTGCACCCTCTTCTACACAATCGAAGACGAAGTTTCCAAACGCTCCTACCGCCTCTATCGTCACGTCCTTGGCTCGACCGAACCCGATACTCTTCTCTTTGAAGAAACCGACCAACGCTTCCGCATCGATATCGAACGCTCCCGCAGCGGCAATTACCTCTTCCTCACCACCAATAGCCATACCACCAGCGAAGCCCACTATCTTCGCGCCAACGATCCCCTCGGCGAATTTCGCCTGATTTCACCTCGCGAAGACAACCACGAATACTACGTGGACCATCACCCATCCTTCAGCAATCAAGGCGACTCCTTTTTTATCCGCACTAATTCTCTCGGTCGCACATTTCGACTCATGAGCGTAAGTACCGCCGACCCGCGCCGCAAATACTGGCGCGAACTCATTCCCAATCGCCCAGCGGTTATGCTTTCCGCTTTCGCTGCCTTCCGCACACACCTTGCGATATACGAACGCGAAACCGGCCTTCCCCACATCCGCATAGTCTCGCTGAATCAAGACACTTCAAATCTTCTCAAAACCTCTCATCGCATCGAATTCTCCGAGCCCGCCTATAACGCCTCTCTGGGTACAAATCTCGAATTCGATCAATCTCATCTCCGCTACCAGTACGAATCCTTCATCACCCCGCGTTCTGTTTTCGATTACAACATCTCTACTCGTGAGTCTGTTCTCCGCAAACAACAACCCGTCCTCGGCGGCTATGATCCGTCTCTTTACGTCAGCCAGCGCAGTCATTTCACCGCCACCGATGGCACACAAATCCCAATTTCGCTCGTCGCCCGCCGTTCCACGCCGCTCGACGGCTCCGCGCCTCTTCTCCTTTACGGATACGGCAGTTACGGAATCTCCATCCCCGTCGGCTTCAACTCCAACCGTCTCAGCCTCCTCGATCGTGGCGTCGTTTTCGCCATCGCGCACATTCGCGGCGGTGGCGAACTCGGCAAGCCCTGGCATGACGCAGGCCGCATGCGTAACAAGCTCAACTCATTCACGGACTTTATTTCCGCTGCCGAATTTCTCATCGCCCAAAAATTCACCTCCGCCAACAAGCTCATCATCGAAGGTGGCAGCGCCGGCGGTCTCCTCATGGGCGCCGTCACCAATATGCGCCCCGATCTTTTTCGCATCGTCATCAGCCACGTTCCCTTCGTCGACGTTCTCAACACCATGCTCGACGCCTCTCTTCCTCTCACCGTCGGCGAATATGAAGAATGGGGCAATCCCCAACTCGCGGACGACTATTTCTATATGAAGTCTTACTGCCCCTACACCAACCTCACCGCCACAAACTATCCCGCACTTCTCGTCAAAACCGGCCTCAATGACAGCCAGGTCATGTACTGGGAACCCGCCAAATACGTCGCCAAACTTCGCACTCTCAAGCGCGACGAAAACCTGCTCCTCTTCAAAACAAATATGGGCGCTGGCCACGGCGGAGCCTCCGGTCGCTACGACTATCTCCGCGAAATCGCCCTCGATTACGCCTTCCTCCTCTCTCAACTCGGCATTCAATCCTGACTTTTCTGACATTCCCGTTTCCTCTATACTCTCCCTAGCGCACATGGGCGCTTCCGGTCCGCGGAAAGGGATTTTCCCACCAGCAAGTTTTCCCAATCTGACGAACCTTCTTTCAGCCCTTCTTGCGGACGATGGGCAGCATTCGAAAGGAGGTCGTATGACGACCCATAGCAGCACCGCACGCCTCAATCTCGAGTTCTACAAGAAACAAGCCAAGTCTCTTCTGAAATCGGCAGAATCGGGTGATGGCGTATCCTTACAACGCTTGCAGCGCCATTCCCCAGAGCTCCAAAAATCTCGGCCAGCGCTGCACAATGCGCAACTCACGATCGCCCGAGAACAAGGTTTTCCCAGTTGGCCGGCCTTCCATGCTTTCATCGAACAATCCAATCTCGATTTTCAACAACTCGTGGACAAATTCATAGACGCCGCGGTCTCCGACTACGCGCAAGCCAAAACCTTGCTCGCTGCAAATCCAAAGATTGCTGCCGCAGGCTTTTACGTTGCGCTCGTCCTTGGCAATGCGAAGTCCGTTGAACTCGCGCTCAACGAATCTCCCTCCCTTGCCAAAGAAAAAAGCGGGCCGCAAAAATGCGAACCGCTTCTCTACACATGCTTCTCTCGTTTCGCAAATCCCCAATCGCCCAATTCCAACGGTTTAGTCGAAACCGCGCGCATCCTCCTCCAACACGGCGCCGACCCCAACACTGCCTCGCATGAAATTCCCAACAACCCTCTCTCGTGTCTCTATGCCGCCTCCGGCCTCAACAACAATCCCGTACTCACAGAACTTTTGCTGGAAGCCGGTGCAAATCCCAACGACAACGAATCCCTCTATCACTCCACCGAACATCCCGATCTCGCCAGCTTCAAAATTCTTCTCAAACATGGCGCAAGTCCAAACAGCACCAATGTTCTGAAACACATGCTGGATCGCCAAGACTTCGAAGGTTTGGAACTTCTCCTCACCGCCGGAGCAAATCCCAACGAACTCAACCACCGCGACGAAACCGCGCTCCACTGGGCCATCTGGCGCAACCGCAGCGCGAAAATTATCTCTGCCCTGCTCAATGCCGGCGTCGACATCAACGCAAAACGCAAAGACGGCCGCACCGCCTACGCCCTCTCCACAATCAGTGGCCAATCGGAAGTTGCCGCTCTCCTCGCAGATCGCGGAGCCGACACCACGCTCTCCGCAATAGACTCTTTCGTCGCTTCCGCGGCCTCACCAAATTCACGCAACCCCTCGAGCGCCAAGACCAAACGCACCTTTCCCGACTTTACTGGCAACGAACGCCTTCTTCCCGATCTAACCATCAGTCACAACGTCGCTGCCGTCCGAGCCCTTCTGGCAGCAGGAGTTCCCGTGAACGCGCGCGGTGAACATGGCGCCACGGCACTTCACTGGGCTTGCTGGCACGGCTTGGCCGACCTGGTCAAACTCTTCCTCGAACATGGCGCGTCTCTCACCATCGAAGATGAACAGTTTCACGGCACTCCGTCTGGCTGGTTCGGTCACGGCGCTCGCAACTGTGACAATCCTCACGGCGATTACGCCGAAGTCGCTCGCCTCCTGATCGCAGCCGGTGCCTCAATTCCCGCCGTCGATCTGCCCACTGGCAAATCTGAGGTCGACGCGGTTCTCCAACAACACGGTTTGATTCCTTGATGCTGAAACGATGGACAAGGCATAGCCGTCACGATTGGCATTTGCTTTGCTTCATCCTCTGTTTCCTTAAATCGCCGCTATTCAAGTAAAATGCTCCGTCTCTTTCACCTTTACTGATGGCTGACAACTGGAGACTGAAAACTTTTCTTAAATGTCCGATCCCACCACACCCCTGATGCAGCAGTATCACGCGATCAAATCGCGCTACCCGCACGCACTGCTTCTCTTCCGCCTCGGTGATTTCTACGAACTCTTCTACGAAGACGCCATCCTTGCCTCGCGTGAACTCCAAATCACGCTCACCTCCCGCAATCGCGAAAAAGGCCAGCCCATCCCGATGTGCGGTGTTCCCTATCACGCCGCCGACGGCTATATCGCCCGACTTATCCGCAACGGATTCAAAATCGCTATCTGCGATCAGATGGAAGCTCCCGGCCCGGGCAAAAAGCTAGTCCGCCGTGAAGTTGTTCGTGTCATCACGCCTGGCACGGCCACGGACGTCTCCGTGCTCGACGCCCGCGAAAACAATTTCCTCGCCGCCGTTTCGCAAGACTCCGGAGCCGCAATCATCGGCCTGGCCTTCGTCGATCTCTCCACAGGTGAATTTCAAGCCACTGAATTCCGCGGACCGCGCGCGGAAGAATCTCTCCGCGAAGAACTCCAGCTTCTCCATCCGCGCGAAACGCTTCTCCCACGCCCGCAGCAGCTCTTCGAAACTTCAAAGACCTCCCTTCTCGATGGCACCGGAGGCGTCGAAAGCCGCGTCGAAGATTGGGCCTTCCAACACGACTACGCCGCGCGGATCCTCCGCGAACAGTTCGCTGTAGCTGAACTCACAGGCTTCGGCCTCGACGATCACCCGCACGCACTTTCCGCCGCTGGCGCCATCATCCACTATCTTCGCGAAAACGCCGCAAAAACCACCGACGCTACCGCGCAAGCCGCCCTCGGTCATCTCGATCGTGTCCGCTACTACGAGCAGCACGACGCGCTCATCCTTGACCCCGTCTCCGTCCGCAATCTCGAACTTGTCGCGCCAATTTTTTCCGAAGAATCCGGCAAAAACGCCGCCACCCTTCTCGCCACATTCGACGTCACGGTAACTGGAATGGGCGCACGCCTTTTGCGCTCTTGGCTTCTTCGTCCGCTCATTGACCGCGAAGCCATCGAAGCCCGCCTCGACGCCGTCGCGCAACTCATCCAGCAAACCGTCGTCCGGGGCGAAATCCGCAAGGAACTCAAAGGCATTCAGGATCTCGAGCGCCTCACCAGCCGCATAACGCTCGGCCTCGCTGCGCCGCGCGAACTCCTCGCTCTTCGCAAATCTCTCGCGCAGCTTCCCGTCTTGCGCAATTTCCTCACGCCGCCGCCTGCCGGTGGCAGCGCGCTTCTTCGTTTTCTCTTCAACGAAATCGATGAACTTTCTGACGTCCGCGAACGCCTCGAACGTGCTCTTTCCGACGAACCGCCCGCTCTCGCCACGGATCCTGGCATCATCCGCAACGGTTTTCACGCCGAGCTCGACGAACTTCGCAATCTCAGCCAGTACAGCAAGCAAATTATTGCCGCCATGGAAGAGCGCGAACGCAAACGCACCGGAATCGGCTCGCTAAAAATTCGTTTCAATTCCGTCTTCGGCTATTACATGGAGATTTCCAAACCAAATCTCCATCTCACGCCCGCCGATTACGAGCGCAAACAAACCCTCGTCAACGCCGAGCGCTTCACTTCTCCCGAACTAAAAGAATACGAACGGAAAATCCTCGCCGCCGATGAGCGCATCCTCGAAATCGAGCGTCAGCTCTTCATCGACCTCCGTTCGAGCATCGCTGCACAAGCTGCTCGCCTCCGCAAGACCGCCGCTGCCATCGCGCAACTCGATGTACTTACTTCTCTTGCCAAACTCGCCGCCGACCGCAGCTATATGCGCCCCGAATTCAATTCGACTGGCGAACTTCTCATCGTCGGCGGCCGCCACCCCGTCATCGAAGAACTCCTCCGCCAAAAAGGCGAGCGTTTCGTTCCCAACGATCTCTGCCTCGAACCTGGCCGCCAACAACTCTTGTTGATCACTGGCCCAAACATGGGCGGCAAATCCACCTATCTCCGCCAGGCCGCGCTCATCGTTCTCCTCGCGCAAATGGGTTCCTTCGTTCCCGCGCGTCAGGCAAAACTTCCCATCACCGACCGCATCTTCACGCGCATCGGCGCCAGCGACAATCTCGCCCGCGGCCGTTCCACCTTCCTCGTCGAAATGTCCGAAGTCGCCAGCATCCTCAATCACGCCACGCCCGCCAGCCTTGTGCTCCTCGACGAGGTCGGTCGCGGCACCGCCACCTTCGACGGTCTCTCTATCGCTTGGGCCGTCGTCGAGCATCTACAAAAATACACACGCGCCCGCACGCTCTTCGCCACGCACTACCACGAACTCACAGAACTCGCCGATCTTCTCCCCGCCGTAAAAAACGTCCACGTCAGCGTCAAGGAAACTCCCAACGAAATCATCTTTCTCCGCCGAGTCGAGCCCGGCTCTGCCGACAAAAGCTACGGCATCGAAGTCGCCCGCCTCGCCGGCCTTCCGCGCAGCGTCATCGAACGCGCCCGCGAAGTCCTGAAAAAACACGAACAAAGCGAACACGTTCTCAGCGAAACTCTTACCCCCGGTGCCGCAGGCCACGCCAACGGCACCGCCAATCAGGAAGTCCTCTTCACTCCACTCGACCGCGCCGTCCTCGACCGCCTTCGCTCTGCCAACCTCGACGACCTAAAACCTCTGGACGCACTGAACCTCTTGGCCGATCTGAAAAAACAAATCTCGTAGATTTCTTCTCCGCGATCTTCCGCGTGGTCTCAGCCTCAGCGTTATCTCTTTCCTCGCTTTATCTTTCTCTCGACTGTGTTCCTAGTGTCCTCTGTGTTAAAAATTCCCTTCGCCCATCCATGACCTCCAAATCCATGCTCGTCCTCGGCATGATGTCCGGCACCTCCGTTGACGGCATCGACATTTCCCTCGTCCGCATCTCCGGTGCACCGCCAAATCTGCAAATCAAACTCCTGAGCCACACCAGCGTCGCCTTCCCCGGTGCCGTCCGTAAAGAAATCCTTCGCGTCGCCGAACAGAACCTCATCACTTCCGGCGAACTCAGCCAACTCCACTCCCGCCTCGGCTTCATCTATGCTGATGCGGCCCTCGCCGCCTGCAAAAAATTCCGCATTTCTCCCCGCAATATCGACCTCATCGGCGACCACGGCCAAACCGTCTTCCATCAAGGCCCCAGCAACTCTTCTAAATCGGGTGCCGCACCCTTCGGTTTTAAGGGTGCGGGGGTTAGTTCGCCGTCCACAATTCCCTCCACACTTCAAATCGGAGAAGGCGCCATCATCGCCGCCCGCACCGGCATCACCACCGTCTCCGACTTCCGCCCCGCCGACCTCGCTCTCGGAGGCAACGGCGCTCCGCTTGTCCCTTTCGCCGATTACGCTCTCTACCGTCATCCCAAACTAGGCCGCATCTCCCTAAACATCGGCGGCATCGCCAACATCACCGTCATCCCCGCCAACTCCAAGCCATCCCAGGTTTTCGCCTTCGACACCGGTCCCGGCAACATGCTCATCGACGCTCTCGTCTCCCACTTCACCCACGGCCGCCAGCGCTTCGACAAAAACGCCGCCTTCGCCCAACAAGGCCGCGCCATCCCCGCGATCCTCAACGAACTTCTCCGCGATCCTTACCTGAAACTCGCGCCGCCCAAATCCACCGGCCGCGAATACTACGGCGCCGCCTACCTGAAAAAACTCCTCGCCCTCGGCAAAAAACATCACGCAAAACCCAACGACCTCATTCGCACCACAACTATCTTCACCGCCCTCTCCGTCGTCGACGCGCTCAACCGTTTCGTCCTCCCAAAACACAAAATCCACCAACTAATCGTCTCCGGCGGTGGTGCTCAAAATCCTCTTCTCCTAGCCCAACTCTCCGCCGCTCTTGCCCGTCTTGAGGTCCTGCCGTCTTCCGCTCTAAACGTCCCCACCGACGCCAAAGAATCCCTCGCTTTCGCCCTACTCGCCTACGAAACCTTCCACCAACGCCCCTCCAACATTCCGTCCGCCACCGGCGCCAGCGGCCCCGCAATTCTCGGTAAAATTTCCTATGCACCGCCTCGCTAATTTTTTTTCCCTGCCACTTACCCCGCCGGCAAAAAGTCTGTCATTCCGATCGGAGCGGACCAGCTTTCTCTTGCGGCCATGCTGCGAGACCGCTGGCCCGCGCAGTGGAGGGCACCTATCAAATTCGTGTGGAAATGGATCGCAGTAAACGGAAGGAACTCTGCTCCGAAGCACAAAAACTTTTCGCCGAAGATCTACCTTACATCTCGCTCTGGTTCACGGACGTCACGTCTGTTCACTCTCGCGCCTTTGGCGAACCGGCTCTCACTCCAATTGGCGACTACGATTTTCTTACAATGCTACAGCCTTCCTCATCCCACCAGATCGCCGATCCCACCCAAGGCATCATCAATCTCGGCTTCCGTAATCGCTCCCTCGCGTCCAATCTTCCATTCGCGTCCGTGCAATTCGACAATCGTCGAAGGCAGCGACGCCCGCGTATCTCCCGTGTCAAGCACCAGTGGCACTCTCTTCCCGAGTTGCTCCATCACTTCTTCCGCGCTAGAACACGACGGATATCCAGAAAGATTCGCGCTCGTTCCGGTGATCGGCCCGCCAAACTCTCCTATTAACCCTCTTACGACTTCATTCTTCGGCCAGCGCAGCCCAATCCTTTTCGTATTCGCTGTCACTTTTAAAGGCACTTGGTGCGACGCGTCCACAACTATCGTCAGCGCCCCTGGCCAAAACGTTTCCGCCAACCGATAGAAATTCCGCGGCACATCGAGCGCCAAGGCTGCGCCCATCTCTACGGAATTCACCAGAATCGGCAGCGCGCGCGCCTCCGGCCGTCCCTTCACGCGATAAATCTCATCCACTGCTGCCAAATTAAACGGATCGGCCGCTAATCCATACAGTGTGTCCGTCGGAATTGCGACCACGCATCCGCGCGTCAGCTTTTCCGCGACATAGCGCAGCAAGTCCGTTTCTGGCTTTTCTGGATGAATGCGAAGCAGTTCAGCAATCACCGTTCTTGGCCCTTGGAGCTACGCGCCCCTGCGTTCACGCGCAAGCCACCCTGCGCGGACGCTACTATATACCCGACCTGCATGCAATATGAGTCTCCTCCGGCCTCTCCCTCGTTCCATCGCTCGGATGAGTTTTTTCATTTATGATGAAACTACTTAAGTTCTGTCACATGTCTTATCCTATGAATTACCGCATCTGGCATAACAGGTCGAACCAAAAAAAGAGGCCTCATGCAGAAGACCCAGTCGCTCTTCCGTATTGCCTTGTCTGTTCTCTCGGTAGCATTCACCCCGCAATTCGCACGCGCTCAATCCGCTGCGCCCTCCGCGATTCCAGCGGTCAATTCCCAGCAACGAGTCACTCTCTCCGGCAATGTGCATCCCCTTGCGCAAGCGCGCTTCGATCATGGCGCTGTGGCCGACTCCACTCCCGCTCCCAGGCTCCTTCTCCTCCTTCGCCGCTCTCCACAACAAGAATCCGCGCTTCAGGAATTCCTGCTGCAGGTTCATCGCCCGGGTACTCCCACTTTTCATGCTTGGCTTAAGCCCGAACAATTCGCTGCAAAATTCGGTCCTTCTGACGCCGATGTCACTACCGTCACAAACTGGCTCAAGTCACAAGGGTTCGCCAATCTTCATCTCAGCAAAGCCAAAAACTTCCTCGAATTCTCCGGAACCGCCGGACAGCTCCGCAATGCCTTCCAAACCGAAATTCATTCCTATATCATCAACGGCGAAGAGCATCATGCCAATAATAGCGACCCGCAAATCCCTTCAGACCTAGCGCCTATCGTCGCCGGTCTGGTCACACTCAATGACTTCCCAGCCAAATCTCATGCCACTATTTTGGGCACCGCCAAAATGGACTCGGCAACTCACAAGATCATCGCGGACTGGACGTTTCGGCAAGGGCTCTACCCACTCGCCCCGGCCGATTTCGCAGTCCAATACAATCTCAACTCGCTCTATTCAGCCAGCACGAACGGTTCCGGCGTTAGCATTGGCATTATCAGTGCTTCTAACGTCGATCCATCCGTCGTCGCCACCTATCGAACGTTCTTCAGCCTGCCTGCCAATCCAGTGAATGTGGTTCTTGACGGCGCCGACCCCGGCCTCAATAGTGCTGCTGGCGAGGCCTATCTTGACGTGGAACTTGCCGGCGCGGTCGCACCCAATGCAAAAATCGTTCTCTACACGTCCTTGGGCAATACCGTCCAGAACGGCCTCTACCTTGCCGCACTTCGCGCCGTAGACGATGACGAAGCAACAGTCCTCAGCACCAGTTACGGCCTCTGCGAACAAGATCTCGGCTCATCTGGCAATCTTTTTTGGTCCACCGTGTGGCAGCAGGCTGCTGCGCAAGGCCAGACTTCCTTCGTCTCAGCCGGCGATGGCGGTTCCGCGGGTTGCGATAATTTCAATATCCCTCAACCCGCTTCGCGCGGTCTCGCCGTCAGTGGTTTCGCCTCCACGCCTTGGAACATCGCCGTTGGGGGCACCGATTTCGCCTATCAGTCTTACGCAGGCACGGAGGCACAACAAAACGCCGAACTCGCGACCTTTTGGAAAAACCCGGTCACACCGCCCCTGCCCTCCGAATCCCTCCTCAAGCGCATTCCCGAGCAACCATGGAATCGCGCCTTCGGCCTCAATCTTTCAAATGCCAACCCTCCCGACCTCGCATCAATCGTCGGTGGAAGCGGCGGTGCAAGCAGTTGCGCCACAGGCACAGACGCTTCCGACGGCACTTTTTCTTCCTGCACCTCTGGTCACCCGAAGCCCTCCTGGCAATCCGGAACCGGCGTTCCCACTGACGGCGTGCGCGACCTGCCCGACATCTCTCTCTTTGCCGCCTCCGGTGAAAACGACACCTTCTATCCGATCTGCGTGGTGTCAACCCAATGCGTGGTTACAAGCGATGGATTCTCTTTCTCTGGCGCCGGCGGCACTTCCGCTTCGTCTCCTGCGATGGCCGGTATCATGGCCCTTATCAATCAGAAATTCGGACGACAGGGCCAGGCGAACTATATCCTCTACGCCCTTGCCGCTCAGCATCCGTCCGTCTTTCATGACATCACGATTGGCAGCAACAACGTTCCCTGTCAGTCAGGCTCCCCCAACTGCACTGCAAGCACACGAAACGACAACACCAATGGGCTTTTGACCCTTGGCAATTACTATTCAACCGCGGGATACGACCAGGCTTCCGGCCTCGGCACAGTTGATGCTGCAGCTCTTATCGCCAACTGGAATTCCATTCATTTCACCGCAACAAATACTTCTCTGTCCGTCAATCCCACCACCTTTACCCATGGGACCGTGGCGACCGTCACCGCAAATGTCACCGGCACCGGCGGCGCTCCATCCGGCGATGTTGCACTCGTCACCACTGCGACTCCTGCGTCAAACACCGGCCTCGCCCCGCTCACGCTTTCAAACGGCTCTGCTTCCGGCACTCTCAACAATCTTCCCGGCGGCCAGTACACTCTCACCGCTCACTACCCCGGAGACAATCGCTTTGCCTCCAGCGATTCTCAACCTGTCACCGTCAACATCTCTCCCGAAGACAGCACCACTTCTCTCTCCGGCCGTTATTTCTATTTTGGTCAAACCGCATACACCACTTTCACCAACGGCGGTACTTATCAATACGGCTTGGTCCCGGGAATCGATGCCCAGCCTCTCGGTGTCCACGCGCCGGTTGGCTCGAATGACGGCCTCGCAACCGGGACAGTCATCTTCACGGATTCCGCCAGCACTGGCTCGCTAAGCTCGCCGTCCATCTCTATCAACCTCAATGGGCTCGCAGAATGGCGTCCGGATAGTCCTCTTGTCGGTTCGCACAGTATCAGTGCTTCTTACTCCGGCGATGCGAGCTTCCATCCTTCGACAAGCACAACTCCGCTCACTTTCACCATTACCAAAACAACTCCTAGCGCAGAGCTCTTCATAAATCAGTCCACATCTCAGTCCGCATCCCCGGTAGTCATGGGTTTAAACGACACTATTCCTGCCGTCGCACACATCGGAATTACCACGAAAGGTCTTTTTCCCACGGGCCCAGTCAAATTCTTCGCTGACAATATTTCGCTCGGTACCGCGCAGTTAGCCCAATGGCCATTCAACAAAACTGTCAGCGAGGCAACTCTCGACCTCAGCGGCCTTTCTTTGGGCTCGCACTCCATCACCGCCACCTACGACGGCGACGCAAACTACAATGGCGTCACTCTTTCCCCCGTCAGCGTTCTCGTCAAGCAACCGGCAACAGTCGGCATCTCAGCACCCAACATCGCTAATCTGGTTCAAAATTTCAACGTCACCGCAAACGTTACCGGCGTCAACGGACAGCCCGCCCCTACCGGCTCTGTCGTCTTTACTGCAGTTGGTGGCTTCGACACTTCGGTCTTCGGCGGTGATCTTATCAATGGCGCTACTAGTTCCTCCGTTGACCCCGGCTTTTTTGGCCTTGCCACTGTAGCGTTCACCGCCCAGTACCTTGGCGATTCTGTCTACGCTCCCCACACAGTCAACTTCTCCGTTGCCATCGTCCTGCCTTTTTCCGTCTCTGGCACTCCCGTAACAATCTCCGCTCCTGGCATCACCACCGGAAATACGTCAACGCTCACTATGACTCCTGCGGCTGGTTTCACGGGTCCGGTCAATCTTACCTGCGCGCCAAAGACACCCTCAACCGCTGCTACCGCACCGACCTGCTCCATTCCCGCGTCCGTTGCGATCACCGGCGCCAATCCTGTGGCCGCGACAATGACCATCAACACCACTGCGCCTCACACATCCATCGCCCTTATACCGCCTATCTTTCCTTACAATTTTCCTTGGCAGCCTCTCCTCGCTGCCTCACTTTTCCTTCTCCTGCTTGCCATCTATCCACGCACTCGCCGTCGTCTCGTCTTCGCCGCCTTGATTCTCTCCTTTTCCGCCGGCCTCTTCGCAGGATGCGGTGGCGGAGCCAGCAGCACCCCTCCGCCGCCGGTTCAAATCCCGGGCACCGCTCCCGGCACTTACATTTTCACAGTGACTGCATCCACTCCCGGCCCCAACGCCGGTCTTGCCGTGGTCAGCACTCAAACCACCGTGACCGTAACCGTCCAATAGAAGTCGGCGATTTGTTTTCCCAACTCGATCTCCTTTGCAACCGCTCTTTCCCCAAGCGAAAGGACTCAAAACTGTTTATCCTTTACCCATGCCTTCCCCCGGCAAACCCGCCCGCTCCAATGCGGCCATCTCCTCGCGCGAAAATCGCTGGTTGAAAGAATTTCGCGTCGCCCTCCGCGGCGGCCTTCCCACCGAATCAGGAGCCGTCGGCGTCGAAGGCGTTCGCCTCACAGAAGAAGCCCTGAACTCCGGCTGCCGCATCGAAGCCGTTCTCTTCTCCGAATCAGGCCGCCGCCACCATGCGCGTCTCGCTCCCTATCTCGACCGTCCCGAAATCGCCTTCCCCATTCTCTACACCACCGACCGCCTCTTTGAAGGCATTGCCGACACAGAGCATCCTCAAGGAGTCGCTGCGCTGGTCGAGCCGCGAAAGTTTTCTTTCGACGACATTCTTCGTCCTCCCGAGTCAGGCGCTCCGCTTATCGTCGTTCTTGCCGGCCTACAGGACCCAGGCAACGTCGGCACAATTCTCCGCACCGCTGCCGCTTTCGGGGCGACCGGAGCAATCACTTCCGCTTCCGGCCAAAGTGGAACCGCCAGCCCGTTTTCGCCCAAAGCCCTCCGCGCATCCGCAGGAGCTTCCCTTCACCTTCCGATCCTCGCCGGGCCCGCGCTCTCCATTCTCCTTGCACAACTTGCTTCTTCAAATATTCGGACGCTTGCTTCCAGCCTTCGCGATTCCGCCGATCAGCCGGCTCTCGCTCCCTGGGAAATAAACTGGTGCGATCCCGTCGGACTCCTTGTCGGCAACGAAGGCGCAGGTCTTCCCGAAGAAATCGAGCGGAGCGCCGACGCCCGCATCCGCATCCCCATGTCCTCTGGCGTCGAATCACTCAACGCTGCCGCTGCCACAGCCGTCCTCTTTTACGAAGCCGCTCGCCAGCGCAACACCCTTCCGATTTAGCGTCATCGCAGTGTTGTAGGCCCCTTTCAGAAGGGGACCGTTTTGGGAATAATTTGCCCCCACCCCGGTTGTTTTCGTAAGAGTGGCAAATACAGGACTTAAGGGCACGGTTTCTGTAAGAGTGACAAACAAAGGACTTGCAAAGACGTCTCCTTGCGAGCTTCGCGAGGTCCAACCCGCGAATCGCATATGGATCGTAGCGCGATATTTGCGTCGAAAAATTTGAAAGATGTACAGCTGGAATTAAAACGTACGAAGGGACAGTCCCAGTACCACAACTCGTGCTGATGCCGCTGTCGCTGGGGTTCGCTTCCTGAAGCGTGCCCTTTGGCACTAAACTGATGCTTCCATGTCGCTCTTCTCTTCACTTCCTGCCGCTGAAGATTCTCATTCCGCGAACCAGCCGCTCGCGGAACGGATGCGTCCACGGACGCTGGACGAATTCATCGGCCAGGAAAAACTCCTTGGCCCGGGCAAACCGCTGCGCGTGCAAATTGAATCGGACAATCTCGGCTCCATGCTCTTCTGGGGACCTCCCGGCTGCGGCAAAACCACTCTCGCACGCCTCATCGCTCGGCTCACGAAATCCGAATTCATTTCGTTTAGCGCCGTTCTCTCCGGCATCAAGGAAATAAAAGAAGTCATGGCGGACGCCGAGCGGAAATTTCATTCCTCGCGGCGCACGATCGTTTTCGTGGACGAGGTGCATCGCTTCAACAAATCGCAGCAGGACGCTTTTTTACCGTACGTCGAAGCGGGTCATATCACTTTCATTGGAGCCACGACCGAAAATCCTTCCTTTGAAGTCATCTCACCGCTTCTTTCGCGCACCAAGGTCTACGTCCTCGAATCGCTCACCACGCCGCAAATCGTGCGGCTCCTCCACCGCGCCCTCGAAGACAAAGATCGGGGATTGGGAAACGAGAATCTCCGTGCCAGTGAAGAAATTCTCTTCCGCATCGCGAGTTTCGCAAATGGTGACGCTCGCTCCGCTTACAATACACTCGAACTCTGCGCCCGCAGCGCCAAGCCCGACTCTGCGAACACGCGTGTTATCACCGACGCCCTCCTCGAAGACGTGTTACAGCGCAAACTCCTCCGTTATGACAAAGCCGGCGAAGAGCACTTCAACCTCATCTCCGCTCTTCATAAATCCGTGCGCAATTCCGACCCCGACGCCGCGCTCTATTGGCTCGCGCGCATGCTCGAGTCCGGCGAAGACCCGCTTTACCTTGCACGTCGCATGGTGCGCATGGCCAGTGAAGACATCGGCCTCGCAGAACCAGGAGCTCTTGCCGTCACGCTCGCCGCAAAAGAAGCTTTCGATTTTCTCGGCGCACCGGAAGGAAATCTCGCGCTCGCGCAAGCCGCCGTCTATCTTTCGCTCGCGCCAAAATCCAATGCTGTTTACACCGCTTATGGCAACGTGATGGAAGATGTTCACAGAACGGAAGCCGATCCCGTTCCGCTCCATCTCCGCAATGCGCCGACCAATCTCATGAAAAATATCGGCTATGGCCAAGGCTACAAATACGCCCACAACTTCGAAGAAAAAGTCACCGACATGTCTTGCCTACCCGAGAATCTTGCCGGCCGCTCCTGGTACAAACCCACCGACCAGGGCTTCGAGCAACGCCTCCGCGCTCGCCTCGACGAAATTCGTAAGTTAAAATCCCGCGGTGCCTCCCATGCCTAATCAACACCCGGTCCGCACGCGTCGATTGTCATTCCGAGCAAGGCGAGGAATCTGCTTTTTTCTCCTGCTCTGTTCGTTTCTTACGGCAACAATGCAGGCACAAGTAAAACGCCCAAAGATTCTCGGAATCGGCAGAGTGAGAATCCAAGGCAGAATTACTCCCGATAACGATCCAATTGGTTTTTATTCGAAATTGCGGCTCGGCTCGTTCTACTCGTTCCAATCCGGCGCGATAGTGATGATTGCATACGCCCTGAATGACCGTCAGGAAATTCATCTAGTGGCCGGCCCAAGGCTTGATCCCAGCCCGAAAGACCCACCGCCAAACAATCTTTCCCTTGTCCTGTTTGAAACTTCAGACGTTGTGGCCCTTCATGATTATTTGCAATCGCGAAATGTGGCGGTTGGTGATGTAACTGCGGATGGCTTCCAAGCGAACGACCTAGAAGGAAAGCCGATGCATGGCGATCCATCTCTCTTCATGCTGCAGGATCCTGACGACCACTTAATTGGCTTCATTCAATACAAGTCTCCGCTCAGATTTCACGAACAAGACGGACAGACCAGTTCTCGTTTAATCCACACTGGCATCGTCGTCAAGGACCGCCCCGCGATGGAGCATTTCTACAAAGACATCCTTGGCTTCCGCCCTTACTGGCACGGCGGCAGGACAGATGAACGCGACGATTGGGTTTCGTTGCAAGTCCCCGACGGCTCCGACTGGGTCGAATTCATGCTCAACGTTCCTGACGACGCCGATAAGCGCCAACTCGGCGTCGCGAACCACATCGCCCTCGGCGTTACGAACATTCAGGCCGCGAAAGCACAACTCATCAAGAACGGCGTGACACTTACCGAAGAACCAAAAATCGGCCGCGGCAGCAAGTGGCAACTCAATGTTTACGATCCTGACGGCACTCGCATCGAATTCATGGAATTTACGCCAGTGCAAAAACCTTGCTGCTCCGAATATACTGCTCCTCACCCCAAACCATGACGCATCTGGACTCTTTCTCTGAGACAAGGTGGACGTAATGAGTCGTCTGGCTCTTACGCTGCTCGCATCTTTGCTGGCGCTTCCTTCGCTTGGCGTCGATCCACCAGCCCGCCCGAAAATCACAGGTATTTCTTCTGTCCGTTTCTACGTGAGCGACCTTTCTCAATCCCGCATTTTTTACGCGAAGACTCTGGACCCCTCGATCGCCTGCATCATGTGTGAAGAACGCGGAGCGATGCCTTTCACCGTGAGCTTCGCATCGGGTCAGGCTGCCTTCTTCTCTCCCGTTAAGGGCGACCGGCCAAACAACTTCCTCACGGATATCTATTTCTCAACGGATGACCTTAAGGCGATGAGGCGCTATTTGGAGGCCAACAATATTCATATAGAGTCTCCAGCCATTGACGTTGACAGAATTCAGGTCAAAGATCCCGAAGGGCACAACATCTGGTTCACGGCCGAGCGAAAACCCCCGACGGACTCAACTGAACTTCCCCTGCGAATCATCCACGCCGGCTTCATCGTAAAGGACAGCGCCGAAGAAGATAAGTTCTACAGAGATATCCTTGGCTTCCGCCCTTATTGGCACGGCGGGATGAAGGATGACGAAACGACGTGGGTATCCTTGCAAGTTCCCGACGGTTCCGATTGGCTGGAATACATGCTTTATGACGATTCCAAGGCCGACAAGCATTTCCGCGGCGTCATGAATCACTTCGCCGTCGGCGTAGTGAATATTCAAGCCGAAGCAGAATTGCTAACAAAAAGAGGTTGGAATCTGACGGAGGAACCTAAACTCGGGCGCGACGGCAAATGGCAACTCAATCTCTACGATCCCGACGACACTCGCGTAGAATTTATGGAGTTCACTCCAAAGGAGAAACCCTGCTGCTCCGACTTCACCGCTCCTCACCCCAAACCATGACTTCCGCTCTTCGTTCTCTTCTTCTCTGCGCTCTATGTATCCTCTGTGTTGAGACCGCGTCCGACGCCAACGCTCAAACTTCCGCGCGCCCCAAAATCACCGGCATCGCCTCCGTTCGCCTCTTCGCCACCGACCTTCATGCTTCCCGCGCCTTTTATTCCAAAATTCTCGGCTTTGACTCCGCCACTTCGACTTGCCTCGGCGTCACCAATCCCTGCTACGCCGTCAACGGCCGTCAGCGCGTCGAACTCCAACAAATCGCAGGCGGCACGCCGGAAAATCTCCTCGCCGAAATCGCCTTCTCTACGCCGAATCTCTCCGAAATGCGCGAATATCTCCTCGCTCACAAAATCGAAGCCAGCCCCATCACCAAAGACGAAACCAGCACGCCTCATTTCACTTTCAAAGATCCCGAGGGTCATCCACTCGCATTTGTCCAGCAATCCGGCGAACGCTTTTACACACCAGCCCCGCATCAAGTTAGCGCACGCATCCTTCACGCCGGTTTCATCGTCAAAGACTTGGAGAAGGAACGCGCGTTTTATGAAGGCTTGCTAGGCTTTCGCTTGTATTGGCACGGCGCTTTTCCGCCGGCCGAACGCCCAGCTTCAGCAACAAACGAAGACGATTGGTATGAGATTCAGGTTCCAGACGGTGAGGAGTGGATCGAATTCATGCTTAACATTTCTTCGCGCGCCGATAAACAGGAACGCGGCGTGCAAAATCACTTTTCTCTCGGGGTAAAAAACGCGAATAATGCCGCCCAGCATCTGCGGGTAAACGGCGCTACAAAATTCGACGGCCCCGAAGTCGGGCGTGACGGAAAAAACTCTTTGGACATTTATGATCCGGATCTGTCGCGAATCGAGGTAATGGATTTCAATTCCACCAAAGATCCGTGCTGCCACGTTTACACTGCGAGTCATCCTAAGCCATGATCTGCCCATGCTCTCGCAGTGGTTTGCGTTGGCTCCGTGCTTTCTGCGGCTTGATCTGCATGTATGTGGGATGCTGTTCGCTTCCTCCCGCCAAAGCGCAGCAGATTGAAAAACCCGTCCAATCGATCGACGAAGAAATCACTTCTTTCTCTATCACTCCCGACGGCCGCATCGCTTATGCCGTCCGCCGCAATGCTCATTCCAAAAAATACGACTTCGAACACGACGACATCTGGATTCAGGACGCAGGCGGAAAACGCCGTCGAATCCTCGAAGGCAACAAATTCTCCATCAACAAATATTCTGTCTTCGTCAATCGCGACAAAAAATCTATCGCCCGCGAAAAAGGCAAACTCGATCCTGACCTCGACCTATCCGATACCACTTTTTCATACACCGTTGATTCGCTGCGCTGGTCTCCCAACGGCCGCTATCTGCTTGCGCAGCTCTTCACGACGTTTGTCGTCGACGAGTCCGGCAAAACGCAGGACGAATACATGACGCTCGTAATGGACGATTCCGGAAAGGAAATTCGCCTCGGCGGCAACGATCCCTTGCTTCACAATGCCGAAGACGCTGTATTTTTTCAGGACAACGCGACTATCGCTTATCTGACCGAAGCAACGAAGCCGCGGATTCTCTTTTCGTTCAAATATTCAACGATTGCCAACGGCACTGGCGGCGCGCTCTTTGAAGGGCGCACTTTCTTGTCCGTAGTTCCGATTCCAAAATCCAACTTCGCCATCGCTATCGAACGCGATAAAGCGCTCTCTGGACCACCACGTCTCCAGCATCTCGATCTTCTCGCGCAGGACGATTCAGAAATCGCCACACTTGATGGCTATGAAGGCGGCCTTTCCGTCTCCCCCAGTGGCAAACTCGCCGCATATTATGTTGATCGAGAAAACGTCGAAGTCCGCGACCTCACTGCGCCAACCCGGGTAGCGCGTATCCGCCTTGGCCCGGGCGCATTGCAATGGTCCCCGGATGAAACTCGCCTTCTGCTAAAACGTGCGCCCGAGCGCAAAACCGCCGACCTATGCTGGATTCTTATTCCGCAACTTGCCACTCCAGCCGCAGGCCACGAAATCCCCGTCGCGCAACCCAACTTCAATCCCATCTTCCACGGCAGCGTCGCCCGCGACTTCGCCATCACGCCCGACGGAAAGTTTCTCGCCATCATCTTCCCCGGCAAACGCAACCTCGACTTATTCCCGCTGCAATAACAAGTACGAATTCTAGTTTGCCTGCGCGATGCGAATTATCGCCTCGGCGCTTTTTTCGATATCATCCTTTGTCGTTGCCCACGACGACACGCTGATCCTCATCGCCGTTTTTCCTTGCCAAATTGTGCCGCCGCACCAACATGTTCCCTCTTCCTGCACTCTTCGAATCACTTCTCGCGTCTTTTCTGCGCTGCCAAACGACACCAGCGCCTGATTGATCACCACATCATTCAATATCTCGAACCCCGCTACCCGCAATTGCTCGGCAAATAATTGCGCCAATTCGCACGTCCATTCAATTAGCTCACGCACGCCGTTGCGCCCCAGCGACTTCATCGCGGCCCACAACTCCACGCCTCGCGCCCTCCGCGAAGAATCCGGCACATGATGCATTGGCTCGCGCAAAGCACCCGCGTGCAGATATGCCGCGGACATCCCCATTGCTCGCTTTAACGCCACTCCATCCCGAACCAAGACGACACCGCTGTCATATCCCACGTTCAACCACTTGTGGGCATCCGTCGCCCATGAATCCGCCAGTTCCAATCCCCGCGTCAGCTCGTCATACTTCGGCGAAACACGTGCCCACAATCCAAACGCGCCATCCACATGCACCCATGCGCCTGCTTCCTTCGCACGCCTGCAAATTTCCTCTGCCGGATCAAACGCACCCGTATTCACATTCCCCGCCTGAATACACACAACGCTTCGCGCAGAAATCTTCGGCAGCTTGTCCGTCCGCATCCGCCCTTGCAAATCCGTCGGTACGCACGTCACACGATTCTTCCCAAATCCCACCATACTCAACGCCTTCTGCATCGAGGCGTGATACTCCTCACCCACAATCACGTCGATCGGCGGCGCGCCAAACAATCCACCCTCCTCCACATTCCAACCTTCGCGCGCCAGCAGCGCCGAACGCGCTGCCGCCAATCCAGAAAAATTCGCTGATGTCGCGCAGGTCACAAATCCGCCGTCGCAGTCCGCCGGCAATCGCAGCGCATCACAAATCCAGCCGAGAACTACGTCCTCTAGTTCTGCCGCCACCGGAGACATCACTCGCAACGCCGCGTTCTGCCCCCAGGCTCCCGCCAACCAATTTGCCGCCATCGCCGCAGGCAAGGTCGAACCAATCACAAATCCAAAATACCGCCCGCCTGTTGAAGCAATTGTCGCCGGACTCCCCACTTCGTCCAGCATCTCAATCACCCGCTGCGCTTCCGTCGGCCCCTCTGGCAACTTCTCGCGAAACCTCGCCAGCCCCGCTATCGCCTCTGTGGTCGGCGCAACGCACCTGTCTCTGACTTCTTGCGCGTAGCAAACTCCGCGGTCTGCTGCGAATTTAAGTACTTCGCTTATGTCAGCCATTGCTCCCTTTCCTTCGCCCTGCGATCTCTTTGCACTCTGGGTCAGGAGAACCCTCAAGAAAAGAGCCGAATTGTCATGCCGAGACTTACTTCGGAAGGGGAGGAGCGCTATTCGCCGCGGCTTTGAGAGCGGCCACTTCGCGGACTGTCAAGGGACGGCATTTCCCCGTTTCAACGTCCAGTCGCAACGGTCCAAGCTGTACGCGTTTGATCTTCTCCACGTCGAACCCGATCTCCTTGAACATGCGCCGGATCTGCCGATTGCGACCCTCGATGAGGATTATTTCGTACCAGGGATTCGGCGTGTTTTCCGCCAACCGAATTTTTGCCGGCGAAGTTTTCACCCGGCGGCCTTCTTCGAGTGGAATGGAGATTCCAGCACGCAGGCGTGCAATATCTTTCTCAGTGGGACGACCGCTGATTTTAACCAGATACGTTTTGGGAACATGCGATCCGGCTTTCGTTAAGAGCTGCGCCAAAGCGCCGTCATTGGTCATGAGGAGAAGGCCTTCGCTGCCGTAATCCAGCCGGCCGACAGGATAAACGCGGTCAATGTTTTTCGGCAGCAAATCCATGACGGTTGCGCGGCCTTCGGGATCGCTGACAGTCGTCACGTATCCTTTCGGTTTGTGAAGCATGAAATAAAATGGCGCGCGGGATTTCTTGAGTGGTTTGCCGTCCACAGCGATTTCGTCGACTTCTGGATCGGCTTTTGTTCCCAGTTCGGTGACGACGGCGCCATTCACGGTCACGCGTCCGGCAGTAATGATTTCTTCCGATGCCCGGCGCGAAGCGACTCCTGCAGCAGCAAGGATTTTTTGCAGTCGCTCGCTGGGCATCGCGCAAGAACTCCGCTTAACGGCCGCGCTTTTCGAAGCTGCGTTTCTGAAAGCCGCGTTTGGAAGGTTTGTGTTCGGCAGGTTCTTGTTTGGGAGTAAATTTCTTGGCCGCAGGTTTCATCGTGAGAATGGTTTGCGCTTCTTTGGGTTGCAACAAACGATAGCGGCCGGGCGCGATTCCTTCTACGGTTAGCGGCCCAAGTGCGACTCGCTTCAATTTTTCTATCGGATGCTTTTCCTTGAAGAGCACGCGCCGCAGCGCCTCCAGTCTGGAGTCGCGCATTGTTACCTCGTACCAGTAATTCGCGCCGTGGCCGCGCGCGGCGCCCGGTTGGCGCAGAGTTTGCATCTTCACGCCGGCTTCCTTGCCGACTCGCTCCAGATCCGCCAGCGTCAGCATGCCTTTAATTTTTACGTAATAAATCTGTTCCAGATGCTCCCACTTTTTAAGGAGTTCCGCGGCGAGATCGCCATCATTCGTCATGAAAACCAATCCCGAGGAGGCGTACTCCAGATTTCCTACGGGATAAACGCGCGACGGAAATCCGCGCAACAAATTTTTGAGAGTCTTGCGCCCTTCCGGATCGGCCAGCGTGGACATCACTTCCGGCGGCTTGTTCATAAGTAAATACGCTCGCCGCTCTTCCGCTTCCACTGCGCGGCCGGCAACTTCCACTTTGTCGCTATCGGTGTCGGCCTTCGTTCCAAGTTCAGTCACTACGCGCCCGTTCACGCGCACCTGTCCGCTCAGGATCAATTGTTCCGCGTGCCGCCGTGAAGCAATTCCGGCTCGTGCAATTATTTTTTGAAGGCGTTCTTTCATGAACTTTGGGAAAAGCAGATTCCTCGCTTCGCTCGGAATGACAACGAATGCTTATTCACTGGCGATTACTCGCCAGCCATGGCGGCGTCTGCCTTGGGCGGCTCCTCGTCGAGTTCACCGGCGGGCATTCCTTCGTTCGTCGCGGCGACTTCTTCTTCAATCAATTCTTTCTCTTCGGTAGCGTCTTCCGGTACTGGCAAATTCTCCAGCGTGTCCGCCGAAGGAGCATTGAACATCTCTTCTTCCGTCTGTGTACCGACTGCGACGCCTACGTCACTGCCCAGCGCTTCGCGAGCCAGCGCTTCAAATTCTTTCAAGCTCGGCAGTTCATCCAGATCGCTCAATCCAAACCGCATCAAGAACTCTTTCGACGACTTATATAGGATCGGCCGGCCCATCACTTCTTTGCGGCCTGCCGTCGTAATCAATCGGCGGTCGAGCAAAGTAGAAATCACGCCGGAGCTGTTCACTCCGCGAATTTCGGAAATTTCCGGTGCAGTCACCGGTTGCTTGTACGCAATCACGGCCAACGTTTCAAGCGCCGGCATGGAAAGCCGCAGCGGTGGGCGCAAACTCTTGATGAAGCGCCTCACTACGTCGTGATGCTGCGGCTTCGTATACATCTTGTAGCCACCGGCGACGGCGCGAATTTCGATACCGCGCTCTTCCGTGGCATAGCTAGCAACAAGTTCATCGAGCGCGGATTGCACCACCAATTTTTCTTCGCCGAGCGCGCCTGCGAGTTGCTCGATCGTCGCTGGTTCATCTGCCGCGTAGATGATTGCTTCGAGTGCTGCCTTGCGTTCTTCGTTGGTCATGGTTTCAGCCGTTGTAGTGGCCGATCTTCAGATCGGCTTTCTACTGGTACTCCTGGTCGATCTGTTTCAATTCGCCTTTTTCATCGAACACGGAATCGAATGATTTCGCTTTGCGCAACAAAATGTCTCCGAACTGTTTTTCCTGCACCATCGCCACGGCTTGCAGCTTCACCATCTCCAGCACGGCAAGGAACGCGACGATCATTGCGTGGCGCGAAGGGCATGCCTCAAAGAATTGAATCAAGTTCACGCTCGAATCTTCGCTGGCGAGAATCTGCGTGCGAAGCTGTGCGATCATCTGCGCCACGGTGAAGAGTTCGTGCTTGAGTTCGATGCGCGCGACTTCCTTGCGCCGCTCGAGCACCTGCTGGAACACTTTCACTAAGTCCACGAGCGAAACGACGAGTTCGCCTTCGGTGCCTTCGTCGTTGTAAAGAGACTTATCTGGCTTAGACCAGACGTTCTCTTCAATCTGCTGCCTCTGATACAAAAGCTGTGCTGCGTTCTTAAATTTTTCGTGCTCAATCAGCCGCTGTACCAGTTCTTCGCGTGGATCTTCCGGCTCGCCTTCTGCGGACGCCAGCGGGTCCGGCGGCAACAGCATTTTGCTCTTGATGTAAATCAGCGACGCGGCCATGTAAATGAATTCGGCGGAGACGTCCACGTTCAACTCTTCCAGCTTGTGCAGGTAATCCAGATATTGTTTGGTGATCTGCGAAATCTGGATGTCGTGAATATTCATCTTCTGCTGCTTGATGAGGTCAAGCAACAGGTCGAGCGGCCCTTCGTAGAGCGGAATCTGTATTTTGTATGGCGTCGCCATTCTTACGTGTTCGCCTTTGTAGGGCCCGCTCACTGAAGCGGGCCTCTGAAACATATGCCCGGGTCCAAACGGCCGGCTTCCGAAAGCCGGCCCTACAACAAAATGCGTCAAGCCCCTGCGATCTCCGCGCGCTTCTTTTCCCAGCCGAAAACTGCTTCGCGCACGCGGCCAATTGTCTTTTGTGCTTCGACGCGGGCTTTTTTCGAGCCTTCGTCGATCACTTCCAGCACGCGCTTCGGATGCTTTTCGTATTCGAGGCGGCGCTCTCGCACTGGCGCAATCCATTCAATCAAGTGGTCGGCCATTTTCGCCTTGCACTCGATACACCCGATCCCAGCCGTGCGGCACCCTTGCGCCGCCCATTCCAGAGTCGCGGGGGACGAGAACAGTTTATGCCAATCGTAGACGGGACACACGTCCGGATTTCCTTTATCTGTCCTCCGCTGCCTTTGCGGGTCGGTCTTCATTACCTTTGTTTTCGCCCGGATATCCGCGTCCGATTCGCTCAGCGTAATTGCGTTTCCATAACTCTTTGACATCTTCCGCCCATCAAGCCCAGGTACCCGCGGAGTGAGAGTGAGTCGAGCCTCTGGCTCTACCAGAACGCGTTTAGCCGTTAGCTGGTCCGAAACGACCGTGGCGCTTAGCCGCTTCTGCGCATTCTCGATTCCTATTTCCAGGATTCTACTTTTGATTCTCGAAGAGCATTCTGCCCATTTCTCGCCTGATAGTGGAAACTCCGTTAAGGCAGGAGAGGTTTCCGGAATCGCAAGAGCGTGGTAAAAATCGCCCAAAAGCCCGGCAGCACTCTTGAGGCGAAGACCCTCATTCAGTTCGAGGCCATAGAAATCGTTAAACCGCCGCACAATCTCCCTTGAAAGCTCGACGTGGGAAACTTGGTCTTCGCCGACGGGGACGAAGAGCGGCGTGCCTTCTTCGCTGTAGATGACGATGTCGGCGGTTTGTAGACAGGGATAGCCGAGGAAGCCGTAGGTGTGGAGGTCTTTGTCCTTCACGTTTTCGAAGGCTTCTTTGTAGGTGGGGACGCGTTCGAGCCAACTGAGCGGCGTGACCATTGAGAGGAGCAAGTGGAGTTCGGCGTGTTCGGGAATCAGCGACTGCTGGAAGATGACGGACTTTTTTGGATCGAGGCCTGCGGCGAGATAGTCTGTGACGATTTCGATGGTGTTTTGCGCGACGGCTGAGGTGTCGGCATAATCGCTGGTGAGCGCGTGCCAATCGGCGATGAAGTAGAAGCAGTCGTATTCGGGATCGTTTTGCAGCCGCACCCAGTTTTGCAGCGCGCCGAAGTAATGGCCGATATGGAGTTTGCCGGTCGGGCGCATGCCGCTTACGACTCGTTTTTTCTTTGACGCTTCTCCCAATGCCTGCTCCTCAGTTCGTATTCTCGACGCGAATTTCTACCGGGCAGCCTTCTGTCACGAGTTCGTGAATCAGCTTCACAAAATCTTCGAGGATAGATTTTGCCTCAGCGCCGATGTCTTGGCTATTCCGCACGATCAGGCGATATGACACTTCGACGCTGTTCACTTGACCGGACCCAATACTGTCGTGGAGCGCGTCCAGATTTCTTCCGTGCCACGACGGAGCACCAATGACACGAAAAAACGAATCGTACACATCGTCCTTCGTTTTCCAACTAGATGCGTCCAGCAAAAGCTCCGTCATAGTCCTTGCGTAGAATTCGCCCAGTCCGTTGAAGCTTACAGCGTGCGCGAAACGGGCCGCTTCGGAAAGCGGCCCCTACAAAAGCAAAACCAAGCGCAGGCAAGAGTGCCTACGCTATTTCAAAAGGTCCCGCGCGATGATCATGCGCTGGACTTCGCTGGTGCCTTCGTAAATCGTGATGACGCGGGCGTCGCGGTACATACGCTCGACGTCGGTTTCGCGCGAGTAGCCGAGGCTGCCGTGAATTTGCACGGCTTTGTACGCGACGCGGTTGGCCATTTCGCTGGCGTACAATTTTGCCTTTGACGCGGCGCTGCCCATCGCTTTGCCTGAATCTTTCAGCCACGCTGCATAGTAAAGCAAACCGCGCGCGGCTTCGATCTCCGTTTGCATGTCGGCAAGCATCCATTGGATGGCTTGAAATTCGCCGATGGATTTTCCAAACGCCCTGCGCTGCTTGGCGTATTTGACGGAATCGTCGAGCGCGCCTTGCGCAAGTCCGACGGCTTGCGCGGCGATTCCGATGCGGCCGCCGTCGAGCGCGCTGAGAGCGATCTTTAGTCCCTGGCCTTCTTCACCCAGGCGATTTTCGACGGGGACTTCGCAATCGTTGAGCAGAATTTCGACGGAGGGCGAAGAGCGCTGGCCCATTTTGTCTTCGTGGCGTCCGACCTTGAATCCTTGGAAGGATGGCTCGATGAGGAAGGCAGTGATTCCCTTTCCGCCTGCGGCGGGATCGGTCTTTGCAAAGACGATGTAGACGCCAGCGTGGCTGCCGTTGGTGACCCACGTTTTCGACCCGGAAAGCTTGTACCTGTCGCCAGAGTGTACCGCCTTCGCCTGAATTCCGGCAGCGTCGGAACCGGCGGAGGCGTCTGTGAGACAGAAGGAGCCGAGGATTTCGCCGCTGGCGAGGCGCTTTAGGTATTTTTGTTTTTGGGCGTTGGTGCCGAATTGCAGGAGCGGCGCTTGAACCGCGGAATTCGTCACGCCGAGCGCCGTGGACATCGCCGTGTACACGCGCGAAACCTCTTCCAGCATCAGCACATACGAAACGGTATCGAGCCCCGGGCCGCCCCATTCTTCGGGAACGAGCATGCCGCAGCAGCCCATCTCACCCAGTTTCTTGATGATTTCGAGGGGAAATTTCTCTTCGCGTTCGAGTTCTTTGACGAGTGGCCGAACTTCCGTCTCCATGAACTGCCGGACGGTGTCGCGAATCAGTTTTTGGTGGTCTTTAAGCGAAAAATCCATCAGTCCGTTGTACGAAGTGTACAAACGATGCTAACACACAAGCATTTGCAGCGTAGAATTCACGGAAGAGGAAGGCTCTTGTGGACGAGAACGGACTTGTGGTGTTCGTAGAGCTTAAGTAGCGCCGGGACACCAAAACTTGCGAAGATCGAAACCAGCGCAGCCTCAATGACTTTGCCTCGTGTGGGCATCCCCCAGCGGAAAAGCGCCCTCGTGCCTATCAAGAATAAAAAGCCCACAACGCTCAAAATGACGCGCTCTTTCATGGCCACCTTACGGGAGGCCATGGCGGTGGCGGTCAAATCAGGCAATGACCCGAACTGAGGGTTTCGATTCATTCTTTGGCCACGTTACTGCCAAACAAGGCTTTTGACAACACCTTTGCTAAAGCTTAAAGAGTTCGCGAAGGCGTTTGGTTTGTTGGCGGCTGACGGGGATTTCGGTTTGTTTTTTGTCGTTCATTTTTAGCATGTAGCTGGATTTGAACCAGGGCACGACTTCCTTGATGTGATGAATGTTGACGAGGTAAGAGCGGTGCGGGCGCCAGAAGGCGTCGGCGTCGAGCGCGGCGTGCATCTCTTCCAGCGTGCGGTAGTTGGAGGTGCCGTCTGCTTCTCGGGCGCAGACGGAGATGAGGCCGTCGGCAATCGTCGCAAACACCAAATCTTCGGCATCAACGAGCAGTAAACGCTGCTGCGATTTGATGAGCAGTTTTACGGGCGCGGAAGATGCGGCGGGTTTTACGGAGCCGAGCTGGCTGACCAATTTTTCCAACCGCTCCGCAGGACTCGTGTCCGCTTCCATTTCTCGGCGGGCGCGCGCAATCGCTTTGGCGAGGCGTGATTTGTCGAACGGCTTCAGGACGTAGTCCACGGCGTTTACATCAAACGCTTGCACTGCGTAGTGATCGAATGCCGTGGCAAAAACAACGTGAGGAACACGAGCTTTGCGCTCTACAAGTTTCTTCAGCACACCAAATCCATCCAGCCCCGGCATCTGCACGTCAAGGAAAACAAGATCGGGCGAATGTTCTTTGATAAGGTTGACGGCTTCGAGACCATTTTTTCCCTGCCCCACCACATTTATCTCGGGAAAAGCTTTCAGCAGGAATGCGAGTTCATCCCGGGCGGGCTTTTCGTCGTCAACGATGAGTGTGTTGATAGACATGGAAAACGTAATGTCAAGTATAGGCGCGATTCAGATGGGGTAGCAATTCCTGCAAGTTCAATTACACTGGCAAGCCAAGATCAAATCAGGGAGCACTCATGGCCAACAAGAGCGCCGCAAGCGAAAAGAAAACCGCGCAAATTCTGAGCAGCGAGATGCTTTACCAAGGCCCAGTCTTCGGACTTCGGCGCGATGAGTTGATTGAGCCGACAGGATTGCGAACCAAGCGCGAAGTCATCACACATCCTGGCTCGGTAGTGGTGCTTCCAGTACTCCCAGACGGAAATATCGTGATGATCCAGCAGTACCGACATGCTACCAAGCAATATCTATGGGAACTGGTGGCCGGAAGAATGGAGCCAGGAGAGGATCCAAAGACAGCAGCGGCCCGCGAACTTGCTGAAGAGACGGGTTACCACACGAAAAAGCTCAAGATTTTCCTCGATGTCTTCCCGACACCCGGTTTCCTGGAAGAAAGAATGTTTTTATTGCTAGCTTCCGACGTTCAACCGGGAACCGCATCGCCGGAAGACGACGAAAAAATCGTTTCAGCGGTGTATACGCCACAGAAACTGGAACAAATGATTCACTCGGGAAAGTTGCGCGACGCGAAGTCGATTGCAGGACTGCTCTACTACTTCCGTTTCCTCGCACCAAAGCGCCGAACTCGCAAAAAGCGTTAATTGAATCGATTTTATGGGCCTTCCAACCTTACAGAAAATTTATAAACTTTGACCGAGTTCCATTGACTCCATGTCTCGTTCTGGTACACTCCGCGCGTTACACTTACGTCTCCATCGTGTCGGGGTCATTATGGCGGTGTGCGTGAAACAATTGAATCTAACATCAGGAGGCAGATCGAGGTGCAGGGAACCGTAAAATGGTTTAACAACTCGAAAGGATACGGCTTCATCGGGCGGGAAGATGGTCCTGATGTTTTTGTCCACTACTCCGCTATCGTTGGAGACGGCTACCGAACTCTTCAGGAAGGTGACCCGGTAGAATTCGAGATTGTGCAGGGGCCAAAGGGGCCGCAAGCAGCGAACGTACAAAAAGCAGGGTGACCAGCAGTTAGCAATCATACGGCCGGCAGGGAGCGCCCCCTTGCCGGCCATTTTTTTGGCCAGTGACTTCGGTAAACGGCTTCCGCTCCAGCGAAATTCCCATTTATAATCGCCCCATGGACAACAAACAGATTGCTCGGATCCTGCGGGAGACTGCTCAACTCCTCGAAATTGACGGCGCCATCATCGGGCGCTATCGAAGTTACGAGAAAGCCGCAGAACTAATTGATTCCTTGCCCGAATCCATCGAGCAGCTTGTGAAAGAGCCCGCCAAGCTGAAGGAATTGCCTGGCATCGGTGACCGGATGGTCGAGCACCTGGAAGAGATTGTAGAGAAGGGTGATTATTCGCTGCGGCAAAAGCTGTTGAAAAAATATCCGGCGACCATTTTGGATGTGCTGCAACTGCAATCGCTTGGACCGAAGAAAGTGGCCTTCCTTTGGAAGAAATTTAAAGCGGCCACGGTGGCGGACGTCGAAAAACTCGCTAGAGAGGGCAAGCTGCAGTCACTTGAAGGATTCGGCGAGAAGAGTGAACAAAATATCTTGAAGGCGGTCGAGGTCTTCAAGAAATCGACTGGCAGATTTCTGCTGAGCACTGCCGAAGATGCAGCGACGGCAATCATCGCGCACATTAAGAAAGCGGGAAAAACAGTCGAAAGTGTTACGCCTGCCGGATCGCTGCGACGCGGCAAAGAAACGGTCGGAGATCTCGATTTGCTGGTAACCATGGCTGACGGCCATACCGCTCAGAAGCATGTGGACGCGCTGGCAGAGCATATCCTGAAATATCCAGGCATTGATCAAACACTCGCCCACGGAGAGAACAAAGTCAGCTTCACCCTCGAAAATGGCCTTCAAGTAGACGTGCGCATGCTCGAAAAAGAAAATTTCGGGGCGGCGCTGCTTTATTTCACCGGCTCAAAAGAACATAACGTCGCCCTCCGCGGCCGCGCAAATGACATGGGATGGACGTTGAATGAATATCAGCTCGCCACGCTGAAGGGCGAAAAGCGCGTTGCGGGACGGACTGAGGAAGAAATTTACGGGAAGTTGAAGCTGGATTACGTTCCGCCGGAACTTCGTGAAAATACGGGCGAGATTGCGGCTGCAGAAAAACATGCGTTGCCGAAGTTGATCGAGTTGAAGGACATGAAGGGCGACCTTCAAATGCACACCACAGCGAGTGACGGCAAAAACACAATTGAAGAAATGGCCGAAGCCGCTAAAGCACTAGGCCATGAATACATCGCGATTACGGATCACTCAAAAGCGGTCACTGTTGCAAACGGCCTCGACGAAAAGCGCATGGAAGCGCACATCAAGAAATTGCACGCCGCGAACGACAAGAAACTTGGCATTAGTGTGTTGGCCGGCTCCGAAGTGGACATCATGAAAGATGGTTCGCTGGACTATTCGGACGAAATCCTCGCTCAACTGGACGTAGTCGTCTGCTCGATTCACTCCTATTTCAACCTTGATCGTGCGGAAATGACGGAACGGATGCTGGCAGCCATCGAGAACCCCTACACGCAAATCATCGGTCACCCCACAGGCAGGCTTTTGCTGCGCCGCGATGCACTCAACTACGACATGGAGAAGATTCTAGATGCGTGTGCGAAACACGGCGTGGCGATGGAGTGCAACTCCTACCCTGACCGGCTGGATTTGAAGGATGTCCAGCTGCGTATGTGCAAAGACCGGGGAGTAAAGGTTGTGATCTCAACCGACTCGCACAACGCCTCGAACCTGGCCTTCATTCGCTATGGCGTGACCACGGCGCGGCGCGGTTGGCTAACCAAGGAAGACGTCATTAACACCTTGCCCGTCAATGACTTCCTGGAGGCATTGCGCCCGAAACCGGGAGTGAGTCGCAAGAAACACGCTGCCAAAGGCCGCTAAGCAAACCACTAGATCTCCTTGGGAACATTTCTACACAAGGGCTCGTACCATTAAAGAGACAGGGTCCGCTTGGGCCCATGCGAGGACAAATTCGATGAAGACTTCTTTTTTGCGTCTGATCCGTGTGGCAGTTCCCTTTTCGGCGGCGGCGATCATGGCTTGCGCAACGTCCGTACCAAATGCCAAGGCGGAGGAGTGGACCAAAAACTACACGGTTTCAGGCCGGGCGAACGTACATCTCAACACAAATGACGGCAGCGTGCGCGTAACAACGGGAGATACAAAACAGGTCGAATTGCGCGTGATTTACAATGGCTACACGCTGGACAAGAATTTGAAGATCGAATCAAGCCAAGACGGCGACCGCGTGGATTTAACCGCTAAAGAGACTATGCACTGGAATTGGGGCATTCACGTGAACCGCGGACTGCGGCTTGAAGTGCGTATGCCGAAGAATGCAGATTTGACTGTGGACAGTGGGGACGGCTCAGTGGAAGCAGAGGCCGTGATGGGCAGCGTGGACATTCATACTGGTGACGGCCATATCAAAGTTGCTGGAGCCAAGGGCCAAATCAAACTTCGCACCGGCGATGGCAGTATTGAAGGCCGCGATCTTGACGGCCAAATTGAAGCGGACTCCGGTGACGGCCACATCACGCTCGATGGCCGGTTTGACAATTTGAATATCCGGACTGGCGACGGGAGCATCAACGCCCATGCGCAGCCAGGCTCAAAAGTGATCAACAGTTGGTCCATTCATACGGGCGATGGAAGCGTGGATTTGACTCTGCCGGGCGATTTGAACGCGAACATCGATGCTACAACGAACGATGGGCGCATCAGCCTGGGAATTCCGGTGATGGTCGAAGGACAATTCAGTAATTCGCAGATTCACGGCAAAATGAATGGCGGCGGCCAGCCGGTGAAGATTCACACGGGAGATGGCTCGATTCGCCTGAACCGCTCCTGAATTCTCGCCAATTGGGATCAATAGACCTCGGAGACACGCACTTCTCCGAGGTCTATTCTTTTCGAGTACTTAAGAACCAGTACGGGTAAAGTGTTGGAGTTTTCCGTCACCTGTGTGCGAGAAACAGGACACTGATAAGCCCGAATTCCATAATCGCAGTGGATTTTGGTGTTGAAATTACAGGACTTAGCTTTATTTAACTTTGGCATGGCTCTTGCCATCAAATAGGTGTTTGGCGGAGGGTCCTGTGATTGTTTTCGTGCTGTCGTTTGCCATAGCTTGTTTGGTTGCATTTACTTTGGCGAGTTCGATTCTGTCTAACCAGAAACGCCGGTCATAGTTCCAACTCAACTTCTCATTTTTCCATTCCGCGAAATATGTCAAGCGCATTTGCAACGGCGCTTCCCTTTGCGCGATACTGCTTGTTTGCTTGGGGATGATTTTCGGGCGCCGTGCCCGCTGCACTAATCTGTAAAATTCAAATTCAACGGCCGTGCCTGAGGCCGCTTGTTTGAGGGAGCAGAATGGAAAAGCCTGCAAAGATTGCGCCTGCCAAAGGGAAATTGGGAGTGCTACTGCCGGGAATGGGCGCTGTGAGTACGACATTCATGGCTGGTGTGGAGTTGGTTCGCAAAGGCAAAGCGCAGCCGATCGGTTCGTTGACGCAGCTCGGGACAGTGCGGATCGGAAAACGCACGGATGGAAAATCGCCCTTAATCAAGAAGTTTGTCCCGCTTGCGGACTTGAACGATCTCGTTTTCGGCAGTTGGGATCTTTTCAAGGACGATGCTTATCAAGCCGCGGAAAAAGCCGGCGTTCTGAATTTTCAGGACCTCGAAAAGGTAAAGCCATTTCTGAAAACGATCAAACCCATGAAAGCTGCGTTTGACCGCGAATACGTGAAGCGGCTCGACGGCACATACGTCAAGAAGGCAAAGAACAAGTATGAGCTGGCGTTGCAACTGAAAGACGACATCGAGAATTTCCGGAAGACGAAAAAAGTTTCGCGGCTCGTGACCTGCTGGTGCGCTTCGACGGAAGTCTTTATCAAGCCGGAAGATGTGCATTCGACGCCAGAAAAATTCGTTGAGGGAATGAAGAAGAACGATCCGGCGATCGCGCCTTCTATGCTGTATGCGTGGGCTTCCATTACGAGCGGCGTGCCTTTTGCCAATGGCGCGCCTAATTTGACGGTGGATATTCCCGCGATTCAGAAGCTCGCGCAGGATCACAACGTCGCGATCAGCGGCAAAGACTTCAAGACGGGCCAAACACTGATGAAGACCGTGCTCGCGCCTGCGTTCAAGGCGCGCATGCTGGGGCTGGACGGCTGGTATTCCACGAATATTCTGGGCAATCGCGATGGTGAGGTACTCGACGATCCGGGCTCGTTCAAGACGAAAGAAGAATCGAAGCTGGGCGCGCTCGAATATATTTTGCAGCCACAGCTCTATCCGGAACTTTACAGCAAGATGTATCACAAAGTCCGCATCAACTATTACCCGCCGCGCGGCGACAACAAAGAGGGCTGGGACAACATCGATATCTTCGGCTGGCTTCGCTATCCGATGCAGATCAAGGTGGACTTCCTCTGCCGCGATTCGATTCTTGCGGCGCCGATTGTACTGGATCTCGTCATGTTCATGGACCTTGCGCAGCGGGCGGGTTTCCGTGGGATCCAGGAATGGCTAAGCTTTTATTTCAAATCGCCAATGACTGGCGCGGGTCTTTATCCAGAGCACGATCTCTTCATTCAATCCATGAAGCTGAAAAATACTTTGCGTTGGATGATGGGCGAAGAGCTGATCACCCACCTCGGTCAAGAATACTACGACTAAAGCAAGAAGGCCCGCTTCAGAAAGCGGGCCCTACAAGAACAAGCATACCGATAAAACTGACTACGGCCGCTGGCCGAAGTGGATGGAAACGTCGATCACGGACTCGCGGTCGGCCGGAGCGTAGTGCCATTGCTTCACTGCGCGAGTTGCTGATTCCACAAGCACGGCGTTGCCGCCAAGTGTCTGCACATCTTTAACAGTGCCATCGGCCTTGACCGTGACGCGCAGTCTGACCGTTCCGCCAATTCCTTTGTCGCGTAGCACGGACGGATATTCGGGCTCAATTTTCTTGACGACCTTGCGTTCCGCATCCTGTTGGGCGATGACAACGCCCGTTCCAATAACAAATACCGCCGCCAGGCAAGCTATCTGCGCCAGCTTCCGTTTACCGGTTGAATTCGTCATGGTGCCACGACCAATCGCTAGAGTTGCAAGACAGCAGGAGGGAGAGTTCCCACACCCTTGCTTTCACGTTAAAGGTGCATGGAGAGTGCCATGGTGCAGTAAATATTGAGTTTTGTTCCTGAACCAGGCAAGACCGCGGAGATCCGCTAAGCCCAGCTATAACAGCTACTTGGAAGATACTGGCAAAGCCGGGCTTTCGGGACGGAGAATTCCGGTGTCAATGCGGGCTCAAAACTGTTTCAGGATTCGCGCAAATCCAGTCTCACCGTGAGAACCGGTATACGCCGATGAGACGTCCCGAGCCATCCAATCAATGCCCGGACTTGGCCTCCACCGCATCCATGACGCGCGAAGAGTAGACCAGTGCAGCGCCCGCGTTCATGGCAACAGCCACTCCCAAAGCTTCGCCGATCTCTTCGCGTGAAGCTCCGGCTTTGAGGGCCAGGTCCGTGTGAACGATGATGCAGCCATCGCACTGCGTGGTTACCGCAACCGCCAATGAAATCAGCTGTCGAACTTTCTCTCCGAGCAGCGTAGTTTTTGAATTGGCATTCGAGAGTGTCTGATATCCGCGCACGGTATCGGGCGAGACTTTCATTACGTCGCCGATTCGAGCGCCCACCTGCTTGTGATACTCGTTCCAATCAATCATCATGATTCCTTCTCCTCGGATTGCGCTTTTGCTTCCAGCCTTGTGATGCCTCGCCACTTTTATAAGGTGCAGAGAATCCTTGCAAGCAGAGTTTTCTGTTCGGTCGGACCCAGGAACGCGCGCGGTTTTTCTTGCCTTACTGCTTGTGGTATCGTTTCAAATTCGGCTGGGCGCTTTGCGGCGGTCCATGCAGCCGAGGCCGGTTCTGTGTTCATTCCTTGGGGGAAAAACGTAAATGAAGAGTGTCTACAACGGACTAGCTGTTCCGGCCGAAGGACGCGCCATCGGATACGCCAATGGAGAGTTGCAGGTGCCGGATTCGCCCGTGATTCCATTTATTGAGGGCGACGGAACTGGCCGCGATATCTGGAAAGCTTCGCGGCGCGTTTTTGATGCGGCAGTCGAGCACGCGTACGGCGGCAAGAAAAAAGTCGAATGGTTTGAAGTGTTTGCCGGCGAAAAGGCGTTTAACACCTTCAGAGAGTGGCTTCCGAATGACACGGTTGATGCGATTCGTGATTTCCGCGTGGCCATCAAAGGTCCCCTGACAACTCCCGTCGGTGGTGGTATTCGGTCGTTGAACGTTGCGCTGCGACAGATTCTGGATCTGTATTCGTGCGAACGGCCGGTGCGGTATTTCGAGGGAGTTCCCTCCCCAGTGAAGCAGCCGGAAAAATTGGACGTGGTGATCTTCCGCGAGAACACGGAAGACGTTTATATCGGGATCGAGTGGAAGAGCGGCTCGCCGGAAGCGAAAAAGCTGCTGGAATTCTTGAACAACGACATGCTAAAGGACGGCAAGAAGCAGATTCGTTGGGATTCTGGCGTTGGGATCAAGCCGATTTCACCGACGGGAACAAAGCGGCTTGTTCGCCGCGCGATCAAATACGCTCTGAATCACAAACGCAAGAGCGTGACTCTGGTTCACAAGGGTAATATCCAGAAATTTACGGAGGGTGGATTCCGGGATTGGGGTTATGACCTTGCCCGCGAGGAGTTTCGAGCGCAAACAGTCACAGAGCGTGAAAGCTGGATCCTAGACAATCTGGACAAGAATGCCGGGCTGACTGTTGAGCAGAATGCGGCGATGATTGAGCCAGGACTCGAACAAGCCGTCGATTCTTTCAAGAAATCCGTCTATGACGAAGTGAAGCAGACGCTCGACGCGATCTATTCGACGCACGGCAAAGGCCAGTGGAAACAGAAGTTGATGATCAACGACCGGATTGCCGATTCGGTTTTCCAGCAAGTTCTGATGCGGGCGGATGAATACAGCGTGTTGGCGACTTCCAATCTGAATGGCGATTACCTTTCCGACGCTTGCGCGGCGCAGGTCGGCGGCCTCGGCATGGCGCCCGGATCGAACATTGGCGATGGCTTCGGCGTTTTTGAAGCCACGCACGGCACCGCGCCGAAGTATGCGGATAAAGACGTCATCAACCCCAGCTCTGTGATGTTGAGCGGCGCGATGATGTTCGGGTTTTTGGGCTGGACGGAAGCGGCGCAGCTGATCGAAGACGGCATTGCGCGCACGATTCAACAGAAAAAAGTGACGTACGATTTGGAGAGGCTGATGCCGGGCGCAACGAAGCTTGGCACTTCGGCATTTGCCGGCGCGATTATCGAAAACATGAAAGGCATGGCTGTCGGAAGATAATTCACGCCAGAAATTACAAAGGACAAAAACACGAACATGGCCAGAAAAAAAGTGACGGTAGTCGGCGGCGGCTTTGTAGGCTCCACGACGGCGCAGCGCATCGTAGACATGGAACTCGCTGACGTTGTGTTGACGGACATTCTCGACGGCCCGCCGGCAGGCAAAGCGCTGGATATGGTGGAGACCTCTCCCATCACGCGCACGGACGTGAAAGCCATCGGCATCTCCACAGCGAATGGCGACTATTCCGCGACGGCCGGGAGCGACGTCGTAGTTATTACTGCCGGTTTTCCACGCAAGCCGGGAATGAGCCGCGACGATTTGCTGAAGGCGAACTACGACGTGGTGAAAGCGGTCGTCGAGCAGATTGTGAAGCATTCGCCGAAGTGCATCATCATCGTTGTGACTAATCCTCTCGACGCTATGGCACAAGCAGCTTTTAAAGTTAGTGGCTTCCCCAAGAATCGCGTGCTGGGCATGGCTGGCGTTCTCGATTCAGCGCGTATGAGCGCGTTCGTCGCGATGGAATGTAAAGTCAGCGTTGAGAACGTGCACTCGTTTGTTCTTGGCGGTCACGGCGACGACATGGTGCCTTTGCCGCGCTATTCGACGGTTGCTGGAATCCCTCTGCCGGATTTGCTGCCGAAAGAGCGCATTGACGCTATCGTTGAGCGCACTCGCAAAGGCGGCGCTGAAATTGTGAACTTGCTCAAGACCGGTTCGGCGTATTACGCACCTTCTGCCGCAGCAGTTGAAATGGTCGAAGCGATTTTGAAGGACAAGAAAAAGATTCTTCCCTGCGCAGTCTATCTCGAAGGCGAATACGGAATTAAAGGACTCTTTGTCGGCGTGCCCGTGAAGCTTGGGGAAAAGGGTGTCGAAGAAATCATTCAGATCAAACTGACTGCGGAAGAAAACACCGCCCTGCAAAAATCAGCGGGCTCTGTAAAGGAACTCGTAAGCGTTCTAGGTATCTAGAATTTTCTCAATCCGAAAAGGAAAATGGCGGCCCGACTCGATCGGGACGCCATTTTTGTGCCCACACCTACCAGTGAAATACGCGCTGCGCTCCGTAAACCAAGCCGAGTGTGAAAACTGCGATCAAAACTTCTCCAATCGCGCCAACTGCAAATGGCTTGAGGCCCTGTTTGGCAAGCTCGCGGAAATTCGTGCGCAATCCGACTCCAGCGAAGGTCAGCAAGAATGCCCAGCGGGAAAGGTTAGCCAGTGCGCCGATCTGTTCCTTGTTGAAGACGGCGAGCGTGGCAAGCAACGAGATCAGCAGGAAGCCGAGGACGAACTTCGGGAATTTCTGCCAGAGGAATGTCGCCTTGTTACCGATCACTTGCGCCTGGCCTTTGCTGGCCCAGTAGATTGCGTAAGCCAGGACGACAAAGCCAATCAATGCGTTGCGCGTGGTCTTGGTGAGGACCGCGAGCTTCCCTGCTGCGTCGGAATACAGCGCCCCGGCTGCGGCAGCTTCTGCAGTGTTGTCCACGGCAAGACCGGACCAAACTCCGTACGCGTGATCCGTCAGGTGCAATGCATGCCCAATTAGCGGGAACGTGAAGAGCGAAAGAGCGCCGAGCGCAAGAATTGCGGCAATCGCGAACGAAGAGTCTTCATCGTCAGCATCAATTGCGCCTTTTGTTGCAATGATGGCGCTAACACCGCAGACTGCGGAGCCGACGGCGAGAAGCGTCGTTAGCTTCGGCTTTAGATTGAAGGCACGGCCAAGTAGCGTCATGAACGCGATAGCGAACGCGATTTCGATCAGAACAAGCGCCAGGCTTGGCACGCCCAGCTTCAGAACATCGCCGAGCAAAAACCGGGACCCAAGCAGCACGATGCCTGCCTTCAGCCAAAATTCATATGTCGCCACACCGGCACGAAAAATCTGCGGGATGCCGACCGTGTTCGAAATCGCGAGGCCAATCAGAATCGCCCAAAGGACATATTCAATGTTCGGAAATGTCCAGTGATGAGCTTTCGCGTATTTGCCGACGTTTTGCTCTAGCAATTTTCCGGCGTAGCCGACCACTCCCAGCAACAGGACGCCGGGAATAATCTTCAAGAACTGCAGCGCCGGCCGCACCGGTTGGACCTGGGGTACTACAACTGCATCCGCCATACTTCTCTCCTTATTTCCTTCGTCTGAATTTCCGGATCACCACGGCACGTGCTTGAACACACCCGCACGAACCAGCGCCGCGAGTGCGAACGCCAACAGCACGGCCCATCCATCGAGTGACAACCCTCGCCGTTTTGACGAGGCGAGCACCTCTCCGTTTGTGTTACTCATTTCATCCTCCTTACCGCTGTCTCTGCCAAGATTCGCCCAGAAGTCAGTTTTTGATCCAAGACTGCACAGGGAAATTCCCCGGTTCCGAATTTTCCAATCTAACCGCCGAAACTTTTTCGCCAATCGCCCTAATATCCTGCGTCGCCACTCTTCCGACGATTAGAATTGCAGGAGCGGGCAGTCTTTGCTCCTCAAAGAGCGCCCCAATCTTCGACCAGCGAATCTGCTGCTCTGCACGCGTGGCCTGTGAAACCAAGACGCATGGAATTTCGGAACTAAGACCGGCATCGAGCAGCCGCGCGGCGACTTCCGCGTAGTCGGTTCCCGGCATGTAGATGGCGAGCGTTGTATCCGCGGTGATTTCGCGCCAACCCAGACTCTTTACGCTATCTCCACGCGAAAACGTCGTGAAAAGAACCTGTGAAGCGACCCGCCGGTCGGTAAGTGAAAATCCTGCAGCTGCTACCGAGCCGAATGCGGCGCTGATGCCTGGAACGATTTCGAAGGGGACGTTTGCGATGCACAGCGCTTCGATTTCTTCTGATGCGCGTCCGAACAGTGTGGGATCGCCGCCCTTCAGCCGAACAACGATCTCGTTCTTGTCTGCGTAAGCCACCAGAAGTGAATTGATTTCGTCCTGTGTCAACAGCTTCTGCCCTGCGCGCTTGCCGACGTCCACAATCTGCGCGCTCGGCGAAATCAGTCCCAGCACATCTGCGCTTACCAGCGAATCGTGTAGCACCACATCGGCGCACTCTAGAATTCTGACTGCTTTTACAGTGAGCAAATCCGGATCACCTGGTCCCGCGCCGACAAGAAACACTTTGCCCATCACTCGACGCCTTCCGTGGACGGTTTGCGTTTTGCTTCGAGCAAAAATCGATCAAACGATTCGCGGCTTGCCAGGTTGTGCAATACCTCTTTGTTTTGCGCTTGCGAGGCACCAGAGGCGCGCAACACCTCTCTTGCCGCACCGAGCCATTCGAGCCAATCTTCGTATTCCGGTCCGAACTGTGCTTCGAGTTCCCTGCGCAAACGCTGCGCCAGAGCCGGACTCTTGCCATTCGTGGATATGGCTATTTGCAAATCGCCGCGCCGCACGACAGCGCCATAGTAGAAATGGCAGTTTCCTATGTCATCGACGGCATTGCACAAGAGCCCGCGCTGTTCCGCTGCGCGGTAGACGGATTCGTTTATACTCGGCACGGAAGTCGCCGCGATTACAAGGAACGCATCCTGCAAATACTCGGACGAGAATTCCTTTTCACACCATTCAACCTTGCTTTCCCGGACAAGAGCTGCCAGTTGTGAATTGAGTGCGGGGGAAACAATGACCACTTTTGCGCCTGCCTGCAGCAGGCCGTCAATTTTCCCTGCAGCGATTTCACCGCCTCCGACCACAACAACGCGGCGGCCTTCGAGCCTAACGAATATGGGAAACAGGCTCATCGTTAGCCTTCCACTCCCTGCGGAACGGTTACCGCGGGTAGGTCGCGTGCGACGGCACCCGCGAATTCACCGGCAAGGATCGTACGGATCTGTTCGTTGGTTTGGCGTGCGAGGAAAGTTCGGAGCGACTCAGCGTCTTCACGCTCACTAGAAAATGCGCTCAGCAAACGCTCGATCGCGTCTGGAACGTCCGTGGCTGCGCAGCGATAGCCGACGGGACGAGCGATGGAAGCGATCTGGCCAACGCTTCCACCAATGCAAAAGTAATAGGCGTCGACCATTTTCCCCTCGGCCTTGATTTTTTTGCCTTCGATGCCGATATCTGCGATCCAGTGCTGGCCGCAGCTGTTCGGGCAGCCGGTGATGTGCAGCCTGATCTGCTCTTCAAAACCGGGGAGCCGCTCTTCCAGTTCACGCGAGAGCCAGCGCGCAAATCCCTTCGTTTCGGTGAGTGCCAATTTGCAAAATTCCGATCCGGTGCAAGCCACGGTTCCGCGCGCAAATGCGGAGACCGAGACTGGCAAGCCGACTAGGTTCAACTCATTCACAACCTGATTTACATGCGCTTCAGGAATGTTGATGAGCAGAATATTTTGCTGAACAGTAGCGCGAACATGGCCATCACCGTAGACTTCCGCAAGTTCCGCAACTTTACGCAATTGTGATGGAGTAATGCGTCCACGCAGCACAGGTGCGCCTATATAAAAGAGGCCCTGCTGTTTCTGCCGGTGTATGCCAACGTGATCGCGGTGAATATCGGCGGGAATTTCTTCGTTCCCGGCCGGATCGAGAGAAAAGCCAATTTGCCGTTCGAGTTCGGCGAGAAAACTCTCGGCGGTCCATCCGTGCTGAAGAAATAGATATTTCAGACGAGCTTTGTCGCGACTCTGGCGGAGAACTTCACTCGCGCGGAAGATCTCGGCCACACCGCGGGCTACAGCAACGACCTGCTCCTGCCGGATGAAAGCATCCAGCCGGACTGCCAAATGCGGTTCTGTGGAAAGCCCGCCACCGATGCGCACAGTGAAGCCGACTTCCTTCTCGCCGTTGCGCACTCGTGTCGCGGCGGTGAACGCGACATCGTTAATCTCCGGATAGCTGCACCAGGAGCTGCAACCTGTCACCGAAATCTTGAATTTGCGCGGGAGATTATAAAACTCACGATTCCCACCAAGTTCGCGGTCAATGGCCAGTGCAAACGGTGACGCATCAATCAGTTCATGCCCGTCTATTCCGGACACCGGGCAACCGGTCACGTTGCGGGCCACATCGCCACAAGCTCCGGTAGTCGTCAGGCCGATGTGCTGCAGTCGCTCAATCAAATCCGGAATATTTTCAATCGCCACCCAATGGAGCTGAATATTCTGGCGAGTGGTGATATCCGCAACACCGCGCCCGTACTCTTCCGAAAGCGCTGCTAGCTCCCGCACCTGATCGCTGCGCAGCAAACCGTTTGGGATACGGATGCGCACCATAAAATACTGCGTCGCCTTCCCCTCCCCGTTTTTCCCGCCGACGACACCGAGTCCGTCGCCTTGCGTGTAAATTCCCCAGGAACGGAAGTAGGTCCCGAGCCATTCCGGTGGAATCGAGCCATGCCCCTGCCGCGCAAACTCGCGAATTTCACCAAGATGGTCCCATGCGAGTTTTTCGCGCTTCAGCCGCTCGACTTTTTGCGCTTTCGTCTCTTTAACTTCGCTCATCCCCGCTCCACCGAGCTTGAAATGCCGGCATAAAAACAAAAAACCCACGTTGCCTTTAACCTCTGGCACGTGGGCTTCGGAACTTCTGATTTATGCTGGTACTACGTCCGCGGCAGCCTCAAGCCAGAGATGTCGGTCTCGCGACACATACAGCAGTCGCACGGACAACAGATCATCTGGCAAGAAACGTTCATACTCCCCTTAAGCTACGCGAAGCCTCAAAACGTGTCAATACGGAAACGCAACACATTATCGATACTTCGCATCTGTTTTTTCGATGCACGAGCCGGTCGTTTGGATATGTACTTTCGCTAGTCGAGGTACATCCATTCATTCCAGCTCTCTGCAAGCGGCCGCCGGGGCTTTCGACATATATATATAGTCAGGTTCGTTTCTTCCGGCATGGCGTGAGGCGGGCTGATCGCCTCAAACGGGCGCACCACGTCAAACGACTGCCGCAGGCGTTCCTCCGTAAATCCAATAGCCACTATAACTTCGCCCGAGTGGCTCCGCGGCCCCCAATATCCATATTGATTGTGCCCGCTGATGGCGTGGGGCAAACCGTAATGCTTGCCGAAGTAGTCGATTGCGCCCGCCTCGCCGTAATTGTACGCGAGCAATGCTGCTCCTGCGCGATCTGGCTCCGGCAGAGAATGATAAGCACGCGCCATCGCCTGCACCTGCTGTTCCCAACCGAACATGTCTCCAAAAAGCTGTGGCAAATCGCCAAGCGGAACATTTTCCACGTGCACCGATTTCACGTCCCAATACGCGCAGTATTTCACCGCTTGCTCGACCGGCAAAATCGGCATCGCCAGAGGAGCCGCAATCGCGGCACCAATCAACAGTGGCATTATAAGGACCGGTTTGAGCCATGTGCCAGTGCGAGGCAACGCGCGCTTCTCAATCCAAACTGCACCACCTGCAAGCAACATCACGTACGCCGGGGCGAGATAATAAATTTTGCCGTGCAGCGCAATCATTTCCACGAGCACTACGAAATATGCTATCGCAAGAAATGCGTATTTCTTTCCCGCCGCATCACGCAAGAAAAACCACAGCCCAAGGAGCCAAACTGGAGCTGCGAGCGGGTGCGTAAGTAGCGTTTGCTGAGCAATGAACTCAAACGGTGAAACCGTCGAATACTTGGTGCCAATTACTGTGTGCAGCAACTGAATCGTCGGATAGTGATTGTGAATCTCCCAAAGTAGGTTTGGCAGAAAAATCAGGATGACAATTCCGGCGCCAACCCAGATCCAAATGGAGCGAAAAACCCAGCGCGCTCGCGTTACCAATAGCCCGACTGTTAGCCCTGAGCCGAAAAACAGCATCGAGTGCTTGTTAAGAACGCCGACGCCTGCGACGACACCGAACAGCAACCACAACCGCTCGTCGCCGCCGTTCAGGATGCGCAGCACAATCGCCGCGCATGCCATCCAGAACACGGGCTCAAACGAATTCATCGAAAGAAAATTGTCAAAGGTCAGATATATCGGGGCGCAGAGTACCGTAAACGCGGCAAAGAATTGCGCAAACTTTCCGCCGCCAACTTCACGGGCAATCCAGCCGCCAAGAAAAATCTTTGCGGCGCTCGCGAGGGCGGGTAAGAATCGCAATGCAAAGAGCGAGTCTCCCAGCATCGCGCGCGAAAGATAAGACGCGAGCGGCGCCAGCGGCGAGTGGTCTACATATCCCCAGGCGAGATGCTCGCCACACGCAGCGTAGTAAAGTTCATCGCGAAAAAAACCGTATTGGCGATTAAAGAGAAAATGAAGCAGCGTCCCGCACGCCGCTAGAACCCAAACCCAGCGGCTTAGCGGCTCAACGGAAATTGGATTGCTGGATTTTTGCTGCTTCGAAATTACGGCACCACAATTCTCGCCGACACGATATAGTCCAGTTTCGGCCAGCCCTTCTTTAAATACGGCGTGCCTTGCTTTTCGATCTGGTCTTGATCCGGCCCTGCATTGTCGCCATAGCCCTCATACATCATTTCCACAACATTCATCCCGTTACCTTCCACCACCGCAAACGGCGAGAAACCCATGCCATCGAGCCTCGGATTATCTTTCAGGTTAATAAAAATCTGCGTCGTACGCGTGTTGGCTCCGGCAGTGGCAAAGCTCAACGAACCGCGTTTGTTCGTTTGTGTCACAGGATCGTCTGTAATTTCAGTGTGCTTCCACGCAGAGGACACAGCGGGTTTCTCGGCAATTCCGAATTGCACCACGAATCCCGGCACGACGCGAAAGAAAGCTGTGTTGTCGTAAAAATGCCCCTTCACCAGGTTGTAAAAACGGTCTGCGCCAAGTGGTGACCACGCTCGGGTCACTTGCACCACGAATTCTCCGCGCGTCGTCACAAATTTCACTTCATACTTTTCCGGCGCCTTTTCCTGCAACGTAGAAGGCTTCAATAAGTTTCCGGGCTTTGGACCTGGTGCAGCAACCGGAGCGGGCGTAGCTTCCGGTGCTGCAGGTTTCGTTTCTGCGGGTGCCGGAGGCGGCGGCGCTGGCGTCTCTGTCTTTGCCGCTTCCGCGGGTTTGGGTTCTGTCGACGGCTCTTTCGCTTTGCATCCGAATAACAGCAGCGTCGCCACACATACCGAACACAACTTTGCCATCTTCATGATTTCTCTCCTAGGCCTTTGAAGCTCGATTTACATTTTGCTTTACTTCTTCGCCTTCAACCCGCGACTGACGCGTTCAACTTCGCTCATCACCCGCAGCGTATTTTCCCCAAGAATTTTCCGGATGTCGCTTTCCGAGTAGCCTTTCCGGAGCAGCGCTTCGGTGATTTTTGGAATCATCGTTGCATCTTCCATTCCGTAAGGCATATTCGCGCCATCGAAATCCGAGCCAAGTCCTACGTGGTCGGCCCCAACCAGTTTCACCGCGTGATCAATGTGCTCGATGATTTTCGTCCATTCAACCTTCGGCAATTTTCCTGCGGCAACGAATTCCCGCGTAATCTTGTCGCCTTGAATCAACTGACACGCTTCATCGTCGTCCGAGCAACGATTCTTCACCTCTTTGGCAATGCCTTCATTAATCGTCGGATCTTTCTTTTCCGCATCTCGAAATTCCTGGCTCAAGAAACTGACGTGATAGTTGATCTGAATCACCCCGCCCTTTGCGGCCAGGTCTTTAATCATTTGATCCGTCATATTCCGCGGCGCATCGCAAATCGCACGGCAGGAAGAATGCGAGGCAAACATCGGCGCTTTACTCACCTCGAGCGCATCGTAAAACGTTTTGTCCGAAACGTGCGAAATGTCCACGATCACGCCGAGCTTGTTCATTTCGCGCACTACGTCTTTGCCAAAATCCGTCAGCCCGTTATGAACCGCTTTGTCGGTCGAAGAATCCGCCCACTCGTCATTTCCGCTATGCGTCAGCGTCATATAACGCACTCCAGACGCCGCGTATTCCCGCAATACCGCAAGATCGTTTCCGATCATGTGCCCACCTTCAACGCCCATCAGTGCGGCAATCTTTCTTTGCTTCTTCGCAGCCCGCACTTCGTCAGCCGTTGTTGCAAGCACAATCTCGTTCGGATGCTTCTTCACCTGCTCCTGCACAGCTTCAATCTGAGTCTTCGCACGCTTCACCGCTTCCGCGCCGGTAATTTTGCTCGGAATCCAGATCGAAAAGAAAATTCCGCAAAGACCGCCTTCTTTCATGCGCGGAATATCAATGCTTCCGTCCGTGTGCCGCACGCCCAGGTCGAATTTCGGGTCGAGGAATCGCTGTGTCGTGTCGTCATGCGTATCCATCACGACCGACGAAAAATGCAGCTTCTTTGCTTTTTCGGAAATGGAATCGGCCGCCAAGCCCATCACCAGCAGACTTCCGCCAGCAATAGCAACTGCCACTCTTCGCAATGTCCACTGCATCGCAATCCTTCCTCGGCCATATTTAGTTCTGTGCCTGCATTTCACGGCTTACTTTTTCCGACTGCTCCATGACACGGAGCAGGTTGCCGCCCAGAATTTTGCGAATATCATCATCGCTATAACCCTTGCGCATCAGCGCTTCGGTAATCTTTGGCAGCTTCGAGCAATCGTCCATGCCTTCCGGCATGTTGGCGCCGTCGAAGTCCGAACCGAGGCCAACGTGGTCGGCACCAACCAGTTTCACGGCGTGATCGATATGATCGATGATGCGCTCCCAGCCGACATGGGGAAGCTTTCCATCGGCGACAGCCTGTTTTTCCTTTTCTATCATTTTCTTGCCGAGGCAATCTCGGTCGTCGCCGCACTCCTTCTTGAGCTCGTCAAACATGGCGCGTACTCCGCCGAGTTTATCAGCGGCATCTCTATACGCCTGATCGATGAAACTCTTCTCGTAGTTGATCTGAATCACGCCACCCTTCGCAGCAAGCGCCTTGATCATGTCATCGCTCATGTCGCGCGGATGATTGCAAAGCGCGCGGCACGAAGAATGCGACGCAATCAGCGGCGCCTTGCTCACTTCCAACGCGTCATAAAAGGTCTTGTCGGAGACGTGAGAAATATCTACCAGCACGTTCTGTTTGTTCATTTCTCGGACGATCTCTTTCCCGTAGTCAGTTAGCCCGTTGTGTGCAGGCTTGTCTGTGGAGGAGTCAGCCCATTCATCATTATAAAAGTGCGAAAGCGTCATGTAACCCACGCCCAAGCGGCTGAAAATCCGCACCATGCGGATGTCGTTACCGATCATGTGGCCGCCTTCGACACCCATAAGCACGGCAATCTTTCCTTGTGCATGAGCGCGCCGCACATCTTCCGTCGTACGCGCTGCCACCAAATCGTTCGAATATTTCTTGACGTTCTGCTGCACCGCGTCGATCTGATCCAACGCTTTCTGAATCGCGGGCGGCCCCATCGTGCGTCCATCAATCCAGATGGAAAAGAAAACTGCGTTCATCCCACCATCGCGCATGCGTGGAATGTCCACATGGCCGTCTGGATTCCGTTTGCCTAGATCGTAGCTGTCCGAGAAGAACCGCTGCGTTGTGTCATCGTGAGTATCGAGAACGATGGAGGAAAAATGCAGCTTGCGGGCACGCTCCGCGATGTCGTCTCCAAATGAAATTTGTGTCGGAATGCTAAGAGCAAAAAGCGACAAAACTAACGCAACAAACGGGCGGGCAGCGCGCATCCGGTCCCCCTCAGGAAATTTGGCAGGAAGAGTTTACCCCAAGAGCCAGCCGAGCAGAGCCTGTTTCCATGCAGCGCGGTTCACTTCGGCGATCGATTCGGTGAGCGGAATCCCCTTCGGGCAGGCTTTGACACAATTCTGTGCATTCGCGCAATCCTGAATGCCGCCGGGCTCCATCAGCGCATTGAAGCGTTCTTTCGCGTGCATTGCACCTGTCGGATGCATGTTGAAGAGGCGGACTTGGCTAATAATCGCGGCACCGATAAATTTGCTGTGGTCATTCACCTGAGGGCAGACTTCGAGGCAACTGCCGCAGGAAATGCAATTCGAAAGAGGGTAGCCAACTTCCTGCACTTCCGGCGCAATGCGCGGCCCTTCGCCAAGATCGTAAGTGCCGTCAATCGGAATCCACGCCTTCACGCGCTTCAGGCTCTCGAACATGAACTGCCGGTCCACCGCCAAATCACGCACCAAGGGAAACTTGCTCAGTGGCTCGATGCGAATCGGCTGCTCCAGCGAATCCACCAGCGCCGAGCACGCCATGCGCGCTTTGCCGTTGATCAGCATCGCGCAGGAGCCACAAATCTCTTCCAGACAATTTGAATCGTAAGAAATCGGAGTCGTTTTCTTGCCATCGCGAGTCATGGGATTTTCCGCAATGTCGCGCAGACAAATGATGACATTCATCGAAGGCCGCCACGGCAACGCAAACTCTTCCCAACGCACCGCTTCTTTCGGCGATGCCTGCCGCTTGATTCGAACAATGACCTGTTTCTTCTCAGCCATAAGCTCTCGCTGTCATTTCGCCGCGTCGTATCGCCGGGCGCGCGGTGGAATCTGCGAAATATCGACCGCCTCATAGGTCAACTTGATTTCGCCGTTCACATACTTCGCACGCGTCGTCTTGAGCCAGTTCGCATCATCGCGGTCCGGGAACTCTGGTTTATAGTGCGCGCCTCGCGATTCGTTGCGCGCCAGCGCGCCCAGTGTGATCACCCGCGCCAGCAGCAGCATATTCCCCAACTCGCGGGCGAAGTTCAGTGTCTGGTTCGACCACATCGTTCGGTCGCTCAGATTCACTCGGCCGAATCTTTCGGCAAGCTCCATCAACTTCGCGCTTGCAGCTTCCAGATTCTTGTTGATGCGCGTCACTGTGACATGCTCGGTCATCACGTCGCCTAACTCGCGCCAAATCACCATTAAATTCTCGCCGCCTTCGCGCGAAATCAGTTCCCGATTCTTCGCTTCCTGCCGTTTTTGCTCGTCCGCAAACACGCTCGCATCAGTCGCTTCTGTACCCTTATCCAAATTCTTCGCGTATTTCACTGCCGACGGTCCAGCCAGCCCGCCGCCAAAAATGCAACTCACTAGCGAATTTGCACCCAATCGGTTCGCGCCGTGATACTGATATTCGCACTCGCCAGCGGCAAAAATCCCGGGTACGTTCGTGGCCTGATCTTCCGCATTCACCCACATGCCGCCCATGGTGTAGTGCATTCCCGGAAAAACCTTCATTGGCTCTTCGCGGGGATCCACGCCGAGAAACTTTTCGTAAATCTCCAGAATTCCCTCAAGCTTGCGGTCCAGCGTTTCGCGTGGAATGTGGCTGACGTCAAGATAGACTGCCTGCTGTCCGGCCAATCCCAATTTTTCCTGGAACACAATCCGGTGAATCGCACGCGTCGCAATGTCTCGCGGCACCAGATTTCCGTACTTCGGATACCACTCCTCTAAAAAATAAAACCGCTCGTTTTCCGGAATGCTCTTCGCGGGCCGCTTATCCGTGGGGTTTCGCGGCACCCAGACACGTCCGCCCTCACCGCGCGCAGACTCGCTCATCAACCGTAGCTTGTCCTCGCCTGGAATCGCAGTCGGATGCACCTGAATGAATTCCCCGTTTGCGTAGTCGACACCTTGTTGGAATAGCGCGGACTGCGCTGAACCGGTGCACACCACAGAATTCGTCGAACGGCCAAAAATCGCGCCAACGCCACCCGTACAAACAATTACCGCGTCCGCCGGGAACGTCTTCACTTCCATCGAACGCAAATCCATCGCGCAAACGCCACGGCAAATTCCAGCATCATCGAGCACCGCGGAAAGAAACGTGAACCCTTCGTATTTCTTCACTTTTCCTTCGGACTCGTGCCTTCGTACCTGTTCATCCAGAGCATAGAGCAATTGCTGCCCGGTCGTCGCACCGGCAAACGCCGTGCGGTGATACAGCGTCCCGCCAAACCGCCGGTAATCGAGCAAACCTTCCGGCGTGCGGTTGAACATCACGCCCATTCGGTCGAGCAAATCAATAATCCCCGGCGCCGCCTCGCACATGCGCTTCACGAGCGGCTGGTTCGCCAGAAAATCGCCGCCGTAAATCGTGTCGTCGAAATGTTTCGCAGCTGTATCGCCTTCGCCCTTCTGGTTTTTCGCCGCGTTGATTCCACCCTGCGCGCAAACCGAGTGCGATCGCTTCACCGGCACAATCGAAAACAGATCGACGGGCACACCGGCTTCCGCCACGCGAATCGTGGCCATTAGCCCCGCCAATCCACCACCTACAATAATGATCTTTGGCTGTCTCATTTCGTTGTGACGTACCAGCTAAACGGGTGCCAGTTCAGTCGAAAACTCAGCACAATCAAAATTCCCACAAGGCTAAACGTAAATCCCACCAGCACGCCCAACTTCCCCGCCGCGTTCTGCGCCCGCACTGTCGCAGCCAGTCCCCACTTGCAAAGAAAATTCCAAATCCCCACGCCCAGGTGAAACGACGTAGCCACGATCCCGATCACAAAAAATGCGAGATACAGGGGATTCCGCATATCTGCGGCAACCGACGCGTAAGTCGACTTCCCGTGCGTCAACCAGCGCTCCGTGTACAAGTGCCATGCAATGTACGCAAATGCGATCAGTCCCGTATATCGCTGAAATGTGTACATCCAATTCCCAACCCAGGGATATTGCGAAACGTTTGATTTTCCGCGCAGCCAGATATAAATGCCGTATCCACCATGAAACAAAATCGGCAAAAAAATCGCCGCCCACTCCACTAGCAACCGGAATGGAATCGTCTGTAGCTCTTGCGAAACGTCGTCGTATTTCCGCGCGCTTACTAACGCGGCGCTGTTCGACCAGAAATGTTCAGCGAGAAACGCTCCAACAGGAAGGACGCCGGATAGAGAATGGAGCTTGCGAAGGAGATAACTTGAATCAGGCCGGGTTGCCGTTGCGGACATGCCCTCTCCGCCGCTGGCGTTTCCTTCCATTCGCTTGCGCGATACAGAGGAAACATTCTTCACTCGCGGCATATCTAGTATAGCAGCCGGAATTGACTGCGCAAATCCATCCACTCTTCAAACATTTTGAAACCTCCAGAAATTTTTCTGCTTTAAATACACCGGCTCACTGGTATCTTGAAAGAAACTCCCCTCGACCTCTCTCCGGCGGCGGGAACAAACGGAAACTCACGGTCCCATGAGCAGCGCAGGTCTTGTCTCTGAACTTGAGCGCTTAGCCGCAGCCCTCAGCAATCAAAAACCGGGCGAGCAAGAAATTTCCTTGCCTTCGCTCGCGGAACGTATCGCAAAATCGCTCGGCGTTAAAGCCGAAGAAGTTGCGATACTCGCCGTCTCCACAAAGTGGCGTCATCTCCATTTTCTCGTCCCCCAAGCACTAAAAAACGTCGGCTTCATTCCGCTTTCCAGTCCCTCTGCTCTTGCCGCTCGCACGGCTCGCGAAAATCGCACTGAGGTTGACAATCATTTTCACGAAACCCGTCACGCAAGTGTCTTCGAAGGCGTAAAGACGGAATCACTCAGCGCGGAAGCGATTCAAAAAATCGTGAGCGCGCCAATTGTTTGCGGAGATAAAGTCGTCGGAGTGCTGCAAGTTAGCCGCAAAGGCACCAGCGCAGCCTCGGCCGGACCGGATTTCACCTCCGATGACCTCACCAAAGTCACCGCGCTGTGCCGTCCGCTCGGAAAATTGATTCAGCACGTTACTGGCGAATAGTTCGCGCGTTCCACAGTGTTCATCTTCCTGTAACTTTCTCCTTTCGCACTTCAAATGACGTTGACTCTCACTAGTGTTCTTGTTACTTTTTCTTTGCGCGATTTTTTCTCGCCCAGCTCATATACGGAGGCTCCATACCGACACCATGGCGTTCGTCGCTAAGAAAATATTTCTCACCAAAGGCGTCGGTAAACATCGGGAAAGGCTTTCGAGTTTTGAGCTCGCGTTACGCAACGCGGGTATCGCGGCTTGTAACATCGTCCGTGTCTCCTCAATTTTTCCTCCGAATTGTAAATTGATTTCCCGCAGCGAAGGTTTAAAGCACATCAAGCCTGGCCAAGTCGCGTTCACGGTCATCAGCGAAAATTCCACCAAGGAACCGCACCGCCTCATCGCCGCCAGCATTGGGCTTGCCCTCCCCAGCGACAAATCCATGTACGGCTATCTCTCTGAGCATCATTCCTTCGGCGAAACCGAGGAAGTTGCCGGCGAATACGGGGAAGAGCTCGCGGCGGAAATGCTCGCCACTACGCTTAACGTCGAATTTGATCCGGATCTAAGCTGGGACGAGAAAAAAGAGGTCTACCGCATCTCGAACAAAATCGTCCGCACCATGAACGTCACGCAATCCGCTGTCGGCGACAAGCGCGGCCTATGGACGACAGTCCTCGGCGCCGCTATCCTCATTGGCGAAGACGACTAGCCTCTTCGAGTTCCAGTTTTTTGTTTCGTAGTTAGATTATATATATAGGGGACGATATATCGCGCTCCTCTTTGATGTCGTCCACACTAAAACTTGCGAGGGTCCCTAAACTTCACACGTTGTCATTCCGAGCGTGAACGGACAACTCACAAATCCTTCCCGTCCAGCTCGTACGCCGTTTTCAACCACTTCTTCACATCTGCATCAATCTGCTTCACATCGGTAATCTCAATGCGGTGCGTGATCCTGTCTTTCTTCGCAAGTCCGCCCGTATCTACCAATCGCTTCGGCAATTTTCCTTTGTAATGCGTAAGCGCCAGCCCAAAATCCACACGCGTGTTCGTTGTCGGTTTGATCTGTGCAAATACATGGTTGCGATAGAGTGGAACCATCGTCAGGCATGGGCTTATCTTCACATCGGAACCAATCGATTTTCCAAGCTTCAACAGTTCCTCAAAAATCGGTCGCAGGGCTTCCTTCTTGCCCGCGTACTGTTTCTCCACATACTCCGGCGCCGCTGCCAGATACTTTTCCGGAGAATCCTCTTCCGACTCTTTTCCCGCAACTCTCGCCGCAATCCACCATGCCGAATTTGTTCCCATCTTGTGTTGAATCTTCAGCCACTCGCGCTGATTCTTTTCGTCCTTCGGCCCTTCCTTCTTCACAAACGCCATCCACTCTTCCAGCGAGCGGCCCGTTTTCTCTTTCAGCTCGGCGACCCACTTCTGTACCATCGCCACGCCGGGATGAACGTCATACAACGCCTGAACTTTTGCCTTCGCCATTTTGTTCACTCCATGTGCTTCCCTTTCACAAAAAGTATCGCCACCCCGGGGCGAATTCCTCATTCCCGCGAACCGCACTCTCCGTGGCTCATTTTTTCAAACAGTTCCTCCATTCGGTTTTGCACTTCGCCCTGTGTCAATTCTTCCTTTTTTGTGGAAAGCGCCCAAATATAACCGAACGGATCAAGAATCCAGCTGTACCGGTCGCCCCAGAACGCGTCGGCGGGCGGTATTAGAGGTGTACCTCCGGCGTTTACGGCGCTTTCGAATGATGCATCCACGTCATCAACGTACAGTTCGAAGATGACGGTTGTTCCACCCAGAGTTTGAGGAGCCGCCAGCCCTCCGGGACTCCGCTCCTTTTGTCTCTTGGGATCACTATCCTCCTGCGTCAGCATCACCACTGTCTGCGCAATTCGCAAATGCGCGTGCATGTTTTCGCCGTTTGGCAGTGGCGCGAGGTACAAGACTTCCGCGCCCAGCGCCTCCTGATAATATGCAATCGCTTCCTTCGTATTCTTCACCATCAGATGCGGAGTGATTCGCAAATGCTCCGGTGCGGCCCCCTTGATGGACATATTCGCCTCCTATCCCCGTGATGACTTCTCCCGCAGTATCCACGCGTGACCTTCGGGATCGAAAAATGCTTTATAGCTGCCCGCCCACCGGTAAATCGCCGCAATCGGTTCCGCATTCAATTGATAAACTCGTCGCCGTCCGTCTCTTCGCACGCGCACCAATCCGGCTCGCCGCAGCACATTCAAATGCTGCGAAATCGCCGGCTGGGAAACGCGAAACCGCACGCGCAGCTCATTCACCGACTGTTCCCGCAACAGCAGCATGTCGAGCAGCGCACGCCGCGTCGGGTCGGCGATCGCCCGAAATACCGTGCTTCCTTTTCGAAAATCACTCTTCATGCGAGGGCAAACACTAATAAGTATTTGCTTATATGTCAAGCGAAAAATCTTCGCACTCTTTGCCGCCCGCTTTCACCTAATTAACGTTTGAAATATCCGATCCGCTCAAGCACAGCGCCCACCACAAGCGGCAACGCCACTGTCGCATCTTCAAATACTTCGGCAAATTTCCCGCCCTCTTCCGGCGGCACAAATTTCCCCCAGGAAACCGCTTCAGTGTATGTGCTTCCGCTCAATCCGCCCCAATGCACGGGCTCAGGACAAATCCGCAATCCGTAGTTGTATCTTTTCAATGGCAGGTTCTTATATCCACGCCGTGCCAGTAATTCTGCGTACACGCCAAATTGCTGCGACCAATTCCTCGGCACTCCGCCGCCCACCGTAAAAATCCCCATTTTCTTTGTCGCCAGCATGGTGTCCGCAAATTTCTCAAAATCCTCAAATGGATCGAATCGCAGTACCGGCCGGTTCTGTTTTTGTCTCGTTATCTTGTGCAAAGCAAAATCAATTCCCAGCTCGGAATCCGAAAACGCCGGAACAAAAATCGGCACGTTACGTTCATATGCAGACTTCAGAATCCCTCTGCCAGGCGCAGTGCTGTGAAGATATTCCCCGATCCTCCGATGCAACTTCCAGCTACAAACAATCTCCTCGTCATCCCACTCGTCGAGGATGTGATCCATTACGTGTTCCACGTGATCCAGATTCGTCTCCGGCTCGAGCGAATCGTAAACGCGGTTATACCCCGCGTGAAAAAGCTCCTTGTCATCCATCTTTGTCGGATCGTAGCGGAAATGCGAAAGTCCGGTCGCTTCCACAAGCCCGTGCGCCATCAAGGCTCCCGTGGAGACAATCGCGTTCACCACGCCGCTCTCAATCAAATCGCAAAAAACCAGCCCCATCTTGCCGACGGTCAACGCACCGGCCAGCGTCATCACCACAAAACAATCCTTATCGCGTGCCATCGCCTCCAAAACGTCGGCACCGTCTCCCACTTGCCGTGCGGTATAGGCTGTATCTCCCATCGCGCGGACCAATAAATCAATTGAGGTACACTTCGAAAGGTCGAGCGGAAAAATCGGCCGCAGCTTGTCTCGCACAGGATCATGCAGCACGCGCCCTGTCACGGTTTTGTCGGAAGTCTTCTTCGCCTTCTTCTCCGCCTTTTTTGCCTTCGCCATTTTTCTCCTAACGAGTTGTGTGAATCGCGCATTACAAATGTATTTCGCGCGCAAGAACGGAACTTCCCTGGTGGATTTCTCTGCGCATCTTACTTTTTCTCATTCCGTTCCGTCAAAGTTCTTTCTCATCGCTCTGCAAATATTTCCGCACATGTTACGATACAAATATGGCGGACAAATTCACCATCGGCCTCGTGCAGATGAAATCCACGAAAAACGCCGAAGAAAATCTTTCTCACGCAATCGAGAAAATAAAAGAAGCGGCTGCGCTTGGCGCGCAAATTATCTGCATGGACGAACTCTTCCGCGGAGAATATTTCTGCCGCACCGAAGACGCCGCGCTCTTCGATCTCGCTGAGGCCATTCCCGGCCCGACAACCGACGCCTTCGCGCAAGTCGCAAAAGAAAAGAAAGTCGCCATCGTCGCTTCCCTTTTCGAACGCCGCGCGCCCGGCGTTTATCACAACTCTTGTGCAGTCCTCGACGCTGATGGCACCTATCTCGGCAAATACCGCAAGATGCACATTCCCGACGATCCGCTCTACTACGAAAAATTCTATTTCACGCCGGGCGATCTCGGTTTCCCGAATTTCAATACGAAGTACGCCCGCATCGGCATCCAAATTTGCTGGGATCAGTGGTATCCGGAAGGCTCGCGCCTCACCGCACTCAGCGGTGCGCAAGTCATCTTCTATCCGACAAGCATCGGTTGGCATCCCAAAGAAAAAGCCGAATTCGGCGCAGCGCAACTCGATGCGTGGCGCACTATCCAGCGTGCTCACGCTATCGCAAACGGAACTTACGTTGCTGTCGTAAATCGCGTTGGCTACGAAGGTGATCCGAAAAATGGCGATCCCGGACTCGAATTCTGGGGCAACTCTTTCGTCGCCGATCCTTTCGGCCAAATTGCCGCACAGGCGGGCAGCGAAAGAGAAGAAATCCTTGTCGTCGAGTGCGATTCTAAGAAGAGCGAAGAAACCCGCCGTAATTGGCCCTTTTTCCGTGATCGCCGCATCGACGCCTATCAACCCATCCTCAACCGCTGGCTCGGCGAATGACCAAATCGAATTTGAACGAAACGCCGCATCAGCTCGGTTTCCGTATGCCCGCAGAGTGGGAGCCCCACGAAGCCACCTGGCTCGGCTGGCCCCATGAACTCACCGACTGGCCCGGCAAATTCGCACCAATTCCCTGGGCGTTCGCCGAAATCGTCCGTCATCTCGCTCGTGTTGAAAAAGTTTTTCTCTTCGTGGAAAGCCGCGAAGCTGAATCTCGCGTCCGCACCATCCTGAACAAATCTCACGTCAATCTCGAAGCCGTCACGTTCTTCCGCATTCCTACCGATCGTGGCTGGATGCGCGACTCCGGCCCCATCTGCGTTAAGAACGTCGCGGGCGAAGTCGCCTTCAACAACTTCGTCTTCAACGGCTGGGCCAAATATCCCAACCACAAAAAAGACGCCAAGATCGTCGTCACCGCCAACAAATCTCAAAAAAAGAAACTCTTTCTGCCTATGCACAAAGGCAAACGCGTCGTCGTAGAGGGCGGCTCTATTGACATCAATGGCCGGGGCACACTTCTCACCACTGAAGAATGTCTGCAAAGCAAGATCCAGGAGCGCAATCCTGGATTTTCAAAGCAGGACTACGAAGAAGTCTTTCGCAATCAGCTTGGCGTGACCAATGTTCTTTGGCTGAAAAACGGCATTGCGGGCGACGACACCCACGGCCACGTGGATGACCTCTCTCGTTTTGTTAGCGAAAATACCGTTCTTACAATCTTTGAAGAAGACTCTACTGATACAAACTACACTCATCTTCAAGAAAATCTTGATTTGCTCAAGCAAAGCAAAGACCAAGACGGCGAACCGCTCCGTGTCGAAGAACTCCCTATGCCAGCGCCGGTCTATTTCAACAACCAGCGCCTTCCCGCTAGCTACGCGAATTTCTACATTGCCAACAAACTCGTTCTCGTCCCCATTTTCAACGATTCGAACGACCGCGTCGCACTCAATATCATCGCCAAACATTTTCCTGATCGTGAAGTCATTGGCATCTATTGCCGCGATCTCGTTCTCGGCCTTGGCACCATTCACTGCATGACACAACAACAACCCGCCGGAAGCTAGTCATCCTGCGTCTTTCCCTTTTGATCAAAACTCATCGCCCCAGCGCCAAACTGCGTAAGAAGCAATGCCGCACCGAGCATGGACAAATTCTTAGCAAACATGGCCTGCTGAGTGTGAACCATAGCTGGATCTTGCAATCTCCAAAACGCATGCATCATAAAAGTGACGGGAACAAGAAAAGCGACAAGCAACCAGGCGCCCCATTTCGCCTTATAACCAGAGGCAACGCTGAGTCCTCCGACAAGCGCCATCACGCCGGATATTGGGACAGCCAGGCTCGCAACCGGCACTCCCAAGTCTGCCGCGTGCTGAATGCCTTCATGGGTGAAATGGCGCGGTGACGCAGTAATAAAAATCAAAGCAAAGAGAATTCTCCCAACCGGGTACAGGTAACGCATTTATTTCCCTCCGAACAGCACTCAAGCCGTCCACAATCACATGTTCTTAGTGAATATTGCATCACTATAAGTGATAGAGATATCATCTTAAGAAGATTGTTGTCAAGAGGACGCCATGACTCTTCAAGCGAAGCGCAAGCTGGCTCCGCCACGGCCCCGCCGCGGTTCTCCTCAGCAGACCCGCGATCGCCTGGTCGCCGCGGCCGCTATCCTTTTTAACCGTGCCGGATATCATGGGACGGATTCCAATCGCATTGCGAAAGCAGCCGGCTATTCGACTGGTGTTTTTTACAAGCATTTCAAAGACAAGCGCGAAATCTTCTTGGCCGCCTACGAAACCTGGGTCGCCTCGCAGTGGAAAGAAGTTGAAAAAGTGCTTTTCGCCGGGGGTTCAAACCGCGATATAGCGCGCCAACTTGTCGCGTTATCGATAGACTTTCATACCCGCTGGCGTGGGTTGAGGTCGTCTTTGCGGGAACTCGTTTTCAGCGACGCTACCGTGCGCCGTTTTTACCGAAAGCAACGGAAGCGTCAACTCGACCTGATGGCCGAACTACGCAAGAAAAGACAAACACCATCCCACCGCCGCGAAGAAGACGTCATTCACCTTTACACAACCGAGCGAACCTATGACGCCATCGCCCAGGGCGAACTGCGCGAGCTGGGCCTCAGTCGGAAATTCGTCGTAGAAGCAATGGTTCAAGACGTGATTTCGGTTTTGACCTGACAAACGGCTGGGAATAAACACTGCCCTTCTCTGCTACACTTCAAACTACAGTCCACATCAATTTGATCAAGGAGCCTGCATGTTCTCCGCTTTTCTCGCACTCGCGCACGTGGATCAGATCTTTGGGGTTGTAATCGATCGTGGTCTCGTAAGCTGGATCCTTCTCGGCCTCATCGCGGGCTGGCTCGCTGGAAAAATCGCTCGCGGCCGCGGCTATGGGTGCCTCACGGACATCCTGCTCGGCTTGATCGGCTCTGTCCTCGGCGGCTGGATTTTCCGCAAGCTCGAAATAGGCACTGGAACCGGCGGCTTCCTCTATTCGCTCGCTGCCGCAACCGTCGGCGCCGTCATACTCGTGGTCGTCGTCCACCTTTTCACTGGCTCAAAGGAATAAGTTTTGCAGTCATCTTGTGACTGGCGGGCAGCCACGTGGCCAGCATCGTTGGACGCTGCCCACTCTCCCCTGTGATACGATTCCCTATTAACGACGGGAGCTGAAATCTCTTTGAGCAAGTCTTCATCGCAATCGCTTTTCGCAATTCCTCTTGGTGGTCTCGGCGAGTTCGGCATGAACATGATGGCGCTTCGCTTCGGCGACGACATTATCGTCATTGACGCCGGCATGATGTTTCCCGAATCCGAACTCCTCGGCATCGACCTCGTCATTCCGGATATCTCTTATCTCAAACAAAATCGCCATCTCGTCCGCGCTATCGTCCTTACTCATGGCCACGAAGACCACATCGGCGCCCTTCCTTACATCCTCCGCGATCTAAACGTCCCTGTTTTCGGCACGCGATTCACGCTCGCACTTGTCAAGAAGCGCCTCGAAGAAGCCGGCCTGCTCGATTCCACCACCCTGCGTGAAGTCATTCCGGGCCGCCGCATCGAAATCGGCCCTTACGAAATCGAATTCATTCCCGTTACGCACAGCACGATCGATTGCGTCGCTCTTGCCGTCCGTACCCCAGCCGGAGTCATCATTCACACCGGCGATTTCAAAATCGATCACACGCCCGTCAACGGCGCAGGCTTTGACGTCGCCACTTTCGCTCGCTACGGCAACGAAGGCGTCCTTGCCCTTTTTTCCGATTCCACTAACGTCGAGCGCCCCGGCTACACCCCTTCCGAGCGTGCCATCGTCCCGCGCATCGAAGAGCTTTGCCGTTCCGCGCCGCGCCGCGTCATTCTTTCGTGTTTCGCTTCTTCCGTTCATCGCATTCAGCAAGTCATTGACATCGCCGGTCGCGTCGGTCGCAAAGTCGCTTTCGTTGGCCGCAGCATGGTGGACAACGTCGAAATCGCGCACAACCTTGAATGCCTCAGCATTCCGGATGGCATGGTTGTTCGCGCACAGGACATTCGCGGATTCGAACCGCGCAAAATCGTCATTCTGGCATCCGGCTCGCAAGCCGAACCAATGTCCTCTCTTTCCCGCATCGCCGTAGACAATCATCGTTTCGTCTCCGTCGATGAAAATGACACCGTCATTCTTTCCTCGCGCATCATTCCCGGAAACGAAAAAGCCATCTTCCGGATGCTCGATCATATGTTCCGCCGCCGCGCGCTCGTTTATTACGACAATTCCGCCGGCGTCATTCACGTTTCCGGTCACGCTAGTCAAGAAGAACAAAAACTTCTTCTCCAACTCGTAAAGCCCAAATATTTCATTCCTGTTCACGGCGAATATCGCCATCTCTTCCGCCACGCCGCGCTCGCGCATCAGCTCGGTGTCGTTTCCGGGGAAATTCTTCTTCTTGAAGACGGCTACTGCCTCGAATTCAACGAAGACGGCGCCTTCCTCCGGGATCCCGTCACCGCCGGACGTGTCCTCGTTGACTCAGGCTCGCTCGAAGAAATTGAAGAAGTCGTCGTCCGAGAACGCAAACACCTTTCCGAAGATGGCGTCGTCGTTCCCATCATCGCGATCGATAAGCACACCGGCAATCTCGAATCGCAGCCAGAAATCGTCACGCGCGGTTTCATCAGCGACAACGGCAGCGATCTCATGGCGGGCGCGCGCGACGTCGTGTTACGCACCATTAACACTTCCAACCCCGAAGAAATGTCCGATTGGTCCGTAATCAAAGAAAAAATCCGCGTCGACCTAAAACGCTACATCAACAAGCAAACGTCGAAACGCCCCTTGATTCTCCCGGTCATCCTCGAAGTCTGATCCGCCTAACTGCCCGTTTTTCAAGTGCAAGGGCCGCGGATACACAAATTCTTTCGATGCTGCTAAATCGTTTTTCTTAAGCCCCTGACTGTAGCGTTAACTCAAATTTCCCGCCGAAAACCGCAACAGCAATCACTCTCCAACGTCAAACTTTGTGAATCACAAGCGCGCTTCTTCGGCAGCGTTCAGCGAACACCGGAGAAAATTTCGCGACACTCGAAAGGATTTCTATGAACACCAAGAACATTTCCAAAGGTCTTCTGCTTGGCGCTTCTCTCTTCCTGGCTACGGCTGCCTTCGCAGGCGAAAAGGCTTCCGTCAAGGTCTACGAAAACGTGAAGGTCAACGGCAAGACTCTGGCTCCCGGCAAGTACGATGTCGAATGGGATGGCACTGGCGATAACGCACAACTCAGCATTCGCCAGGGTAAGGACACTCTCGCCACAGTGCCGGCAAAAATCGTAGCAACCAAGTCGGCCGCCGCGAGCACCGGCTACGCCACGAAGGGTGAAACAGACGGCTCCAAGTCTCTCACCGCAGTCTTCGTTGCAGGCAAGAAGTACACCCTCGAACTCGGCCAGGAAGCTGCCGCAACTCCGAGCAAGTCCGCAGAACCGGCCGGCAATCGGTAATTCGCTTCTAACAAACTGTTTTCCAACACAAGGCGCGTCCTCGCACTGCACAACCAGGCGAGGGCGCGCTTTCTTTTCCTCTGACGCTATTGTCGAATTTCAGCATCCCCGCTACGTGAATTCTTCCCGTCTCGCCTGCTTCGCCGTTACAATTGCAGACAGAGGAATTCCGTGTCTTCGCCCTCGGCGCCCATCGAAAGTACGAAACCAAGTCGTGCCGCTTTCACTTTTATTCTTGCGATGATTGCCTTGGACTTTCTCTCCTTTGGCATCATCGCCCCCGTCTTGCCCGATCTCGTCAGAAACTTCGAAGGCGGAGATTTTGGGCGTACTTCTCTCATGATCGGCTATTTCGGCTTTGCATGGAACGCTATGCAATTCGTTTGTTCTCCTATTCTTGGAGCCTGGTCCGACCGCTTCGGTCGCCGTCCGGTCATCCTCCTGTCTTGTTTCGGTTTCAGCGTGGACTATATTTTTATGGCCTTAGCTCCGTCGCTTCGTTGGCTTTTTGTTGGCCGGCTAATCTCAGGTATAACCGCATCCAACGTTTCAACCGCTTTCGCCTACGTCACGGACACCACCACTCCCGACAAACGTGCCAAGGCTTTCGGTTTAATTAGCGCCGCTTTTGGCCTGGGCTTCGTTATCGGTCCTGTCGTTGGCGGATTACTCGGGTCTTACAATTTGCGCTATCCGTTTTGGGCTGCGGCCGCGCTCAGCCTCATCAACGCTCTCTACGGTTTCTTCGTTTTGCCCGAATCTCTCCCCAAGGAACGCCGCGCAAAATCCGCCTGGCACATGGCCAATCCCCTCGGCTCTTTGAAGCTGTTTCGCTCTCACCCGGAACTTGCTGGCCTCGCAGTCGTCATCACGCTCTACTATCTCGCCCATCAATCGCTCATATCTATCTGGGCTATCTATACCGAATACCGATACGCTTGGAATAGTCGCAACGTCGGCCTTTCTCTTGGCGTTGTCGGCATTAGCGCTGCCCTTGTCTCCGGAATTTTGGTTGGCCCTTACGTGAAAAAATTCGGCGAACGCGTCAGTCTCGCTTCTGGCCTCATCTACGGTTCACTCGGTTTTCTCTGCTTTGGCCTTGCCAGGCAAGGATGGGTCATCCTCGCCACTATTCCCTTCATCGCGCTTTGGGGTATTGCTGCGCCCGCCATTCAATCACTTATGGCCAAACACGTCGACCATTCTTCCCAAGGCAAGTTGCAAGGCGGCATCAATTCCCTTCGCGCGCTCACCGGCATGGCCGGCCCGATTCTTTACACGCAAGTCTTTGCCGCCGCAATTTCTCCAACTGCAAGAATCCATCTTCCCGGAGCGCCCTATCTCGTCGCCGCCACTCTCCTTACATCATCTCTGCTTCTTTCCCTCTACGTAACACGCGCCAGCGCGTTATCAGTTCCTTCCCCCGCAACAAACTCTCCAGCCGACTAATCCACCCCAAAAACAAAAATCGCGGACTGGCTCTCGCCAATCCGCGACCGAATTCCTTCTGAAACTTGGCTTAGTTCACCCAGCGCTCCACTCGCACCCGTCCATTGAACCAAGTGTCGTTCGTTTTCTGTGACAGAGTCGCCGCACTCACTTCAGCCACGCCACCCTGCAGCGGATCCGAATCAATGCACTGTCCTTCACCCAAATATGCGACTACGTGAACTCCATTCACTGCCAGCACGTCGCCCGCTTTAACCTTGCTCCAATCAAGCTGCGCAAAACTCTCAGCTTCAGTCACTTCTTCCAAATTCCCTCCGCAGCCTTCCCACAATTCCTTTGCCGTGCAATGGATCTGTTTTTTCGAAACGCGATCGTGCGCTTTACAAATCAATGCGGAGCAGGTCTCATCCAAATACGCCGCGCCGTTGTACGACCGCAGCGCGTCCACATAAGTTTTCGGCTCTGCAAAAAGAATTCCTGTGGCAGCGAAGAGAAACGTCAGCAACAGCTTCATGGTCCCGCAACCTCGGCTCTACGATTCGGACTCTTTGTTGAGTCGACTGCACTCTGCTGGGGACCTGTCCTTCATTGAGTGCAACCTGTCCGTAGGGACAGGTTGAGCCAAGCCAAAAACCCGAACTATGGTACAGCGGTCCATTTTGAAACACTGCTGGGCCTACCGCCGGATCATACCCGCGTACTAGAACTATTTTTAAGTAAACTCCTTATTATCTATCACTTACAGAAACAGGAAAACGCCGCGGCTTCTTCCTCCACCTAACTCTAAATGAAAAATAAAGACTGCCACCTGCCCCCTACCTGTCGCATCCAAAGAGCGGCACACCTCGAGGTCTGCTTTATCTCAAAGGAGAGTCCCATGGCTAAGAAAACGCCGCCCAGCAATCCGCAAGACGGAACAGAACGCGCCCGCCCCATCCTGCACCAGCATTCTCAGGAAATTCAGCCCTACGGAAAAATCGCAAAACTTTCCATCGCCCTTGACGAGAACGTCTGTGCAGCCAGCGTCGAAAATCTCAACCAAATTCTGGCCGACACCATCACTCTCCGCGATCTTTACAAAAAGCATCATTGGCAAGTCGTCGGCCATACCTTTTACCAACTTCATCTTCTCTTTGATAAGCACTACGAAGAGCAGGACGAACTCGTGGATACCGTCGCAGAGCGTATTCAGCTTCTCGGAGGCGTAAGCCTCGCCATGGCCGCAGACATCGCCGAAACCACCATCATCCCTCGCCCGCCACGCGGCCGCGAAGAAGCTCCGGTACAGATCTCTCGCTTGCTTGAAGCGCATGAAATCCTTCTCAAGGAAGCACGCACGATGGCCAAACAAGCTTCCGAAGCCGGCGACGATGGCACCAACGATCTCCTCGTCAGCGACATCATCCGCACCAACGAGCTCCAGGTCTGGTTCCTTTCCGAACATCTCGTGGACGTTCCGCTCGTCAAAGTCGACGCGCCTGGGAAAACCAAAGCCGCCTCCGCAGACTAAACTCATCAAGCAAACGCATCTGGCAGTGCCGGCTTCTAAGCGGTATACAATCTCATCAGCTTAAGGCCGGCGCATGCCCCTCAGAATTTCGAGTTTTTCGATCCGCCAATTCTTTCTCCTCCTCTCTTGTGCTAGCTTGGGGCTCACTGCAACTCCCGGTAACGCACAACAACAGCGGACACCGTCGTCCGCAGGAATCCCCACCCCTTCTCCAGTTCTTCGCGTCACCACGCGTCTTGTTCAGGTGAATGTCGTCGTCAACGACAAGCATGGCAACCCCATCACCGGGCTCGCGGAAAAGGACTTCTCCATTCTCGATAACGGCAAGTCCCAAAAGATAGAACTCTTCAGCGCTGAAACGAATCTTCCCACTGCTCTTTCTTTTTCCTCTCTTCCTCCCGGCACGTACACTAACCGCCCGGAAGAACTGACCAACTTACCCTCCAGTGTTACGGTCATTCTTCTGGATGGCCTCAACACCGAAGCCTCCGACCAAACGCTCGCTCGCAGACAGGTTCTTCGTGCACTCCAGGAGATTCGGCCGCAGGATTACGTTGCCCTCTATTGGCTCGGCAACAACCTGCAAATCCTTCATGACTTCACAATCGACGCTTCAGCCCTTCGCCAGGTTCTCGCTGGTTATGACAGCAAGACCACACGCGAGTTAAACAACTCCCAACTGGCTGATCCCAGTCTGAACTCGCCGAACCCTTCGACCCCCGCAGGCCAAGCTTCTGAACGCCAAGCCTTCCGGCTCGCGTTCGATCAGCGCGTCGCCAACCAGTCCACTCACGATCGCGTGCGCGCCACAGTTGCTGCTCTCATTGCCATCTCCAATCATTTGGGAACTCGCAAAGGCCGGAAGAGTCTCGTTTGGGTCTCTTCGAGTTTTCCCGTCAGTCTCGGCTATGACAAGTTTGATTTGAATTGGATCAATGACACCGGAGAGGATTTCACATCCGATATCCACAAGGCAGCGCAGGCTCTGACCAGCGCCGACATCGCCGTGTACCCCGTTGATGCACGAGGACTACTCGGTTCGAATGTGAACGCAAACAATGACGACCTCGACTCTCACATTGGGGATCCTAACGATACGGACACACATTTACCTTCCCGTGCACCTCCCGGAACCTTCGACACCATGCGCATTCTTGCCGAGCGCACCGGTGGTAAAGCTTTTTATGACACCAACGATCTCTCCGGCGCTATTCGTCGCGCCATGAATGACTCCCGAGCGACTTATGTGCTTAGCTATTCCCCCGCTTCAGTCCGATGGGATGGCAGTTTTCACGAAATTAAAGTAAAGGTCGCCGCTCCCGGCGCTCAAGTCCGGGCGCGCTCCGGATATTTCGCGATTCCCGACGCCCCCACGATCACCGACAAGAACGACCACTCATCGATTGTTCAACTGGCAACCAGCCGGCTCCCGGCTACTGGAATCGGACTCCACGTTCGCGCGCAAGTTTCGGGAAACTCCGACGAACGCATTTTGATCGCAGAGCTTCATCTCGATTTGCGTGAAATCAATATGCAGCGGAAGGAAAATCATTGGGCCGGCACGCTACAATCCATTTTTCTTCAATTGGATAGTCTCGGGCGGGTTCTTAAGGTGGATGACCGCACGTTCCACCCAGATTTCGACTCATCGGCCTACGAACTTGGTTTGCGGAAAGGAATCACCGATACCCGTCAAATTCGCGTCCTGCCCAATGCTGATCAACTTTGCATTGTCGTCCGCGATCCCGCCGGCTCCAGAGTGGGGTCAATTTATGTTCCACTCGCTCAGTATTTTTCTGGTTCGTCCAAGCCGGCTGATAAGAAGTAACAATATCCTTGTATAAAGCGGCGCAATCTCTTTGTAACCGTCTTATTTTTTTGCCACTCCCCGGACCAATCTTACGTAATGAAGGTTATCCGTTCCTTGGCCGTTCGTCAGTCCGCTGTTCGTGAACCTGTAATATTGCCCGGAAGTCGTAGCGTAAAGTGAGTGAGTCACCGCAAAAGAGCTCGGATAGTCGGACACATCAATCGCTTGGTACTCCACAAATGTCGGCACCCGCCAATCTTTGTATCCTCCAACTGCGTTCGAGTCAGCTCCAGTTACCGCGCTATCGGGGGTAAAATCGGGCCTCCCACCGTCCCTCGTAAGTTCATATACATTCTTCGTCCAGGTCAGTCCCGTCTTCAGATCAGAGACAGTGTCTCCGCCAGTCAGGAATCTCAATCTGGCTAGAGCGTCGAGCCCATGCAATGTGCGATCGGACGGCTTCTTTGCGAGCCAGTCCTTAATATTGTTCGAATCAGTCCCGCCTTTGCCCAAATCGTCTTTTTTCGTAAGCGTCCCCAAAGGATTGCTCTTGTTTGCGGGAGTAAAATAAGGGTCAGGGTTCAATGTCAACTTCTTCCCGCCAACGTTCGTCCCGCCGTTATCAATCTTGTTAGAGTCCGTCTGCTGTTTCCCGGACGATTGCGTCCATCTCTTGTACTTCCCATATGCAAATCCACCCACGTAATAAACAATCACCGCCGCAATCGCGAGTTTCGCCAGTCCTGCGAAAAATCCCCACAACTGCTTCCGGTCCTCGTCAGTCAAAACCGGTTTCGCATCGCGTTTTTTCCGCTCGCGTTCTTCCGCGGCAGCTTTTTCCGCCGCTTCCCTTTTTGCTTTCAACTCAGCCGCTGCTCGCGCGGCCTCTTCCTCTTTTCGTTTCTTTTCTTCAAACTCCCGCTGGTTCTTGCGCTCCTCCAGCAACTTGAAAATCACGTCATGCAATTTTTTGTAACTTCCGCGCGGATCGTCCGCACTCAGCCGCATCGCGTTCCAATCCGTCAGCGGCTTCAAATCCTCCGGCAAATCCCGGGCGTTCGGCATCATCGCCGATCCAACCAACACAGGAATAATTGGAATTTTCCGCCCCAGCGCCGCTCTCAACTCCAGCCGCAAAACATCGTCTTCGTTTTCCAGCCTCCGGTTCCCCAGCTCATCCCGAATATCCAGCCATTCCTTCCCAATCACAGCGATGACGATCTCGCACTCTTCCAGCGTCGCTTTAATCTCATTTCGATAATTTGTTCCGGGTTCTAGCGTGTCCCTGTCCCAGAACACTTGCTCCGGAAAGCGCGCGTCCAGCCACACCCCTAGCCCCAGCACATACTCCTCGCTGTCCGCCCGCCGGTAATTTAGAAATATCTTCGCTCTGGGCATCGCTTACTGTAGTCCAGCGAGCATAGCCACGCCCCGCACCGCCGTCAAGAATCAGCCTTCCAGGTTTCCCTTTTTCATGAAATTTTTCCAAGACGCCGCCCGTACTTTATGCAAGACTCACCCGGTATCCTGCATTTCCAGTAAGGAGCAACCACGCTATGGCTACTGCAAAAACAATCCCTACCCTCGGCTCAACCATCATTCCCGGCATGCGTTACCGCAACGCCCCTGCCGCCGTCGACTGGCTCTGCAACGCATTCGGTTTCGAAAAACATCTCGTCATTCCTGGCGACAACAACACCATCTCCCACGCGCAACTCAGCTTCGGCGGCGGCATGATCATGCTTGGTTCCATCAAAGACAACGAATTCAGCAAAATGATGAAGCAGCCTGACGAAATCGGCGGCGCAGAAACGCAAAGCTGTTACGTCGTCGTTGCGGACACCGACGCCCACTACGCTCGCGCCAAAGCCGCTGGTGCGCAAATCTTCATCGATATCCACGACGAAGAATATGGCGGTCGTGGTTACGCCTGCCGAGACCTCGAAGGCCACATCTGGTACTTCGGCTCCTACAACCCTTGGCAAGCTTAACCGTATTCAACCGGTTCAAACCTGTGTAAAGTACTGCTGGCTCGCTCAAACTCATTTCCGTCGAGGCGCTCCAGTGAAAAAAACCTCTCGCCGCAAATTCCTTGCCCAATCCGCCGCAACCGCTCTCGGTTTTTCCATCGTCCCGCGCCACGTCCTGGGCGGCATCGGCTACGTTCCGCCAAGCGACAAACTCAACCTCGCCTTCATCGGCATCGGCGCGCAGGGCTTTCGTGTCATGCTCCATTTCCTGCAACAGCCGGATGTGCAAGCCATCGCCGTCTGTGACGTCAACAAATCCGGCGCCAACTATCCGCAATGGAGCACCCATGAATTTGCTAACTCCGTCCACAAATTGCTCGGCGTCAGTTCTGGTTGGGATTGGCTAAGTCCAGACACTCCCATCCAACTCACGCACACTCTCAAATCCACCGCAGCCGTCTCCGGCCGCGAACCCGCGCAAAAAGTGGTCGAAGCCTATTACGCCACGCAGCAGCCTTCAGGGAAATACCGCGGTTGCTCCGCGTATGTTGATTTCCGCGAGCTCCTCGAAAAAGAAAAAGGCCTCGACGCTGTCGTTGTCGGCACCACCGACAATCTCCATGCCGCCGTCTCCGCCGCGGCCATGAAAAAGCGCAAACACGTTTTTTGCCAGAAGCCGCTCACCCACACCATCTACGAAGCCCGCCGCCTCGCTGAAATCGCCCGTGAAACTGGCGTCGCCACGCAACTTGCTGTCGGCAATCAAGCCTCCGAAGCCACTCGCCTCCTCTGTGAATGGATCTGGTCCGGCGCCATCGGCCCCGTTCGCCAAGTGCAAAACTGGTCCAGCCGCCCCTTCTGGCCGCAAGGCATCGAACGCCCCAAAGAATCCGAGCCCGTCCCAGATGGCTTCAATTGGGATCTCTGGCTCGGCCCAGCGCCGACCCGTCCCTACAACAGCGTTTATCTTCCTTTCAGTTGGCGCGGTTGGACCGATTTCGGCTGCGGCGCACTCGGCGACATGGGTTCTTACAGTTTCGACACGCTCTTCCGCGTTCTCAAGCTCGAAGCACCCACCAGCATCGAATCCAGCTCCAGCGACCGCTACGACGAAACCTATCCCATCGCGAGCATCAATCGTTTCAACTTCCCTGCGCACGGCGATATGCCTCCCGTCAAATTCACTTGGTATGACGGCGGCCTCAAACCGACCCGTCCCGAAGAACTGGAAGAGGATCGCCCGTTCAAAGGCGATGGTGAAGAAGATGACGAAGGTCTCCTCTTCATCGGCGATCACGGAAAAATTCTCTGCGGCTTCAACGGTGCCAATCCAAAATTGATTCCTCAAACAAAAATGGATGTGTTCCAGCCACCGCCAAAAACTCTCCCGCGCTCTCCCGGGAACGAACGCGAATGGCTCGACGCCGCGAAAGGCGGCTCGACAAAACCCGGCGCCAATTTCGAATTCTCCGGCGTCGTCACCGAAACCCTTCTCCTCGGCAACGTAGCCTCGCGCCTCGGCCAAACCATCAAATGGGATCGGGCCAACTTAAAAGTTCCCAACTCTTCTGCTGCCGACAAAATGGTCAAGCCCGACCGCCGCCCCGGTTGGGAACTCTAGAATTGGTCTCGGAAATAATTCCTTAGGAGGTTGGGGCTCTCGCCCCAGCAAAAAACTTCAAAAGCGGCGGGCTTTAGCCCCTGAAGAAAGCAGGCTGAACATGTCATCAGTTTCCAGACGCGAATTCATCAAATCCGCGGCAGCCCAAACCGCTACCGCTGCCTTTCTCTCGATTCCAATGAATGCCCGCGCCAATCCTCTCGGCCTCCCTATCGGCTGCCAAACCTGGCCCGTCCGCGAATCCATCGGCAAAGACTTTCCCGGCACCATGAGACAACTCTACGAAGCCGGATTCCAATCCATCGAACTCTGCTCTCCTGTCGGCTACTCCGAGTTCGGTTTCGGCGGTCTCGCAAAATATTCGTCAGCCGCGATCAAAGGGATTCTCTACGATACAAGCTTGTCCTGTGTCAGCTCCCACTTCACCATCGAAGAACTTCGCAAAGACCAGCCCTCCCGAATCGCCTGGGCCAAAGAAATCGGTCTCACGCAAATGCTCGTGCCCAGTCTCGGCGGACCCAAAAATCCAACTATGGATGACGTCAAGCGCGCCGCTGACGAATACAACAAAATGGGAGAGCTGGCCGCCAAATCAGGAATCCAGCAAGGCCTTCACACCGAAGATTTCGAACTAACCACAGTGGATGGCAAGCGCACTTACGATCTTCTGATGGATCTCCTCGATCCAAAGCTCGTCAAATTCCAATTTCAGGTCATTACCATCAGCAAGGGCTTCGATCCCATCGAATATTTCACAAAATATCCTGGTCGCTTCATCTCCATGCACGCCCAAGGCTATTCCGCCGAAACAAAAAAAATGGCGCCCATCGGTCAGGATTCCCTCGACTGGAAAAAAATCTTCGCCGCCGCCAAATCCGCCGGAATCAAAAACTACTTCGTCGAAATGAACCTCGACCTCATGAAAGCCAGCGTCCCCTACCTCCGCAACCTTCAGGTGTAATGCCACTGAAGCTCGCGGACGGGAACCGGGCTCAGCAACCCACCTACGCACAAGCGCATCTGAGCCCACCAGAAACTGTTTCCTGAATCTCGGCCTCTTCGCTCCAAATTCTTCCGTGGAGGGCGCAATGAAACCAAAGAAAAACATCCGCTCGCATCAAAATGGATTCCAGACTGTTTTCGTTTTGGCCGCTTTCATCGTGGTCGCATCGTCGGCTTTTCTCGGGTTTGCAAAACAAGCGTCGCAGTCCCCCGCTGTTCCCGCTGACATCAGCCAATTCACTGGCGCCTGGGCCGCTGAGCACATGGGCACGCCCTATTTCATCCTCGAACTTCACAAAGAGAACGGAACTCTCGCAGGCGGAATTCGCGTCTGCTCCTTCACAACGAGCGGAGAAGGCGAACACGCCGACATGACCATCACCAACAAGACGCTGTCGGCAAATCTTCCAATCCACAATCTGGTCATCTCTGGCAAATCAATTTCATTTGACTGGAAAGATCCCGACGGCGACGAAAATCACCTCAAGTTCGAACGAACAGCCGAAAACTCCGGCCGCCTAAGCTGGCAGGGCCTCCCAGCAGACGCCAAGATGCCAATCATTCTGCTCACCAAACAAACTGCAAAAGCCTCTTAAGCTTTCTGCACCGAAGGAATATCTGCAACGCTGTCCGCCATGAAAATGTACAGTTGTCCTTCTTTCGTCCTTCAGCTCAATTGTTTCGAATGAATTCTCGCTGTAGCCTTTTTTGTTTAGGCGCAGTTTCTCAATTGTGTGTACGCGCTCATCACGTTTCGTTGCCATGTGACGATCATGCCGGACCAAAAACTCTTTCGTACTACCTTAGCCGAACACTCAGCCATCATTTGCAAGGCATCAAGCCCACGCAATTGCCCGTAAGCGCCTTTAAAATAAACACTTACAAAATTCTCGCTTGCAACCCTTGCAGAATGAACACTTATGGCGCAAAGGACTTAAAGTCCCTTTATTTTCAACACTTACAAAAAACAGCGGGGGGAGGGGTGTTATGGTTAACCAAGCTCCACTCATTGCTTCCCCACTCTCACAGGAGTAACCTTTGCTGGTTTGACCAGCCAACGCTTTCGCTAGGAGGCCTCCCATGGCAACAGCAGTGATGGAACCCACCGTAAAAGTCAGCGCCAACAAACTTCTCATCAACGGTAAATGGACCGACGCCGCTTCCGGCAAATCCTTCCCCACCATCAACCCAGCCACCGGCGAAGTCATCACCCAGGTCGCCGAAGCCGATGCCGCTGATGTGGACAAGGCGGTAGCCGCCGCTCGCGCAGCATTTGAAAAAGGTTCATGGAAAAAAATGCCCGCATCGCAGCGCGGCGTTTTGATGAACAAACTCGCCGATCTCATCGAAAAGCATGCCGACGAGCTCGCGCAACTCGAAGCGCTCGACAACGGCAAGCCTTATCACGTCGCGCGCGCCGCTGATCTTCCTCTCACCATCGCCTGCTATCGCTACTACGCAGGCTGGGCTGACAAGCTCCAGGGCAAAACCATTCCCGTTAACGGCCGCTACTTTACTTACACCAAGCACGAACCAGTCGGCGTCGTCGGACAAATCATTCCGTGGAATTTCCCGCTGCTCATGCAAGCGTGGAAACTCGGTCCCGCGCTCGCAACCGGCTGCACCGTCGTCATGAAGCCCGCCGAGCAGACTCCGCTCACCGCGCTTCGCGTCGGAGAATTGATGCTCGAAGCCGGCTTCCCCGAAGGAGTCGTCAATCTTCTTCCCGGTTACGGTCCCACGGCTGGCGCCGCCATCGCGCGCCACATGGACGTGGACAAAGTCGCGTTCACGGGTTCCACCGAAGTTGGCCACCTCATTATGAAAGCTGCTGCGGAAACGAATCTCAAACGCGTCACGCTCGAACTCGGAGGCAAAAGCCCCAACATTGTTTTCGCTGACGCCGACATGGAGAAAGCGATCGAAGGTGCACACTTCGCACTCTTCTTCAATCAGGGCCAATGCTGCTGCGCCGGCTCGCGTCTTTTCGTCGAAGAAAAAGCTTACGACGAGTTCGTGGAAAAATCCGCTGCTCGCGCCAAAAAGCGCACCGTCGGAAATCCTTTCGACAAAAACACCGAGCAAGGCCCGCAAGTGGACCAGGACCAATTCAATAAGGTCATGGGCTACATCGAATCCGGCAAACAAGAGAAGGCAAAACTCGTCGCGGGCGGCAATCGCGTCGGCGACAAAGGCTATTTCATCGAACCCACTGTCTTTGCTGACGTGCAGGACAACATGAAGATCGCGCAGGAAGAGATCTTCGGCCCCGTCATGTCCATCTTGAAATTCAAGGACATCAGCGAAGTCGTCGAACGCGCCAACAAGAATATGTACGGCCTCGCCGCCGCCGTCTGGACCCAGGACATCACCAAAGCCCACGCCATCGCCGACGGCGTTCGCGCCGGCACCGTCTGGGTCAACTGCTACGACGTCTTCGACGCTGCCGCCCCCTTCGGCGGATTCAAACAATCCGGCATCGGCCGCGAACTCGGTGAATACGGGCTCGCCAACTACACCGAAGTCAAAACCGTCACCATCAAACTATGAAGGCGCAACCAACAAAACGGATTGTCATCCGAAGGACATCCACGAAGATGTCTGAAGGACCTCAACCTAAGGAGTCTGCAGCCCAGTGACCCAATTTCACGAACGTTCCGGCAAGACACGGGCGGCCATCTCGGCCGCCCGTGCTGTCTTTACACTCGCAATTTTCCTCGCCACCGCCGTTCCTCTTTTTTCACAAGACTCTTCTCTCGCCTTCAAGCGCGCGCAACACTTGCGGCACGGCATCAATCTCAGCCACTGGTTCGCGCAAGTCTTCGATCCCAAGGGCTACACCAAAGAACACTTCGACACTTACGACACTGCGCAGGACATGGCTTTAATCAAAGCGATGGACTTCGATCACGTCCGCTTCACGATGAATTGCGATCCGATGTTTCGGCGCGGCCAAGCCGATCGAATTCCTGCGGAATATCTCGCCATAGTGGACACAGCCGTAAAAATGATTCTCGACCAAAATCTTTCCATCATTATCGACATCCATCCGGAAAGCGACTTCAAGCAAAAACTCGCAAGCGACGATGGATTCGTCGAACAGTTCGCAGATTACTGGCGAGCGCTCGCAAAACACTATTCTTCGCTTGATCCAGATAAAGTTTTCTTCGAAATTTTGAACGAGCCGGAATTTAAGGACCGTTACCGCTGGATGGGAGTGCAAACGCGGCTTGCTCGCGCGATTCGTGAAGGCGCGCCGAATCACACCATCATCGCCGCGGGCGCGAACTGGTCTTCTTCAAACGAACTGCTTTTCCTCGAGCCGCTGCGGGACACAAACGTCATTTACAATTTCCATTTTTACGACCCGCACATCTTTACGCATCAAGGCGCAACCTGGACCACGAATTTCCAGCATTACCTGATGAATCTTCCCTATCCTTCTACTCCGGAAAACGTTCGCTCCGCGGAATCCGAAGTTCCCGACCCAATTAACCAGCAAACCGTTGCTCGCTACGGCCTCGATCAATGGAACGCTGCCCGCATCGACGCAGAAATTGTCCAAGCCGCCACATGGGGCAAACATTGGAACGTTCCGCTCACCTGCAACGAATTCGGCGTCTATCGAGCCACCGCCAATCCCGCCGATCGTGCGGCGTGGCTCCACGACGTGCGCATCACTCTCGAAAAATACAACATCGGCTGGACCATGTGGGACTACGCCGGAGGCTTCTCCGTCGTCACCCGCAATAACGGCGTCTCAACTCCCGATCCGGTCACTCTCAAGGCCCTCGGCCTCACAGTTCCATCTCCACCGCCGTCAACAAAACCATGACCGCCGCTCGGCCCCATCGCCGCAATCTTGCAAGTAGGGGCACGCCATATCGTGCCCCTATAGTGTTAAATTACGGCAAGCGACACCCCGTCATCTCCCACGCTCACGATAAAACCGGTTCACGCCCTTCATCATTTTCCGCAACTCCTTCGTCCGCTGCGAACGCAACGCGTCGTCTTGCTTCGATTCCAGAAATTGCTCCTCTCTCTGCAGCTTGTGATAATTCGCCAACCTCTCCTCGTCCATCGCCTCGCGCACCGCGCATCCCGGTTCGTCTTTGTGCGAGCAATTCCGAAACTTACAGTGATGCGCCAACTCCTGCACGTCCGCAAATGCGTGCGCGATCCCTTCGCTCGCATCCCACAGTTGCAGTTCTCTCATTCCCGGAGTATCGAGCAACACTCCGCCTCCAGGAACCACAATCAACTGCCGCGACGTTGTGGTATGCCGTCCTTTGTCGTCGTTTTCGCGAGTTTCACTCGTCGTTTGAATTTCTCGCCCCAGGATCGAATTGATGAGTGACGATTTACCGACTCCTGAAGATCCGAGAAGCGCGGTCGTTCCGCCGTTTCGCACAACCGCACGCAACTCCATGATTCCTTCACCGCTCACGGCGCTTGCAACGATAATTCGTACACCTATTGCTGCTTCTTCGGCTTCGTCGCAAAGCTCCGCAAGGTTTTCGCAGAGATCGGATTTGCTCAATACAACGATGGGCCGCGCGCCGCTCTCCCACGCCAGCGTTAGATATCTTTCAATGCGCCGAGCGTTGAATTCGCGGTTCAGCGAACTGACCAGAAACACTGTGTCGACATTCGCTGCGACGATCTGCTCTTCCGTTTTCTTGCCTGCGGCTTTGCGGGAAAACTTGCTTCGCCGATCGAATACGGAATGGATCGTAGATCGTTCCCCGTGCTCTTCCACGAGCACCCAGTCGCCGACCGCGGGAAGCATCTCTCGCGAAGCTGCTTTATGCCGAAGCTTTCCGCGCAACTCGGCCCAGCTTTCTCCGTTTTCTGAAATTACTTTGTATAGTCCACGATTTTCTTCGCTGACTCTTGCTCGAACCAATCCAATCATTTGTTTTTGCTGCCACTGTTTTTCAAAGAACTCAGACCAGCACAAATCTTGTAACGAATACACGAGAATCTCCTCAAAGCTCACAGAAACGCAGCGCGTTTCCGGCAGAAGAAGGAATCAATCGAGAGGAATTGCGAATCGCGGGGAGGGATTGCCTCGGAAAAGAGCTAGAGAAGAGACACGGAGGCAGATCCATCCCGGCGGATGACTTCGGTTCGCACAGGCGCCTCCAAGGAAGAAGTAAAAACTCGCAGCGGCAAGCCGCAACAAGAGGAGCATAGCAGAACTACGAGCTTGAGCGTAGCAGTTTTGCGCCGCTCAAATTGCTAACACCGAAAGCGTGACTGGCCTAGAATCTGGGGGCCGTGAGCATCGTCATTCGACAAGCCGATTCCAAGGATTTTCCAGCGCTCTTTAAGCTGGACCAAAAATGCTTTGCACCGGGAATCGCATACTCGAAAACAATGTTGAAACACTTCATGGCACAACCAGGAGCGGAATGCTTAGTGGCAGTGGATGACAAGGAAATCGCCGGCTTCATCCTGACGGAAGAAAATCCGCCGCTCGGCCACGTAATGACTCTGGACATCGCGGAATCGCATCGCCGCAAAGGAATCGGAACTTTGCTGCTGCAGGAGAGCGAAAACAATTTGCGCTTTCGTGGCGTGCGGACGATGCTGCTCGAAACTGCACTGACAAATGAAGCTGGCGTTGCCTTCTGGCAGCGGCATGGATACCGTATTGAAGCGGTGCTAAAAAACTATTATCCCGGCCATTTGGACGCCTATGAAATGCGTAAGCGATTGCCGAGTAACGGCAAACCGCAAATCCATGCAACACCGGGATCAAAGGAAACCTAGAGCAAATGTCCTTACTTCACGCGGTTCTTCTGGCGCTGGTGCAGGCGCTTACAGAATTTCTTCCCGTCAGCAGCACAGCGCACTTGATTCTTTTCCCCTGGTTGCTCGGATGGCCTGATCCCGGACTGGCATTCGATGTCGCTCTCCATGCAGGCACGCTGCTGGCGGTAGTGCTCTACTTTCTCAAGGATTGGCTGACCCTGATTATCTGCGGTTTGGGCGGAAAGTACCCGGCGAACGCGACGGCAGAAGAGGTTGGCCAACACCGGCGAATGTTTTGGTTCATGGTTGTGGGAACGATTCCTGCGGCGATTCTCGGCAAGCTATTCCATCACCAGATTGAAGATACGTTGCGTACGCCGATGATTGTAGGCATTTCGCTTGTTGTCGTCGCTCTGCTGATGTGGGCAGCGGATTCTCTATCGAACCTAACGCGCAAATTGGAGCAATCGAATTGGGGCGACGCGATTGGAATTGGCGCAGCGCAAGCGATCGCGTTATGGCCGGGAGTTTCGCGCTCAGGGATTACGATTACGGCAGGGCTGTTTCGCAAATTCACGCGTGAAGCCGCGACGCGGTTTTCTTTTTTGCTTTCCGCGCCGGTGATTGCGGGAGCAGTGGCGAGCGAACTCCCCAAGCTTATCAAGATGCACAAGGCAGGCGGTCTGGAGCTGCCTCTCTCCACACTTGCAATCAGCGTTTTAGTTTCCGGCGTAGCGGGCTATTTCGTAATCGCATTCTTCATTCGCTACTTGCAAACGCGGACGCTAAGGCTCTTCATCGTTTACCGGCTGCTGTTCGGAATTCTGGTGCTGGTTCTGGCGTTTATGAGGGCCGGTTCACACTAATGAACGACGTGAGATGCGATGCTTAATTCGCTGCCCCCTCCGGTTCTGTTGGATGTTGCAATACTGTTTACCGCGCTTTCCTGGGGGATCGGGTTTTACATCGTTGATAAGCGTGCGCATATTTTTGCTTCGCTGGCGATTGGCTGTTTTGTTTGTTTGCTGGGGTATAGCGTCGCGAGTCTGGGCGCGCCAGTCTGGGCTATCGTAGCCGCGCCGATACCTGTGGACATTCTCCTGCTTTGGTATGTTCTGCGAACGCCGCGAAAAATGGCAATTGCTTACCCGATGATCTGGGCCATCTACATCGTCTTTCACATCCTTCTGAGCGCCCTGCTTCGCTACGATTCTTTGATTCCCGGCTGGAAGTTTCATTCCTAGACGATTAGAACTGCCTCTTGGGGCATCACAAGAAAGAAACAGTGCCGAACTTTGCTTTGTCCGCCGTGTTTCATTTGGTATGATTTGGGAGTTCCTCCAGAGCAAGAGTCTGGCGCCGGTCTTGTTCGCAGCACTCAGCCTTCCCCAAAAGCTGAGGAGAAATTAGTGCGCTTTCTTACACCTACTGAAAACAAGCGGCTGAATGAACTGATTGGATTTTTGTGTATGGTCGTCGCGTTGTTGATGGCGGCCTGCCTGCTTTCTTACTCGCCAAAAGACACTTCATTCAATGTGGCAGGGAGCCCAGGGTCGCCAACGCTGAATTGGATAGGCCCATTTGGATCATACTGCGCTGATCTAATGTTCCAGGGGCTGGGCTACGCTGCATTCCTTCTGCCGATAGCAATGTTGACGCTAGGCTGGAAGTGGTTCCGGAGCCGCGCTGTGGAATCGCAAGTAGCGGCACTGATCGGATACGGGTTGCTGCTGCTGTCCGTGCCTGCGTTGTTGGAGCTCTGCCACTTCCCTGACGTGCGGGGAGCGGTGCACTCTGGTGGAGCAGCTGGAACATTGATCGCGGGGCTATTGCGCGCCGGATTCAATTTTGGCGGGGCTCTAATTGTGACCCTGGCGTGTTTCGTGACCGCACTGTTCCTGACGACGAGCTTTTCGTTCAGCAGCACGCATGCGTGGGCGATGAGTTCGACGGGACCGATCGGTGCGGCGCAGAAACTGGGGATTTTGCAAAGGGTGCAGGCGCGCTGGCATGCGTGGCAGGAAGATCGCGAACAGAAGCGGATGCGGCGCAAAGTTGAGGCAAATCGGCTGGTCGGGCGCAAACCGGCACCGGCGCAGTCCGTGGGCGGCGCGGCGATTTTGAACGAGCCACCAAAAACGATTCATCTGTCTGGCCAGGGCGACGTGTTTCGCGGGGTAACGAGCGAAGAAGCGGAAGACGACGATGACAAGAAGCCGGCATACAAGGCGCCGATTCTTGTTTTGAATTCAGACAAGCCGGAAAAGGCGGCCGGCAAAAAACCGGGTGACCCAAAGATTGCCAAGGAGAATCCGAACTACAAATTGCCCTCGGTGAACTTGCTGCGCGAGGGATCACGCTCGCAGAAGCTGGATGAAGACGAGCTGAAACAGCGTGCACGGGCAATTGAAGAGAAATGTCTTGAATTTGACGTGCAAGGGCGCGTGACGCAGATCAATCCCGGTCCAGTCGTAACCACGTTCGAGTTCAAGCCGGAAGCGGGCATCAAGTACAGCCGAATTATCGGATTGACCGAAGATCTGTGTTTGGCGCTGCAGGCGGAATCAATTCTGATTGAGCGAATCCCCGGCAAATCGACGATCGGCATTGAAGTACCGAATATCAACCGGCAAACGATTGCGCTGCGGGAAATTATTGAAGCGCAGGAATTTGTTGGTTCGCCTAGCAAGTTGACGCTGGCGATGGGCCGCGATTTACACGGGCGGATTCGCGTGACGGATCTGGCTTCGATGCCGCACTTGCTGATTGCGGGCTCGACGGGCACCGGCAAGAGCGTTTTTATCAACTCCCTGATGATGTCCATTTTGTATAAGGCAACGCCGGATGACGTAAAGATGGTGCTGGTGGATCCGAAGCGGCTGGAATTGAATTTGTATGAAGGGATTCCGCACCTGATTGCACCGGTTGTGACGGACCCGAAAGTTGCGTCAAACGTTTTGCGCAACGCGACGCGCGAGATGGAAAACCGGTTGAAGCTGCTGGCGCAACGCGGCGTGCGCAACATCGAGCAGTACAATCGCACGTTCCAGAAGCAGCAATCGCTTTCGCTCTTTGACAACGTGGAGCAAAGCGAACATAAGCCGCTTCCCTACCTCGTGATCATCATTGACGAGTTGGCTGACTTGATGATGGTGGACACGAACAACGTGGAAGAATCCATCACGCGGTTGGCGCAGATGGCGCGCGCCGTAGGTATTCACCTGATTCTGGCGACACAACGGCCGAGCGTGGACGTCATCACTGGTTTGATTAAGGCAAACTTTCCCGCTCGCATTTCGTTCCGCGTGGCGAGCAAAGTGGACTCGCGTACGATTCTGGACTCGAACGGTTCTGAATCCCTGCTCGGCAAAGGCGATATGCTCTATTTGCCGGCGGGCTCCTCACGCCTGCATCGTATTCATGGGCCGCTTGTTACCGAAGATGAAATCACGGACGTATGCAATTTCTGGCGACAGCAGGCGCAGGCGAAGTACAACGAGCAGTTGCTGGAGGCGCCGCGGGATGAAAATGGCAAAGTGGAAGAGGGCTTTGAAGGCGCACGGAATGGCGGCGGCAGTGGCGAAGAAGCGGACGACGAGCTTTACCAGGACGCAGTACGCATTTGCTGCGAGATGGGACGCGCTTCGACTTCTACGCTGCAACGGCGCTTGCGCATCGGTTATGGCCGTGCCGCGCATTTGATTGACCTCATGGAAAAAGACGGAATCGTTGGCCCACCGGATGGCACACGTCCACGCGAAGTGCTCAAGGGCAAGAGCTGGATGAAGGAATTCGACGAATCGATGCAGTAAGAGTTGTTTGGCGATTGGCAGTCCGGATTGAAAAAATTTCAGGCTAGCGGCGGAGCCTCCTGCAACGGAGACTCAAGATGGGCTACAAATGGTGTTGTGCGGTGTTGATGAGTTGCCTCTTTGCCTATTCTATCCAAGCAGGGGCACAAACCAAGGCTGAATCGAAAACCAGGACAGACAGAACTGCGTGCGGCAAGAATTCTGATCCTGCTTACGCGATATGCAGGGGGCCGTGGTCCGGAAAAACAATTTCACTCTTTAATACCTGGATGGCGCCGGACACTAATCCGGACCGAAAGCTCCGACTCCCTTCCCCAGACAAATCAAAGGTGCTTATCGTAGATGGATTTCAAGTTCGGCTATTGGTCAATGGCCGGACTCTTTGGACACCATTTGGGAACATGCACGACGCCGAGGTCGCCTGGTCTCCCGATTCAAAGCGATTATTTGTTACATGGAGTGAGAGCGGCGAGCTCGGGCCGTGGCACGTTCAAGTATACGAACTGACGGACAGCGGACTCATCGAGTTCAAAGACATTACGAAAGAGGCTCAGCGTGACATTCTTCAGCGAGAGCGCAAAGCGCCCATCCCCAAGTGGGTCACGCGGGAGTATCGGGGGATGTGGCACACACTCGATTACTGCGAGCCAGATATGATCGGTTCTCAGTGGCTGAATGGGTCCAAGGAAATTCTCGTAGCCGCCCGCGCCGGACCTGATAGCGGTTGCCGGTACATGGCAGACATCGTCGTATACCGTCTGGACGCGGAGACTGGGAAAATCCTGCAAACATACAAAGCACATGAGGCACATCGGGTTTTCGGAGACGAAGACCTTCCGGCAGTGGACGCTGATGACGATGACCTCTGATCCAGTCCAGAAAGCACGGGTGTGGTGGAGGCGTTTCCTAGGCTTAGCGGTGTTACTGCAGCTTCTACCCACACAAGCCAATACGCAGGAAAATAAGCCTCGCGTAGTGCATGTGTTTGTGGCGCTTGCGGATAACGTGCATCAGGGGATTGTTCCTGTGCCAGCGGCGCTGGGAAATGGCGACGACGCCGACAAGAACCTGTATTGGGGCGCTGCGTTTGGCGTGCGGACGTTTTTTAATAAGAGCCACGATTGGGTACAAATCGGCTCCACGACGTATCACGGCGGTCCCATTGTCGATACGCGTGTCTTTCGACACAAATCGTCGGGAACCTATTTGGTTGCAGACGCTTACGCAGGAAGCGAGATCAAACAAGCGATTGCGGATTTCTTCGCCGCTGCTGCGGGGCTTGACGCGCCGATCAGGTTCGATGGCCCCAAAGATGGGCCCATCCATCTCAACAAGAAGGCGGATTTGGTGGTGTACGTCGGGCATGACGGGCTAATGGATTTTTCATTGGAGAAAACATTTAGCGGAGTGAGCGGGCCGAAGCGGCAGGCGATTGTACTGGCCTGTGCGAGCAAACAATATTTTGGGGCCGCGCTCAAACCGACCGGGGCGGAGCCTCTGCTCTGGACAACGAATTTGATGGCGCCGGAGGCTTATACGCTGAAGGCCGCGGTCGATGGGTGGGTTGCCGGAGAAACGGACGAGCAGATCCGGCAACGAGCAGCGGCGGCGTATGGCCAATATCAGAAGACATCGCAGAAGGCTGCACTCCGACTATTTGCGACAGGCTGGTGAACCTCAAGCTTACGCTCAATAAGCTGCGCATGGATCCGCGGTTCGATGCATTGAGGCAGTGGCCAGTGCATCAAGTCAAGCTTCCTGGGTCAACTCGCTTTTGCTTCACAGGAGAACGAGGCTCACACCCTCGCTCTCCCATGAAGCGACTTCTCTCGACTTCACGCAATATAGAAGCCGTCGCCGTAACCGCTTATTTGAATGGGCCTGAAGCCTTTTGCCGCCATTTCGTCAAAGGCCAATTGATACTGGGCTGCGTCAAGGCCATGCCTTGCTTGCCAAGAGCCCGCCTGCCCCTGATACCAAATTGCGGCATACCTTGCGATTCCGGTGTCACTATAGCCGTTCACCCATACAAGGCGCTTGCCCGCGGCCAACATCTCGTCAAATTTCTTTTGATATTCCAGCGTGGTCATTCCGTGATGCGCTTCCCACTGAACATTGTCGAGTCGTTGCCAGAGCGCGGTGAACTGAACGTCAACGTTCACGCGATAGCCGCCGACTTGAACAGGAACATAGCCTTGCGCCGGCAAATCGGTGAAAGCTTGCTGGAACTCAGCGCGTGACATGCCGTGGCGTGCTATCCAGTCTGGCCCGCTTGCTTGCTCCCAAATGGCAGCGTAGCGCGGTTGTCCATCGATCGCATAACCGCTGAGACTGATCAGGCGATACCCGACAGCAGCGAGAGAATTAAAAGCCGATTGATATTCGGCAGAGGTGAGATTGTGTCGGGCCACCCAGGGTGGTCCATCAGCTTTTACCCACACTGTTGCGAATCGGGCGTCGCGCCCTTCGCTGTAGCCACAGATGTTCATTGGCCTGTATCCCTGCGGCGTAAGCGTGTCCACCAGATTCTGGTACGTTGCGCTGTCTATGCCGTGCCGCGCTTGCGCCGGCCGATTGTCCGGCTCCCAGAGGGCAGCGAAACGAGTTGAGAATCTGCTTAGACTGACCGGCTGACCGAAGGCGTCGGTGCCGCTTGCGTTGTAAAGATCGGAGAAATTGAGGTTGGCATCGAGCCGAGCGCCGGACATAGTGCCTGGCTTAACTGGAGCGGTGGAGGTTGCCACGTACATTTGCAACGTCGCGCCGTTGTTCGAGAATGCTCCATTCACGTCGTATTTGTCGGCGCCTGCATAGAATGTGCCGAGTTTTGTCGGCGCACCGGGATTGGCAAAGTCTTCTGTCCGTCGAATGAGCAACCTTGAGGTGCCCCCGGCATAGGTTACCCACCAGTTTCCCACCCAGCAGGCTTCGTTTTGAACAAAGGTCGAGTCCAGAACATTCGTTAGATAGAATCCAGAAGTAATTTGAAATTTTGGATCATTCGCATATTTGATTTCGATGAAAGCATTCTCGCCCCAGCTGTTTTTCGCGAAAAACACCTTGCGGTTGCGGTCGAATCCTATCAGCAGCAATACATGGCCACCGATGTTCGGCACGAGGTGATTCACGTCGCAAACGACTTCGTGATATGAGAGAAGCGTGTTTTCAAGATCAGTGACCGTCGGATTCGCGCCAAGAGATATGGCACCTGCGGCTCTGTAGCGTGCATTCACGCGGGCGATCAGAGGAATGTGCTGCTCGCAAAATTCAAGTGCATCGTAATCTTCCTGAGTTGTCAGCGCAGAAATTCCTGAGTATCCAAGTGTTTTCAAGATATCGAGCATTTTTTGCTCCGATCCCAGATCGGGCGCGGATCCTTGATCGGGAATGGCGCACTGCGAGAGCTTCTGTGTGATATCGGCAGCTCCCTGATTGCCTGTCAGCGTGCTGTTATTCTCGACAGGCGCGATCGCAAATCCCGCCGTGTCCCGATTCAACGCAAAAGCCTTACCCATATGGAAGGCATATTCTTCGGAAGCGTCGATCGTCATTCCGAACTTACGACGGTACGCCGCCTCCAGGGCGGCAACGCCGCCATAAGCCCAACAATCGCCTCGATCGCCCTGATTCCTAAATCCAGTTTGATACTGCGCAAGGCTAAAGACGCCGTTGAAGAGTATGGGAGGAACCACCAAGGGAATGAGCCTGAAGTTCCCCAGACGCACGGCCTCGGCGATCGCGTGGGCAACCGACTCGTCGTGCACCTTGGGATCAAGAACGGGTGGAACGAACCTGGAGAGTTTGTCCTGCAATGACTGCTCGTGACTTTGAAAAGATTCTGAACTGACCTGACGCTTTGGAGAAGGCATGCCTTCACCTCCGTTTGAAGTGCGCCATGAAAGGTAGTGTGTCCCGCCGGATCCGGATTGAATTCAGAATCGCTAAACAGGACGCAGGGAGAGGAGTGTTACAACCAACGTTGATTGGTAACGACTAGTCCGCCAACATATCGCTGAGCGGAGCGTAGCACGATCAGCCGATCCTGTCATCTAGCATCGGCTTATAGAACGCCTTTTCAAGAATGCGATTCGATGAATTTGCCGAGGAGTTGGGCGGCGTGTTCGCAGAGCTTTCGGTCGTCGGGACCGAAGGCGGCGATAAAGTGGCTGTCGATGTCGAGTTCGCCGACTACTTTTCCTTTCGCAAAAACCGGCACGACGATCTCCGATTTTGTTTCGAGCGAGCAAGCGAGATATCGAGGATCTTTGTTCACGTCGTCCACAATGACAGTTTTGCCACTGGATGCGGCTGCGCCACAAATTCCTTGATTCAGTGGAATGCGAGTGTGCGGCGTCATGCTGCCGCGAAACGGACCGAGGACGAGCATATTGGAGTCTTTGGGGTCAATCATGTAGAAGCCGACCCAGTTGTAGCGCGTGAGTTTTTCGTGGAGCAGATTCACGATAGAGTTCATCAGCGCATCGACATTTGTAGCGCTGGCTGCGAGCGATGTAAGTTCTGCAATGAGCAAAGCGGATTCTTGAAAGGAGGTGGCCATACAGCTATTGAATCATGGCCACAGCGTGGAGCAAATCTTCTCCGGCCACGTTGTGTAGCCGGTATGTAAACGCTAGCCTCAAAAAAATCTGATTCTTCGGCGAATTGACAGGCTGGCGCGGCACCCCTAAACTAGAAAAGTTGTTTGCGTGCCGGGGTAGCTCACTGGTAGAGCGCCGCCCTGAAAAGGCGGGCGTAGCCAGTTCGATTCTGGCCCCCGGCACCACTTCCCTTCGAAACGTTCCCCCTCAACATGCGAAATTTCCCTTGGCTTTGGACGTCGACAGTTCAGGAGATGGATATTTTCTGCGACCAGGGATCTTGCCCAGGGGGAGCGGGGGTAGAGGAAGCGGCTTCAACCGGAGCTGGAGGATCAACAACCGGCGGCGCAGTGCTTTTCTCCGCGGGAGGAGCGACGTTGCGAGAGTCGATGGGCAACAGCGCAGCATTTTGTTCGACCCACTTGGCCGCAAGGCCGTTCAACGGACTCTTCGTGTTGTATTCCTGATAGCAAATCATGCGACCGATGCGCACGACGAGGTCGTCCAAACCTTCCGAGGCTGCCCAGAAATCTCCAATACAGACCTGGGAGTCATCAAAATTCGGATGAAAGACGGGCGTGAGCATGCGGCATTGCGGGGCGCGCCTCGGATACCCGAGCGAAAGATTGACTTCCATGACGTGGGCAGCACGTTCGAGGATTTGGCCGTTGGCGGCCACGTAAAGACCCTTCAGATGATAAGCAATGCGATAGATTTCGGGCGGCAAACCGGCAGTGCCGGTAATTTGAATGACAGGCCAATTCGCCAAACGAGAAGTGAGCATCTGGTGGTCAAGCAACAGGCGACGTATGCGAGGCGATGGCATGTTTGTGCGAGAGGCTAGGAAAGAATGCCGGTTTTCTTCCAGCGCGTGATGCGATTGATATGGTACTGCAAGTAGATGATGCTGAAGAAGAAGGTCATAGCGCCGCTCAACTCGAGAGCGATGTTTTCCGTTGAGTTGTAATACTCCTCCATCGCTGCCCTGATTTTAAAAATACCGACGACATAGGCAATCACGCCCGCGAAAATAAATACGAGGCCGAGGGAAGTAAAAACTTGATTATGAGCCGCCGCGCCGGCACCGATGGCAAAAATGCCGGCGACAAATCCGGCTGGGTACATGGCAACGAGAACCATGGCGGTGTTTTTGTTGACGAGACGGCGTGCCCAATTGGCGAGAATCAAACTCCAAACCCATATGAACAAAACTACAAGCAGACCTAGAAACTGGCCGACTATCATTATCATGAGCACGATTGCCCAATGAAGATTGGGCGGAAGTGGGATCGGTTCCTGAGCGGGAACAACGGCGGCGGGCGCGGGAGCTGGAATGGGAATATTTCCGAGGATCTGAGAAACAGATACCCACTCGCTCATTCCCTCGCTTTGAGCCAAATCAGTAAGCGCTATGCGGCCGGACTGCACGTACTCCTGGAGCTCCGCGAGGGAGTAGGGACCGAATTTCTGGTCACCACGTTGGATTTGATAGTCCATAGCGCTTCACCTTCAGGATCTGAATTTAATCCCATTCGCGTCTCTATCAACCGTTGAGACATCGATCACCGCCCAGACCCAAGACATAGGGCTGGCAAAACCGACCGAAAAAGCTGTGAGGCAAAGCTGACCAACGGCTTTTTTTGTGTAGCCAGCGTAAAAATTGTGAGCGCCGAACGCACCAAGAAGTACGCCCAAGATAATGAAAGTCATGCGATTCTTTGCGTCCGGGTCTGGTTCAAAAGAAAGAGGGGCTGCGGGAGGAGCGGTCGCAACCGCAGCAACCGGCTGCGAACCAAACAGCACACTGCCCGCGCCAAAACGCGGAACCGGAAGCGGTGTCGGTTGAGCCACTGCGCCGGGCAGAGGCGGAGGAGGAGCTTTAACACGCGCCGGGGGAACTGCGGACGGCGCGATGGAAGTACCCGCCGGCAATGCTAGTCCTGGCGGAGCCGTCCCCGTGAACGCGTCACCCGCGCTACCCGCAGTAACGCCAGAAGCAGCGATCTCGCTGCCGGTGAGACGCAATTTAGGCTCTTCGGGAGGAGCCGCACTGCAACCGAACACAGTACAACCGCCATTCTCGGTGAAACAATCAGTGTGATGGGGCGTGGAACAGCCCGGGCAAAGCATTTCATTGTTTTCGCCGTCAACGAGGGGGGCGCGGCAGTACGGACAAATTGCGGCGCTCATGAACGGTGCCTTTCTTTGTATCGAAAGGCGTAACGGCCGATTTGCAGAAGATCTCCATCCTGGAGGACGCGGGTGCTGACGGGGCTGCCAGTCACATACGCGGTGCCAAGCGCCTTGAATTGCACGCGAGAGCCTGTAATGGCGATGGCCGCATGCTGTCCCAGAATGTTCGGATCTTTGAAAAGGTAGATGTCAGACTTCTGATCGCTGCCGATGGTGGTGAGCGACTTGTAAAGAATGAACTGTTTTCCAGCGAGCGGGCCGGAAGTGACATAGAGCCAGCGGTCCTTCAGGGCGCTTTCCACCCAACCCATGGCAACACCGGTGGCAGCACCAAACAAGGCAAAGCCGACAGCGCGGCTCAAACTGGCTCCGCGCATGCCCATGGAAATGGGATCGAAGACCGTGCCACCTATTCCCGCACCAATTAGACCGCCGATGATTCCATATTTTGCCTTTTTCACGGACTGACCGACGAGACCGTAAACGGTGCCGCCGGCGGCACCAAAAACAGCCCAACCAATACCGCGAGCGATCCAGACCGCTGGATTGCGGAAACTTTGTACGCCTGCCTGCGCACAGACACCCAAGCCGATGTTGTAGATCAAATTGGCGACGACTTCGAAAATGAAACCGAGCACGACGCCCAGCGGAAGGGCGAGCAGGCCACGAAGTATGGCCTTGCGAACGGAGCGTTCCACGATACTCTCCGAAATTCCGTAACCGATGCACATGAACGTAACAATCGCTGGAATCATCCAGGTATTGCCCCAGCGGTGATCCGTCGCTGCATCCACGAAACTTCGTTCGCACAATCCCCATCCCAAGCACGCACCAAGAAGACCAGCGGCGCCGAGATAAAACCAACCTTGAAGGAGAATGCTGCCGCGCTGCTCGGAAACAGCCGGCGCCATTTCCGCCGCTTCGGAGATGGTGCCGTAAGACTTTGTGCCGCCAGCCGTTATGGCCGCAGGTCCAACAGGGCCGGCAGAAGCGTCCGGGACCGCGACTCTTGCCAGATCTTCGGCAGTGATCTTGAGCGGTTCTTTGCCGTTATCAGTGGGCATTGTCCCTCTGCGGTTTGTTGGGTTGGGGTTGAGCTTGCTGCGCGGGAGCCGAATCCGGTTGTGCGGTTTTCTCCGGAGGAAGTTCCTGAAGGATGCCAATCACTTTGCCAGTGTACGGATCAACGGCCACATAGACAGTCCGATGGAAGAGATACCAGGCCAGAATTGCGCCAATCAGGAAAACAGCAAGGTATGAAAAAACTGCGAAGACAATATTGGCCAGGCGCGAAACCTCAGTGTCTTCTGTATTGTCCAGATCCTCAAACTGTTTACGCGATTCGGTGGCACGCTTGCGCGGCGATTCTACTTCGTCGGAGTCACTGATATCGGCACGTCCTCGGTCCGGTCTGTCCGAGCCACCAGCGAGTTCGCCCCCTCTGCTGTCGACGACATTAATCCGGGGGATGCGCTTGAGACGGTCACCGTCCCAGCCAAAGCATCCTTCTTCGTCGGAGTGGGGATCGTAGACCCAAGCGACTTGTTGCGGAGAGGAGAAAAAGTTTTTGTGAATGAAAGTGTCGTGGTCAGAGAGGAATACGCCAAAACCAGGATGCGAATGATACCAACCGACGATGCGCGCATCGGGATAATCGCGATCTTTGACTTTGTAGATGTGTTCCCAAGTGTCTTGGGTAAAAGTGACGTGGGCGCCGCCTTGTGCCGCATTCTCGCCGGAGATGCAGGCTTCGATTGAAGTCATTCCCTCGGTCTCATTCCCTACCAGGACGCCACAAACCTCCGTTTTGCTTTGCGAGCGCGCGTGTTGGCGGATTTCACGGGCGACCTCCGCGGCGATGCGAAGGTGAAGGCGATCGGACTTCCTGACCTTGGCCATTAGCCGCCTTCCTTTGCGAGTGGGCCTAGAATGGTTTCGGCGTCGCCATTCAGGAGATATCCGATCTCACGGCCAGCGCTTCGGGCGGTGAAGATATCGAATTGTGGCAAGCCTAATTGAGTCAGCTTGCGATTTCCAAACGTCTGAGATCCGTCGTAACCATGAATGGCATGGACAACACGCATTTGCCCGTCGGAGGGGCAGCGCCCGGCTTCCGAGGAAACGCTTCCAACCGGTGCGAAAACTTCCTGTTCCTGGCCGCAACTGCGGCAGCCGAGCTTATGAATAATATCGCGGCTGAATTCGATGACAACCTGATCGGAGCCTAAATCCCTGGCGGCGCGCTGCCACAGTTGTTCGAGACTGAGATCGTCGGATTTCTCCGGAAGTGGGACGATTTCCGGCAAAGTGTAATGGCTCATGCAATCGGAATTTTCCGTGTACTCGACGCGGTAGGAAGAATGGTGCAAACCCTCAAAAACATAGCCATGGCCAGACAATGTGGGCAGTCCATGCAGGAGCTTTACTGCCTCTTGAACCTGAATGCCCGCGATAATCGAGGAAATAGTTGGCGTAGTGGGGACTTTGCCTTCAGTTATCTCTTCATGCGCCAACAAATTACAGGACATGCGCCGCTCGAGGATCGCCCAATCGACTTCGCCCAGAGTGCACTCGTAACACGGCGGAGCGCCCGGGAGAAAAACGCGGGCGACGCCGTTGATGCCTTCGATTGCGCCGTCAATCCAGGGACGATTGACTTTCCAAGAAGAGCGGTTGAGAAAAAGGCGCGCTTCGCGATTATCGAGGCCGGCGAGCACAATGTCGCACCAACGGAAAAGTCCGAGCCCGCAGTCGCGGAGAACGTTGGCAACGATGGGCTGGACTACGGCGTGCGGCGATATGGACTCACAGGCGCGAGCCGCAACTTTCACCTTGAACTCGCCGACGTCTTCCGAACGATAAAGAATGGTTCGAGAAAGATTGGACTCGTCTATACGGTCAGAATCAACAACGACGATGCGTTGAAACCCCAGCAGGACAAGATTTTTCAGGATTTCATTCCCCAGGGCACCGGCTCCGATCACCAGAACCTTGCAAGCAGCAAGTTTCGATTGGTCCCACCATGGAATCAGTCGCAAGCGGCTGAACCGGTCCTCGTGAAGGTCGCTGTTCTGGATGGTGAGCATGGGCAAGGCGAACCCTCAGCCGGCCGTAATTTCGGGCTGAAGGCGGAGAATGTCGCCATCCTGAACTTGGGCTTCCGCCAAAGTTTGGCTATCCTGCACCTGGCGGCCGGAATTTTTGTGGTGGAATTTATAACTGAGAGGCGCGCCGTCCGGACCGTTAGTTGGAAGCCGTAATTTCTGGATCAGGACAGCGATGATCTTGTTGCACGGCGCGTCATCCGGGAGTTCGACTGGAACGCGTTTGTTCTCCGTGGAATCGTAAACGGTTACGTTGATGGTGGCCATCGGTTATCAGCTCTCCATGAGAAACTAGTGCTGCGCTTTTTTCGACCACTCGTCCACAAAATCCTGAAGGCGTTTTCGCCCTTCCCCTGAAAAATCCCAGCGGTCGGGATCGAGCACCGCATCAGCGCGCACAGCGAAGTTCAGATTCTCGGCGTTGGGGCTCATGCTGCGGTCAATCATCGAAGTGACGATCGCAACCAGATTGCCGTGCTCGTCGTAAACCGGTCCACCACTATTGCCTGGGCTTACCGGAGCCGAAATCTGGAGTGCATCCTGATCCCGCCGCGAGACAATTCCAGTGCTCAACGTGAAGCGCAGACCTTGCGGGTGGCCGATTACGAAAATGTTTTCCCCTTCGCTGATGCCATTCTGCCCTAGAACCGGTTGAAGGAAATTGCCCGAACCTGATTCACGGCGCAACCAAAGCAAGCAAAGATCGAGATTCTTGTGCCGGCCCACAACGTCTGCGCCCGCCCACGTTCCGGTAGCCATGGCAACCAACGCACGGCTGCCGCCGCGCTGCAAGAGGGATTCATCAATTACATGTCTCGCCGTGAGAAGCAGATATCCTTCGGGCCCTGCTTCAAGGAGTACACCTGCCCCGAAGCCATTCGACGGCATTTCGTTGTGCGAGAACCACGTTCGGCGCGCGGGGCTGATGACCGCAACAAGCGGCTTGAGTTGCTGGGAAACTTCGGTGGCAGTCAGCCCGTTCAAGGAAGGCAAGACGGGAAAGCTTCCTCGCGCATCGAGTTCCCCCAAGCTTGCGCTCACAAATGAGGGCAGGGGCACAAATGCGACGGCAAGAACAGCCCCGACTGAGGTGACCATGCCGCTGATAATCAAGAGTGTCGAAAGAAAGGAGAGCCAAGCGAATCGCGTGCGTGGCGGAAGACCGCGCATGGCAAAGCGCAAAATGATGGTGAAAAGGCAAAGGACCGGTAGCACCAGCACCAGCGGACTCAAGGCAACCTTGGCCCAAATTGGAACAGGAGGAGGGAGCTTTGGTTCCAAGCGATTGGGTTGATCCGGCGGAGGTACCGCGACTTCAGAGACTTCCCGTGGCCCGATGACTATTTTTTCCATTGGCTCGCCGTATGAGTGGCGCATTATTTAATATGTACCGGAAAAATACAACTTACTACAGGCGCAGTATCTTGGAATTCCAAAATTGAACTATGGAGTGTTCGCCGACGGGACAGGAATGACGATGGCTTTTTGCGCGTTTAACCTCCTGCCCCGTCGCACTGAAACTGAGATTTTATATCGCCCCGGCAGTTGAGAAGGCGCATCGAATGTAATGAGCCGAAGGCCTCTAACGCTCTCACTGAGTCGCTGCGTCGCTTCCGGTGTTTTTGGGTTCTCCAGGAATATGCCAGTGGCATCACTGGTGAGCTCCCGCAGGCACCATCCATATCTAAGGATGCTCTTTGTGCCATGCAGACTATGGTCCGCAACAAGTGTGGCAAAGAAGGCGACTTGATTTGACTCTATGAGACTACGCAACTCTGCATAACGCAACCTGCTGCCTCCGTCATTCCCTTCGCCAATGAAGATGATGATGTGAAAGCCTGGAGAGAGAGAGAGTTGCCGAACCGCTGAGCCAATCGCATCATAGATGGCGACGTTCGTTTTCTCTCCGCTATCGCTCGCAATTTCACGAATGTGTTCAATCGCAATGGACTGGTCAAGTGTCGCTGCCCGCGTCTTCGACGAAGTACCTGCGCTAACGATAGTGAAGCTCGTTCCCACACCGGCCAGCTCATTTATCAGCGCGATGGCCAGATCTTTTTCTTTTGGCAGGACTTTTGCTTGATCTGGACCGGCGTCCACCACGATGGCAATATCTCGCGGGATATCAGGACTGGCCTCGATCGCCGTGGCGGCCGTACTGATATTTCCAATTTTGACAACGATTTCGCTTGAAGTCAGTCCTGCATTCTTTGCATCGACCCGCGCGACGAGGGAGTATTGCTGACTATCCGCTTTGGTTGTTCTCGATGCCGCGAGAACGACGAACATGGTCGTGACGGCCACGGCCGCGACACATCGCGCGGGCCAGGGCTGGCCCGTAATCACTGCAAGCAGCCTGGAACTTTTGCTCATAGGCCCTCCGCAAAATCTGAAGAAGGCCGCGGCAGTTTATCCTTGGGCCCTGCGGTCAATACGTAGAGTGTTGGGAGAAGGAAAACGCTCAAGAGAAGAGCAGTGACGAGCCCACCAACAATGACAATGGCGAAAGGCCGCTGCGAATCCGAGCCGATGCTGTGGGACAGTGCGGCAGGAAGCAGTCCCAGCGATGCGACTAACATGGTCATCATCATGGGCCGCAATCGGAGGACTGCGCCTTCGATCGCAGATGCTTCGACGGAGAGCCCGTGCCCACGAATTTGGTTGATGTATTCCAGCATGATCACGCCGGTTTCGACAGACACGCCAAACAAAGCCAGAAACCCGACGCCCGAGGAAACACTGAAATGCGTGCCTGTGAGGAGCAGCGCGAGAATGCCGCCGAGAGGCGCGACTGCGACGTTGACAAGGACGAGAAGAGCCCACTTGCTGGATTTGAACATGGCGTAAAGAATCACGTAGATGACAAAGAGCGTGATGGGGAGGACAACCATAAGGCGCTTCTGCGAGCGCTTTTGACTCGCGTACTCGCCGGCCCAGTCAATGTGATAGCCCGGAGGAAGCTTCACTTTCTCCTCGACTGACTTCATCGCCTCTTCAACGGCGCCGCCAAGGTCTCGTCCGCGGACGCTGTATTTGATCGCCACATATCGCGAATTGGCTTCGCGATAGATTTCGGAAGCACCGTCGTGAACCTCGATCCTGGCGAGCTGTGAAAGGGCCACGCGTTCCCCCGACGGAGAGAGAATGCGAATGTTTGCGATAGCGTCCGCGTTATCGCGGTAATTTGCTTGGTAGCGGACAACCAAGTCGAAGCGCTGTTCTCCCTGAAGAACTTGACTCACCGCTTTTCCGCCGACTGCTGTCTCCACAGCGTCCTGCACATCGGCAACACTGATACCGAAACGAGCTGCCTGCCGGCGCTCGACCGCGATATTCAAGTTGGGCTGCCCTAGCACACGGAATAAACCCAAATCCTCGATTCCCGCAACATGGCGCATGACCTCGACGACCTCGTCGCCCTTGGCTTCAAGTACCTGAAGGTCATCTCCATAAAGTTTTATGGCCAGCTCGCCCTTTACGCCGCTGACCGCCTCTTCCATGTTGTCTTCGATTGGTTGAGAAAAGTTCCAAAGAACGCCGGGAATCTTTTCGAGTTCGCGATTCATCGCGACGATCAACCGCTCTTTGTCTTCGCGAAAGACCGGTCTCCATTGCTCTTTTGGCTTGAGATCGACGAAGTATTCCGTATTGAAGAAACCGGTCGTGTCCGTTCCGTCGTCCGGTCGCCCGACCTGGCTGGTGACGACCGTGGCTTCGGGAAATGAAGCCAGGATCAATCGCGCTTGATCCGCAACTCGGATTCCTTCGCTTGGGCCAGTGCTCGGAGCCAGGGTACCGCGCACCCACACGGCTCCTTCATCAAGGTGTGGGAGGAATTCCGAGCCCACTACGCCGCTCGCCATTAAACCTGCAGCCCCGACAACTGCAAGAGCGCCTGTTCCCACGGTGAGCGTCGGATGTTCGACTGCCCATCGGACTCCCCCACGATATTTCGCTTTCAGAAACTCCGTCGCAGGATTGCGCCATTCGCGCACACCTTCCTTGAAGTGAAAGGCCGCGAGAACAGGAGCGATGATGAGAGAAAAAATCAGCCCTCCGAGAAGGGCAAAGCAAACGGTCCACGCCATGGGCTTGAACAGGCGGCCTTCAACGCTTTCCAGAGTGAAAATGGGCAGATAGGCAGCAATGATGATTGCTCTGGCAAAAAACACCGGACGAATCACCTCGCTGACCGCATCCCGAATTCTCTGGAGAGGAGTTTTTTGTGTATCCGCGGCGAGGCCAAAGTGCCGCACAATGTTCTCGATAATGACAACCGATCCGTCCACCACCATTCCGAAATCCAAAGCGCCGAGCGACAAGAGGTTTGCAGGAATGCTGTTCAGATCCAGGCAGATTGCAGCAAAGAGCAATGCGAACGGGATGGTTAACGCTACGATGACCGCTCCGCGAAAATTTCCGAGAAAGAAAAACAAAATCAGCAGAACGAGTACAATTCCTTCGGTTAAATTGTGGAGTACCGTGTGCGTCGTAAGATGCAGCAAATCGCTGCGGTCAAGCATCGGGACGATCTTTACTCCATGTGGAAGGATTTGCTCGTTGAGTTCCTTAACCTTTTCGTGTACGGCCGCGAGTGTTTCGTCGGCATTCGCTCCCTTGCGCAGAAGCACGATGCCTTCGACCACATCGTCATAGTCGATCACTTTTCCGTCGGTTCGATGAATGGACTTTGCAATCTTTCCCAATCGAATTCTTGGGCCCTGCTCCACCTCAGCGACGTCACGAATGCGGAGCGGCGTGCCGTTCTTTGCATATATGACTGTGTCCGCGATGTCTTCGACGGTGCCGATCAGGCCTACAGCGCGCACATTTAGCTGCTGCAAGCCCGATTCGATAAAGCTGCCGCCCGCGTTTACGTTATTGTTCGCAAGCTGAGTCTCCAATTGACCGATGCTGAGACCGTAAGCAATGAGCTTGCTGGGATCGACGCGCACCTGATACTCCCTCGTGGTGCCGCCAAAGCTCGATACATCGACAACGTTGGGCACGGACTTAAATTGCTTTTCGAGCGTCCAGTCCTGGATGGATTTCAACTCCATCAAGTCATACTTTGGATTGGTGCTCTTGAGCGTGTACCAATAGATCTGTCCTACAGGACTCCAGTCCGTGCCCATTTGCGGCTGCAGCCCGCCTGGCAGCTGAACTTGCGCCAGTCTTTCCAGAACCTTTTGGCGGTTCCAATCATTGATGGATTGATCGTCAAAAATAAGCATTACGCTGGACAGACCGAAAAGAGAGACCGAGCGCAGATGTGCCAGGTGCGGGGTACCATTCATCTGAATTTCAATGGGAATCGTTACTTGCTGTTCGATCTCTTCTGCTGCATGGCCGGGCAATTGCGTGATGACCTGAACATAGTTGTTTGCCACGTCCGGGTAGGCCTCGACCGGCAGGCTGTGGAATGCAATCGCTCCCCACGCCAAGAGAAGAACGGCGACAACTATCACAATGAACCGATTGTTGAGCGCGTAATCGACGAATGCGCGAATCATCGCATTGGGCTCACATTCCGCACAACGTATTCACTTACTGCTCCACCGTGCTTTGCAGCACTAATGCATTGGAGACGACCTGCTGACCGGGTTGTACGCCGGAGACAATTTCTTGCGAGTTGTTTGGCAGGGATGTACCTGCGACTACGTTTACCCGGCGGAACTTCTTTTCTCCGTCCGGGATATAGACCCAATCGCGATCGTGTAAATGCAAAATGGCCGACGCAGGCACTACAGTGTGCGTTTCCTTTTTCTGTCCGTGAAACGTCGCAGTAACGAACATGCCCACGCGCATCATTCCGGGGTTGCGTATCTCAATGCGCACCTTCGCGGTGCGGATCGTGGGATCGAGGATTGGAAGGACGTTGCCGACACGGCCGGTAAACGGCTGGTTGGGAAAAGCGTTCAGGCGAATCTCCGCCGTTTCCCCGACATGCACTTGGGCAAGATCATTTTCGTAAACGTCGCAAAGAATCCATACATGACTCAGGTCGGAGATCGTGAACGGATTCGGCGAGCCGAGGCCAGCCACGCCGGCGGCATTAGCGACCTGCTGATCCGTGATCACTCCCGAAACCGGAGCGCGAATGTCCACAATGGCGGCCGGATGGTCGATGCTGCCGCCCAGCACTCGAAGACGTTCCGTGGTGTTCTCCACGTCCACCTGGGCCTTGTTCTCAACGTCTTCCGCCGTCTGAAAATTGTTTAGAGAAATTGCCCCTTTGTCGTAAAGCAACTTCGCGCGCTCGAATTGGATTCGGGCGAGTTTTTCGTCAGCGACTGCTTTTCGATAGTCGGAAAACGCGGCCGACATGTCGGCGCTCTGAACCCGCAGGAGGAGTTGGCCTTTTTTCACTGTATCGCCAAGCCGCGCGTGAAGTTCCACCACCCGGCCCGTGGCGATGGAAATGACTGGAACGCTGCGAGTAACGTCTGGAGCGACTGTTCCCGTCACCGACAACTGTGACGTGGACTCACGCGGCACTGCCGTGGCCAACGGAAACTGCCCGGGATAAGCCACTTGAACGACGTTGAGATCTAGCTCACTTTCGACTTTCGCCGGAGGCGGCGCTTCCGCCTTCGGATCCCCTTTGCTTTGGCCGCATCCGGCAAAGATCAGGACCGAAGCAAAAGTCAGTACGGTTCTATCGAATACTGCGCGCCTCAACGCAACGCACGGACGACTCAAGAAACGCATGAAACCTCCCGAAAGTATTGGAAATCGCGCGGCGCCGACGCTCGGATGGACCGCGTCAAAATGAGTCACGCGCTCGAAGACAACCCGAGAATTTGGGCGGCCTTCCGACCCGTTGTTTTGAACAATTAGAAAGGGCGGTAATCCACCCGCTGGTTACTCGTCGAGACGCAGAACGTCTAACTTAGGAGTGTGAAATTCCGGAGGGAGGTGCGCGGCCCAAATGGGAAATCAAGAAAAGGCCGACACGAAATTGCGAAAATGAATTGGCGGCGAAACGAGACGCTAACCGGAGATGCAGGAAGAGTTCTGCTTCTGAACAGATGTCCTCCCGCGATTGTGGAGGCAAGCCAACGACATCTATGGCGTGTTCAGTGGCACAACTCCAACTTGTATTCGATTCATGGAATGCTTCAGGAAAGGCATCCGGATCTACCCGCGAGAAAGTCCCATGCCCGTCATTGAGAAGAATCGCCACGGGCTGCCTGAGCCAAGTTGTAGTTAGGACCAGATCAAGAGCATGATCACCGTTGACGTCGCGCGCGACAATTTGAAGGCCGCCCACTGGCGCGAGGATTTGAAACGCTTGGCGCTCCGCACCACTGAACTGAAGTTGAACCCAATAGTCCGTGTGGACTGAATCGCTCTTTCCAGTCTGAACGCTCGCAAGGTCGGGTTTCGCATCTCCATCAAAGTCGGCAATCGAAAATGACAGGTTGGGTCCCAGCGAAGAGGCGGGTGCGCTCGGAACATCAGCGGCCGCTGCCCCCCCAGCCAAGAAAACAACGAGAAACAGTAGGCACAAGGAGAGGTAGAGAAGTCGCACTGTCGCGAAACGGTGCCACAGGAATCTAGGAACGGCGAAGTTGGGGCGGAAGCTATCCACGATTTGGCTTCGTGTCACCTTAGCTTTGTTCAGGCAAGCTAAGATACCACTCATCGAGTGGACACGAAAACCGCTACCTTTTTGATGCTCCGTCCCAGTTAACCGACGGCCTGAACCGAAAGCTTTACTTCTCTCTTGTCCTGGCTTGCATTTGTTTGCTCAGCAACTCGATTGCTGGCTCTATTCTTTGCCGCTGATTCCAGAATTCTTTCCACAGGTCGCCTTTTTCGAGACGCGCGAGGGTCGTTTTGATGTTCAGCGTCTCCGGCTTAAGGCCCTTTTTCAGTTCACGTGGCAAGACCGGCGTTGAAACTGGCGCCCCAGGAAATGCGCGCACGGCATAGGCAGCGGCGAGCGGACGTCCGTGCGCATTCTGATGGACGTCAATGAGGACGCGGCCGGAGGGACGGCGGGCGACGGATCTTTCACTTGTAATCAGATTCGGGTATTTGGCGGCCACGGTACGCGCCACGATCTCGGCGAAAGTCCGCAATTGCTCATACGTGTACACCGGTTCCACGGGAACATAAATATGAAAACCCGTTGCGCCTGAGGTTTTTAGAAAATTCGCAAGTTGTAACTCTTCTAACTTTTCGTGCAAAGCCTTGGCAATCGTTACGACAATCGAGAAGTCAGTCCCATCCGAAGGATCGAGGTCAAAAAAGAAATAATCCGGATGATCAATGTCTGTGAAGCGGCTCGACCAGGGATTGTGGTCAATGCAACCGAGTCCAGTGAGAAATAAAAGAGAGGCGACGTCGTCAGCGGTCGCGTAGTGAATTTCTTTCCCGTGTTCTTCCGATTCGAGGGGTACCGTCTTAAACCACTCGGGCACGCCCTCTTGCAAGTCTTTCTGGAAAAAGGCCTGTCCCTTAATTCCATCGGGATAGCGACGCAGCACCAAGGCTCGGTCACGCAGGAAAGGCAAGATGCAGTCAGCCACGCGATAGTAGTAGGCAAGCAAATCCCGCTTGGTGTAGCCGGATTCGGGGAAATAAACTTTGTTCAGATTGGACAGGCGAAGACGCTTGCCCTCCAATTCGATGGTGATTGTCTCTGACCGGCCCTTGAATAACTCCGCCTCAATCTGCGCCTTGGTGCTCAGTACACGACCAACGACCTCTGGAGCCCGGACTACAGTTGCGGAAGAGTGCGGCGTGACTTCGCTCTCCCATTGGCAATCAGCAGGACGCACGTCTTCGCGAAGTCCGAGGAAAACGGGGTGCCGCAAGCTATGTTCCTGGGTCCACCCGCTGAACTTAACGCGCGCCACGAGAGCCGGTGAAACCCAGAATGGTTTTTCGTTCGCTTCAGGCACTGTCTTGAACGGACAGACAGAAACGCGCAGCTCTTGAAGCCTGGCGCTAAGCTCCTCCATCTTTTTCGCGTCAAATCCGCTGCCGACGTGCGCGATGAAACGAAGTTGCTTACCCTGATACAAACCTAGCAACAGTGCCCCAAAAGGGATGGCCTCGGTTCGAGGTGCAGTCCAACCGCCAACAACTGCATCGAGCGTTCTGGTTATCTTCAGCTTCAACCAATTGTCGCTTCTGTCGGAAACATACGGACTATTGATTCGTTTCGCGAGTATTCCTTCAAGGCCCTGCTCCTTCGCCAGTTCGAGCAGCTCTTTTCCGTGTTCCAACTGATGATCGGAGAATCGGACTCGTTCGGTTGTGTGCAGCAAATTACGCAGCAGTTGTTTGCGTTGCAGGAGTGCAGCTTCGCGAAGATCGTATCCGTCGCAGTAGATCAAATCGAAAGCAAAGTAAATGACCGGTATTTGCGAGATTAGGCTCCCGCTGGGGACACGCACGTGCATACGCTCTTGTAGCCGCTCAAAGCTGCTGTGACCATGAGCGTCGAGCGCAACAATTTCACCATCCAGGATTGCCTGACGAGCCGCAATGAACTTCGTGATTGTCGAAAGTTCCGGGTAGCGTTTGCTGATATCAATTCCGTTGCGAGATTTCAGCGTCAGGGTCCCATCTTCGATCGAGGCCAGGGCTCGCACGCCGTCCCACTTGATCTCGAAGAGCCAATTCGGATCAGAAAAAGCCTGTTCCGTGAGTGTCGCGAGCATGGGTTCCAAGCCAGAAGGCATCGCGGTTTTGCGAGCACCTTGCAGTTCACGAGGTTCAATGGGCGTTGGACCGCGCTTGGGCGGAAGCTCTTCTTTAATTTCTTCGATGGTTCTTCCCGTGAGGACCGAACCGTCGTGCTCGTCAATGTTCCACCGGGAATCCTCGGACGTATCCTCGTGTTTGATGAGCAGCCATTCGTTACCCTTTTCGCTGCGTTTGAGCTTTACGAGAACGAAGCTGCCTCGCAGCTTTTCCCCGTTCAAAGTGAATTTGAGCTCACCTTTCTGTAATTGCTTTGTAGCCTCGACGCCGCCCTCGACGGCGAACGTTCCGCGGTCCCAAACCATGACTGTGCCCGCGCCGTAGTTCCCTTCCGGAATTTTTCCCTCAAAATTGCCGTAGTCGAGCGGGTGATCTTCCGTTTGCACTGCCAATCGTTTGTCGGCATGACTTTGCGAAGGGCCTTTGGGAACTGCCCAGGACTTCAACGTTCCATCGATAGCCAGACGGAAGTCGTAGTGCAGGCGCGTGGCCCGGTGCTTCTGTACGACAAATGTGTCGCCGTGTTCCGCACCGGGGCGAACTTCCAGCTGTGGCAGTTTCGGCTTGGGCAAACGAGTTTGCTTACCCTGTTTGGGCGCAGGCTCGCCCGAGGGCTCAGGAGTTTGATCGAAGCGTCGTTTTCGCTTGTATTCTTCGAGCTTGGACATAAGTGCAATTTAGTTGGCCGTTCTTCCAGCAGTCGCACTCTTGCTTTTCTGGGTCCTTGGTTGATGATTCGCTCTTGCATCCGGGTTAGTGCACAACTAACCTACTAGCGACCACCAACGAGCCCTGATTTTCCGTGAAGGAGTTTCTCATGGCCACAACCGTCTGGAAAGGACACCTCACCTTTGGATTCATCTCCATCCCGATCCGGATGTTCGCGGCGGCGCGTGGAGAGCGAATCAGCTTCAACCAATTGCACAAAGAGTGTCATTCGAGGCTCAAGCAGCCTTTATTCTGCCCGACATGCAACCGCAACGTGGAGCGTTCGGAGATTGTTAAAGGCTACGAGTACGAAAAAGACCAATACGTGCTATTCAACGAAGACGAACTCGATAAAATCGAGCCGCCCTCGGCGCACGTCATGGAGATTCTTGAGTTCGTGAAGCTGGATGAAATGGATCCGTTGTACTTTGACTCGTCCTACTACATGTCCCCTGAAGAGGGTGGCGTGAAGGCTTATAAACTCCTCATGAGTGCAATGGAGGAGTCGGGATATGGGGCGATCGCTAAATTGACGATGCATCAGCGCGAACATATTGTGGTGATTCGGCCTCGCGAGAATGGACTCACGCTGCACACCATGTTCTTTTCAAACGAGATTCGAGCTGCCGAATCGATTCCCGCGGACAAGATCGAGGTTAAAGAGCAGGAAAAGAAACTCGCGCAGCAGCTTATTGCGAGTCTCGCCGCGCCGTTCGAGCCTCAGAAATATCGCGACGAATATCAGGAGAACGTGAAGGCTTTGATCGCTGCCAAGCTCAAGGGCCAGGAAGTAACTGAAGTCGTGCAACCACACCGAGCTCCAGTGATCGACTTAATGGAGGCTCTGAAAAAGAGCCTGGCCGAGAAGCAAGCGCCCCCCGTTGCGGCCAAGAAGCCTCCGGTTCGCGCAGTGCAACCGGCGCCGGTGGCAACCGTGCAGAAGAAAACAGGCAAGAAAGCAGCCAGCTAGACTCCTATGGGTACGACGGACCGATTCAGTCCGGACGAAGTCCAGCGCATTTTGGAAGTAACCTCCCAACAGCTGGACTACTGGGATCGCTTGCGCCTGGTGTCCGCCCAAAGAGACAACCAAACCCGTTTCTACGACTTTCGCGATCTGATTGGATTGCGTACCGTCAAACAGCTGCTCGCAAAGGGCGTTCCGGCCAGTCGGCTCGGTCGCACCTTAACTGCGCTTCGTAAACAGCTCTCCCATATTCAGGCGCCTCTGTCCGAACTCCGTGTTCTTTCGAACGGAAAAGACGTTGTCGTTGAGCGCGACGGAGCTCGCTTAGAACCCCTTTCTGGCCAATTTGTAATGAACTTCGACACGCGCGAATTGCAGGAAAAAGTTCGCGTCATCTCGGAACGTACTGCGGACCAATGGATTGCGCTTGCTCTCGATTGCGAGGCCGCCTCAGCTAACACTAAAAACTGGATGGAGGCGATTGAAGCGTACGAGAGCGCTTTGCGCGTCGACCCGCGGCGAGTCGATGCACTCCTTAACTGCGGGACGTTGTATTACGAGCAGGGGAATTTCGAAAAAGCCTTAGCCTGTTTTCAGCGAGCTGTTGACGCTGATCCACAAGATACAATGGCGCATGCAAACCTGGGAAGCACTCTGGAAGAAGTCGGCGAGGCCGAACAGGCGCGACAACACTTGCGCATAGCCGTCCGTCTGAATCCCGACTATCCCGATGCCCGATACAACCTGGCCCTGGTGTGTGAAAAACTTGGTGCTTATGGAGAAGCGCGGGAACATTGGAAGAGTTACCTTCAGTTCGACTCTTCTGGTCCCTGGAGCGACTACGCTCGACAACGCCTATCTTCTTCACTATCGGCAAAGTCAGGCGTGTGAGTACTCCAGCACGTATTCCACCACTGATTGCTTCGATTCTACGATTTGCCGGGACAGCCACAGCTTCACTCTGTACAACTTACCTTCTGTGTGGATGCGCAAGGAATGCAACAGGGTTCATTTTGCTCGCGAGCGCGCAGAACCCTTTTTCTTTTGTGTACCTTTCCGTTGTGTCACGTCGAGGAGGATCGGCAACTCATATCTGGACCGGCTGTCGTATACGATCGAAGTCTCGATGTTCACTACAACGGATTGGCTGGTAATTCGGTCCAGCCCTAAATTCCGAAGATGATCGATGTCCTTGACAACTACATGGAGCATCACATCGTAGCGTCCGCTTACTAAAAATACGTTTCGTACCTCCGGAATCGATTCCATGTCACTCAGAAACCGATCGATGACGGCTCTTTCATACTTGGCGAGTTTAATGAAAGCAATCGCTTCCAAGTTCAAACCGATAGCTCGCGCGCTAACCTCTGCATGAGCACCGCGAATGATTCCGGACGCGCGAAGATTCCTGATCCGTTCGTGACAGGTGGATGGTGCTAACCGAACAGCTGCGGCAATCTCTTTATTCGATAGCCACGCATTCTTCTGTAGAAGTCGAATAATTTCGAAGTCGATTCGATCTGGAGAAGAATTATCCATAGTGAATTCGAATTATATTCGATTGCAGGCGATGAACTCCACCTGATAGATATTGGTTATCGGAGCCTCAGCGAGAGCATGAAGGCATGATGCCGCTGAGAATGTTGTCACGAGAGAAATGTAAATGGACAATTTGCCGCAAACCAAACCTCACGATTTAGCGCAGACAAACTCTTCATCCCTCAGCGCTAAGCTTCGGCCCATCTTCGTGGGCGAACATGGTATCCGCGCCGGTTGGAGCGCTTTGTTGTTCGTCGCGATTTATCTGCTTTTGGAAACAGCCACAACGGCAGTGCTCGGCCATCTTGTTTCGCTCGGTCCTAAAGAACCGATACCCCTGGGTCTCGCATTTCTTCAAGAATCTTGCGAACTAGCGCTTGTTTTCATAGCCACTGCGTTGATGGCACGCATTGAAAATCGACAGATTCTCTCCTACGGCTACATCGGTCCTCACAAGGCGATTCGGTTCGTCAGCGGCGCGCTATGGGGATTTCTTTGTTTGTCACTGGTAGTAGGAATCTTGTGGAAAGCGAAGTTACTTATTTTTGATGGAGCCTCGCTGACCGGTCTTGCTGCATGGAAGTATGCTTTCGGTTGGGCGCTGCTCTTTTTGCTGGTCGGCATCTTCGAGGAATCACTATTGCGCGGCTATCTTCAGTACACACTGTCGCGGGGAATCGGCTTTTGGTGGGCGGCATTGCTACTCTCCTTAGTCTTCGCGCTGTGGCATGCGAGCAATAACGGAGAATCACCCTTGGGATTGATGGAGGTCGGCCTCAGTGGCCTCTACTTCTGCCTCAGTCTTTGGTATACCAAATCGCTGTGGTGGGCTGTGGGCTTCCATGCCGGATGGGACTGGGGCCAATCCTACTTTTATGGAACTCCGGATAGCGGCCTGGTGATGAAAGGTCATCTGCTGACGTCGCATTCTTCGGGTAATCCGGTGTGGAGCGGAGGAGCAACAGGTCCGGAGGGAAGCTTATTGATCCTGCCCTTAGTCATTGTGATGTCCGCCGGAATGTGGATTTGGTGGGGCCGCAAGAGGAAAGCGTCACTTGAGTAGTGCCGTAGTGCAGAAAATTTATCGCTCGGACCTTTTTGCGCTTGATGGAGCCAGCGGGATGCGGCCTTCGATTTTGGCTCCGCGATGGCTGCCGTGGCGAACCGCCTGCGCGCGAAACATAGGCTTGCCAGCAACATTTACGTAAACGGGTTCGCGAGCGCGCTGTGGCAGCATCAGCACCTGGCCTGCTTCCAAATCGACCAACTCCCGAATGGATACTGTGCTTAAGGGGAGACTGAGATCGACAAGGAAACGGCAATCCACCATGCGCTCGCGCATGCGGCGCGAAGTGTCTCGCGAAGGGATGCGTTCCGAATAAGAGCCCTGGATCGAAAGACGCCTCAACAACGCATTTGCGATTACGGCAGGAAATACCATTGCCAGAGTTCCTGAAGTTTCTGCCAAACGCGCTTCAAAACCAAGGCACAGAATCTTTTCGCCCGGAAGCATTGTGTTCTGCATTTCCACGTTTCGCTGCCGCTGTTCGAATTTGAAGTCCAGATCCAGAACGGGAGCCCACGTCGCGTGAATATCGAGAAGGATCACGCGAAGAACCGACTCCAGCACTTGCTCTTCGATTTCCGTCAGGTCGCGGACGTCCATGGCGTCTGTGCCCGTGCCACCAAGCACCACATCAACAATTGGATAGGCAAGGCCGATGTCCAGCTGAATGGCGGAACGAGCATCAATTGGCATCACGTGCATGGAAGCGAAGTAAGTGATGTCCGGCAGTCGGCCAAGGAATTCTCTATAGGCAAGCTGCTCAACAGAAACCAGTTTCATTTCGAATGCAACACGCAGATGAGCGCCAATCGATCCGCTGAGGCGGCGCGCCAGAGATTCATGCAGGGTCGTAACAGCAAGCGCTTGTTCCGGTGCCAACTGATTTGACTTGCGCAGATCCCACGGAATTACTCTCTGCGTAGATCTTGCCGCTTTGTTTCCCGGAGCATTTTGTGCCGTCTGTGCTCTGTTTAGAAGTGCTTCAATCTGGCTTTTTTCCAGGGTTTTGCGCACACATCTTCTCCGATTGCAAAGAACGCTGGTGCAATTGCTGTGCCCAAAAGTATTAGAGATTTCTGATTCGTCCACAGTGGACTGCGAGACATCCCGTCACTTGGAATTTGTTGGCCGGGGCCGAGTCTGAAGCGAATCTTCAGCATCGACGCCCGTAATCAAGCGCGCGCCGCGGCTGAAAGTAAGGTATTCGAAACCCCACTGGACAAAGACAACGACGCGACTCTGGAATTCAACAATATATATAAGGTGGATGAAGAGCCAGATTAACCAAGCAAGTAGACCGGAGACGTGAAAGCCAAAGATATTCGCGACTGCTGCAGCGCGGCCAATGACAGCCATATCTCCTTTGTTGAAATAATGAAACGGCTTTGGTTCAGGTTTACCGTCAATGCGGGCGCGGATAGCCTTCGCCGCGTAAACACCTCCTTGCATTGCGACTTGCGCCACTCCAGGCAACGGCTTCCCTTTTTCATCTACGGAAGCAGCGAGGTCACCGACCACGAAAATGTCAGGATAATTTGGAATGGTAAGTTGCGGCGTGACTTTGATGCGTCCGCTGCGATCGGTTTCAGCATTGGTGCGCGCGGCCAAAGTCTTACCAAACGCGTTTGTCGTAACACCGCCAGCCCATAGAACAGTTCTTGCGGCCAGCGTTTCGGTGACATCCCCTCTTTTATAGGTGACGCCATTCTCGTCTACACCCGTAACCATAACGCCCTTTTCGATTTCGACGCCGAGACGAGTAACGAGCTTTTCTGCTTTGAGCGAAAGTTCCTCGGGGAACGCCGTGAGGACGCGGTTGCCGCCTTCCATCAAAATGATGCGGGCATTTCGCGGATTGATCCTGCGAAAGTCATGTTTGAGCGTTTGATTGGCAATTTCCGCGAGGGCACCCGCAAGCTCCATGCCAGTGGCGCCTGCTCCCACAATCACAAAAGTGAGCCATTGACGGGCTTCTTCTTCGGTTTCAGCGCGCTCGGCCCGCTCGAAGGCGTTAAAGAGCTTGTGGCGTATAGCGGTCGCTTCCTCAATTGTCTTCAGGCTCGGCGCCCACGTCCGAAATCCGTCGTTGCCGTAGTATGAGGTTTGCGAGCCGGTGGCAACGATTAGCGAATCATATTCAAAAACCGCGCCATCCTTGAGGCTGACGCGCTTTGCTGCCGGGTCAATATCCGCGGCCTCGCCGAGCAGAACCTGAGCATTTTTTTGGTTGCTCAATACACTCCTGAGAGGAGCCGCGATATCGCCGGGAGACAGGGAGCCGGTGGCCACCTGATACATTAAAGGCTGGAAAAGGTGAAAATTGCGGCGGTCAATCAGGGTGACTTGTACCGGGGCACGCCTGAGTTTCTGGGCTGCAAGCAGCCCTCCGAAGCCACCGCCCAAGATGAGTACCCGGTACGCCGGACCCATAAGTAATGAACCGAAAGTAGGCGTTGCAGAATCTAAGAAACATCATACTATTACACCCTCCGCAGGTGCACTTCAGGTTGGGACTGGTAAGAGCGCGGAATGGCGAGTCTGGCTCGGCAAGTTAGAATCTTCCAAGAAAACTGGCGATACGTGTCTCTGGTGGCCGTGTGCGTCACAGCCTTGCTTTTTGGCGCCGTCGAACGTGGCGAGGCGCAGCACATGCTTGCTCCTGCTCCTCTCGCGGAGAGTTCGTCACCCGCGAACGCTGTTCGGTCAGCGCCTTCGACGATTGTGATTGGGTTTATGGGCGGAATGGTGAAACGAAATGAGCCGAACCGCAGCGAAGTGCAACTTGCGGCGAAACTCCGCGAAGAGTATTCGAACACCGCGTATGTCGACACGTATGAAAACGCGCGCTGGAAAGAAGCAGAGCAAACGATTTTGAAGCTTTTGGATACTGACAAGGATGGAAAACTCTCCGAAGACGAGAAACGGCATGCGCGAATCATTTTGTTTGGCCACAGCTGGGGCGCATCGGCCACGGTGACGCTCGCTAAAGCTCTCGGCGACCTGGGCATTCCGGTACTGCTGACGGTTCAGGTGGATAGCGTCCAAAAGATGGGCCAGAAGGACGACATCATTCCCGCGAATGTCCAGGAAGCGCTGAATTTCTTCCAGCCGGACGGGATTTTGCACGGGCGCAAATTGATTCGCGCCGAAGATACAAGCAAAACCAAGATTCTTGGAAATTACGAAATGAATTACAAGCACACCGCGCTAGTCTGCCAAGGCTATCCCTGGCATCAACGCGTGTTTGCAAGAGAACACATGGACATCGAATGCGACCCCGAAGTTTGGACACAGATTGGATCGTTGATTCGTTCCAAGCTGCCGCAAATGCAGGCGCAAACACAAACTCTTTCGCAAGGAAAGTAAGCGGTACCGATCCTTTAATCTTCTAATTCCACACACCCGGGATTTTATAACTGCACTTCGGACAACAGCCGCTGCGCAGTTGATTCGTTTGCACCGTGTGCCAGGAGCGGCGAATTAGAATTGCGCCACAGCCAGGACAGTTTGTGTTGGCAGCGTCGCTGTAGATATTTCCCTCATAAACGAAATGCAGCCCCGCTTCGAGCGCGATGGCTCGCGCATGATGCAAAGTTTCCGGCGGCGTATGCGGCTTGTCCTGCAATTTGAAGTCAGGGTGAAACGCCGTGAAGTGCAGCGGCACGTCTGGACCAAGACGTTCGAGAATCCAATCGGCAAGGCGGCGCGTTTCGCTCGCGTCGTCATTCAGAGTCGGAATCATGAGGTTCGTAATTTCAAACCAAACGTTAGTTTCGTTCTTGAGCCACTGCAACGTGTCGAGCACTGGTTGAAGATGCGTGAGCGTGATTTTACCGTAGAAATTTTCTGTGAACGCTTTTAAGTCCACGTTGGCGGCATCAATATGCTCGTAAATATCGTGAAATGCTTCGCGCGTGATGTAGCCATTTGTGACCATTACTGTTTTTAATCCATGCTGTTTTGCTGCGCGGCAAATATCAATTACATATTCGCCCCAAATCGTCGGTTCGTTATAAGTGAACGCAATAGACGGACAATTGTGTTTGCGCGCGAGAAGCGGAACTTCTTCCGGTGCGACTTGATGCGAGTTCACCTGATCGTGGCGCGATTTGGAAATGTCCCAGTTCTGGCAAAAGAAGCAGCCCATATTGCAGCCGGCCGTGCCCATGCTGAAGACGCGCGTACCCGGCAGAAAATGATTCAGTGGTTTTTTTTCAATTGGATCGACTTGCAACGCTGCTGGCGAACCGTAGCCGAGGCTGTAGAGTTTGCCGCCACGATTGACGCGAATAAAACAAAAACCGGATTGTCCTTCGTGAATGTGGCAATGCCGCGGGCACAGAAAACAATGGACGCGATTACCGGGTTCGGGTTCCCACCACCGGCCTTCGTGAAGAGTTTCCGTGTCCTGAAGAATGGAGAGTTCCGCCATGGAGTCTCACCTTCAGGAAAATTATACGCTTCTCTTTCGCGGCAGTCGTCTCAAGCGAGGTGGCGAAGATGACGCTGAGCGCGGCGGCGTTCGGCGGCCCAGTCCACGAAATTCTGCAAGTGGCTGCGGTATTTCCAGGAGAGGCGAAAGAATTTCGCGGGCGTCATGTTGTCGGCTTCTTTGCCCAGAAAAGTTTCAAATCTCCAGCGCAGGTAAGGACTCTTCCAAGGTTGGAAGCGGTAGCCGCGTGCAACGATCCAGTAATAGCGCAACGTTCTAAACATTGTCGTTCTGCGTTCAACTCCCGACGCGCGGGAGATTCTGCTCTTTCAAGGATGTCTGGCAAATGGTGCGCCAACTCCTCCAAACGTTTCAACCAAACAACAACTAGCCCATGGGGACGGAAAGATGTTCGTGAACCAGCACCCAGCTCGGGCCCCGCTTTTCCCAAATTCCAGTGTAGCGAACATCGGCTTCGGTGGATTTGCCGTCCTTTGTTTTCATGGACAGGTGCATGGGAACGGTGGTCCAGGCAATCATGCCGTGGCGCGTGACTTTCAGATCTTTGCCAGCGGTCAAGGAAGCTGCAGCGGCGTTGTCGAAGAATTCTTTTTGGACGCCTTCGCGGTATTCCTTCCAGCCATGATAGGAAAAGGGAGCGAGGTCGTAGAAAACGGCACCTTGCTCCCTGGCGTAGAACTTTGCGGCTTTGTCCGGATTGCCGCTGCTCCAGGCAGCGCAGTAATCGTCGGTGAGCTTGCGGAAGGTTGCCGTGTCTGTGGCTTGCTGCTGCGCGCGAGCGCCGACGAATGTCAGCAGTGCGCCGAAGAGCGCGAGTCCCACGTAAAGCAGCCAACGCCAGCGTTCCACTTTTGCAGCGGAATACGATGCACCAGCAGGAGTCATCCCAAGCCCCTCCCAAAAGGTTTGTTTCGGACTTTTTTGCCCACTTGCCCAGCTAAGGCTGTCGTGTGTGGGCATACCGTAGTGCGAAACGGGGATTTTTTCAACAGATGATTCATTTTGCCTGCTGGCGCGGAACAGGCTGGGTGCCCCACCCCCGGGGGTTTTGTATAAATGTGAAAAGAAAAGGCTTGTGGGAGAGGGTTTTGCAAGAGTGTGAAAAGGAAGGATTTGTTTTGCCCTGTTTTCGTGTAAAGAGAGGAGGGTTTTGGATGAGTGTGAAAACAAAGGGTTTGAAAGTGCGTGTTTTGATATTGATACGGTGATGCGAGGAGAACGAGGGTTTTGCGAGAGGTAAGAGACGCGATTCCGAATGGAGGCGGGCTAGACACTCGGAAGGATAGCAGAGAATAGTTATCAAGTCAATAGATATTTTTTAGGTAATTCGAATGGATCTGGGAGCGGAGAACCAAGGGCAGCTAAGCGAAGAACAGCCTACCTTTTGCAGAAATCGCAAAAGGTCACCCGCCTGTCCTAATTTCATTTCATTTGATTACTTGTTGGATGGCGGTCGCGATCGACTTGCGCCACCCAGCCAGGGTTTCAAATCTCGGTATAGAACCAGCACGCCGATGCCGAACCAAATTACCGCCGAAAGGAATGCTGCTTCGAGCCCACTACGTTTGTATTCCAAAACGCAAAACATAACACCGGCAAGGCATATGAAGACGATAAGCATTCTCAGTCTCGTTCCCTTTGTAAATATCACGAGAGTTCCTCGAATCTTATTAAATGCTCCAAAAACGGCCTTCAAATGCTATCACGGTTTCTTTTGCCAATAGCAACCATGGAATAGATTGGAGACGGCAGATTTTCCCTCTAGATAGAGAATCTTTGAAGGACCATGAAAAGCGCCATACGCAGCGATTACTTGGCTTCCATCTGCTATTCCAGCAACAGCACCAGCAGCGCATCCAGCGAAAGCACCTGCATCGTCGGCAACCTTGTCGCCAATAAAGGCGCCAGTTACGCAGCCAATCCCAGCAGCCCATGCTACGCCCTCAACGAGGTCAGTTACCATAGTCTGTGGAAGCTCCGCAAATGCCTTATCGACCGCGGGGTTGCTAAATGGATCTACGCAACCAGGTTTCCCTTGAGGCGGCTTTGGAGGGTTTGACCTTTTGTCGCAAGCGTCTCCGGGCGGGCACCAACTGGGAAGCGATGGATCATCTGTTTGAATTGGTGAGCCATACCCGACTATGCCGTAGCCCCATTCGTAGGTATCAGGCACTGGTTCTCTAGTGGACGAACTCCATTCTTGCCGCATGAAGCCCCATCCGTAGACAGGAATTTGCATCAAGTCAAATTCGTTCCAATTTGAGCCGAATCCGGGTTGAGAGGCTAGAATACCAAGGGAAATATTAAGGAGGGCCCCCCACCCAGCCCCATTGCCGTATCCGGGAATGTTTACCATGCCAGAGGGGTCGATTGAGTTGGTGGGATTGTTGGCCGTGTAGGCATAAGCATTGTGAGACTGGAGGTCGCCGACGGAGCCGCCGAGCGGATCGGTGGACATAAAGCGGGCGAGGCGGGAGGAGTAGTAGCGAGCGAAGGCGTAGTTGAGACCGGTTTCGGAATCGAGTTCGTAGCCGGTGAAGCGATAGTTGGGTGGGCAGGCAGTGGTTTGCAGGCGCGCGGTGTAGGAGATTTCCTGGCCGTAAGGAGTGAAGTCCGCGTCATAGCAGAGCTGACCAGGAGTCTGGCTGGGGCCGTTGCCGGTTGTGATGGTGCGCGTGGTGCCGAGCTGATCGGCGAAGAAATAGAAGATAGAGCCGGTGCCGGAGTGGGAAATGATGAGCGGGTCAGAGAAGAACGTCCCACCCTTTGCAAAATGCAAAAGCGCAAAGGGTAGGCCACCCAAGAGGTTTTTCAGATTTCGAGTGTGCCACCTGCCTAGTCCTTCGCGGAATCAATTTGGGGTTCTGGGTTCTCTTTTGAAGCAGCACCCTCGACATCGGGCAACATATCTTTCGGCTGGGAGCAGGTGCCCAAGAGGATCAGACAATTTAGTTTGAGACGATTCGCCAGTTGCGTAAATTGCGCGGAGTCGTGAGGTGAAACCTGAATGCCCATTCGCGGCACTTTTGATTCGCGGATGATACGCGAACCCTCTCTAAGCTTGGAATCAGCAGATTGTTGGACGAAAACCTCGATGTATCGGTTGGCGTGCATTTGTGCGATACATACGTACCGCTCTTTCAGAACGTTGTCTGATATCCTGACTTTGGCGAGAAATGCAGTCTGGGGCCAGATAGGAATCAGCTTCGAGACTGGGTTTTGAACAGATAGAAGGTAACTGCAGCCTTCGGGAGAACACGACTTCGGGACATCGTCGTGGCTTAGTACATTGCCGTCATATTTTGCGGAAATAGCGCTCAAGTCCGCGAATGTTGATTTTTCGATCTGTAGGGCGGAAATCTCACTGCGAAGATGCTGTGCCCGTCTAAAGGACCTGATCCCCACGCAAAAAAAAGCAAGCGCGCTTGCGATTAGAGAAGTTAAGACTAACCAAACAATAATCTTAAATGTCGAGCGATGGGGCTTATCTGTCATCTTTCCCTCGTTTCAAACTACTGGCTGTTCGGGCACGGCTTTCCTGGAGACATTTGCATCGGAGCTAGTTCGCCATTGACCTTTACGATTTGCCTGCCGTTCTGATTGACGGAATCAACTTGGAGGCTTGGATAATCCTTCCCGTTTATAGTTACTGGAAGTGGTTGCCATGGATGCCCGTTGTACTGCGAGACAAAGGACTGCTTATAACTATAGCTACTGCCGGCGAAATAGCCCGCACGGATGTGGTCGCCTACGCTATCCCCCTTCCAATTCTGTGATGGCACAAGGTCAATATTACTAGGGGAGAAGTTTTCGGCTACCTTGAGAGATGGTACCGGCCCCTGGGCACCATTAGCTAGCTGCACCTGATAATCCCTCCAACGACCATCGTCGTCGGCGCAATCGACCAACAGGACGAGGCGATAGGGCGATCCAGCGCCGCCGCGACCGCCCCCGTTGAGCAAGCCTAGCCAGTCGAGATTGGCGGGCTGACGACAGTCTCCAAGCAATTCGGCGAGGCATGGGTCGTAAGCAATTTGGAGGATATCAAAATTGTTGATTATGCCCGCACCCTGCAAAAACATATTATTTTCAATCTGCGCGTCACCGCCCCAGAAGTCCGCCCAGCTCCCGCCGAATAGGTCCACTCCGGCGGCACCCGCCAGACAGAGCCCAACTTGGCACTCCCAGCTGGGCATGCAGCCGATTTTGAGGTCGGGGCAATCGTTCATTCCTGATGGGTCGATGCGGTTCAAAGGATTGTTTGAAGTGTAAGAATATGCGTTGTGAGATTGGAGGTCGCCGACGGAGCCACCGAGTGGGTCGGTGGAGAGGAAACGGGCGAGGCGGGAGGAGTAGTAGCGAGCGAAGGCGTAGTCGAGGCCGGTTTCGGAGTCGCGTTCGTAGCCGGTGAATTTGTAGCTGGGCGGGCAGGCGGTGGTTTGCAGGCGCGCGGTGTAAGAGATTTCCTGACCGTAGGGAGTGAAGTCTGCGTCATAGCAGAGCTGGCCGGGAGTTTGGCCGGGGCCGTTGCCGGTGGTGATAGTGCGCGTGGAGCCGACCTGGTCGGCGAAGGAATAGAAGATGCCGCCGGTACCAGAGCGGGAAGCGATGCGGCGACCACCGAAGAAAACGTATTCGTTGTAGGCGGCGTTGGTGGTGCTGCCAGTGCCGTCGGTTTCGGCCAAAGCGTCACCGGAAATTGAGCGCCAATAGAGTTTTGTAACGGTGCCACCGGAGCAGTCGCTTGCGGCTCCGGATTTTTTGGCGACGCGGAGACCGTTGCCGTCATAGACGTAGCACCAAGGGCCGCCCGTGACTCCAGTTACCTTGTAGAGACGGTTTTCGTCGTCGAAAGAGTAGGTGACGCCGGATTGTCCATCGCCGGTCATGTTGCCCGAAGCGTCGTAGGCGAACGTGGAACTCGAATTGATGTGATTGTTTGCGTCCACGGTGACGGTTCCATACCCAAAGGGACAAGTCGGCAATGTTTGTGTGCCGGAATTAAGGTTGTTGAAATTGGCGAGAGCATCGTCGGCAGCCAGCCCGTCCGGTCCGAACTTCTGGCCCCAGCAATCAACACCAGACGTGGCGGAACTGATTGCAGTAAGGATGCGATTGAGAGGATCGTAGGTCAGCGTCTGCGTGCGGCCAGTATCGGCGTTATTGGTGATGGTGGTCACGGAGCTGTTGTCGCCTCCGGTCAAACTATAAGCCAAGGAAAGGTCCATGGCAGTGCCTGCTGTGGAGGTGGCTTTGGTGGTGGTGTATTCGAGACTGTTGTTGTATGTGTGTGATTCGGTAATGCCGGTGAAACCGCCGCTGACTTGGCCGGTAATGACGGATTGAAGCGCTCCGATGGCTGCGTAACTAGCGGTGAGAGCATATTGAGGGCCGCCAACGGCCGAGTCCTTGGCGGTGAGAAGCCGCTGGGCATTGCTAACGGTGTAGTTCAGCTGCTTTGTGCTGGGATAGGTGATTGCGGCGATAGAGCTGTCCAAATTATAGGAGTAAGAAATAGTTTGCGTGACGCCGAGGATGGTGCGTTTTTCGGTGACGATTCTTCCGGCGGCGTCATGCGCCCAGGATGTGGCACCACTCGAATCGCACATGGAAGTCATGCGGCCTTTGGGATTGGAATCGGTGAGCGTGGGCGGAGTTGTGGTGCAGCCTGTGAGTGCAGTGCCGTCATAACCGTATTTAACGGCGGGAGTCGTGTCCGAGTAGGTTTTGCTGGTTAAGCGATTGAGCGCGTCATAGGAATAGGTGGTTGTGACTGCGCCAGTCGTGCAATTGGTGTTCTGATTTGGCGCAGGAGCGGTACGGGTTTGCAAGTTGCTGTTGTTGTCGTAGGTGAAGGTGACGGCACAGTTCGTGCCGCCGGAATTGGCGCGCTCCGGGATTGTGATGGACGTGACTCTTGAGAGTGCGTCATACGCATAAGTTCGAGTCTGGGACGGGGTGCCGCTGCGAACGACCTGCAGCAAGTTGCCAAGCGGATCGTATTTGTAGCAAACGTACGAAGTGAGCGCGCCGGTGCCATCGGGTTCATCGCCTTCGATGGTGTGGCCGAGGCCATCGGTCCAGATTTCACGTTTCCTGCTTGTGCTCTCATCAACGGTGAGGATTGGGAAGCCGAGGCCGTAGGTGCCGGAAGAACAAAGCTGAGTGGTGTTTACACCAGTGCCGGTGACGGCTGCACCATAAAATGTTTGAGAAGAGGTACCGTCCGGATGAAGCACTTTGATTGTTCGGCCCGCAGCGTCGTAGGACGGAGTCTCCAGGCCGTAGGTTACGTCACCCGTGCTGCGATAGGCGTGGGAGACAGAGAAAACCTGGCCGCGGACGTCGTAGGTTGTGTCCACGCTCGTTGCGCCTTCGGGATCGCTGACGAGGGTTGTTTTGATCGTGCGACCGAGCCCGTCGAGATTAACCCGATCTTGCCGGCATGAGTTAGCAATGGGACAGGAACTCAACGGCGTGGTCGACGAGTCATTGATATCGGTAAATGTGTCTACCTGGGTAGCTGAGGTGTAGCTAATGGACGTCCACGGATTTGCGTTACCGGTTCCACCTGCGATGGGAAGCGAGGGGCCGTAGGTGCTCGATAGCCTGCCAGCGGAATCAAAGTGGACATAGCTGCTTTTGCCGTTCTGATTCGTGGCTACTGCCTGCGCTCCGCTATAAAAGTAATAGCCCGATGTTATGGTTCCGGCACTGCTACTGAGGGGAGGCGTAGTCGTAGTGACGAAGGCGTCGGTTGGATAACCAAGAGCAGAGTGTGCTGCCGGAGGATTCGTTGGGCTCGATGAGCTGTCATCAAAGAAGGTATCGGTATAACTAAATGTCGTCTGATTGTTGAGAGGATCTTTCACGGTCAAGAGCTGACCGGCGGTGTCATAGGTCATCGTGGATTTGACGAAACTGGTGCTGCAGGAAGAGAGATTCGTGCAGCGCTGGATGGAAGTGAGATTTCCACGAGAGCCAGTGACGCTGGTGAGTTGGGGCGTTCCCGTCGGGGCCCCGATGGGAGTGGTCTCGTCGTAATTGTTGTTGGTCTGCGCGAGAAGTGTGCCACTGCCATTTTGAACGGAGACCTGCTGCGTGAATGCGGTGATATTGCCAAGCGATGCGTACGTGATGAGGGTTTTTCTTATCGGTGTTGTGGGTGCGGCTCCAGAGCCGAAGGCATATTGGTCCACCTCCGTCGGAACTCCGACTGAGTTGTATGCGCTTACCGATTTTGTGACAAGCGTTGTGGAACCGGAACTCGGAATAGTTGTGGTGACTAAACGCTGCATGATTGGCAAAGTTACGGTCGCGGATGTACAGGCCGGACCTGCGCCGTTGTAACAGGTGTCAATGGTTGAGAGCAAGGTGCCGGACGTTGAGCCTTGATAGATCTGGCGCTCGGTTTCGTAGATTCCTTGAAATTGGATTTTGGTTGCGTTGCCGGCCGGATCGGTAATCGTTGTGGTCGAGGCTGCCCCGGTGCCCTTAGCCTGAGCATAGCTCCAACTGCCGCCCGATGTGGCACGTGTCAGCGTAGCCGTAGAGCCATCGGCGCAAGTGATTCCGTTGCTTCCGCCAGAATAGCTATACGTGATCGTCCCGCCCGTCGGAAGGGTCACAGTTGCGACGCGGCCAGTAACATAACCCGTGTTGCCCGGCGTATTTTCGTAAGTAAATGTATATGCCGAATTATCTGGGAGGGTCACATCGTTTACCAGGCTAACGTTAGTCGCGGTGTACTCCGTAATACCGCTGCACCCGAAATTTGTTTTGATATTTTTGGTGGTGTAATGGACTACGTATGAGGCCGGAGTACCGGACGCAGGCGTATACGCGAAGGTAGTCGGGCTGGAGCCGGAAATCGTCAGAGCGGTTGCGCCAAGAGTGTCCGTGAAAACTCCGGCAGAGGACACGTTGATTTGGTTCCCATTGCGGTCCGTGAAGCTGGTTGCGTAGGGGCCGCTTGGCGGAGTGGTGTTAAACGGGACATTTAAAGAACCGCCACTCTTCGTCGTGATTGGCCCGCCAGGAGTGGGAGAACCGTAACCAGAACCGTCTGTAGCGCCTCCAGGGAAATTGTTGTAAGTGGTTGTGACACCTCCCGGGGCACAACCACCTGATTTTACTTCGAGATTGCCGGTTATTGGGTGCTGCGCACCCCATGGGTCGTAGTAAACGTATCCGTATTGATTGGTATCCGCGCCGGTAGGATGTCCCATACCGTCGTAGCAGTAGCTAACGCTGTATAAGTATGTGACATACCCGGTAAAACCACTCCCGATGTTGCTAAACGACGACCAGCCCCAGCTAGCGACCGGTTGCCAACTCTTTGTGCTGCCGGAACTCAGCGGATACCAAACAGCACCGTCGTAAGAAAGATCGTAGAAGAAATTTGTGCCGCGGCCGGGCTTGTTCACGATGGGGATTGTCCAATGCTGGTTGAGATTTGCATTGTTGATGGCGTCCGGTCCACCGGAGTACGAGCCGAAGGGTGGGGTGCCGGTTTGGACTTGAGCAGAGGCGGCCTGCGGTAGGAGCAAAACCAGCAGAAACAGCAGATTCCTCGCTGCGCTCGGAATGACGGAGGGCACGATATATCGTGCCCCTACACGAAGGACGGCTTTGTTGGCGGTTTTCACTGGGCACCTACCTGGGCGGCGGTGATGCCCGTGTTGAGTGCGGCGTTTTGAAATTGGAGGTCGAGGGCGAGAGTGCTGTTTATGAATTTCTGAATGTGAAACGGAATTTGAGCGCCGTTGACGGCGCGATAGTCAGAGAAGCGGAGTTCGACGGGGATGTCGAGGAGTGCATTGTTGTCGGGATGGATGTTGTAAGCGATGGAGGCGGGGAAAAGGGTTGTAGCATCGAGAAAGATGTCAATTTGACTGAGATGTTGCGTGAGGGCGGCAACGTCGCTTGAGAGCGCGGGAAATTGCTGGGAAGCGGCGATATGGATGACGGATTCGTTGTTTCGCGTTTCGGAGCCGATGAGGGTGAGGATAGAACTTTGTACGTTTGTTGAAGCCGCAATGGTGAACACCGGGAACCAGCCCCAATCGTTGACGAGATTGTGATCGGCAATTGAGTGGATGACTCCGTACGGGCCAGACCAGCCGCCGGTGGGCGCGTTCGAGACAAAGGATTTGAATTCGCTGCGGGGGCCGGAGGGAAAATTGAAATCAAGGCGCGTGGCGCCTGACGAAAGAACCTTTAGGGTGACGGTGCCGGATTCGTCGTCAGAGCCGGCGATGCGGCGGGCGGTGCCGGTGAGTGTGACGTCGGAAATTTGCGTGTTTCCGACTTGTGCGGCGAGCGATTGCTGAAGAAGTGCAAGGGCAGAAATGGCTGGCGGAGAGGATTGCTGAGCTGGACTAGAAACTGAAATCAGGCTGAACGAGCACACCAATACCAAAACATGACGAAAGCGGGACATTTTTGGCCCCCAAGGAACAGCGAGTGCCAAGCTGTATACAGTTACGGTACTTTCGCGTCAAGTCGTTTTTGCTAAAGTAACTAAATATCTTATTTCGTGATAGTACTGCTGTGGAAAAGTGCGATCGGAGCGGACAAGAAGGCAGGCGAACGGGATGGCTTGCACATATGGGACGAAACGTTTCGCTTGACGTGATTGGTGCGGGGGCATAGGCTCGCGGCAATTTGTCGAGAGTGGTTATGCCTCTACTTTACCCGGGGGCTTTTCAACGATGGGGCCGCGTACGCGCGGGAAGATGCGCGAGAAGGTTGGTTGCGCGTTTTTTGCCGGGGTTGGCCTGCGGTTTACTCCTTCCCTTTTCAGCTTATTGCCAAGACAACGGAAGCACGGAAAAAGAGTGGTTCGGAAACGGCGTAGCGATTTCCGTGACGGTACATGACGCTTCGGGCTCGCCAATTTCTTCAGCTGCGACGGTGAAGCTGCTTCGCGGAACGATTCCCAGTGCTCAGGGACAGACCTCGCGCGGGAGCGCAGAACTCATTGTGAACAATATTGGAGAGTTCACGGTGATTGTGGATGCGCCCGGATACAAAGAGGCTCAGAAGGACATTTCGGTTCTGATGAACGGGAACATGCACGTGGACGTGTACCTGCAGCCATCAACAGCGACACAGATGGCAACGGGAACGCCGGGCGGGGTGATTCTTGCGCCGAAAGCGAAGGGGGCGCTGGGAAAAGCGCTGCTGGCCCTCGCAGCGGACAAAAACGAGGAAGCCGAGAAACAACTGACAGTGGCGATGAAGCTGGCGCCCGGGCATCCAGACGTGTTGTACGCGCAAGGCGTGCTGCGCATCAAGCAGCACAAATGGAGCGAGGCGCAAAGCGCGCTGGAAAAGGCGACGCAGATTGATCCGAGCCATGGGCGGGCTTTTGCGGCGCTGGGGATGGCGCTTTGTGATCAGGGGAAATACGCCGAGGCGATTGTCCCGCTGGAAAAATCGCTGGAGATCGATGCGGCCGGCACATGGGAGACACGTTGGGCGCTGGCGAAAGCTTACTACCAGTGCCAGCGATACGAAGAAGCGGTGAATGTTTCGCAAGCGGCGCTTGCGGGTTCGAACGGCAAGGAGCCGAAGATTGCGCTGCTGGTGGCGCAGTCACTGACGGCAACGGGCCGCTACGAAGATGCGGCGCAGGTTTTGCGCGAATTCCTGAACGAGAACGAGTATGGAGACCGCAAAGAGACCGCGACAGCGCGGCGGTGGCTGGAGAACTTGGCCGTGAACGGCAAAATTCAGACAGCAAAGAACTAATTGTCGCCCGATCCCATTTCCCAAATTGACAGGATTCTTCCCTCGCCAGTCAATACTCGACTTTCGCCGGTACCTGTAAAAAACCTGCATTTGGACACCTGTTCCAAGCCGCCATTCGCCGGTAGGTAGTCTCTGTTGACCGAATAGCCCGCGCGTTGATGTTCCCGTGCCCCTTACTCTGGGCTTGCAAGGACGAAGTGGCTGGCAGGAGGGGTTATGCAAGGGCAGACGCAGAAGGGATTCAGTGGCAAATCTAGCGATAAGGCCAAGGTTGGCCGATTGATGTTTTGGCTGGGTTCGCTGGTGTTTCTTGGGGAATCGTGGCTCTTAATTGCCCGTCTGGCGGAATTTTGGCGCGGCTCCGGCGCTGCATCCCTCGGCTTGGTGGCTGCGCTCGGCGTAGTAGCACAGAAGGCGTTGTCAATTCTGGTATGGAATCAAGGCTTGCTGCTCGCCGCCGCGGTGAAGGTGCTGGTATTATGCTGCCCGCTGGTAATCCTATTCGCAGGTTTTGTGATCATGAAGAGCGTGACTCACGCTAATGAAGGGGCTGCCATCAAGGGGCAAGCCACGTCCGAAGAGGGAGACGACCGATGAACTCGGAGGATTTTCGGCGCGACCTCGAAGACAAAATAAAGAGAGAAGCCGGCCAGTTTAGAGGTGTGCGCCTGCGGAGAGGAGATTTTCGCGGGGGTTTCGCATGGGGCGGAGTGATTTTATTCGTTGGTATCGTGCTTCTGCTGGATCACCTGGGAGTTATTTCCGCGGCGGGGCTTTGGCGTTTCTGGCCGATGATTCTAGTGCTCGCCGGCATTGTCAACATTCTGAATGAATGCCGCCGCGTTTGGGGCATATGCCTGTTGCTCGCGGGCATACTTCTGCAACTCGGAGAATTTGGGCTCGTTCATGTGACGTGGGCTTTGCTGTGGCCCGTGCTGATTATCGGCGTTGGGATGTCGCTGATGTGGGGATCGATCAAAGCGCGCAAAGCCGTGGAAGGGAGCGAGGAAGTCACAACCGGACCCGGCGCGTTGAATGAGTTAGCGGTGTTCAGTGGCGTCGAAAAGCGAATTATGGGCAAGAATTTCCGCGGAGGACGGTTGGTGGCGATCTTTGGTGGGATTGAAATTGACCTGTGGCAGGCGGAAATGGAGGGCGACACAGTTGTTCTCCAGGTGGATGCAATCTTCGGCGGCGTGGAGCTTCGAGTTCCGGATACGTGGCTTGTCTCGTCAGAAGGACAGGGAATTTTTGGCGGCTATTCCGATACCACACGCTTGAATCCTCCGGCCGACCCGAGCCAGCCGCGAAAGAACCTGGTGATACGCGGGATGGCGCTCTTTGGCGGCGTCGAAATCAAGAACTGACGCGACTGAGCCGCGCTCATGGCAAACAACTCATTTACCAAAAATTTGCCGAAGATTGTGTTCCGCATTCTTTGGCTGCCGATGGGCGGCTTTCTTTTCATCCTTCTGAATTCTAAAGGAGAAATGAGAGCGCTCGACGCGGCCGTGATCGCGTATCCCGTCTGTCTATTTGGGCAATTCACGCTGGCTGCCGCGAAATATTCCTGCAAATCGTCGCCACTCGAGCGGACAAATGCGTGGCAATTGCTTGGGACGCACTTGCTCGCGTCGCAGATCATGGGGCTGCTCTGGTACAGCCTGGCGCGGACGATTATCTACGTGGTTGCGTTTGAACCTGCGCTGCAAGGGCTTGATCAAAGATTTTCCGGCCGCGGCATCATCGTTTACGTGGCAGGCAGCGCGTTTTACTGGATCTCAGTTCTCTACTATTACGTCGTGTTTGCGCGGGAAAATTCGATGAAGGCGGAAGCGCGCGTGATCGAAACAACCATGCTCGCGCGGGATGCGGAATTAAAAGCACTGAAGGCACAGCTCAATCCGCATTTTCTCTTTAACAGCTTGAACTCCATCAGTGCGCTGACCAGTATTGACGCTGGACGCGCACGCGAGATGTGCATTTTATTAGCAGATTTTCTTCGAACGACGCTGCGGGTTGGAGAGCACGCAGTAATTCCCTTTTCGGAAGAGCTTGGTCTTGTGGAGCGATTCCTGTCCATAGAAAAAGTCCGATTCGGCGCGCGGTTGAGGACAGAGGAAGCGATCGAAGATGAAGCGAGGAAGTGTTTGTTGCCTCCGCTGCTGTTGCAGCCACTGGTCGAGAATGCCGTCACTCGAGGCATCGCTAATTTGCCGGAGGGAGGCACCGTGAAAATCGCGGCAAGATGTGCGAGCGGGCGGATGTTAATCACGATTGAGAACTCTTTTGACCCAGACGCGCCGCCTCGCAAAGGGAACGGCATGGGATTGCGGAACGTGCGCGAGCGGCTCGAAGCCCGGTATGGGAAGGAAGCAAGCTTACGGACTTCCGCTGACGGGGAACGGTTTGAAGCCACAGTTGTACTGCCTGTTGAAACTGAGGTAGCGCGATGAGTCCTACCTGTGAAAAGAAATTGCGGGCGCTGATAGTGGATGATGAAGAGTTGGCGCGGTTTGTCGTGCGCGAATTACTGGAAGCACATAGCGAGATGGAAGTTGCGGCGGAATGCGTGAACGGATTTGAAGCCGTGAAGGCGGTTGCGGAACACAAGCCCGATTTGCTTTTTCTCGATGTGCAAATGCCAAAGCTCACTGGCTTTGATGTCCTGGAGCTCATCGGCACGGACATTCCTGTGATTTTCGTTACCGCGTACGACGAATATGCGATGAAAGCGTTTGAAGTGCACGCGGTGGATTATTTGCTGAAGCCCGTGGGCAAGGAACGCTTCGAAGCGGCGCTGGAGCGCGCCAAGACCAGGATTGCAGCAAAGTTGCCGATGCCGGCAGAGGTTGTCGCGGCTGCGCGGGCGCCAGGGCAATTCATCGAAAGAATTGTAGTGAAAGATGGAACGCGGGTAACTCTGATTCCCTGCTCAAAACTTGACTATGCGGAATCGCAAGACGACTACGTTGGCCTCGCGAGCGAAGGAAAAAAACATCTGAAGCAGCAGACGATTGCGAGCCTCGAAGCGTCGCTCGATCCTGCGTTGTTTGTGCGGATTCATCGCTCGTATTTGGTGAATCTAGAGCGCGTTGTACGAATCGAGCCTTACGGAAAAGACAGCCGAATGGCGATTCTGGCCACGGGTGCGCGACTGCCGGTAAGCAAAACAGGATATGCGCGACTGAAGGCATTGCTGGATGAGCGTGACTGACGCGCAGATTTCGGCCGGCGAAAAAGTTTACGCGGCGAGACGCCGGACCCAGATGCGCGACGTGGCAGGTTTGCCAAGATGGATCGTTTTGCCAGCGGCGTGAAGCGTCATCGTTTCGTCGTACTCACGTTTTTCAACACCGACTTTTGTTCCCGGACGCAGATGCAACCCTTCCAAGAATTTCAAAAATTGGCCGTCTTTTTCATATACACAAACGATTTCAGCTTTGTCCTTCGCGCGTAAGTCCGAAAGCAATACAGCTCCTTGCTTGCGAAGTTGCGCAATGCCGCCGCGAATGGGAACTCCGTGAGGACAACTGCTTCTGTCGCCGAATCGTTTTAGAAGAAGCTCTTCCACCTCTGGCGAGATCGCATGCTCAAGGCGTTCTGCTTCGTCGTGAGCTTTGGACCAAGGAAGGCCGATCACATCCGTGAGCAGCATTTCGGCAAGCTGATGGCGAAGCGCCATACGTTCGGCAAATTGGCGGCCTTTGCGAGAGAGGTCAATGCGGCCGGTGCGATCCACGCGGACGAGGTCGTCGCGTGTTAAGCGTTTGAGCGCGGCAGTCACAGCCGGAGGAGTTACACCGAGTTCTTCTGCAAGACGCGCGCTAATCGGCGCATGGCCCTCTTCCAGCATTTCCCAAATTGCTTTGAGATAATCCTCGCGCGATACGCTTGTTTTCTGCTGCTTCACTCGTCATTCGCCTTTTTTAAATTTACTGCTGGCGCATCTGTTTTGCCGGAGGTACGCAGATTCTCGGCCAACTCGCCAATTCTAGTTCGAATCTTTTCGAAAATTCTTTGATACGTCTCAGGATCGGCACCAAAAGGATCTTCCACGTCCCAGTCTTCCACTTTTTCGTAATCCTCGAATACACGATACTTTTCCATGCCACTCATATTGATGACGAGATCTACTTCCTCCCAATGCGCGTGCATGACGGGTTTGGACTCAAGCCCGGCGGCAGAATAGTTGTTTCTTTCGAGCGTTTCGATTGTTGGTTCGGCGACGTAGCCGAGTGGGGTCAATCCGCCACTTGTGACTTCCCACAAATCAGGCGCGTCCTGGCGGGCGATTGCCTCCGCCATCGGGCTACGGCATGAATTTCCAAGACAAACGAAAAGCACCTGTAACTTTTTGCGAGGCTTCATCAGTGAAGAAATTCTCTCACACTGCGGCAGGCTTGGCTTGATTCGCGGCGGCCATTTGCAAGAAGTGAGAGTGGACTGTTGTATCCGCGGTGAGTTCGGGATGAAATGTCGCCGCGAGCAAATTGCCTTTTTGCACGAGCACGGGCTTGCCAGCGTATTCGGCAAGTACTTCAAGGTTCGCACCTGCGCGTTCGATAATCGGCCCGCGAATGAAAACCATTTCCATCGGCTCGGATTTGAGTTTGGAGGGGCCAAAGAAGACGTCGCTTGCGACCTGGCGACCGTAGGCGTTGCGGAGAACGGTCATGTCCATCAGGCCGAGGGAAGGTTGCGCTGGATTTTTCACTTCAGTGGCAAGAAGAATTGCTCCGGCGCAGGTGCCGAAAATCGCGCGGCCATCTGCGGCAAATTTGCGGATAGCGTCGTGCAAGCCTTCTTCCTGGAGAAATTGCAGTTGCGTGGTACTTTCGCCGCCGGGAAGAACCAGGCCATCGCAGTCTTTGAGATCCGCGACTGTGCGGACTTCAGCGGTTTCCGCGCCAAGGCTACGCAGCATCGCACCGTGCGCTTCGAAATCGCCTTGAACAGCTAAAATTCCAATTTTCACGGTAATCTCTGCCGCTCCTTAAAAATCGGGGCACGATATATCGTGCCCCTACTGGAAAAAATTAACTGCGAATCGCTTACCAGCCGCGCGTTGAGAGCAGATCCTTTTCCGGCAGCTGACGAACATCCAGCCCGGGCATTGCTTCACCAAGCTCTTCGCTCGCTTCGAGCACTGCCTTCGGGTCTTCAAAGTGCGTGGTGGCTTTCACGATGGCTTTTGCCCGCGCTTCGGGATCGCTCGACTTGAAAATTCCGGAACCGACGAAGACTGCTTCCGCGCCAAGCGAACGAACGAGCGCTGCATCCGCGGGAGTTGCGATGCCGCCCGCTGAGAAATTCGGCACGGGCAACTTGCCGGTTTTGGCAATAGCGCGAATCAATTCGAGCGGCGCTGCATGTTCTTTCGCTTCGTGCATCAATTCGTCGTCACGCATGGTAGTGAGGCGCTTCATCTGGCTGACGATGGTTCGCATGTGCCGCACCGCTTCGACGACGTTTCCGGAACCTGCTTCACCTTTGGTGCGAATCATGGCCGCGCCTTCGGCAATACGACGCAGCGCTTCGCCGAGATTGCGGGCACCGCAGACGAACGGAACGCGGAAATCGTGCTTCCAGACGTGATTTTCTTCATCAGCCGGCGTGAGCACTTCGCTTTCGTCAATGAAGTCCACTTCGAGCGCCTGCAAAACAGCGGCTTCCGAAAAGTGGCCGATGCGGACTTTGGCCATGACCGGAATCGTAACTGTGGCCATGATTTCGCGGATGACTTTGATGGATGCCATACGCGCAACGCCGCCTTCTTTGCGAATGTCCGACGGAACGCGTTCGAGCGCCATCACTGCGCATGCGCCGGACTTTTCCGCGATGCGCGCCTGCTCGGCGTTCGTGACGTCCATGATCACGCCGCCTTTGAGCATTTCCGCGAGGCCGACTTTTACCCGCCACTCATTCGAATTCCCGTTGTTACCGCTGCCGTTTACTTTCTTTGCGTCCATATTTCCTTCTCCTCAAGATCAAACTTCAGAACTTTGTCAGACAGTTATGCCACCGGAGGCGTGCCAATCACCACGAAACGCCCTTTTCCTCGCGCCAGCAAGTTCCCTGCCGCATCACGAATTTCTCCTATGCGAAAGCGGTTTCTGCCCTTCTCGCTCTCCTGCCAGCCCTCGACGAAAATCTCATCCGTAACTGACACGGGTTTCTTGTATTCGACCGAGAGTTCCGCCGTAACAGCTCGCTCATCGGTCAATTTGGAAATTTTGCCCATCGCTTCATCGAGCAAAAGCGCAATGATTCCACCATGAGCGAATCCGGCACCGCCACCGTAGCGTGACCCGAGAACGAATTTGCCGCGCGTCTTGCGCTCATCCACATGCAGGTCGAAAACCAGCTTCATGCCTGCTTCGTTTGCGCCGCCACAGCCAAAACAGTTGTTCTCCGCCTTTGGCTCAAGCCGAATCACTTCGCTCATACGACAGAAGCCTCAGACTAACGCCACGCGGCTGCGTTCCGCGCGCCGTACACCACGTTCCCGTTTGCGCATTTCCGCGCGCAAAATATCCGCAAGTGTGGCCACGCCGCGGGCAATCTGCTTTTCGTCCAGGCTGGCGAATCCCAAACGCAGCGTATTCGGCTGCGGCCCTTGTACGTAGAAATAGCGCCCCGGCGCAAAGAGCACGCTGCGTTCTTTTGCGTGAATCAAAAGCTCGCTCGCGTCAAAACCGAGCGGAAGTTCGAGCCACGTACACATTCCGCCGTCGGGCATCGTCCAGCGCGTGCCTTCCGGCATGTGTTTGCGCAATGCTTCGTCCAGCGCCCGCAACCGCGATGCGTATACTTTGCGCATTTTTGCCAGGTGCTTCGTGAAGAGTCCGCGGCGCAAGAATTCAGCCAGCGTTGCCTGCGCAAGTTGATCCGTATGCAAGTCTGTTGTTTGCTTCACGAGCCGCAGACGCTCGATAGCCGTTGGCGGAGCGACAATCCACCCAACACGAAGACCGGGGAATGCAACTTTCGCGAAGCTGTCTATGTGAATCACGATATTCGTACGGTCCAGTTGCTTGAGCGATGGAATACGCTCTTCCCTGTTGTGCAGGCGCGCATAGATGTGGTCTTCGACAATTGCCACCTGATAGCGCGAAGCCATCTCAAGAATTTTGCGGCGCGCAGCCAATGGAATCGATGTTCCAGTAGGATTCTGAAAATCAGGCGTGAGCACCATCAGCTTCACGCGATTCGCAGCAAGTGTCGCCTCGAGCGCTTCCAGATCAATTCCGAGCGACCCACCGGGTTCGGCATGTGTTTGCACGGGAACGCCGAGGCATCTCGCACGCGCGCCATTGAAAATCGCCACTGCGCCTGGGTAGGCCGGATTTTCCAAAATTACTGAGTCACCCGGCCGCACGAACGCCTTGCTGATCAAATCGAGCGATTGCTGACAGCCATCCGTGATGAGCAGATTCTCATCGCGTGCGGTAAGACCTTCTTGGCGCAACATTTCCAGGAGCGCCTCTTTGAGCGGTCCATAGCCATCCGATGGGCCGAGATTCAGTACCTCGGTCGCTTCGCGCCGCAGTACCGCGTTGACGCAGATTTGCAACTCTTCGATGGGAAAATATTCCGGCGCGGGCCGAGCCATGACAAAGGAAAGCGAATCTACCGGAGCGCTAGCAGTCAAGCGGCTGAGAACTTCGTCGCCGCGTTCATCGGCAAAGAGCAGTTCCCAGCGAATGCCGTCGCTGCCGTTCAATACGGGCGGCGCGGGCGGCGTAATTTTCAATCCGTTGCCGTTGCCCTTGATGAACGTACCGCGCCCGACGTGCCCCTGAATCAAGCCTTCGGACTCGCGCTCGGCATAGGCATTCGCGACTGTTGTTCGGTGCACGCCGAGCATCGTTGCAAGCTCGCGGCTGGCAGGGATGCGATCGCCCGCTCGAAGATCGCCCGCATGAACGAGCGCGCGCAATTGATCGCGCAATTGAATGTATAGAGGAACGTGGCTTTGCGGCTGGAGATGGACTGGCAACATTGGCTCTCTCCTGACGCCAATTTTAGCAGATATTGGCCTGTTGCAAGAGCCAATTTGTCTTTCGGCTTATTCTCGATTTAAGGTTGATCTGGCGGTTCCGGATCTTCCGTCTTGTTCCCTGCCGAAAGCGGCGCCGCGCAAAGAAGTGTCCAATCGGCGTCTCCACACTGGTAAATAGAAACGAGGGGCAGGTCTTCCGGCTGCACGACGTAGTCGCCGCTGGACATAGCTTCCGATTTGTCCACGGAATCCGTTACAACCGGGCTTCCAGGGCGCGCTCTCACGCGGAATTGGCCGGAAGATGGTTCGTAATTCGAGTAGCTGAAGCAGCGCCCTATGCAGGCGCGCTCCAGGGAGTGCGCGATGAATTGGACCCGCCAGTCATCGGGTGCCGAGACGACGGGCACAACACGGGTGCCATTCGGTAACTTCGCAACCAAAGCCTCGGCATTGGCTTCCACGCGTGAAATGGAACCTGTGTCTCGAAAGCTAAAGAGAAAAAAGCAAGCAGCGCAAGCGGCAAACCCGGCGACCTGCCACTTGCGCAACGGAATCAACCCGAGAACGCACAAACCAAAGATTGCGGTGATACTCGTCATCCGGGAAACCAACAGCCCAATCCAGCCCGCAAACAAATAGCTGTGGACGTTTTCTGGAACAAATGCTGCCGCCGTTAGAGCCACCAAATACAGCTCAATCGGCAAACGGAATGCCTTCGGCTTTTCTTTCCCTGCGCGGAAATTTTGGGCAAACGAGGGAAGGAAACAGATCACTGTCCACGCCAGTACAATACGCGCAAGAACCAGATAGCGATGGCCGTAAAGAATCAATTGGTCGGTGCCGTTCATCCAGTAAAAGGGGGCGGGACGCCAATCAGATTCGAAACGCGTGCTGTCCGCGAGGAAAACGCGCAACGCGAAATATCCAGCGAAAATGAGAACCGGCAAAATCAAGCGCCAGTATTCGGGAATGATGCGCCACAGCGAAACGTAAACAACAGTGCCCACGAACCAGAGAAACCCGATCGGATGCGCCAGGAAGATAAGCGGTGAAATCAGGAGCGTCGTCAGCCAATTCCCTGCTCCACCCTTCCAAAAGGCCGCTAGGGCGAAGCACGAGAGTCCAATGGAAAGGTAGTAGTTCAAAAAACCCATGCTGAAGGAATAGCCATAGGCGAGCATGGCAAAGCATGGCAAGAGCGCCCAGGGTGCGCGCTTCGTAACGGCGGCGACAAAAGAAAAAGTCCCCCAAAAGAAAATCAGCACACTCACCGAGACAACTACCAACTCCGCTCCATGCCAGCCAAAAACTCTTGCGGTGTTAGTCAGCACAACATCGAACAAAACGTTGTTCCACTGCCGCACGATATAGACACCGGGTGCATGTCCTTGTTCTGCGAGTTGCGCGAGCCACGCGTTATAAACATGGCTTCCCAGATCTCCAGCCTGAATGTGCGCGTGCCAAATGCAGGGAAAGAGCAGAATCAACGAGACAATTGCGACCGCTCCAAAATTCTCTCGCAAGAATTTAACGGCCGCGCGGAGCGCAAGACGATCTTCGAGCTGGCAGGTTTCGTCTGGTTGCATCGGCATTGACCGGAATACGAACCATTCTACACGGAGCCTCTACCGCTCTCTAAACCTTGCGTTTGTGGTAGAGTCTCAACTCGCAAATCCAGCATCCAAACCTCTCCCAATTTTCCGCAAGGAGCCAAGAAAGAATGTTCGACCCATCGAAATTGCCCAGCGCGGGCAGCGGCTCGCGCTCGATTCTGCGTGTGTGTATTGCTCTGTTAGGTTTCGTTTTGTATGCCGTCGCGGGTAACGCGCAACAGCCCGCGGCAAAGTGCCCTCCTGCAACCGCGGTGAAAAACGTTCATGACGCTTATGCTTCCGCGGACATTGTCGACCCGTACCGCTGGCTTGAAGATCAAAACAGCCCCGAAACACGCGCGTGGATCGATCAAGAACAAAAATGCACGGATGCCGCTCTTTCTCCGCTCCCGGGTCGCGCCGCGATTGCCAAGCGCATGTCCGAGCTATTGCACACGGATACGTTGGGCACTCCTACGGAACGTGGGGGCTACTATTTCTTTACCAAGCGCCTCGCCAACGAAGACCTTTCAAAGATTTATGTTCGGCGAGGGGCGAATGCGCCGGACGAAGTGCTGATCGATCCCCTGCCCTGGAGCAAGGACCACTCGGCAAGCGCAACAATTGAAGGAATTTCGAAGGATGGAAAGCTATTGTTTTATGGTCGGCGTGAAGGCGGCCAGGACGAAGTCACGGTGCACATTCTGAACCTCGACACGAAGACAGATCTTCCGGAAGTTCTTCCACGGGCGAATTACTTCAGCATGGAGATTACTCCGGACAACAAATCCGTTTACTACGTCCGTGTAACTGATAACGGTCCGCGCCTCTACCATCACGTCATGGGCACGGATGTGGCCAAGGACAAACTGCTTTATGGCGAGAATCTGGGCAAGGACAAAATTCTGGCGGTGAATCTCTCCGACGATGGAAACTATCTGGCCTACCTGGTGGTTTATGGCTCCGGTTCGGAGCGCACGGATGCCTATCTACAAGACTTGAAAGCTGGCGGTCCGGTCAAACCGATCGTCAATGACCTCGTTGCGCTTTCTTATCCGCAATGGGGCGGGAATACGATCTATCTACAAACCAATTGGAAAGCTCCGCTCTGGCATGTGTATGCCGTCAGTCCTACCGATCTAGCGCGCGAGCATTGGAAAGAGGTCATCCCGGAAACGAAGGTGAAACTCGAATCCATTACTCCGGCAGGCGGAAAACTGATCGCGGTGTATACGAAGAATGCGGCTTCCGACGCCAAACTTTTCGATTCTGATGGCAAGAATGAAAAGGCTTTGTCGCTGCCCACAATCGGCAGCGTTTTTTCCGTTTCCGGCCGATGGGAAACGCCGGAACTTTTCTATTCGTTCGATACTTTCAACAAACCGCAGACCACCTACCGGTACGACCTGGCGAAAAATGAGCAGACCGTTTGGGCGGAAAATAAAGTTCCATTCGACGGTTCGAAATATGATGTCGAACAGGTCTGGTACCAGTCGAAAGATAAAACCCGGGTTCCGATGTTCCTTTTCCACAAGAAAGGACTGGCGCTGGACGGAAACAATCCTGCGCTGCTGACGGGCTATGGCGGCTTCAATTCCAGCGAAACGCCGTACTTTTCGTCGCTTTATGCTTTGTGGGTTGAAAGGGGTGGCGTACTTGCGTGGGCCAGCCTTCGCGGCGGCGGAGAGTTCGGTGAAGACTGGCATCGCGCGGGCATGATGGAGAAAAAACAAAATGTCTTCGACGATTTTATTTCCGCGGCCGAGTATTTGATCGCAAACAAATATACGAATTCGTCAAAGCTCTCTATCTATGGAGTCAGCAATGGAGGTTTGTTGGTTGGCGCGGCGCTTACACAGCGCCCCGACCTTTTCCAGGCTGTGATTTGCGGTTATCCGTTGCTGGATATGCTCCGCTATCAAAAATTCATGGACGGCCCTTACTGGGTGCCGGAGTATGGGAGCTCAGAAAAACCCGAACAGTTCAGCTACCTGCGCGCGTATTCGCCGTATCACAACGTCGAAAAAGGCAAAAAATATCCCGCGACCCTATTCATCACCGGCGACGGCGACACGCGCGTCGCTCCTTTGCATGCGCGCAAAATGTCCGCACTTCTCCAGGCGAGTTCAGGCTCGGATCGCCCGATTCTTTTGCTTTACGACACGAAATCGGGACACTCCGGCGGCCGCCCCATCAATAAAATCATTGAAGAAGATACGGATATCTTCAGCTTCCTTTTTTGGCAGCTTAGAGTTCCACAAGCGGGTGATTGAAGAAGTTACTTCGCGGCGTGATCTTCGCCCAAACGCTTTAGGCGGTCGCGCAAACGCCGCTGCAGCGTCGTCGGTGTGTTCGGATTGAACGCCACCAAATACCAGAGCGGCTGGCTCCGGTCACGGCTCAGATAAGCCAGCGTGTTTGCGTCCGCATTCGGATGGCGCGCTACGTTCTCACGAATCGCGCCGTATGGATGCTTGGCCAGCTTGCCCAAAGTTTTTGCATTTGCACGCGGATGCTCGCTAATCAGCCGAAGCAGATAAAAATCCGTCTCCGGCGCCTGCTTGACCAGCTTCTCCAGCATCTCTGGCTTCGCATCGGCGCTCAGAACGAGGCCAATTTTTTCATCCCACGCCGTGTTGATGTGGTTCAGCTCGCGTGTGCGCGCATGAATCAATTCTTCAAGGGAGCGCCGCTCCTGCTGCGAGCGCGCAATAGCCAAGTCAGTTCCTTCGAGTGAATCCAGCACTCGCAACAGGTGCTGTCGTTCGCCAAAGACGATTTGCGAAGTGCGCGTCACTTTGCCCTTTTCTTTTTCCTTGTGTTGCACCAGGTCCGAACGTCGCATGGTTTCCTTGCTCCACTGGCTACCCGCAAAATCAAATCGGGTGCCGCGTCTCGCATCTTGTCCAGAGAGGGCTGCGCAATCTGGCCCAATTTCGTGAGTACATCGGTGATTATGTTCTCCAACACAGGTACGGTAAAGTTGCATGCAGGCGCGTTGTGCCCGATGTGCAACGCCTGAATCTGCCAAAGAATCGGAATTCCTGGAAAGAGTGGGCTATGTCGGCATTCGACGAGCACAAAGAGGAACTTGAACGGTACGAACAGATGTTTGGTCGCGACCGTGGGCGTCTCGCCGTGTCGCTGGATCGGCTCACGAACGCGCTCGTACTCGTCGGACAGCACGGCGTCTACTGCACGAGCCAGCGTAATCCGACATTGCCAGCGATGGATCTGCGGATGATCGTTCAGGAGCTGACGCACGCTAAAGAGTTACTGCAATCGGTGATGGAAGAGATGCGGCGGGCGAAGCAGGCTTCGTAATTCTCGCTATTTGTTAATTAAAAATGGATTTGTCAGGCGTTCCTGGCCAATCGTGGTCGTCAACCCATGTCCGGGATGCACAATCGTCTCGTCTGGCAGCGCCATCACTTTACTCACGAGCGAATCCATAATCTCTTCGAACGAACCGCCCCACAAGTCCGTTCGGCCAATACTTCCAGCGAAGAGCGTGTCTCCGGCAAAAAGCTGCGGGGCCGTCAGTTTCACGTCGCCCGTTCCGGCCGGCAAAAACAGACACGAACTGCCCGGCGTGTGTCCAGGAGTGTGCATTACCTGCGCCTGCAAGTTTCCCCAATTCAGCGTGTCGCCGTCGCGCAGCATCTGGTGGACTTCCGAAATCGGCGGCGGCGCAACGCCGAGAAACGCGGCCTGTTCTTCCATCGCGTGATAGAGCGGCAAATCCGCGCTGTGCATCAGAACGGGCGCGCCAGTGTACGAGTGCAATTTCTGCAAGCCGCCGACGTGGTCAATGTGTGCGTGCGTGCTTACGATCGCTTTCACAGTCAGCTTATGGCGTCCGATCAAATCCATGATGCGCCCGATTTCGTCGCCCGGATCGAGGACCAGCGCTTCGCGCGTGACTGGGTCGCCGATAATCGAGCAGTTGCACTGCAACATGCCGACCGGCAAGGAAAGATGGATTAATCCTGCGGAGTGGGAGCCGTTGCCCGGAGCCTGGTTGCTCATTTCTTGATGAGTATATCAATTCATGAGCGCCGCCGCAGCGCCGCTGAGAGGGCTACCTCTGTTAAAATAAATCATGGCAACGGATGCAGCGCTGGGACATTCGGCTTTGCAAACACCACTGCTCGATGCGCATCGTTCTTCGGGAGCGAACATCGGGGAATGGTTTGGTTGCGCCCTGCCTTCGGATTTCGGTGACTGGCGCGCGGAATATCAGTTTGCGCGTGAGTCCGTCGCTTTGCTCGACAAAAACTACCGAGCGTATCTTTCTTTCGCCGGGCTGGACCGGGTTCGCTATCTCAACGCGATTCTCACCAATAACATTAAGGATCTGAAGACCGGGGAAGGCATCGTCTCGCTTTTCTTGAATCCGCAAGGCCGCATCCAAGCTGAAATCGAAACCTACGCAGAGGAATCGAAACTTCTTTGTGTTTCTTTCGCAATGATTCGGGAAAAGCTCATTCCAGCGCTCGACCATTTCATCATCATGGATGACGTAACGCTGACGGACGAGTCCGCGCGGTACGGTACGCTCGCTCTTGAAGGGCCTCGCGCGGCGGAGATCGTCAAACAGATTGCAAAGATCGAACTTGGGAATTTACCGGAACCGGGCTGGAAGGATTCTCAGGTCGGCTCAATTCCCTGTCGCGTCATTCGCCGGTCGTCAAGTGGAAATCCAGGCGCCGAATTTCTCTGCGAACAATCATACCTTCCCGCGTTGTGGAATCTGCTGCTCGAAGCCGCAAAAGCAAGTGGCGGCGGACCCGCAGGCTACATGGCCCTCAATGCCCTGCGCCTTGAATCCGGCATTCCCTGGTTCGGCTACGACTTCAGTGAAAAACAGATCCCGCACGAAGCCGGCCTTGAAAATTCCCATATCAGCTACACAAAAGGCTGCTACACCGGTCAGGAAATCGTCGAGCGGGTCCGCTCACGTGGCCAAGTGAATCGCGTTCGCGCGTTATTCCAACTTTCTGCGCCGGAACTCCCCGCAGCGGAAACTCCAATCCTTTTCGATGGAAAAGAAGTCGGCTTCATCACGCGAGCGGCAAACTCTCCCGCATTTCAGTCCAACATCGCGATGGGATATGTTCGCAGAGAACAAAGTGTTCTCGGCAGCAAGCTTCTGATTTGTGGCGCAGATGCCGTGGTAATTGCTCCACGCTGACTAAAACTCACGCCGCGGTGTGGCCTGCGCCACGCCAACTCGTCCCGCTACAATTTCCGCCTGATGATAGTTCTCGCCCTTTATCTTGTGGCCAGCCATTCGACGCAGCATGGCAATCTGGCCGATGTGCGTCAGTGAATCCGCAATTGGCCCCTGAAACAGTGCCGCCGGCCCCTCATACAACTCAGCACCTGAGGCCAGATATTCGTCAAACTTTTTTAGTGACGCGAAAAACCGCTCGACTTCTTTTTCCCACGGAAGAGGCGGCGAATCCCGCCATGCCTGCTTGCCAGATACGATGCTCAGCGCCCAATCGTAAAGATCACACAGATGGGCAAGGATCTGCACGGGGGTGCGGCCACCGTCGCCACTGCCAAAATTTCCAAACGATTCCGGCGCTCCTCGCAGAGCCTTCCCTCCGCGATAAGCCACTGTCGCCAGTGTATGACGCAGCAATGTACGTTCCGCAGCGCAGATTTTCCTGTTTTCACTCATTTGATTGAACTCCTTCGGACAGGAACTTACTTACTGCTTCGTGTAAACGCGAACGTAATCCACTAGCATCTGCTGAGGAAACTGCGTCGTTGCGTCGGGAGCGCCAGGCCAGCTTCCGCCAACTGCCACATTTAAAATGATGAAGAACGGATGATCGAATACCCACGGTCCTGTCGCAGGCCAGTTTGCCTTTTGGAATGTCGCGTAGTTATCCGAATCCACGTAGAACCGAACTTCCGACGGCTCCCATTCGACCGCATACACGTGAAAATCGTCCGCGTAGTTCTGTCCGTTAGTCAGTAGAGCGGTCGAAGTGGTATCGGTCGTTCCGCCCGTTGTATTCGGCCCATGCAGCGAACCATGCACCATTCCCGGCTCGCGCCCGATATTTTCCATGATGTCGATTTCGCCGCACTTCGGCCAGCCGTTCGTAGTAATGTCCTGGCCCAGCATCCAGAACGCCGGCCACATTCCCTGTCCCGCCGGAATCTTGATGCGCGCTTCGAAGCGTCCGTAAGCTTGCGTAAAAAGTCCCTGCGTTTTCAGCCGAGCGGAAGTGTAGTCACGTGTAATTCCATCGGTGCCGGTAAATGTTTCCTTTTGTGCGGTGATAACGAGATTGCCGCCCTTGATTTGTGCATTCACGGGGCGATTGGTGTACGTCTCAAGCTCCTGATTGCCCCAACTGCCACCGCCGATGTCGTACGTCCACTTGCTCGAATCCGGGGTCGAGCCATCAGCGCCGTTGAATTCGTCGCTCCATGTCAGCGTGAAACCAGAGGAAGGAGGAACAATGGGCGGACTCATGACGGCTCCGCCGCCGCAACTTAGCGGGAACGCCGCAAGGCAAAGAAGAAAAAAAGCGCAGAGGGGTCGCAAGTTACGCAAGGTTTAGTGCGCGCTTGAAGGAACCTTTTTCGTTATCAATCTTTTTCTGGAGTTGCAGAATCGCGTAAAGCACAGCTTCCGGTCGCGGCGGGCATCCCGGAACGTACACGTCCACGGGAATCACCTGATTGCAGCCCTGAACGATAGCGTAATTATTGAACACGCCGCCGGACGTCGCGCACGCGCCCATAGAAATCACCCACTTCGGCTCTGGCATTTGATCGTAGAGCTGCCGGATTACCGGCGCCATTTTCTGCGAAAGCCGTCCCGCAACAATCATCAAATCCGCCTGCCGCGGCGAAGGACGAAACACTTCCGCGCCAAAGCGCGCCACATCGAACCGCGCCGCCGCCATGGACATCATTTCGATCGCGCAGCACGCCAGACCGAATCCCAGCGGCCAGATCGAGCTTCGGCGCGCCCAGTTCACGGCTTTATCCAGCGTCGTGAAGATAATGCCTTCGTCTTCAAGCAGTTTGCCGAAGTCTTCCGGCTTGGTCAGCGTGATGTGTTTTCCCAGGCTTGCGCTCATTCAATCCTCTTCAGCCCTATTTTTGCATACCGTGGCCACGGAAACAATCCGCGCCTAAAGCTGGCCCGGCGTACCACCCCACTCATGCGGATGCACATCCGCAATGGATTGGGAGAAGGTCCACACATGACCAGCCAAATCCTCGACGTTGTATTGCCGCTCCCCGTAAGGATAGTCCCCAGGTTCACGAACGATGCGCGCTCCACGCTGGCGCGCATGCTCGCAATGGCGATGAACGTCTTCCACTCGGACCATCACGTTTCCACGAGATTCACTCTCGTCGCGCGGTTCCATCAACACGACAGCTCCATCTCCGACGTTGAGTTGTGCGCGATGACTCCCCATTCCGATTCGCAGCGTGAAGCCGAAAGTGTCACAAAGCCATTTCACAGCCTTTTCCACGTCGGGATAGACAAGCTCAGGAATTACCGTGCATCGAGGGATGGATCGATTCGCCAACATTTCGACTCCTCTCAAACTTTCAGAACCACTTTTCCGAATTGCGCGCCGGATTCCAGGTACGCATGAGCCGCTGCACATTCTTGCAACGGCATCACACGATCCACTACTGGCTTAAGTCTTCCGATGGCCACCAGCTTCAGCACCGTTGCAAACTCATCTTTCGTACCCATGTAAGATCCAAGAATCGAAAGCTGCCGGCTGAACAAAAATCGCAAATCAATCTTTGCATCGTAGCCCGTCGTCGCGCCGCAGGTCACCAGCCGCCCGCCCCGCGCGAGGCTCGCCACGCTGTCATCCCAAGTTGCAGTTCCGACGTGCTCGAACACAACGTCCACACCCCGCTTCCCCGTTAGTTTCCGCACCGACTCACGAATCTTTTCTTTGTGATGATGAATGGTCTCGTCCGCGCCAAGTTCTTTCGCTTTCGCTAGTTTTTCTTCCGAACCTGCCGTAGCAATCACACGGCAGCCAAAGAATTTCGCAATCTGAATCGCTGCTGAGCCCACGCCGCTCCCCGCACCAAGCACTAACACTTCCTCTCCTGGTTGTAGCTGAGCACGTCCAATCAGCATGTGCCACGCCGTCTGAAACACCAGAGGTACGGCCGCGGCCTCTTCCCAATTCAATTTCTCCGGATACGGAAAACAGTTCACTTCCGGGCATCGCACAAACTCCGCGCAACCGCCGTCATGGATATACCCAAGATTCGAAAACTCCAGACACTTGTTATCCTGCCCCGCAAGGCACGCCGCGCATCGCCCGCAACTCATTCCCGGCGCGAGCAAAACTTTTTGGCCAACGGCGACCCGCTTCACCTCCGCACCAACTTTTGCCACTTCGCCGGAAATGTCGCTTCCGGGAATATGCGGCAGTGGAATCGGCACACCTGGCAATCCGCCGCGCACCCACAAATCCAAATGATTCAGCGCGCAAGCCCGCACTCGCACCAAAACATCCCGCGCACCCAATTGCGGTTCCGGGGCATCCGTATATTTGAGCACTTCCGGCCCGCCATGCTTTTCAAAGAGAATTGCCTTCATTCAAGACTCCTTGGCTTGATGCGGTCCAGCAAGAATCCAAAAACGAGCACCACACCCAGCGCAATGAAGATTGCAACGCCGTGGTTCGCAATCCAGCCTGGGACAGGCGACAGATAATAGGTCCGAGAACGATCCTCGTACAGAATCGGATGGGCCAAACTGTAACTACGCGGGGCCCAGCTTCCCAGTGTGGACACAAATATCCATCGCGCGATCATCAACAAAAGAACGCTGCTCCAAAGATATTTGAAGATTTTGACCAAAGTTGAAAAGGAAATCATAGCTGGCGCAATTCAATCTTCCCACAGCGCCACAACATAGCACTTCGTTCGCCGCCGTTCCATTGTGTCCGCATTCGATTGACACCCGTCTCTTCCCGCCGTACGCTCACTCCATGGACATCTTCGAAGAGATCGTCCGCATGAGGCGCGCCGGACAGCGCGGCGCCCTTGCCACGATTGTCCACACCAACGGCTCCATTCCCAGCTTCGAAAGTTCGCGCATGCTTGTTCGTGAAGACGGCGGCATTGTCGGCACGATCGGCGGTGGCTGCGTGGAAGCCGACGTCTGGGCTGCTGCGCGCGAAGTGATGGAACGCGAAGCTCCACGTAAAATGGTTTTCAATCTCAATCACGAAGCGAGCTATGACAACGGCCTGATCTGCGGAGGCACACTCGAAGTTTTCGTTGAGCCGATTTTGCCGCAGCCCGTCGCGTATCTTTTCGGCGGCGGTCACGTCTCGATGGCCGTTGCAAAATCCGCCAGTGCCGCCGGTTTCGCCATCGTCGTCGTGGACGACCGAGACCAATTTGCCAATCGTGGCCGTTTCCCGATGGCGCACCAAATCATTACCAGTTTCGAAGAAGCATTTACACAAATTCAGCCCAGCGCTTCGTCCTATCTCGTTATTGTCACCCGCGGCCACAAGGAAGATATGCGCGTGCTCTCCTGGGCCGTGCGCACGGACGCACGCTACATCGGCATGATCGGCAGCAAGCGCAAAGTGCTTTCCACATATAAAGCTCTCGAGGCGGAAGGTTATCGCCCTGAAGACTTTGAACGTGTTTTTGCGCCTATGGGCGTTGATATCGGCGCGCTCTCGCCTGATGAGATTGCCGTCAGCATTACGGCTGAGCTTGTTGCGGTGCGTCGTAACGCGACTAGCGTCGCGCATAAGAAACTAAATCGTCAGCGCCAGGAAGCCGCTGCTTCGCGCTGATCACATTTCTGTTTACCCGGGGCAAGGGTTCGCTGCATGCTCGCCGCCGTAATACTTTCGGGCGGTGCTTCGCGCCGCATGGGCTCTCCGAAGGCTCTGCTTCCCTATCAGGGCCGTCCGTTCCTTGAGCATCTGCTCGACGTCGCCAAACACCCCAGCATAGGTGTACTCAGAGTCGTACTCGGGCCTGATGCTGACGCCATCTCCGCGCAAGTTGCGCTCAAGCCCGAGGAAATCGTGATCAACCAGGATTGGGAACGCGGCCAACTCAGTTCCATTCAGGCAGCGATTCGGAGCTTTCCCCCTGGCACTGACGGATTTCTGCTCTGCCCGGTAGATCATCCGCTCATCAGCGAATCGCTCGTGCATGAGTTGATTGACGCGTTCCAGAAAACGCATTCCGCCATCGTTCTCCCGCTCTATCAGGGACACCGCGGCCATCCCGTGATTTTCGCTTCGCGTTTGTACGACGAGTTGCTCAACGCACCCGAGGAAAAAGGAGCACGTGCTGTGGTCTGGGCCCACCCCGACGAGGTGAGCGAGATCCCCACCAACGAAGAAGGCTGCATCCTGAATCTCAACGATCCCGAAGCCTTCAGCAAAATCTCCAGCGGCTAATCGATGTTATGCGATGGCCACCTTTCAACGCGGTCAGTCTTTAGATTTTTCGCAGTAGCGTTTTCACAGCATCCGCGGCCAAAATCGCTCCGTGCTTCGTCTCTTCGGGTAACCCGCCGAGTCCTATAGAAATCGCATCCGCATCCAATTCGCGTGCGCTTTTGACTGGAGTGCCGCCAATCTGCTCGGTCACCCAGGACGCGCACGCAATCGCGGTCGTACAGCCCCGGCACAAAAATTTCACTTCCCGAATCCGGCCATTCTCAATACGTGCCGTAAGCTGCAGCACATCTCCACAAACCGGATTCGTAACTTCCGCGCGGTGTGTCGCACCCTCAAGCTCCCCGGAATTTCGCGGATTCCGGAAATGCTCCAATACCAATTCCGAAAAACCAGCCATCACTTCATCTTCGCCGGCAGATATTTCTTTTCAATCGAAGCAATCACCACGTAGTTCGGATCCACCATCTCCGTCAGATGCAGCTTGCATACTTTCGAGCACAACTCATACGCATCGAGATCGGAAAGCCCGTAGTCAGCGTGGACCCAGTGAATCAATTCCGTCACCGCAATTCGCACGGCGTCGTCCACGGGCCGATAAATTCCCGTCGTCATCAATGTCGTTTCATTCTCCAGACGCGGCCACTCAATTTTCCTTTTCTTCAGCACATCAATCCGCAGCCGCGCTTTCATCGGCACTTCAACAGCACTGCCCGCGACTTCTCCGTCACCCATGGCCGCGTGACCATCGCCAAAATAAAAAAGCGCTCCGGCAACATTTACCGGCAAATAAAGCGTGTTCCCTTTGCTCACTTCAGGCGCATCCATATTTCCGCCAAACTCTGCCGGCACGATTGAGCTTCTCGCCTCTCCATTCGCGGGAGCAACGCCAATGCATCCGAGAAACGGATGCATTGGAAAACTCACTTTGAATTTCGAATCCTGGGCCACGAACGTCGCCGTATTTTTTTCATGGTCAATCGGGTAGTACCAGATGCGATCTTCAAGCGGCTTCGCCTCCAGCACAGGCGTGTAGTGCGTATTGTTCACCGCGCCAAATCCAGGCCCAAACGTTCCCACGCCCTGATTACCATCCACCTGCAAGTCCAGAATCTTCACCGCCAGCGTATCGCCCGGTTCCGCCCCATCAATAAAAAAAGGTCCCGTCAGCGGATTATCACCCTTCACCATGTCCATCGTATCGCCCGGTTTCTGCAGAGCATTTCCAAAACAATCGAGCGAATTCGATTCCAGTATATTCCCTGCTTTTAAGTGAGCGACGGGAGGAGCAGCCCCAAAAACGAACTTTACGTTTTCGCTCGTTCCCTTGAACCGAACTACTTCGGCCTCGTTCTGCTTCGAGGCTTCTTGCGCGACAACCGGCGTCGTGCATAGAACCACACAAATCATCCATCGCAATTTCATAGTTGCCCTCGGCCAAAATTTCTTCGCGGAAAGTCGAACACACCCCGATGGCCCAGTCAACCCGTATAGCCCAGTTCTTCTGTTTCGCAGCAATTCATCGCTATGATTAGTTATCGTCATGCGCATCGTCTCGCTCGCACCAAACGCCACCTCTATCCTCTGCGCCCTCGGTGCGCGCTCTTCCCTCGTCGGGGTCACTCGCTGGTGCCGCGATGTTGCACCGGTCAAGCATCTCCCGCAATTCGGCGATTGCTGGAAACTCGAGTCCGTCCCGCAAATTCTTAAACTGAGGCCGGACCTAGTCATCGGCTCGGTTCCCTTCAAAACGGAAACCCTCGGCAAACTGCTCGAGCATCCGGTGCGCTTCCTCGCGCTTAATCCACGCACGCTCGCTGATATCGAATCCGACATCCGCGTCGTTGCCGGTCTCGTCGGCCGCAATTCCGCTGCAACTCGCGTCATCGCAAAAATGAGAAAGAAATTCGCCGCAATTTGCGCTACCTCTCATGGTAAACGGAAATTGCGCGTTTACTGCGAGGCGTGGCCGAATCCGCGCATCAGTTCGCCTCTCTGGGTCTCTGAGCTGGTTGAAATCTGCGGGGGCGAGTTCGTTCCAAGTCCAGGCGCTCGTGTGTCGGATGATGAAGTCGCCAAAGCTAATCCCGAAGTTATAATTCTTGCCTGGGCCGCAACAGGGGACCGCGCAAAGCCCGAAAAGTCCTACGCCGTCGAAAAGTGGTCTGATCTTCCCGCTATCCTCAACCGCCACGTCTTTGTCGTACGCGACGAACTCCTTAATACGCCTGCACCTATCCTTGCCCGCGGCGCACGCGAACTCGCAAAAATTCTCCTAGAGTGTCGCTCAAGATTACGGAACCGTTCATGAAATCCTCTGCCATGAAAACTGTCGTTGTCGGGGTAATCCAGCGCGACGACCGCCGCATTCTCATCGGCCAGCGCCGCAGACTTGATTCCTCGCCTCTAAAATGGGAATTTCCCGGCGGCAAAATGGAAGAAGGTGAAACTCCCGAAGATGCGCTTGCCCGCGAACTTCACGAAGAACTCAGCGCTACGCTTACTAAATCAATCGAACTCGGTCGCGTCCAGCACGAATACGCCGACCGCAATGAGTCGTTTGAAATCCGCTTCTTCGCCGCCGCCATCTCGAGCGAGGTCGTCGAACCAATCACTTTCGAACAAATCGCCTGGGTGCTGCCACGCGAACTCGGGCAGTACGATTTCCTCGCCGCCAACAAACAGCTCATCGCCCAACTAGCTACCGGTCGCATCAAACCCAGCGAAATTCTCGAAGCGTCTGCCTAGCCTTCGCGTGCCCCCGCCTTACCCTGGCCCTACGCCGCAAATTTATTCTGAATCATCAACTCAACGAGACTCATCAAAGAAGTGAAAACTTTCGGAGGGGAGTTCTGCAATGGAACCACGGATCGATTACACAAAGTTTTCTGCAGATGCCTTCCAGTCCTTGCATGCGCTCGAAAAGCATCTGCGGGCCTCAACGCTGGGCGAAGCCCTGCTCCACTTGATCAAGATCCGGGCGTCGCAGATCAATGGCTGTGCCTTTTGCCTGGATTTGCACTCAAAATCCGCCCGGGCAAACGGGGAAACGGAACAGCGGCTTTACGCGCTCAACGCGTGGCGCGACACGCCTTATTTCACGCCGCGCGAGCGTGCAGCCCTTGAATGGACCGAGACTCTGACCTTGATTGCGCAAACGCATGTCTCCGATGAAGTGTTCCAGCGGACCATCAAGGAATTTGACGTGCAAGAATTGGTCGATCTAACCTACGCCGTAATTGCAATTAATGGCTGGAATCGGCTTGCTATCTCTATGCGTGCGGTTCCCGGTCAATTCCAGCCGCCGCAACAGTATTACTCCACGGCCTAATCCGTGCGACAAAGCCGGAAGTCAGGAGACTACCGGATTCCACTTCTCCCGATCGATTCCCAATTCGCCAATCGCCTTCTCCACGACCGACGCTTCCATCTTTCCATCCAGCGCCAGTTCATGCAATGTCGCCAGCGTAATGAACTTCGCATCCACTTCGAAGAAATCGCGCAACGACGCGCGGCCTTCGCTGCGGCCGAAACCGTCCGTGCCGAGCGTTGCCATCCGTCGCGGCACCCACTTGCTGATCATGTTCGGAAGCGTCTTCAAATAATCCGTCGCCGCTACAATCACACCCGCGGCATCACCAACACATTGCGTCACGTACGGCACGCGCATCTTTTCCGTCGGGTGCAAACGGTTCCAGCGCTCCGTTTCGATCCCGTCCGTGTACAGCGCTTTGTAGCTCGTCACGCTCCAGACATCCGCCGCCACACCGTATTTCTGCTCTAAAATTTCCTGCGCGCGAACGGCTTCGTTCAATATCGCGCCACTGCCAAAAAGCTGCGCTTTCAATTTCGCTTTCTTATTCGAAGCCGGCTTGAATTTGTACATGCCTTTCAAGATGCCCTCCCGAGCTCCTGCAGGCATCGCCGGCA